>FTKM01000009.1_pt2 | contig 234400 bp, 228 predicted proteins | sample 1658051 | NCBI WGS metagenome assembly FTKM01 (sample SAMEA3914794, study PRJEB12502) | metagenome | biome: forest; material: soil | place: Canada | collected 2011-07-05 | depth 0.1 m | reverse complement strand
CATTTCTTCGCTCAGGCGCCGCGAGGCTCCTCGCATAAGCTCGGGCGCGCAGTCGCGCTTGCCGATGCCCAGGGCATCGGAATTACATTTCTTCGCTCAGGCGCCGCGAGGCTCCTCGCATAAGCTCGGGCGCGCAGTCGCGCTTGCCGATGCCCAGAGCATCGGAATTAGCTGATTTTACGTCCTGTAGCCGGCGCCTGGGACGGCGTGCTGGCAACCGACGTCGGCGCCAAGGTGCTGGCGCCACTCAGGGCCTGGCGGCGGCGCCAGGTGGCGCTGCGAATCTCGGCCGATGACTTGGGCGGTGGCGTACGGCCGCTGACCTTCTTGCCCAGGTCGCGCAGCATGTGCGGGATCAGCGCCCAAGGCTCGATAAAATAGCGTTCGAACAGGCGCTGCGGATCGTGGACCCAGCGCACCAGCCATTCGATGCCCGCCGGCCCGGTCCAGCGCGGCGGCGTGTAGGTAACGCCGGCCTCGTAGTCGAAGGCGCCGCCGATCGGCAGCGCCACCAAGGGCGGCAGGCGGTCATAGTTCTGATGCAGCCATAGCTCCTGGCGCGGCATACCCATGCCGATCAACAGGATATGCGGTTGCTTGGCCGTGATGTCGGCGACAACAGCCTCGTTGCCGGGGCCGGTCATGTCAAAATAGCCGTCGTGGCAGTCGAGGTGCACGCGCGGATGGCGCTTGAGGATCGCGGCGCGCGCCGCCTCCATGTGCTCCGGCGCCCCGCCGACATGATAGACCCGCCAGCCGGCGGCTTCGGCGCGGGCCCAGAAATCGTCGCGGAAGTCGAGATAGGTCGAGCGATGCGACCGTGCCAGGCCGTAACCGATCATCCGGCCCCAGGCGAGAACCGGAGTCGAGTCGATTTCAATCAGGTCGACGCGCGCGTAAAAGGCGCGCACCTCGGCGTCGCGATGATAGAGGTAGAGGCTGTGAAGATTATGGTTGGCGACGATGCCGCCTTCGCCCGTCGCGACCCATTCGGCGACGTGGTCCAACATGCATGTCGACGTCATCACGTCGGCTTCGGCGCCCAAAAGGGCAATGCGGTCGGGCAGGTTCATAAACGCAACCGTACCCGCTTAAGCTTGAGATTCCCTCAAAAAACACCGTTAAATTGATTTAACCATCTGTATTAACTACAGTTTTTCTCCCGGAACGGCTGGCTGCGCAAGGATTCGCGTCTCAGGCGATTACAAGCCCCCCATTCAGTAACGTGGGTAGCCCTTTACGGGAATACGACTCCCGGCTTTGTTTTGCCGCAAACGCTTATCCATAAATGGCGCCGTCCGAGCAGTGGCCTTCGCCTGTCGCGGGGCGCTTGCGGCTTTACCGGTCGATCATCGGCCGCAGCGCGATTTCGACGCGGCGGTTCTTGGCGCGGCCTTCAGGGGTGTCGTTCGACGCCACCGGGTCGCTGTCGCCGCGGCCGGCGACATAGATGCGCTCGGACTTCACCCGGTGATCGACCAGGTAGCCGGCGGTCGCATTGGCGCGCTTTTCCGACAAGGCCTGGTTGAGGGCCTTGGTGCCCGAGGCATCGGCATAGCCGACGATGTCGATATAGGTCGCCGGATATTGGTTGAGGAGACCCGCCAGGGCGTCGAAGCTTGCAGCGAATTTGGGATCGACATCGGCGCCGGCCTTGGCGAAGGCGACATCGCTGGGCAGGGTGATGACCACGCGCGTGCCGTGGCGAGCGACACCGACGCCCTGCGCACCCAGTGCACGGCGCAGGTCACCGGCCTGCTGTTCCATATAGGCTTCGGCGCCGCCGGCCTCGACCGGTGGGATGCCGACACGGGTCATGGCGGACTTGCGCGGCATGTCGGCCTTGGCCGTCTCCGTCGCCGGCGGTGGGCCGGACGAGGCGACCGGGCCGGCCGTTTCCATGGTCGAGCATCCGGCCAGCAGGAGCAGCGAAGCGCCGCCCATAAGACTTGCAACCCTCAAAACCATGCTACGCATCGATACGCTCTCCCATATGCCGCTTCTGCAACGCTTTGTGCTATAACCATTATGGTTCGCGCAAGCAGGAAATGAAGTCGAAGCGGTTACGATTTTTATAAAGAAACCACAAAGGTAGCAAGCTACCTTTGCGTATATTCCTTGTGCGCTCAAGCGCCGCGCGGACTCCTCGCATGAGCTCGGACGGCCAGTCGGCCTTGCCGAACGCAAGGCGTTCGGAGATTTGAGCCCGGTCGTCAACTATAGCTATCTGTGGCAGCGCCAGACGGTTTGCGTATCCGGCGCGGCGGTCAGGAAACCCTGCGACAGGGTGTGGACACGGGCCATATTATCGGCCAGCGCGGCCACCGCGCCGGGTGACGCATTGGTCGAGCAGCGCAACGAGCCCAGGGCGTTCCTCTGCGCCAGATAGGCCTTGTGCTGATCGTCGGTCAGCCGGTAGTCGCTGCGCTTGAAGACCGTGCCGTCGGCCGACAGTTCCATCTTCGCCGCCACCGGGTCGGTATCGTTGACGGTGAAGCGCAGCAGCGTGCCGTCAGGCTGGCGTTCATAGGGCGTGTGGCCGTTGACGCAGGCGTGCGGCGCATCGAAGTCGAAATCGATCGGTCCGGCATTATTCAGCGGCTTGGGCGAATGGGCGCGGTCGACCTCGCACACCAGGTGCGCCGAACCGACGGCCGCCGGATCGACGGTCGCGGCGTCGGCCTTGTGACCCAGGCGCTTATAGATGTCGTTGTCCTTGATCAGGAAGGCGCCGACGGCGATGACGATGATCAGGCCCAGCATGATCCAGCCCCAGGGGATCGGATGATTGGGCTTTGAGCGAGGTTCGGTCCTGACCTTCTCGACCTTTGCCGGGATGACCGCGGCCGGCTTTACGGGCTTTTCCGCCTTCTTGTCGGGCGCGGAAGCCGCCGCCGTATCAAAGGCGGTGGGCGCGTCCGGTTCCTTGGCGGCGTGGATTTCGGTGCGGTGGCGGATTTCACGGCGGATGATCAGGCCGATCAGGGTCAGCACCAGCAGGGACAGCAGGACCATGGCCGCCAGCTGCCAGCGTTCCAGCGCGGCGCGCTCCGCCTCGGCGCTCTTCTGGTCGTCCAGGCGCAGCTGCTGCGCCGAGGCCGCGGCGGCCAGGGCCTTGGTCAGCTCGTCATCCTTGACAATCTCGTCCTGGGTGCGGGCATAGCACGGCTGGCTGACCACCTGCGGGGTGACGCCGGCCGAGGCGAGGAAGGTATTCAGCGCCGAGACGTGGGTGGCCACGAACTGGCCGGCCGAAACGTCGACATCGCCGCCGGCGCCGACGGTCGAGGGCGCCGTCCAGGTATTGACGCCGACGACCTGGCCGCATTCGTTGAGCAGCGGGCCGCCGGAATTGCCGTGGTTGATCGGCGCGGTGTGGAACAGCGTATCGACGCGCGAACCATCCGGATTGGTCGAGGCGAACAAAGCGATCGAGCCCTGGGTGACATAGGCGTCGGTCGGCTCCAGCAGCTCGGTGCCAGCACGGTTCAGCAGATGGTCGGTGACGTCGGGATAGCCCATCGACACCACACGCTCGTTCTTGTACGGCGTCAGGAACAGCTTGAGCGGCGGTATCTTCAGGTCGCCGGCCTGAAGCAGGGCCAGGTCGCCTTCGGTCCACGACTTGACCAGGTGCACCGGCTGGTAGTTGGCACCGGAGTCCTTGTGCGGGACGATATAGATGTCGGCGGACGACGCCTCCGGCGGCACCTCGACGACGTGATAATTGGTGACGATATAGCCCGGCGCGACAACGAAGCCCGAGCCCATGCTGACCGTATCGAGCGGCGTGCCGCCGAACCCGCGATAAACGACCAGCACGCGCACGACCGAAGTCTCGGCCGATTTCAACGCATTGGTGGAATTGACCGGCTGCAAAGGCTGGTCGACGGCCGCGGCCGCCAGGGCGACAGGCGGCGCCTTGTCATCGGCATGGGCAAGCTTCGGCGGACCGGAAACGGCCCAGGCGATAAGCGCGCACACGCCTACGGCGGCGGCGAAACTCGCGCCGGTCAGCCCCTGCCTGATACGTCCTGAACGCGACGTCAATCGTCCCATCCTGAAAACAAACCCGCGACTCACACGCTTCGCGGCAAGTCCCGCTTTACGAAGCGGTGTCTTTCACAAGTGTTAATAACCGAGTCCTTCAAAGAAATCATCCCTAAGCGGGGCTTATTATCGCTGTGTGGTGTTTTTGTTGGGGAAGAGGTTTTGGCATTGCTTGTTTCAGCTTCGCCTAGCGCCTATTGTTCGCTTTGAAACATATCCGAACATCCGAGCGCTTGATCATGCCCGATACCGCTGTCGCCACGTCCGCCATCCCGCCTGTGCCTTTGACGCTTTACGACCAGGACTTCGCCGCCTTTTCGACCAAGCTGGGCGCGTCGTTCGAGCGCTACGGTTTCGCGGTGCTGGGTGGCCACGGCATCGATCCTGAGCTGCTGAAGCGCGTCGATGCGGCGACCAAGGCCTTCTTCGCCCTGCCCGACGACGTCAAGCGGCAATACCATCGCTCAGGCACCGGCGGGGCGCGCGGCTATACGCCGTTCGGCGTCGAGACCGCCAAGGGCCACACGGCCCACGACCTCAAGGAATTCTATCATGTCGGCCGCGACTTGCCGGCCGGTCACCCCTATCGCGACCATATGGCCGACAATATCTGGCCGGCGGAGGTCGCCGACTTCCACGCCGCCAGCTACGAACTCTATATGGCGCTCGACAACCTCGGCAAAAAAGTGCTGCAGGCGATTGCGGTCTATCTCAAACTCGACCGCGACTTCTTCGCCGACAAGGTCGATTTCGGCAATTCGGTGCTGCGCCTGCTGCACTATCCACCGGTCGACCGGCCGGGCGAAAGCGTGCGCGCCGGCGCGCACGGCGACATCAATGTCATCACGCTTTTGCTCGGCGCCGAAGAACCCGGCCTGCAGCTATTGGATCGCGACGGCCAGTGGCTGCCGATCACCCCGCCGCAGGACTGCATCGTCTGCAATATCGGCGACATGCTGTCGCGCCTGACCAATGGCGTGCTGCCGTCGACCCAGCACCGGGTGATCAATCCGGCCGAGGCGCGCAAGGATTTCGCGCGCTATTCGACGCCGTTTTTCCTGCATTTCAATTCGCCGTACCTGATCGAGACCCTGCCCAACTGCATCACGGCGGAGCATCCCAACCAGTTCCCGGAGCCGATCACGGCCCACGACTTCCTGATGCAGCGCATCCGCGAGATCAAGTTGGCTTGACCCTCATGTATTACGACATCGCGGCGGTAAAAGCCAGGACCGATTTTAGCCTGACCGTACGCTTTGCTGACGGTCTCGCGGGCACGGTTCGCTTCCTGCCAAGCTTCTTCCGTGGCGTATTCGCCCATCTGAAAGATGCAGCGCAATTTGCTGATGTGCGCATTGTTGACGGGGTTGTAACCTGGCCCGGAGAGCTGGATTTGGCGCCGGACGCCATGCATGCCGCGATCAAGAGCGGTGGAGAATGGGTTCTCGACTAACTTACTGCCCACCCCGGCGCCAATAAAGGCACTGTGGCGCAAGCCGGTGTGCCGTCGCGGCCTCGCCCGTTGAAGCGCGCCATCAACCGGCCGTCCGGCGCCAATCCTTCAATCATCGTCCAGTCGAGCCCGGCCAACGGCACCTTGGCGCGACGGCTCCAGAGCGACGCACCCTGTCCCGCCGCCTGGCCGATGCACAGATAGACGAAGCGGCCGGTCGGCGGGCCCTGGACGCATGGCCCGAGCAGGCGCGGTCGGCCATCCGGCAGCGCGCCGTCGACCACCACCGTAAAGTCGAATACGAGGCCGCCGTCCTGACCAACCGCCGGCGCAACCAGGGCGGCCTTGCCCGAAGCGCCGCACTGCAGGGCCGTGACGACGCCCGGCACGGGGCTTTCGACGACGATACGCAGAGGCAGGTCGAACCGTCCCTCACGCATGGCCCGCGACCAGCTTCTGAATTTCCGCGATCAGCGCCTGCGCCCCCTGCGTGACCTGCCCCGGCACCTCGCCGACATGTGGCAGGTTGAAGATGAGCACGCCGATACCCGTGACAATGAAGGCCGGCGAGATGATTTTCCAGGCGTTCGATTGCCGCTCGAGCGACCGCAACTGCATGGCGTGAAACCACCGGGTCAGGACAAAGCCATTCTTCGCCAGGTACCTATGGCCGTTCAGCATCATGTCGCGGCGCAGGGCCAACAGCACGCCCATGGCGGCCGCCATGACGCCCCATCCGACCATGAACCCGGTCGCTGCCCGCATATCGACATGGCTTCCCATCGTCAGGAACGACAAAAGGGCCGCCGTCCATCCGATGATCAGGACAAGGAACAGCGCATAGTAGGTGCGGTCAAAGATGTAGGGCTGTCCCATCTTCGTGCGATCGCGCGGCCCGCCGGTCAGCAAGCCCCATAGCGTATTGAGCCACATGCCGACACCGACGACCGCGAACAGGCCGCCCAACAGGATCAAAACCAACCCCGGCGATACCGCATCCGCACCTTTTTGCATGGGATCTCTCCGATCACCCCGGCCATTTCAAGTCCGGCAAGACCGGAACGAATGGCCGCAATACAGCGTAGCCGATCCCCAGTCCCATGATCAGCAGAATAATCCCGTGATAACGGGCATAGCCGTTGACCACTGACCATCTGGCCGGCGGAGCGAGATCGCCGACAGCCCCTACGCGGCGATTGGCAATTCTATAAAGCCTGGCAATGTCTCGCATGGTTTTGAGTTTGAAAGCATAGATGGCGCCGCCGCTTGTCAAAACAACCGCCAAGCATGCGAAAAGAGCCGTTGACGCGGCAGCCTTGCCAACAAAGACGAGCAGGTAAAGGGCAACGACGCCGCCTATGGCCGCGACCGCACTGCCTGTCCGCTGTAACCCGTTATAGACTGGGTCTCGCGTCGGCTGGAACAGGGCCTCGACTTCGGCCGCCGACACGTCGTGTTCATTGAGCAGCTTTCGCTTTTGCCGTGGCCAGTTGCGGGGCCTCAAGCCATACAGTCCCAGAAGCAGGAAAAACGCCGCAAATGCCGCTTGCAATGCGTTGGCCTGCACGGTGTGCCAGATCGTATCCATGTCTCCCCCTTTTTTAGTTGGCTTACTCCACCGCGCAGCCGTCGCTGGCGCTGCGGGCGCGGGCCTGGATGCTGCCCGAACGCTTGCTGACATAGTGGCCGGAGCCCACGGCCTTCCATTTGTCGGGATCGGGCAGGATGGCGGCCAGCTTGGATGCCTCGGCCGGCGACAGGGTGCGGGCCGAATGATGGAACCAGTATTGCGAGGCGGATTCGGCGCCATAGACGCCCGGGCCCCATTCGACGCTGTTGAGATAGACCTCCATGATGCGGTCCTTGGTCCACAGGTGCTCGATCAGGAAGGTGTACCAGACCTCGAAGCCTTTGCGCGTCCACGACCGCGATGGCCACAGGAACACGTTCTTGGCGGTCTGCTGCGAGATGGTCGAGGCGCCGCGCTTTTTCTTGTGCGTGGCGTTATAGGCTTCGGCCTTGCGAATAGCGTCGTAGTCGAAGCCGTCGTGGGTGCAGAACTTGGCGTCCTCGGCGGCGATGACGGCGGATTTGAGATTGTCGCTGATATCGGAGGCGCCCACCCATTGGTGATCCAGGCCGTTGCCGCGGGCCAGGCGCTCGATCATCAGGATGGTCACCGGCACCGGCACAAAGCGGTAGACGCAAACCTGGACAAGCGAAAAGGCGACCAGGGCGCCGGCGGTCATCGCCAGCCATTTCAGGATGGGCAGGCGGCGCTTGGGTTTGGTCGGCGCAACGGGAGACGCGGGCGGCACGGGTTGCGGTTCCGGCGCAGGCACCGGCTTCACATCGTACATGGTCTCCGCCGACAGTCCGTTGGCGTCGTCGTTGTGGCCCGCCTCGTTCATTCCGCCCCCGGATACGCGCTATGCTTCTGGTTCCCGCTCTTCCTGGTAGATGTACACGAAACCGTCTTCATCGCCAAATACGACGCGGGTGGTGTCGGACGACACGGCAATGGCGCTGATCGGCGAGCCTTTTTCGCGCTTTATCCATTCAACGCCGGTCGATTGCAGCTCAGCCAGCCACACCCGGCCGTCCTCGGTGCCGGCGGCCAGAACCGTATCGTCCGGCGCCCCGGCGCAGACTGTGACCATGGTCGCTTCTTCTGGATTGATCTCCGAGGCATTTTCGCCCATCGGCCCGCTGGGCTTGAGGAAGGGCCAGACCACCGCGCCATTGGCGCCCGAGGTGGCGAGCAGCTTGCCCATGGCGAAGAACTGCAGTGACTTGATCTTGGCCGGATAGCCGCCCATGCGCATGTCCTTGCCGTCCTGCAGGCGCCAGCCGTGAAGAGCGTTTTCCTGCATGGCGGTGATCAGGAACTTGTCGCCGGGCGAGATGGCGATCTTGGTGTGCGAGCCGGCCCAGAAGAGCTTGTTCGGCTTCTGCTTTTCGATGCGCGAGAACCAGATGACGACGCCGTTATAGGTGGCGCAGTAGAGCTTCCTGCCATCAGCGGAAAAGACCAGGTCCGAGACCGAAGCGTCGTGGGCGAACAGAAACTCGGTCTTTTTCAAAAGATCGCGGACGAAGACCTTTTTGGCCGCGGCATAGGCGATGACCTGGCCCTGGGGCGATACGGCAATGGCGTCGATCCACAGGCCCTTGTGCGCGACCAGCTCGATCGGTCCCGAGTCCTTGGTCGTCCACACGACGCGGCCGTCGTCACCGCCGGTGACGATGCCGAGCCCGGTCGGATGGATAACGGCCGACAGCACGCTGGCATTGGGATGGGCGTCGAAGGACTTGCCTGCGTCGGGAAAAACGACCTGGCCGTCGGCCAAGGCGACGATCGGCTCGTCCAGCGAGTCGAACAGGGCGGCGACGACATAGGCGTCGTGGTTTTGCGAATAGGCTATGGTCATGGGGCGCTTATAAAAGGGAGTTGCGGGTTTGACCATAACTCTCCTCCCCATCGTGTTACGATGGGGAGGTGGCATCGCAAGCCCGCAGGGCGCGTCGATGACGGAGGGGTCACTTAATGGCGTCAGAGCGGCTCTTGCATCGGCAAGTGACCCCTCCGTCACGGACTTCGCCCCCAAAAGGGGGCGAGCGCCGCGCCACCTCCCCATTTTAACAAAATGGGGAGGAGAAGATTTTCGCTACGCCGCGATCGTGGACTCAAACCCGGCCTTTAGCGCCGCGGTGTCGAGATGGCGCCCAATAAACACCGCCCGCGAAATGCGCGGATCGCCGTCTTTCCACGGTTGCTGCAGCTCACCTTCGAGGATCATGTGCACGGCCTGGAAGACCAGGCGCTTGTCCTCACCCTTCACATTCAGGATGCCCTTGGCGCGCAGGATATCCTGGCCCTTCTCGGCCAGCAGCTTGTCGAGCCATTGCGTGAACCGCACACCGTCGATCGGCTTTTCCGAGGTCAGCGACACGCTCTTGATCTCTTCGTCGTGGATCGGGTTGATCGTGTGGCTGCAATGCTCGTCATGGACGTGGCCGGCTTCACCGTGTCCCGGATTGTGGTGGTGATGGCCGTGATCATGGTCATGATGGTGATCGTGCCCATGGTCGTGATCATGATGATGATGGTCATGATCATGATGGTGGTGACCATGGTTCTCGACGCTGTCCATCTTCGACAGGTCGAAGCGATTCTGGTTCAGCAATTGCTTGATCGGCACATCCGAGCGATGGGCGCGGCGGATGGTCGCCAGTGGGTTCAACCCCTTCAGGCGCGCTTCGATCTCGTCGAGCTTTTCCTCGCTGACCAGGTCGGTCTTGTTGAGGATGATGTGGTCGGCAAACGCGATCTGTTCCTTGGCTTCCTTGCCGTCCTTCAGCGCCTGCTCGAAGTGGCGGGCATCGACCAGGGTCGTCACCGAGTCGAGATAGGTACGCGCCTTGATCTCTTCGTCGACGAAGAAGGTTTGCGCCACCGGGCCCGGATCGGCCAGGCCCGTCGTTTCGACGATGATGGCGTCGAAGCGGCCCTTGCGCTTCATCAGGCCCGACAGGATGCGGATCAGGTCGCCGCGCACCGTGCAGCAGACGCAGCCATTGTTCATCTCGAACACTTCTTCATCGGCGCCGACGATCAGGTCGTTGTCGATGCCGATCTCGCCGAACTCATTGACGATGACGGCGTATTTCTGGCCGTGGTTTTCCGACAGGATGCGGTTGAGCAGGGTCGTCTTGCCGGCGCCGAGATAGCCGGTCAACACGGTGACGGGGGTTTTCGACGTTGGGGATTGGGTATCGGCCATGACGGTCTCTCAAGTGTTATATTGTAATGGTGCACAAGGCTTTCCGCTTAAGTATGCCTTTATAGCCCGAAATCAAGCGGAAGCGACAAAGGCGGCCCAGATTCCTCAGGGCCGCCTCGATAGTCTATATGGATAGTGTAATGACGCAGCCTTAGCGCTTTGGCTTGGCCTTGTCGTCCTTCTTCGGCGGGGCGAAAGCTTCGCCACCGGTGAACTCGTCGCCCATGCGGGGGATGGCGACGGTGTCTTCGTCGGCGTCCAGCGCCGGACGTTGGCCGGGAACGGCATCATGTTGGGAAGCGGACTTGCGGGTCATGGCGAACTCCTTTAGCCCTACCTTATCGCCTCTCGCGCAAGGATCAGCGGCGCAAACAGGCCGCTATGGTAAAACTTCCGCAAGGACCGCGGCGTTTTTCCGCATAGGATAGTTGACTCATCCGCCTTTCCGCGTATAAGTCGCGCCCTCTCGCCCGGAGCCTGGCTCCAGTGGCGTATTTCCCTTTTCCTGCGCGGGTCGTGGCGGTGCCACAAACCTGCGCCATAACAAGAGGTCCATGACCATGTACGCGGTCATCAAAACGGGCGGTAAGCAGTACCGCGTTTCGGCAGGCGACGTGCTCGTGGTCGAAAAGCTGGACGGTGAGCCCGGTGCGGCCATCACCTTCAACGACGTCCTGATGCTGGGCGACGAAGCCGGCGCGGTCGTCGGGGCTCCGGTCGTCGAAGGCGCCGCCGTGTCGGCGACGCTGATCGAAACCCGCAAGGGCGACAAGGTCCGCATCTTCAAGAAGATCCGTCGTCAAGGCTATCGCCGGACCCGCGGTCACCGCCAGCACGAAACCGTGCTGCGCGTCACCGGCATCAACGGCGCCGGCAAGTCGGCCGCCTGGGATGGCACCGTCTCGCTGACCACCAAGGCCGAGCTCGACGCCCGCGCCCGTAACCTGGCCGCTCGCGTCGCCGCGACCAGCCTGCCGGTTGTCGAAGACGAAGCCCCGGTCGCCGCTGTCGAAGCCGCGCCCGCCCCCAAGAAAGCCGCTCCGAAGAAGAAGGCCGCTGAAGCCTCTTCCGACGAAGCCTAAGATCAGTACTGAAGAGGACATCCTCCCATGGCACACAAGAAATCCGGCGGCTCGTCGCGTAACGGCCGTGACTCAGAATCCAAGCGCCTCGGCGTAAAGCGCTTCGGCGGTGAACAGGTGCTCTCGGGCAATATCCTGGTCCGTCAGCGCGGCACCAAGTTCTGGCCGGGCACCAATGTCGGTCTCGGCCGTGACCACACCCTATTCGCCACGGCGAAGGGCGCGGTGAAGTTCCAGACCAAGCGCGACAACCGTTGTTACGTGTCGATCGTGCCGGCTGCCGAAGCCGCCGAATAAGCACCATCCTTGATTTCGGATCGTGCTTCACAAAAGCCGATCCGGATCGAAACCCTTGAGCGGGAGTCCGGATTTTACCGGACTCCCGTTTTTGATTTTGCGCGCTGCAACAAAGACTTAGCAATCGCAATCACACTTAATCGTGATCCCGCTCATCACCCTTGAGGTCGAAACAACAAATTTCGACCCTAAATAATGCCTACTTGTGGACCTATATCCCACGGGGACGGCAGAGGAGAGCGCCATGATCACGCCAAGCCCCGAGCGGGTTCCGCAAAGGACGACACGTCGGCCGACCCCGAGCATAGAGACCGAGCGCCTGAGCCTGACGCCGTTGCGCGCGTCCGACCTCGATGCGATCATCGCTGTTTACGGTGATCCGCAGTCGGCGCGCATGACCCACGCCATTCCGCACCCGTTGACGCGCGAAGACGCCGAAAAGCTTCTGGGCAAGATGATGGCGACGGACCGGACCCATTGGGCGATCCGTGTCGAGGACGAGACGTTGGTCGGGGTTATCTCGCTGAAGAAGACCCATTGCGGCAAGCCGGCGGGCCTCGATTGCTTCGGTCCGAACCTGTCGGTGTTCATCGCACCGGCGTACCAGGGCCGCGGCTATGGCCTCGAAGCGATCGACGGCTTGTTGAAGTGGTGCAAGAAGCGCCGGCTGCACAAGGTCGTTCACGCCGCGCACTTCGCCGACAACGAGGCGTCCGGCCGAGCCTTGATTGCGGCGGACTTCCTCTACACCGGCCGCCGGACCATGGAGACCTCGATGGCGCGCGACGGTGCGCATCAGGCCCTGCATATGATCCGGATTCTGTAATACCTCTCCTCCCCATTTTGTTAAATGGGGAGGCGGCATCGCAAGCCCGAAGGGCGCGTCGATGACGGAGGGCGCGGCCCGGCGAGGGTCACTTGCGAACGACGGAGAATGCTCCGACGCCTGTAAGTGACCCCTCCGTCACGGACTTCGCCCCAAGAGGGGCGAGCGCCGCGCCACCTCCCCATCGTAACACGATGGGGAGGAGAGTTTGGGCTTATCCTCGCAATGAGCACAAGGTCATTGATCTTGTGCTCATTTTCATTCATGACACATCCTTCGTAAAAGACACCTCGCCATGAAATTCCTCGACCAGTGCAAGATCTATATCCGTTCCGGCAACGGCGGGGGCGGATGCGTGTCTTTCCGGCGCGAGAAGTTCATCCCCAATGGCGGCCCCGACGGCGGTGACGGCGGCAGGGGCGGCGACGTGTGGATCGAGGCCATGGACGGCCTCAACACCCTGATCGACTACCGCTACCAGCAGCACTTCAAGGCCAAGACCGGCGAGCACGGCAAGGGTCGCCAGATGCACGGCGCCAATTCCGACGACATCGTCCTGCGCGTGCCGGTCGGCACCGAGGTCTTCGAGGAAGACCACGAAACCCTGATCGTCGACCTGGACGAGGCCGGCAAGCGCTACATGCTGGCCAAGGGCGGCAATGGCGGCTGGGGCAATACGCGCTTCAAGGGCCCGGTCAACCAGGCCCCGACATTTGCCCTGCCCGGCCAGGACGGCGAGGAAAAGTGGATCTGGCTGCGGCTCAAGCTGATCGCCGACGCCGGCCTGCTGGGCCTGCCCAATGCCGGCAAGTCGACCTTCCTGGCAGCGTCTTCCGCGGCCAAGCCGAAGATCGCCGACTATCCCTTCACCACGCTCGTCCCCAATCTCGGCGTCATCGATCTCGGCCCCGAACAGCGCTTCGTGTTGGCCGACATTCCGGGCCTGATCGAAGGCGCGTCCGAAGGCGCCGGGCTCGGCACGCGCTTTCTCGGCCACGTCGAACGCACCAAGGTGCTGATCCACCTGGTCGACGGCACCCAGGAAGACCCGGTCAAGGCCTATCGCGTCATCCGCAAGGAACTGAAAAAGTACGCCGAGGACCTGGCCCAGCGTCCGGAACTGGTCGCCATCAACAAGATCGACGCCATGGACGAGGCGGCGCGCAAGGCGCTGCGCACCAAGTTGAAGCGCGCCTGCGGCCAGACGCCCTTCATGATTTCCGGCGTTACCGGCGAAGGTGTGCGCGACATGCTGTTCGCCGCGCTGGCGACCATCCAGGGCCGCGCGATCGCGCCCGAAGGCGATGACGCGGACGACGCGCCGGCGGCGCCCACCGCCTATAGCCCCTGGGACAACTGATTTGTCCATTTTCCGCGCACCTCTCCCCACCTTCGATGGCGCCGTAAGCGTCGGTGCGCGGGTGCGCTAGAATATGTGGTTCGCCGGCCTCGCCCCGATGACGGCTGCGGTGCGCTCCGGCGCGCTGAGGAATGGCCTGCACCTGGAACGCGGCATGAAGATCGGCCTGTTCGGCGGCTCGTTCAATCCGGCGCACGAAGGTCACCACCACGTCGCCGAGACGGCCCGCCAACGCCTGGGGCTGGACAAGATCATCTGGCTGGTCTCGCCGCAGAATCCGTTGAAATCGGCACGCGACACGGCGCCGCTGCAGGACCGCATTCGGGAATTGCGCCGCTTTGTCGGGCCGCACGACATCATCTCGACGTTTGAGAGCCGCATCAAGGCCAAGTACACGCTCGATACGCTGCGGGCCCTGAAGGCGCGCTATCCGGGCGTGAAATTCGTGTGGATCATGGGCGGCGACAGCCTGGCCGGCTTTCACAAATGGCGTGGCTGGGTGCAGATCATGCACATGATCCCGGTCGTCGTCGTCTCGCGCCCGGGCGCCCTGATGAACGCGCGCTTTTCGCCGACCGCCAAGCGATTCAGCCACTTCCGTGTGCGCGAGCGCACGGGCCTGCTGATCCCCGGTATGAAGGCACCGGCCTGGGCGTACCTCAAAGGGCCGCTGCACGGGCACTCTTCGACGGCAATACGCGCCCAAAGAAAACGCCCTTAATCCAGGTCGCTTGCAACCTGGCAAGCGCGACTGCGCGCCCGAGCCCATGCGAGGAGCCATGCGGCGCTTGAGCTGAAAAATGCTCTTCCCTCAAAAAACACGTGATGCGAGTCATCGGCGGGTGACCGGGCCGGCCTTTTGTGCTAGGGTCCGTGTTTAATGGTCGCCACAAAAGGAACCTTGGCCCTGTCTCTGCAACCCGCGCACGACGCGTCCCACACTGCTCCTGTTCTTGAAGAGCCCGCTTCGGAACCGCTTGACGGCGGTATCTCGGCCCTCGCTGATGGCGAAGACCACTCCCTGGAAAGCCTGATCGTCGACCGTCTCGACGACGACAAGGCGCAGGACATCGTCTGCATTGACCTTAAAGGCAAGTCCTCGGTCGCCGACACGCTGATCATCGCGTCCGGCCGTTCGCACCGTCACGTCGGCGCCCTGGCCGACCACGTCGTGCGCGCGCTGAAGGATGCGGGCTACGGCAAGGCGAAGGTCGAAGGCCTGCCGGCATGCGATTGGGTGCTGATCGATTGCGGCGACGTGGTCGTGCACATCTTCCGCCCGGAAGTCCGCAGCTTCTATAATATCGAAAAGATGTGGTCGCTGTCGCCGTCCGGCACGGGTCACACCGTCGCCTAAGGCCGTTCACAAGGCATGAAACTGACCCTCTGCGCCGTGGGCAGGCTCGGCGCAACCTCCGAAAATACCATGGTGCGCGATTATATTGCGCGTGCCAGCCAGACCGGCCGTTCGCTGGGCGTAGGTCCAGCCGAACTGGTCGAGGTCGAGGCGAAAAAGGGCAAATCCCTCACCTCTCCGCAGCTCAAGGCCGCCGAGGCCGAGGCCATTCGCGGCGCCTTGAGTGAGGGCGGCGTACTGATCACTTGTGACGAGCGGGGGGAATTGCTGTCTTCCCGCGACATTGCCGCGCGGCTGGAAAAATTCAAGGATCGCGGCGAGCGGCGGGTGACCTTTGTCATCGGCGGCGCCGACGGGCTGGATCCGGAGCTGCGCAAGACGGCGGCGTTTTCGCTGGCCTTCGGGCCGCAGACCTGGCCGCACGCCCTGGTGCGCGTCATGCTGGCCGAGCAGATGTACCGCGCCGTGACCATCCTGGCCGGGCTGCCGTACCACCGGGATTGAAGGGTTTGGACCACGAACCGCACGAACACCACGAACGCGAGGCCGCGCGCAGCGCATTCACTCCGGATACCGACGACGCGTCGGGCTGATCCTGAAGTTCGTGCCGTTCGTGTGGTTCGTGGTCAAAAACCTAAAGCGCCCGGGCCACGGGCATCGTCACGATATTGTCCAGCAGCTTGGGGATCAGTGAATTGCGCCGGCGCGTCGACAGCGACAGCGCCGTATTGCCGTAGGCGTCGGTATGGCCGGCGTCGGCGCCGCGCTGCAACAGCAGCTCGACCACCGCGAACCTTTGTCTCCGCACGGCGATCAACAAGGCCGTCTCGCCGTCACAATTGACCGCCTCGATGTCGGCGCCATGGTCGAGCAACCCCTTCACGCCTTCGATGAAACCTTCCTGGGCGGCGGCGTGCAAAGGCCGCGTCTCGTTCTCATCCAGCTCCATATTGACGTCGGCGCCGGCACGGACCAGCAGGCCCGTCATGTCGGCGTCCTCGAACAGCACGGCGTGACGCAAGGCGTCGGCACGATTGCTGGCGTTCATGGCCCCGCCGGCGACCAGGATCGCCGCCATCGGCACATTGCCGACCCGCGCCGCCACGACCAGGGGCGTCGCGCCCTGGGCGTCGATCAGGCCCAGATTGGTGCCGGCCGCCATCAACAGGCCCGCCACCTTTAGATGGGCCGGCGTGGTGTCGGTGACCGACAGCTCCGCCAGGCCGTGCAGGGCCGTGGCACCATTGAGATTGCAGGCATTGACGTCGGCGCCGGCCTGTAACAATGCCCGCACGCAGCCCTCCGCGCCTTGGGCCGCCGCCAGGTGCAGCGGCGTGACGCCGTCGGCATCGGCGATATTGGCCTTGGCGCCCAACATCAGCAACAGGGCGACCATCTCGGTATCGCCGGTTTCGCACGCCGAATCGAGCGCCGTGCGCCCGGCCTCGTCGGCCAGGTCCGGATCGGCCCCGGCGGCCAGCAGTTCGCGCGCGTCGCGCAGGCCCCATTCGGCCCAGTGTTCGTCGGCATCCTCGGGCGGCCGTGCGCACAGCATCAGCGCCGTCTCGCCGGTGCGCGTCTGGGCATTGAGGTCCAGGCCCTGGCGCAGCAGCCAGGTAAAGGCGGCGGGATCGGGCCGGCCGACGACCATATGCATGGCCCCAACCCCTTGCGCGCGGTCGCGCATCGCCGGATCGACGCCTTCGTGGTCGAGCCACTCCAGCACGGCGAGATCGACGAAGTCTTCCGACAGGGCGACATTGAAGGCGGGGGCAGCGTCTTCCGGCTCGTAGGCCAGCGACACGCCGCGCGAGCGCAGGGCGCGCAGCATGTTAAGATCGGACTTGCTCAGGGCGCGGAACAGGGCGCGGCGTATGTTCATGATATCGACGTTCGGGAATCGGCGAAGGAAACTCACGAAAGAGGGACGCGACAAGACGCCCAAATCGCGGAATTGGCAAGACCCGTTTGCGGTAACGCTGTCTTGGCCCTAATGTAAAGGCCAGAGGATCACATGCACCATATCACCCTGGCGGACTGGATCGATTTCTTTTTCGGCAATCCGATCGGCTGGTTCTTCTTGCTCGTCTTGAGCATGCTGGGCAATTATCTGGTTCTCAATTTCCTGGCCGACGCCTACCTGCGCCGTAATCGACTGGCGCCGTTGGACTGGTCGGCCGACGACCGCGGACAGCGGCTTTTATGGCGACTTCTGACCTTGTGGGATGCACCGGGCATGGGCGTGGGACTGAGGCTATCCTTGTGGCTGAACCGCATCCTCATCGCCGCCTTCGTGCTGTGCCTTTTATCCGTCCCGGTAAGTCTTTTCCTAAGTCATTGAGACCGGACCCGAAGCGGCCTATGTGAGGGTTATGTCCCGCCGTCTTCTTCCCTTGGCTTTGGCCGGTATAACCGTGCTCGCGCTGGCCGCGGCCGGCGGCGACGCCCAGGTGCGGCAAAAGGCGTTGTCGGCCCAGGACCAGGCGACGCTGGACAGCCTCTCGGCGCAGCTGCGCGCCAATGACCGCCGCGTCGAGGCGTCACGGCAGAGCGCGCGCCAGATTGCGCTGGAGGTCGAGGACCTGCGCAACCAGATCATCGACATCTCGAAAAAGCAGGGCATGTCGGAAAAGCGCGTCGCCATCTACCAGGCGCGGCTGGAGACGCTGAACCTGCAGGAAGCCGATATCGAGCGCCGGCTGATCGCCATGCGCGGCAAGGAATCGCGGCTGCTGTCGGCGCTGGAAATCTATTCGCGCAATCCGCCGCCGGCCATCTTCGTGCCGTCGCGCAAGGTCAATGACGCAGTGATGGCGGCGATCATCATGCGCGCTATCACGCCCGAGCTGCAAAAACAAACCCAGGTTCTGACGCAACAGAATGCCGCCCTGGTCAATCTGCGCCGCCAGGCGGCCTTGCAGAACGACGCGCTGTTCGCCTCCGAAGGCGATGTCGCCGACCAGCGCGAACAGATCGAAAAGCTGATCACGCAAAAGGGCGAGCTCGAGGACCAGCTGTTGAACCAGGCCGACAAGATCGCCGCCCAGTCGGTCGAGTTGAAGGCCCGACAAGCGCGCATGCATGGCCAAGCCCCCTTGCTGGGCCTGGGTCCGACACAGGACAACAGCCACCTGCAGCCGCCGGTCGTCGGCGACAAGACCCAGGACTTCGGCCAGGACAATGCCCGCGGCATCTCCTATGCCGCCGATCCGGGCGGCCAGGTGACGGCGCCGGCCGAAGGCGAGGTGGAGTTCGCCGGCCCGGTCGATTCGTATGGCCAGGTGGTTATTTTAAGTGTCGGCCATAATTTGCATGTGGTGCTGACCGGGCTTGGCCGCATCTATGTCGACAAGGGCCAGACGGTCGGGCTGCACGAACCCTTGGGCCGCATGCCCAACCTGTCGGACCGAAAAACGACCCTGTACATGGAGTTAAGGCACGGGGATCAACCGGTGAATCCAGGCATGCAGATAGCAAGCAGCTGAGTTCGCTCATCTTTCGCTCGCCCCGTTTACGGGGAGAGGGGACCGCCGCGAAGCGGTGGTGAGAGGGGGAAACCGGCTTATCCGCTTCTCAATGGCTTCAGGCAGAGCCAAGACCTACCGCCGGTTCCCCCCTCCCACCACGCCCTGCGGGCGCGGTCCCCCCTCCCCGTAAACGGGGCGGGCGAAAGAAGAGCAGCGCAGAGTCGTTCATCCGGCGAAAAGGCCACGCATCTTTACCATTTTCTCACCTCTTACACGCCCAGTTTACGTCTCTATATTCGTACTATATGTGTAACCATCGCTAGTGCGCGTTACGCTCCTGAGGATCGCATGAAGAACATTTATCTCGGCGGTATCGCCGCCGTGGCCTTAAGCATCGGTGCGGTGGCCTATGCCAACCAGCCCGTGCTGTCGCCCCGCTCCGACACCTACCAGCAACTGGAGCTGTTCGGCGACGTCCTGGCCATTGTGCAGCAGGATTACGTCGTCAAGGTCGACTCCAAGAAGCTGATCAATGCCTCGTTGCAAGGCATGTTGGCCAGCCTGGACCCGCATTCCAACTATTTGTCGGGCGACGACTACAACGACCTCAAGGAAAAGACCAAGGGCAAGTACGGCGGCATCGGCCTGGAAGTGACCAGCGAAGACGGCGCGGTCAAGGTCGTCAGCCCGATCGACGATACGCCGGCCCAAAAGGCCGGCATGGAAACCGGCGACTACATCACCGCGATTGACGGCACCTCGATCCTCGGCATCCCGCTGAACGACGCCGTCAACAAGATGAAGGGCGATCCGGCCACCAAGCTGACCATCACGGTCGTCCGCACCGGCAAGCCCGATCCGTTCGACGTGACCCTGACCCGCGAAATCATCACCGTGAAGTCGGTCAAGTACCACATGGAAGGTGACTTCGGTTACATCCGTATCGCCAGCTTCTCGGAAACCACCGCGGCCGAGACCAAGGCGGCGCTGCAGGACCTGCTGGCCAAGAACCCGAAGATGAAGGGCCTGGTCCTCGATCTGCGCAACAACCCCGGCGGCCTGCTGGAACAATCGGTCGGCGTCGCCGACCTGTTCCTCAACGGCGGCGAGGTCGTGTCGCAACGCGGTCGCAACCCCGACGACATCATCCGCTACCAGGCCCACGCCAATGGCGACATGCTGAAGGGCAAGCCGATGGTCGTACTGACCAATCCGGGCACGGCCTCGGCGGCGGAAATCGTCTCCGGCGCCCTGCAGGACCAGCACCGCGCCGAGATCGTCGGCCTGACGACCTTCGGCAAGGGCTCGGTGCAGAGCGTCATCGACCTGGGCGACAACCGCGCCGTCAAGCTGACGACCGCGCGCTACTACACGCCGTCGGGCCGCTCGATCCAGAAGACCGGCATCGAACCGGACCTGGAAGTGGCGCAATCCAAGGAACAGGCGAAGTACATCGCTTCGTCCGCCCTGCAATATACCGAAGCCGCCTATGCCAACGCACTGGACGCCGACGAAGGCAAGGTCCGCCGTTCGCCGCACGCCGTCCAGGAAGTGCCGCCGGAAGGGTTCGACACCAAGACCGGCGACTTCGAACTGACCCGCGCGCTCGACGTGCTGGCCGATGGCGGCGACGTCAAGATGGCGGCGGCCCACCCACGCGGCGTCAAGATGGCCGACACCGAGCTGGTCGACCAGCCGGGCGACCGCTTCAAGAAGATGCAGCAGGGCAAGGCCGCCGATCCGGCGTCCGCCAAAACCGCCGCGGCGAGCAGCAGTTCGGCGTCGAGCTCGAGCTCCAGCGCGTCGAAGTAGGCGCTCGACCTCTCCTCCCCTGCGAAGCGGGGGAGGTGGCGCGGGAGCGAGTGCGTAGCGCGAAGCCCCGTGACGGAGGGGGCCTTGAAGCGCGCAAAAGTCTAACAATGGGGGCTCCGGCGCACCGGGGCCCCCTCCGTCATCCGAGGCGTAACCGCCTCGTCTGCCACCTCCCCCGCTGCGCAGGGGAGGAGAGGTAATCAGAAGATTCAGTCTTCGTTAGGGTTTATTAACCGCGTCTTGGCAAAGATGGTGCCTGTTCGCTCCGGTGCCCGCCATGTTCGCCAAACCCAAGACCACCCCCGCCTCCGACGACGCCCCGCGCTTCAACCCGCGCAACCGCCCGCGCGTGAACGCAAGCGGCAGCCCCTTGCAGGGCGTGCTCGACACCTTGAAGAAGCCCTATGTCGCGCCGGGCCTGGCGTTTGGCGCCTTCGCCATCTGCCTGGTGGCCTTTCTCAACCTGGCGGGTGATCCCGATGCCGGCTCGCCCAGCGTGCGCATCACCTTGCAACAGCCCAAGCCCGTCACCGCCCATGTCGACGACGGCGATCCCGCCGCCCAGGCCTTGACCATGGACGGCCAGGGCCAGTTCAGCGACGGCTTCGACGATGGCGCCGGCGACGCCGATAACGCCTCGGCCGCCGCGGCGACGCCCACAGACAACACCGCCACCATCACCCTGCCCGGCGATGCCCCGCCCGCGGGCGCCGCTCCCGGCGCGCCGGCGGCGGCCGCCTCGCCCCTGCCCAAGGCGCCGATCGCCGGCCTGTTCCAGACGACCAGCAACGGCCCGCTGCCCAATATCGGCCCCAACGGCATGGCGCCGGCCTCGGCCTATGCCCGCCCCTTCCGCAGCGACGGCCGGCCGATGGTGGCGTTGATCGTCGGTGGGTTGGGCCTCAATCCGGCGACGACCAAGCAGGCGATCGACCAGTTGCCGGCGGCCGTGACCCTGTCCTTCGTGCCCTATACCGCCAATCTGCAGACCTGGGTCGACCTGGCCCGCGCCGCCGGCCACGAGGTCATGGTCGAGGTGCCGATGCAGCCGGTCAACTATCCCGACAACGACCCGGGCCCGCAGACCCTGCTGGCCAATGCGCGCAATGACGACCTGACGGCGCACATGCTGTGGGCCCTGTCGCGCTGCACCGGCTATTTCGCCGTGTCGAACTACCAGGGCGCGGCCTTCTTCAAGGACAAGTCGGGCTTCAATACCTTCCTGTCGACGCTGAAGGCCCGCGGCGTCGGCTTTATCGACGACGGCCAGGCGCGTGACGTCCAGGGCGCCTGGGCCCGCGCCACCGCCGACCGCATCGTCGACAACCAGATCAACGCCCAGGCCATCCAGGCCCAGCTGTCGGGCCTGGAAGCGACCGCCAAGACGCGGGGCCAGGCCTTGGGTAGCGGCATGGCCTTCCCAGTGACGCTGGCCGTGGCGCTGAAGTGGACCCAGTCGCTGGACGGCAAGGGTATACAGTTGGCGCCCGCCTCGGCTATGATGCACCAATGACAAATGAAACCATTGCCGGGCCCGAAGGGTACCGGCCGAATGTCGGCATTGTCGTGTTCAATGCCCAGGGCAAGGTGTGGATCGGCCATCGCGCCGGCATCGGCGGCGACCATGCCTGGCAGTTCCCGCAGGGTGGGGTTGACGCGGGCGAGGACCTGCAGGCGGCCGCCTTGCGCGAACTGCGGGAAGAAACCGGCATCACTTCGGTTGAGATCATCGGCCGGACGCAGGACTGGATCGTCTATGACTTCCCGCCCGACGTTTTGGCGCAGAAGAAGATCGGCCGCAATTTCAAGGGCCAGAAGCAGATCTGGTTCGCCATGCGCTTTACCGGCGAGGCGTCCGAGATCGACCTGGAGGCCTTCGAAGAGCCGGAGTTCTCGCGTTGGGAATGGTGCGACCTGGACCGGGTCATCGACCGCGTGGTCAGCTTCAAGCGCGACAGCTACCGCCAGGTGATCGCCGAATTCCAACGGCTGGTGTGACGTAATCCCTTACAAGAAAGGGTTTCCACAGATTACACAGATTGCACAGATGATTTGAGATGGGCCGCGCGAAGCGCCCCAAAGCCTTGAAAGGGGCTTCGCCCTTTTCAAGCTGATCCTGAAAATCTGCGCAATCTGTGTAATCTGTGGAAACCCTTTTACCTTGGGAATTAAGCAAAAGGCCCGCCGGATCACTCGGGCGGGCTTTGTTGTGTCGCCTTCCCCCAAGGGGGCCGCTCTTAATGGGCCGCCGGCGCGTGCACAGCGATGGTCGTCCTGCCGGGCTTTAGCGGCTGGACGTCGCCATGCCAATCGAACTGTCCTGACAGACCGGCAGGTAGCCAGACAACGAACCTCGCTGTCGTCCCCTCCCTTGCATAGCGAACCTTGACCAAGCCCTTCGGCGTAGCGGCGCCGGCGTCGAAGGATGTAAGCGCTCCCGGATGCGGCGCCACGGTCACCGAGGCATAGCCAGGCGCCCCGGGCTGAATACCGGCCACAATCCCCAGCACGTCCGCTGTCGGATGCGCGCTCCACGCGTGGGTGTCCGAGCGCGTATTGCCGCGCTGTTCGGGCCAGGTCGTAAAATGCCGGTTTGCGAGGTCGCGCCAGGTCTGGAGCTGGCCGAGATAGCGATCGCCAAGACCGGCATGCGCATAGGCATGGATCAGGTACCACGAGAAATAATAGCTCGTCGTCAGGATACCGTCCGGCGCGTCGATACCCGCAGGCTGGGTGACCTTGTCGAGGATCGCCTGCGCCCTTTCTTTCGAGGCGACGTCGTAAAGCACGGCCAGGGCATTGGCGTGCTGGCTGAAGATCGTCTTCGATGGATCGTCGGCATAGAGGCCGCGGCCCTCGTCCCAGCACTGCGTCTGTATCGCCGCTGAAAGGGTGCTGGCCCGGGTGGTATCGTCCTTTGCCCGGGTGGGATCCCCGGTCGAGGCTTCAAGGTCGGCCGCTGCCTGCAGGGCGCCCAGGTAAAGCAGCGACGTCAGGCACGACGTCCCGCTCACGGCATCGAAAGACGGGAACTTGTCCTGGGCCAGCGCCGGATCGCCGACCCAATCGACGAAATTCCACTCGGGGTTTCGCTTGAGCAAGCCGTTCGCGGACACGTAGGGCCGGTACCAGTCGAGAATTTTTCGCGCGCCCGGCAGGTTGCGGGTAATCACCGTCCGGTCCGGCTGCTGCATCCAATAGTCGTGCATCATGCCGATCCACAACAGGCCGAAGGTCGGGATAATGTTGTTGGAATAGCTCGGATAGGCGGACTGGATCATTCCGTCCGGACGGGCGCTGTCGCCGAAGGCGTCAATAGCCTCGGCCGGCAATCTGGGATCGCCGGAGACGCCATAGGCGATCAGGCTTTCCAGGCGGCTGCCGCCGACATACTGCAACTGCTCCCAATAGGCGCTGTCCATGAAGGTCTCGTGGGCGTCGACCTGGAGCGTGCGCCAGCCGATGTCCCAAATCCTGTCGAGCTCCGGATCGCTGCTCCTGAAATAGCCTTTCGCGGTAAACGGATAACCGTCGCCGCGGAGATGAAGACTGTCCAGGGTCAGCGGTTCCGCGCCGGTCGTGACCGTAATCTCCATGTAGCGCCAGGTGCGCCACCACAGCGGCCGGAAAGGTCGCCCGGCCCCGCCGTCGGCCAGGAAGGTATCCGTCAGGCCGATCGCCTGGCGATGGCCGATCTCGTCCCGGTCGCCCTTGTGGGCCTGGTCGTCGTAAAGCGCTTCGCAATAGGTGACGCTGACCTGCGCGTCCTTGCCGCCCGACAGGGTCAATTCGGGATAGCCGGCCACCACAACGCCTTGATCGATCAACAGCCGGGTTTGGGTATGTGCGGGGATGGTGACGCTTTGGCCCGGAAACACCGCAAGGTCAGGCGTGTCGGAGCGGACGACCTTGCCCGTGGCGATAGGCTGGGCCGCCATGGCGGGCAATGGATCGGCCATGAGGGTCCAGGGCGCGGTTGCCCCCGGAGTCATCGCGGCCACCGCGTCGGTCCAGCCGGCCTGGGTCTCGCTGGGGCCGGCCCAGTTCCAATCCGCCTGCGTGCCGTCGATCGTTTCATTGCCGCCGGCGGCGTACCAGATGGTCTTCAGGGCGCCCATAAGCGCGTCATAGGGCGACGAGAACGTATGCCCAGGCTGTACGGCGACGCGCCAGCGTTCGTTGCTGTCCAGGACGCGCGCCGCCCCCTCACCGTGGACCCAGAAGCCGGTTTGCGTGCTGACCTGCGCCATCGGCGCGCCCTTCTTGAACCCGGGCGCGGCCGGATCGCCGACGGCATTCCACACCTCGGCGGCGACGACATTGTGCCCGGGCTTGAGAAACGGCTTGAGATCGAAGGTCTCGTAGCGCCAATGCCGCAGGTCGCCGCGCGCCGGTCCCTGGCCCACGCGGGCGCCATTCACATAGAGGATGAAGCGGTTGTCGGCGCTGACCTGTAGAGCAAACGCCGCCGGCACCGACCGCAGGTCCAGTTCGCGACGGAAATGCAGAACAACCGGCGCCGTTTTCCCCATCCCGGGCGCCGTTATCCAATCCTGCGCAGACGCGGCGCCGGCCGAGACCGCCGCGGTGGCGAACACTAAAGCCAGCCATGGATGCTTGGATAGGGTCATGCGTCCTCCCACCGACTTCAGGCGGCTTTTGCGGCAATAGATCAGATTATGATCGCCTTGTCGTCGTCAACGTCCGCTGTCATCGACCGGCCGCGGCCAAACAAAAAGCCCGCCGGATCGCTCCGGCGGGCTTTGTTGTGTCGTTTTAACCGCGTCCTAGTGGACGCCGTTGCCGTATTCGTTGGCATGTTCGGCCAGGATGATCATGCCTTTCGGATTGACGTCGGCAAAGCCGCCGCGCACCTGGAAGACACGCGTCTTGCCGTCATTGAGGATGACCACGTCGCCCTCGGCCAGCGTCGTCATGAACGGCGCGTGGTCGACCAGGACGCCGAACTCGCCTTCCGTACCTGGGGCGGTGACCTGGTCGACGTCGCCGGCGAACAGTTCGCGTTCCGGCGTGACCAGCGAGACGTGGAGCTTACCCGGGGTAGCCATTACTTGCCTTCCCCGGCCAGCTTTTCAGCCTTGGCGATGGCGTCCTCGATGGTGCCGACCATGTAGAAGGCGGCTTCCGGCAGGTGATCGTAGTCGCCGTTGCAGATGCCCTTGAAGCCCTTGATCGTGTCTTCGATCGACATCAGCACGCCCGGCGTGCCGGTGAAGATTTCGGCGACGTGGAAGGGCTGCGACATGAAGCGCTGGATCTTGCGGGCGCGGGCGACGATCTGCTTGTCTTCTTCCGACAGTTCATCCATGCCCAGGATGGCGATGATGTCCTTCAGCGCCTTGTACTGCTGCAGGATTTCCTGGACGCGCGTGGCGGTCTGGTAGTGCTCTTCACCGACGACGCGCGGGTCCAAGATGCGCGAGGTCGAGTCGAGCGGGTCGACGGCCGGATAGATGCCCTGTTCGGCGATCGAGCGCGACAGAACGGTCGTGGCGTCCAAGTGGGCGAACGAGGTGGCGGGCGCCGGGTCGGTCAAGTCGTCGGCCGGGACGTACACGGCCTGAACCGAGGTGATCGAGCCCTTGTTGGTCGAGGTGATGCGTTCCTGCAGGCGACCCATTTCGGTGGCCAGGGTCGGTTGGTAACCCACGGCCGAAGGAATACGGCCGAGCAGGGCCGACACTTCGGAACCGGCTTGGGTAAAGCGGAAGATGTTGTCGACGAAGAACAGAACGTCCTTGCCTTCGACGTCGCGGAAATATTCGGCCTGGGCGAGGCCGGTCAGGGCGACGCGGGCGCGGGCGCCGGGAGGCTCGTTCATCTGGCCGTAAACCAGGCTGCAGCGCGAGGTGCCGCCACCGCCATGCTCGTTCACCTTCGACTCGATCATTTCGTGATAGAGGTCGTTGCCTTCACGGGTGCGCTCGCCGACGCCGGCGAACACCGAATAGCCGCCGTAGGCCTTGGCGATGTTGTTGATCAGTTCCTGGATCGTAACGGTCTTGCCGACGCCGGCGCCGCCGAACAGGCCGATCTTGCCGCCCTTGGCGTAGGGGCAGATCAGGTCGACGACCTTGATGCCCGTGACCAGCAGCTCGGCCGAGGTCGCCTGGTCGGCGAAGGCCGGCGCATCGGCGTGGATCGGACTGAAGAAGGTGGTTTCGATCGGACCGGCTTCGTCGATCGGCTCGCCGATGACGTTCATGATGCGGCCCAGCGTCGCCGGACCGACCGGCACGGTGATCGAGGCGCCGGTGTCGGCGACCGACTGGCCACGAACCAGGCCTTCGGTGGCGTCCATGGCGATGGTGCGGACGGTGTTTTCACCCAGGTGCTGGGCGACTTCCAGCACCAGGCGGGCGCCCGTGGCCGTGTTGACGGTTTCCAGCGCGTTCAGGATGTTGGGCAGCTGGCCTTCGAACTCGACGTCGACGACGGCGCCGATAACCTGGACCACGCGGCCCTTCGAGGCGGTGATGGTTTGATGAGCGGTCATTCTTATGTTCCCATGCACTTCGCGAGAAGTGCGTCTTAAGCCAAAATTAGAGGGCTTCGGCGCCCGAGATGATTTCGATCAGTTCCTTGGTGATCTGCGCCTGACGCGAGCGGTTGTACTTCAGCGTCAAGGCGTTGATCATTTCGCCCGCATTGCGCGTGGCATTGTCCATCGCGCTCATTTGGGCGGCATAGAAGCCGGCATTGTTTTCCAGCAGGGCCGACAGGATCTGAACGCTCAGATTGCGCGGCAGCAGGACTTCGAGGATTTCCTCTTCCGAGGGCTCGTATTCGTAGACGGCGCCGCCCATATCGTCGGACGCGGCAGACGCGTCGACCTGGACCGGGATCAGGCGCTTGGTATCGGGCACCTGGGCGATCACCGACTTGAAGTGCGAGTAGAAGAGCGTGACGACGTCGCCGCGGCCCTCGCTGAATTCGCGCACGATGAGGTCGGCGATCGGCTGGACGACATCGCCGGTCAGGATCTTGACCATCGACAGGTCGTAGCTTTCGATCACCTTGTCGCCGTACATCCGCTTCATCTGGTCACGGCCCTTGCGGCCGATGGCGATGATGCGGACGGTCTTGCCGGCGGCAATCTGGGCATTGATGAAGTCGCGGGCGGCGCGGACGATGGCGGTGTTGAAACCACCGGCCAGGCCGCGGTCCGCCGTGGCGACGACCACAAGCTGGTTTGATTCCGAGCCATTGCCGGCCAGCATCTTCGGCGCATTATCGCCGGAGACGCTCTTGGCGAGGTTGGCAATGACGCGGGCCATGGCGCGCGCATAGGGACGGGCGTTTTCAGCCGTGTCCTGGGCGCGCTTCAGCTTGGCCGCGGCCACCATCTGCATCGCTTTCGTGATCTTCTGCGTGGCTTTCACGCTTCCGATCTGATTGCGCATGTCCTTCAAGCTGGGCATGAAGTGGGGGTTCCTTTGGCCTTAGGCGAAGTTCGAGGCGAAATCGCTGACGATGGACTTCAGCTGGTCTTCCAGTTCCTTCGACAGCGCCTTCTGCTCGCGGATCGCGGTCAGGAGGTCGGTGTGACGGGTGCGCAGCAGCGACAGGAATTCCTTTTCGAAGCGGCCGACGTCACCGACGGCAACCTTGTCGAGATAGCCGCGGGTACCGGCATAGATCACGCAGACCTGTTCCTCGACCTTCAGCGGCGAGTATTGCGGCTGCTTCAAGAGTTCGGTCAGGCGCGCACCGCGGGCCAGCAGGCGCTGGGTCGCGGCGTCGAGGTCGGAGCCGAACTTGGCGAAGGCGGCCATTTCGCGATACTGGGCCAGGTCGCCCTTGATGGCGCCGGCAACCTGCTTCATCGCCTTGATCTGGGCGGACGAACCGACGCGCGACACCGACAGGCCGACGTTCACGGCCGGGCGGATGCCTTGGTAGAACAGGTCGGTTTCCAGGAAAATCTGGCCGTCGGTGATCGAGATCACGTTGGTCGGGATGTAGGCCGACACGTCGTTGGCCTGGGTTTCGATGATCGGCAGAGCGGTCATCGAGCCCGAACCATTGTCTTCGTTCAGCTTCGCGGCGCGTTCCAGCAGGCGTGAGTGCAGGTAGAAGACGTCGCCCGGATAGGCTTCGCGGCCGGGCGGACGGCGCAGCAGCAGCGACATCTGGCGGTAGGCGACGGCTTGCTTCGACAGATCGTCATAGATGATCAGGGCGTGCATGCCGTTGTCGCGGAAGAATTCGCCCATGGCGCAGCCGGCGAACGGGGCCAGGAACTGCAGCGGGGCCGGTTCGGACGCCGTGGCGGCGACGACGATGGTGTAGTCGAGCGCGCCGTTTTCTTCCAGCGACTTGACGATCTGGGCGACGGTCGAGCGCTTTTGGCCGATGGCGACGTAGATGCAGTACAGCTTCGTCTTTTCGTCGGTGCCGGCGTTGGCTTCCTTCTGGTTCAGGATGGCGTCGATGCAGACGGCGGTCTTGCCGGTCTGACGGTCGCCGATGACCAGTTCGCGTTGGCCGCGGCCGACGGGGATCAGGGTGTCGATCGCCTTGATGCCGGTCTGCACGGGCTCATGCACCGACTTGCGCGGGATGATGCCGGGCGCCTTGACGTCGACGCGGCGGAATTCGCTCGACACGATCGGGCCCTTGCCGTCGATCGGCTCGCCCAGCGGGTTGACGACGCGGCCCAGGAGGCCCTTGCCGACCGGAACCTGCACGATTTCGCCGAGGCGGCGGACTTCGTCGCCTTCGCGGATGTCGCGGTCTTCGCCGAAGATAACGACGCCGACATTGTCCTTTTCCAAGTTCAGGGCCATGCCCTTGACGCCGGCCTTGGGGAACAACACCATTTCACCGGCCTGGACCTTGTCGAGGCCATAGACGCGAGCGATGCCGTCACCGACGGACAGCACCGAACCGACGTCGGAGACATCGGCTTCTTCGCCAAAACCAGCAATCTGCGCTTTCAGAATAGCCGAGATCTCGGCCGCACGAATATCCATGATTGTTACGCTCTCTTAAGGGCGAATTTGAGGGAATCGAGTTTGGTCTTCAGGCTGGCGTCGAACAGACGCGAGCCGATGCGGACTTTCAGTCCGCCAAGGATCGCCGGATCAACGGAGGTGCTGATTTCGGCGGATTGGCCAAGGGTCTTGGCCAGGGTCTTTTTCAGGTCGTCGAGCTGCGGCTCGCTGAGCGCCACGGCGCTGACGACCTCGGCATTGACGATGCCCTTGTAGGCATCATAGCGCTTGTTGAAGGCGGTGATCACCGGGAACAGCTCGCCCAGGCGATGGTTGGCGGCAAGGACACCCAGAAGCTTGGTGGTCATCGGCTTCAGCTTGGCCTTCTTGGTGACGGCCAGCACGCCCTTCAGCTTGACGTCGGAGCTATAGATCACCGACGAAACGAAATGGCGCAGTTCCGCGCTTTCCAGCATCAGCGACTTCAGCGTGGCGATGTCGCCATGAACCGCGTCGAGCAACCCTTGCTCCTGCGCCAGTTCAAAAGCAGCCCGCGCGTAGCGCTCACCGGCTTCCGTTTCTCGAAATTGATCGTTCACGATATCCAACCGAACAGTGTGAAATATATTGCAGCCAAAGAGTAAGTGTCCAACTCACGACACTACGGGCGCGTATAAACGCACCTCCCGAGGCCTCAAGGCGCGGGCTCATTAGCATAGGCTTATAGGCATCGCAACCAACCCCGGTTGATTTGAGACATTTTATGTCATTCATGTGGCAAGCCTTGTGATTCAAGGTGAATCCGCCGATCCTGGCATCTGGATTCACATTTCTTCTGTCGCGGAAAGACTTGCCATGCCGGCTTTGATTGCCCTGTTTCTCGACCCCGCGACCTATGCGGCCCTGGCGACGCTGATCGTCATGGAAATCGTGCTGGGCATCGACAACCTGGTCTTCGTCTCGATACTGACCAACAAGCTGCCGCAGGCCTTGCGTGGCCGCGCGCGCGCCATCGGCATGTTCGGTGCGTTGGGTTTGCGCATCGCGTTGCTGGGCAGTCTCTATGTCATCGTCAACCTGAAAAAACCGGTCTTGACCCTGTTCAACCACGGCTTTTCGTGGCGTGACCTGATCCTGATCGGCGGCGGCCTGTTCCTCGTCTACAAGGCCACCACCGAGATCATCGAATCGACGGACGGAAAACACAGCAGCGACGAAAAGCCGCAGGTTAAAAAGTCCATGGGCTTGGCCGCAGCGGTGCTGCAGATCTTGATTCTGGACCTCGTCTTCTCGGTCGATTCGATCCTGACGGCCGTCGGCATGACGGATCATTTGCCGATCATGATCGCCGCCGTCCTGGTCGCGGTCGGGCTGATGTTCGCCGCGTCCGGCCCGATCGCGCGCTTTATCCATAGCCACGCCTCGGTGGTCATGCTGGCGCTCGGCTTCCTGCTGATGATCGGCGTGGTGCTGATCATGGAAGGCTTCGGCAAAGAGGTCGACAAGGGTTATATCTATGCCGCGATGGTGTTTGCGGGGTTTATCGAGGGCCTGCAGATGCTGAGGCGGAAAGCGAAAAAATCTTAGAGCTCATATAAAAATATATTGACTCTAATATTTTTGCAGCCCATTTTTCCGGCATGGGCCTACGTGAGCGGAAAAAGGAGCAAACCCGACGACGCATTGCCGACGTCGCCACCCGGCTATTCCTCGCGCGTGGCTATGACGCCGTCACCACCGCCGAGGTCGCCCAAGCCGCCGAAGTATCGCCGGCGACCCTGTTCAACTATTTCCCGGCCAAGGAAGCCCTGGTGTTCGACGAGGACCAGGCGTTGGGGGACGCCCTCGTCTGCGCCATAACCGCGCGTCCGGCCGGCACGGGTGTTCTGGACGCCCTGCGCCAGGCCATCCTCGCGGGTCCCTATCTGCGCTTCGCCCACGATCCCGCCTATCGGCCGTTTTTCGAGCTGATTCATTCGACCCCGGAACTGGCGAGCCATGCCCGGCAAATGGCGGCGCGCTACGAAAAGGCTATCGCCGAAGCCATCTTCGAGGCAAGGCCGGTGACAGACGCCCAAGCCCAAGCGGTTCCTCATGACATCGTCGCGGGTATATTCACGACCCAGAGGAACCCGACCCCCCGCGACGCCGGCCTCGACCTGGCGCCCCTCACGCGAGCCCAGTCTCAAGCCGTCGCCCACTATGTGGTCGAAGCCCTGTTTTCCGCCCAACGGAGCGCGCAGCCGATTGAGACCTTCAACACCCTCATCGACCTTTTGAAAATGGGGTTTGCCCGATGATCGAGATCGCCCTGCCCTATGCCGCCCTGTTCTTCCTGGGCCTGCTAGCCGGGATCGAATGCCTCGTCATGTTCGGGCTGCGTGGCTCTCTGAAAGTCCTGGCGGCTGAACCGCAGATCGTCATGCGCCAGGCCCTGGTGCGACGGTTGCGCGTCGTCGTGCCATTGGTCGCCATGACCGCGGTCGCGCTCTCCGTCGCGATGGCGGTACGCGATTTCACGATGCTGCGTGGCTATGGGGTGGGCTGCATTGTCGTATGGCTGCTGGCGACCTTTTTCGGCACGGTGCCGATCAACAAGGCGCTTCTGGCCTGGCGCGCCGAAGCGCCGCCCGCCAATTGGCAGGCCAGGGTCCGTCAATGGGAACACCTCGATACGGTTCGCATGCTGACCGCGGTCGGGGCGTTTGCGCTATTCCTGGCGACCGACGCCTTCAAGTCATAGGAAGCTGTACGGATCGATATCGACCACCAGCCGCACCGCATTGGGCCGTTTGATCGCCGCCAGCCAGTGCGAAATAAACGCCTGGACGTCGCGATTGCGGTCGGCCCGCACCAGGAACCGTTTCCGCCATTGCCCACGTACCAAGGCCAGCGGCGCGTCCGCCGGGCCATAGACCTCGACGCCGTCGGTATTGGGAATGAACAGGGTCAGTTCGCGGGCGAACTTGTTGAGCAGGGCCTGGTCCTTGGCCGACAGGATGATCGCCGCCAGCCGGCCGTGCGGCGGAAACTTGGCGATCTCGCGCGCCATCGACTCATAGGCATAGAAAGCGTCGCGGTCCTGGGCGGCGAGCGCCTGCATCACCGGATGCTCGGGCGTATAGGTCTGGATCACCGCCCGGCCCGGCTTGACCTTGCGCCCGGCCCGGCCGGTCGCCTGGGCCAGCAGTTGGAAGGTCCGCTCGGCGGCGCGTAGATCACCGCCCTTCAGGCCGAGATCCGCGTCAACAATGCCGACCAGGGTCAGGTTGGGGAAGTTATGCCCCTTGGCGGCCGCCTGGGTGGCGATGACGATATCGATTTCATGGTCCTCGACGCGCTTGATAAGCGCGGCGGACGAGGCCGCGTCCGGCGTGGTGTCGGACGAAAAGACCTCCGCCCGCGCCTGCGGGAAACGCGACTGCACCTCTTCCAGGATGCGTTCGACGCCCGGCCCGATCGAGGTCAGGCCGTCCTTGGCGCCGCAATGCGGACAGGCGGCCGGTTTCTTCATCGAAAAGCCGGTCAGGTGACAGACCAGGCGCCCCGACGACCGGTGCTCGACCAGCCAGCTATCGGTATTGGGCGCGCTCATCTTCTCGCCGCACGCCTTGCAGAGCACGAGCGGCGCATAACCCCGGCGATTGAGGAACAACAGCACCTGTTCGCGCCGTTGCAGCGTCGCGATGATCTCGCCGACCAGCGGATCGGAAAGCCACAACCCCTTTTCCGGCGGCTTTTCCTTCATGTCGATCAGGGTGATATCCGGCAATTGCGCCGTGCCGTGACGCTGTTCCAACCGCACCCAGGCATAGCGCCCGCGCTCGGCCTGGGTCAGGGTTTCCAGCGACGGCGTCGCCGAGGCCAGCACGACCAGCGCCCCATCAAGGCGGGCGCGGAACACGGCCAGGTCGCGGGCATGATAGCGCACCCCGTCTTCCTGTTTATACGAGCCGTCGTGCTCCTCATCGATCACGATCATCGACAGTCTCGGAAACGGCAGGAACAGGGCCGAGCGCGCGCCGACGACCAGGCGCACCTTGCCGGCCGCCACGCCTTCCCAGATCGTGCGCCGCGAGCGGTCGGTGATATTGGCGTGCCATTGCGCGACCTCGACGCCGAAGCGCGCCTCAAGCCGCCCCACCACCGCCTGGGTCAGGGCGATTTCCGGCAACAAGATAAGCACCTGGGCGGTGGGATCGTCGCGCAGCACGTCAGCGACCGCTTCCAGATAGACTTCCGTCTTGCCGGACCCCGTCACCCCGTCGAGCAGGACCGGGGCGAAACCCTTGGCGCGCTCGGCGTTGAGCAGTTGGTGAGCCGCTTCCTGCTGTTCGCTGAGATGGGCCGGCGCATGATCCGGATCGGGCTGCGGGAACTGGCTTTCGACCGCCATCTCGACCTTTTGCAGCACGCCTTCCTTTTCCAGCGACGTGACGACGCCGGTCGAGACGCCGGCCGCCAGGGCCAGCTCCGACAGGCCCATGGCGACGACCGCCGCTTCCATCACGCGTTCGCGCGCCGTCGTCGAACGCGCGGGCCCAGCGCCCGTCAGCACATAGCCGGTCTTGGCCTGGGGCCGCGGGATTTTCAGTGCGCGCAGGCAGCCATTCAGGAACATGCCGGGCGGCGTCAGGGTCCAGTTGGCGGCCCATAGCCAGAAATTCAGGCTGGCCTCGGGCACCGGCGGATCGTCCAGTCGCACCGCCACCGGCTTCAAGGCCCGCTCGGCATCGGCTTCGCTATCGAGGCCCACCACGACGCCGCGAATCTTCGAATGGCCCAGCGGCACCATGACATGATCGCCGGCCGCAAGGTCGAGATAGTCCGGGATCAGATAATCCAGCGCCTCGGGCATGGGCGCCAGCACCGCGACCTTGGCGACGCGGCGCGCCTGGGCACGCTCATCTTGCACTGTATGGTCGCCCGCCAGGGGCATGAGAGAAGACGCCAGACTCATTTTTCACCGCTTAGCAGAATCCTCCCGCATTGTCGAAGGCGGCCCCTTCACAGAGCCTTCATTGTCTCATAAAGTGCGTGGATGAGTTCTGACGGCGGCACCCCCATTCTTGAACTGGACGACTGGTTGACCTTGCGTCGCCAGTTGCCGCAGCATGCGGAAACGCTGCATCGCGACAAGGCCTTGCTGGAAACGCTGGGCCTGCAGCCCAAGGCGCGCCACCTGATCGACTTCGGGCCGGCGGCCCTGTCGCGCCTGGAACAGCGCGCGCTCAAGGATTTCGACGTCCGGCGCCAACTCGAAATGACCGCCAAGGCCAATTTCGACGCGCAGAACCAGACCCATGGCCTGGTGCTGTCCCTGCTGGAAGCGCGCAACCACGCCGACCTGGCGCGGCGGCTCAACGACGAGGCGCGTGGCCGCTTCGGACTGATTTCCGCGACCATCGCGCTGGAAGATACCGCGCCCGTGCCGCTGGGCTGGCAGACGCTCGACGACGGCGGGGTCGAATATATCATCGGCGAGACCGGCCTGTCCCTGCTGGGGCCGGAAGGCGTCTGCCGCGCCGTGTTCGGCGACGAGGTCCGCCGCATCAAGAGCGCCGCTCTGCTGCGCGTCGCGCTGTGGCGCGAAGGCCGGCCCGGCATCGTCGCCTTCGGTTCGCACGACTATGACGGCTTCTCGGAAAACATGGGCGCCGAACTGGTGGCCTTTGTCGCCCGCATCGTCGAACGCGTCGCCGAACGCTGGCCAGTGCTTGGCTAGACGCAATAATGTGAAAGCAGGCCCGACTGATCTTCTTCTTCGCCCGCCCCGTTTACGGGGAGGGGGGACCGCGCCCGGAGGGCGTGGTGGGAGGGGGAAGCCGGCGGTTGGTCTTGGCTCTATCTGAAACTATCGAGAAACGGATAGGTCGGCTCCCCCCTCTCACCACCGCTTCGCGGCGGTCCCCTCTCCCCGTAAACGGGGCGAGCGAAGCGAAGTACCCTGCACTCCAATATCGCTTCGAGACCTCATAGCGGAAAGCCCCGGACACTTTCGGTCTGCGTGTGGCGCCATAGCTTTACCCTCATAAATCATCCAACCGTTTTTTAAGATTTTGCGCTTTAACATGCAAACGATTGCAGGTGCTGGCCCACCTGCGCCGTGCCGGGGAGGCATGCCTATGCGTTTGTTCATCTGCGACGACGATCCCGTCATTGGCACCCTGATCAGCCTGGACATGAGCCTTGCCGGCTTCGACGTGGCGCCGCAGCTCTACAGTCTCGTCGAAGCCATCGAAGCGCTCGACCGGACGCGGCCGGACCTGCTGTTGCTAGACCTGCACATGCCAGGCGGCGGCGGGCTCGACCTGCTCGGCTACCTGGCCAAGACCGGCCGCCATCCCGGCTTACCGATCGTCATGCTGACCAGCGAACACGACAGCCACTATATCGAGCGCGCCAGGGCCCTGGGCGCGCGCGGCTACCTCACCAAGCCGATCGAGACCGGCACCCTGGCGGCCAAGCTCGACCGTGTGCTCGACGATCCCGGCCTGCGCTGGATCGATGATATCTCCGCCCTGACCGAACCCGGCGCGGCATCGACCTATGACGGGACGTTCGCCGAAAGCGCCGCCGGCCGTTGCCTGTCGATCGCCGGCCTGACGCCGACGGTGGCGGCGTTGACGCAGACCCATGGCGCCCGTGCCATCGAGGGGCTTTTGCGTTCCCTGGTCGGGCAGCTGGAGCAGATCGACCTGGCCGCCGACGCCGACCTCGAGGCCACCGCCCACGCCATCCGCGGCGCCGCGGCCAGCCTGGGTTTCAGCGAGGCGGCCGAGGCCTGCGGCGCGCTGGAAACCGCGATCCAGGTCGGGCGGCCTTGGGTGGCCGAGGCGCACACAGCCCGGGCGGCCTGCCAGGCGGCGCGGCAACGCATCGTCGAAAGACTGGGGATGTCTGTAGGCGCTTAAGCGATTCTTACAATTTCTTGATTTATCGTCGGGCCTAACATCGGCGAAAAGCCTTCCCATATATCCTATAACACAGGCGCGCTTGCGCATGTCTTGCGGTCTCCCTCTCCTGAATGCCTCGGAAGTCACAACGGAGAAAGCCCTCTCACCTCTCCCAATCCCGCTGGATGGGGAGGGAGGCCACCCTTATCGGTCGCGTCATATACGACACGGACGCTGCCCATGACACTAGACGATGCGACCCACGCCTGGCTCGGCTGGCTGAAAGGCCAGAAACGGTGCTCCCCCCGCACCGTCGAAGCCTATGCCCATGCCCTGCGCTATTATATCGGCTATCTGTCGCGGGCGATTCCCGGCCTGACCTTGGGCGACGTCGTCGCCGTCACCTCGGGCGATATCCGCGGCTGGATGGCGCATCTGCGCAGCAAGGATGAGCCCTTGTCGGCGCGGTCCCTGGCCCAGCATCTGTCGGCGATCAAGTCCTTCCACAGCTGGCTCGACCTGCATCACGACATGGGCAATAGCTACGTCGCCATGATGCGCGGGCCGCGGTTGAAGGCCACCCTGCCCCGCCCATTGAACGAAGACCAGGCCTTGGGCCTGATTACCGAAACCCACCTCGACGCCGATCGCGACGATTGGGAAAATGCCCGCGACGAGGCGGTCTACCTGCTGCTCTACGGCCTGGGTTTGCGCATTTCCGAAGCCCTGTCGCTTCAGGTCAAGGACGCGCCGCTCGGCGACACCCTGCGCATCATCGGCAAGGGCAACAAGATGCGCGCCCTGCCCGTGCTGGCGGCCGTGCGCGACGCCGTCGAGGCCTATCGCCGGCAACAGCCCTTCGTTTTAAAGCCCGAGGACAAGCTCTTTCGCGCCAAGCGCGGCGGCGAGTTGTCACCGCGCCACGTCCAGGCTTCGCTGCAACATATGCGCTCGCGCCTGGGCCTGAGCGACCGCGCCACGCCGCATGCCCTGCGCCACTCGTTCGCCACCCACCTGCTGGGCGCCGGCGCCGACCTGCGCTCGATCCAGGAACTGCTGGGCCATGCCAGCCTGTCGACGACGCAGAAATATACCCAGGTCGATACTGAGAGGCTGTTGAGCGCATACGCTGCGGCCCATCCGAAGGGATAACGGGGCTTGGGGCCTCAGGCCCCAAGCCCCGCAGTACCTTCGCGTTACCCTGCCGCTTTCAGCGCCGCCACATCCGCCTGGAACTGGTCGTCGCTGCCGCAGGCCGCCGCGCCCGTCGGGTAGTGCAGATCCTTGCGCTCGCCGGCAAGGTCGCCGTCGACGCGCGCCTGCATATCCTGACGCGGCATGTGCTGGAGCAGGCGGACGCTGAGGGGCAAGGTTCCCCAGGGCTGGTAGTCCATGCCCGCCGCGCGCCGCACGGCCACGATACAGTGGGCGGCCGTGAAGATGAGGTTGATATCAATCGCGCTCGACGTCATCGTGCCGCGGGCAAAGGCCGGCGTCCCGACCGTGTTCTCGCCGTAGTCTTTCGGGTTCGGGCGCTGCGGCACGGGCACTTCGGTCTTGACCACGCTGAAGACCGCCCGTTCGAGCCAGTAGTCCGCCGAATGGACTTGCTCATAATGATCGACAAAGCGCGCCTCGTCCCGCGTCTCATTGGCAACGCCCGACCAGTTGACGGTCGCGAGGCTCTCGCCCGGGTGGGCTTTGACGTGCGCATCGACAAGCGGCAGCATCCGCGTTTCCAGTGCGGCAAGCGGCGTCTCGTCCAGCGAGGCCGGATTAAAGCGTCCCGCCAGCATGGCCAAGCCAAGCGTCAACGCCGCGTTCGGATCGCCACCGCGGGCACGTTCCACCAGGCCGCTCATCGGTTGGGACAGGGCCGAGGCCACGAAAGGCGCTGAGTCCTTCGTCCAGTCTTCGGCCGAGCCGACGGCCGGCCACAACACCAGCGCGGCCGCCGCGGCCGCAAACCCAAATGAACGCATGAAAGCCCCCTCGAATGCCGCGCGGTTGTAGCATTGGCGTGTTGAAACTCAAGCGGGAAAGCCTGGGTCGAATACGGGGTCTGGGGCCTGCGGCCCCAGGTCTTTTGCCTTTATCAATAAAAAGCCCTCGCCCCAAAAAGGGCGAGGGCTTTTTATTGAAGATGAAGACCTGGGGCCGCGGGCCCCAGACCCCGTAACAAGCCTAGGCTTGCATAATCCAGTTCTCGACGCCCATGGCCGCCTGGCGCACCGCTTCCGAGCGCGTCGGGTGCGGGTGGCAGATGCGCGCCAGGTCTTCCGACGCGCCGGCAAACGCCATCAGCACGCAGGCCTCGGCGATCATTTCGCCGACCGACGGGCCGACCATGTGCACGCCCAGGACCCGGTCGGTCTTGGCGTCGGCGATGAACTTCACGAAGCCCTCGGTCTCGTGGTTGATCTTGGCGCGGCTGTTGGCCATGAACGGGAACTTGCCCGTCTTGTACGCCACGCCCGACGCCTTGACCTGTTCCTCGGTCTGGCCGACCCACGACACTTCCGGCGAGGTGTAGACCACCGACGGCACCAGGTTGTAATCGACGTGACCGGCCTTGCCGGCGATCAGCTCGATACAGGCAACCGCGTCTTCTTCGGCCTTGTGCGCCAGCATCGGCCCCAGGATCACGTCGCCGATGGCCCAAACGCCCGGCGCCGAGGTCTTGAAGTGATCGGTCGGCACGAAGCCGCGTGCATCCGTAGCGACGCCGACGGTTTCCAGGCCCAGGCCCTTGGTGAAGGGACGGCGGCCGATGGCGACCAGCACCACGTCAGCCGTCAGCTTTTCACCGGCCCCACCGGCTGAAGGTTCAAGCGACAACTCGACGCCCTTGGCGCCCGGCGTCGCCTTGGTCACCTTGGTGCCCAGCTTGAAGCTCATGCCCTGCTTTTCCAGCGCGCGCTTGAACGCGGTCGCCGTTTCGGTGTCCATGCCCGGCGTGATGCGGTCGAGATATTCGACCACGGTGACTTGCGCGCCCAGGCGGCGCCACACCGAACCCAGCTCCAGGCCGATGATGCCGGCGCCGATGACCACCAGCGACTTCGGCACGGCCGGCAGCGACAGGGCGCCCGTCGAATCGACGATCGACTTTTGATCGACGTCGACGCCCGGCAGCGGGGTCGGCTCGGAGCCGGTGGCGATGACGATGTTCTTGGCCGAAAGGTTTTGCACCGCGCCGTCGGCGCCGGTGACGGTGACCTTGCCCGCGCCGGCGATCTTGCCGAAGCCGACATAGTAGGTGACCTTGTTCTTCTTCATCAGGAACTCGACACCCTTGGTCAGGGTGTTCACGCTGTCCTGCTTGGCCTTCATCATCTGGACGAGGTTGAGCTTGGGCGCCGGCACCTCGATGCCGATGTTCGGGAACTCGTGCGTTGCCGCCTCGAAGAATTCCGACGCGTGCAGCAGGGCCTTCGACGGCATGCAGCCGACATTCAGGCAGGTGCCGCCCAGCACGCCGCGCGACTCGACGATCGCCGTCTTCAGGCCGAGCTGTCCGGCGCGGATGGCAGCGTTATAGCCGCCCGGGCCACCACCGATGATTACGACGTCGAATGTTTCGTCAGCCATGGTCTCAGGCCCCTATTCCGATAAGCACTTCCCTAAAAGTGGACGCCACTTTTAGGATTAAGAAGTGCGACAAGCACCAAACCAGAAGCGTTTCCGGTCGGAGACGCTTCTGGTAAATCTGTTGCCCAGCAGGTAAGAGCCCGAGCCCATGGGGTCAAGTCAAAATCAAACGCCAACAGGCTATTTTCCGTTACCTGTGGCTACAGGCAAATTGAACTGACGCTCGATGCAATTGTCATTTCGATTTGGCTTTTAACCTGGCCGCTCGCTTGACGTGTTGCGCTACTGTCCGCCCACCGGCGCCGGCTTGGCATTGGGGTTTTCCTTGAGCGTTCCCAGCTTGCCGAGATTATGCCCGGCGACATCGGCGACCTTGAAGAAATAGTCGCGTGACCCGCAGGCCAGGACGCCTTCGTTATAGGCCGTGCGGTAATCGGCCACGACGGCACTCATGGCATTGGCGAACTGGTCGGGCGTCAATCGGGTCTCGGAGACATCGAGCAGCTGGATCTTGCGCAGGCGCGCGAAGCTTTCCGCCGACTGGGCGCAGGCCCAGGCCGCATTGACCACCTGGCGATTGAGGATCAGGTCCTCACCCAGGTTGAACTCCTTGTCCTGGGCCGATTGGTCGGGGACGTAGATCATGTCCATGGCCATGCCGCCCGGCGTATTGCCGGCCGTTTGCGCGGCGGCCTCGGCGGCGGCGGCCACGTCGACGCGCGGCTTGGGCCGGCCGATGTGCTCGGCCAAGGCGATCCAGAAGTCCGGCACGTCGAGCATTGAATCCTCGTCGAACTTGACGCCGCTGAACTTGTCGCCGGAATTCAGATAGAGATCGAGCATGGCGCGATAGCCGCGCTTCAGCTTTTCCTTGTCGTCGCTCGACAGGGCCGCGGACGCCGACGGCCGGCCCATCTCCAGGGCGAGACCGTATTCCAGCATGATGTCCGGTGATGTCACCTGCGCCCGGCGCAGCAGGTCCGGCATGTCGCCGGCCATGGCGGCGTTGAGATAGTCCTGGCCTTTCAGCGCGTCCGCGGCGTCGAAGCTGCTCAGACCGTCGAGACCCCGTGGCGCGGCCATGGCGTGGCCGCCGATTAAAAGACCCGCAACCGCGACCGCCGCGGCGAATGCTTTCTTCATGACGCTCTCTCCCTGAATTTCTGCTTTTCTTGGAATACTATTTTCAAGTAGAATAATTCAGGAATGGGCCAGCGTCATTGAAAAAAGGCCCGGCAGATCGCTCTGCCGGGCCTTTTCGCTATTTAAGTCACACAGTTAGGGCTTAGACATCCAGCACGAAGCGTTGCGGGTCTTCCAGGCCTTCCTTGACGCGGACCAGGAAGGTCACGGCTTCCTTGCCGTCGACGATGCGGTGATCGTAGCTGAGCGCCAGGTACATCATCGGACGGATCACCACCTGGCCGTTGACGGCCATCGGGCGTTCCTTGATCGAGTGCATGCCCAGGATACCGGCTTGCGGCATGTTGAGGATCGGCGTCGACATCAGCGAACCGTAGATGCCGCCATTGGTGATGGTGAAGGTGCCGCCCTGCAGCTGGTCCAGCGACAGGGTGCCGTCGCGGCCTTGCTTGCCGAGCGCGGCGATGCCCTTTTCGATGCCGGCCAGCGACAGCTGGTCGACGTCGCGCAGAACCGGAACGACCAGGCCCTTGTCGGTGCCGACGGCCACGCCCAGGTCATAGTGGTTCTTGTAGATGATGTCGGTGCCGTCGATCTCGGCATTGACCGCCGGGATGTCCTTCAGCGCCGCGACCACGGCCTTGCAGAAGAAGCTCATGAAGCCGAGCTTGACGCCGTGACGCTTTTCGAAAACGTCCTTGTAGGCGTTGCGCATGGTCATGATCGCCGTCATGTCGACCTCGTTGAAGGTCGTCAGCTGGGCAGCGGTGTTCTGCGATTCCTTGAGGCGGCGGGCGATCGTCTGGCGCAGGCGCGTCATCTTCACGCGGTCCTCACGCGGGCCGACGGCGCGCGGGGTGACCGGCGCGGTGGCGGGCAGCGACGGGGCGGCAGCGGCAGGCGCCGGAGCCGCGGCGCCACCGGCCAGGGCGGCCAGGGCGTCGCCCTTGGTGATGCGGCCGTCCTTGCCGGTGCCGTCGACCTTGGAGGTGTCGAGCCCGGTTTCGGTGGCGATGCGTTGTACCGACGGGGCCAGCGGCAGGGCCGCGGCCGGCGCAGGCGCGGCGGCGGGAGCCGGCGCGGCAGCGGCCGGGGCCGGAGCAGAAGCGGCGACCGAACCGTCGGTCGAGATACGGGCAATCGTCTGGCCCGGCGTCACGGTCGCGCCGTTGGGCGACAGGATTTCCGACAGGGTACCGTCGGCCGGAGCGGAGACTTCGACGGCGACCTTGTCGGTTTCGATCTCGACCAGGACTTCGTCCTTCTTGACCTTGTCGCCGACCTTCTTGGTCCACGAACCGATCGTGCCTTCGGCGACGCTTTCGCCCATGACCGGGGTCTTGACGTCGATGGTATTGCCCGAGGCCGGCGCCGCGGCGAATTGCGGCGGGTTGGCCGCCGCGGTCGCCTTGGCGGCGGGAGCGGGGGCGGCCGGGGCAGCGGTCGCGGCCGTCGCGGCGGGCTTGCCGGCGCCGGCGCCACCGACGGTGCCGAGCACGACGCCCGGGGTCACGGTCTCGCCTTCGCCGACGAGGATGACCAGGGTGCCGTCGGCCGGGGAGGCGACTTCGAGCGAAACCTTGTCGGTTTCGAGTTCGACGAGAACCTCGTCCTTCTTGACCTGGTCGCCGGACTTCTTGGTCCACTTGGCGATGGTCGCTTCGGTCACGGATTCCCCAAGAACGGGAGTAAGGATGTCAGCCATTATCAGGCTCCAATTTTAGATCGTATGGGGAAGGATTAAGCGAACGCTTCGTTCAGGAAGGTCTCGAGCTCTTTGAGGTGACGGCTCATCTGGCCGGCCGCCGTCGACGCTGAGGCGGGGCGACCGACATAGCGGGCGCGCGTCGCCTTGATCTTCAGCTTGTCCAGCGTCAGTTCCAGCCACGGTTCCACGAAGCTCCAGCCGCCCATGTTGCGGGGCTCTTCCTGGCACCATACCAGCTCGGCATTCTTGAAACGGCCCAGTTCGGTCATCAACGACTTCATCGGCCACGGATAGAACTGCTCAAGGCGCATGATGTAGACGTCCTTGATCTGCTTCTTCTCGCGGTCTTCGAGCAGGTCGTAATAGACCTTGCCGGAGCACAGGATGACGCGGCGAATCTTGTCGTCGGCGACCAGCTTGACCCCGGCCACTTCGGGACGGCGCTCGGCATCGTCGTGCAGCACGCGGTGGAAGGACGAGCCTTCCGAGATGTCGGCCATCGACGAGACGGCCTTCTTGTGACGCAGCAGCGACTTCGGCGTCATCAGGATCAGCGGCTTGCGGAACGGCCGGTGGATCTGGCGGCGCAGGATGTGGAAGTAGTTCGACGGCGTCGAGCAGTTGGCGACCTGCATATTGTCTTCGGCGCACATCTGCAGATAGCGTTCCAGGCGAGCGGACGAGTGTTCCGGACCCTGGCCTTCGTAGCCGTGCGGCAGTAGCATGACGAGACCCGACATGCGCAGCCACTTGCGTTCACCGGAGCTGATGAACTGGTCGACAATGACCTGGGCGCCGTTGGCGAAGTCGCCGAACTGGCCTTCCCAGAGCGTCAGCGTGTTCGGATCGGCCAGCGAGTAGCCATATTCGAAGCCCAGCACCGCCTCTTCGGACAGGGCCGAGTCGATGCCTTCGTAGAAGGCTTGGCCGTCGCGCAGGTGGTTGAACGGGAAGTAGCGTTCTTCCGTCGTCTGGTCGATGAAGGCGCTGTGGCGCTGGCTGAACGTGCCGCGGATCGAGTCCTGGCCCGACAGGCGCACCGGGAAGCCTTCGTCGAGCAGAGAGGTGAAGGCCAGGCTTTCGGCGGTGGCCCAGTCCAGGCCTTCGCCGCTCTCGATCGTGGCCGCACGGGCCTCGATGACGCGCTTCAGCGTCTTGTGGATGTCGATCTCGTTCGGGATGGTGGTGATCTTGCGGCCCAACTCCATCAGCTTGGCGCGCGGCACCGAGGTCGAGCCGCGACGCTCGTCCTCTTCGGGCAGGCCCAGGCCCGACCACTTGCCGTCCAGCCAGTCGGCCTTGGTCGCCTTGTAGACCTTGCCGGCGTCGAACTCGGCGTCGAGGAAGGTGTCGAATTCCTTCAGCCAGCCGTCGTACTCCGCTTGCGTCGTGACGCCTTCGGCGATCAGCCGCTGCGCATAGAGTTCGCGCGTCGACGGATGATCCTTGATCTTGGCGTACATGATCGGCTGGGTGAAGGTCGGATCGTCGCCTTCGTTGTGACCGAAGCGGCGATAGCAGAACATGTCGACGACGACGTCCTTGGCGAACTTCTGGCGGAACTCGGTCGCCAGCTTGGACGCGTAGACCACCGCTTCCGGATCGTCGCCGTTGCAGTGCAGGATCGGCGCCTGGGCCATCAGGGCTACGTCCGACGGATAGGGCGAGGAGCGCGAGAAGCGCGGCGCCGTCGTGAAGCCGATCTGGTTATTGATGATGAAGTGGATGGTGCCGCCGGTGCGATAGCCCTTCAGGTCCATCAGCGCCAGGCATTCCATGCCGACGCCCTGGCCGGCGAAGGCGGCGTCGCCGTGGATCAGCAGGCCGACGGCCATGCCGCGGTCCGGATTGCCGTCGGTCTTGTTCTTGTTGTACGACGCCTGCTTGGCGCGCGTCTTGCCGAGCACGACCGGGTTGACGATTTCCAGGTGCGACGGGTTGGCGGTCAGCGACAGGTGGACGCTGTTGCCGTCGAAGGTGCGGTCCGAAGACGCACCCATGTGATACTTGACGTCCGACGAGCCTTCGATGTCCGACGGCAGCGACGAACCGCCCTGGAATTCATGGAAGATGGCGCGGTACGGCTTGCCCATCACCCCGGCCAGGGTGTTGAGGCGGCCGCGGTGCGCCATGCCGAAGACGATGTCGCGCACGCCGAGATGGCCGCCGCGCTTGATGATCTGTTCCAGGGCCGGGATCATCGCTTCGCCGCCGTCCAGGCCGAAGCGCTTGGTGCCGGGGAAACGACGGTGGCAGAAGCGTTCGAAGCCTTCGGTTTCGATCAGCTTCTTCAGGATGGCGATCTTGCCTTCCTTGGTGAAGCTGATTTCCTTGTCGCGGCCTTCGATGCGTTCCTGGACCCAGGCCTTTTCGGCCGGATCGGCGATGTGCATGTATTGCACGCCGATATTGCCGCAATAGGTGCGGCGGACGATCTTGATGATTTCGCGCAGGTTGGCGTTTTCCAGGCCCAGCACGCCGTCGATGAAGATCGGACGGTCCATGTCGGCCTCGGAGAAGCCCCAGTAGCTGGCTTCCAGTTCCGGGTTCTGAATCGGCGGCTCAAGACCCAGCGGGTCGAGGTTCGATTGCAGGTGACCGCGAATGCGGTAGGCGCGGATCAGCATCAGGGCGCGGATCGAGTCGCGCGCCGCCGATTGCAGATCGGCCGGCGAAACCGCCGGATTCTTTTGGGTGATACCCTTTTCGACCTTGGCCTGCACCGCCGGCCAGAAACCGTCCATCGCCGAGGTCAACTCGTCGCGCGGCGCCTGGGTCGGGTTTGCCCATCCGCCGGCGTCGGCATTCGCCTTGACCGTTTCGGGCTTGTCCATGAGTTGTTCGAAAAAGGCGCGCCACTCGGGCGACACCGAATTGGGGTCCGCTGCCCAACGCTCTTGCATCTGTTCGATGAAGACCGCGTTGCCGCCGTACAGGAACGACGTCTCGGCGAACACCTGGTTCAAACGGCTGGAATCATCCGCCATGTTTTTATCCCATCGAGACGGCCAATAACGACACCGTCTCCCTTTCCTTCAAGTGGCCCGGCCAATAACGACACCGGCGCCCTTTCGCTAAAGTTGGTTGGGAATCTTGCGATTCCCGTTCTTTGGTAGCCCAAGCGCCGAATGGCAAGCCATTCGGAGATCGGTCGGTTTCGGGCCTTAATCGGCCCCAGGTAACCATAAAACCGCTTATACATGGGAATTACGCCCTCGTCTGTCACCCAATGATGAACGTGACGAAAAAATTCCCCGAAAAGCGAGTCTTATTAAAAAGGGCATTTCCGTCTCCGGAAATGCCCCGCTTGTCTTAGAGACCCTTCAGAACGTTCAGAAGGGTGGAACCCAGAGCCGCCGGCGACGGCGCGACCCGGATACCGGCCGCTTCCATCGCGGCGATCTTGTCTTCCGCGCCGCCCTTGCCACCGGAGATGATGGCGCCAGCGTGGCCCATGCGGCGGCCCGGAGGCGCCGTACGGCCGGCGATGAAGCCGGCCATCGGCTTCTTGCGGCCGCGCTTGGCTTCGTCCTTGAGGAACTGCGCGGCGTCTTCTTCGGCCGAGCCGCCGATTTCGCCGATCATGATGATCGACTTGGTGGCGTCGTCGGCCAGGAACATTTCCAGGACGTCGATGAACTCGGTGCCCTTGACCGGGTCGCCGCCGATGCCGACGGCCGTCGTCTGACCGAGGCCCGCATTGGTCGTCTGGAACACGGCTTCATAGGTCAGGGTGCCGGAACGCGACACGACACCGACCGAACCCGGCGAGAAGATGTTGCCCGGCATGATGCCGATCTTGCATTGGTTCGGCGTCAGCACGCCCGGGCAGTTCGGCCCGATCAGGCGCGACTTGGAGCCTTGCAGCGCCTTCTTCACCTTGACCATGTCCAGCACCGGGATGCCTTCGGTGATGCAGACGATCAGTTCCATCTCCGCGTCGATGGCTTCGAGGATCGAGTCGGCGGCGAAGGGGGGCGGGACGTAGATGGCGGTCGCCGTGGCGCCGGTCCGGTCACGGGCTTCGGCGACGGTGTCGAACACCGGCAGGTTGATGTGCGTCGAACCGCCCTTGCCGGGGGTGACGCCGCCGACCATCTTGGTGCCGTAGGCGATGGCTTGTTCGGAGTGGAAGGTGCCCTGCGAGCCGGTAATACCCTGGCAGATGACCTTGGTTTCGGAGGTAATGAGAACGGACATGCGACTTAACCCTTCACGGCCTTGACGATCTTTTCGGCCGCATCGGCCAGATCGTTAGCGGCGATCACGTTCAGCCCGCTTTCATTGATGATTTTCTTGCCGAGTTCGACATTGGTGCCTTCCAGGCGCACGACCAGCGGCACCTTCAGCCCGACTTCCTTGACGGCCGCGATCACGCCTTCGGCGATGATGTCGCACTTCATGATGCCGCCGAAGATGTTGACCAGGATGCCCTTGACCTTGGCGTCCGAGGTGATGATCTTGAAGGCCGCCGTCACCTTTTCCTTGGTGGCGCCGCCGCCGACGTCGAGGAAGTTGGCGGGTTCGGAACCGTAGAGCTTGATGATGTCGAGCGTGGCCATGGCCAGGCCGGCGCCATTGACCATGCAGCCGATTTCACCGTCGAGCGCGATGTAGCTGAGGTCGAACTTCGAGGCTTCGATTTCCTTGCTGTCTTCTTCGCTCAGGTCGCGCAACTCGGCGATGTCCGGATGGCGGAACATGGCGTTGCCGTCAAACGATACCTTGGCGTCGAGGACCAGGAGCTTCTGGTCGCCGGTGATGATCAGCGGGTTGATTTCCAGCATGTCCATGTCCTTGGCGTTGAACGCCGTGTACAGCTGGGACAGGAGCTTGGCACCCTGCTTGGCGAGGTCGCCCTTCAGGCCGAGTGCGGCGGCCAGGGCGCGGCCGTGGGTCGGCCACACGCCCGTCGCCGGGTCGATCGAGAAGGAGTGGATCTTTTCCGGCGTCGAATGGGCGACGTCTTCGATATCCATGCCGCCTTCGGTCGAGGCGACGACCGAAACCATCGAGGTGACGCGGTCGACGAGGAGCGACAGGTAGAGCTCCTTCTGGATGTCGGCGCCTTCTTCGATGTACAGGCGATTGACCTGCTTGCCATGCGGGCCGGTCTGGTGGGTCACCAGGACGCGGCCGAGCATTTCATTGGCGTTCGTCTTGACGTCTTCCGGCGACTTGACGACGCGGACGCCGCCCTTGCTGTCCGGGCCCAGGCCTTCGAAACGGCCCTTGCCGCGGCCACCGGCGTGGATCTGCGACTTAACGACGAAAACCTTGGCGCCAATTTCCTTGGCCAGGGTCTTGGCGGCCTTTTCGGCTTCCTGCGGGGAAAAGACGGCTTCGCCGCGCGGAACGGCAACGCCAAACGCCTTGAGGACGGCCTTGGCTTGATATTCGTGAATGTTCATGGAACCGGTCTTGAAATGCTGCGCAACGGCAGGCGCCTGTGCAGGCCGGGCTGACGCGCCCGCCCTTCGAACGGCCGCTTTATACTGAGCGCCTTTCGCAGTTGCAACCGCCCCGTCACAGAAACTTGACATATTTTGCCGGGACGCAGCGTTGCCGCTTAAGCAATGGTAGCGCTAACGCCTGCGCCACAAAGGGGGGAAACGTTGTCGGTGGCGGAGCCAGGATTATTTTTTTATGCTCAAAAAAACATTTGCCACATCAGGCGGCCGGGGAAGAAGGTGAAGATGCCGGCGACGACCATCCCGCCGATAAAAAGATTGGTCATGATGCGTCCATGCCTGTTTACGTCATGCTTTTTCGCCGCGTAGACGCCGAGTGGCAGCATGCACAGCACGAAGACCGACAGCAGGTGGATGATCGAATAGCCCTTCGGATTGAGGGCGTGGATGAAGAAGCTTGAGATGGCGACCGTCGCCATCATAACCACCCAGGTCCAGCCCAGGATGCGATGCAATATCGTGCCCTTGGGTCCCAGCAATTGGATCAGTCCGATCGCAAAAGCAATCACCGCGAAGACCAGGTGGACGACGATGACGGGCGAGACATGGGCCAAAAGCGCCAGGTTCGGCGCATGGGGATGGACGAAATAGCTGAGCGGCGACATCTGCGGTCTTCCTTTGCGAGGTGAGTTCGCCCTATAAACCGTGGTTTTTGGGGACTGTGTGCGCCGATGCGTGAACCGACCGCGGAAATTCGCCAGATGCCGGCGTCGACCGTTCGCGCTTCGCCAGTGGCGAGGTTTGGGACGGCGCTGGCGAGCCGTCTGCATCGCCATGTCGGCACCGAGTGGCTGCGCACCTATCTCATCGCCATCGGCATCGCCGCCCTGCTCTGCCTGACCGGCGCCAACGGCACCGAGGCCTTTCCGCTGGGCCGGCGCCTGGCCTTTTGGCTGAGCGTCATGATCCTGGGCACCGCCATCGCGCAGGCGACCCACGCCTGGCTCGACCGCGCGCTGCGGCTACGGGTGTGGCAGGAGGTCGTCGTCATGACCTTGGCCATCACGCCACCGATCACCGTCGTCGTCTGGCTGGTCACCGCAGTTCTCGACGGCGCCATGCCCCAGCTCGCGGCCCTGCCCCTGCTCGTGCCGCCGGTTCTGGTGGTCAGCGCCTGCATGGCCACGCTGCACGCCACCGTCAATCGCGTGCCGCTGCAAAGCCACGTCCATACGGCCGCGCCCGTTGCCGTGCCGCCTGGCGAAGCTTTCCGGGCGCGACTGGAGTTCAAATACCGCCAGGCCGAGATCCTGGCCCTGTCGGCGGAAGACCACTATCTGCGCGTTCATACCTCGGCCGGCGAAAGCCTGATCCTGATGCGGCTCTACGACGCGATCAGCGAGCTGGACGGCATCGAGGGCTCGCAGATCCATCGCTCGTGGTGGGTGGCCAAGGACGCGGTCGCCGATGTGGCGCGCGGCGACGGCAAGGTCGATTTGCTGCTGAAAGGTGGCCTGCGCGCGCCCGTCAGCCGGCGCTATCAGAAGGCGCTGAAAGCGGGCGGATGGCTATAGTTCGTAGTCGAACACGTAGCTGTGCTTGCCGCCTTCGGCGATGACGATCTGCATCGATCCCTTCAGCCCCGTAAGGTCATCCGTGCCGGAATCGGGGATCACCGTGACGCTGAGCGTCGGCTGGCCGCGGTCCAGCGTGCCTGAATGCTGCAGGTAAAAGCTGCCGTTGCGGCCGTCGAGCGTGCCGGTCACCTTTTCGAGCGCGACATAGCCGGCCGAACCCGGCGTCGCCGTACCCGCGCTCAGCATCTCGCCAATGCCGGTGGCCTCAAGTGCGCCATGATAGGTCTTGGCCAGGGCGTGACGGCCCAGCAGACCCTCGGCCTGGGCATGCAGAGGCTCAGCCGTGCGGGTGACGTCGAAAGGGCCTTCAGCGTGCATGGGTCAGGCCTTCTTGTGCTTGGCGGCAGGCGCCTTGGGCGGCGTCAGGGCGGTGATCATGTGGTCGATACTGGCCAGGCACAGGTCGCGCGCCGGTACCAGGTCGGCGGTCTTGACCCGGCGCAGGGCGGCGCGGCGCAGGTTCAGTTCCCTGAGCTGCTTGTTATAGTCGTCATTCATGTGATCGGGCGTCGCCGCGGCGGCGGCGGCCACGGCGTCATCGGGCATGCCTTCGTCGTGGGCCAGCTTCAGGAACTTTTCCGGAAAGGCGCGGATGAACGGGCCGTAGCTGGGCTGGACGTCGTCATAGGCCGTCGAATTCTCCGACAGCAGGGCATAGGCGGCCACCGCCAGGCGCACCGCCATCTCGTTGTTCTGGGCCATCAGCACGGTCAGGCGGTCGGCGTCCTGGATCGTCGGCCGCGACGGATGGATGCAGGCGTCGTGATCGGTGCACGCCTTGACGTCGTTATAGACCTTGTCGAACGTGTCCTGCGCCGGCGCGTCGAGAAAGGCGCGCCAGTCGAGATTGAGCGGGGTCGGATCGGCATGGGCCGAGCCAGCGACCAGAACGGCAGCCAAACTCACAGCGGCGATAACGGACTTCATGACAGCTCTCCGGATGTCGTAGGCGGCAGCCTAACACCGTAAAGCCTTTTCCGGCAAGGGGAGGTGCGCTCAGGCGCCGGCTTGCGCGCCGATCGCGGCGATGCGCGCGGCGATGCCGGCGACACACTGGTCGCGCAGCGCGGCCAGTCCGGGATCGCGAACCCGCAGCAGCGCGGCGCGGCGGGCTTTCAGCTCATCGGCCTGGGCGGTTCGGTTGCCGGCGATGCCGTCGCCCGTCGTCGCCGCGTCGTTGGCCACGGTCAATTCCGCGGCCCCTTCGTCACGCGCCATGGCCAGGAAGGCGGTCGGGTCCTGCTTGATGATATTGCCGTAGCTTTGGGCCAGGATATGGGCGCCGTCGCCGTCATAGGGTTGGGCGAAGGATAGCCGGATGGCCAGCCGATTGCCGCGGGCCACCCACCAGGCCAGGCGCTCGACGTCGCCGGAACCGGCACAGTCCTGGTCGCGACAGTCGGTCATGCCGGCATGGAACGATTCCATGGTCGGCCGGCCGGGCGCGTCGAGATCGGCCGTATCCCAATCGGCGGTGAGGTGAAGGCCCTTTTCGGCCGCCGTTTCAGCCTGCGCCGGCAGCGCGATCACCAAGGCCAGTGCGGCCAGACCCAAACTCGGTCTCATGTCATATCCTGCTCGAACATCGGAAAGAAACGCATCCGAAGCCGGGATCATGACATATCCGGTTTAACGGAACGGTAAACCAATGCCTTAATCGTCGTTAAGGCTTTTCATACGCGCCGCATTGTCCACCAGGGCGGCGTCAAGCGCGGCCAGGTCGCGGTCGCGCCAGGATACCAGCCCCGGATCGGTAACCCCGGCCAGGGCGGCGCGGCGCGCCCGCAGCTCGCGGTCGTAGCCGGCATAGTCGTCGTCCTGCAGCAATTTCGAGGCGGTCACGACCCGTGTCGTCGTCATTCCGGTGTCGCGGCTCAGCTGCAGGAATCGGCGCGGCCGCGCCTTGATGATCGGGCCGCAGCACAGCACGGTATCCTCAGCGCCAATATCGTCCTGGCCCGGCATGCCGTTGAGGATCAGCTCCAGGCGCACCGCGTCCACCTGGCCGGCGCGGGCCAGCACCGTCATGCGCGCCACGTCCGGCTCCTGAAGCCCCGACCAGGCAATGCACTCTTGCGGCGGGCATCTATGGAAATCGGCCTGCAGCTGCCAGGCTTCGAACAGGCCGGGATGAGCCAGAAAGGCTTGCCAGTGCAGGCCCATCTCATCGCGGTTGGCGGGCTGCCAGACAGTCGCGAAACCCAGCAGGGCAAAGGCGGCCGCCAGTGCGGCCAACAGGCTCCATAGCTGGACCCGCGAGCGTTTCATCAGGCCTTGAGCAGTAGCGCGGCCAGCTTTTCCAGGGCCTGCGCCGAGCCCTCGGCGGTGCCGGCGGCGGCAAAGGCGGCGCGATCGGCGGCCGTCGGAAAGGACTGCACCACCGTCAACCGTGTGCCGCCGGCCTCGTCGGCGAAGGTGACATGGGTGACGAGGGTTTGCGTGGCCGCGCCCGCCTCCCCGCCGGCCTTGGTGAACAGTTCGGCCAGATAGTCGTGCCAGTTCTGCGGATGGTCATCGAGATGCATCTCCATGACCAGGCGTTCGTTGAGCACCACATCGAGGAACTCGCCGGTGATCGGATAGTCGACGCCGTCGGGGCCATGCATGGTCAGCGCGAACGCCCCGCCCTTGCGCGCATCCATTCGCACGGTGGCGGTATAGCCGTGCGGCCCCCACCACTGCGCCATCAGGCGGTCTTCCGTCCAGGCGTCGAACACCAGGGGGCGCGGCGCGTCGAACAGGCGCGATACGGCAAGATCATGGCCATCGGCGTTCACGGCGGTCAGGGTATCGCTCATCGTATCAAGCCTTCTGTTCGTGGGTTTCCAGATAATATTCAAAGGCGTCGAACAGGGCTTCGCTGCCTGCGATGCGCTGCTGCAGGTGATCGTGCCAATCCTGGGCATAGGCATCGAGAAAGGCGATCTGTTCGGTATATTTGAGCTGGGTGCCGTAGTCACCCGGCTTGAATTCGAGCGTGGCCATGGACGCGGTGACCGGCACACCGTCGGCATGCGTCACGAAGGTGCTGAGGATGCGCTCGTTCGGCACGAGGTCCAGGATCCGGCTGTCGTCCGCACCCAGGAACCAGTCCCGGCGGCCCTCGGCGTTCGTCCAGACGGAGAAGACCAGGGCCGGCGCGTGGGTGAACTCGCGCTCGACGACGAAGGCGTGGTGATGGACCTGGCGGGGCATGGACATCCTCCGAAGAAAAGGCGCCGCGGCCATGCCGCGACGCCTGTTGCCTTAGTTCATCGGCTTGTCGACATTGATCATCCACGGGATGGCGAAGCGATCGGTCACCATGCCGAAGGCCTTGGCCCAGAAGGTTTCCTGGATGGCCATGGTCTCGACCCCGCCCTTGGTCAGTTCCTTGAAGACGTGGTGGGCCTGTTCGACGGTGTCCAGCGTGATCGACACGGCGAAGCCCGCCGGCTTGTGATAGCGGTCGCCGGGCGCATCCGAGCCCTGGATGGTCTGGCCGCCCGGCAGTTCGAGGGTGGCGTGCAGGATGGCGCCATGGTCCTCGACCGGCACATGGTCCTTCATCGGGCTGTCGCCGAAGCTCATCAGGAAGGTGATCTTGCCGTCGAACAGCTTGGTGTAGAAATCGAACGCCTCGGCGCAGGCGCCGTCGAAATTGAGGTAGGGGACAACTTGAATGCTCATGGGGTTTCCGTCCTGTGATGGGCTTAGCTAAGCGATGAAAAAGTTGGAAGGCAATGCGGAGATCTAGCCCTTCGTCCGGGCCAGGTAGGCGTCGAGCTGCATATAGGCGCCGGAGAAGCCCATCTGCATCGAGGCATGGCCGGCGGTGAAGACGGCGCGTTCCTCGGCGGTGGCATTGATCGGCCAGGACTCGCTGTGTAGCAGCGTCTTTCCGTCTTTTTCCGCGAAGGTTTGCACCGCCAGCACTTCCAGCGGCCACATCGGCGCCATCGGGTGACGCACCGGCACGCCGGTTTCACTGCAGAACGAGACCACATAGCTCATCCTGGCCGGCGCCTCGATCTCGCGGAATACCCACTTGCCCCACATGACGATGCCGCCCGGCATCTCCATGCCGTAGAGGAAGACGCCGCCCGGCTTAAGGTCCAGCGTCTTGACCTTCACCGTGGTGCCCGGCGGGCCGAACCACGAGGCCAGGTGCTGGGCCTCGGTGCAGGCCGCCCACACCAGGTCGCGCGGCGCGTCGAAGGTGCGGTCGATCTTGAAGATTTCAGCTTCGGAATGGGGTTTGTCGTCGGACATGATGGTTCCTCTCACAGTGTCAGGTCTTGTCTTTGTTTGTCTGCAGCCGCTTGAGATAGGCGGCCAACCGGTCGAGACGCGCTTCCCAGAGCCGCTTGTACCATGGCCACCAACTCATGGGAAAATCTCCCTAGTTCACATCGCCGTCAGGTTTCAGCGTCTTGAGATAGGCGTCGAGACGATCCAGACGGCTTTCCCATAGCTGGCGATACTCACCGACCCAGGCATCGACCGCCCTCAGCGGCTCGGGTTCCAGCTTGCACGGCCGCCACTGCTTGTCGCGGGAACGCGAGATCAGCTTGGCGCGTTCCAGCACCTTCAGGTGTTTTGACACCGCCGGCAGGCTCATGGCGAACGGCTCGGCCAGTTCATTGACCGACGCCTCGCCCAGCGACAGCCGCGCCAGGATTGCCCGTCGCGTCGGGTCGGCCAGGGCGTTCAAGGTCAGGCTCAAGGGGTCAGCGGACACGGCAGGCCCATTTCATTTAACACAGTAGTTAATTAACTTGTTGGTTTAATACAATCAATAACGAGACTCTGTCAAGCGCCAGGACGAGATGAGATTTTTACGCTGTTATTTCAGGAACTTGACGCGGTTGGATCGCCATTCATCCGCAGTCTGGCCCCAGATGTCGATGGCGACATCGGCATAGGGATCGGGCAATTGCCCAGGCCCGCGATTGACCGAGCCCAGCTTGGCGGCCACGGCGGCTGACCCCAGATTGTCCGGGGCGATGGAGTGGATGATATCGTCCCAGCCCAGGGTGTCAACGACATGGTCCATGGCCGCGACAGCGGCTTCGACGGCATAGCCCTTGCCCCAGAATTTCGAGTGCAGGCCCCAGCCGACTTCGCGCCCCGGCCAGCCATGGGGCTGGAGCGGCCCGATCCGGCCCATCCATTCGCCGGTCGTCTTGTCGAGCACGCTGAACATGGACTTGCCGTCGAGGTGCCAGGCGCCGGCCATGACGCACATGATCCGCCACACCATCGCCGGCGACTGCACGCCGCCGAGATGCTTGACGGTCCCTTCGTCGGCATGAAAGGCGCAAAAACCCTCGAAATCCTCGCGCACCGGCGGTCGCAGTATCAAACGTTGCGTCTCAAGCGTCGGCCCGAGCGGCGAGGTGCGGATAAAGGCGGTCATGGGCAGGATTTAGCGTCCTGCCCCTCCAAACGCAATCAGTCGTCTATGCGATCCGTGGCGCGGCGGCCGTTGCGGCGATCGACATAGATGTAACGCGTGACAACGTGGCTGCCGCCACTGCCCCAGAACGACAGGCCGATCAGGAAGCCGAAGTCGTACCAGCGCCCGACATTGGGGAAGGCGTACATGCGGATCGTGTGCGAGAACAGGCTCAGCACAAAGCTGATCGGCGCGACGATGCCGTCGATCAGGCCGCGGACAAAGGCCGGATCACCGGTATGGCCCATCGGCCGTTCGGCGCAGGCGCCCAGGACAAACAGGGCGGCGAGGCCGGCAACGGCAAGAATTCGAGACTTGGAAATTCGAGACTTGGACATGAGAGGCTCCGTCTGTCGATGCCGCGACTGTAGCCCGCAACCGGTAAACGCGCGATAGGGATTGGAAAGACAACCGAAATCCTCGCCATGACCATCCTTTCGGTGGCGACGCATGCGACAATTTTTGCGGTAACCCCCATGGGCTTAAACACACCTTAAGCGTGAAGGTGCAGAGCTTTCCCCGAAGGCGACAGATCGAGGGGGCCCAAGATGACATCCAGCACCGTACGGGGCTTCGGCCAGAAGCAGCGCCCGATCCCGGAAGCGGGACCGGCGGACGTCCAACCGAGACGTCCGGCCGCGCCGTCAACGCGGGTCGCCGGGATATTGGCGCGGCACGACTGGCTGGTGCTGGCGGCCCAGGCCGTCTGGCTGCTGGCCATCGTCTTGCACCTCGGCGACGCCTTCATGCCCACGGCGCCTCTGCACCATGACGACCTTTTGCCGGTCATCGATGTGCCAAAGGACGTGGCCGCCGACCTGCTCGCCCAGGGACACCCCCTGCCGACAGCGGCAACCCTGGCGGCCGAACGTCTTTTCCGGGGACTGCCGATGGCGCAACCGCTCGTCCCGGGCCTCGGATCCCACTATTTCCCCGCGCTGGGCTTCATGGTCTATATCGAATGGCTGGGCCTGACCGCGATCGTTGCCGCGCTCCGCCGCCAGTGGACCTACTACTTCGTCCTGGTCGCCCTGATGGCCGTACCCGGCGAGATCCTGGGCGCTTCCGTGAACATGGTGACCGTAATGGCCGGGGCCGCCACGATCGCGGCCGTGGTCGCCGCCATCCGAAGCCGGCAATTCAAGCTTCTCGGCGCGGCCATTGCCGCCTTTGTCGCCCTGACCGCCTGGCAAAGCTATAACCTGAATGTCGATATGAGCACGCCGGTGATCCCGATGCCGCAGGCGAATGCGTCCACGTCGTCGATCGACGATTACGATGACGCGCTCACCTCGGCCGCCACGCGCTACCCGGCGGCCGTCGCCTATGTCCGCGCCCAGGCGGCCTACAGCGAACACAACTGGTCGCGCATCCAAGCCATCGGCCCGATCGACGGCCAGGCCTTCGGCAACAGCCCCTTCAAGACGGCGCGCCTAAAGACCCTGGCCCAGACCCTGCACGACCTCGGCCGGCCGGCCGGCGCGCCGCTCGAACGGCCGGCGCTCAGCGTTTTCGTGGCCCGCCTGCAGGCCGGGTTGGCCCTCCTGGCCATCGCCCTGTCGCTGCTGGCCTGGCACATCCGCCGCCGCTCGCGGCGCGTGGCGGCGCTCGAAGCAAAGCTGTCGCCCGTCGCGGCATGACGCCGGGTTCGCTCGACATTGCCGGCCCCTTGCGCCACCGCGCGGACCAATACCGGCGATGGTTCATCATCACCGCGCCCACAGCCGCGCTCAGCCTGGCCTATGCCTGGGCGCTGTGGACGCCACCACCCGGCGCCGATCTCGGCTTTCGCCATGTCGACATACCGCGCGAACTGGTCGGGCTGTGGCAGGCCCAGGTGTCACAGGTGTCGCCGCCGCCGGCGTTCGACCTCATGGCGCTGTTCGACCATCTCAGCCTCCTTGTGTTCGTCGCGGCCGCCGCCGCGATCCTGGCCGGTATCGTCAAGCGCCGCCATCCGGCCGCCCTGGCCGCGCCGGCCGTCATCGCGCTGATCGGCCTGGTCTTTGCCGGCGCGGCCCATGTCGACAATAGGGACGGGTACCGCCATGCGCGTCTTGAGGACGCGACCCCGGCCCGCGTGCAGGCGCTGCAATCGGCAGCGAAAAAGCCGCCGACCGATACGCTCGACGGCATAAGCCTGCCGCAAAGCGGCTATATCACCGGCGCCGACCTGACGCGGCTTGACGGCCGCCAGACCCACAGTCTTCAAATCGGCAAGCCCCAAAGCGGCGTCCAGGCCGGCGTCCAGGGGCCGGTTCAGCTCTATGTCGATGGCCGGCCCGTCTCGCTGGCGCCCGGCACGCCGCCAGATACGGCGGTCGCCGTGGCGCACTACACAGCGGCGCAGGTGGCCTATCTGCGCCGGGACCCGGCCACGACCCGGCGCGAACTGGAGGCGATCTCGCCCCGCGCCATGCCGCTGCATCCCGCGGCCGGCTGGCGCATCGGCGTCATGCGCGAGTGGGTGGCGGCCAAGCACCAACCGGCCACCATGCAGGACCAGGACTTCATCGGCGCCGGGACGCTGGGGCTCGATCTGCAGCGGTGGCTCGCCTGGGGACTGGCCCTGGCCGGCAGCCTGCTGGCGCCGTTGAGCCTGGCCCTGGCCGCGTTGATCCTGACCTTGCACAGGCGCATGGCGCGGATCGAGCAGCTAACAGCAAAAAGGCCGCCCCTTGCGGAGCGGCCTTTATAGTAGCTCAAACGCCGCATGGCTCCCCGCATAAGCTCGGGCGCGCGGTCGCGCTTGCCGAGGCTGCGCCTCGGAGAACGGTAGCTCAAACGCCGCCAATCCTCTTTAGAAGAACGGCGCGCTGACCGACCTTAAGCCAGCGACGGATCGATGGCCTTGCAGGCGGCGATCAGGCCTTGGACGCTTTCGACCGACTTGGCGAACATCGCCTTTTCGTCGTCATTGACCGAGAACTGGATGACCTTTTCGGCGCCGTTCTTGCCGATAACCGCCGGCACGCCGACGTACAGGCCGCGCAGGCCGTATTCGCCTTGCAGGTAGACGGCGCACGGCAGGACGCGCTTCTTGTCCTTCAGGTAGCTGGTGGCCATGGCGACGGCCGATTCGGCCGGGGCGTAGAAGGCCGAGCCGGTCTTCAGCAGGGCGACGATTTCACCGCCACCGCCACGGGTGCGCTTGACGATGGCGTCGAGCTCGTCCTGGGTCAGCATGCCTTGGGCGACGCATTCCGGCAGAGGCAGGCCGCCGATCGTCGAGTGGCGCACCATCGGCACCATGTCATCGCCGTGGCCGCCCAGCGTCCAGGCGTGGATGTCTTCGACCGAAACGCCGGTCTTCTCGGCCAGGAAGTAGGCAAAGCGCGCCGAATCGAGCACGCCGGCCATGCCGACGATCTTGTTGTGCGGCAGGCCCGAGAATTCGCGCAGCGCCCACACCATGGCGTCGAGCGGATTGGTGATGCAGATGACGAAGGCGTTCGGGGCGTACTTCTTGATGCCCTCGCCGACGGCCTTCATGACCTTCAGGTTGATGCCCAGCAGGTCGTCGCGGCTCATGCCCGGCTTGCGCGGCACGCCGGCGGTGACGATGCAGACGTCGGCGTCGGCGATGTCGGCATAGTCATTGGCGCCCTTGAGCGCGACGTCCGAACCGAAGACGGCCGTGGCTTCGGCGATATCCAGCGCCTTGCCCTGCGGCGTGCCTTCCATGATATCGAACAGGACGACATCGCCCAGTTCCTCGCGGGCGCAGATGTGGGCCAGCGTGCCCCCGATCATCCCGGCCCCAATCAAAGCAATTTTCGCGCGTGCCATGCGTAGCCCTTTTCATCACAACGGTAGGAAACTCGGCTGTGCCCTCTAATCCTGTTAGGAGGTAACTGCAAGACCCTGCTGCAATGCGGTGGGAAATCGGCTAGTCTTCCAAGCCAGGGGGTATCATGAACGGCAAAAGCGGATTGATAACGGCGCTGGTTGCCGGCGCGTTGATTTCTCTGGCCGTTATCGGCACGTCCATCGTTCGCGCGCAGCACCCGACGCGTCTGGCGCATAATTACCGTCTAAGCGTGGACATCAAGGTCGATGGCAAGCCCCATATGGCCTCGCAGACCTACGCCTATGATTGCGGCCAAACCTTTCACGCCCCCCAGGGCAGTCTCGTGGCCAACGCTCCATGCGAGTTGTACGGCCGGGCTATCCGGGTCGACCTGGGCTCGCGTGGCAGCCTGTTCGTCCTTATGACCGGCTGGAATGAGGATCGCTCCGGCTTCAGCGGGGCGAATTCCATGGTACGCCGACTGCTGTTCGTCGGCCAGCACGGCGCGATGGTGCCGATCACGGCAATGCCGGTGATGGTTAGATTTCAGAATCCGACCGACCCTGATAGCGTGCAGATCGTCGATCCGGCCCATCTCGGCTCCGGCGTGCAGCTCGAATCGATGACCATCGACTTCAACAACGGCATCGAAACCCCGAGTGACATTGATCAGGCCCTGCCCTGGCTGACAAGTTTCAAGGGCGGCGAGCTATCGGCAAAGCGAGGGAATTTGGCCCACCGTCTGCACGGCTTCGATTTTGAATGGCCGCCCACCCAGTGATCGGTCGGCCGTAATCAGCCGGCGTGGACCGCCTGGCTCATGACGACGTCGGTTGTGTGACCGGCGGGATCGAGCAAAACGCCCTGCCAGTGGCCATCGACCGTCTTGCGCAGTTCCAGCACATTGGGCGTCTGCGTGTGGCCGGCGGCGTAGTCGATCTCGAGGCTCGGACCGTCGAGGAACAGGTCGGAGAGGAAACCCGACCGCGTCAGGCCGACATCGTTGGTCAGCGAGCGCCAGGCGCCGTCCAGTTTCTGGCTGGTCGCGTCGACCCGCAGTTCCAGGCTGACCAGCTTGCGGCCGTCGGCCGAGGTGACGATCCACGTCCCTTCCATAGGACCCGACTGGCTTTGCTTGGCGTTGAAGGCCGTCCAGATGCCGGAATCGGTCCGGTCGCCCGCCGTCTCATGATAGGCGTCGACCTTGATCATGGTCGGTTTGGCCGGCGCGACCGCAGGCGCCGGCGTCACCGGCGCGGGGGCAACAGGAACGGGGGCCGGCGCCACAACGGGCGCAGCCGGCGCCGCAACCGGGGCGGGTGCGGCGGCGGGCGGAACGACCGGCGCATCTTGCATCAACAGGACGGACATCACGAGAACAGGCAGCACGGGCAAACTCAAGCGAAGGGAAAAGGACGGTAGCGCTAACTTTTAGAGCCTAGATATTCGTATCTTAAGATTTCTTTCACCGCATAAGGGAACAAGACAAATCAGCTTTTCTTGAGACGTGACCGATCGCGGCATTTTCGTGTTCGGCATATCCAAAAAGGCGGAAACTGTAATTGACTTGGCACAAGTTGGGTCTAAAAGGCCTTGCAGTGCACATAAAGTTTACCGGCCGGACGCCTGCCTCCACGTCCAGGCCCCGGACATTGGATCAAGATCGCATGTCTTCAACCCCTCCCCGTCCCTTATCGCCGCACGTCCAGGTCTGGCGTTGGCACATCACCATGTTCAGCTCGATCCTGCATCGCGCGACGGGCGCAGGCTCGGTCGCCGGCCTGATCATGGTCATTGCCTGGCTGGTCTGCCTGGCGCTCGGCCCGCAGGCCTATACCGGCTTCGTGACCTTCGGCGCCTCACCGCTGGGCATGATCATCTGGGTCCTGCTCAGCCTGGCCGGCTTCGTTCACCTGGCCGGCGGCATCCGCCACTTCATCTGGGACCTGGGCGGCAGCTTCCAACCGAAGGCCGCCGACGCCCTGGTCGTCTGGACCACGGTGTTGGGCGTCGTCCTGACCGTGGCCTTCTGGGCTGCCCTCATCCTTTGCCACAAGGTGTCGCTATGAGTGATCACAGGGACGTCGCCGCGCGCTCGTCGCAGGACTGGAAGAAATCGGCGCATCACGGCGCCGGCACGTGGCTGGCTGAACGCTTCAGCGGCCTGGCCCTGCTGGTCCTGATCCTCTGGTCGTCCTGGTTTGCCTACCAGGCGGTCAATATCGGCTTCGACCAGGTCAAGAGCCTCGTCGCCCAGCCGCTCAATGCCGGTCTGATCGCGCTGACCCTCATCGTCGCCATCTGGCACAGCTATATGGGCCTGCGCGTCATCGTCGAAGACTATTTCGACAAGAACGAAGGCCGCGGCTTTTATCTCTTCCTCGTCTTTCTGTTGTGTCTGGTGCTGCTCGTCGCTTCGGTCGGCGGCATCTACCTCGTTTACCAAGGGGGCCACGTCCACTAATGGCCAATAAGACCTACAACATCATCAACCACGAATACGACGTCGTCGTTCTCGGCGCCGGCGGTTCGGGTTTGCGCGCCGCGCTCGGCGCCGGCCAGGCGGGTCTGAAGACCGCCTGCATCACCAAGGTCTTCCCGACCCGCTCGCACACGGTCGCCGCCCAGGGCGGTGTCGCCGCGTCGCTCGGCAATATGGGCGAAGACAAGTGGCAGTGGCACATGTACGACACTGTCAAGGGGTCGGACTGGCTGGGCGACCAGGACGCCATCGAATACCTGGTGCGCAACGCGCCGCAGGCCGTTTATGAGCTGGAACACTGGGGCGTGCCCTTCTCGCGTACCGAGGACGGCAAGATCTACCAGCGTCCGTTCGGCGGCATGACCAAGAATTTCGGCGAAGGCCCGGTGCAACGCACCTGCGCCGCCGCCGACCGCACCGGTCACGCCATCCTGCACACCCTTTACGGCCAGTCGCTGCGTAACGATGTCGAGTTCTTCATCGAGTATTTCGGCCTCGACCTGATCATGGACGGCGATATCTGCCGCGGCGTCACCGCCTGGCAGCTCGACACCGGCGACATCCACGTTTTCCGCGCCCACCTCGTCATTCTCGCGACCGGCGGTTATGGCCGCGCCTATTTCTCGGCGACGTCGGCCCACACCTGCACCGGCGACGGCAATGCCATGGTGCTGCGCGCCGGCCTGCCGCTGCAGGACATGGAGTTCGTGCAGTTCCACCCGACCGGCATCTACGGCTCGGGCTGCCTGATTACCGAAGGCGCACGCGGCGAAGGCGGTTACCTGACCAACTCGGCCGGCGAACGCTTCATGGAACGCTATGCGCCCTCCGCCAAGGACCTGGCCTCGCGCGACGTCGTGTCGCGCTCGATGACCATGGAAATTCGCGAAGGCCGCGGCGTCGGTCCCAAGAAGGACCACATCTTCCTGCACCTCGACCACCTGCCGCCGGAAATCCTGCACAAGCGCCTGCCGGGCATCTCGGAATCGGCGCGTATCTTCGCCGGCGTCGACGTCACCAAGGAACCGATCCCGGTCATCCCGACGGTGCACTACAATATGGGCGGCATCCCGACCAATTATCACGGCGAAGTGCTGACGCTGAAGGACGGCAATCCCGATGCCGTCGTGCCGGGCCTGATGGCCGTCGGTGAAGCGGCCTGCGTGTCGGTGCACGGCGCCAACCGCCTGGGTTCGAACTCGCTGATCGACCTGGTCGTGTTCGGCCGCGCCGCCGGCGCCCGCGCCAAGGAGCTGGTCAAGGCCGGCGAGGCGCACAAGGAGATCCCGGCCGCGACGGTCCAGGGTCACCTCGACCGTCTCGACCGCTTCCGCAATGCGTCGGGCTCGACCCCGGTCGCCAAGCTGCGTCTCGACATGCAGGAAGCCATGCAGAAGGACGCTGCGGTCTACCGCACCGGCGACACCCTGAAGGAAGGCGTCCAGCACCTGGGCGAAATCTACAAGAAGTCGTCGGACCTCAAGGTCACCGATCGCGGCATGATCTGGAACACCGACCTGGTCGAAGCCCTGGAATACGACAACCTGATCGCCCAGGCCGTCGTCACCATCAATTCGGCCTCCAACCGTGAAGAAAGCCGCGGCGCCCACGCCCGCGAGGACTTCGCGGCGCGTAACGACGACAAGTGGATGAAGCACACCCTGACCTGGATCGACCTTGCGTCCGGTGAGACCAAGATCGACTACCGTCCGGTGCACGCCTACACCATGACCAACGACATCGCTTATATCGCTCCGAAAGCCCGGGTGTACTGATATGGTTGAGTTGACCCTCCCCCGCGACTCGCAGATCAAGAAGGGCAAGTCCTTCAAGGCGGCGAAGAAGACCAAGACGACGCGGACCTACAAGATCTACCGCTTCGATCCGACGACCGGCGAGAATCCGCGCTGGGACACGTACGAGATCGACTCGGCCGATCACGGCCCGATGGTTCTGGACAGCCTGCTCTACATCAAGAACAACGTCGACTCGACCCTGTCGCTGCGCCGCTCGTGCCGCGAAGGCATCTGCGGCTCGTGCGCCATGAACATCGGCGGCCGCAATACCCTGGCCTGCATCAAGGGCCACGACGAATTCCAGGGCGATATCGTCATTTCGCCGCTGCCGCACATGCCGGTGGTCAAGGACCTGGTGCCGGATCTGACCGGGTTCTACAACCAGTACGCCTCGATCGAGCCGTGGCTGCAATCGAAGACGCCGGATCCGGAAAAGGAACGCCTGCAGACGCCGAAGAACCGCGACAAGCTCGACGGTCTTTACGAATGCATCCTGTGCGCCTGCTGCTCGACCTCGTGCCCCAGCTACTGGTGGAACCAGGACAAGTACCTGGGCCCAGCGGCCCTGCTGCAATCCTACCGCTGGCTGGCCGACTCGCGCGACGAGAACACCAAGGAACGCCTGGAAGCGCTGGAAGACCCGTTCAAGCTCTATCGCTGCCACACCATCATGAACTGCGCCCAGGTCTGCCCGAAGGGGCTGAACCCGGCCAAGGCGATCGCCGAAATCAAGAAGATGATGCCGTCGAAGGGCTAAGCAGGTCCGACCTCTCCTCCCCTGCGTAGCGGGGGAGGTGGCATCGCGAGCCCGAAGGGCGCGTGATGACGGAGGGGGCCAGCGCCGCAGTCGCCACTCCCCTTAGGCGGGGAGGAGAAAGAAAAATAACATGGCCAAGATCACCTATATCGAACACACCGGCGCCGAACACACCCTCGAAGTGAAAAACGGCCAGAGCGTCATGGAAGGCGCCGTCAAGAACAACATCCCGGGCATCGACGCCGACTGCGGCGGGGCCTGCGCCTGCGCCACCTGCCATGTCTATGTCGACGAAGCCTGGACGGACAAGACGGGCACGGCTTCGGTGATGGAAGAGTCGATGCTCGACTTCGCCCAGGACCTGCGCCCCAATTCGCGCCTCTCGTGCCAGATCATCGTCAGCGACGCGCTGGACGGCCTGATCGTGCGGATGCCGGAAAGCCAGCATTAATCTCTCCTCCCCATTTTGTTAAAATGGGGAGGTGGCATCGCAAGCCCGCAGGGCGCGTCGATGACGGAGGGGTCACTTGCTGTCGCTAGTGAAATCCTCGCCGTCCGTAAGTGACCCCTCCGTCACGGACTTTGCGCTTCGCGCAAGCGCCGCGCCACCTCCCCATTTTAACAAAATGGGGAGGAGAAGAACGGGCGACATCTCCTCTCGTGCAGCACTGACGCTTTCTGACGGTGGTCGTTTTAGACTACCCTCATGACATACACACTTCTCTGGGAATTCCGCGTCGCGCCCGCCCGGCGCGGCCGTTTCGAAGCCGCCTACGCCCCCGATGGCGACTGGGTGGCCCTGTTCTCGCAAGCCCCCGGCTATCGCGGCACACAGCTGTTGCACAGCACCGACGAGGCCGGGCGCTACGTCACCATCGACCGATGGGACAGTCGCGACGCCTTCCTCGCCTTCAAACGCCAACATGCTGAGGCCTATGTGGCGCTTGACCGGCAATGCGAGTCCCTGACTTTGTCGGAAAAGCCGATTGGCGCGTTCGAGGCCTAAAGGCGGGACGAACGACGGCGGGGTGCACGATTTTCCTCGCGCCGAAACGCCTGTCCCAGAATAATTCCGACCACGCCGACAGCGCACAGTAAGCCACTTCCCAGGCCCATCACTGAGTGGCGCCCGATCGTCCCGTAAAAGGTATTGGAAGGTGTAAGCAAGATCGCGCACGCCGCAAGGGCAAGACTTATAAGGACCAGAACGGGATTGACGTTGCTCAAAGCGGACATCCGCCAGCGTCGGTCTTCGGCGCTCGACCAGAATCCCCATATGACGATAATTAGAGCGGGTAGCGTCGCCAAGACCACCAGAAACAATGGGTTCCAACTGTCTTCATCGTATCGCAGAAGCCCCACGGCGTTGTGATCAAGCGAGACAATATCCGCATTGATGGTCGCGTCGTTCACAAGGCAAACATACCCTACCAGCACCAGGGCTTGCGATATCATCTGCCCTGGTATGCGCAAGGGTTCACCGGGCCGGAACGACAGGAAGGCCACCAGCGCGCCGACGCCAAGAACCGATGCGAAGGAGGCAGCGTCGAGCCATGGGAATTCCCGGAAACGCGATTGGACGGCCGTTCCGTTCGCCAAGATCGAGCTGGCGGAGACATTGTCGTAACCCGCTTTAATCAGCGCGTCGTAGTTTGCGTAGAACGCCGCGCAGCCGAACAAGTATAAAAATCCGCAAGCAAGAACCACGCCTAGCAGCCCGATGCGGAATCCAGACGAAAGACCGCCGATTGGTCGGATCATCGATCTTGCCTAATCCCGCTCGTAGCGGAAATCGACCTCATCACCACCATCTCCGGCCGGCCAGAACAGCTGCACCGGCGCGCAGCCGTCGGTCGACACCGTCAGGCCGATGCGATGGTCGGCGCCCCAGCCCTTGCGGTCGAGATCCTTTTGCGCCCACAGGGTCTGGTGGACCGACACATGGTCGGCATGGCATAGACCCATGGCTTCGCCTGGACGGGCGCGCAGCAGGCGGTAGGCCGACTGTTCGTGATCGCCGCTTTTTACCCGGGCGTCGACCTCGACATAGTCGCCATAGCTCTTGCTGCGGATGACGTGCCAGCACACTGTGTCGGGGATGCCGTCGCCATTGATGTCGTAATGCGCCACGTGCTCGGCCTTGCCCGCCGCGCAGGCGGCCGTCATGGCGATATGCCACTCGCCGACCTGGGTGTCGGAGGGATCTGTGATCGCCAAAGCAGGTGATGAGGACGTGGACGCGGACGCCTTGTGCGCCTCGGCAGGCTTAGCCGAAGCCGGCGGGCGCCCTCCGCCGTCATTGTCATCGCCGGCCAGGTCGCGCGCCGCCTTGCTCACGCGGTCGCAGCCCGTCGCCAGCAGCAAAATCACCAGCGCCGCGGCGCCCCATCGGATCGGTCTCATCCCACTCTCCCCTCGTCTCGCCGTCGTTATGACATAGGAAATGGGAATGCGCTATAGAAATTTGAACATTGTTCAAAAATATCAGGCCTGGACTTCAACAACCTTTTCACTCTCGGCGATACGGCGCTGACGTTCCTGGCGCAGGAAGACCTGGGACAGGGCATGATACAGCGGCCGCGGGCAGATCAGGCGCGAGACGCTATAGGCCAGCAGGCTGGTGGCGATCAGCGGCAGGACCATGTTGTGGTCGTTGGTCATCTCCATGACGATGACGAAGGCGGTCAGCGGCGACTGCACCACGCCCGAGAAATAGCCGACCATGCCGAGCAGGGCCATGGTCGCGAGCGGCAGGGCCGGGATCAGCCAGTGAAGATCGGCGCCGACGCCGGCGCCGGCCGAGAGGGACGGCGCGAACAAACCACCGGGAATGCCCGAAATGCCCGACAGCAAGGCGCTGGCAATACGCAGCAGGCCGTAGCCGAACGGCATGGACTGCACCCCGGCCAGCAGGCTTTTGGCGTTGCTGTACCCGGTGCCGAAAGCCGCCCCACCGGTCAGGACGCCGAGGATCGCCAGGACCAGCCCGCAGCTGGCGGCAAACACCACCGGATGGCGCCCAACCCGCCCGCCCCACAGCGTCCCCAGGCGCTTGGCGCCGAAGATGGTGATGCGGCTGAAGGTTCCCCCCAGCAGGCCGCCGACCACGCCGCAAACGAGGATGGCCCAGACGTCGTCCCAGCCGATCAGGCCGACCGTATCGCGCCCGAAATAGGTGTAATCGCCGATCAGGCCGAGCGACGCGACGCCGGCCAGCATCACCGTCAGGATGACCGTGCCCGACGTGCGCTGCTCGAACGACTTGCCGAGCTCCTCGATAGCGAAGACGATGCCGGCCAGCGGCGTGTTGAAGGCCGCGGCGACACCCGCCGCCCCGCCGGCCAGGAGCAGGGCCGATTCGTTGCTGACAATGCCGCCGGCGCGCGCGGTAATGCGCATCAGGGAGGCGCCGATCTGCACGGTCGGGCCTTCGCGCCCGATCGGCGCGCCGCAAACCAGGCCCAGCAACAACAGGATGGTCTTGCCGACGACGATGCGCAACGACACTAGCCGATCGATCCCCTTGGGATGATGGCGCACGATTTCCGAGGCGGCGATGACTTGCGGAATGCCCGAGCCCTGGGCGCCCTGGAACCAGCGTCGCGAGATGAAGGCCGAGGCGCCGAAGCCGAGTGGGGTCAGGATCAAGGGTAACCAGAATACGTGGGCGCGCATGACGAAAAACAGGGCCTGCGCCTTGTCGGACGCGATGGCCAGGCCGACCGCGACCAGGCCGACCACCAGGCCGCCGCTCCAGAAGACCAGCTGCGAGCGCCAATGGGTCAGGCTCATCCAGCGGGAAAAGACAGGGCGGAGACGGCGCAGGTCGCGAGGCATGACATTTCCGGGTTTCAAAGACCTTGAGGCTATAGGCCGATGAAATGGCCTGGTCCCGTCACTTTTTGTAAGGTTTTGCAAGCCGTTGACTTGGCGATGGTAGGCAGGCACAGGACGGTCATCATGCAATGGTCCGCCGTCTTAAACGCTTTTCTGCCACGTCCCATGTCCGTTCCTTGGCCCGAACGCCTGCGTGGCGCGATCGGCGGCGGGATCGGTATCGCCTTCGCCGCCTTCACGGGCATGGCCATGGCCAATGCGCTTCACCTGTCGCCCTGGCTGGTCGCGCCGGTCGGCGCCAGCGCCGTCCTGGTCTTTGCCATACCGGCTAGTCCCCTGGCCCAGCCGTGGGCAGTGATCGGCGGCAATACCGTGACGGCGCTCATGGGGCTATTGGCGTGCAATGTCATCCCGGATCCTGTCTTGGCGGCATCAGTCGCCGTCGGACTTGCCATTGCCGCCATGTTTGCCCTGCGCTGCCTGCATCCGCCGGGCGGCGCCGTGGCGCTTTTGGTGGTGCTGACTCATACCCATGCGTGGGTGTTTGCGTTGTTTCCGGCCTTCACCAATTCGCTGCTGCTGGTGGTGGCGGGGTTGGCCTATCACGCGGTGACCCGGCACAGCTATCCGCATGTGGCAAAGCCTGTGCCGGTCGACGGGCTGATCGAGTCCGACTTCGCTGCGGCGATTGCCAATGAAACGGAGCTGCTGGATATCGATCCGGCCGATCTCAAGCGCCTGATCGCCGCCGCCGAACGCCACGCCGATGAGCGACGGAAGGGGTAGGGTTTAGAGAGAAACCGGGCTTTTGTGCGCTTCAAGGCCCCCTCCGTCATCCGAGGCGTAAAACGCCTCGTTTGCCACCTCCCCCGCTTCGCAGGGGAGGAGAGGTCGCGCTTTTAGGCTACGTCCACCACGCCCAGGGCGCCGGTGGAGCTGGGGGGCAGCAGCATCGGCTCGGGCACCGGGCTCTTTTGCTCGACGATCTCGGTCGTGCCCTGGCCGGCGCGGTTCTGGTTCGGCAGGTGGATCTTGAAGCTGGCGCCTTCGGTCGGCTCGGACTCAAGCGTGATCCAGCCCTCGTGCAGCTCGACCAGCGCCTTGACGAGCGCCAGGCCCAGGCCGGGACCGCCGCGCTCACGGCCGATGAACCGGTCGAAGATGTGCGCCTGGACGTGATAGGGAATGCCGCGGCCCTGATAGGCGATCTCGATGACCAGGTTGTCGCCCGAGCGCTCGGCCTTCAGCATCACCGCCTTGTCGGGCGCGGCATTGCGCACGGCATTGCCGAGCAGGTGGTCGAGGCATTGCCCCAGGCGGCGGGCGTCGACGTGGACCAGGCCGGTTTCGACCACACCCGAATAGTCGAACTTGACGCCGCGCGCCTTGATGGCGTCGGCCAGGCGCGCCCCCACCTCGGCGACGATGTCGAGCAGGCGGATATCGGCGACCGTGATGGTCATTTCGCCGGCGTCGATCTGCGCCATGTCGAGCACGTCGTCGATCGAGCGCGCCAGCTCTTGCGCGGCGCTCTGGATCGATTCGAGATAGGACCGCTGCTTGGCGTCCTGGCTCTTGTTCTGGGCGTGCATCAGGTCGGCATAGCCGACGATGGTGGTCAGCGGCGTGCGCAGCTCGTACGAGACATTGGCGACGAAATCGCGCTTCAGACGTACCGATTCGTTCAACGCCTCGTCGCGCGCCACGATGGCTCTTTCGAGTTGGCGCGTCGCCGTGATGTCGGAGAAAGCCACCAGCGTGGCCCCGTCCGGCAGGGGCTGGGTGCGCCATTGCGCCAGTCGGCCGTCCGACAGCTTGGTCTCGCCCAGTTGCGGGGCGCGGGCCAGCGGATCGGTGTCGGTGACGCGGGCCTTCAGCTCCTGCCAGAAGCCGCGGTCATGGACCAGCGGCAGGCATTGTTCGGCGACCGTGGTGAAATCGACCACCCCCTCGATATCCTCGCTACGCAGCTTCCAGAACTTGTCGAAGGCCTGGTTGCGCAGGCGCAGGCGCCCGTCGGAGCCATAGACCGAGACGGCGTCGTTCAACTGGTCCAGCGTCGACTTCTGCACCTGGATCAGGCTGTTGAACTGGGTCTTCAGCTTCAGTTCGCCGGTCTTGTCGGAGAACAGGATCAACAGGCCGCCCAGCGGGTGCGGCTGACGCACGACGCGAAGCGACCGCCCGTCGGGCAGGGTCCACATCTCGTCGTCGGCGGTGTGGGTCAGGCCGTAGAATTCCAGCTCGCGCGACTTGAAGGCGGCATAGTCGCTGGTTTCCGGCGAGCGGCGCTTTTGGCGCAGGCGGTCGAGCCATTCGCCGTGGGTCGGCCGTTCGGCCAGCCAGGCCGGTTCGATTTCCCAGAGCTTTTCAAACGCCCGGTTATGGAACATCAGCTGCTTTTCAGGGCCGAAAATCGCGACGGCGTCCTGCAGGCTGTCCAGCGTCTCGTCGTGGGCCTTGGCATGGCGCTTCAGCGCCTCGCGGCTTTCCTCGGCGTCGGTGACGTCGATGGCGTAGGCGCAGACATAGGCCTCGTTCAACGGCTCGGCGATGACGTGGAACGAGCGGCGTTGGCCGCCGATGGTCAACCAGCGGAAGCCGTCGCGGCGCGCGTGGCTGTCGAGCGCCTCGGCGACCAGCTGGTCGGCATTGCGGTCGAGACTGATATTCTGCTTCAGCGCCACGTCCAAGGACGGGGTTTCGGCGGCCTTCAGCCAGGCGGCATTGGCCCAGACCATGCGGCCGTCACGGGCGCAGATCCAGCACGGCGCCGGCAGGTGCTCGGCCATCTGGGCGAACGGGCCCGACGACAGCGACGCCTTGGCGCCGGCAATGGCCAGGCGGATCCAGGCGGTGGCGCCCGACGACTTGCCTTCGATGATCAGGGTCAGGCCGGCCGGCGTGGCGGCGGGAATGCCGCCGGCATTTTCGGCAAAGACTTCGAAGCGGCACGAGCGGCCTTCGGAGATTAGGGTCTTCAGCCCCGTCGCCGCTTCCGGCGAGGTTTCGCCTAACGCCTCGACCACGGCGGGGGCCAGGTTGGCATCTGCCACATTGCGAATACCCAGCGCCGTGGCGCATTGCTTGAGCGTTTCCTCACCCCACACCAGGCGCACCGCGTCGCCTTCAACGGCCAGGAAGGCTTCGTCGAACGCCTGGGTGGCGGCATCGAGCTCGCCCAGCATGGTTTCACGCGCCAGCAGGCTCTCGCGCGCGGTATCGCGCGCCTGGGTCAGGCGGGCGCGCGTACGCCAGGCGAGATAGGTGGTGGACAGGGCCAGCGCCATGGCCCCAGCAGCGGCCGTATACGCAATAGATTCCATGGCCATGTAAGCCGCCAAGCCCTTGTTACGAATCAGTCAGAGGTTAATCCTAAACCAATTCTAAAAACTACGGGCGAAAAACCTTATCACGCAGTTAACGCGACGGTGGACAATCAGGCCACACCCAACCGTTTGGCGACCCAATACGAGTAAATCAAGCAGATCAACGTCACCGCGACGGCGGCCCCAACCATGAAGATATAGGCCTGCGGAAACGGTGCGACGATGGCGTCGGCCAGGACGCCCAGGCCCAACAGGACGTGCAATGGCCCGGCCAGCCGGTGCGTCTTGTCCCACACCTCCTCGCTCGACAAGGTCCAGGGGCTGCGGATACCCATGACGTAGTTGAAACGGGTCTTGGGCAGGTAGTTGCCGATGACGATGAAAAGCAGACCGATACCGAAAAGGGTCATGCGCGGCATCTCGACCGGATAGTGCAGGGCCCTGGCGACCAGCCCGAAATGGACGAAGCTGAGAAACAGCGCCAGGATGACGATCGACGCACCATAGGCCTCGGACGATCGCTCCAGCGAACCCTTCTTGGGCATGATCACCGGGACGATCCATAACATGATCACGACGAGGGCCAGGGTGAAAGCCGGGCCGAAGGCCAGGGCGATGTCGCGCGGCATGTAGCCGTTCACGTGGCCGCTATGATCGAAATGGGTGGCTATGGCCGCATCGGGCAATTGCGTGCGCGCCCACAGGCTGAACCCGGCGGCAGCCGCGACGGCGGCCAGCGAGGCGATCTTGGCGAATTTCAAACTCATGACTGCGTCTCCCCCTTTGGCGCCGCCCGATGCGGCGCCTTCGAAATATCGACCTTGAACGCGCTCATCAGCGCGAACAGCGCCTCTTCCAGCACCGACGTGTTGAGGCGGTAGATCATCGACGTCGCCTGGCGCGTCACATCGACCAGGCCGGCCGCCTTCAGCACATTGAGATGACCGGACAGGGTCGGCTTGCTGACATGGACGTGGTCGGCGATGTCGCCGGCGCTCATCGGCCCGTCGCGCAGCATTTCCAGGATGCGGCGGCGGGTCGGATCGGCCAGGGCTTTGTAGACTTCGCTCACGTCGTCTCCTTTTGTTATTTCGCTAAATACCAAATTATAGAAAAGGCGTCAAGGCGGTTGCTTCGGGCGCCGTTTCATCGTTAGATGCCTCCCCGCACAAACCATGAACAAAGATAATGCTGCCGGCCTATCCCATTGCCCGCGACGGCCATGACGCCTTGATCCAACTGCGCAGCGGCACGGTCCAGGGCGCTCAGCGCGAACGCGACGCCGAAGCCCTGGCCGGCAGCCGGGTAGCCTTCGTCTCGGAGACGGTCGGTCCCGTCTATGAGCGGCGCGAGGATGCGCTCGACGCCTATGCCGGCCTGGTCGAGGATGACCGGGCGGGGCGGCTGTTCACGCCGGCGCCCGAAAACCTGGTCTGCGTCCTGGCCTGCCGGCTAAAAGCCCCCCTGGCGCGTGGCGCCAAGGCGCTGACGCCGGTCTTCCGCGACGGCGAGCGCTGGCCGAAGATGGCGCGGCCGGCCGAGCCGGTGTGGCAGTTGTCGGTCAGCTATTGGAAGCGGCTGGGCGTGGCGGCGGGCAAGAGCGGCACGGCGACGAGCGACCAGGCGCGCAAGATGCGCAAGTCGTCGCGCGGCGGCGATCTGACGCCCGAGGAGCTGCAAGGCCTGGCCGACACACCCCTGGTGCCGATGCGGCCGCAGAAGCAGCTGGATTACGGCCTGTTCGACTTCATCCCGCCGGACAATCCCGGCATCGTCATCGCCGACGAGTAAGTTTTTTACCACGAACCACACGAAAAGCACGAACTCTAGGATTCGTCCCTTCCTATGAAAACCATCATCTTCAAGCAGGAGTCCTTTGCTATTCAGGGCGCAATATTTGAAGTAAATCGTGAAATGGGCTCAGGCTTTCTTGAAGCCGTATATCAAGAATGCCTTGCGCGAGAGTTTGAACGCTTGGCAATCCCCTACGCTGCGCATCATGAATTGGTTTTATCTTACAAAGGCACTCGCTTCGTCCAGACGTACAAACCTGATTTCATTTGCTATGGCAAAATTATCGTTGAAATCAAAGCTATCCAAGAGCTTGGTGCGCCACATGGGGCGCAGGTCCTTAACTACCTAAAAGCCACACAGTTCCGTTTGGCATTTCTGGTAAATTTTGGCACTTCGCCAAAGGCACAGATCGAACGAATCGCCCACTGATGTTCGTGTTTTTCGTGTAGTTCGTGGTCAAATTGCTTCGAATTACGCCCTGCTTTCAAGCGTTCTGCAGGACCGCCTCGTGCAGGACGCCGCGTTCTTTCAGGTAGGTGTCCTGAAGCGGCAGACCGGCCAGGGCCGTGCGAATATCGGCCTGCATGGATCTGAACTTCGCCGCCTGGTCGTCGCGGCTTAAACTGTTCAGCAAGGGGCTATGTCCCCGCGGCCGCACGCCCTGCCCGATCATGACGGCAAACCACGAGGTCGTGCCGAACATTTCGTCGGGAAACTGCATGATCATGCCACGGTCGCGGAAAAGCTCGAGCCGGTGTTTCAAGTCGTCAGGGATGTCCATGGCCTTGACCTGCCGCCACAGGCTTGAATCTTCGCGCTCGGTCAGGTGGTAGTGCATGATGATGAAGTCGCGGATGTGGTCGAACTCCTCGGTCATCCGGCGATTGAACAGGTCGCGGTTGATGGGCGAAAAGTCCTTGTCCGGAATATGGGTGAGCAGGCGGTTGATGGTCGACTGGATCATGTAGATGCTGGTCGATTCCAGGGGCTCAATAAAGCCGCTCGACAAGCCGACGGCGACGACATTCTTGTCCCATAGTTTCTCGCGCCGGCCGGCGCGAAACTTGATGATGCGCGGATCGGCCATCGGCGTGCCCGGCGCCAGTTGCAGCAGGATCTCCTCGGCGCGGGCTTCCGACATGTGGTCGGTGGAAAAGACGTGGCCGTTACTGATGCGCTCCTGGATGGGGATGCGCCACTGCCATCCGCCTTCGGTCGCCGTCGACATGGTGAAGGGCTGGATCGGCCCGTCATGGCTGCTGGGCATGACGCAGGCGCGGTTCATCGGCAGCCAGCGGTTCCAGTCGATATAGTCGACCGCGCAGGCGCCTTCGATCAGCAGGGCGCGCATCCCCGAACAATCGACAAAGAGGTCAGCCTCGATCGTCTCGCCGGATTTCAGGATCACCGCTTCGACAAAGCCGGTCTCGGCATGGCGGCGGACGTCGACCACCTGGCCTTCGGTGCGCTCGACTCCACGCCCGCAGGCATAGGCTCGCATGAATTGCGCGTAGCGGCCGGCATCGAAGTGATAGGCGCTCTGGGCACGCATATGGCCCATGCCCGGATGAACAACGGCCGCCGTGACACGGTTCGCCTCCGCCGCCAGCGTGCACAACGAATAGGAATCGATGCCGTCCGCGCCCTCGCCGTCGATCAGCCCGGCCTGGTGCAGCATCAGCCACACCTGCGGAAAATTGCCGAGATCGGCGCCCAGGCCGTAATGGCCGAATGGATGGAAATAGCGATGACCCAACCGGCCCCAGTTATTGAACTGGATGCCCAGCTTGAAGGTCGCCCCGGCGCCCTTCATGAAGGCGCTTTCGTCGATCTCCAGCATGTTGTGGAACTGCCGGATCGACTGGACGGTCGCCTCGCCGACGCCGACGGTAGCGATCTCGTCGGATTCGACCAGCCTGATCTCGATCTGGGGAGAAAAGAATCGCGCCAGCGCGGAGGCCGTCATCCAACCGGATGTGCCGCCACCGACAATGGCGATTTTAGAAAGGGGTGCTGCGCCCATGACTCATCCCTGCGTTCGCGGAATGACGACGGGGCGCAGCCTCATTCCGGCCTTTTTGTTTCAACGATGATATACATAAGTCGACGGGAAAGACAACCGGCGCGAAAGCTACTTGGGCGCGCGTTTCGCTAAAATGCGCTGCAGGGTCCGCCGGTGCATGTTCAGCCGGCGGGCGGTTTCGGAGACATTGCCGCCGCACAGGGCGTGGACCCGCTGGATATGTTCCCAGCGCACACGGTCGGCCGACATCGGATTTTCCGGCGGCGGCGGCGTATGATCCTCGACCGCCAGCAACGCCTTGACGACATCGTCGGCATCGGCGGGCTTGGACAAATAGTCCATCGCGCCCGACTTTACCGCCGCCACCGCGGTGGCGATATTGCCGTAGCCGGTCAGCATGATCGCCCGGGCATCGGCACGGCGGCGATGCAAGGCCTCGACGGCCTTCAGCCCGTTGCCGTCCTCCAGCCGCATGTCCATGACCGCGAAGGCCGGCGGCGTCTGCTCGATGATCGACAGGGCCTGGTGAATGCTTTCGGCGGCCATGACGGCAAAGCCGCGTGCTTCCAGCGCGCGCGCCAGGCGCAGGCGGAACGGCGCGTCGTCGTCGAGCAGGAGCAGCGATTTATCCGTCAGCGCCGCCACCCGGTTGGCGATGTCCGCCTTGAAGGCTTCAAGATCTTGAGAACTGGATTCACTCATGGCGTGTCACTCGACGGTTACCGCATCTGCTAACAAGATATCGACGCGATCGCGGCGCCACAAGGCCCGCACATAGGCGCCCCCCCGGTCCAGGTTGCCGAAACTGACCACCGCGCCCGTGTGTTCGCACAGCGTCTTGGCGATGAACAGGCCCAGTCCCATACCGGTATGGCCTTGTCCGTCAAGGCTTTGCGCGGTCTCGGCATGGTAGCTGCGCGACGAGACGTAGGGTTCGCCCAGGCGCGACAATATGTCCGGGGCAAAGCCCGGTCCATCGTCCTCGACACTGAGCCGGATGAAGGCTTTTTGCACCTCGACGCGCACGATGACCTGGCTGCGGGCAAAGTCGCTGGCGTTCTCGATGAAGGCCGACAGGGCGTGCAGCCATTCCGGCCGGCGGCGAATGACGAGGGCGTCGGTGTCGACACCGGCCGCGGCGACGATGTCCAACCGGATGCTTTTGCCGGCGCGTTCGTAAGGCAGGGCCGCGGCCTCGAAGAAGGTGCGCAGCGACACGCTGTCATAGATCGAATCGCGCGTCTCGGGCTTGGCCGACAGGTTCCGGAGAATATCTCGGCAACGCTGGCTTTGCGACACCAGGAGCTGGGCGTCTTCGTAAAGCGGATTGTCGGGTTTCAGCCCGTGGAGCATTTCCTTGGCCACGACCTGGATGGTGCCCAGCGGCGTGCCCAGTTCATGCGCCGCCGCCGCGGCCAGCCCGCCCAGCGCCGACAGGCGGTGCTCCTTTTCCAGCACGGCCTGGGTGGCGGCCAGGGCCTGCTCCATGCGCGCCGATTCCAGCGCCGCGCGCCAGGTATAGCCCGAGGTAAAGACAATACCGATCAGGATGGCGCCCAGGAATCCCAGCCGGTAGATCTGCGGCAGGACAAAGGTCTCGCCCGGCTGCCACGGCAGGGGCAAGGCCCAGAACGCCAGGGCCAGGGCCGAGGCCATCGAGACGGCGACCACCAGCACGCCATAGCGCGTCGGCAGGTTGGCCGCCGCGACCGTCGCCGGCGCGATCAGCATCAGGCAGAAGGGATTGTTCAACCCCCCGGTCACCGCCAGCAGCAGGGTCAGTTGCACCGCGTCGAAACTGAGCTGCGCCGCCGCTTCCCAGCCGCTCATGCGCTGGATGTTGCGCCGGCCGACCGCCAGCACGATATTCAGCCACACACTGGCCAGGATGACGCTGAGCGTCAGCCAGATATTGATGTGAAAGCCGAAGCCGAAGGCGACGACGACCAGCATGGCGCTCTGGCCCATGATGGCCAGCCAGCGCAGCATGACCAGGGTGCGCAGGCGCAGGCGGTCGCGATCGCCGTCGTAGAAGCGAGCAATGGGGGAATCGGCCGCCCCTTCGCTGAGGGCGGCATTGATCCATTTCAAAGGTTTGCGCAGAGGCATAAGGGGTTATATATCACGCGGCCTGCCGAAGGCCACGGGACAAGAAGACGCATGAATCGTATCCGCCTGAGCCTTATCGCCCTTTGCGTCGTCGCCCTGGCCGGGCTGGCCGGGTTTGGCTGGTACCGCAGCTTGAGCCATCCGACCGCCAGCTATGGCGCCGAGGCCTCAAGCCTTATCGGCGGGCCGTTCACATTGACGGACACGTCGGGCCACGTTGTCACCCAAACCGCGCTGAACGGCAAATGGACGGCGGTGTTCTTCGGCTATACCTATTGCCCCGACATCTGCCCGACGACCTTCCAGGTGCTGGGCCGGGCGCAGAAAATCCTGGGTTCCAGGGCCGATAACCTGCAATTCCTGTTCATCACCGTCGATCCGGCGCGCGATACGCCACAGGTGCTGGGCGCCTACGTCAAGAGCGGCGGCTTTCCGACGAACGTCACCGGCCTGACCGGCACCGACGCGCAGATCGCCGCGGCCGCCAAGGCCTATCGCGCCACCTACCAGAAGCAGCCGCAAAAAGACGGCACCTACGTCATGGCCCATACCGACATCGTCTATCTGATGGACCCCAAGGGCCGCTTTGTCGCGCCCCTGACCGGCGACATGTCGCCCAAGCAGGTCGCCGACCAGATCGCCGACGCCGAAGCAGATTACACGAAGGGCGGGTGAAGGCAGCGCCCAATCTTTCCCGTGCAAAAGCCAACGGCAAGCTTCTTTTACCCTCTCCCCGAGAAACGGGGAGAGGACGGACAGCAAGCCCGAAGGGCGCAGATGTCCGGGTGAGGGGCCAATGCGGCAACCGCTCTAGCCCCTCAGGCTAGCCGCCCGCCCCGTCGCGTTCACTTCGTTCCGCTCTCGTCCTCTCCCCGCAAGCGGGGAGAGGGTAAAATAAACCGACAGCGTTTCCGTTCGGAAGTAACGCATCGTGATTTTATGCTGCAGTGCGGTATGCTAGGATCACTTTCAGCGTGAATCCCTGCGTAACCAATTGGCAGGTTTGCTGTGATAGTGTTAGTTGCCGTTTAGGTAAACGCTGTCGCGCGGGGCGGGCCCGGTCGACGCTACCTTGAGTTACGAGTACATAACAGATGCTCTATTCCCTGCACGAATACGCCTATTACAGCGCCGCGCCCTTCCGGGCGATGGCCCAGATGGCGCGCGACTTCTGGGGGTCGAAGATGAACCCGGCCGCCGATACGGCGATCGGCCGCAATCTGTATGCTTCGGCAGAGCTGTTCTCCAATGTCACCCGCCGCTACGGCAAGCCGGAATGGGGTTTCGACTCGATCGAAATCAACGGCCACAAGGTGCGGGTGTCGATCATCACCGATTTCGAGACGCCGTGGGTGCGCCTGCTGCGTTTCCAGCGTGACAATTCCGACCTGCGCCGCGCCGGCAAGAAGACCTCGGCGCCGGCCGTGCTGATCGTCGCGCCTTTGTCCGGCCACTATGCCAGCCTGCTGCGCGGCACGGTGCAGGAATTCCTGCTCGACCACGACGTCTACATCACCGACTGGACCAATGCGCGCCAGGTGCCGGTGCTGGAAGGCCGTTTCGACTTCCATAGCTTCATCGACCATATTCGCGACCTGCTGCACGCCATCGGTTCGCGCGTCCATGTCGTCGCCGTCTGCCAGCCCGGCCCCCCGGTGCTGGCCGCCGCCTGCCTGATGAGCGAGGACAAGGATCCGATGCGTCCGGCCTCGATGACCTTTATGGGCTCGCCGATCGACGCGCGCTTCAATCCGACCGTGACCAACGACCTGGCCCAGGACAAGCCCTTCGCCTGGTTCCGCTCGAACATGATCCACACCGTGCCGCCGCCCTATCCCGGTGTCGGCCGTCGCGTCTATCCAGGCTTCGTCCAGCTCTACAGCTTCATGAGCATGAACGAGGCGCGCCACACCGACGCCCACTGGCAGTACTTCCACTCGCTGGTCGACAGCGATGGCGACGGCATCGAAAAGCACCTGGAATTCTATGACGAATACCTGTCGGTGCTGGACCTGACCGAGGAATTTTATCTCCAGACCATCGAGCTGGTCTTCCAGAAGTTCGCCCTGCCCAAGGGTGAGCTGATGCACGAGGGTCGCACCGTCGACACCAAGGCGATCACCGATATCGCCTTGATGACGGTCGAAGGCGAAAAGGACGATATTTCCGGCGTCGGCCAGACGCAGGCGGCGCACGCCATGTGCCCGAACATCCCGGCCAAGATGAAGGAACTCTACGTCCAGGACGGCGCCGGCCACTATGGCGTGTTCAACGGCCGCCGCTTCCGCGAATTCATCTATCCGCGCATCCGCGACTTTATCGCCAAGCACGACGTCAATGTCTAATCCCGGATGGCATCGCCAGTCCGGGCAAGCGCAACCGCGCGCCCGCGCTCGTGCGCGGAGCCATGCGGCGTTTGAGCTAAAAATATGAGCGGAGGGGTTTCGGCTCTATTCCGAAGCCCAATGCCGACCGGCTATGCGCCGGGCGATGTCATCGACTGCGGCGACTACAAGCTGCGCCTGAAGGTCAATGCCCGGGCGCGGCGCATCTCGCTGCGCATCGACAACAAAACCGGCGACGCCGTGGTCACGGCGCCCAAGCCCAGGCAATTGCCCGACGCCGTCGACTTTGCCCGTTCGCGTCACGACTGGATCCTCAAGTCGCGCCGCGGCCAGGACCGGCAGCAACCCTTCGCGCCCGGCCTGGTGCTGTCGATCAAGGGCCACGAAGTGACGCTGGTCGCGCGCGATGGGGTCATTACGCCGAAGGCTGAACAACAGGCGGATGGGTCGTGGGTTCTGGTCACTTCAGGTGATGCCGCCACCTTTGCCCGCCGCATCGAGCGCTATCTGCGTCAGCAAGCCATGAAGACCTTCGAGGCGGAAACCGCGAAATACGTCGCCATGCTTTATGGCCAATCCGAGGCGCCTCCGAATGCGTCAGCATTCGGCAAGGGCGACCGCCCGCCCGAGCCGTTGCGAGGAGCCTGCGCGGCGCCTGAGCGCATAAAAGTCAAGATTTCGCTCTTCGACGCCAAGGGCCGCTGGGGATCGTGCACGCCGGCGCGCAAGGCGATCCGCTATTCCTGGCGCGTGATCCTGGCGCCCAGGGCGGTGCTCAGCTATCTCTGCGCCCACGAGGTCGCCCATCTCAAGCACCCGGATCACAGCCCGGCCTTCTGGGCCCAGGTCACCGCACTTTATGGCGGTCCATACAAGCCGGCGCGTGACTGGCTTAAAAAGCAGGGCCACACCCTATTCGCGTATCAATAATGTCCGTTGACATCGATAGGTAAAGCAGCGGCAATTCCGGCAAAGGAGTACCTCCATGCCGGTCAGATTCGCCCTTGCTCTTTCCCTTCTCACGCTACCCCTGCCCGGTCAGGTCTCGGCGGCTACCTGCGCGCCGCAGGCATCGGTATCGGCCGACGTCGCCGCGACGATGACCGCCATGTATGCCGCCGCCAAGGCCGACGATCTCGACGGTTTCCACGCCGTGACCACACCCGACTTCTATGCCTTCGAATCCGGCCGGCGCGTCGAAGGCGACGGCATGATGCAGATCGTCAAGGCGGCCCACGCCGCCGGCACGCGCTTCGACTGGTCGGTGACGGCGCCAAAGGTCGAGGCCGACTGTCGCCTGGCCCTGGTCACCTATGTCAATGTCGGTTCGGTGACGACGAACGGGACAACCCTGCCGGTCACCTGGCTGGAATCCGCGGCGCTACGTTATGACGGCACGCGTTGGCGCATCGATTTCTTCTCCTCGACTCGCGCCCCACAACCCAAATGAAAAAGCCCGGTCTCGCGACCGGGCTTTTCTTATTGCTGATGGCTTTGGGCCTGGGATTGGGCCTGGGAGAAGACGTCGTCGAGCGACTTGGTGTCCTTCGGCTTATTGTCATTCGCCGGGGGCTGGGCGTCGGCCGGACTGGTGCCCGGCTGTACCGTGACCGTGGGCGCCGGCGCGCCGCCCGAGGCATTGGCCGCGGAAGACGCCGACGGGTTATTGGCCTGGGAGCCCAGGAGGTCCTTCAGCGCATCCTCCGCCGGCGCCGACAGGGCCGCCGCGGCGGGGCCTTCGGGGATCGGCGAAACCTGGATGCGGTGCAGGGCCGAAGACATGTACATGTGCCAGATGGCCGCCGGCGTCGATCCGCCGGTGACCTTCTTCATCGGCGTATTGTCGTCTCGGCCCGTCCACACGACGGTGACGAAACCGCCGGTGAAGCCGTCGAACCAGGCGTCGCGGAAGTCGCTGGTCGTGCCGGTCTTGCCGGCGATATCGTAGCCCGGGACATTGGCCGAGGCGCCGGTGCCGCGCTGGACGACGCCGCGCATCATCTGGTCCATTTCCATCAGCGGCGGATTGTTGATGACCTGGACACGGCCGCCGTCCTGGGACGGATCGCGGTACTGGTACAGCACCTTGCCGTCGGCCGTGCGGATCCGGATGATGCCGTGGGCCGTCGCCTTGAAGCCGCCGTTGGAGAACGGGATATAGGCCTGGGCCATTTCGATCGGCGACATTTCCGAAGTCCCCAGCGCCATGGCCGGATCGGTATTTATCTTCGACATGATGCCCAGGCGATGGGCCGTCGCCGCCACGCGATCGCGGCCGACATCGTTGGCCAGGCGCGCCGCGACGGTGTTGATCGATTGCTCGAGCGCCGTCTGCAGGTTGATCAGGCCGAGATATTCTTTTTCAAAGTTTTGCGGCGACCAGTTGCCGATGGTGAAGGGCTCGTCGACCACCGGGGTTTCCGGCGTATAGCCGGCTTCCATGGCGGTCAGGTAGACGAACGGCTTGAACGACGAGCCGGTCTGGCGATAGGCGTTGGTGGCGCGGTTGAACTGCGAGTCGGCATAGGAGACGCCGCCGATCATCGCCCGGATGCGGCCTTCGCCGTCGACCGAGACCAGGGCCGCCTGCTGCGGGCCCTTCTTGGCGTCGCGTTCCATGATGGTCTGCACGGCGCGTTCGGCATCGGTCTGGATCGGCAGGTCGAGCGTGGTTTCGACGATCAGGTCTTCCTTGGGCTCGCCCACCAGGGCGCGGATATTGCTGTCCAGCCAGTCGATGAAGTACTGGGCATGGGCCGTCGCCAGCGACTTCGACACGTTGATCGGGTGCGACAGGGCGTCGGTGTACTGGTCCTGGGTGATCACCTTGGCGTCGAGCATTTCATTGAGCACGATCGTCGCCCGCTTGGCGGCGCGCTCCTTGTCCGACAGCGGCGAGTAGGAGTTTGGCGCCTTCATCAGGCCGGCCAGCATGGCGGCTTCGCCGACCGACAGGTCCTTGGCCGACTTGTTGAAATAGCGTTGCGCGGCGGAATCGATGCCGTAGGCGCCCGCGCCGAAATAGACGCGGTTGAGATACAGCGCCAGGATCTGCTTCTTGGTGAACTTGTGCTCCAGCCAGATGGCCAGCATCAGTTCCTGGACCTTGCGCTTCATGTTCTGGTTGTCGCTGAGGAACAGGTTTTTCGCCAGCTGCTGCGTGATCGTCGAACCGCCGGCCAGGTTGCCGCCCTTGCGGTGAAAGACGTCGCGCAGGGCGGCGCGGCTGATGCCAATGGGGTCGAAGCCCGGATGGGTAAAGAAGCGGCGGTCCTCGATGGCGACGAAGGCCAGGGGCACATAGGTCGGCAGGCTGTCGATATCGACGGGTGGCGCGAACTGCGTGCCGCGTGTCGATATCAAGGCACCGGAACGGTCGAGATAGGTGATCGACGGCTGGCGGTTGACCTTGTAGAGCTGGGACGTATCGGGCAGGTCGATGGCCATGACGCCGATAAAGGCGACGGCGAAAATGCCGATCCAGACGAAGCTGACCGCCCCCCAATAGACCAGGGCCTGCAACGGCGTACGTATCTTCGCCGGACGCCGGCCCCCATTGCCACCACCGGGCGCGCTACCCTTTGCCATGAAACCCTCGTTCCCCGAACCCTTACAGATTAAGCGGCCGCCCAGCCTCCCCGGGATATAACCCAAGTGTGGAGCGCTGTCGCGTGAAACATGTTTAACAGTGACCCCACGCAGCGGCGGCCCAGCCGAAGAAACGAGATCTTCGCCAGAGTTAATGCCACTTGGTGGCAAAATTGTGGGAGGTGTTTGCGCCCGGCAAAAGAAAGAAAGCGATGCGGACGCTTTACCTTGCGATCTGGCGGCCGGACGCTATGTTAACCTTGCGCGCGATCGTGGAGTCGCCGCGCACCGCCCGCAAAACGCGCGCCTTCCCCTCCCAAGTGACCGCGTTCCAAAGGCCGCCATGACCGCCGATACCCTTGCGCCTGCCTCTTCGCTCGGCGAAGCCGAAACCATATTGAAATCGGTCTTTGGCTACGAGGCGTTTCGCGGCGAGCAGGCCCATGTCATCGAGGCGATCCTGGCCGGGCGCGACGTGCTGGCCGTGCTGCCGACCGGCGGCGGCAAGAGCCTGTGCTACCAGATCCCGGCCCTGGTCAAGAAGCGCTTTGCTGTGGTTATTTCACCGCTCATCGCCCTGATGAGCGACCAGGTCCAGGCGCTGAAAGCGCGTGGCGTGCGCGCCGAACGGCTGGACAGTTCGCGTGGGCTGGAGGCGCGGCAAGCCGTATGGGATGCGGCCCGCGACGGCGAGCTCGACCTGCTGTACCTGGCGCCGGAGGCGCTTGCGCCCTTCGTGCTCGATCGCCTGGTCAAGCTCAAGCCCTCGCTGATCGCCATCGACGAAGCCCATTGCATCAGCGCCTGGGGCCACGATTTCCGCCCGGAATATCGCGCGCTGGGCCAGCTCAAGACGCTGTTGCCCGACGTGCCGACCTTGGCCCTGACGGCGACGGCCGACGCGGTGACGCGCCAGGACATCCGCGCCGCCCTGCACCTCGATGACGCCCTCGATTTCGTCGCCAGCTCCGACCGGCCGAACCTTTCGCTGCGCTTTGTCCGCCGCAAGGGCTCCGCCGCCAAGGCGGTCGTCGAATTGCTGCAAAGGCAAAAGGGCGCGTCAGGCATCGTCTATTGCGGCTCGCGCGACGGCACGGAAAAGCTGGCGGCCAGCCTGACCACGGAAGGCTTTTCGGCCGCCGCCTACCATGCCGGCCTGCCCGCCGCGACGCGCGAGGACCGCCTGAAAGCCTTCATGTCCGGCAAGACGCGGATCATGGTCGCCACCATCGCCTTCGGCATGGGCATCAACAAGTCGGACGTGCGTTTCGTCATCCATGCCGACCCACCCTCGTCACTGGAAGCCTATTGGCAGGAGGTCGGCCGCGCCGGCCGCGACGGCAAGCCCGCGTCCGGGGTCTGTTTCTACAATGCCGGCGACCTCGGCTGGGCCATCCGTCGACTGACGCTGCGCGAACAGGAGGGCGCGGCGGACCAGAGCGTGCAAAAGCAAAAGGCGCGCGACTTCTTCCAGATGGTGCTGGGCCACGATTGCCGGGCGCAGTCGGTGCGCGGTTATTTCGGCGAGACGACGGGCGAGCCCTGCGGCAAATGCGACAATTGCCTCTCTCGCGGCAAGATCGCCGACGTCACCGAACCGGCGCAGATGTTGATGTCGGCGCTATACCGCCTGAACGGTCCGCGCGGCCGCAAGAAGCTGATCGACCATGTGCTGGGCAAGGCCGAGGGCCAGGACTATACGACGCGCATGAAGACCTTCGGCGTGGCGAGGGACTATGACATCAACCTCCTGGCCCACGTGCTCGACCTCTGCGAAGCGCACGGCATTATCCAGGAAGAGCTGTACCAGGAACGCATGCCGATCGTCGGCCTGTCCGACGCAGACCGGCTGAAGGCGCTGTTCAAGGGCGAGCTGCGCCTGACGGCGATGTCTGGCAGGTGACTCCAAAACAACGAAGGCCCCTCAATTGCTTGAGGGGCCGATCATTTTGGCACGTAAAGCTTTGCGTTCCTCTGTCGAACCTTGAGCGGTTACCCAGCGCGTCGCTACGTCGATGTGTCGCCCCGAGGCAAGAGTCCGGGGAGTTCTGCGGGCATTATCCCGTGAGACAACACTAGCATAGTTTCGCGGATTTTGTGCGCACGCCGCCGTGACTGGCCGTCACGAAACCGCGACTGAGAAGGAAGACGGTTTAACCACGAACCACACAAACACCACGAACGGAACGCCGCGCACAGCGCATTTAAACGAAAGCCACCGGCGCATCAGGCCGATCCTGAAGTTCGTGGGGTTCGTGAGGTTCGTGGTTAAAATCTCTTAACCGTCTATTCGAGCGAGCTCGCAGGCCGCCAGCTTCGGCGCCAAACGGCCCAGCGAGTCGTTGTATATCCCGAGATCGGCGAAAGGCACGCAGCAGGTCGGTAGTTCCGGCTCGCCGACCTGGTCGACGGGCCGCAGCAGGTAGCGGAAGTCGATATGGTAGTGCTCGCCCTCGCCCTTTTTCGGATTGGCCGGCACGAATAGACAATCGATATCGAACGGCTCATCCTCGATCCGTTCGCACAGCAGCCCCGTTTCCTCGCGCGCCTCGCGCAGAACCGCCTCGATGACCGTCTCACCCGGATCGACATGGCCGCCGGGCTGCAGCCAGGTTTGCAAATAGGGATGCCAGATGGTCAGCAAGGTGTCCTTCTGGCGGATCAGGCACGAGGCGGTGATGTGGGCCGGCACCGTCGACCGGCGCAATACGTCGTCGTTGGCCTTGCCGATCAGGTCGATCGATTGCGTCACCATCCTTCGTTCATCGGGAAAGCGCGCGCCATAGGTGGAAAGCGTGTCGAGAATCATCCGTCGAGGTTAACGCCCGGCCCCTTGCCGGACAAGACGTTTCCAAGCTTGACGCCCCGCGCGGAAACGGGCAGCTTGCGGGGCATATTGTTCATTTTTTATATCCCATAACGCCAAACCCTATTCCGCAGAGGCCTATTTTCCATGCGTCCTTTCCGCCGGTCGCCGACGTGACCGATACGCCCGACCTCGACACCGCCAAGCCGATCAATGGCGGCGCGACCTACAGCCTGTCGCATCGCCTGCTCCGCGTCGCCTGGGGCCTGACCTGGCTGCTGCTGGCCTCGTGGACGCCGCCGCCCTTGCGCAACTGGCGCCGGCAATTGCTGATCCTGTTCGGCGCCAAGATGGGCGTGCTGGCCGATGTGCGCGGCTCGGCCAAGGTCTGGTATCCCCCCAATCTCGAGATCGGCGACCGCGCCCTGATCTCCGAACGCGTCAACTGCTATAATCTCAACAAGGTGGTGCTGGAAACGCGCGCCCTGGTGTCGCAGGACGCCGTCCTGCTGGGCGGGGGGCACGCCGTCGACTCGCCCGATTTCGACCTGATCACCAAGCCGATCCGCATCTGCGAGGGCGCCTGGGTCGCCGCCGGCGCGGTGGTCGGCGCCGGGGTCACCGTCCATCCCCACGCGGTGCTCGGCGCCTATTCCGTGGCTTTCCGCGACATCCCCGAGCGCATGATCTACGTCGGCAACCCGGCCAAGGCGGTGCGCCGGCGCGGCGGCGGACCGACTGACTCTGCTGAGCGGCAGGTGTCCTGATGAAGATCCTGCATGTCACCTCGACCTACGCGCCCAAGATCGGCGGGGTCGAGACGGTGGTCGCCGACCTGGTGCGCTATGGGCGAAGCCGCGGTATCGAAGCCGATGTCCTGCACCTGGAGCCGGGCCTGGCCCCGGCCGACGAAACGGCAACCGACGGCGCGCGCATCTTCCGCCGCCCGCTATGGCCGCATCGCCTGGTCGGCCTGGCGACCGGGCTGCGCGACATCGTCGCGCCCTACGACCTGCTGCACGTCCATGACGCCTTGCTGGCGGCGGTCAGCCTCAACAGCTTTCTCGCCGCGCCCGGCAAGCCGCGCGTGCTCAGCACGCACGGCGGCTTCTTCCATACGCGCAACAAGCAGGCGCTAAAGGACTTTCACTGGCGTTACCTGGCAAAGGGCATGTTGTCGCAATTCGACGCCGTCCTGGCCTCCAGCCACGCCGACCGGGACCTGTTCGCCACCAAGGGCGTGCCGGTCAAGCTGGCGGTCAACGGCGTCGACGTCGCCCGCTTTGCCGCCATCCCGGCCGGGGCACGACCGGCCGACCGCTGGCTCTATTGGGGGCGCCTGTCGAGCAACAAGCGGCTCGACCTGGCGATCGACCTCGTCGCCCGGCTGAAGGCACGGGGTCAGTTCGTCACCCTGACCATTGCCGGTTCGGACCCGGACGGGGTCGTGCCGGCCTTGACCGCGCAAATCGCCGAAGCCGGTATCGGCGACCGCGTCACCTTGCGCCCACCGCTTACGCCGGGTGAGATCGCCGATGAAATCGGCCGCCACGGCGTCTATATCACGGCCAGCGAGTACGAAGGCTTCGGCTTGACGGTCATCGAGGCGATGGCGGCCGGCATGGTCATCCTGTGCCGCGATTTCGCGCCGCTGAACCAGTTCGTCGTGCCGGGCGTCAACGGCGACCTTTTGGCCTATGACGGCGGCGAAGCGGATGTCGACAAGGCCGCGGCCATGGCCCGGTTGGGCCCCGAGGCCCTGGGCCGCCTGTCGGCCAACGCCCGCGGCAGCGCCTTAAAGCACGACTGGACCCAGGCGATCGGCGCCTTTACCGACGCCTATGCCGAAGCGATCGCCGCCCCCCGGCGGAAAAGCTAAAACAAGGTCTTTGGCATCGGTTAACCGGTGCGAAAGACATAACAGCGATGGATGGCATATGAGGTGTCCCCTCGCAGTCCGGCCTCTCCTGCGAAACAACATCCCGCGGAGATAAACGAATGGCTGAGGTCGACAACAACTGGTCCGCGGAATTTACCGCCTACAGGCTCACGGTCGAGGTGATGAAGACCGAGGCGGAGATCATCAAAAGCGCCAAGACGGACCAATCTGAACGTCAGTACCTGCTCGACACCTACGCTGAATGCCTGGCCACGGTGCAAGGCAAGCGCCAGATCGCGAAGACCTTTGTGAGAGCCGGATAAGCGAATGGGGTCGCGGCGCTGATGCCCGCGACCCCACGGCTGATATCTCTGGTATTTAGGCGTCGACCTCGGCATCCAGGGCATTTTCCTGGATGAATTCGCGGCGCGGTTCGACCAGGTCGCCCATCAGCTTGGAGAACATGTCGTCGGCCTCGTCGGCGTGATTGACCTTGACCTGCAGCAGGGTGCGCACGTCCTTGTCGAGCGTGGTTTCCCACAGCTGCTCGGCGTTCATTTCGCCCAGGCCCTTGTAACGCTGGATATTGAGGCCCTTGCGGCCGGCGTCGAGCACCGCGCCGACCAGGTCGAGCGGGCCACGGATATCGGTCGACTTGTCCTTGCGCACATAGGTGCCGACCTCGGCATAGATGTCGCTGAGGCCCTCGGCACGTTCCGCCAGGCGACGGGCGTCCGGCGAAACCATCAGGGCTTCGTCGAGCACGATGCTTTCCTTAACGCCGCGGCGAATGCGTGAGAAGACATAGCCGCCGGCCGCACCGGCGTCGACCGACCACGGACCGTCGCCGTCCTCGTTCAAGCGGGTCAGGCTGCGCGCGACCTTGTCGAGGTCGGGATTGGCGCCGAACAGGCCGCCAAGGGCCGCCTGTTCCACGGCGAAGGCCGGGGCGCGGTTGCTGAGGCGATCGACATGGGCCTTGAAGGTCTTGGCGGCACGGACCTGGCCGTCGAGATCGGCGCCGACGATGCGTTCGCCGCTGCGCAGCTGCAGGACCGCGTCGGACGTGCCTTCGTCGATCAGGTAGGCGTCCAGTTCGCTGTCATCCTTCAGGTAGCGCGAGGCCTTGCCCTTGGCGGCCTTATAGAGGGGCGGCTGGGCGATATAGAGATAACCGGCGTCGATGATCTCGGGCATCTGGCGGTAGAAGAAGGTCAGCAGAAGCGTGCGGATGTGGGCGCCGTCGACGTCGGCGTCGGTCATGATGATGATCTTGTGGTAACGCAGCTTTTCGATGTTGAAGTCGTCGCGGCCGATGCCGGCGCCGAGTGCGGTGATCAGCGTGCCGATCTGTTCGGACGACAGCATCTTGTCGAAGCGGGCGCGCTCGACGTTCAGGACCTTGCCGCGCAGGGGCAGGATGGCCTGGTTCTCGCGGTTGCGGCCCTGTTTCGCCGAACCGCCGGCCGAGTCGCCTTCGACGATGAAGATTTCGGACTTGGCCGGGTCGCGTTCCTGACAATCGGCGAGCTTGCCGGGCAGGGACGAGATGTCGAGCGCCGACTTGCGCCGGGTCAGGTCGCGCGCCTTGCGGGCGGCTTCACGGGCGGACGCCGCTTCGACGATCTTGCCGACGACCGCCTTGGCCTCGACCGGATTTTCCTCGAACCATTGGGCCAGCTTTTCGTAGACGATGCCTTCGACGGCCGGGCGCACTTCCGACGAGACCAGCTTGTCCTTGGTCTGCGACGAGAACTTGGGGTCGGGCACCTTGACCGACAGGACGCAGGTCAGGCCTTCGCGGGCGTCTTCGCCGGAGATGGTGATCTTCTCGCGCTTGGCGGCGCCGCTTGATTCCATGTACTGCGTCATCACGCGGGTCAGCGCGCCGCGGAAAGCCGCCAAATGGGTGCCGCCGTCGCGCTGCGGGATGTTGTTGGTGAAGCACAGCATGGTCTCGTGGTAGCTGTCGTTCCACTGCAGCGCCATGTCGACGTCGATCTTTTCCCGCACGCCGCGCACCACGACCGGCGTCTTGAGGATCGCGGTCTTGGCCTTGTCGAGGTGGCGGACGAATTCCGACACACCGCCGTCGTAATGCAGGATGATCTCGTAAGGTTCGGCCTCGCGGAAATCGGCGAGGCGGATATGCACGCCGGAATTCAGGAAGGCCAGTTCGCGCAGGCGGTGTTCCAGCGTCTTGCGGTCGAAATTGATGAAGGCGAAGGTGCCGTCGTCCGGCCCGACCTTGAGCGACGGCAGGAAGGTCACCGTCGTGCCCGTCATCGACTGGCCGGCATTGGGGCCTTCTGTGCGCAGCGGCGCGTCACCGGTGACGTGGGTCGCTACCGCCGTGTCGCCGCGCTCGAAGCGCGCTTCGTACTGCTTGCCGTTGCGATAGATCTTCAGCTCGACATAGTCGGACAGGGCGTTGACCACCGAGACGCCGACGCCGTGCAGGCCGCCCGACACCTTGTAGCTGTTCTGGTCGAACTTGCCGCCGGCGTGCAGCTGGGTCATGATGACCTCGGCCGCCGAAACGCCCTCGCCTTCGTGGATGTCGACCGGCATGCCGCGGCCGTCGTCGGACACCGAGACCGAGCCGTTGGCATTGAGAATGACGCCGACGCGGGTGGCGTGGCCGGCCAGGGCTTCGTCGATGGCGTTGTCGACCACTTCGTAGACCATGTGGTGCAGGCCCGAGCCGTCATCGGTGTCGCCGATATACATGCCCGGACGCTTGCGAACGGCGTCCAGCCCCTTCAAAACCTTGATCGAATCGGCGCTATAGTTGGCAGCGGCTTCCTCAGGGGTATCGGGTGTTTCGTCGCTCATGCGATGCGGTCCATTTTACTCAGTAAAATCAATGAAATGTCCGGCGTCGACGCGGACGCCCAGGGCCCGATTCTTCAGGCCGTCGAACAGGCCCTGATCGGTGCCTGTAAAGAAGGTTTGTAGGCCTAAAGCATGGGTCTCGTCAAACAATGCGTGCCGCCGGCCCGGGTCCAAATGGGCCGCTACCTCATCCAGCAAAAGTATTGGAGAAGATGAGGTTTTCGGGTCTTTTGCCAAGCGCGCGCCCTGAGCGAGAATGATGTTCAACAACAGCGCCTTTTGCTCGCCGGTCGAGCCCTCGGCGGCCGGCCGGTTCTTGTCGCGGAAGATGACGGAAACATCCATGCGATGCGGTCCGAACAGCGACCGTCCGGCAGCGCCGTCACGCGATCGCGCCCGGCGAAAGCCGTCCTTCAGCCACCCTGTCAGGTCGCTTTCGTCAAAATCGCCGGTCAGGCCGAGGTCCGCCTTGGGGAACGGCCCCTTATGGTCTTCGATCTCGGCCTGCAGGGCGGCAATGGCACGCCGGCGAGCGGCGATCATCGCCGCGCCGGCCTCGGCCAGCTTGTCTTCGAGCAGCGCCAGCCAGGCCTCGTCGGCGGGTCCGTCGGTCAGCAGTTTCAGCCGTTCGCGCAGGGCTTTTTCATAGGCACTCACGCTGAGGGCATGGGCGGGTTCAGCGGCAAAGACCAGGCGGTCGAAGAAGCGCAGGCGCTCCGAGCGTGCCTCGATAAATAGGCGGTCCTGGGCGGGGGTCAGCCAGATCAGCCGCGCGTGGTCGAGCAGGCGCGCCGCCGACACGGTGTCGCCGTCCATGCGGATCAAGCGTTTGTTGAGGTCGCGGGGATCGGCGCCGGTCGACAGCTTGACCTCGTCCTCGCCTTCGCCAAAGGTCGCCGCGACGCCCCAGGGCCGGCCGTGGGGCTCACCTGGCAAACGCCGGCCGAGATCGGCGAAGGCCGCACCGCGCAGACCCTTGCCGGGCCCGAGCACGGAGATGGCTTCGACCAGGTTGGTCTTGCCGGCGCCATTGGCGCCGTAGAGATACACACTGCGCCCGGCCACGGCGAAATCGAGCCGCTCGTAGGAGCGGAACTCGGTCAGGGCCAGGGATTGGAGAGCGCGGGTGGGCGTCAATTTCTCCTCCCCATTTGGGACAAATGGGGAGGTGGCATCGCAAGCCCGAAGGGCGCGTCGATGACGGAGGGGGCACTTGCTGTCGTCAAAGCATTCCCTGTCGTCGGTAAGTGACCCTCGCCGGGCCGCGCCCTCCGTCGCGGACTACGTGCTTCGCACTATGCCGTGCCACCTCCCCATCGTAACACGACGGGGAGAAGAAGATCGGAGTTATCAAACTCTTAGCGGCATCAGGACGTATTGCACGCCGTTGTCCGCCGGATCGAGCACAAGCGTCGGCGACGAGGCGTCGGAGAAGCGCAGTTCGACATTATCGCCGCCGATCTGGCCCATCACATCCAGGATGTAACGCGCGTTGAAGCCGATATCGATCGGGCTGTTATCGTAGTCGATCTCGGCTTCTTCGGTCGCCGCCCCGGCTTCGATATTGCGCACCGACAGGGTCAGGCGGCCGCTTTCGATGGCCATCTTCACCGAGCGCGATTTTTCCGCCGAGATGGTCGAGACGCGGTCGACGGCCTTGGCGAAGACGCCGGTATCGACGCTCATCACCTTGTCATTGCCCTTGGGGATGACGCGGCCGTAGTCGGGGAAGGAGCCGTCGATGATCTTCGAGGTCAGCGAGGCATTGCCCAGCTGGAAGCGGATCTTGGCCGGCGAGACGGTGATGTCGACATAGCCGGAGCCGTCGTCCAGCAGGCGGCGCGCCTGGTCGATGGTCTTGCGCGGGATGATGACGCCGGCGCCGCCCATCGAGCCTTCGGGCGCCGGCATTTCGGCCAGGGCCAGGCGGTGGCCGTCGGTGGCGACGGCGCGCAGATAGTTGGAGCCGTCTTCGCTCAGCGTGTGCAGGTACATGCCGTTGAGGTAGTAGCGGGTTTCTTCGGTCGAGACGGCGAAGCGCGTCTTGTCGATCAGGCGTTTCAGGTCGTCACGCAGCATGGCGTAGACGACGCCGTCGTGGTCGGACGACATGATCGGGAAGTCGCCGGCGGGCAGGACCGGCAGGGCGAAGCGCGAACGGCCGGCCGAAACCGACAGGCGCGGATCGTCACCGGCGGCGTATTTCAGCTCGACATCGGCGCCTTCGGGCAGTTTGCGGACGATTTCATAAAGCGTGTGCGCCGGGGCGGTGATGCTGCCCGGGATCGAGACAGTGGCGTCGGCGGTGTCGACGATTTCCATGTCGAGATCGGTCGCGGAGAAGGCGACGGTGTGGCCTTCGGCCGACAGCAGGACGTTGGACAGGATGGGGATAGTGTTGCGGCGTTCGACCACATTCTGGACGTGGCCGAGGGCTTTCAGCAGCGCGCCACGTTCGATGATGAATTGCATCTTGACGTCCCGATAAACTGCCGGCTCATGCGTGGCCGGGGGTGCGGACATTAGTGCATTGTGTGGGAATTTCAAACCCGCTGAGGCGGGAAATTTACACACGATGAATAGCGGGGTGTGGGGCCCGTGGCCCCACGTCTTTTTCTTCTCTTTCCCGCCTTAAAAGGCGGGAAAGAGAAGAAAAGGACGGACTGGGGTCACGGACCCCAGACCCCGATACTAATTGTTGCGTAACTTCCGCGTCAGGGCTTCGACGTCCCGCGCAATCTGGTCATCCGACGTCAGCAGTTCCTCGACCTTCTTGACCGCATGCAGCACGGTCGTGTGGTCGCGCCCGCCGAAGCGACGGCCGATGTCCGGATAGGACCGCGTCGTGTGCTGCTTGCACAGCCACATCGCCACCTGGCGCGGACGGGCCACCGAACGCGTGCGGCGCTCCGACAGCAGGTCCGCCTGCTTCAGGCCGAAATGCTCCGACACCAGCTTCTGAATCTCGTCCACCGTCACGCGGCGCTCGACCGAGACCTTCAGGTTGGGCTGCAGCAAGGCCATGGCTTCTTCCAATGTCAAACTCCCTAAACGCGGGCCTGCACTGGCCACCAATGTATTAACCGCGCCCTCAAGCTCGCGGATCGACCCCGGCACGCGCTCGGCCAGGAAATGCATGACGTCGGCGCGCGGGCCTTGAGACCCGATATGGCCGAGCCGTTGGGACAGCTGTTCGAGCTTGCGCTCGATAATGCCCATGCGCAGCGTCTGGTCGGCAACGTCCAGCGCACAGACCAGGCCCGACGACAGGTGCGAGCGCAACCGCGCCTCGATCTCGGTCAGCTGCGACGGCGGACGGTCGGCGGTGAACACCACGCGACGATTGTTCTCGATCAGCGTGGTCAGCGTATGGAACAGCTCTTCCTGCGACGAGGTCTTGCCGCCGATGAAATGCACATCGTCGACCAGCAACAGGTCGGCGCCGCGCACCTCATCCTTGAACGCCGCCGTCGACTTGTCCATCAGGGCGCGCACGAAGGTCGAGGTGAACTTCTCGGCCGTCAGATAAACGATCTTGGCGTCCGGACGCAGGCGTTGCGCCTCCCAGCCAATGGCGTTCAACAGGTGCGTCTTGCCGTAGCCGTACGGGCCATGAAAGAAGACCGGATTGAAATGCCCGTCGGCCCACGACGCCACCTGGCGCGACATGGTGTAGGCGAATTCATTGCCGCGACCCGAAACGAAGCTTTCAAAGGTCAGGCGTTCCTGCAAGCCGCCGACGCGATTAGTGGGCTGGCCGGCCGCCGGCTGCGCCGCGGCGGACGCCGCCGCCCCGGAGATAGCGGTATCAGGTACAGCCGCGCCCTCGGGCATCGGCACGCCACTCATGTCGTGCTCGAAATCGACTCGCGCCTTGAGGTCGAGCACGCGGGCCTGCGGATCGTATTGAGTCCACAATTCCTGCGTTCGGCGCATGGCATTCTTGGTGAACCAGTCCCGCGCATAGGCGGTCGGCGTCACCAGAACCGGGTCACCGCGCAGTCCCGGCCGCACGATCGATGGCGCGACATAGGAATTATACGGACCTTCACCCAACTCGCGGCGCAAAACAGGCGCCACCTTAGACCATACCGTTTCAGGTAGGATCGGCGACCAGCTTGTCATCCCTGGCATTTTTTTATCGCCCCGATCATGTGCCCAAACCCACTGTTACTCATACTCGCACGAACCCAATCAACCCTAGTCATCGTATCGCTCAGTCCCTTGACCTGACCTCTGCCCGGCCTCTGCACCCCGCCAACGACTTCCTTTTATGGCCCGCTGCGCCCGCGTCTCTATTCGCGAAAGCAACAACTGACCCGGTGGAGTTCCGCCGGCCCCACAGCCGAACGGACATCCGAGTTCGTGTTCCGCGTCACAAAATTGCCAAAACCCTATGGCAATTCCCCAATGGCGCGAATTAATTACGCTTATCATGCCTCACCCGCCGACGGCACGATGATCCAAATCGTCCGAAGTCAGATTAAGGATGACGAGACGACGGCTGCCCACACAACCTGCCGATCCCGCCGGCTTAGACTAGAATACGTCCCCAACGACAGCTCAATGGCATTCGGAAATCGTCCGTGTTGAGACAAAAGCCAGCCGGGGAGCGATCAACTTAGCGGTCTTGAGCACAGGGTCAATCAGGTAAATTGCAGTTTGGTACTGATATTTTGATTGACTCTCTTAACGCCTTCGCCCGCAAAGAGAAATTAATACTTCGTTAACACCTAACTCATGAAAAACACGCGCAAAGCCTTGCGCGCTATGGATTTAGCGACAAAAAACCGCGACCTTTCCCTTGACTGGAAAAAGCCTGCGGACGCATGTGTTTTTCAGACTAAAAGGCGCCGGCCATGGCTTGGCGGTCGGCGCAGGCACCCCGGAGGTCAGGCCCGTTGCGGCCGTGTCCTCCGAAATGAAAGGGCTTTTTAGGCCAGGGCCAGCTTCTTCAGCTGGGCGGCCAGGCGCGACACCTTGCGCGCGCCGGTATTCTTGTGAACGACACCGCGCGAGACGGCGCGCATCAGTTCGGATTGAGCGTCGATAAAGGCCGTCTTGGCGGTCGCGGCGTCGGCAGCGGCAACCGCTTCCTCGAACTTGCGAACATAGGTACGCACGCGCGAGCGGCGCGCCTTGTTCACTTCAGTACGACGAGCGATCTTGCGGATCGCCTTACGGGCGCCGGGATTATTGGCCATTTAACACCTGATGCAAAAGCAATGTCTGTCTGCCGGCCGGGTCTGTCCGGCACGGGAAATTCAAGGCGGCGGGATATAGCCCATCGAACCGGGTGGGTCAACGGTGTGAGGCCCGGTTTTTCGCCCCCAAGTGCAGATTTTATGCACAGGCTGGATTCCATTGATTTTTCGGCTAGATTATAGCCGAACACGGGGGATGGCTATGAACAAGCCGAATAGACGCCAGGCGATCGCCGGCGCACTTGCCGCAGGCAGCGCCATGCTGGCGGGCCAGGCCTCGGCCACGCCAAAGGTCGGCCAGCCGGCGCCCAGGTTCACCCTGTGGACCTTCGACCGCAAGAAATACAGTTCCGCCGACCTGTTGGGCAATGTCGTCATCCTGAACTATTGGGCGACCTGGTGCGGGCCCTGCAAGCAGGAATTGCCGCTGATCAATGGCTGGGTGCACGCCTACCAGCAGAAATACCAGAAAGACGACCTCAAGGTCTTCGCCATCACGGTCGACGATACGGTCAGCGACAGCCAGCTGAAACCGCTGGCCAAGGTCCTGTCCTTTCCGCTGATCTCGCGTCTGGACAGTTCTTCTTATGGCATGATCGACAATGCGGTGCCCAGCAACTACGTCATCGGCCGCGACGGCACGCTGCGTTATGCCCGCGCCGGCGCTTTCGATATCGACCTGCTGAATTCGGTGTTGCCCCCGCTTTTGTCCGAGACCGCGCCCGATACCTTGGCCGGCCCGAGCCAGCAGGGCACCTGAACTACTTTTGACAGGCGGGACAGTAGAAGGTCGACCGCCCTTGCTGGACCAGGCGGTGGATGACGCCGCCGTCGTCGCGCGGGCAGGCCTGGCCTTCGCGGTCATAGACGCAGAAGCGGTGCTGGAAGTAGCCGAGATCGCCCGAGGCGCCGGCGAAATCGCTGATCGACGAACCGCCGGCTTCGACGGCTTCACCCAGCACCGACTGGATGGCCTCGACCAGGGCGGCCGCCTGTTTGGGCTTTAAGGTCGCGGCCTTGCGTTCCGGGCTCAGGCGCGCCCGCCACAGGGCCTCGCAGACATAGATGTTGCCGAGGCCCGCTATGCCCGCCTGGCCCATCAGCAGGGCTTTCAGGGGGGTGCTGCGGCCCTTTGCGTGGGCCAGCAGGTAGTCGGGGGTCAGGTCGTCGGACAGGGGTTCGACACCGAGCGTCTTGTACCACGTCGCCTCGTAGAGCTCGGCCGGCGATAGCAAAAGCATGAAGCCGAAGCGGCGCGGGTCGTAGAAGTCGATGCGGGCGCGGCCGCCGTCGGGTTGAGTGGCGATGAGCTGGACGTGCAGGTGTTTTTCGGCGGCGGCCAGCTGATGGTAGTAGGCGCCGAGGCCGGCATCGCTGTCGTCGATGTTGAAGCGGCCGGTCATGCCCAGATGGGTGATCCAGATCTGTTGCGTATCGAGCCAGGCCAGCAGGTACTTGGCGCGACGCTCCAGCTTGAGGACGGTGGCACCGTCCAGGGCATCGGCAAAGGCGTCCGGGAAGGCGTAACGCAGGTTAGCGCGATGCAGGCGGACATCGGACAGCCTGGCGCCTTCGAGGTACGGGGCCAGGCCGCGCCGGACGGTTTCGACTTCGGGGAGCTCAGGCATTGGAAGATCCGGAAGATTAAAGGCCAGGGGCGGGGCCCCTGGACCCCGATACTTGGCAATGGGTATCTACACAATACCTTTAAAACCGGACCCGAAGTGGTCCGGTTTTAAAGGTATTATTCAAATAAGCGCTGTCAAAGTTCCGGGGTCCAGGGCCCCCGCCCCTGGCCTTAAGCCGCCCTGATCATCCGACGACTGACATCCCCAAGGTCCGCATACCACTGCCCCGGATCCAGCGCGATCTCGTCGTCCAGCGCCAGCATCTCGTAAGGCATGCGCGGCGCCTTGCGTTCCGACGCGGCGATGATCGCCCGTAATTCCGCGGCCGAGGCCACGCCGACGACGACGGTGGAGACCCCCTCCAGGTTCAGCGCATAGCTCAACGCCGCATGCAGCGGATCCACGCCGCATTCCGCCATGATCCGGCGCATGCGCGACAGATGCGGCCCGATCGGCGCCAGATTGGCCGGCAAGGCCTCACGCGGCAGGAAGATCAAACCCTGTAAAAAGACCGATCGCGCCTGGACCTCGACACCGAGGCCGGCCAGCTGTTCGATCGCCCCGTTTTTCACCAGGCGCTGGTCCAGGATCGACACCGGCACCTGCATGATATCGGGCTTGAAGCGCTTGGCCAGCAGCACCGGCTCGTCATTGCATGTCGCGGAAATGCCGATCTTGGCGACCAGGCCCTCGGCCTTCAACTTTTCCAACCGCGCCCACAGGGCGTCGCCCTCGGCGCCGACCAGGTCTTCCGCGCTATCGACCAGAGCGGCATGGATGCGCGCCAGGCCCATATGGTCGATCGAGCGGCGCAGGCGCGATTCCAGCCACTCCAGGCCCTTTTCCAGGCGCAAGGTGCGCACCTGCGGCTTGAACGGCGACGGGAAGGGCCAGCAGCGGCCCAGGATGCGCTCGACATCGCCGTGATAGTGGGCGGCATCGATCTGGGTAATGCGGCAATCGGCGGCCAGGCTGAGGATTTGGCGCACCTCGTCCTCGTGCACGCGCCCACGCGTGTTCGAGATGCCGTAGTCGCAACCAAACTGCGCCGAACCTAAGCCTAGAGTCGCAACCATACGGCCGAAATCGCCTTAACCAGAAGCCTTTACCAAACAGGCTCAACTGTGGCGGCTAATCGTTAACGAACCCCTGAGCGGAAATAAAAAACCCATAAGAACGCGGGTCTCGTTTGTTCAAGTTTCCGTTAATCTTCGTTAACGACGCGTGAGGTCCGAATGCCGGGGCAGCCGCGCGGACGAAATAAGATTTTCCACAGATTACACAGATTGACACAGATTTTTGGATCACGCGAAACGCGCGCAGCGCTTCCGATCGAAGCTATCCCTAGCCGCCGGAATCGCCCTGAAAATCTGTGCTAATCTGTGTAATCTGTGGACCACCTTCTTTCAAAGCCGCTTCGCGACAGGCGTACCAACCTCAGATGTCGAAGATCTTCAACCTATCGGGCAGGCCGGAAACGCTGACGCCCAGGTCGGTGACAAAGCCGTTCTTGATCGAATAGACCCAGCCATGAACCGTCAAGTCTTGCCCGGCGCGCCAGGCGGCGACCGTGATCGGGTTCAGCGCCACATTGCGCACGCCGGCCTTGACGTTCAACTCGCACAGGTGATCCAGCATCGCCTCTTCCGACGAACAGGCTTCCAGATCGTGCTTGTGCTCGTGCGCCAGTTCGCGGATCGGCGACAGCCAGTGGTCGATCAGGCCATGCTCCTGGGATTCGATCGCCGCGCGCACCCCGCCGCAACCATAATGGCCGACGACCAGCACATGCTTTACCTTCAGCACGTGCACGGCATATTGCAGGGTCGACAGGTAGTTGGCGTCCTGCGGCGGCGTCAGGTTGGCGACGTTGCGGTGGACGAACATTTCGCCGGGATCGAGATTGACGATTTCATTGGCCGGCACGCGCGAGTCGGCGCAGCCGATCCAGAAATATTCCGGCGTCTGTTGGTTGACCAGGCGCTTGAAAAACTCAGGATCCACCTGCGTCTTGGCGGCCGCCCATTTGCGATTATTGTCGATCAGATCTTCAAGCATGCTTGGGCTCCCGGCCGTATGCCGTGCCTTATAAGGCGCAAATGCCGCAGATCAAGACCGTTATTTACCACCTGTCAGATGGGCAATGGCCGCACATACGCCATGGATCGTTTGGTCGATCGTCAGGCCGGCTTTTTCGAAAGACCCGCCATAGCGAAGGGCCAGGATGATGATCACCACGCCGATAATGCCGAACAGGCCCTCGATGATGTTGAGCAGGGTGATACCCGGCCGCACGCGATTGACGCGGGCATAGGAGCTCAGGCCGTCGGGCGCGTGGTTTGGCTGCAGGAATTTCATCGGGTCCCCCATCTACCGGTCAGGTTATATTAACCGAAATTAGCGGCTACGCCAGTGGGCGCTTGTCATCACGCGATGTTTCGATCAAATGAAGGCAAGAGCAGCGGTTCAAACACCGCACGGCAGGGGAAGACCATGGCGCAGGAAGCCGAAACCAAAACCGCCACCAGCGGACTGAAAACCATTGTCGCGGCCTCGGCCGCCGGCACCACCTTCGAATGGTACGACTTCTTCATCTTCGGCACGCTGACGTCGATCATCGCCAAGAACTTCTTCGGCGCCAACGAAACCATCGGCACCATCCTGGCTTTGGCCACCTTCGCCGTCGGCTTTATCGCCCGGCCGCTGGGCGCCCTGGTCTTCGGCCATATCGGCGACAAGAAGGGCCGCAAGGGCACCTTTCTTTACACCATCCTGGTCATGGGCCTCGCCACCATCGCCATCGGCTTCCTGCCGACCTTCAACCAGATCGGCCTGGTGGCGCCCGCGCTGCTGATCGCGCTGCGCATCGTCCAGGGCTTTGCGCTGGGCGGTGAATATGGCGGCGCGGCCATCTATGTCGCCGAGCACGCGCCGTCCAACAAGCGCGGCGCCTTTACCGGCTGGGTGCAGACCTCCGCCGCCTTCGGCCTGATCGCCGCCCTGCTGATCATCCTGGCGACGCGCACCTTGACCGGCGAGCCGGCCTTTGCCGCCTGGGGCTGGCGCGTGCCGTTCATCGTGTCGGCCGGCCTGCTGGTCGTGTCGGTCTATATCCGCGCCAAGACCGCCGAAAGCCCGGCTTTCAAGGCCCTGCACGCCGAAGGCCAGATCGCCCGGGCGCCGATCGGCGAGATCTTCAGCCGCTGGGCCAATCTGAAGGGCATGCTGATCGCCTTGTTCGGCTTCATGACCGCCCAGGGCGTCCTCTGGTACACGGCCTTCTTCTATACCCAGGTGTTCCTGACCACCCTGGTCAAGCTCGAGCCCAGCCAGGTCAACTGGCTGGTCATGGGCATGACCCTGGCCTCGGCCTTCATGTACATCACCTTTGCCAGCCTGTCGGACCGCATCGGCCGCAAGCCCGTGGTGGTTTTCGGCATGATCCTGGCCTGCGCCAGCTTCTTCCCGGGCTTTCACCTGCTGATGAAGTTCGGCAATCCCGACCTCGAAGCCGCCACGCGCAACGCGCCCGTCGTGGTCGCCGCCGATCCGGCGCAGTGCAACTTCCAGTTCGACCTGTTCGGCACGGCGAAATACACCTCGCCCTGCGACCTGGCCCGTAACATCATCACCGGCGTCAATGTGCCCTATACCAATGAGGCCGCACCCGGCGTCGCCACCGCGACCATAAAGGTCGGCGCGACCGCGATCGCCGTGCCATCGGGTGCCGGCCTCGATGCCAAGACGCTGAAGGCGTTGAAGGCCAAGACCACGGCCGACATCAAGGCAGCGCTCGTCAAGGCCGGCTACCCCGCCAAGGCCGATCCGAAGAAGGCGCAGCTGTGGCCGATGTTCGGGATTTTGGTGGTCTTCGCTATTGCGTGCACGGCGCTCTACGGACCGATGGCGTCTCTGCTGGTCGAGATGTTCCCGACACGCGTGCGCTATACGGCGATGAGCCTGCCCTACAATATCGGCACGGGTTGGTTTGGCGGCATTCAGCCGGCGCTCAGCTTCGCCATCGTCGCGGCAACCGGCAATATCTATGCCGGGCTGTGGTATCCGGTCGGGGTCGGTATCACGGCAATCCTGGTCGCCCTGGTCTTCCTCAAGGAAACCAAGGGCCGCGATCTGCACACAATCGAGAGTTAAGCCGTCAGGACACGTTGCAACTGGCGCTTGGTTTCAAGCGCCTGCAGGTCCAGCGCCAGGGCCACCACGCGCGGGCCGCTGAGGCTTTCCGGGTCCAGCACGCCGCCGATCGTGTGACGGGCGTAGATGTGGCGCGTGTCGTCTGAAGCGATATGTCCGCCCATCGCCCAGCCTTCGAAGACACGGGTCTCGAGCCAGCGCGTGTCGAGCACCGTCAGGTAGGCGTGGCGCGGGTCGTCGCTGATGCGCTCATAGGCTTCCAGCACGGCGGATTGCTCGCCTTCCAGAACCTGGACGAAGGACGTCTTGTCGAAGATCAGGAAGCCGGTAAGGCCGTCGCGAAGATTGTTGGCTTCCGAGGCGCGCAGGATCGAGCGAAGGGCGCTCGATGGACCCGCGCCCACCGCCATGAAGTGGCTGTGATAGATAAGCTGATAGATCATGACGGCCATACCTTGCGAGAAACCCTTCGCAAAGCATGGCACAATCCATTGAAAACCCGGTTAAATCACAGGGTTAAGACGGGCTTAAAACGCCCCCCTTCGCCAAGGCTTCGGGCGGGAGGGCCCACCTTGAGCGCGTCCTTAGAACGGTCCGCGCGACGCGATACCGTCAAACGCCGCCTGCAAGTCGGCCACACGGTCGGCATAGGCCCGGGTCAAGCATTTGACGTCACCCTTGCAAGCCTGGCGGCGCTTCAGCCAGGTGCGCTGGTCCTCTTGCATGTCGCCGCGCGCGCCCATGGCCATCAGGTGCCCGTCGACCTGATACAGCGTCGTCAGCTTGACGTCGGCGTCGTTGAGCGCGCGATTGGCGCAGACGGCCTTCTCGTCGGGCGCCTTGGCACGGGCGCAGTCGAAACTGGCCGCCGCCGCAGGCAAGGCGCACAGGAAGGCCGGCGTGGCGCATAACAGGACAAGGGCGGGCACAGCAAAACGGATCATCGATATCTCCCCGGATTCAAATCTGTTGGCATCAAACGTATTTGGCGAACCAGTCGAGCGCCTGCGACCAGGCGGCCTTGGCGTCGTCGGCATTGTAGCTGGGGCGATAGTCGGCCATGAAGCCGTGCTGGGCATTGGGCATGACAACCAGGTGCGATGGCGTCTTGCCGGACGCCTTCAGCGCCGCATTCATGCGCGCCACGCTGTCGAGCGAGATACCCTTGTCGCCCTCGGCATAGAAGCCCAGCACCGGCTTGGTCAGGCTGGCCGCGATATCGCTGGGCCATGGCCGGTTTTCGCTGGAATCGTCGGGCTTTTCCAGCCGGCCGTAAAAGGCCACCCCGGCCTTGATCTGGGGCAAGGTCGCCGCCGCCATCCACACCGGCGTGCCGCCCCAGCAGAAGCCGGTAATGCCGATATGGTCGATATCGGCGAAGGCCGATCCACCCGGCTGGCCGATATTGGGTTCCGATTTCAGCCAGGCCAGCTGCGCCTTGAGATCGTCCATGACCTGCGGATAGCTGGCCTGCGACACCAGCGCCATCAGCGCCTTCATGTCGGTGGTCGCCGGCGCGTTGCCCTTGCGCGCGAAATAGTCGATGGCCAGCGCGCAATAGCCTTGCTGGGCAAAGCGGCGGCAGATGTCGCGGATCCAGTCGTGCAGGCCAAAGACCTCGTTGACGACGACAATGACCTTGTGCTTGCCGGGCGTCGACGGCATGGCGATGTAGGCCGGGATCTGGTAGCCGCCCTCGTCGTGCAGTGGCGGGAGGGTCAGGTTCTTGGCGAACAGGCCGGTGTCGGGCGTGGTGATCGCCTGGGCATTGACCGGGCTGACGGCGGCGGCATAGCCGAAGAAAAACAGGCCGGCGATGCCGCGGCGGCTCAGGTGGAAATCCTCGGGCACCGCGCCTTCGGGACGGGTCAGGTTGAGCGAGGCATTATCGGGCGTATCCATGAGGGCGATCTCCGTTGTGGTTCTGACTTGATCACACGCGCACTGGTAAGCGTTCTATGGCATCTCCCCGCGGCCTGCGGTTTTAATCTTTTCCCACGAAGTGACAAGCGCTGTGGCGCTGGTTTACGGCCGGTAAACCGACGATCCTGACTGATTTTTTATACCCACCCGGGCCATAAGAACGGCGCCCCATAAGAAAGTGCCGCTCCCATGTCCGCCGACCTGCTCCCCGACGCCGCCAACGACGCCGAGATTTTGCGCGTGCTCGTCGTCGACGACAATGCCGATTCCGCACGCACCCTGGCCTGGGCGGTCGAGCTGGAAGGCTATGAGGTCATGGTTTGCCTGGACGGCCGGCAGGCCGTGGAAACCGCACGCGGCTTTCGCCCGCACGTCGTCCTGCTCGACATCGGCATGCCCGGCATGAACGGCTATGAGGTCTGCAAGGCCTTGCGCGCAGATACGACGCTGGGCCACATCAAGATCATCGCCCAGACCGGCTGGAGCGATCCCGCCGCCAAGCGCAAGACCGCCGAAAGCGGCTTCGACCTGCACCTGGTCAAGCCGGTGAACATGGCCGTGCTGAACGACATGCTGGACCTCTTGGCCCATACCGCCGGCGCTACCCGTCGCCAGGCCGCCTAAGCACCAGTAAAGATTTTCAGAGTGAAAAAAAATCCAGATTGTTCAGCAATCTGGCAAGCGCGACCGCGCGTCCGAGCTTATGCGAGGGGCCATGCGGCGCTTGAGCTAAAAAGCCCTAAGCTAAAAAGCACTTACATGCCCTTGCAGGCGTAAGCATATTTCCCATATCGGTTTCACAAATCGGGTTTGTCCACAGTTGTGGTGCCGCCCGAACGTTTCAAATTCTCAACTCGGGGATGGACAAGCGCGGTGCTTTCTTAATAAGGCTGCGCTGATCGCCTAATTGGCACCATTCGCCTTAAACGGAGTAGATTTAAGACCCATGGCTAAAATCATCGGTATCGACCTCGGTACGACCAATTCCTGCGTCGCCGTCATGGACGGCAAAACCCCCAAGGTGATCGAGAACGCCGAAGGCGTCCGCACGACCCCTTCGGTCGTCGCGATCATTGATGACAGCGAGCGTCTGGTCGGCCAACCCGCCAAGCGCCAGGCGGTGACCAACCCGTCCAACACCTTCTTCGCCATCAAGCGCCTGATCGGCCGCACCTATACCGACCCGATGGTCCAAAAGGACAAGGGCATGGTGCCCTACGAAATCAGCAAGGGCCCCAACGGCGACGCCTGGGTCAAGGCCAACGGCAAGGACTATAGCCCGCAGCAGGTCTCGGCCTTCATCCTGCAAAAGATGAAGGAATCGGCCGAAGCCTATCTCGGCGAAACGGTCACGCAGGCCGTCATCACGGTTCCCGCCTACTTCAACGACGCCCAGCGTCAGGCGACCAAGGACGCCGGCAAGATCGCCGGCCTCGAAGTCCTGCGCATCATCAACGAGCCGACCGCGGCCGCCCTGGCCTACGGCCTGGAAAAGAACGAAGGCAAGAAGATCGCCGTCTATGACTTGGGCGGCGGCACCTTCGACGTCTCGATCCTCGAAATCGGCGACGGCGTCTTTGAAGTGAAGTCGACCAACGGCGACACCTTCCTGGGCGGTGAAGACTTCGACCTGCGTATCGTCGAATATCTCGCCGACGAGTTCAAAAAGGAAAACGGCGTCGACCTGCGTTCCGACAAGCTGGCCCTGCAACGCCTCAAGGAAGAGGCGGAAAAGGCCAAGAAGGAACTGTCGACGACGGCCCAGTACGACCTGAACCTGCCGTTCATCTCGATGAATGCGTCCGGTCCGCTGCACCTGAATCTCAAGCTGACCCGCGCCAAGCTGGAAAGCCTGGTCGAGGATCTGATCCAGAAGACCCTGGCCCCGTGCCAGCAAGCCCTCAAGGACGCCGGCCTGAAGGCTTCCGACATCGATGAAGTCATCCTGGTCGGCGGCATGACCCGCATGCCCAAGGTCGTCGACGCGGTGAAAACCCTGTTCGGCCGCGAGCCGCACAAGGGCGTCAACCCGGACGAAGTCGTGGCGCTGGGCGCCGCCGTGCAAGCCGGCGTTCTGCAAGGCGACGTCAAGGACGTGCTGCTGCTCGACGTCACCCCGCTGACGCTGGGCATCGAGACGCTGGGTGGCGTGTTCACCCCGCTGATCGAACGCAACACCACGATCCCGACCAAGAAGTCGCAGACCTTCTCGACCGCCGACGACAACCAGTCGGCCGTGACGATCCGCTGCTTCCAGGGCGAACGCCCGATGGCGCAGGACAACAAGCTTCTGGGTCAGTTCGACCTGGTCGGCATCCCGCCGGCGCCGCGCGGCGTGCCGCAAATCGAAGTTACCTTCGATATCGACGCCAACGGCATCGTCAACGTCCATGCCAAGGACAAGGCGACCAACAAGGAACACTCGATCCGCATCCAGGCCAATGGCGGCCTCTCGGACGCGGACATCGAGGACATGATCAAGGCGGCCGAAGCCAACAAGGCGGACGACGAAAAGCGCAAGTCGCTGATCGAAGCCCGCAACCAGGCCGACGCCCTGATCCACTCGACGGAAAAGTCGGTCAAGGAATTCGGCGACAAGGTTTCGCCGGCCGACAAGACGGCGATCGAAACCGCCCTGGCCGACCTGAAGGCCGCCAAGGATGGCGAAGATTCCGACGACATCAAGGCCAAGAGCAACACTCTGATCCAGGCCTCGATGAAGCTGGGTGAAGCCATGTACGGCCAGTCGGGCGGTGACGCCGGCGAAGCCCACGCGGCCGAAGACGACGGCGTTGTCGACGCCGAGTTCGAAGAAGTCGACGACGGCAAGAAGAGCGCCTAATGAATCTCAAACGGCTATGCCAAATGGCATAGCCGTTTGTAATTGGGGTGTAACATGCAGATTAATTTGGCGAATCCAGGCGAATTAACTCTGGAATCTGTTTCCGAGCTGATTGCTTCTGTTGAAGACGACCAAAACTGGCAGTTAAGGGTGAATACCCTCGGAATTGCTTATCTCTCATCGGATACTGGAAATCATAATCTGTCCGGAGTGCTCTTTCGTCTTGAGACGTGGGGCATGGGAAATGATTATGTTGGAATTAACGCGGCCCGTGATAAGGATTGGGTGCGTAATGTGTTCAATTCCCTTAATCAGAACTGGCCAATACCCCAGTCCTCTTACATAGATTTTTGAGTGCAATGACCAAGCGTTGTTATTACGAGGTTCTGGAAGTCGAGCGGACTGTCGATGAGGTCGCTCTGAAGGCCGCCTTCCGCAAGAAGGCCATGGCCCACCACCCCGACCGCAACCAGGGCGACCCCGACGCCGAAGTCCGCTTCAAGGAAGTCAACGAAGCTTATTCGGTGCTGTCCGACGCCCAAAAACGCGCCGCCTACGACCGTTTCGGCCATGCCGGCATGAATGGCCAGTCGGCCGGCGGCGGCTTTAACGGCTTTGCCGGCGGCGCCCAGGGCTTTTCCAACGTCGAAGACATCTTCTCGGAAATGTTCGGCGACATCTTCGGCCAGCAGCGCCGTTCCAGCGGCCCGCAGCGCGGCGCCGACGTCCGTTTCGACTACGAAGTAACGCTGGAGCAGGCCTATAAGGGCGCCGACGTCGAAATCACCATTCCCACCACCCTGACCTGCGAAGCCTGTCACGGTAACGGCGCCAAGCCCGGCACCAAGCCGCAGACCTGTTCGACCTGCGCCGGCCACGGTCGCGTGCGCACCTCGAACGGCTTTTTCGCCGTCGAGCGCACCTGCCCGACCTGCCAGGGCCAGGGCCAGACGATCAAGGACGCCTGCGCCGAGTGCCAGGGTCACGGCCAGATCAACAAGCGCAAGACGCTGAATATCCGCGTTCCGGCCGGCGTCGACGACGGCGCACGCATCCTGTTGCGCGGCGAAGGCCAGGCGGGCGCCAAGGGCGGCCCCAAGGGCGACCTCTACATCTTCATCAGCCTGGCCGACCACGATATCTTCGAACGCGACGGGCTGGACCTGCATTGCTCGATCCCGGTGCCGATGGCCACCGCCGTCATGGGCGGCGAGATGGAAGTGCCGTGCCTGATGGGCGGCGAAGGCTGCGATGGCCAGTGCCGTATCGACGTCACCATTCCCGAAGGCGCCCAGACGGGCCACAAGGTGCGCATCAAGGGTAAGGGCATGCCCGGCCTGAATTCGCGCGCCAAGGGCGACCTGATCGTCGACCTGTTCGTCGAGACGCCGAAGAACCTGACGGTCCGCCAAAAAGAGCTGATGCGCGAATTCGCCCAGATCTCCGAAGCCCAGACCTATGCCCAGTCGCAAGGCTTCATGCACAAGGCCCGCCGCTTCTGGGACGACATCACCGGCACGGCGGCACAATAAGACGGCCTACTCCCTCTCCTCCCCTGCGCAGCGGGGGAGGTGGCACGGGAGCGAGTGCGCAGCGCGAAGCCCCGTGACGGAGGGGGCCTTGCAGCGCACGAAAGCCCCCTCCGTCGCAAGGCTTCGCTACGCTCGCACTTGCGCCACCTCCCCCGCTTCGCCGAAGAAGCTCGCAAGGGAGGAGAGGCATAAAATCATGTCACCCCACGCCTTCATCACCGCCAATCTCGACCTGATCCCGGCGCCCCGTGTTCCGGAGATCAAGCTCTATCGCGCCCATCCGCGCTCCGGCCTGTCGCGCCTCCTCGGCGAGGACGGCGTCCAGCCCTATTGGGCCTATGGCTGGGCCGGCGGCACCGTGCTGGCGCGCTACCTGCTCGACCATCCTGAAATCGCCGCCGGACGCCGTGCGCTCGATCTCGGCACAGGCTCGGGCCTCGTGGCCATCGCCGCGGCCAAGTGCGGCGCCATAGTCACCGCCGTCGATATCGATCCCCACGCCATCGCCGCCGCCGAACTGAACGCCGAAGCCAACGGCGTGACCATCACCCTGCTCTGCCAGGACCTGCTCGATGGACCGCCACCCGATACCGATCTGATCTTCATCAGCGACCTCTTCTACGACAAGGTCACCGCCGAACGGCTCACGGCGTTCCTGGAAACCTGCAATGCCGATATCCTGGTTGGCGATCCGGGTCGCGCCTACCTGCCCCATGCGCACCTGACCTCCCTGGCCGAGTATGATGTGCCGGATTTCGGTGTCGGTCACACAGGCACGCCCAGTGCTGTCTACAGGTTTAAGGCAAGGGGTCCAAGGACCCCTTGACCCCGAAACATAACAGAGATTGACCTGAAGGCATGGAGACCATATCGAACCTTCTCCATCGCCAAGCGCGGCGATGGTGAAGGTTCGAAGGGTTTTTCATGGCTTCCGCTCAAACACGTTTCGCCATCAACGGCGCCCACGGCCGCATGGGCCAGGCCGTCGCCCGCGTCCTCGACGAAGCGCGCCTGCCCATCACCGCCCGCTTCGACAAGGGTGAAGCACAAGACCTGACCCAGACAGATGTCGTCATCGACTTCTCGACGCCGGAAGCCTCGCTCGCCCTGCTCGATGCCTGCGCCGCCGAAGGCCTGAGCCGCCCGCGTCCCCTGGTCCACATCATCGGCTCGACCGGCTTCAACGACTACCAGGAAACCCAGGTCGCCGCCCACGCCGACCAGGTCGTCATCATCAAGTCCGGCAACTTCTCTCTGGGCGTCAACCTGCTGGCCGGCCTGGTCAAGCAGGCCTCGGCGCGCCTGTCCGCGCTCGACTGGGACATCGAAGTGACCGAAGCCCATCACAAACGCAAGGTCGATGCCCCCTCGGGCACCGCCCTGATGCTGGGCGAAGCCGCCGCCTTCGGCCGCAATACCCGCCTCCCCGACGTCAAGGTCACCGCGCGCGACGGCATTACCGGTCCGCGCGGCCTGGGCGATATCGGCTTTTCGGTCGTGCGTGCCGGCGGCATCGTCGGCGAACACAGCGTCATCTTTGCCTCCGAAGACGAGATCCTGACCCTGTCGCATTCGGCCCGCGACCGCACCCTGTTCGCGCGCGGCGCCATCCAGGCCGCCCTATGGGGCCGCAAGCAAACCGCTGGGCTTTACGACATGCAAGACGTGCTGGGGATGTAATCCTAAACGTCTTTCCTCCCCAGCTCCGCTGGGGAGGGGGACCGCGCGCCTTCTTCAGGCGCGGGGTGGTGGGGTTTCTTGCTTAAGCCTTCGCCGGCCGACGGGTCGTCGCATGCGCCGCGGCCAGCTTCAGCGAGCCGGCGGCCAGGATAATCACCCAAGCCAGTACAAATTGCACGCCGACCTGGATTTCCGCCTCGATCTGCGTCAGGTCCGGCCAGATCGCGCCCATGCCGTAGACGGCGGGCCAGAAGGCCGCCACCGGCAAGGCCACGGCCACCGCGGCAAAGGCCTTGAGCCAATAGAACCGGCCGCCCGTGGCCAGGCCGACAATCAGCGCCAGCACGATTACCGGCACCAGGTTTACCCCGATCAGCGCCGCCTGGGTCGCATCGACCATCGCCCAGAAGAATTGCATAGCCTCGTCCATACTGCACCCACGCGGAGAGGGAGGTTCCGTACGGCGAATGTCCGCACGGGCGCATCAGGATTCGATACGCTTTTGTGACGTTGGGGTGCTTTGGCGGTCACGAAAAGTCGGATAATCGAGTTATCCCATCACAGCTACGTGTACTTGTAGCCGAAAAAATCGCCAAAGGGGCGATTTTTGCTCAAGCGCCGCATGGCTCCTCGCACGAGCTCGGGCGCGCAGTCGCGCTTGCCAAATCACCTTGTGATTTGGAGTGCGTCAGTTAACGCCCGGTAGACCCAAACCCGCCCTCGCCGCGCGTCGTCGTTTCCAGCGTCTCACGCACGTCCCAGACGATGCGCGCATGCTGGGCGACCACCATCTGGGCGATGCGGTCGCCGCGGCGGATGACGAAATCCTCGGCGCCGAGATTGACCAGTATGACCCCGACCTCGCCGCGATAGTCGCTGTCCACCGTCCCCGGCGAATTCAGGCAGGTGATGCCGAACTTCAGCGCCAGGCCCGAACGCGGCCGCACCTGGACCTCATAGCCTTGCGGCACGGCGATCTTCAGGCCCGTCGGCACCAGGGCGCGGCCCAGCGGCTTCAGCACCAGGTCTTCACCGGCGGCAATGGCCGCGCGCAGGTCGAGCCCGGCCGAACCATCGGTTTCATAGGCCGGCAAGGGCAGGTCGGTGGCGTGCGCCAGTTGCGTGACATGCGCCGTAACGGGCGAGGCGGATTCAGTGTTGACGTGTATGTTCATCACACCAGTCTTTCACAAATTAACTTTTGCCGCGACCCGCTCAGCTCAAACGCTTGTGGATATAATCCGCCAGATAGTCGGCGACCGCCGTCTTGGTGTCGCCCGGAATCTCGGCGAAACCGTTGATATCCAGCAGGTGCGCGTGGTTCGCCGCCGTGCCGAAAACGCCGGAGGTCACGTCATTGGCGACGATGGCGTCGCAACCCTTCGACGCCAGCTTGGCCTTGGCATAGGCCTGCAGGTCGCCGGTCTCCGCGGCAAAGCCGATGACCAGGCGCGGCCGCTTTTCCAGGTGCTTGGCGACGGCCTCCAGGATATCGGGCGTCTTGACGAAGGTCACAGTCAGTTCGGGCTCGGCGGTCTTCTTCTGCTTTTCCCTGGCCACCACCTTGGGCGTCCAGTCGGCGACCGCCGCCACGGCGACAAACACATCGGCCGGCAGGGCGCCCTGGACCGCGTCGAACATCTGCTGCGCCGTTTCGATATCGACGCGGCGAACGCCCGCCGGGATCGGCAGGTTGACCGGACCCGAGACCAGGGTGACTTCGGCGCCATCATTCGCCAGCCGCTCGGCGATGGCATAGCCCTGCTTGCCGGACGAGCGGTTGGTCAGGCCGCGCACGGGATCCAGCGGCTCGAACGTCGGCCCGGCCGTGATCAGGATACGCTTGCCTTTCAGAGGCTGTTCGGCGGGGACGGCGAGCGGCAGGGCCTGTTGGATAGCGGCGAAGATCGCCTCGGGCTCGGCCATGCGGCCGGGGCCATATTCACCGCACGCCATTTCGCCGTCATCGGGCCCGACGAACAAGACGCCGTCGTTGCGCAGGGTCTCATAGTTACGCACGGTCGCCGCATGCTGCCACATGCGCACATTCATCGCCGGCGCCATCAGCACGCGCTTGTCGGTGGCCAGCAGAAGGGTCGAGGCCAGGTCGTCGGCCTGGCCGTGGGCGACCTTGGCCATCAGGTTGGCGGTGGCGGGCGCCACGACGATCAGGTCGGCCTGGCGCGACAGGGTGATATGGCCCATCTCCGCCTCGACGGTCAGGTCGAACAGGTCGTCATAGACCTTGTCGCCCGACAAAGCGCCGACGGTCAGCGGCGTGACGAATTGCTTGGCCGCAGAAGTCAGGACGACGCGAACCTCGTCGCCCGACTTCTTGATCAGTCGGATCAGTTCGAGGGATTTATAGGCCGCGATACCGCCGCCTATAATCAGCAAGATGTGGCTCATGTTTCGCTCCCTTCAAAACGCGCCCGGTGTGTGCCATAGGTGGCGGTAGCGGGGCAAGAGCGCAAGGCGGGGGCATGCGGGCACTTACGGCAAGTTTTGTTGTTGCGGCGGGGCTGATACTAGCCGCCTGCGACGCGGGTCCGTCGGCGGTCGTCCATGACGGCGACGGCCAGTCGCCGAAGGCCGCCCAGGCGCCTGCCAAGCGCCCGGCCTGGGCTGCCGCCTCGTCCATGCCCGCGCCCGCCACCAACCACTATAGCGATGCGCCCAGCCCTGCGGCGAAAGACGTCGAACACGCCATACCCGAAGAGGTAAAGGAACGCGACGACGAGGTCGCCAAAGCCTATCCGCCCTTGCCGGTCGGCGAACGCGGCGAAATCAGCGAAACCAAATACGGCGACTGGCCGTTATGGTCGAAGACACGCAAATATTCGCCAAGCGAGAATTCGCACAATGCCTTCGACAAGCACGGCCAGGAGGTCGGCGCCAAGAGCTACGAAGACTATATGGCGATGGTCCACCATTTCGTGCACACGCCGCCCAAGGGCACCGAGACCATGACCCGGGCCAATGGCGACGTGCTGATGTTCAATGCCAAGAGCGATGTCTTCGCCGTCATCACCAAGACCGGCGCACCGCGCACCCTGTTCCGCCCCTTCGATGGCCAGGCCTACTGGCAGAAGCAGCAATCGATCGAAGCGACCCATGCCGGTGGGGACGGTGGCGAATGACGCAGATCAGCCGGGTACGGAAGCCTCCGCCGTTGGGCTGGACGTCCAGCCTGGGCATCTTCGGCTTTTGTGCCGCCATGGGTTTCCTGGAAACTGGCTTTTCCAATGCCGGGCCGCTTCCTGGATTTATCTTTCAGGCTTTGGTGGGCTTGGCTTTTGGACTATTCGGCTATGGCCTTGTGATATCTTCACAATGGTTGCTCGACGGCCCGCAGATTTGGGTTTTTGATGATGACGGCTATCGTCATTCGCGCCAATCGAAACTGTGGCCGGTAGTGCGGTGCGTGCCCTATGCGGATATGACCCGCATTCACGTCACGCGGCTACCCGACCAGTCGGATGCCTTTGCGCTGACCCTCGGCCTGCGGTCCGGCAAAACCATCCAGATCAATGTCAGCTGGACTGAAGCCGAGTTGGGGGAGATTCGCGATCTTCTGGCCCGCCGAATGCCGGGTTCGTCACTGCCGTTACCCACCTGACTCGGGCGCCACATTGCGGCGATGATACCCGATGTCCGCAGCCCGGCCATTTTCGCGGTGTCTAGTCGCCTGACCGGGGACTTCACAGGGACTAGATCATGACCAAGCTGACCATCGTTTTCGCTATCGCCGCCGCGGCCCTCGCCCTGGCGCCCGCCGCCAACGCCCATGGCCACCATCACCACCACCACGGCCACCACGCCGCGCGCTAAGATGACAGAGGACCGGCTGCGCTCTCCCCGCGGCCGGTTTTTTATTTCAAGACATACCAGACCAGCATGGCGAGACTCGCCGCGGCCAGGATGAGCGATATGACCGTGATCGCCTGGGTCGCGTTCAGTTGCGCCTTCATGCGGCCAAGGGTTTCGGCGTCGATGACCGGTTGCGCCGGCGTTTCATCGGTACGCAATCGCGTTACCAGGCGATCGAACAGGCGCCGCGCCTCGGCGATCGGCGACATCTCGCGCGAAATCCAGTCCTTGACCACGGGACGCGCCGCTTCCCACAGATTATGATTGGGATAGATGCGCCGGGCCACGCCTTCGACGCTGACCATGGTTTTTTGCAGCAGCACCAGTTCCGGACGTAGGTGCATCTCGAACTGAGCGGTAATTTCGAACAACTGCGTCAACAGCCGGCCCATCGACACTTCGGTCGCCTCGCGGCCCAGCACCGGCTCGCCGACGGCGCGCAAGGCCTGGGCAAAGCTGTCGACATCCTGGTGCGCCGGCACGTAGCCGGCTTCGAAATGGACCTCGGCGACGCGCTTGTAGTCGCGACGCAAAAAGCCCCACAGCATTTCGGCCAGGTAGCGCCGCTCCTTGGGCTTCAGCCGGCCGATAATGCCGAAATCGATGGCGATCAGCTTGTCCGGCGCCTGGACGAACAGGTTACCCTCGTGCAGGTCGGCGTGGAAGACGCCATGATCCAGCGCCTGCGACAGGAAGGCGCGGATCAGGTTGTCGGCCAGGGCCAGCTTGTTGATGCCGGGCAGGTCCAGCGCCTCGGCGCGCGACAGGGGCATGGCGTCGACCCAGCTCGTCACCAGGACGCGCCGCGCCACATAGTGCCAGTGCACCTGCGGCGCGCTCATCCACGGTTCGGCATTGATGATCTTGCCGATCTCGTCGGCGGCGGAGGCTTCGAGCCTGAGATCCAACTCGAGCAATAGCGACCGCGCCACCGTTTCGACGAAGGCTTCGGGCTCCAGCCGCTTGGTGATCGGCACCAGGGCGGCGATGACCCGGGCCGACAGGCGCAGCATGGCGATGTCGGCGGAGACCACTTCCTCGATGTGCGGGCGCAGGATCTTGACGGCGACCTTGTGGCCGTCCTTCAGCGTGGCGCGATGGGCCTGGGCGATCGAGGCCGAACCGAGCACCGTGCCGAACTCAAGGAATAGTTCGCCGACCGGCTTGCCTAGCGCTTCGGCGATCGACGCCTCGGCAACGGCTTGCGAAAAGGGCGGCAACTGATCCTTGAGGTGGCTCAAATCCTCGGTGAACTGGGCGCCGAAGATATCGCCGCGCGTCGACAGGACCTGGCCCAGCTTGATGAAGGCTGGGCCCATGGATTGAAAGGCCTCGGCATAGCGCTGGCCGACGCGCAGGCGCGTCTTCTTGGCAAACAGGTTGCGCAGGACGCCGGCGAAGAAGCGCGGCACCGGCGGCAGGAAGCCGGAAATCTCTTTGGGGATAAGGGCGTCGTGGCGCAGCAGGACCCAACCGGTCCCCACCATGCGCGCCCATGAACTCAGACTGGCCATGCGACTTCAGGCTTACGCCCAGCCCTCGTGCAGGGCGCAAACGCCGCCCGAGAAGTTGGTGTAGCTGGTACGGGTGAAGCCGGCCTGGACCATCATGCCCTTCAGCGTTTCCTGGTCGGGGAAGCGCTTGATGCTTTCGACCAGGTACTGGTAGCTGTCGCGATCGTGCGCGACCAGCTCGCCCATGAATGGGATGATCTTGAACGAATAGGCTTCGTAGATCTTGGCCACCGCCGACGCCGTCGGATGCGAGAATTCCAGGCAGAAGAACCGGCCGCCGGGCTTCAGCACGCGCTTGGCCTCGACCAGCGCGGCCTGGACATCGGCGACGTTACGGATGCCGAACGAGATGATGTAGGCGTCGGCCGCATTGTCGGGCAGGGCCAGTTGCATGGCATCGCCGACCGACCACGAGATTTCGCGTTCATCGCGACCCGACTTGATCGACTTTTCGCGGCCGGCGACGATCATTGCCTCGTTATAGTCGATGATGCGGATATCGGCGTCGTTGACCTCGAAGCCCCGCGCCATGCGGCGGGCGCGGGCGGCGCGGGCGAGCTTCGCCAGGCGGCGGGCAATATCGCCGGTGCCGCCGGCAACGTCGAGGATGATTTCGCCCGGCTGCGGATTGAGGCGCGCGCAGGCGGCGTCCTTCCACACGCGGTGGACGCCGCCGGACATGACGTCGTTCATCACGTCGTAGCTGGAGGCGACATTCTTGAAGACGCCGTGGACCAGGGCGACCTTTTCGGTGGCTTCGACATCGCGAAAGCCGAACGGCGAGGTTTTTTGGGAAGCTTCGGACATGCAACGATCCTCTTAACGCTCAAGCGTTTAGAGCAAAAAGCTTAAGATTGCGAAGACATTTATCGCAGCGCGGGAGAAAGCAAGTTGAAGGATTGGACCACGAACCACACGAAAAACACGAACTTCCTGGCTCGGCTGAGAACCGCGCAAAGCGCCTTCCTGTTCGGGGGTTTAGTCTTCCGCCAGATTTAGCCCCGGATATCCGGGTGCGCGAAGCGCGTCCCTGCCTTATCCGTGGCCAAATTTTCTTGCGAATACACAGGATTAAGGGCGCTTCGTGCGAAATTGGCCAAGCTTTGACGTTCGTGCTGTCCGTGTGGTTCGTGGTCTAAAAACCTAGCCCTTGCCTTTGACCTTGTCGGCGGCGCGGCGGAAGGGGCCGGGATAGTCCGGTGGCGAGCGGCGGCGGCGATCGGGGCCGATATAGTTGCCCGACTTGACCCAGCCGCGTTCGGAATTGATCACGCTCTTCATCCGGTCGATCAGGGCCTTGGCCGTCAAAGGCTTGGCAACGAACTCGTTGACGCCGGCGTCACGCGCCGCGACCACGGTGGCGCGATCGGTGTGACCGGTGACCATGATGATCGGCACGAAAGGATGCGGACTGTCCGATCCCTGACGCAGCAGGCGCGTCGTTTCCAGGCCATCGAGCTGCTGCATCACCAAATCCATGATGATCACGTCGGGACGCCAGTCGCGGATGATTTCCAGCGCTTCGACACCGTCGGACGCCTCACGGATCAGGGTGATGCCCATAGCTCGCAGCATGGTGCAGACGATGACCCGCATATAGTGGTTGTCATCGACGACCAGCACCATTACGCGTGCGAACTGACTCAAACGGCCTATCCTCCCACGCCTTCGGACAGCCCCGTTTGCGCGGGCGTGCGCAAGGTGCTCGTGGCGTACGGTCGAATCATTAGCGTAATTGGTGAGGTTTCACAAAAACAAAGATTGATATTTCCCGGATTCCGCGCTTCTGTTGACCCCAAATATTCGGGGGAACATCATGAAATTCGACTGGCATAACAGGACCCTTATCGCCTCGGCCGCGGCGGTTTTGATCTCCGGTTTCTGCGTCGGTTTCCTGACGGCGAAAGCCACCACCGGCCACTCCGGCGCCGCGGCCGTCTCCACTGTCGATGACGCCCTGAACGGCCCGGCGACCGGCCTGTTCGGCCATCCCCGCGACAAGAACGCGCCGCGTGCCGGTGACGTCAAACCCGCCGGTTTTGCCGTCTGGAAGCAGCGGCTCGACACTTCGGGCAACAGTCCCAGGGCCTGCGTCACCTTCTCCAAGCCGCTCGACCCGTCCAAGCCCTATGGCGATTACGTCACCGTTACTCCGGCACTGCCGACCGCGCCGGCGGTCAGCGCCAACGGGTCTGAGCTGTGCGTCGGCGGCATCGGCTTTACCGACCGCCGCATCACCCTTCTAAAGGGCCTGCCGGGCCAGGGCGGCGATACGCTCGATGCCAATGCCGATGTCGATTTCAGCTTCGGCACCAAGCCGCCCTATGTCGGCTTCTCGGGCAATGGCGTCATCTTGCCGCGCGAGGAATCCGACGGCGTCGCCATCGAAACCGTCAATGTCTCGTCGCTGGCGGTCGAGGTGTGGCACGTCTCCGACCGTAACCTGGTGCGCAAGAACGTCTCCGCGCCCGATCCGACGGCCGAGGGCGACTACGATTATGACGGCGGCGATGACGGCGCCAGCGATATCGGCGTCAAGATCTGGACCGGCAAGCTGGGCGTCAAACAGGGCAACGGAGAGCGGGTCACCACCGTCTTCCCTCTGGGCGCGGTGCTGAAAACCCTTCAGCCGGGCGCCTATGTCGTCAAGGTCAAGGACGCCTCGGGCGGCCGCGACAAGAAGAGCGACGACCAGCCCGCCCAGGCGCGCCGCTGGATCATCTACACCGATATGGCGATGACCACCTACAAGGGCACCAGCGGCCTCGACGTCGTGGTGCGCTCGCTGAAGACCGCCAAGCCGCTTGGGGGCGTCAAGGTCGACCTGGTCGCCAGCAATGGCGATACTTTGGGCGAAGCGCGCAGCAGCATCGACGGCCACGTCGCCTTTGGCGGCGCCCTGCTGAAGGGCACCGACGCCCTGCAGCCGAAGATGGTCATGGCCTATGCCGGCGACGACTATACGGCGTCCGACCTGACGCGCTCGCCGATGGACCTGACCCAGCATGGCACCGGTGGCCGCCAGGATGAGGATCCGACCGCCGGCGGTCGCGCCGGCGCACCGGGCGTCGACAGCTATCTCTATACCGACCGCGGCATCTACCGGCCGGGCGAAAGCGTGCACCTGGTCGCCATGGTGCGCGATCCGCAAGGCAAGGTGGTCAAGGACCGCAAGGGCTATTTGATCGTCAGCCGCCCGTCGGGCGTCGAGGCCTTCCGCTTCGGTTTCGCCAGCACGCCGATGGGCTATGCCGGCGCCGATATCATCCTGCCCAAGACCGCCCCGCGCGGCCAATGGACGGCCAAGATCCAGCTCGACGGCATGGACCAGGCGGCAGGGTCTGCCTCGTTTGCGGTCGAAGACTTCGCGCCGCAGCGCCTGGGCGTCGACGTCAAGGCCAATGCCGACCAGCCGCTGTTGTCGCTGACCGAACAGCGCCCGGTCCAGGTCAATGCGCACTATCTCTACGGTGCCATCGGCTCGGGACTTCAAGTGACGGGTGAAGCGCGCATCCGCCAGGACGCCAATCCGTTCCCGGCGTTCAGCGACTATGCCTTCGGGGACGCCACCACGCCCTATGAGGAAAAATACACCGACCTGCCCGGCACCACGACCGACGGCAACGGCAATGCCGTCTTCCCGTTCGATGCCTCGCTGGCCGGCGATACGACGCAGCCCCTGTCGGTGACGCTGACGGCTTCGGTGTTCGAACCCGGCGGCCGTCCGGTCAAGGAAAGCCAGACCCTGCATATCCGCCCCTCGCCGCTCTATCTCGGCGTCAAGTCGGAGCAGACCAGCAATGGCTCGTGGCGCTCGGCGCCCAACATGTCTTTTAACATCATCGGTCTGACGCCACAGGGGCAAAAGACCGCGGTCGGCGGCGTCGTGGTCCGGCTGATCTCGGAAATTCACAATTACGACTGGTACGTCGTCGACGGCAAATGGAACTGGCGCGAGACGCACCGCGACGTGCCGATCTCGACGCAGACCGTCACCCTCAACGCCAATACCGGCTTTACCTTCCAGCGACCGCTCGACTGGGGCGATTATCGCATCGAGGTCGAAGCGCCTGGCAAGGCCAAGACCGTCTACCGTTTCGCCTCGGGCTGGGGTTCGGCGGCGCAAGGCAGCGATGCGCCCGATTTCGTGCGCCTGACCGCCGGCCGCAAGGACTATAACCAGGGCGATACGATCGACCTGACGCTGAAGGCGCCCTATGCCGGCGAGGCCCAGGTCGCGGTCGCCACCGACCACGTCATTGATCTGAAGACCGTCAGCGTCGGCGAAAACGGCACCACCGTGCGGCTGAAGACCAATGCCGACTGGGGCGGCGGCGCCTATGTCATGGTCAGCGTCATCCAGCCGCGCGATCCGGTCAATTCGTCCAAGCCGCGCCGCGCCATCGGCCTGATCTACGTGCCGCTCGATCCCAAGTCGCGCAAGCTCGAGGTCAATGTGCCGGTCAGCGACCAGCCTCAGCAGCCCAAGGTCGACGCCAATGGCCACAACTATATCGACGTGCCCGTCGAGGTGAAGGGGCTGAAGTTCGGCGACAAGGCGCGGATTTCGGTGGCCGTGGTCGACCAGGGCATCCTCAACCTGACCAAGTTCGCTTCGCCCGATCCGGTCGCCTGGTATTTCGGCAAGCGCGCCCTGGCCGTCGATTATAATGACGACTATGGCCGCCTGCTCGATCCCAACCTGGGCGCTCCGGCGCCGCTCGAATACGGCGCCGACCAGATCGGTGGCGAAGGCTTGACGACGACGCCGATCCGGACGGTTGCCCTGTGGTCGGGCGTCATCCAAACCGGGATGGACGGCAAGACGACGGTCCACCTGCCGATCGCCAAGTTCAACGGCGAGCTGCGCGTCATGGCGGTGGCCTGGACCGACGATGCCGTCGGCTCGACCCAGCAGAAGCTGATCGTGCGCGAACCGGTGGTCATGGACCTCAGCCTGCCGCGCTTCCTGAGCCCGGGCGACCATGCCCTGGCGACGCTGGAGCTCGACAATGTCTCGGGTGCGGCCGGTGTCTATAACGCCATCGTCAAGGGCTTCCAGGGCCTGGTCCTGGCCTTTGAGCACGCTTTCAACCTGGGCCACGGCCAGCGCGTCATCCAGACCGTGCCGATGACGGCGCCGGGCGCCGTCGGTGTCTCCAATGTCCACATCGCGCTGAACGGCCAAGGCTACAAGTTCGACGACGACTTCCAGATCCAGACCCGCTTGGGCTGGGGTCCGGAAACGCGCACGCAGATCCAGTCACAGGCGGTCAACACCACCTATACCCCGGACGGTTCGCTGCTGGCCGGTCTGCAGGCGGGTTCGGCGACGGTCCAGGTATCGTATTCGCCGCTGCGCAATATCGATCCGGCGCCGATTGCCGCCGCGCTCGACAAATACCCCTATGGCTGCACCGAACAGGTGACCTCGACCGCCATGCCGTGGTTGTTCGCCGATGCCTCGCTGGTCGGCGGCAAGCTGGCCGCGCCCTCGCAATACGCGTTGAAAACCGCGGTCGATCGTATCCTCGATCGTCAATCGGAAGACGGCGCCATCGGCCTATGGCGCGCCGGCGATTCCGAAGCCGACGGCTTTATCGGCGCCTATGCCACCGACTTCCTGCTGGAGGCGCGGGCGCGCGGCGTCTACGTGCCGCAGGATGCCATCGACAAGGCCTTGGGCGCCATGCGCGACATGGCCAAGCCCGACGGCTTTACCAGCGTCAATTATCGCCTGAGTTACCCGACGGGCTGGACCCTGATGGGCGTGTCGAGCGACCAGTTGACGAAACAGATGCGCTCACGCGCCTCGGCCTATGCGCTCTATGTGCTGGCCAAGGCGCATTCGGGCGATATCGCACGGCTGCGCTGGTACCACGACGTGCAGTTCAAGGACGAGCAATCGCCGCTGGCCCGCGCCCAGGTCGCCGCCGGCCTGGCCATGATGGGCGATCGCGCCCGTGCGCGTCTGGGCTTCCGTGAGGCCATCGACAAGCTGGGCTATTCCGATCCCAATGACTGGTACCAGTCGCCGCTGCGCGACCTGGCCGGCGTCATTGCGCTCGCCTACGAGTCGGGCAATGCCGATATCGCCCAGTCGCTGATCGGGCGTCTGGAGGCTGCGGTCAAGACACCCGAGCAGATGAACACCATCGAGGACGCCTACGTCCTGCGCGCGGCGTCTTACATGCTGAAGGCCTCGGGTCCGACGCATATTAATGCCCAGGGGGTTTCGACCCTGCCGGGCGGGTTGAACGTCGAGCGCTTCGGCGTGACGCAACTGGCCGCGGCGCACATGACCAATACCGGCTCTGGCGCCATCTGGCGCACGGTGACGGTGATCGGTACGCCGTCGTCCGCCCCGGGCGCCGTGGCGCAGGGGCTCAGCGTCAGCAAGACCTACTATAATCTCGACGGCACGCGGTTGGACCCGTCGCACCTGGTCCAGGGCCAGAAGGTGCTGATCGTGCTGACCGGCCACTCGTCCGACGCGGCAACGCGTCCCGTGGTGGTCGACGACGCCCTGCCGGCCGGTTTCGAGATCGACTCGACGTTGTCGAACGACGACGCCAAGGACGGGCCGTTCAAGTTCGTGGGGACGATCTCCGACACCAAGGTGGCCGAAGCGCGTGACGACCGGTTTATCGCCGCGCTCGACCTGTCCTCGGCGCACGACTTCACGCTGGCCTATATCGCCCGCGCCGTGACCCAGGGGGACTATTACCTGCCCGGCGCCGAGGTGAAGGACTTCTACCGCGCCCAAAGCTTCGGCCGCACCCAAGGCGCCCGCACGGTGATCTCGGCTCGGCAGTGATGGTGCGTTTGCGGTCTCCTACACCTCTCCTCCCCTGCGCAGCGGGGGAGGTGGCGCAGGAGCGAGTGCGCAGCGCGAAGCCCCGTGACGGAGGGGGCCTCGTGCCGACGCCAAGCCCCCTCCGTCATCCAGCGCTTACGCGCTGTCTGCCACTGCCAACGGGGCGTCCCGCTCTCCCGCTGCGCAGGGGAGGAGAGGCTTGAGATTGCCCGCCTTCAACGCCGACCGCCTTATCCGCCCCCTTGTCAAAACCTTAATCGCCCTGCTGGCGGTCGAGGTCATCCTGGGCGCCGTCAATGTCGCCTTTCCGCCGGACATGACCAAGGCCTTGCGCGCCTCGCCGGTCGTGGTCGACCACAACGGCGCCTGGCTGCGCGCGCTGCCGGTCGACAACGGCCGCTGGCGGTTACGCGCGGATCTCAAACGCACCGACCCCGACTATATCCGCCACCTGCTGAAAATCGAGGATGAGCGTTTTTACTGGCACCCCGGGGTCGATGCCACGGCCGTGCTGCGTGCCCTGCTGTCCAACCTGCATATGGGCCATATCGTCTCGGGCGGGTCGACCATCACCATGCAGACGGCGCGCCTGCTGTCGCCCCACCCGCGCGACTATGGCAACAAGGCCGTCGAGGCGCTACGCGCCCTGCAGCTGGAGCTGCGCTACACCAAGCCGCAGATCCTGGGCTTCTATCTCAGCCTGGCGCCCTATGGCGGCAATCTCGAAGGGGTGCGCGCCGCGTCGCTCAGCTATTTCGGCCACGAGCCGGAAAGCCTGACGCTCGGCGAACAGGCATTGCTTATCTCCATGCCGCAAGCCCCGGAAGCGCGCCGGCCCGACCGCCATCCCAACCACGCCCGCCTGGCTCGCGACCTGATCCTCAAGCGCATGGAGGACGCCCACACCATCGACGATATCGCCGCCCGCGAAGCCATGGCCGAGCCCTTGCCCGCTCGGCGCAATCCCTTCCCGGCCCTGGCCTGGCATGCGGCCGGACGGCTGGCGCGACAGGCCGGCGGCTTGCAGGCGACCGTGGTTTCGTCGATCGACGCCAACCTGCAACGGCGGCTGGAATCGCTCGCCACCGTCACGGCGACCGCCCAGGGCGCCGACACCTCCGTCGCCATCCTGGTTGTCGATATCAGGACGCGCGGCGTACGCTCCAGCATTGGTTCGGGCGGGCTCGACCGCACTGGCGGTTGGGTCGACATGACCCGCGCCTTGCGTTCGCCGGGTTCGAGCCTGAAACCCTTCATCTACGGTATCGGCTTCGAGAATGGCGTCATTGCGCCGGATACGCGGTTGATGGACGCGCCGACGCGGTTCGGCGACTACCAGCCCGAGGATTTCGACCGCGTCTTTCATGGCGAGGTCTCGGTCAAGGAAGCCCTGATCAACTCACTCAATGTGCCGGCGGTGGCGGTGTTGAACCGCATCGGCCCCGACGCTTTCGAAGCCCGACTGGACGGCGCCGGCGTCCATCTGGTACGGCCGCAGACCGGACTGCACGATGCCGGCCTGGCGCTCGCCTTGGGCGGCGAAGGCATCCGCCTGCAGGACCTGGCCATGCTTTATGCCGGCCTGGGCGATCACGGCCTGGTCAAGCCGCTGGCCTATACCGTCGAGGACGAGGGCCGCACGGCCTTCAATCCCGGCCAACGCCTGATGAGCGCCGACGCCGCCGACAAGGTCATCGCCATCCTGCGCGAAAGCCCGCCGCCCGACGGCCGCCTGCCCGGCGCCTTGATGAAGGCGGCCAACCGCCCGGCCTTCAAGACCGGAACCTCGTATGGCTACCGCGATGCCCTGGCGGTCGGCGTCGCCGGCGGTTATGCGGTGATGGTATGGACCGGCCGCCCCGACGGTGGCGCCCGCGCCGATGAGACCGGCCGCGAAGCCGCAGCCCCCCTGCTATTCGACGTCTTCGACCAGTTGCAGACCCCGTCGCACGTCCCGCAAGCCCTGCCGCCGCCCCAGGCGCCCGTCGCCCTGCAGAAGCTTCAGCGCACCGCCTCGGTGTCGATCCTGTTCCCGCCGCAAAACGCGACACTTTACGTCGAATCGAGCGGCCGTGACGCTGCGGGCGGCCTGAAGGTGGTACGACCGCTGAAACTATCGGCGCGGGGCCTGCATCCCCTATCTTGGTACATCGACGGCGTGCCCTTGCCGCCCGATGCCTCAGGCGACGTCAACTGGTACCCCAAGGCCGAGGGCTTCTACACCGTTAGCGTCACCGACGCCCAGGGCCATATGACCCAAAGCCATGTCCGCGTGGTGGCGCTGAATGGGAGCGAACCAGGATAGGTCGTCTCGTATAGGCCATAAATGTTGCCGGGCATACGTCGACACGGAACTTCCCAACAAGGCCGGTCGTAGGATTCGCAGACGAATCAGAGAGATCCAATGCGTCTCTGGAATCAGCAATATCGTCTCGAAGATGGTCGAAAATGATGGTTATTCGATGCGCTTTTTTTCAGAAAATCCCTACTAAGTAGGGAAGACAATGTTCGGAAAATAATACGTAATTCCGTGTATTAGGCGTATTAGGCGTATTAGCCGAGCGGCATTTCGAGCAATAACTTGCTGACTCCGTTACGTTTTTATTGACGTAGCGTGTAACGTTGTGTATGGGATGTGTGTACGAAAATAAGCGCGCGCCCGGCCCGACTCGAACGGGCATCCCCTGGCTACGAATCCTGGCGCTCTCTCCTGTTGAGCTACGGACGCAACGCTTTAGGGCCGTGTGTTGACGCACACGGCCTTTTTCGTCTCTCATGATTTGTGAGTCGTTACGAGTCCTTTTTCAAAACGCCAGTTTTTCAACCGTAACGATTTCGCTTTGTCACGTAGGGGCATATGCTTGTTACACTATGTCCATGTGATGGCGCTGAACGGCAGCGAACCCAGATAGAAAAGGCCCCCGGTTCGCACCGAGGGCCTTAAATTTTATCGAAGCGACAAACCTTATTCCGCCTGCGTATCAATGCTGGCGCCAGCGTCCTCGTCGGAGCCGTGATCGTAGCCGTTCTTGGCCGGCGCGGCGGGTTGCGGCGCCGCGGTCTTGGCCGACACCGCCACCATGGCCGGGCGGATGACGCGGCCGAACAGTTCGTAGCCCGCCTGCATGACCATCAGCACCGAACCACCCGGCACGTCGTCGGCCGGTTGCTCGGTGACCGCCTGGTGCAGGTTCGGGTCGAACTTGTCGCCCTTCAGCGGCGCGATCTTCTTGACGCCGTTGCGGTCGAAGACACCGGCCAGTTCCTTTTCGGTCATGTCGATGCCGGCGACGAAGTTCTTGAACGCCGGATCGGTGATTTCACCGGGCGTCGAGGACAGGGCGCGGTTCAGGATGTCGGCGACGCCCAGCAGGTCGCGGGCAAAGCGCTGGATGCCATAGGCGCGCGCGTCATTGGCTTCGCGCTCGGCGCGGCGCTTGGTGTTCTCGACCTCGGCGGCATAACGCAGCGCCTGTTCCTTCAGCGCGGTGTTTTCGTCCAGCGCCTTGTCCAGCGCGGCCTTCAGGGTGTCGTTGACGTCCGCCTCACCGGAGGTTTCCGGCGTTTCGATCTCATCACTCATCAATACGTCTCTCACGTCCAGAGCCCTTTCCGAAAAGTGTCAGCACTTTTCGGATAAAAAAGGGCGTTCTAAATAGACAGGCCTATTCCATAAGCCGGCCAAGGATTTTCGCGGTATAGTCCACAAGTGGGATGATGCGCGCATAATTCAACCGGGCCGGCCCGATCACACCGATCGCACCGACCACACGCGCCGACCCTTTACCGCCGACCATGTAGGGCGCTGCTATAACCGCCGAGCCCGACAAAGAAAACAGTTTCGACTCCGCGCCGATGAAAATTCGCACGCCCTGGGCCTCGGTGACGTCGCCCAAGAGGTCGATCAGCTCTTCCTTTTGCTCCAGATCCTCGAACAAAGCGCGGATACGCTCCAGATCGTCGAGCGCCGAGGCTTCGAGCAGGTTGGCCTGGCCGCGCACGATCAGGGCGCGTTTATCCGTATCGCCGCCCGACCAGGCGGCCAGGCCGGCCTCGATCAGCTGGGTCGCCGCCTGGTCGAGCTGCTGCCGTTCCTGGTCGAGTTCCGTCTTCAGTTCGCGTCGCGCCTCGGTCAGGGTGCGGCCGCGCAGACGGGCATTGAGATAGTTCGACGCCTGGTGCAGCACGGATAGCGTCATGCCGGGCGTCAACGGCATCAGCCGGTTCTCGACGCGGCCGTCGTCATAGACCAGCACGGCCAAGGCCTGGTCGCTGGCCAGCTGGACGAATTCGACGTGCTTGACCCCGGCTTCGAAGGACGGGGTCATGACGAGGCCCGCCCCGCCGGCCAGGCCGGACAAAAGGTTCGAGGCTTCGCGCAGGGCCGCGTCGAACGATTGGCCGTGGCCGGTCAGGCGCGCCTCGATCTCGCGCTTGGCGTCCTCGGCGACGTCGCCGACTTCAAGCAGGCCGTCGACGAACAGGCGCAGGCCCTGGTGCGTCGGCAGGCGGCCGGACGAGGTGTGCGGCGCCGACAGCAGGCCCAGGGCCGACAGGTCCTGCATGGTGTTGCGGATTGAGGCCGGCGACAGGTGGATGCCGGTCTTCGACACGGTGCGCGAACCGACCGGTTCGCCGGTTTCAAGATAGGTTTCGACCACCTGGCGAAAGATGTCGCGCGCCCGTGCATCGAGCTCCGACAGCGAGGCGGCGGAGGTCATCAGATGCGAAAATGTATGGGAAGGGGTCATTGGGGAGATGTTAGTACGGCGGAGGGCGGGAAAGCAAGAAACCCCTCCACCACGCGCCTGAAGAAGGCGCGCGGTCCCCCTCCCCGAACAAGTCGGGGAGGACCAAGATCAATAACTTGTGAGTTATTGATCTTGACAAACCCATCACCGCTCAGTTATGAATTGCCCCATGCAAAACGAAGCCGACATCCTGCTCAAGGCCCTGGCCGATCCGACGCGACGGGCGATCTATGAACGCCTGTCGCAGGACGGCGAAACCACGGTGCGCGGCCTGACCGACCGGTCGGGCGTCTCACAACCGGCCGTCTCCAAGCATCTCAACATGCTGAAGGCGTCGGGTCTGGTCATCGAGCGCCGCGCCGGCCGCCAAACCCACTACAGCGCCCGGCCGCAGGGCTTAAAACCCCTGCTCGACTGGATGCACATCTACGGCGCCTTCTGGACCGCCAAGCTCGACAATCTGGAAGACCTGCTCGACCGCATGGACCAATAACCAAACCCTCACGGAGACTTTGACATGAGCGAAACCGTAACCCTCGACCGCGACCTGCGCCATCCGCCCGAAAAGGTATGGCGCGCCCTGACCCAGGCGCCGCTGATTTCCGACTGGCTGATGCCGACCGATTTCGTGGCCGAGGTCGGCCACACCTTCAAGTTCCAGAGCCAGCCCAATCCCCCGAGATGGGACGGCATCATCCACGGCGAGGTCAAGGAAATCGAACCGCTCTCCCGCCTGGTCTACACCTGGACCACGATGGGTATGGAGCTGCTGGTCACCCTGACCTTGACCCCGTCGGGCGACGGCACGCATCTGCGCGTCGAGCAGTCGGGCTTTCCGGATACGACCGGACCCTACTACCAGGGCGCCATCTATGGCTGGCAAATGTTCCTCGGCAAGCTGGACGGCGTGCTGGAAGGCATTACTGCGTAAGGTGAGATCAGGCGGCGGACTGCGGTCCGCCGTTTTTCATTAAATATTCCGAACGCTCTAGCGTTCGGCAAGGGCGACCGCCCGCCCGAGCCTATGCGAGGAGCCTCGCGGCGCTTAAGCGGAAAAAAGTACTGCTTCTTTACGGCAGGTCCGGCGAAAATTGTGACGGTTTTAGGGAGCCGCCTTGCTTTGACCATAAGAGGCAGCGCGGCAGGGGTCCTTAGGTTACTTGTGAGGGACTTGTCATGCAAAGCCGTCTTCTGGCCCTGATCGCGCTCTGTGGTCTCGTTGTCGGTATGTGGTCGTGTTCGTCGATGGATTCATCAAGCCATTTGGCATCGAACAGCCTGGCCACCAGCGATAGCCACTACCATCCGAAATACCTGCCGGCGTCCGACGTCATCCAGACCGGCGCCAAATCCGGCCAGATCGGTCATGACACCTATGTCTGCGGCGATGTCGGTTGCCGTACGGCCGTCCGCGCCGACTAGATTTCGAGTTTCCGGTTTTCACGGCGAACAAGACCTGATAGGCCGACCTTAAATTTTACAAGGCCGTTCTCATGTCGCAATTCGACGCGCTCTCCGCGCTCAAGACCATCCGCCCGTCCAACCGCAAGCCCGACCAGTTGCGCGAAGTGACGCTGGAAACCGGCGTGACGCGCTATGCCGAAGGGTCTTGCCTCGTCACCTTCGGCCACACCAAGGTCCTGGTGACGGCCTCGATCGAAACCGGCGTACCGTCCTTCCTCAAGGGCAAGGGCCAGGGCTGGGTTACCGCCGAATACGGCATGCTGCCGCGCTCGACCCACACCCGTTCGCGCCGCGAAGCCGCGCAGGGCAAGCAATCGGGCCGCACGCAGGAAATCCAGCGCCTGATCGGCCGCTCGATGCGCGCCATCGTTGATCTCAAGGCGCTGGGCGAGCGCCAGATCACGCTGGACTGCGATGTCATCCAGGCCGATGGCGGTACGCGTACGGCTTCGATCACCGGCGCCTGGGTGGCGCTGGCCATGGCCTGCGACAAGCTGGTCGCCGACAAGCTCATCGAAAAGTCGCCGCTGATCGACCAGGTCGCGGCGATCTCGTGCGGCATCTTCGCCGACACGCCGGTGCTCGACCTCGACTATGACGAGGACAGCAATGCCGAGACCGACGCCAACTTCGTCATCACCGGCTCGGGCCATTCGGTTGAAATCCAGGCGACCGGCGAAAAGCGCGGCTTCTCGCGCGACGAATTCAACGCCCTGTTCGACCTGGCCCACGCCGGCTGCAAGACGCTGTTCGAGCTGCAGAACAAGGCGTTGGGGCGGTAAGCACCTCTTCTCCTCCCCATTTTGTTAAAATGGGGAGGAGAAATAGGGCTAATCCGGCTCGTACCCCAGCAACTCACCCGGCTGGCAGGACAGCGCCTTGCACAGGCAGTCGAGCGTCTTCAGCCGCACCGCCATGGCGCGTTGATCGCGCAGCACTTCCAGGTCGCGCACCGAAATGCCGGTGCGGTCGGAGAGCTCGATCAGCGACAGCCGGCGTTGCGCCAGGACCTCGGCAATGCGGATGCGAATGGCCATCAGATCGTCAAGTCCGCTTCCTGGCGCAGGCGCGCGCCTTCCTTGAAGACCTCCGCCAGCACGAAGACGACCAGCACCGAGAACCAGGCGGTCACCGCGCGCAGGCCGTAGATCGGTTCGAAGCGCAGGTGAAACACGCCCTCGGCAACGAAGCGCGTCAGATAGCCGAAGATCTCCAGCCCGGCCAAGCCGAAGCCGATCCAGCGCAGGCGCTTGGTATTGTCCGGATGGAAGGCATCGCCTTCGGCCAGGGTCTGAAAGACATAGCGCGTCCAGTGGGTGATCAGCAGATAACCGCAGAGCGACAAACCGAACGCGACCAGGATCACCGCCTGCTCGCCGGCGCCGATATTACCGGCGATATTCAACCGCCGTACCACCTCGTGCGCCAGGTTGGGCACCGACAGCAGGCAGACGGCCGCGATGAACACCCCGGCGACCAGGGTGAACAGGCCGTAATAGACGACGTCGAGCGCCGTCTTCAGCAGGCTGGATATCGAGCGCGGCCCTAGAAAACGCATGCGCAAGCCATATCCCCGGAAAGGCCGCCGTGCAATCTCTCGCGTTTTCTTAAGTGCCTCTTTTCATTTGCTGCGTCCTGCGCCACAACGACGCGACAGATTTATAAAGGTGTCCGATGGCCCTGTCCCTGATCCCCGGCGAAAAGCTGATCGCCGCCACGCACAATCCCGGCAAGGCCGTCGAAATCTCGGCCCTGCTCGGCGGCCGCTTCGAGGTGGTGACCGCCGCCTCCCTCAACCTGCCCGAACCGCCGGAAACCGAGGTCAGCTTTGTCGGCAATGCCCTGTTGAAGGCGCGCCTGGCCGCGACGGGCGCCGGCATCGTCGCCCTGGCCGACGATTCGGGCCTCAGCATCGACGCGCTGGACGGCGATCCCGGCATCTTCAGCGCGCGCTGGGCCGGGCCGCACAAGGACTTCGACCGCGCCATGGAAGTTATCGAACACAAGATGCGCAACGCTCATCGCGATCGTGGCGGCACGCCCAACTGGCGCGCCCATTTCACCTGTGCGCTGGCCGTCGCCTGGCCGCAGGGTCATGCCTGCGTCTTCGAGGGCCGCATCGACGGCCGTATCGTCTTTCCGAAAAGCGGCCGTTATGGCTTCGGCTACGATCCGATCTTCCTGCCGGACGGTCACACCAGCACCTTTGGCGAAATGTTGCCTGCCGCCAAGGACGCCATCAGTCACCGCGCCAAAGCCTTCGAGCAGCTCAAGGCCGCCCTGTTTTGATTTCGCTCTACGTCCACTGGCCGTACTGTTCGCGTATCTGCCCCTATTGCGATTTCAATGTCGTCCGCGATCGCGGCCAGGCGTCGCAGCGCACCTTATATGAGGCTATCCTCACAGATTTGCACACCCAGGCCGCGGTGGTCGGTGACCACCGCCTAACCAGCATCTTTTTTGGCGGCGGTACGCCGTCGCTGATGCCGCCCGAATGGCTGGCAAGCCTTGTCAGTGAGGCGAAAGCGCTATTTCATCCGTATACGGATGATATTGAAATCACCCTCGAAGCCAATCCGACCGATGCCGAGATCGCCCGCTATCAGGCTTTTCGCGACGCCGGCGTCAACCGGCTGTCGCTGGGCGTACAGTCGCTCGATGACGACGCCCTCAAATTCCTCGGCCGCAACCACTCGGCGGCGGAGGCGATCCGCGGCATCGAAACCGCGCAATCGGTGTTCGGCCGGGTGTCGCTTGACCTGATCTACGCCCTGCCCGGTCAATCCGCGGCGGCGTGGCGCGACGAGCTTACGCGCGCCATCGGCCTCGGCGTCGAGCACATATCGCCCTACCAGCTGACCATTGAGTCAACCACCGCCTTCGGCCGCGCCGTCCGCCGCGGCGCCTGGAAACCGGTCAACGACGAGGCCGGCGAAGCCTTTTACTTCGCGACCCAGGATGTGCTGGAATCAAATGGCTTCGACGCCTACGAAGTGTCGAACCATGCCAAGGGCCCCACGGCGCGCTCGGCGCATAATATCTTCGTCTGGGAAGGCGTCGACTATATCGGCATCGGCCCCGGCGCCCACGGCCGGCTGACGCTGGATGGGGTACGTCATGCCACCACGGCGGTCAGCGATCTCAAAGCCTATATCGCCCGCGTCGCCGAGACCGGCATCGGCCACGACCGCGAGGCCCTGTCGCCATTGGAGGCCGAGGAGGAAGCGGTCCTGCTCGGTATGCGTCTCAGCGACGGATTGGACCTTGCCCGCACGCCGTCGCTTGACCTGGCGACGAAGGCCGCGTCGTTGATCGCCGACGGATACCTGGCGCTCGATCACAACCGCCTCAGCGCCACGCCGAAAGGCCGGGTCCTGCTGGACCGGATACTGCTCGAACTGCTATCGTAAGCGCAGCCCAAAAAGTGTACTTCATCCATCGCGCACTTTTTGGATAAGCTGCGCGACAAACAAGAAATATCATGTCCACGCCCCTCTTCGCTCCGCCGCCCAAGCCCGTCACCCCCGGCCTCTATGTCGTGGCGACGCCCATCGGCAATCTGCGCGACATTACGCTGCGCGCGCTGGATGTGCTGAAGGCGGCCGATGTCGTGCTTGCCGAGGACACCCGCGTCGCCGCCAAGCTGTTGTCCGCCTACGACATCAAGAAGCCGCTCTTGCGCTATGATGACCACGCCGGGCCCAAGGTGCTGCCGGAAATCATCGAGCGGCTGCGCATCGGCCAGATCGTCGCCCAGATTTCCGACGCCGGCACGCCGCTGATCTCCGATCCCGGCTTTCGCCTGGTCGAAATCGCCCGCGAAACCGGCGTCAATGTCCACCCAATCCCAGGCGCGTCGTCGGTCCTGGCCGCGCTCTGCCTGGCCGGCCTGCCGACCGATCGCTTTACCTTTGCCGGCTTCGCGCCCAACAAGTCGGCGGCGCGCAAGACCTTCTTCGGCGAGTTCGCCAGCCATGCCGCCACCCTGGTCTTTTTCGAGACCGGTCCGCGCCTGCACGAATCGCTGACCGACATGCTGGCCGTGCTGGGCGATCGCGAAGCCTGCGTCTGCCGCGAACTGACCAAGCTTTACGAGTCCGGTTACCGCAATCGTCTCAGCGTGCTGATCGACGATCCGCACCTAGCCGAGCCCAAGGGCGAGATCGTTATCGTCGTCGCGCCGCCCGCCGAGGCGGCGCCGTCAGAGGAGACGCTCGACGAGGCGCTCGCCCTGGCGTTGGAACACTACTCACCGTCCGACGCCGCCCAGCAGCTGGCGCAAATCTACGGTCTGCCGCGCAAGGTCATCTACCAAAAGGCGCTGGAACTGAAGGGCCGCTCGTGAGTGGCAAAAAGCGCCTCGACCGCCGCGAACGCGGGCGCCGGGCCCACCGCGCCGGTCACTGGGCGGAATATATCGCCCTGGTCCACCTGATGCTGAAGGGCTACCGCATCCTGGGCTTTCGTCTCAAGCTGCCGCAGGGCGAGATCGATATCCTGGCCCAGCGCGGCAAACGGCTGGCGGTGGTCGAGGTCAAGCAGCGCCGCACCCACGAGGAGGCCTGGGAATCGGTCTCCGACGTGCAACAGGACCGGCTTTGGGAGTCGGCGCTGAGCCTGCAGGCCAGCCGCCCGCAATTGCGGGCATTGGACCTCGGCATCGACCTCTACACGATCGCCCCCGGACGCTGGCCGCAACACCGCTTGAACGCGTTCGAGCAGAATGAGCGCTTTTAGCCGCTTGTTTTGTTCCTACCGCTGGCACATATGGGCCTGGAAACAAGGAGCGATCTTATGACCCTGCGCGTCGCTGTCCAGATGGACCCCATTGAACGCATCAATATCGCTTCGGACACCACCTTCCTGCTGATGATGGCGGCCCAGGACCTGGGCCATGATTTGTGGGTCTACGAGCCCAAGCATCTCAGCATGGAGGACGGCCGCGCCTTCGCTCGCGCCCGCAAGGTCACCCTGCGCCCGGTCGTCGGCGATCATGTCACCGCCGGGGAGCCCACGATCCTCGATTTAGAGAATGACCTCGACGTCATCCTGATGCGCCAGGATCCGCCCTTCGATATCGCCTACATCACCGCGACCTACCTGTTGGAAACCGTCCATCCGAAGACGCTGGTCGTCAACAACCCGACCAGCGTGCGCGACGCCCCGGAAAAGCTGCTGGCGACGCGCTTTCCGGGCCTGCAGCCGCCGACCCTGATCTCGTCCGATCCCCAGGCCCTGCACGACTTTTTCGAGCGTCACGGCGATTGTATCCTGAAGCCGCTGCACGGCGCCGCCGGCAACGGCATCGTCAAGCTGAAGGCCGGCGACCGCAATCTCGACGCCTTGATCGAGCTGTTCGGGAGTATCTCGCGCGAACCGGTCATCCTGCAGAAGTTCATCCCCGCGGTGGCCAAGGGTGACAAGCGCATTATCCTGATCGACGGCGAAATTGTCGGCGGCATCAACCGCGTGCCGGAAGAGGGCGCGGTCAGGTCAAATCTGCGTGTCGGCGGCCGCGCCGAACCGCTCATCCTGACCGATCGGGATCGTGAGATTTGCGCGCGTTTGAAGCCCGTTTTGCAGGAAAAGGGCCTGATGTTCGTCGGAATCGACGTGATCGGCGATTATCTGACTGAAATCAATGTCACCTCCCCCACCGGCGCCGTCCAACTAAAGGCCTTCGAAGGGGTTGATGCGGGCGCCGTTTTGTGGGAACGCATTAACCATGTGTTAACGAATCAGGCCTGACAACGAGGCCTGCTTTCGTCACAAAATTGAAGCTTTTCGGATATTTACCCGCTTTCCAAGCCGAAAGCGACGGTCGTTTTTATTATGTTCGATTTTTGTTCTTGATTTGTAGCTTTGATTATCCTAGCTTGTGGATAAATCCGGTGTCTGCGTACTTCCCCACATACTAAATCTAGAGCTGTATCCAAAGGAGCGGCCGAATGCCTGCGCGCGTATCCACGGTCGCGTTCGAGGGCTTTGACGTCCGCCGCGTCGAAGCTGAAGCCATCTTCACCGGCGGCAAACAAGCCTTCAGCGTCGTCGGCATGGGCGACAAGGCCGTCGCCGAAAGCCGCGAACGCGTGCGCGGGGCTTTTGCCGGCCTCGGCCTATCCCTGCCGGGCAAGCGCATCGTCGTCAACCTGTCGCCGGCCGACCTGCCCAAGGAAGGCACGCATTTCGACCTGCCGATCGCCCTGGCCCTGATGGTCGAGATGGGCATTATTCCCCCCGACGCGCTCGACCGCTATATCTGCATCGGCGAAATGCGCCTGGACGGCCAGATCGCCGGCGTGCTGGGGGCACTGCCGGCGGCGATTGCCGCTTCAAGCTATGGGATGGGCCTGATCTGTCCGGCCGACAACGGCGCCGAAGCCGCCTGGGCCGGAGACATGCCGATCCTGGCGCCGCGCTCGCTGGTCGCCCTGATCAACCACTTCAAGGGCCATAGCGTCCTGGCCCGCCCCGAGCCCGGCGCCGTCGTCGATACGCCGCACAAGCTCGACCTGCGCGAAGTCAAGGGGCAGGAAGGTCCCAAGAGGGCGCTGGAAATCGCCGCGGCGGGTGGCCATAATCTTCTTTTTGTCGGGCCACCGGGCTCGGGCAAGTCGATGCTGGCCCAGCGTTTGCCGGGCATATTGCCGCCGTTGAGCGCGCGAGAATTGCTGGAAACCTCGCAGGTGTGGTCGATGGCCGGCCTCTTGGAACGCGGCGAATTGACCCGTGAACGGCCGTTTCGCGCGCCGCACCATTCGGCCTCGATGGCGGCCCTGACCGGCGGCGGCATGCGCGCCAAGCCGGGCGAAGCTTCGCTGGCGCACAACGGGATTCTTTTCCTGGACGAGTTGCCGGAGTTCTCATCCCAGGCGCTCGATAGCCTGCGCCAACCGCTGGAGACCGGCGAGATTGTCGTCGCCCGGGCCAATCATCACGTCAAATATCCGGCGCGCGTGCAACTGGTCGCGGCGATGAACCCCTGCAAGTGCGGTCATGGCGGCATCGGCAAGGGCCAGTGCGGCAAGGCGCCCCGCTGCATCCAGGACTATCAGGGCCGAGTCTCCGGCCCGTTGATCGACCGCATCGACCTGCAGATCGACGTGCCGCCGGTCACCGCCGTCGATTTGTCCCTGCCCCCGCCGGCCGAGGGCAGCGCCGAGGTCGCCGCGCGCGTCGCGGCCGCCCGCCAGATCCAGATCGAGCGCGCGCAGAGACTGAACCTGGCGCCGGAGAACGCGCTCAATGCCACAGCCTATGGCGCCGGCCTTGATACCATCTGTGCCTTGGATGAAGCCGGCAAGGCGCTGCTGACCCAGGCCACGCAGCATTCCAACCTGTCGGCGCGCGGCTGGGCCCGGACCCTTCGCCTGGCGCGAACCATCGCCGATCTTGAACAGGCGCCCGACGTCCTGCGCCGCCATGTCGCCGAGGCGTTGATCTACCGCCGCAAGGGGCCGATGACCGAACGCGACGGACCCAGGGCCGCTTTGACGGTTCAGGCCATCAGGCCCGATGACCGATAACTTTCAATGATCTGGTCGAAGATTTCGGGGTTTCCGCCCCGGCCATGGGTGGTCAACAAGGCGCCCTGCATCGCGGCGAATATCGCCGAGGCGCGCGCGTCCAATTGAATGGCGGATAGCTCCGGATGCCCTTTGGCCAGGACACCGCGCAGCCAGTCCGTATTGGTCTTGGCAAAGCGGGCGATCTGCGCGCGCACCGGCGCCGACAGGGCGTTGACCTCGGCGGACATCATGCCGCCCAGGCACATCTCGTTGGCGTCGTTGACGAAGGAGCGGAACAGGGCGACGTAGCCGGCTATCGCTTCATCGAACGACGCGTCGACCAAAGGGTCGAGAATGGCCGACAGGTCCTCGCTGTAGCGGCCAAGCAAGGCTTCGGCCAGGTCGGCCTTGGTCGGAAAATGGTGATGGACGCTGGCGCTCTTGATGCCGACATCGGCGGCCAGGTCGCGGAAGCTCAACGCACTATAGCCACCGCGCTGCACGGAGGCCCGTGCGGCGGCCAGGATCGCTTCACGCGTGTCTGTACGGGGTTCACCCTTCATGATGTGCATAGATCACCACTCTACCGATAGGTCAATATCGTGCCGCCAAGGTGGGCGCGCGGGTCTCCCCGCGCGCCTGACGGTTTAGGCGTTGGCGCCGCCATCGACGGTGATTGCCGCGCCTGTGATGTATTGGGCGACCGGGCTGGCCAGGAAGGCCACCGTCGCGGCGATGTCTTCACCGTCGCCGTACCGGCCCAGCGCCGTAAGCCCCGTCAGCGGGCCGGCGAATGGGCCATCGACCGGGTTCATATCGCTGTTGATCGATCCCGGCTGTACCAGGTTGACCGTGATGTCCTGCGGACCGAGCTCGCGCGCCAGGCCCTTGTTGAAGGCGACCAGCGCCGACTTCGACGCCGAATAGATGCCCAGCAGGCCGAACGGCACGCGATCGGCGAAGAAGCTGCCGATGCTGATGATGCGAGCGCCCTTTGTCAGGTGAGGCAAGGCCGCCTTGCTGGCGATGATCGGCCCGCGCACATTGACGTTCAAGGTGGCGTCGATGTCTTCGAGCGAGATGTCCTTGAGTTCACCCAGCCTCAAGATGCCGGCATTGTTGACAAGGATATCGAGACCGCCCAGTTCGGCGACCGTCTTTTCGACCGAGGCCTGCACCGCGGCGACATTGGCGCTGTCGGCCTGGATGGCCATGCCCTTGCGGCCATGGGCCTGGATGGCGCGAACCACCTCGGCGGCGCTATCGGCCGACTTTTCGTAGGTGATCGCCACATCAGCGCCTTCGGCGGCCAACTTCTTGGCGATCGCAGCGCCGATGCCCCGGCTTGCCCCGGTGACCAGGGCGCGTTTTCCTTGCAGTGTCATCGTCGTGTCCTTCCAATTCGATCGATTCCCATTTACCTATCTATCGATAGGTTGACTGGGAAATAGGCACACATCGACACCATGTCAACACCTATCTACTGATAGATAGCTTTTTTTGAAAATCCAGCCGGGCCGCGGATTAATGCGAGGGGCCGCCGAAGCTGACCTTCAGTCCGACAAAGAGCTGCTGGCCCTTGATAAAGGTCTGGTCGAACTGGTCGAAGGTCGCGGTGTGCCGCACCGTCGTCACCTTGGAGCCGTTGGCGATATCGTCGAAATTGACAAAGGTGCTGAGCTTGGCGGTCAAGCGGTGCCGCCAGCTCAGGTCGGTCATAACCGTACCGGAATGCCAGCCCTGGGCCGTGACGGCGCGGCCGAGCGCATTGGTCTCGATCGTCACCTGGTTACCGTGGCCGGAATCATAATCGAGGCCGATCTTGGCGACATAGGAGGTGCCGGCGCGCAGGATCCGGCCGGCCGGATCGTCGGCTTCGAGCCGGGTGTGAAAGAGGTTGGCGCTGAGCGTATAGCCCCACTGGGCGTCGAGCTTGCCGGTCTGGACATATTCCACGCCAAGCGATTGGCCATCACCCGAGTTGCGCTTGGTCGTCAGCAATAGGCCGTCGGACAGGAAAGAACTATAGTCCGTCACCGTATCGCGGCTCGACTTGTAATAGCCGGTCAGGCTCAGGCTATCGTCGCCCTGGTCGCGGGTGTAGCCGGCCTCGAATGAGGTGACGCGCTGGGGCTTGAGGTTCGGATTGCCGGCCGTGACGTTCTGGGCGTCGACATAGGTCATGAACGGATCGAGGTCGCGAGGGTCGGGACGTTGAAAGCCCTCGCTGGCGCTCGCGGTCAATTGCCGCGCGGCGTCGAGACGCCAGGCCAGGTGCAAGGTCGGGATCAGGTTGGCGAAGGTGTCGTGCGTCGCCGCCGATGCGTCGCCGGTGACCTGCGTCCCCGTGACCTCGGCGCGCACGCCGGCCAGCACGGTCAATCGCTTGAGCTGCGCCTGGTAGGTCAGGTAGCCGGCGCCGATCGACTGGTCGACCCGAAAGGCATTGGTCAGGTCGGGATCGATCGTTTGCGTACCGGTCACGGGATCGACGGCGGCATTAAAGTTGGAAGAGACGTCGCGGGCATCCTGCAGGTCGAAGCCGTAGGAGAGCTGGCGGTCATCGCCGACCGGGACGACGCCGTCGCCGCTCAGCTCGGCGAAGCCCTGGTCAGAACGGGTCAGGACGTGCACCCCGGTGTCGGGCGTCACCGGATCGCTGAAGATATTGGTATAGGACTTGTCAAGCGTATTGGTGGTCTGGCCGACCTGGGCCTGCAGGCGAAATTCGTCGCCGGCCGGCCCCTTGTGGCTGAACGTGCCCGACACCGCTTCGTCGTGCTGGTGGCGCGGCCCCATGGAGCGGCGGTCATAGGCGTCGATCAGGTCGCCGCCCGCGTCATAGTCCTGATGGTACTCATTCAACAGGTTGGCCGAGTGATTTTCCTTGTAACTGGCCTCAAGCGTCAGCTGGTCGCGGTCGGACAGGGCATAGTCGGCGCTGAGCAGGGCCAGGCTGGAATGGCGACGGGAATTGACCTCGGAGGTTTGCCGGCTGTCGCCCGGGACGGCGCCCAGCCAGTGGGTATCGGTCGCCTCCGTCTTCGGACGCAAATCCTCGCGCACGGCAAACTGCGCATGCAGGGTCAGGCGTTGCGTGACGAGGTCGGCCGACAGGGCGGCGTTCTTGCGGCCGTCATTGCCCTGGTTCAGCGACAGGGCGCCATAGGCGCCGGCCTTCTTCTGTTTTTTCAGCGTGATGTTGATGATGCCGCCGCCATTGGCGTCGTACTTGGCCGACGGATTGGTGATGACTTCGACACTGGCGATGGCGCTGCCCGGCATCGATTCCAGCGTCAGCGCCCGGGCATCGCCGCGCATCAGGACCGACGGCTTGCCATCGACATAGATCTGGACATTGCCGTCGCCACGCAGGGTCACGTTACCATCCGGCGTCACCGAGACCGAGGGTACGGTGTTGAGGACGTCGCCCACCGTGCCTGACTGTGCCTTCGGGTTGTTGCTCTCGTTATAGACGGTGCCTTCGGCTGTCCGGCGTACCGGTTTCGCCTTGGCCGTGACGGTGACCTGGGTGGTCTTGCCTTCGTCGGCAGGCGCTGCTTGCGGCGAGGATTGGTCCTGGGCCCGGGCCGCTCCGGCCAGGACAATCCAGGCAACAAGCACACAGAGGCCTGGGCCTGCCTTTGACGGTGCAGACATAAAGTCATCTCATAAAGGTTTCGTCGATATGCGACACTTGTCGCATATCGACGACAAATGTCAATCAGCGACGACAACCTTCGCTTAACCTTGTCTTGGATCGGCCTTAACTTTTGCGTGCTAGGGTTGATGCCAAGAGAACGGGACCAGGGCGAAACCATATGAGTGCAACGGGCTTTGACGATGCGGCGATGTCTCCCGAGGAGCGCTTAAAGGCGCGCGAGGGCTTCTTTCGCTTGATGAGTCATGAGATCCGCACGCCGCTCAGCGGCGTCATGGGCATGCTGTCCCTGCTGGAACGCACGCCGCTGTCGCCGGACCAGGCCTCATATATCGCCACCGCCCGCGAGTCGGGCGAGCACCTGCTGACCCTGGTCAACGACCTGCTCGACTATGCCCGCATCGACGCCGGCCGCATCGCGCTGGAAATCACCGAGGTCCGCCTCGAGCCCCTGTTGCAAAGCGTCGCCGAGCTGTTGTCGCCGCGGGCGCATGCGGCCAACATCGAAATCGCCTGGAGCCTCGATCCGGCGCTCGGCTATATCCACGCCGACGAAGGCCGCCTGCGCCAGATCCTGTTCAACCTGGCCGGCAATGCGCTGAAGTTCACCCATAAAGGCGGCGTGCTGATCCATGTCGGCCTGACCGATCAAGGCCTCGTGCGCTTCAGCGTGCGCGACACCGGCGCCGGCATCGCACCCGAAGCGCGCCAGCGCATCTTCGAGGAATTCGGCCAGGCCGACCCCAGCCGCGACCAGGCCTATGGCGGCGCGGGCTTGGGCCTCGTTGTCGTCAAGAAGCTGGTCGAAGCCATGCATGGCACGCTGAGCCTCGACAGCGAACTGGGCCAGGGCTCGACCTTTACCGTCGAATTCCGCGCGCCGTTCGGTATCGGCACGCGCAACAGCTGTCCGCGCCATCCGCATGCGGTCAATTTCGTCAGCGAAAATCCGATCCTGGTCGAGTCGGCGCAAACCCACCTGTCGGCGTGCGGCGTCAAGCTGCGCACCACCGGCCGGCTGTCCGACACGATCGATCCGTTCGCCGTCATCATGGCCGATCGCTCAACGATCGGCGCGCCCTGCCCGGCCCCGTCGCAACGCAGCCTGATCCTGCTGGCGCCGGAGCAGCGCGACGAACTGGAGGCCTGGCGCCAACAGGGCTGGGCCGGCTATCTCATCAAGCCGTTGCGCCGCGCCTCCCTGTTCGAGCGCATCGAGGCGCTCTATGAACACACCGAGGCAACGGCCGCGGTCGCCACCCGCGAAGACGAGCGCATCGTCCACCAGTCGGCCGCCGACAAGGTGGTGCTGCTGGTCGAGGACAATCCCGTCAATGCCCTGCTGGCGCAGATCCTGCTGCAACGCGAGGGCTGCCGCGTCGAACGCGCCGCCACTGGCGAAGAGGCTGTGCAGATCGCCATGGCCCGGCAATTCGACGTCATCTTCATGGATCTGGGCCTGCCCGGCCTCGACGGCATCGGCGCCACCAAGGCGCTGCGCGCCAAGGGCCTGACCACGCCGATCATCGCCCTGACCGCCAATGCCTATGAAGAAGACCGCCGCGCCTGCCTGAACGCCGGCATGAACGACTTCCTGTCCAAGCCGATCGAGGTCGCCACCCTGCGCACCCGGCTTCAAAAATGGGCCGGTGCGGCCGAGCAAAATACGGCCAAGGCGTCCTAAATTTCCAACGCAAAGCGTTGGCAAGCGCGACCGCGCGCCGCCGCTCGTGCGGCGAGTCGGGCGCGACTTCGGGCCTCGCGGCGCTTGAGCGGAAACTAGACAGCTCTATAAAACACCCGTACCGTCCAAGTCTCCAAAGGGACGGTACCATGAGTGAGACGAAAACCCGGCAGTCGACGCTACAGGCCCTGGCGGCCTATACGCGGCCCAAGCCGCTGATCATGCTGTCGCTGGGCTACGCCACGGGCATTCCGTTCCTGCTGATCGGCGATACGCTGAACGCCTGGCTGCGCGTCGAAGGCGTGTCGCTCAGCGTCATCGGCTTCTTCATCCTGGTCAGCTTCGCCTACTCCCTGAAATTCATGTGGGCGCCGCTGATCGACCGGCTGGACATCCCCTTCCTGACCGCCAGGCTGGGTCACCGCCGCAGCTGGATGATCGTGCTGCAGATCCTGATGGCGCTAGGCCTGTTGGGTATCGCCGCCACCGACCCGAAAACCCAGCTGATGCAGATGGCGCTGTTCGCCACCCTGACCGGCTTTTTCGGCGCCACCCACGACATCATCCTGGACGCCTATCGGATCGAGCTGGCCGGCACGACCGAGGAGATGGGCGTCGTCACCGCCGCCTATCAATGGGGCTATCGCATGGCCTTCATCGTGTCGGGCTTCGTGCCGCTGCTGCTGGCGACGCGCGTCGGCTGGTCGATCGCCTACGCCGTCATGGCCCTGATGCTGCTGATCGGCTGGATCACCGTGTGGATCGCGCCCAAGGGCCCGGCGCATACGCCCCTTGCCATCCATACCGAAGGCATGCCGGTCCGCCGCCTGGCTGAAACCGCCGAATGGATCGGCCGGATCGGGCTCATTGTCATCGCCGCGGTGATTGCAGGGTCCGGCTTGACCGGCAATGCCGACCTGATCAACGGCATCCTCGGCGCCTTTCACGTCGATGCTGCCGGCCAAGCCGCGTTCAAGGCGGCCTTCACGGCGAAGGCCACCGGCTGGTTGTGGCAGATTCCCTTTGTCCCGATCGGCCTGGGCCTGATGTTCTTTGCCTGTTTGCCGCTGCCGTGGCCGACGCGGCCGGGCGCCTATGCCAAGGGCGCGTTCGTCGAGCCGCTGGTCGACTTCTTCCGCCGCTACGACCGGTGGGCCTTTTTCATTTTCGCCCTGATCTGCCTCTATCGGATCAGCGAGTTCACGCTCAACATCGCCAATGCCTATTACCTCGACCTCGGCTTTTCGCTCGATGCCGTGGCCGAGATGCGCAAGGGTTACGGCGCCCTGATGACCATGGTCGGCGTGGTGATTTCGGGTTGGACCATCGCGCGGCTCGGCATTCGCAAGGCCCTGATCGTCGGCGCCGTCGCGGGACCGTTGAGCCATGTCGGCTTCATGATTTTGGGCTGCGCCGGCCATAGCCTGTCCGCCCTGGCCCTGGCCTTGGCCATGGACAATATCGCCGCCTCGATCCAGGGCACGGTCCTGATCGTCTACATGTCGTCCCTGGTCGCCGCGCCCTATACCGCCGCACAATATGCGCTGCTGTCCAGCATCTACGCCATCCTCGGCAAGCTCGTGGCATCGCAGTCCGGGCGTATCGTCGAAGCCTCGGCCAAGGCGGCCGACGCGGGCGGTGTCTCCAGCCTGTTCAAGGGATTGATGGGCCACCTGACGCCCGACGCCTATGTCAAGGCCGCCAAGGGGCTGGGCGTCTCGGTGCCCGCCATGGGCGCCGGCTATTTCAGTTTTTTCGCCTATACGATCGTCGTCAGTTTGGCCGGCATCGTCATGTCGGTCTGGCTCTATTATCGCTATCAGCCCAGCCCGGCGGAACAAGCCGCCGAAGCCGAAAAGTCAGCGGCGTAAACACTGAGGAAGAAGAATTTAGCCACAGATGCACACAGATTAACACAGATGTCTTGGCCATCTGATCGCGCGTAGCGCTTCATGAACTAGGGCAATCCCCAATGACCGGGAATTGCCCTAAAATCTGTGTTTATCTGTGTGCATCGGTGGATACACATTCTTTTCTCGCCGCTACGCGGCAGGTCCAAACCTACGCCCGGTTGACCGACGAGCGCACGTCGTAGGCGGCGAAGGTCGCCATGTTGAGGATCTTGGTTACCGAATCCGACAGCTGGCAGATCTGCACCGGCCGCGAAAGGCCCAGCAGCAGCGGGCCGACGACGGTTGCCCCACCCAGCGCTTCGATCAGCTTGGTCGAAATCGACGCCGACTGGATGGCCGGCATGATCAGGACGTTGGCCGGCGCGGTCAGGCGCTGGAACGGATAGTTGGTCCACAGCGCCGGATCGAGCGCGAGATCCGGCGGCATATCGCCTTCGAATTCGAAATCGACGCCGCGCTTGTCCAACAGTGCGACCGCCTGCTTGACGCGTTCGGAACGTTCACCCGTCGGGTTGCCGAAGGTCGAATAGGACATGAAGGCGACGCGGGGGGTGTGGCCCATGGCGCGCACGGCCATGGCCGCTTCGATGGCGATATCGCCCAGTTCCTCGGGGGAAGGGCTTTCCGACACGGTGGTGTCGGCGATGAACACGGTGCGGCCCTTGGCCAGCACGATCGACATGCCCATGATGCGGCCACCGGGCGCCGGATCGATGACGCGCAACACTTCTTCCAGCGCCTGGTCGAAGGCGCGAGTGACGCCGGTGACCATGCCGTCCGCGTGGCCCGAAGCGACCATGGCGGCGGCGAACGAGTTGCGGTCCTGGTTGATCAGGCGGTCGACATCGCGCTTCAGGAAGCCTTCGCGTTGCAGGCGGGCGTAGAGCAGCTGCGAATAGGCGGCGTTACGGTGGGAGACGCGGGCATTGACGATCTCGATGCCCTCTTCGTTCGGGTCGATGCCGGCGGAGCGCATATTGGCGTGGACCAGGTTTTCACGGCCGCACAGGATCGGCGTGCCGAGCCCCTGGAGCTTGAAGGCATGGGCGGCGCGGATGACCGAGATGTCCTCGCCTTCGGCGAAGACGATGCGGCGGCTGGGGCGCGAACGCACGGTCGAGGTGATGGTCTGCAGGAAGCCGGCCGACGGATCGAGGCGTTGTTCCAACGACTTTTTATACGCCTCCATGTCGGCGATCGGCTTGCGCGCCACGCCGGTATCCATCGCCGCCTGGGCGACGAAGGGCGGGATATAAGAGATCAGGCGCGGGTCGAACGGCGACGGAATGATGTAGTCGCGGCCGAACTTCAGGTGACGGCCCTGGTAGGCGGCGGCGACCTCGTCGGGCACGTCCTCGCGCGCCAGCATGGCGAGCGCCCGGGCGGCGGCCAGCTTCATCTCATCATTGACGCGGCGGGCACGCACGTCGAGCGCGCCGCGGAAGATATAGGGAAAGCCCAGGACGTTGTTGACCTGGTTCGGATAGTCCGAGCGGCCGGTGGCGACGATGGCGTCGGTGCGCACCTTGGCGACGTCTTCCGGGGTGATTTCCGGATCGGGATTGGCCATGGCGAAGATGATCGGGTTGGGCGCCATGGTGGCGACCATGTCGGGCGTCAGCACGCCGCGCGCCGACAGGCCCAGGAACACGTCGGCGCCGACCATGGCTTCGGCCAGGGTGCGCTTGGGCGTATCGGTGGCATGCGCTGCCTTCCACTGGTCCATGTCGATCTTGCGGCCCTGGTAGGCGACGCCATGGATGTCGACGACGACGGTGTTTTCCTTGCGGACGCCCAAAGCCTTGACCAGACCCAGCGACGACAGGCCGGCGGCGCCGGCGCCGCACAGCACGACCTTGATGTCCTCGATCCGCTTGCCGGTGATTTCCAGTGCATTGATCAGGCCGGCGGCCGAGATGATCGCCGTGCCGTGCTGGTCGTCATGGAAGACCGGGATGTCGGCCATGTCCTGCAGCGCCGACTCGATGATGAAGCATTCCGGCGACTTGATGTCTTCGAGGTTGATGCCGCCGAAGGCCGCGGTGATGTTCTTGACCACCGTGATGAATTCGTTGGGCTCCTGTGTCGCCACTTCGATGTCGAAGCTGTCGATATCGGCAAAGCGCTTGAACAGGACCGACTTGCCTTCCATGACCGGCTTGGACGCCAGCGCGCCCAGATTGCCCAGACCCAGGATCGCCGTGCCGTTGGAAATGACCGCGACCATATTGCCCTTGGCCGTATAGTCGTAGGCGGTTTCCGGATTGGCGGCGATGCGCAGCACCGGCACCGCGACGCCCGGCGAATAGGCGAGCGCCAGGTCGCGTTGCGTGGCCATCGGCTTGGTCGCGGCGACCGCGATCTTGCCCGGCTGCGGATACTGGTGAAGATGAAGGGCTTCTTCGTCGCTGAAAGTCTGTTTTTCGCTGGCCATGGTAGCGCTAACTTCTCTTTGGGACTTCCCATCGTGGCAATGGGACGCCCGCAGGCATTTGTATGATTTATTTTCGTTTGTTGCTGGACTAATTAGAACAAGATCAATGCCTTAGAAAAGCAAAAACCTTGCCGTTAGGTTATATTCCAGCACAATATTGCATTTTTGACGGCCTTTTGGGGCTTTTTGTACGGGAAGCGGTTGCAGACTATACGTCTCAAGACGCAAACCTTCCGGACGCGTTAGCTTTCGGATGGTGTGGCCCATGCCGCCGCGCACACGTCTTCATACAGGGCGCTTTGCCCGGAAACTATTCACACCTTCCGCCCCTGCCCCCCTTTTACCGCCGGTTAAGGAAGGTTAATTTCCGGCGATGAACGCAACGCCCAAAGACCTTGTTCCGCCAAAAAACTTTGAAGATGCCGCCAACCCTTGGGAGGGCGCCACGCCGGTCATGGCGCAGTACCTGCAGACCAAGGTCGACTATCCCGACACCCTGCTGTTCTTTCGCATGGGCGATTTCTACGAGCTGTTCTTCGACGACGCGGTCAAGGCCTCGGCGGCCCTGTCCCTGGCCCTGACCAAGCGCGGCCGCTACCGCGACGAGGACATCCCGCTGGCCGGTGTGCCCGCCCATGCGGTCGACGCCTATGTCGCCAAGCTGATCCGGCTGGGCTTTCGCGTCGCCATCTGCGAGCAGCTGGAAGACCCGGCCGAAGCGAAAAAGCGTGGCTCGAAATCCGTGGTCAAGCGCGGCATCGTCCGCGTCATTACGCCCGGCACCCTGACCGAGGACAGTCTGCTCGAAGACCGCGGCGCCAACCGCCTGGTTGCCGTCGCCTCGCGCGGCGGGGTCATGGCGATTGCCGCCGTCGAACTATCGACCGGCGACATCGAGTGCCTGGAGATCGAGCCCTCTGCCCTCAGTGCCAACCTGTCGGCCCTGCGCCCGTCGGAAAGCCTGGTCGCCGAGCGCGTCCTGCAGGACGAAGAGCTCTATGCCGTCCTGCGCCAAAGCGGCGGTGTGCTGCAGCCACAGCCGCCGGCCCTGTCCGATCCCGAAGCCGGTCAGGCGCGTCTTTTGAAACTCTACGGCGTTGCGACGCTGGACGGTTTCGGCCAGTTCAGCCCGGCCGAACTGTCGGCGCTCGGCATGCTGGCCGCCTATATCGACCTGACCCAGGCCGGCCGTCGCCCGGTGCTCAAGCCGCCGGCGCGCGTCCTGTCGGGGAATGTCATGAGCATCGACGCCGCCACGCGCGGCAGCCTGGAAATCGACCGCACCCAGCAGGGCCGCCGCGACGGCAGCCTGATTTCGGCGCTCGATGAGACCGTGACCTCCGGCGGCGGCCGGCTGTTGCTGGCGCGCCTGTCTCGACCCCTGGCGCGGCCGGCGGATATCAATGCCCGCCTCGATACGGTCGAGTGGCTGTTGCCCCGGCGCGATCTGCGCGACAGCTTGCGCCACCTGATGCGCGCGATGTCGGACCAGGCGCGGGCGCTATCGCGCCTGTCGCTCAATCGTGGCGGCCCGCGCGACCTCGGCTGCATCCGCCAGGCGCTCGACATCACCCTTCAACTGGCGCGCCAACTCCAGGCGCATCACGGCGATCCGGCGCCCGACACGCTGGTCGACCCGGCGTCGCAAGAGATCTTGACCATCTGCCGGACGCTTTCGCCCTCACCGGCGCTGGCCACCTTGCGCCAGAGGCTCGATGCGACGCTGGCCGAAGAGCCGCCGCTGACGACGCGCGAAGGCGGTTTCATCGCCGCCGGTTGCCACGACGGGCTCGACGAGGCCCGTGCGCTGCGTGATGACAGCCGCCAGGTCATTCTCGCCCTGGAACAGCGCCTGGCCGCTGAAACCGGCATCGCCATCCGCATCAAGTTTAACAATGTGCTGGGCTACTTCATCGAGCTGTCGCAAAAGCTGGGCGACCAGCTGGTCGCCCAGGATACGCAAAAGCACTTCATCCATCGCCAGTCCCTGGCGAACCAGGTGCGTTTCGTCACCACCGAACTGGTCGACCTCGATGCCAGGATCCAGCGCGCCGCCTCGCAGGCCTTGGCCCTGGAACTGGAAATCTTCGAGACCCTGCGCGAAGAGGTCCGCCTCCTGGCGCCCGAGATCCAGGCCGGCCACGACGCCGTCTGCGCGCTCGACGTCGCCTGCGCCAATGCCGCCTGGGCCGAGGACTATGACGCCGTCCGCCCGCGGGTCGACGACAGTTTGCGCCTGAAGATCGTGCGCGGCCGCCATCCGGTGGTGGCATCTGCGCTGAAGTCGCAAGGCAAGCCGTTCACACCCAACGATGTCGACCTCGACGCCGACGGGTTGGACGCCTCGCGGCTTTCCCTGGTCACCGGGCCGAACATGGCCGGTAAATCGACCTATCTGCGCCAGAACGCGCTGCTGATCATCATGGCCCAGGCCGGCCTGTTCGTACCGGCCAAGGCGATGCATCTCGGCGCCGTCGACCGCCTGTTTTCGCGCGTCGGTTCGGGCGACGACCTGGCCCAGGGCCGCTCGACCTTCATGATGGAAATGGTCGAGACCGCCGCCATCCTGACCCAGGCCAGCGCGCGCTCGTTCGTCATCCTCGATGAAATCGGCCGCGGCACCGCGACCTTCGACGGCCTGGCCATCGCCTGGGCCAGTGCGGAGACCCTGCACGACGTCATCGGCTGCCGAGCTTTGTTCGCCACCCATTATCATGAGCTGGCCGCGCTGGAAAAACGCCTGAAGGCCGTCAGCAACCTGTCCCTGCAGGCGCGCGAGCACAATGGCGAGCTGATCTTTTTGCACGAAGTGCGCACGGGTGCGGCCGACCGCTCCTACGGTGTCCAGGTGGCCAAGCTGGCCGGCATGCCGCCGGCCGTCGTCGCCCGTGCCCGCGATATCCTGCAAAGGCTGGAAGAGGATAACCAGACCAAACTGCGCCTCGACGACCTGCCCCTGTTCGCCTTCGAGCGCGCGGCACCCGTTCAAACCCATACGCCGTCAAAGTTCGAGGTGGCGCTCAACAGCGTCGATCCCGATGAATTGAGCCCCAAGGAGGCCTTGGAGCTCATCTATAATTTACATAAGTTGGTTAAAACGGGCGGCAATAGCTAAATGATGGTAGTGAAACGCGTACTGTGAACGGCGCCCCGATGCTCACCCTGACCCATCCCCCCGCTCCCGGGTACCGTATCGACGGTGCCGCCCTGCGTCAGGCCCTGACCCAGGCCTATGAGGAGTCAAGCGGCGACACGTCCGATCTGCGCCGCCGCGCCGTCGCCATCCTCAAGGAAGCCTGGGACCTGGCGCGCACCAGCATCCTCAGCGACATCGACCATCAGAAGGGCGGCGCCGCCACGGCGCGCACCCTGGCCAAAAGCGCCGACGAGATCGTTTCGGCGCTCTGGGACTTCACCCTGGTCCACGTCTATCGCGCCCGCAATCCGACCGAAGGCGAACGCCTGGCCCTGATCGCGGTCGGCGGCTATGGCCGCGGCGAGCTGGCCCCCTATTCCGACCTCGACCTGTTGTTCCTGCGCGCCTGGAAGGAAACCTCACACTCGGAATCGGTGATCGAGTTCATCCTCTACACCCTGTGGGACCTGGGCCTGAAGGTCGGCCACGCCTCGCGCACGGTCGAGGAAACGCTGAAATACGCCAAGGGCGATCACACCATCATGACGGCGGTGCTGGAAAACCGCTTCATCGCCGGCGATCGCGACCTGGGCAACAGCCTGCGCGACAAGCTGAGCAGCGATGGCGTGCGCGCCGGCGCCTATGAGTTCATCGCCGCCAAGCTCGAGGAACGCGACGCCCGCCACATCAAGGCCGGCACGACGCGCTTCGTGGTCGAGCCCAATGTCAAGGAAGGCAAGGGCGGGCTGCGCGACCTGCATACCCTGTTCTGGATCGCCAAATATACCGCCGGCGACGACGAGCATATTTCGCGCACCAAGTGGGGCGTGCTCGACACCATCCTGACCGAAAAGGAACGCCAGATCTTCGTGCGCGCCTTCGACTTCCTGTGGAAGGTGCGCATCCTGCTGCACGTGGCGGCCGGCCGCGCCGAAGAACGCCTAAGCTTCGACCTGCAGCCGGAAATCGCCCGGCGCATGGGCTTTGTCGACCGCGCCGGCGAGCCCAATGTCGAGCGCTTCATGCGCCGGTATTTCATGACGGCCAAGGAGGTCGGCGCGCTGACGCGCACCTTCTGCGCCAAGCTGGAAGCCCAGGAGGCCAAGCCGCTGACGCGCCTGGCGCAGATGGTCCAGTCGGGCCTCATGAGCCTGAACAAGCCCGATCATCCGGGCTTTGCGGTCGTCGGCGGCCGCCTGTCGGTCACGGGCCCTGATGTCTTCACCAAGTCACCGGTGGCGATGTTCAAGCTGTTCAAGATGGCCGACCGCATGGAGCTCGACCTGCACCCGGACGCTTTCACGGCCATCGCGCGCAACCTGCACCTGGTGACGCCGAAGCTGCGCCGTGACGCGGATGCCGCCCGGCTGTTCCTCGATATCCTGGTGCGTGGCAAGAACCCCTACAAGACGTTGGGCCTGATGTCGGAAACCGGCCTGCTCGGCCGCTATATCCCCGAATTCGGCCGCATCGTCGCGCAAACCCAGTTCAACATGTACCACGCCTATACGGTCGATGAGCACACGCTGCGCGCCATCGACATCATCCATGGCGTCGAACATGGGCGTTACAAGGACGACCACCCCCTGGCCAGCGGCCTGATGCCGCAGCTCCAGGACAAGGAAAGCCTGTACCTGGCCATGCTGCTGCATGACACCGGCAAGGGCAATGAACAGGGCCAGGAAATCGGCGGCGAGATCGCCGCGCGCAAGGCCTGCGAACGGCTGGGCCTGGAACAGTGGAAGACCGACCAGGTCGCGTGGCTGGTTCGCCACCACCTGGTGCTTTCCGACTATGCGCAAAAGCGCGACGTGTCCGATCCGCAGACAATCGCCAGCTTCGCCCATATCGTCGAGACGCCGGAACGGCTGCGCCTGCTGCTGATCCTGACGGTCGCCGATATCCGCGCCGTCGGCCCGGGCGTATGGAACGCCTGGAAAGGCCAGCTGATGCGCGACCTGGTCTCGGCGACCGAAAGCGCGTTTCGCGGCGGCCGCGACATCGACGCCATCTCGCGCGTCAGCGAGGACCTCAGGGCGCGCGCCCATGAGCGGCTACAGATCCTGTCGGAAAACAATGACGACATGGCCGCCTGGCTCGAGACCATGGACGAGTCCTACCTGTTTTCGTTCTCGCCGGACGATATCAAGGCCCATGCGGCTCTGGTCTGGTCGACCTTCGATTCCGAACCGGCCGCCCGGGCGCGCATCGACGACGAGCGCCATGCCACCGCCTTTGCCGTTTCGGCCCAGGACCGGCCGGGCCTGTTCGCTGACCTGGCGCGCTGCCTTGCCAATGTCGGCGGCAATGTCGTCGGCGCCCAGGTCTTTACCTCGTCCGAGGGCAATGCGCTCGACGTCTTCTACGTCCAGGACGCCGCCGGCGATCCGTTCGCCAAGGACGATCCGGTGCGCATGAAACAGACCGAGCAGCAGTTGGAACAGGCGGCCCTGGGCAACCTGCCGCCGCAAGCCGCCTATAATTCGGCCTTCGCCAGCCGCACCGCCGCCTTTGCCATCGCGCCGACCGTCTCGTTCGACGACGAGTCGAGCCACGATGCGACGGTGATCGAGGTCTCGGGCCGCGACCGCCCGGGCCTGCTGGCCGATCTCGTCAGCGCCATTTCCAAGGCCAAGCTCGATATCGCCTCGGCCCATATCGACTGCTATGGCGAACGCGCGGTCGACGCCTTTTATGTCACCGATCGCGGCGGCCAGCCGCAACTAACCGGGCCGCAGAAGACCAGCGTGCGCAAATCGCTGTTGAGTGTGCTCGACACCCAGCCGACGGCCCCGACCAAGCGCACCCTCGCCCGCGCCAGGGCGTCTACCGCGCGATAATCTTTCTCCTCCCCATCGTAACACGGTGGGGAGGAGAGTTACGATCCTTAACCCTCTGCTAACCTACTTGCGTGCACGTCGAGGCTGACCTACACCTCAGCATCTCCCTCTTGCCGCAGGCCTTCCCGTGTCTCAGACTCCCGCCGCCCCGGCCCGCAAGTCCGGCTTGTTGCGCAATTCGCTGATCAACAGCGCCTTTACCCTGATTTCGCGCTTTGCCGGCTTTGCCCGCGACCTGGTGTTGACTGGCTATCTGGGCGCCAGCGGAAGCATCTGGGCGGACGCCTATGCGACCGCCCAGCAATTCCCCAACCTGTTCCGCCGCATCTTCGCCGAGGGCGCCTTCTCGACCGCCTTTGTTCCCTCCTATTCCGCCGCCTTGGAACGCGACGGCAAGGAAGCCGCCGACAAAATGGCGCACGACGCCATGGCGACCCTGGTCTTCCTGACGGTCATCCTGACCCTGGTCTGTGAATTGACCATGCCGTGGCTGATGTTCGTGCTGAAGCACGGCTTTGTCAGCAATCCGGAAAAGTTCAAGTGGACGGTGATCTTTACCCAGATCACCATGCCCTACCTGCCGTGCATGGCCATCGTCGCCCACCTGGCCGGTGTGCTGAATGCGCGCAACCGCTTCGTCCTGTCGGCCGGCGTGCCGATCCTGCTCAATGCCGTCACCCTGCTCTGCATCCTGCCGACGCATACCATCTTCGGATCGGCCCTGATGGGCTCGATCGGCACGATCATCGCCGGCATTTTGCAGGCCGCCTTGTTGTTGTGGGGGGCGCGCAAGACCGGCGCCCATGTCAGCCTGTCGATCATCCCGGTGTTCAGCCCGCAGATCAACAAGCTGTTGCTGCTGGCCGTACCCGGGGCGCTGGCCGCCGCGGCGACCCAGGTCAATTTCTTCGTCTCGCAGTCCTTTTCGTCGACGGTGAACGGCGCCACCATGTGGCTGACCATCGCCGACCGCTTCTTCCAGCTGCCGCTGGGCCTGGTCGGCGTCGCCATCGGCTCGGCCCTGCTACCGGCCCTCTCGCGCGCCGTTCACGCCGAGGACCATGAGCACGCCCAGGAAACCATGGACCAGGCTTTCGTCTTCGCCATGGTCTTCGCCCTGCCCGCCGCCGTGGCCCTGGTCGCCATGCCCTTCTTCCTGGTCGACGGCATCTATACGCGCGGCAGCTTCCACATCAGCGACTCTTTGTGGACCGCACGCTGCCTGATGCAATACGGCTGGGGCGTGCCCGCCTTCGTGCTGACGCGCATTCTCAACCCCGCCTTCTTCGCGCGCAAGGACACGTTCGGGCCGATGAAGTTCGCCATGGTCAGCGTCGTCGTCAATATCGTCGTCGGCGTCACCATGTTCCATTTTATCGGCGTACCGGGCCTGGCCATGGGGACGTCGGCCGGCTCATGGGTCAACGCCATCCTGATGATGATCACGCTTGCCCGCCGCAAGACCTGGATCATCGGCGCCAAGGCACTACGCCGCCTCTTGCTGGTGCTGCTGGCCGGTGCCATCATGGCCGCCTTCTGCGCCTATGCCTCGCATATGCGCCCGGTCATCGAGGCTGCCATCGGCACGATCCTGCCGCACCACAATGGCGTGGCGGAGATCAGCATCCTGGGCCACAAGGCGATCGGCACCAAGGAAATCGGCGCGGTGGCGGTTTCACTGACCGGGGTTTTCGTCTATATCGCGCTTCTTTTCGTGACCGGCGCCTTCCGCCTGTCCGAGCTCAAGGCGATGAGACGGCGTTAAACGATGAACGATACCCCCAAACCCATGCGTATCCTGTCCGGCATCCAGGCCTCGGGGTCTTTGCACCTCGGCAACTATCTGGGCGCCTTGAAGAAGTTCGCCGACATGCAGTCGGGCGACGCCGAGCGCTTTTATTTCATCGCCGACCTGCACGCCATCACCGTCTGGCAGGACCCCGCCGTGCTGGTCGCCCAGACGCGTGAAATCGCCGCCTGTTACCTGGCCGCCGGCGTCGATCCCGACCGGTCGGTGATCTTCCCGCAATCGGCCGTGCCCGGTCACACCGAGCTCGCCTGGCTGTTCAACTGCGTCGCCCGCCTCGGCTGGCTCGACCGCATGACGCAGTTCAAGGACAAGGCCGGCAAGGACAAGGAACGGGCCTCGATCGGGCTCTACACCTATCCGGTGCTGCAGGCCGCCGATATCCTGCTTTACAAGGCGACCCATGTCCCTGTCGGCGAGGACCAGCGCCAGCACCTGGAATTGACACGCGACGTCGCGAAAAAGTTCAACCACGACTACGGCGTCGACTACTTCCCGGTGCCGGAAACCCTGTACCAGGGTCCGGGCGCGCGCATCATGAGCCTGCGCGACGGCCTGGCCAAGATGTCGAAGTCCGACCCTTCGGACAATTCGCGCATCAACCTGACCGACGACGCCGACACCATTGCCGGCAAGATCAAGAAGGCCAAGTCCGACGCCGACGTCCTGCCGGAGAGCGAAGACGGCCTGGCCGAACGTCCGGAAGCCAAGAACCTTGTCGGCATTTATGCGGCCCTGTCGGGCGTCACTACCCAGGCGATCCTCGACCAGTTCGGCGGCAAGGGCTTCGGCGCCTTCAAGCCGGCCCTGGCCGAGGTTGTCGTCGACAAGATGGCGCCGATTTCGGTCAAGCTGCGCGGCCTTTTGGCCGATCCGGCCGAGATCGACCGCGTCCTGCGCAAGGGCGCCGACAAGGCCAATGAAATCGCCGCACCCACCGTGGCCGAAACCAAGAAAATCGTGGGGCTCTGGGGCTAGCCCCCGCTTGAGAAAGGTCTGATCGTGATGAAAGCGTTCGTTGTCCTCGCCGGAGCCGCCCTTATGCTCAGCGCCTGCCACGCCGAAACGACCGCCGGCAGCACCTCGTCGTCGGGCGGCAATGTCTCCGTCTCGCGGACGACCGAAGTCAACGGCAAGGTGATGAAGTCCGCCTTGGCCTTCTCGGCCTTCGCCATGCGCACGCCCCCGGGCGGTCAGACGACGACGGCGGCCTATGTCACGGTGACCAATACCGGATCGTCCGCCGACCGGCTCATTTCGGCGTCGTGCACCTGCGCGACCAGCGCCATGCTGCACACGACAACGCACAGCAATGGCATGGTCGGCATGAACGAGGCCGACGGCTTTGCCTTGCCGGCGGGCCAGACCCTGGTCTTCAAGCCGGGCGGCGATCATATCATGCTGATGGGCGTGACGGGCGCGCCGAAGGAAGGCGATTTCGAAGACATCGTGCTGACCTTCGCCAAGGCCGGCCCGGTGACCCTGCACATGCCGGTCCGCGATGCGCCCTTGAGCGACAATTCATCGGACGGCATGAGCGGCATGAAGACGTAGGTTTTTGAACCACGAACCCCACGAAAAACACGAACGCGCCGGTACGGCGCGAAGCGCCCGTTAATTCAGGCGCTTCGCGCGATTTCAGCCAAGCCCTGAAGTTCGTGTTTTTCGTGGGGTCCGTGGTTCAAAAACCTTCAAACCGGCTGCGCGACCGATCCGAACACCGAGTCGATATAACCGAGAAGCGCCTGGATCGACGCCTTGGTCGCGGCTTCGTCATAGCGCATCAGGCCGCCGCTAAACTCGTCGGCGTCGAAGGCGTGCGTCGCTTTCAGGCTCAAGGTCTGCGTCGGCACGCCCTCGGCGTTCAGCCGTTCCATGGTCTTGATCGTATGCGCGTAAGGCGTCAGGTGGTCGAGCTCGGCGGCCACGGTGAAGACGCGCGGCCGGTAGTGCCACGCGTTGAAATTGGTCCGCGCCGGGAAGTTGATATAGGGGTAGATGAAGAACAGCGCCTTGACGCCGTCGAGCCACTTCGGATCCGGGTTTTCCAGGCGCGCCTCGCCCGGCCGGGTCAGCTTTTCGGTCATCAGGTCCATGATGCTCCAACCGCCATGGCTTTCGCCGAACAGCATCAGGTTGGTCGCATCGACGTCCTTGCGCTGGCGGATGCCCCAGACGGCCGCCAGCACGTCGCCCGAGCGCTCATAGCCCTGCAACGCCATGCCGGTACAGATCATCGAAACGGCAAAGGTGCGGCCCCAGCCGCGGGCGCCGAAGGAATCGACCAGGAAGATACGGATGCCCGTGGCGGTGGCCGCTTCGGCATACAGCGTGTTGTGCGGCCCGACACCGCCGCAGCCGTGGAACATGATCATGGTCGGCCGCGGCACATCGTCGTCAGGACCGTAGATCGCGATCTTAGGCTCAAGCAAGCGCCAGCGCTTTTCCAGCGTATCGTTCTGCAGCAGCATCACGCCCCCAAATCAATCAGGCCGCATCATCGAGACACAGCGCATACAAATCAAGCTTCTTGGCAAATCAAGCTTCTTGGCAAATCAAGCTTCTTGGCAAATCAAGCTTCAAGCTGGGCAATTGTAGGGCGAGGCCCAAAAATGCCGCATTGCAAGCCCAGCGAAAGTTGGCCGAAAATGCTTGCCTTTTGGCCAACTGTCACAATATAAGTTACAAATAGCCTAGCCAAGGAGCGCGCCATGTCCCGGACCTCAGAACACCCCATCCTGCCCGTTTTCACCGACCGTTGGTCGCCGCGCGCCTTCGCCGAAAAGCCGGTCACCGAAGCCCAGGTCCTGACCCTGCTCGAAGCCGCCCGCTGGGCACCGTCGGCCTCCAACTTGCAGCCCTGGCGCTTCATTTACGGCATCAAGGGCGAGCCGGAATTCGACACCTTGCTGAGCCTCCTGATCCCGTTCAACGAGGGCTGGGCCAAAAATGCCGGTGCGCTTATCTTCGTTGCTTCGGTGACCTCGTTCGACGGCGAACGCCAGAACGTCTCCAACAGCTTCGACGCCGGCGCCGCCTGGATGTCGCTGGCCCTGCAGGCGCATAGCATGGGTCTGATCACCCACGGCATGGGCGGGATCGAACGCGAAAAAGTGCCGCTGGTGCTGGAATTTTCGCCTCTGCTCAAGGTCGAGGCCGCCATCGCCGTCGGCTATCAGGGTGAAGCGTCGAGCTTGCCCGAGGGTCTGCAGGCGCGCGAAGCCCCGTCGGGTCGCCAGCCGCTGGAAGCCATGGCCTTCAAGGGCCGCTTCTCCGGCGAGATCAAGGCGCCGAACTAAAAAAACCGATACGCTTAAATAAAAAGAGCCTCCAGATCACTCTGGAGGCTCTTTCCTTATCAATGCCGGAAAACGCGGGTGCCGGTAAAGACCATCGCCAGGCCGGCTTCGTCAGCGGCATCGATGACCGCCTGGTCGCCGATCGATCCGCCCGGCTGGATCACCGCGGTGGCGCCGGCCGCGGCCGCTTCGAGCAGGCCGTCGGGGAAGGGGAAGAAGGCTTCCGACGCACAGGCCGAACCCAGGGCCAGCGAGTCGGTCAGGCCCAGGCCCTCGGCGGCTTCCTGGGCGCGCAGGCGGGCGATCCGCGCCGAGTCGCGGCGGTTCATCTGGCCGGCGCCGATACCGGCGGTGCGGCCGTCCTTGGCGTAGACGATAGCGTTCGACTTGACGTGCTTGGCGACGGTAAAGGCGAACAGCATGTCCTGGATCTCGGTCGGCGTCGGCTGGCGCTTGGTGACGACCTTGAGGTCGGCCGCCGTAATGCGCGCCGTATCTCGCGACTGGACCAGCATGCCGCCGGCCACCGAGCGGAAGACCTGGCCGCCGGCCACGGGATCGGGCAGGGACCCGGTCAGCAGCAGGCGCAGGTTCTTCTTGGCGGCAAAGACGGCGATGGCGTCGTCATCGGCATCGGGGGCGACCACAACCTCGGTGAAGACCTCGATGATCTTTTCAGCGGTCGCCTTGTCGAGGCGGCTGTTCAAGGCAACGATGCCGCCGAAGGCCGACACCGGATCGCATTCCAGGGCGCGGCGATAGGCTTCGATCAGGGTGCCGCCGGTCGCCACGCCGCACGGATTGGCGTGCTTGACGATGACGCAGGCCGGCGCGGCCTTGGGGTCGAATTCGGCGGCGAGTTCAATGGCGGCGTCGGTATCGGCGACATTGTTGTAGCTCAGTTCCTTGCCTTGGAGCTGCTTGGCCGTGGCGACGCCCGGGCGATTTTCGCCGGTCTTGTAGAAGGCCGCCGACTGGTGTGGATTTTCGCCGTAGCGCATGGTCTGCAGACGCGTGCCGCCGACCGTCTTGCGCTCGGGATAGTCGTCGCCCAGTTGACCGGCGCACCAGGTCGAGACGGCGGCGTCATACGACGCCGTGCGCGCGAACGCCTTGGCGGCCAGGGTCTTGCGCAGGGCAAGCGTGGTCGATCCATCAGCTGAGACGGCGGCCAGGACCGCGTCCATGGCGGCCTTGTCGACGCAGATGGCGACATAGGGATGGTTCTTGGCCGACGAGCGGATCATGGCCGGACCGCCGATGTCGATATTCTCGATCGCGGCTTCGAAAGCGCCGCCACCTTCGACGGTCTTTTCGAATGGATAGAGGTCGATCCAGACGATATCGATCGGGGTGATGTCGTGCTCGCGCAGCGCCTGGGCATGCTTGGGCGCGTCGCGATAGGCCAGAAGCGCGCCATGCACCTTGGGGTGCAGGGTCTTGACGCGGCCGTCCATCATCTCGGGGAAGCCGGTGACGTCGGACACGTCGGTGACCGGGATGCCGGCCTTGGCGATCGCCGCCTTGGTGCCACCCGTCGACAGGATATCGATGCCGGCGGCATGCAGGGCCTGTGCCGCCTCGACCAGGCCGGTCTTGTCGGACAGCGAGATCAGGGCGCGTTTCGGGGTGACGCGATCGGGCGCGGGCGGGAAGTCGGGTGCGGCGGGCATGACAGATCCGTGAAGCTTCGGGGGAATGCCGCGCGCTTTACACGACGCCACCTTCTTTGCCAAACGCAAAAGGCCCGGAGGTTCCCCTCCGGGCCTTGATGTCATAGGTAACGGTTATTGACGGACGTAACGATAGACGACCTTTTCACGGCCATGGTCGCGATAGACGACGCGCTCGCGATAGGCGACCTCGTGTTCGCAGACCGACTTGCCATGGTCGTGGCCGATCTTCGAGCCGATGGCGCCGCCGGCGACGGCGCCGCCGACCGTACCGAGCAGGCGGGCGTGACCGAAGACGGCGTTGCCGATCAGGCCACCGGCGACGGCGCCGACAGCGGTACCGACGTGCTCGTCGTGCTTCTGCTCATAGCGGCAGACATAGTGGGTATAGGCCGAAGCGGATTGCGGAATAGCTACCGCGGTGGCGATCAGGCCGGTCGAGATAACCGCCACAGCGGCGGTCTTGAGAATTGAAGTCATGGTGCGGTTCCTTTCTGTGCCGGAGGATAGATGCCGGCGGAATGCAGGAACCAATCTATACCACCGAACGTGAAAGGAAGCTGAGGGGATCATTCATCTTCGTTCAGGTTTAGTGTTTGGTTTTTATGGTGTTTTTATAAGGAAATCATAAGATTTGAGGCCAATGAATACCTCATCGAACCGCCTAGCCCAGCCACTTGGAGCAGCGAATGACGGAACAGAAATTGCCACGGCAAAAATGCGGATCCTTGTCGGCGATGACATCGGCCTTGACGTTGCCGAAAGTGGTTTCGGGCTTGTGCTTGATGCCTTCGTAAAAGGCATCGATGATGTCTTCCTTGAACTTTTCCGTTCGCGGAAAGGCGTTGACGACGGCTTCACGCTCGTCATCGCCATACTGATCGTAGGTCAGGCCAAGGACATCCATTTCAACACCCGCCGTCACCAGGGCGACGACCGGGTGCATGTGCTCGGGCACCCCCGGTGTCGTGTGCAGGGCGATGGCGGTCCACACCGTAAAGGCGTCGTCTTCCGAAATACCGTGGCCGCGCAGGAAGTCACGCGCCGCAAAAGCGCCATCGACCTCGAAGCGCTTATCGACGCTGGCGTGACTGGGCATCAGGCCGATGTCGTGGAACATGGCGCCGGCATAGAGCAGCTCCCGGTCGAAGGCCAGGCCGCGGTGGATGCCCGCCAGCGCACCGAAATGATAGACGCGGCTTGAGTGATTGAACAAAAGCTCGGTTTCGGTATCGCGGATGTAGGCCGTTATGGCCTTGGCCAGGGGTGAATCGGGAATAGCGGCGGCTTCGACGAGGGGGCTCATGACGTGTCTCCCGAAAGGACTTGCGCACATCATAAAAAGGCAGCGTTTTGGCGGCAATTGATGTAGAGCATCATTTTGGGACATTTCTCGACCGAAGCGGCCACCGATGCGGGCAAACGCGAAAACGATAGGACCAAAAACGATCGTCATGGTGGCCCTGCCCGGCGTGCAGCTTCTCGATGTCTCCGGTCCGCTGGACGTCTTCGCCGAAGCCAATGCCCAATTGGGCCGGGACGCCTATCGGCTCCTGGTAGCGACCGGCGAGCCTGGCGCGATCCGTAGTTCGTCGGGTGTGCGCCTCATGCCGGACCGGGTCATCGGTGTCGATAGCGATGCGCCGATAGACACCTTGCTGATCGCGGGATGCCCCAACGCCGCCGAGGTGCCCGCCGACGGCCGGGTGATCGACTGGCTGCGCCGGTGCGCGCCACTGGCCCGGCGGTTCGGTTCCGTCTGCAGCGGCGCCTTTTTCCTGGCGGCGACGGGGCTTATCGACGGGCGGCGGGTGACGACCCATTGGGCGGTCGCCGCCGAACTCGCCCGGCGCTTTCCCGAGGTGATCGTCGATGAGGACGCCATCCATGTCAGCGACGGGCCGGTGCGTACGGCCGCGGGGGTCACGGCCGGCCTGGATCTGGCCCTGGCCCTGGTCGAGGAGGATTTCGGCCACGATCTCGCCCGGCGCATCGCCGGCCAATTGGTGATGTTCTTCAAGCGCCCGGGCGGACAGATGCAGTTCAGCCGCCATGGCGAAGCGGCGCCGGCGGGCCGCGCCGCCTTGCAGGAGCTGCAGCGGTGGGTCGCCGCCCACCCCGGCGAAGATCATAGTGTGGCCAGCCTGGCCCAGCGCATGGCGATCAGTCCGCGCCACCTGTCGCGGTTGTTCCGCAACGAAGTCGGGATCACGCCGGCCAGTTGGGTGGAGGCCGCACGCGTGAGCGCGGCACGGCAGCGTCTCGAGCGTGGGCCGGATGCGCCCAAGCAGGTCGCGGCCTTTTGCGGCTTTGCCGACGCCAACACGTTTCGCCGCGCTTTCACGCGTCATGTCGGCGTGACGCCCGCCGACTATCGCAAACGCTTTGCCAAGATCTCTAGCGATTAGCTCTCCGCCGGCGACAGCTTCCAGCGTACACGCGAGGCCGTGTCGGGGCGGCTGACGCCCTTCAGCTCGATCACCGTGGTCTTGCGCGTCAAGCCGCCTTCGAAAATCACGCCATGGGTCAGCGTGACCTCGCGCGCATCGTGGCGGAACCACCAGCCGCGTCCGCCCGGTCCGCGCAACAGGACGCTCTTCTTGTCGCGAGCCAGCGACGCCTGGACTTCCGGATGCAGGCGAAAGGCGATGACGAATGGCCCGGTGGTCAGCTTCTCGACCTTGGCCTCAACCGGTGTCAACCGGTCCTCGCCGCGCAGTTCGTCGCGCTGCGTGTCGACATAGAGCCGGCGCTCGTGCTTGACGCCATATTGCTCGCGCCAGCCCTCGTGCTCCATCTCGAGCAGGGTGCCGGAATCCTCGGCGTCGACGCGGCGCGAGCGCACCTTGTAGCGATCGCCTTCCAGCGTGTAGTTGAGCATCTCGCCAAACTTGCCGCCGACCGGCGCCAGCAACGGCTTTTCGCCAATGCTCAGCGTATTGCCTTCCCGGACGACGCGCATGTCCTGGCGGTCCGACTGGTTGGGCGACCAGCCGGGCGACACGATCAGCTTGTCGCGGCCGCCCGACGCTTCGAAGGCCATAGGATAGTCGCAGGCGGCGAAGCCCATCGCGCCCTGGCGCGGCTCACCGCTATCAACGATCACGTGCAGCGAGCGGCCAACCAGGCGATGATAGCGGCCGTGGTCGAGCAGGTTGGGCGCCGCCGTCTGGCCGTGCGGGCGGTTGTCGTCGTGGACCAGGGCCGCGGCGACCCGGCCGGGGCTCAAGCCTTCGGAGCCTTGAAAGCCACAGAGGCTGCCGTCCGGATGGGACAGCACGCGGATGAAGCGGGTCAGGCGGTCGATATGCTGGCTGATCGTTTCCGGCACGGCCAGGCCGCGCTGGTTCAAGCCATCCTCGACCATCAGCAGGTCATAGAGCAGGTCCAGTCCCTGCTCAGCTGAGCGCGAAGCGTGCGAGCCGTCGATCAGCACGGTCTTTTTCAGCGCCTTGGGCAGCAGCTTCAGGCCCTTGTTGCGGAAACGGTCGCCCGTCGGCCCGGCCAGGACGCAGCCCAGCGCGATCAGGGCGACGGCCTTTTCGGCGGCATATTCCTCTTCGTTGAGGCGCAGCAGGTGACGCCCCTGCTCGGCCATGGATTGGGCCAGAGCCGCGACATCGGCCGGCGTGCCGATGGCCGACAATCGTCTTGCTGAAATAGACAGGTTGATCAACCGGCGCGCCACCACCGCCTCGCCCCAGGCAAACGGTGTCCACTTGCGGAAGGTCTGCTGCCACAGGCCGAACAGCCGCAACGCTTCCTTGGCGCCGGGATCGCCCTGGCTGAGCACGGCCGACAACCAGGCGAAGCGATGCAGTTCCAGCGCGAAGGACCGCGTCGGGCTGGGCCGGTTCCACGGATCGCCGCTGCCCTGCACGCTCATGCGGCCGCCGCCGAGCGCGAAGCGGCCGGAGAGAATGGCGCGGCCCAGCACCGGATCCGCCGGGCGCATGTCGTGCGGCGCGGCGATGAAACCGTCGGGCACGCGGCCCTTCAGGGTAAGGGCATAGCCCGGCATGCCGTAAAGTTCGGCGCCCAGTTGCTTGGTGAGCACGGCCGTGACCACACGCAGCCACGGCGTCTGTACGATACCGGACTCGCTGGGCGTGGACGACTGCTCGTAAGCCTGCATCGCCTAGAGACCCTCGACGCCTTTCAGCGCGCGGATATTGGCGGCATATTGTGCGGGACCGCCCTTGAAGGCAGCGGTGCCGGCCACCAGCGCCGTGGCGCCGGCCGAGACGCAGGCTGAGGCATTGGTGGCCGTAACGCCGCCATCGACCTGGAGGATCGCTGTATGACCGGTGCGGTCGAGGATCTTGCGCACCGCTTCGATCTTGCGCAGTTGGTTGTCGATAAAGCTTTGGCCGCCAAAGCCCGGATTGACGCTCATGATGAGCACCAGGTCGAGGTCGTCGAGCACCCAGTCGAGGATTTCGACAGGGGTCGCCGGATTGAGCACGACGCCGGCACGGGCGCCGAGATGGCGGATCTGGCGCAGCGTACGATGCAGATGCGGGCCGGCCTCGGGATGGACGCTCATGATATCGGCGCCGGCGGCGCGGAACGCCTCAAGGAAGGGATCAACCGGCGAAATCATCAGATGGACGTCGAAGGTCAGCGTCGTATGTGGCCGCAACGCCTTGACCACGTCCGGACCGAGGGTGATGTTCGGCACGAAGTGGCCGTCCATGACATCGATATGGATGAAGTCGGCCCCGGCTTCCGTGATCGCCTTGACCTCTTCGCCCAGCTTGGCGAAGTCCGAAGCCAGGATCGACGGGCAGATCAGCGGAGCGGTGTGCGGCATGAATAAATTCACCTCTTCGGGAGTGTGAGCATAAAGCGCGCGCACGCGCCGAGGTCAAGCGGCTGAAGTCGAATTTAACCGCCGCAATTCTTAACGAAAAGTTGCGTGTATAACCCCGCCGCTGCGCAAGAATTTACCGGCTCATCACGGCGATAAAAAAGCCGTCCTGGCTGCCCGGGCGCTGGTGCGGCAAGAGGCGCACCCAACCTTCGGGACGCACGCTGTCCAGCGGCACACCGGCTTCATTATGCGCCGTCTGCGGATCGATCTTGACCAGGCTGAACTCGGGATGACGGCGCAGGAAGGCCACGACCTGGGTCTCGCCCTCCTCGCGTTCCAGCGAACAGGTGCAGTAGACCAGTCGCCCGCCCGGCGCGACGCGCGGCGCCGAGGCATCCAACAAGCGATGCTGGACGTCGGCCAGCTTGGCGATGTCAGCCGGGCGCGTCGCCCACAGCACGTCAGGCTGGCGGCGGAAGGTGCCGGTCGAGGTACAGGGCGCGTCGAGCAGGACGACGTCGAAGGTCCGCTTATCGTCCCAGGCTTCGGCGTCGGCCATGGCGACCTCGGCCTGATAACCGATGCGCGCCAGGTTTTCCTCGATGCGCGTCAGGCGGCCCTTGGAGCGGTCGACCGCGACCGCGGTAGCGCCGGCGGCCAGCAGTTGCAGGGTCTTGCCGCCCGGCGCGGCGCAGAGGTCGACAGCGGTCTTGCCAGTCAGGTCACCCAGCAGCGCCACCGGCACGGCGGCGGCGGCGTCCTGGACCCACCAGTCGCCATCGTTAAAGCCGGCCCATTCGCGGATATCGCCGCGCAGCGCGCTGCGCAGGGACAGGCCGCCCAGCGGCGTGCCTTCGAGCGCGGCGGTATGGGTTTCGAGCGCGGCCTGGGTCTTGAAGCTGAGATCGGTCGCCGGCTCCTCGGTCAGGACCAGGGCGATGGCCTTGGCGTCATCGGCGCCGTAATTGGCTTTCCAGCGCGCGAACAGCCAGTCGGGCGCCAGGCGGTTGGGATCGGGCTTTTTCAGGCCGCCTTCGCGAATGACGCCGCGCAGGATGGCATTGATCAGGCCCTTGTAGGGGCGGGTGGTGCTGTTGCGTTCGGCCAGTTTGACCGTGGTCGAGACGGCGGCGAAGTCCGGCACCTGCATGAAGCCGATCTGGGCCAGGCCGATGCGCAGCAGGGCGCGGATCGGCTCCGGCGGCGCCTTCGTGGTCTTGGACGCGATGACGGTGTCGAGCTGGCCCAGGCGGCGCAGGACCAGCATGGTCAGGGCGCGGGCGAAGCTGCGGTCGACTTCCGACATGTTGAGATAGGCGGCCTTGGTCAGGGCTTCGTCGAAACCCGAGCGCTTTTCACGCGCCGCGTCGATCAGGTCCATGGCGGCGATGCGGGCCGCCATGCCGATGGTATCGGCGGCATCCTCGGCCGCAGGGGTGTCGGGGCGAACCGCCTTGGGGCCGGATTTTTGTCCTGACTTCGCCGGCGCCTTGTTAGGTGCCTTGTGGATCGGACCCTTGACGGAATTGCGGAGGTTTTTCGGCGGAGGCGCCATGACTGTACTCGTAAGATGCTTGGGAAAGGCGCGCCTATACGCCTTGCCGACCGCCCCGTCACGACTTAAATTAGGCGCATGTCTGACGAAGCCCCTTCCGACCTGTCTGCGCTCACGCCGAAAAAGGTCTTGAGTCCCGCCGCGCAACGCGCCCTGGCCGAAGCCGCCGAACGCCGCGCCCTGGCCGATGCCGAAGCGGCCCGCGCCATCGAAGAAGGCGGTCCCTCCGGTCCCGAGCCCACGCGCTATGGCGACTGGGAACGCAAGGGCATCGCGGTCGATTTCTAAAGGGTTTTTTGGCGACGAAAAGCACGAAAAAACGAAAAATACGAAACCACGGATGACCCGTCTTCTGCGCAAAAAGGCCCGCATGTTAATGCGCTTCGCGCCAAAGGAACGGCCATTATAGAGTTCGTATTTTTCGTCTTTTCGTGCTTTTCGTCGCTAAATTCCTAAACGTTATGCATCGCCGCCAGGATTGACTGCGTTGCCTTTACAGGATCGGGCGAGCGGGTGATCGGGCGGCCGACGACGACGTGCGAGGCACCGTGTAAAAGCGCCTCCTGCGGCGTGGCGATGCGTTGCTGGTCACCCTTGTCCGAGCCTTCCGGCCGCACGCCCGGCGTGACGATCAGGAAACTTTCCGGCACCCGGGCGCGGATCATCGCCGCCTCCTGGGGCGATGACACGATGCCGTCCAATCCACACTCGACCGCCTGGTCGACGCGGCGCATGACCAGGTCGGTCAATTCCATGCCATAGCCCATCACATCGATGTCGTGCTGGTTCAGCGAGGTCAGCACGGTGACACCGATGATCTTGGTGCGCTCGCCGGTGCGGCCGGCGACGGCGGCGCGCATGACCTGAGGTTCGGCATGCACGGTCAGGATGTCGCAAGCGCCGGCCGACACCGCCTTGGCCGCGCCTTCGACTTGGGCGCCGATATCGTGCAGCTTCCAGTCCTGGAACACGGCCTTGCCGGCAGCGGTCAGCTCTTCGCACAGCGCCAGGCCGCCCTGGGCCAGGAGGGTCAAGCCGATCTTGTAGAAGGATACCGTATCGCCGAGGTCGGCGACCAGCTTGCGCGCCGAAGCCAGGTCGGGCTCGTCGAGCGCCACGATCAGGCGACTATCGGCTTTGAGATGGGTGGTCATGAGGTTCGGTCCTTGATTTGTAATGCGGACCGAAGCGCCCTAAGGCTTATCGGCCCACTTAATTCTGCCGAAGCCGTCTCATGACCCTCATCGCGTTCTACGTCAACTTCTTCATTACGTTGTTTGCGTTGATCGACCCGATCGGCAATGTGCCGATCTTCGCGGCGGCGACGCAGAGCCAGACGCCGACGGCGCGGCGGTGGCTGTCGCTGTATATCGCCATCTTCACGGCGCTGATCCTGACGCTGTTCTTCTTTGCGGGTCTCAGCATCCTGAAATTCTTCGGCATTTCGATGGACGCCTTCCGTATCGCCGGCGGCATCCTGCTGTTCCTGATGGGCCTGGAAATGGCGCGCGGCAACTTCATCGACACCTTCACCCACGCCGACGACGTCAAGGACGGCGGCTCGTCCGACGGCGTGACCGCCCTGCACCACCGCGAAAACGCCATGAAAAGCTTCGAAAAGCTGGTCGTGCCGTTCGCCTTTCCGCTGATGGTCGGTCCGGGCACGATCTCGACGGTGGTCATCCAGGCCGGCGTCGCCCAGGACATGGGCTGGCAGGGCCTGGTCGCCGGCGTCGCCGCCATCCTGACCACCGCCTTCGCGATCCTGGTCACGCTTCTGCTGTCGAACTCGATTTCGAAGCTGTTCGGCCGCGTCGGCATGGTCGTCGTCATCCGCGTGCTGGGCCTGATCCTGTGCGCGCTGTCGGTGCAGATCATCATCTCGTCGGTCAGCGCGATCACACACAACCTGATCCTGCCCGCCGCGGCGCATCCGTATCCAGCCGACGCGCATCATAAGTAAGGCGGAGTGTGGGAAAGTAAGAAACCCCTCCACCGCATCTAGCGCTTCGCGCGTCGTGCGGTCCCCCTGCCTCGCCGGCCCGCGCCCGGTCAAGCCGGGGAGGTCCGATCCATCGCTAGCGATGGATCTTGCGCAGCTGGCTTGAGGCCAGTTCCATGGTCCAGTCGTCAGGCAGGACCTTCAGCAGAGCGGCGGCCACCTTGTTCGGCGCGCCGGGAACGCTGCAGGCGCGATTGGCCTCGGCTGCCTGGAAGCCGTCGCGCGCCACCTCGTCGGCACCCATCCACCACCATTGCGGGATGGCTTTCGAGAGCTTTGAGCGCGTGCCGATCACATCGTGGAATTCGGAGATCGTCCAGCCAGGGCAAAGCGCTGTCACATGCACCCCGTGGTCGCGTACCTCCAGGTGCAGGCTCTGCGAAAAGCGCGTCAGGTAGGTCTTGATCGGACCGTAGAGCGTATCGCCCGGTGACGCCGGCAGATACCCCGCCAGCGAAGCGACATTGACGATACGTCCGAACTTCTGCTCGACCATGCCCGGCAAGAAACGATGAATCAGCTCGGTCGGGCTCAACATCATCACCTGCATGAAGGCGCGATGCGTTTCGAGCGTATTGCCGAGGAAGCCGCCGGGTTGGCCGTAGCCGGCATTGTTGACGACGCCGTCGACCGTGCGGCCCAGCGCCAACAGGCTCTTTTGCAGGTTTTCGGGCGTCGCCGGGTCGCTGAGATCGGCGGGAAGCGCATGGGCCTCGACACCGAAGCGTAGGCGAACCTCGTCGCAAAGGCTGTTCAACCGGTCAGCCCGGCGCGCCGTGACCGCCACGTCCCAGCCGTTCGCCGCATAGACGCGGGCGAACCCCAGGCCGATGCCGGAGGAGGCGCCGGTGATCAGGACAAGACGACGGGCCAAAATATTGCGTTCCCAGCGGTGATCAATGTGCTGGAATCACATGACTTCCGCGCCGTTGCAAGGGGATTTAAGCCGGCTCGGCCACCGACTCTTCGGTCTCGGTGACGCCATGGACCTCTTTCAGAAGGTCGGCGACGGTGATCTTCGACAGGCTGGCGCAAGCCGCTTCGTCGGCCAGCTTCATGGCGGCGTTAATCTGGCGCGGGATGGCCTGGCTGACCGGGCAGCCCTTGGCGCCGACCGGCGCGGAGCCCAGGTGGGCACAGCCATTGACCGCGTGCAGCACGTCTTCGAGCGTGATGGTCTCGGGCCGGCGCAACAGCCACGCCCCGCCGGCCACGCCCGAGCAGGTCGCCAGCAGGCCGGCCTTGGCCAGTTGCGTCGTCATGCGGCGGATCACCACCGGATTGGTCGGGATGGATGCGGCCAGGACAGACGAAGACACCGCCTGTTCCCGGGAATAGGCGTTGCGGTGAGCGAGATACGCAAGGGTATGCGCCGCGACTGGAAATCTTTGACTGTCAGACATATCTATTACGCAAGCTACGACAGAATTGTAACGCCTCCTAGTGAAATACACCAGGAGGATTGTACAAGGCTATAAATAGGCGTAAGAGCGCCACGTTCAAGCGAGGGCCGATTGTCAAGCGGCGATGCGCCGCCGACCCTCAGGAGAGTATGCATGAACGGGGATATCCCTGCGGCCGCGACGGTCACCACGACCGCCTCGGCATCGTCCGGCGCTTCGCCGGACAGTCTTAAATCTGGTTCCACCTCCGCCGATTCGCCATCCCAAGGCCCAAATCCGGGCCAGACCAGCGCCCATCTCAGCCCGCCCGAAGCCGAGTCCGTGCATAGCCACGGCCATGGCCATGCGGGCTTTTGGGGTCTGGCCGTCGGCGCGATCGGCGTGGTCTTCGGCGATATCGGCACCTCGCCGCTCTACGCCTTCCAGGCCGCCATGGTCCAGGCGACCAAGGCATCCAGCGTCAGCGAAGACGCGATCATCGGCGTCGTGTCGCTGGCCTTATGGGCGCTGTTCCTGGTGGTGACGGTGAAGTACGTCATCTTCGTGATGCGCGCCGACAACAAGGGTGAAGGCGGCGTGCTGTCGCTGATGGCGCTGGCCGGCCGCGTCGTCGGCCGCCGTACCAAGCTGGTCTTCTTCCTGGGCGTCATCGGGGCGGCGCTGTTCTACGGCGACTCGATCATCACCCCGGCCATCTCGGTGCTCGGCGCCTTCCAGGGCCTGAACGACGTCAAGTCGCTGCAAGGCATGATTGGCCCCAACACCATTACCTTCGCCTCCTTCGTCATCCTGGTCGGCCTGTTCCTGATCCAGTCGCGCGGCACGGCGACGGTCGCCAAGCTGTTCGGACCGGTCATGGTCACCTGGTTCGCCGTGATCGCCATCCTCGGCGTGATGCACATCAAGGACGATCCGCGCATCTTCTTCGCGCTCAGCCCGCACTATGCCGCGCTTTATATGATCAAGCACGGCATGATCGGCCTGCTGGTCCTGGGCTCGGTCTTCCTGACCGTGACGGGCGCCGAGGCGCTCTATGCCGACATGGGCCATTTCGGCCGTTGGCCGATCCAGGCCTCGTGGCTGTTCATCTGCCTGCCGGCCCTGGTGCTCAACTATCTGGGCCAGGGCGCCTATGTGCTGAAGGCCCTGGCGATTGCCAACGCCCATCACCAGGCGCTGGCCAACCAGGACTGGTTCTTCGTCATGTGCCCGCCGGTCTTCCGGATCGGCTTGGTCGCCCTGGCCGTCATGGCCTCGGCCATCGCCTCGCAAGCGGTGATCACCGGCGCCTATTCGATGTCGCAACAGGCGATCCAGCTGGGCCTCCTGCCGCGCCTCGACGTCCGCCGGACGTCGGAAACCCAACAGGGCCAGATCTTCATTCCGCAGATCAACTCGATGCTGATGATCGGCGTCCTGGCCCTGGTCGTCATCTTCCGCAACTCGGACAACCTGGCCGACGCTTATGGTCTGGCCGTGACCGGCACCATGCTGGTCACCACCATCCTGGCCTACCAGGTGGCGCGTCATATGTGGAACTGGTCGCGCCTGGTCGCCTGGCTGGTCATCGCGCCGATGGCCTGCCTCGACTGCGTCTTCCTGTTCGCCAACGGGCTCAAGATCGCCTCGGGCGGCTGGCTGCCCCTGACCATGGGCTCGATCCTGGTGGCATTGATGGTCACCTGGACCAAGGGCACGCAGATCCTGTCGGAAAAGTCGCGCCGCGACAGCGTTTCGCTGACCGACCTGGTCGAGATGCTGAAGAAGCGTCCGCCGCACCGCGTCCAGGGTACGGCCATCTTCCTGACCTCCGACGCCGATGTCGCTCCGGTCGCCCTGATGCACAATCTCAAGCACAACAAGGTGCTGCACGAGAAGAACATCATCCTGACCGTGCGCACCACCGGCGTACCGCGCGTCCAAGAAAGTGACCGCGTGTCGATCGAAGTGCTGACCGAGGACTTCAAGAAGATCACGCTGAGCTACGGCTTCATGGAAAGCCCGAACCTGCCGCGCGCCATGGGCCTGTGCCGCAAGCTGGGCTTGAAGTTCGACATCATGGCGACGTCGTTCTTCCTCGGTCGCCGCAGTGTCGTGCCTTCGGCCAATTCGGGCATGCCCTTATGGCAGGACCGGTTGTTCATCTTCCTGATGAAGAACGCCACCAACCCGACCGAATTCTTCCACATCCCGCCGGGCCGCGTGGTCGAGTTGGGCACCCAAGTCACTGTTTAGAAATCAAGCCGTCGGGAAACCGGCGGCTTTTTCATTGCGCCAGGCTTTGGGGGATATGCCCATCACCCGCTTGAAGGCATGGGAAAACGCGCTATCGGACTCGTAACCCGCCGCTCGGGCGACCCGGCTTAACGCTTCGTCGCCGCGCCGCAGGGCTCGGCCTGCCAGGCGCATGCGCCAGCGCACCAGGTAGTCGAGCGGCGAAAAGCCGGTCAGGGTCCGGAAGCGTTCGGCGAAGGCCGAGCGCGACATGCCGCAACCCGAAGCCAGTTCGGCCACCGTCCAGGCGTGCGCCGGATTGCCGTGCATCCGCGTCAAGGCTTGGGCAATGCGGACGTCGCGCAGGGCGCCGAGCCATCCGGTTTTTGGTGCGTCGGTGCTCGCCAGCCAACCGCGCAACATCTGCACGAACATCATCCCAGCCAGGTGCGCCGTCATCAGGTCGCCGCCCGGCCGGTCGTTGGTGCCTTCATGGCGCAATTGCCGCAGCAGCCAAGACAGGACCTCGGCATCCACCGACCAAGGCAGGTGGATCAACGGCGGCAGCAGATCGAGCAGAAGCCCCGCCTGCGCCGGATCGAAGACGGTGCGGCCGGCGATGGTGATGAAATCGACTTCACCGCCATAATGGGCAACGCCATCGGCGGCTTCGGCATAGACGGATCGCGCCTCGACCGGCGTAAGGTCGAGGTCCGAACCCATGAGATACGGGCGGCCGCCGGACATCAGCCAGGCATCGCCCTTGCTCAGGCGGATCGCCGTTTCACCTTCCGGCTTGAGCCAACACTCGCCCATCAGCACGGCGCCCATCTTGATGCCGTCATAGGCGCGAAAGACCATGCACCACGGCCCGCCGACGGTCAGGGCGTTCGGCAGGACCGAACGAACCTCAAGCAGGGACAAGACATCGGATAGCAGATCCACATCGCACCTTTGGACGATTGCGCATATATCCTGGCTTATTCATTATGGATCGTACCGTTGCGACTGTCCATATGAGGCGGAGAAGGAGACCCGATCATGACCCACCCGCAACAGCCGCTTGCCTCCGGCTTTTCCGCGCGCTCAACCGCTGCCGACGTCATCAGGGGCATCGACCTGAGCGGCCGGACCGCCATCGTCACCGGCGGCTATTCCGGTATCGGCGTCGAGACGACGCGCGCTCTGGTCGGCGCCGGCGCGCATGTCGTCGTTCCGGCGCGCAATATCGAAAAGGCGCGTGAGACCCTGGCCGGAATCGATGCCGAGCTGGAGACGATCGACCTGCTCGACCCGGCGTCGATCGACGCTTTCGCGACGCGCTTTCTGGCATCCGGCCGTCCGCTCCACATGCTGATCAACAGCGCCGGCGTGATGATCCCGCCTTTGACGCGCGACACCCGCGGCTACGAGATCCAATTTTCCGCCAATCACTTCGGCCACTATCAGCTGACAACGCGCCTGTGGCCGGCCCTTAGAACGGCCGGCGGGGCACGGGTGATCAGCGTCTCGTCGCGCGGCCATCGTCGCGCCGATGTCGATTTCGACGATTGGAATTATGAGCATAAGCCCTACGACAAATACCAGGCCTACGGCCAGTCGAAGACCGCCAACGCCCTGTTCGCCGTGTCCCTGGATAAACGCGGGGCGGCTTACGGCATCCGCGCCCTGTCGCTGCATCCGGGCGCCATCCTGACGCCGCTGTCGCGTAACATGACGGACGAGGACATGAAGCCTTGGGGCCTGTCGCGCAATGCCGACGGCACCTATGAAGCCGCCGATCCGTCCCTGTTCAAGACCACCGAGCAGGGCGCGGCGACCAGCGTGTGGTGCGCCACCAGCCCGCAACTGGCCGGCATCGGCGGTGTCTATTGCGAGGATTGCGATATCGCTGCGCCGGCGGTCGACGGCGACATGACGCGCGGCGTGGCGGCCTATGCCATCGATCCGGCCAATGCCGAACGGCTCTGGGCGCTCAGCGAACAGGCGACCGGCGTGCGTTTCGAGTAGATATCAGCGCGTCCACTGCAGGGCTTCGTCGGCCATCTTGCGCAGAAGGCGCGCCAGTTCCTGCTTTTCGGCCTCGGGCCAATGGCCGAAATGGGCGTTGAACAGCCGGTCGCGCGCGCCATCGAGCGCGACATTCATCGCTTCGCCCGCCGCGGTCACGCTGGCCTCGCGCACCCGCTTGTCGGTGGCGCTGGGCTTGCGTTCGACCAAGCCCAGGCTTTCCAGCTTGGCGACCTGCCGGCTGACGGTCGTGTAGTCACGGCCGACCATATCGGCCAGTTCGACCACGCCCAAGCGGCCGAACTTGCGGATGCGGGCCAGCAACGGCAACAGCGCCCGGTCGATGGTTATGCCGGCCTCCTGGATCAGCATGGCGTCCGGTTGCGGGGCATTGGCGACGCGGATGAGATCGAACAGGGCTTCGTGAATCTGGCGTAAAAGCGGGTCCATATGTGCGTTATACACATTCTTTCTTGACGCGGTCCAGCTTCATATAATATGTGTATTATACATGCATATATGAGGAGCGTGATATGGACACCGACGTTCTGATTTGCGGCGCCGGGCCGACCGGACTGACCCTGGCCATTGAGCTGGCTCGCCGCGCCATTGCCTTTCGCCTGATCGACAAGGCGCCGACACCCTTTGTGGGCTCTCGCGGCAAGGGTTTGCAGCCGCGCACGCTGGAAGTGTTCGAGCAGATGGGCGTGGTCGACCGCGTCCTGGCCGCCGGCGGTCCCTATCCACCGGCCCGAAGCTATGCCGCCGACGGCGCCTTCACCGAAAGCGTGTTCGACGAGCGCCGCCCGGCCACGCCCGCCGAGCCTTACGGGCAGATTACCATGCTACCGCAGTTCCTGACTGAGGGACTTCTGCGCGACCGGCTGACGGAGCTGGGCCACGCGGTCGAGTTCGCCACCGAAATCGTGCACATCCAGCCGGGCGCCACCGAGGTCAAGGCAAAGGTCCGCACCGACAAAGGCGCGCGCACGATCAGGGCGCGCTACCTGGTCGGGGCGGACGGCGGGCGCAGCTTTGTTCGCCAGGCGTTGAAGGTCGGCTTTCCCGGCGAAAGCCTGGGATTCCAGGCGATCGTCGCCGATCTGCGCCTCGACGGTCTGGATCGCGATGCCTGGCATCGCTGGGGATCGGGGCCAGGCTCGCACCTGGCACTGTGTCCGCTGGCCGGCACCGACCTGTTCCAGCTCCAGGCGGCGATCCCGGCGGACACGGAATTCGACCTGTCGCCGGCGAACCTGCAGGCCCTGATTGAGACGCGGACCGGCCGCAGCGATATCGTCATCCGCGACGTGACCTGGGCCTCCGCCTTTCGCGGCAGCGCGCGCCTGGCCGACCGCTATGTCGATGGTCGCGTCATCCTGGCCGGCGATGCGGCACACGTCCATCCGCCGACCGGTGGACAGGGGTTGAACACGTCGGTGCAGGATGCCTGGAATCTCGGCTGGAAGCTTGCCACGGTTTTACGCGGCGGGCCTGATCTGCTCGGGACTTACGAAAGCGAGCGCCGCGAGGTCGCCGCGGGCATGTTGGGCTTGTCGGTGAAGCTGCTCGACGCCGCGCGCCGTGACGCCGACATGCGCCGGGACCGGTCGACGCAGCAGCTCGATATCGGCTATCCCGAAGGGCCGCTTAGCCTTGACGTGCGCGGGCGCGGCCTGCCGGCCGGTGCACGGGCGCCGGACGCACCGTGCCGGCGCGCCGCCGGCCAGCCCACGCGGCTATTCCAACTGTTCGGGCCGCATTGGACTCTGCTGGCTTTTGAGAGTGATGCGATCGCGCCACGGCCTGGCCTGCGCATCCACCGGGTCGGTCATGACCTGATTGATGATGGCGGCCATATCGCGCGGGCTTATGACTTTGCGCCCGGCGATTTGGCACTGATCCGGCCGGATGGGTATGTCGGGGCGATGGTCACGCGTCAGTCCGAGCTCGATCCCTATTTCCGCAAGGTCGGGCTGGCATAAATTGTCACTTGCATCGGGGGACCATAGACCCTAAAGCGCGCGGGAAAATTCATACAAGAACCCTCCCCGAAAAGGTCCCCCATGTCTGGTAAATCCGTCAAGAAAGTCGTCCTCGCCTATTCGGGCGGTCTCGACACCTCCATCATCCTGAAGTGGCTGCAGACCGAGTACGGTGCGGAAGTCGTGACCTTTACCGCCGACCTGGGCCAGGGCGGCGAGATCGAGCCGGCGCGCGCCAAGGCTTTGGCCGCCGGCGTCAAGGCGGAGAACATCTTCATCGAGGACGTGCGCGAAGAGTTCGTCCGTGACTACGTCTTCCCGATGTTCCGCGCCAATACGGTCTATGAGGGCCAGTACCTGCTGGGCACCTCGATCGCCCGTCCGCTGATCGCCAAGAAGCAGATCGAGATCGCCCGCAAGGTCGGCGCCGACGCGGTCAGCCATGGCGCCACCGGCAAGGGCAATGACCAGGTGCGTTTCGAGCTCGGCTATTATGGCCTGGAGCCCGACATCAATGTCATCGCGCCGTGGCGTGAATGGGACTTCAAGAGCCGCGAGGCCTTGCTGGAGTTCGCCGAAAAGCATCAGATCCAGATCGCCAAGGACAAGCGCGGCGACGCGCCGTTCAGCGTCGACGCCAATCTGCTGCACTCGTCGTCCGAGGGCAAGGTGCTGGAGGATCCGGCGATCGAGGCGCCGGAATTCGTCTATCAGCGCACCATTTCGCCGGAAGCCGCGCCGGACACGCCGACCGTCTTCACCATCGATTTCGAGCGTGGCGATCCGGTGGCGATCAATGGCCAGGCCATGTCGCCGGCGGCCTTGCTGACCAAGCTGAACGAGCTGGGTCATGACAATGGCATCGGCCGGTTGGATTTGGTCGAAAACCGCTTCGTCGGCATGAAGTCGCGCGGTGTGTATGAAACGCCGGGCGGCACCATCCTGTTGGGGGCGCACCGCGGCATCGAGTCGATCACACTGGATCGCGGTGCCATGCACCTGAAGGATGAGCTGATGCCGAAGTACGCGTCGCTGATCTATAACGGGTTCTGGTTCTCGCCGGAGCGCAACATGCTGCAAGCGGCGATCGACTACAGCCAGGAGAAGGTCACCGGCCGCGTCACGGTAAAGCTCTACAAGGGCAATGTGACCATTACCGGCCGCGAAAGCCCCTATTCGCTGTACGACCAGGACCTGGTGACCTTCGAAGAGGGCAAGGTCGCTTACGACCACCGCGACGCCGCCGGCTTTATCAAGCTGAATGCGCTGCGTTTGCGCGTGGCGGCGAAGCGCGATCAGCGCGGATAATGTGACGGGGTTTGGGGCCTGCGGCCCCAATCCTTCCCCTTTCCTTTCTGCGACCGCCGCAAAGGGCGGATCGCAGAAAGGAAGATGAAGATTGTGGGGCCACGGGCCCCACACCCCGGACCTTATCCGTGCCATGCCCATCGACCTCCCCAAATACACCGCCTTCCTGGTGGCAATGGCCCTGATGGCCATTTCCCCCGGGCCGGCCATCATGTTCTTCGTGCGCACCGGCCTGGGCGGCCGGGCCAGCCGTGTCTTTGCCGGCGTCATCGGCGTCAATGCGGCGACGCTTTTGTGGTTCATCGCCAGCGCGTTCGGCCTGCAAATCCTGATGAACGCCTTCCCCATGGCCTTCAAGATCATCGCCGTGCTGGGCGGCCTCTACATCTGCTGGCTGGCCTTCAAGACCATCCGCGCCGCACTCAGCCTGAAAACCGAAACCCTCGACGCCACCGCCCTGAAAGCCAGCCCCGACAAAAGCGACCTCGCCACCCTGCGCGAAGGTTTCATGGTGCAACTGCTGAACCCCAAGGTTCTTCTGTTTTTCTCGGCCGTCCTGCCGCCCTTTGTCGATATTGCCAAGCCGATGCCGCCGCAGATGGTCGTGTTCGCCGCCACCGCTGTCGCCATGGACGCCACCGCCATGACCACCTACGGGCTGGGCGCCGTCCACCTGTCAGCCCTGTTGCGTCAACCGCGATACAAACAGCGTTTCGACCTGGGCGCCGGCACCCTGCTGATGCTTATCGGCACAGGGATTGTCTGGCACGCGGCCATCAGCCTGGCATCAGTTTGACGTCATCAAAAAACGCCACAATTGACGCCTAACTTTAAACTGTTAAGACTCAACGGGAATTAACAGGAAAACGCCCTTTGGGGGGCTATCGTATCGGGAGTTCGCGCCGTGAAAATCATCGCCTTGGCCTTTGCCGCCACCGCCGTCGTCGCCCTGTCGGGATGTGCCACGCCGACGCCGTACCAAGCCTCGAACGGCCCGGTCGCCAACGGCTATCATCCCGGCTACAGCGACACCAAGCTCGAAGACACCCGCTACCGTATCACCTTCGCCGGCAACGACGTCACGTCGCGCGAAACGGTCGAAAACTATCTGCTGTATCACGCCGCCGACCTGACCCTGCAACAGGGCTACGACTGGTTCGAAGTGGTCAAGCGCGCCTCGGACGAAAAGTCGCGCGTCGTCACGACCTATGACGACCCGTTCTGGGGCGGCATGTCCTTCCGCTATTATCGTCGCGGCTGGGGTGGATGGGGCGGCTGGGGCATGCGTGACGGCTTCGACGCCGACACGATGGACTTCACACGCTACGAAGCCAGCGCCGAAATCATCCTGCACAAGGGCGCCAAGACCGAGGCCGCCAACGCCTATGATGCGCGCCAGGTCAAGGCCAACCTGGCCAGCAAGGTCGTCCTGCCCGGCGCTGCGAAATAGTCCGACACCCCTCCGCCAAAGCCAGTCTTTGACGGAGGGTTTCTACCTTTGCGGGTGAATTTGCCGCGATCAACCTGAAAAAACGCGGTAAAGATATTTTAGGCTTTTTCACCCCCTTCTATGGACTAAAGTATTCCGTAGACGGGTTCCTTATGCCTAGACATGTCCTTATCCTGGAAGACAGCCGCACCCAGGCGATCATCATCAGCAAGATGTTCCAAAAGGCCGGTTATGAATCGACCTGTGTGGTGACCGCCGAAGAGGCGACAACCCAGTTGAAGTCGCGTCCGTTCGACCTGCTGGTGCTCGACGTCTTTATCGAAAGCCGTAACACGCTGGACGATCTGCAGGCCTATCGCGACCTGGCTGGTGACGTGCCGATCGCCATCATGACGGCCGGCCAGATCGACAATCCCGAAGCCGGCGCCGCCGCCCTGAACAAGGCTCGCCGCGCCCGCGTCGACTTCCTGCTGCCCAAGCCCTTCTATTTCGACGACGTCAAGCAGATCTGCGAGGACGTCGAGGCTCACTTCAGCCGCATTTCCGCCGCCTCCGTCGCCGCTGCATCCTAAGGCCCCTCCCCGCACATCAAACCCCCGCGGAGAGCCCCGCCCATGACGGCGCACAATCCCCTGTCCCAGTTTGATCCGACCCACCCCTGGGACGAAGAAAAACTGTCGATGCTGCAATTGACCCAGAATTCGGAGGCCCTAGTCGGGCTGATGAACGCGTTTTTTGCGCGCCTGGATACGCGCCGGTCGGGGGATTTCCAGGAGATCGCCGCCGACATCGCCCGCGCGCGCCAGGAAATCCGCGACATCCGCCCGCATGACATCGCCGAACACGGCCTGCCCGGCGCCGGCGCCGAACTGGCCGCGATCACCGGCGATACCGAGATCGCTACCAACACCATCATGACCGCTGCCGAAGCGATCATCGGCATGGATGCAGGGGCGCCCGGCCTCAAGGCCGCCGTCGACGAACAGGTCATGGCCATCTTCGAAGCCTGCGCCTTCCAGGACATCACCGGCCAACGCGTGTCGAAGATCGTCAAGGTGCTGGAGCGTATCGAGGAACGCATCAACCACCTCGCCGACAGCCTGGGCATCGAGGACGCGGAACCCACCGGCGAAATGACGGCCGAGGAAAAACGCTGCCACGACCTGCTGCTCAACGGCCCGGCGATTGCCGGCCCGGAAACCAAGCAGGACGAGATCGACGCCCTATTTGATATCGATAGCCTCTTTGAATAAAAAACCCCGCCAGACCGGCGGGGTTTTTATCTAGCGCTTGGGACGTATAACTTTCGGCGTTTTCAGGCGTCGACGGTTGATATGGTTGTCGACTTTTTCGACCGCCTGGCCCGTCATGTCGGGCTTTTCGCCCTTGAAGTAGAACTTCTGCCAGGCTTCCTTCATCGCCTCGGGTTCGCGGCGCATCAGGCTTTCGTTGAATTCGTTGCGCGTGCGTGCCCAGGCCTCGTACTGCTTGCGTAGCTCAGGGTCGCTGTCCAGCGACTTGATGATCGGCTGGATCTCGTCCTGCGACTGGTTCTGCACGACGTTGAAGAAGCAGAACGGCTCGCCCTTGGCGAAGCTGATCATGCCCGGCCGTGTCATGCGCCAGTTCATGGTGAAGGGAAACGGCAGCCAGTCGGTCTCGACCAGGCCCTGCAGCGCCTGGATGCCGTCCTTGACGTGGTTGGGCGGGCCCTGCGCCCAGATCGAATAGCCCGGCGGCGTGCGGAACATGTAGCCGGTGTGGAAGGTCAGCGTGCCGTGGGTAAAGTGGGACTGCACGATATGTTCGAGATTATAGGCCGGGTCGGCGTCGCAGGTGATCTGCAGGTCGTTCTTGCCGTTGCCGCCATTCCAGATGACGGTAAAATCGGTCGGGCACAGGATTTCCCATCCCGTCGTGTTGGCCATGACCAACGGCAGGCAGCGATAGGGAAAGCGCGCCTGGAAATCGTCCATCCATTTCCGGTCAGGCCGGCCCGGCACGATTTCCGGCGGATAGGTCGTCATGACGAAACATTCCAGTTCCATCTTAGGTCCTTCTACTCTTTGCTTTGTCGCGCAATTTAGCCGAAAAGTGGGACCACTTTGTCGGATTGCGCTTTGGTAAACCCTTGATCTGGCGCGGGGTTACGGTCAATTTATGACGATGACCGAACATGCCCATTACACGCCCGAAAAACTGCTCAAAGCCTTAGATGATTTGGGCCTGAACACAAGCACGATGCACCACGAAGCGGTGTTTCGCGTCGGCGAAGGCGAAGGCATCAAGGACCAGCTCCCGGGCGCCCATACCAAGAACCTGTTCCTGAAGGACGACAAGGGCCAGCTCTGGCTGATTTCGGCCGAACAACATACGCAGGTCAACCTCAAGGTCTTGCCCAAGACGATCGGCTCCGGCCGGCTGTCGTTCGGCTCGCCGGAGCGGCTTTATGACGCGCTGGGCGTGACGCCGGGCTCTGTGACGGCCCTGGCCCTGATCAACGATCCCGACCATAAGGTGATCTTCCTGCTCGACAAGGCGCTGGCGGACGCCGAGATCGTCAACTTCCACCCCCTGACCAACACCGCCACCACCGCTTTGTCTCAGGCGGATTTTCGAGCATTTTTGAAGTCGTTGAATCGCGAATTGTGCACCGTGGATTTTGCCAACATCTAGAAAAAGAGGGGCCACAGATGGCACAGATGAACACAGATTTTAGGATCATCGGTCACGTCCGAACTCTGGCTGCCGATGCCTGATATTCGCGATCCCGAAACCTATGCTGTCATTGGTGCAGCTATGGAAGTTCACAATCGCCTAGGCCACGGGTTTTTGGAATCCGTCTACCATGCCGCTATGGCCATCGAATTAGGCATAAACGAGATCCCTTTCGAGCGGGAGCGCGCTCTAACGATTGCTTATCGTGGTACCGTTTTGCCGTGCCAGTTTCGCGCCGACCTTATCTGCTTTAACGGATTACTCGTCGAATTGAAGGCATCTGCACATATGAGCAAGGCGGACGAAGCTCAAATCGTAAACTATCTCAAGGCCTCCGGCCTAAAGAAGGGGCTTTTGCTCAACTTCGGCACCGAAAATCTCGAATACCGCCGATTTGTGTTCTAGCGCGTTTGACTCGATCCATCTGTGTTCATCTGTGCCATCTGTGGCCCACTTACCGTAGACGTCGCTTGACTCCGTCCTCCGCCTTCCCCACTTAAGGCGCACATTCGATTGAGGTAATTCCTATGGCCGGCACAGACCCCAACATCATCGACGGTTCCGAACAGACCTTCATGGCCGACGTCATCGAAGCATCGATGACCCAGCCCGTCATCGTCGACTTCTGGGCGACCTGGTGCGGGCCGTGCCGCCAGCTGGGGCCGGCCATCGAAAAGGTGGTCAAGGAAACCAAGGGCAAGGTCAAGCTGGTCAAGATCGACGTCGACCAGAACCAGGGCATCGCCGCGCAACTGCGCATCCAGTCGATCCCCACCGTCTATGCCTTCAGCGGCGGCCGCCCGGTCGATGGCTTCATGGGCGCCAAGTCCGAAGCGGAACTGCGCGCCTTCGTCGAAAAGCTCGGCATCGACGACAGCGGCCCGTCGATCGACGACACCCTGGCCCTGGCGCAACAATCCGCAGATGACGGCGACATCACCTCGGCACTGGAGGCCTACAGCTTCGTGCTGGAGCAGGATCCGGCCAATCTCAAGGCCATCGCCGGCGTGGCGCGGCTGTACCTGAAGGTGCAACAACCCGAACAGGCCAAGGCCTTCCTCGACATGGCGCCGGCCGATACCATCGACGCCGATATCACAGGCCTGCGCGCGGCGCTGGAATTGTCCGAAGGCGCGCCGACCGATGTCGACGGCCTGCGCGCGCGCGTCGCCGCCAATGGCCGTGACTTCGAAGCCCTGTATGACCTCGGTCGGGCCCTGGCCGGCAGCGGCCATACCGAAGAGGCCGTCGAAGTGCTACTCGAGATCGTCAAGTACGAACCCGACTGGAACGATCAGGCGGCCCGCCAGTATCTTTTCAAGATCTTCGCCGCCGTCGGCAATACCTCGCCGCTGGCCAAGGCCGGCCGTCGCCGCCTGTCCAGCATGCTGTTTTCGTAAGGAATTATGATGGCTGAAGACGCCCCCGCCAAATACGACCTGGAAGCCGATCCGCGCCTGCTCGAGGCCCTGGTATGCCCGGTCACCCGCCGCCCCCTGACCTATGACAAGGCGGCGCAGGAACTGGTATCGCCGACCGCCGGCCTGGCCTTCCCGATCCGCTCGGGCGTGCCCATTATGCTTGTCGATCAGGCAAGACGCTTCGAACCCACGAAGGGTTAAACGAGCTCACCTCTGAGCAGCTTCGGCAAATCGCCCGTGGCCGCGCCGGCGTCTTCCATGACGAAGCTGCGCAGGGCGGGTACACGGTTGAACAGGCCCATGCCGGCGTCGCGGACCAGGCGCACCAGCGGATTGTCGTTGGAAAACAGCCGCACGAAGCCGTCCATGATCACCGAGGTCGAGACATTGTCGAACCGGCGCCACTTGGCGTAGCGCTCCAGCACCAGGTCCGAGCCGATATCCTCGCCGAGCCGGGCCGCTTCGATCAGCACCTCAGCCAAAGCCGCCACGTCTTTCAAGCCGAGGTTCAACCCCTGCCCGGCGATCGGATGGATGCCGTGGGCACTGTCGCCCAAAAGCGCCAGACGCCCCTTGTGCATCTCTTCGGCCAGGCCCAAGCCCAGCGGGTAGATGAACTTCGGCCCGACCAGCGAAATCTCGCCGAGGAATTCACCGAAACGCGCCAGCAGATGCTCGTGGAACAGTTCATCCCCGACCGCCATCAGCGTCTTGGCCTTGGCGTGCTTTTCCGACCAGACGATGCAGGCGCGATTATCGTTCAACGGCAGGATGGCGAAGGGCCCGGTCGGCAGGAAATGCTCATAGGCGACGTGGCCATGCGGCCGTTCCATCTGCACCGTGCACACCACAGCGCTCTGGTCATAGTCCCAGTTGATGTGGCCGATCCCGGCGGCGTCGCGCAGCCGTGATTTGCGACCTTCGGCCGAAACGATAAGCGGCGCGCGCAGGGTTTCCCCCGTATCCAAATCGACCTCGGCGAAACTGCCGTCCTCGCGATTGCCGATCACCGCCGCCGGCGTGATCAGGCGAATGCCGCGCGCGACGATCGCGTCGTACAGGGCTTTGCGGATATGGCGGTTTTCCAGCATATAACCCAGCGGCTCGTCGCCGGTGCGGTCTGAGATTTCGCCCGACGTAAAGTGCAGGAAGAAGGGCAGCGGACGACCCGTCGCCGCGCCGGGCAAGCGGCCATCGGTAACGAAAATCTCGTCCATGCGGCAGGCCAGGGGCTCAAGCCCCTCGCCCACACCCAGCGCCTTCCATTGCCGGAAACAGGCATAGGCAATGGCCGAGGCGCGGCCGTCATAGCCGATATCCAACTGGGCATCGAACGGTTGCTTTTCGATCAACGCGACCTTCAACCCGCCGCTCTCCAGCGCCAGGGCCAGGGTCATGCCGGCCATGCCGGCGCCGACGATAATGACATCAAGGGATTGGGTCGTATCCATGGCGCCAATCATAAGGCTTTGGCGGTGAATAGGAAAGCCGGAAAGGCTTCTGCAATCTTGCTATCTCGCAAACATCGTAAACAGCTCTTAACCCTTTTTATGCCATTTGCCCCGTATCTTGAGCCATCTGCAAAACGCGTAAAGAGACCCTCCAAAGCCTATGTCGAGCCTGACCCTTTCCGTATGGACCGCCGTTGACAGCCGCCTGCGCGCGATCTGGAACTCCGTCGTCATGGCGCGCCTGCGCGGCGCCTTCCTGGCCCTGTTCGGCGGCGCCTGCGTCGTCGCCTTCGCCACCTATCATCCCGACGACGCCAGCTGGAACACCGCGTCCCACGATGGAGTGCATAACGCCGTCGGCAGTTTCGGCGCCGCCGTCGCCGACGCGGTCATCCAATCGCTGGGCCTGGCCGCCTGGCCGGCGGCCGCACTGATGGTCTATTTCGGCTTGCTGCGCACCTTCCATCACGATCCCGACCAGACGCGCCGGGCGTTGCGCCTGCACGGCCTGTGGAGCCTGCTGTTCATCCTGGGCCTCGCCGCCGCCCTGGCGCCGCTGATGACCTCCAACGACCCGGCCCTGGCGCAAAGCCTGGGCGGCTTCTGGGGTTTCAGCATCAATGGCGGGCTTGCCGCGCTGTTTCATTTCATGCGCCTGCCCGGCGCCGCGGCCATCGCCTCGGTGATCTTTGCCGGCCTGGCCGTCTGGGGCTTCAACGAGACCTTCTCGGTCAAGTTCGACACCTATACGAAGATTGGCACCACCGCGCTCAACATCATGGGCGCCGGCATCAGCAACCTGAACGTCAAGCGCGCCGCGGTCGTTGAACCCAAGATCAAGGCCCCCAAGGCGGAGAAGCCTGAAAAGGCTGACAAGGCAGCCCAAGCCGCGGCCAAGGCCGCGCAAAAGGCCGAAAAGACCAAGAGCTTCTTCGACGAACAGTTTGACAGCGACGACGAAGACGAAGTCGTCGTACCCGCCCCCGAAACGCGCATCGCGCCGCCGGTCAGCGTCCGTGCCGCGCCAGCACCCGAGCCGGCGCCCTTCGCGGACGATGACGACGATATCGATGACCACGCGCCGATTAAGTTCGACCTGCCCAAGACCACCAAGCCCGCGGCGCCCGTGGCCGCCGAGGCCCAGCCGGCCTTCGACTTCCTGCGTCCGGGCAATTTCCGCCTGCCCGAACTGTCGATCCTGTCCAAGCCCAAGGCACGCAGCCAGGCCTTCGACGAAGAGCAACTGCGCATGAACGCTCGCATGCTGGAAAGCGTGCTGGCCGAATTCGGCGTGCGTGGCGTCATCGACCAGATCCGCCCGGGTCCGGTGGTCACGCTCTACGAACTGGCGCCGGCCGCCGGCGTCAAGGGCGCCCGCGTCGTCGCCCTGGCCGACGATATCGCCCGCAACATGTCCGCCCGCTCCTGTCGCGTCGCCGTGGTCCAGGGCCGCAACGCCATCGGTATCGAACTGCCGAACAAGCTGCGCGAAACCGTCTATCTGCGCGACCTCCTGGCCTCTTCGGAATTCGAGCGCGCCGGCCACGCCCTGCCCATGGCGCTGGGTGAAACCATCGGCGGCGAGCCCTACATCACCGACCTGGCCAAGATGCCGCACCTGCTGATCGCCGGCACCACCGGTTCGGGTAAGTCGGTCGGCGTCAACGCCATGATCCTGTCGATCCTGTACCGGCTCGATCCGGAACAGTGCAAGTTCATCATGATCGACCCCAAGATGCTGGAACTGTCGGTCTATGACGGTATCCCGCACCTGCTGGCCCCCGTCGTCACCGACCCGAAAAAGGCCGTTGTGGCGCTGAAGTGGACCGTCAAGGAGATGGAGGACCGCTATCGCCGCATGTCGAAGATCGGCGTGCGCAACATCGCCTCATTCAACGAACGCGCCCGCGCCGTCGCCGCCGAAGGCAAGAACTTCGTGCGCAAGGTCCAGACCGGCTTCGACGAAACCGGCCAGCCGATCTACGAATACGACGAAATGGTGCCCGAGCCCATGCCCTACCTCGTCGTCGTGGTCGACGAAGTGGCCGACCTGATGATGGTCGCCGGCAAGGACATCGAAGGCGCCGTGCAACGCCTGGCCCAGATGGCCCGCGCCGCCGGCATCCACCTGATCATGGCCACCCAGCGCCCGTCGGTCGACGTCATCACCGGCACCATCAAGGCCAACTTCCCGACCCGCATCTCGTTCCAGGTCACCTCCAAGATCGACAGCCGCACCATCCTGGGTGAACAGGGCGCCGAACAGCTGCTGGGCCAGGGCGACATGCTTTACATGGCCGGCGGCGGCCGCATCACCCGCCTGCACGGCCCCTTCGTCGGCGACAACGAAGTCGAAGCCGTGGCCCAATACCTGCGCGACCAGGGCCAACCGCAATATCTCGACGACGTCACCTACTCCGCCGATGAAGAAGGTGGTTCGGGCGGCGACGGCGCGGGCGAAGGCTCAGGCTCCGGCGACGACCTCTACGACAAGGCGGTCTACTTCGTCACCTTCGACCGCAAGGCCTCGACCTCCTACATCCAGCGCAAACTGCAGATCGGCTACAACCGCGCCGCCTCGCTGATGGAAAAGATGGAACAGGAAGGCGTGGTCGGCCCGGCCAACCACGTCGGCAAACGCGATATCCTGGTTGGACCGCCGCCGGGGCACTGACCGCGTTAGGAAGGTAAAAGACAAGGGGCCTCGGGCCCCTTGACCCCGCACCCAAGGTGGCCGTCCTGAAAAATCAGTGATGGGGTCAAGGGGTCCGCGACCCCTTGTCTTATAATCTTACCGGACCGGTCGTGCACCAGGCCATGGGCCTTTCGTATTTTTTCCTTACGCGCATTGGCTATGATCAGGCGACATATCGAAAGAGATCGCCATGGACACCTTCGCTCCCGTGCAGAAACCCCAGCCCCAAGTCGTCGCTGACGCCACCATCGAAAAGGTGCTGCACACCCTGCGCGAATTCGCCGAAAGGGCGCCGATCACCACCGTCACGCTGTGCTTTCTGGCGGGCGTCGGCGCGGCAACGCTCTGGAACCGTGTGCATTAAAGAGCTTGAGCGCCGCGCCGCGTAATGGAACGCTCGCGTTCTATTACCTTAAATTTGCCGCCGGAAACCGCTAAGGTCTAAATCGCCCGAAACCGAAGGACGATTCATGCGCCGTTATGCCCGCCTGCTGCTTGCAGGCCTTGCCACAGCCCTCACCTGCGCATCGCCAGCTTTGGCGCAAGGCGGCAAGAACAATTTCGACACCTACCTGTCGCAGCCCAATTTCAATGCGGCCGACAAGGCGCGCATTGCCAAGGCGACGGCCTATCTGCAAGCCTTGAGCGGCGCCGAAGGCCGTTTCGAGCAGACCGATGGCCGCGGCCGCACCATCCAGGGCAAGTGGTACCTGCAACGGCCGGGCAAGATCCGCTTCGAATACGATCCGCCCTCATCCATGCTGATCGTGTCCAACGGCCAGCAGATCCACATCTGGGATCCGCGCCTGGAGAGATTCAATTCGTATCCGCTGTCGGAAACGCCGCTTTCGCTCTTTCTCGACAAGACCATCCGCTTTGACCAGGGCGTCATCATCACCGAGGTGACCTCCAGCCCGAGCGGTTTCACCGTGAAAGCGCGGTCGCGCAACAAGACCTTGGGCGGCTCGGTGAAGCTCTTTTTCGACGAAAACGGCGACGGGCCGCTGACCTTGCGGCAATGGACGATCCTCGATGCCGAGGGCCAGGAGACCACAGTGCACCTGCTGTCCCTGAGCGAATCACATCCGGCGGCGGCCTTATTTGTGTTGGACAAGCCTCAGTCAAAAAAATAATCATAAATTTAAATTACCGCTTGGCGATTTTTGCTTCGCGTGTTATTTTTCACACATAGGGATAGATCGGCGATCGGTCCCTGGACGTGCGTTTTTCCCTTTTTTCTCTTCGTGTTATGTGCCAAACCTCGCCCGGTCCGTGCCCTCGGACCGGGCTTTTTCTATGTGAATTCAGGTATTTGATCTAGATGCATCTGTCCCTCGCCTCGTGGAACATCAATTCCGTGCGCCTGCGTATCGACCAGGTGGCGCGGTTCGCCGCCGAACACCCGGTGGATGTGCTGTGCCTGCAGGAAATCAAGTGCGAGGCGAACCAATTCCCCGAAGAGGCGTTTCACGCCATGGGTTTTCCCCATCTGCTGGTCATGGGCCAGAAGGGTTGGCACGGTGTCGCCCTGGCGTCGAAGGTGCCGTTCGAGACCGTCGGGGTGCCGCCCTTCTGCCGCCGCGGCGAGGCGCGTGCCCAGGCAATCAAGATCGACGGTGTCGAGATCTGGAATTTCTATATTCCGGCCGGCGGCGATCTGCCTGACCGCCAAGCCAATGACAAGTTCGACCATAAGCTCGAATTCTATGAGCGCATGAGCGAGCACCTGGCGCGGCGCGCCAAGGACCATCCGCTGCTGATCTGCGGCGATCTCAACATTGCGCCGGGTGAGTTCGACGTCTGGTCGCACCGCCAGATGCTCAAGGTGGTGAGCCACACCCCGGCCGAGATCGAGGCCTTCGGCGTCTTCAAGGCCGCCGGCGATTTCCACGATCCGTTCCGGGCGATCATCCCCGAGCCGGAAAAGATCGCGACCTGGTGGAGCTATCGCGCCGTCGATTTCCGCAAGAGCAATCGCGGCCTGCGCCTCGACCACATCCTGCTCAATCCGGGCCTGATGCAGCGGATCAAGGGGCCGATTTCAGCGACAATCCATGATACGGTGCGCGAATGGGAGCGACCCAGCGATCATGCGCCGATCAGCGTCGCTTTCGATATCTAGCTATTGCGCCGGAAATTCCAGTTGGCTTGTGTCATAGCCCAGGCTCTGCGCCTTCGCGACCATCGGTTTCAGCGCCTCCGGTGACGGAATGTCTCGGGTGTAGATCCACAGGTTCTTCATGTCCGGTGTGGCGCTGATGAACCAGCTATGGTCAGGCGCCTCGTACAGCACCCAATAGTGATAGGTGATGAAGAACGGGTAGTGGGCGGTCAGCTTGGCATCGGCGCCGCCGGCGTCGACCAGCGTACCATCGGCGTGGATCGACTTGAGCTTGCCGGTTGGCGTCTTGTCATGACAGCCGTCTTCAATGGTGATCTTGCCAGGCGCCGACCCCGGCGCATAGGTCGTATAGCCGGCGACGCAGCCGTCGGTCAGCGCCATGGGATGGCGCGCGATCTCGTGCCAGGTGCCGCTATAGTGGCTCATAGGCACGGCCTCGGCCGTATGCATCGCCGCGCCGACCGGCATGGTGGCACAGGCCGACAATGACAGGGCGGCGGCAATGACAGTGAAACCGTATGTAGCTTTGGCGAACATCGTGAACCCTATCGTCAGGCGCCCTTGAGGGCATACGCCTGGCGATGGCTTCGGATCACCTTTGCATTCCGCCAAAACAAAACCGGCGCCTTTCGGCGCGGGTCTATGCCACTAAATTAAAGCGCTCGATCAAAACCATCGTATTCACCGCCATATGCCTTGGCGAGCGATTCCAGCTTTGACTCCACTGACCCTAACGACGTCGCGCCAACGGACTTGACGGCAAGGACAAGCCATTGCTTTTCGTCGGCAGACGATTTCGATTCGACCTTAAAGCCTTTGCGCTTCAGAGCGACAACAGCGGGTAGGGCCTGAGCCTCGTTAGCAAAATAAAGATAGAACTCCACTTTCATACGCCATAATGCCTGGACTAATCCAAAACCGAGGATTTCCAGCGCAATTACAGCTCCGGCCCCAATCAAAATGGCCGGCCAGTCGTGCAAGTAGTTCATTTGCCCCCCAGCATCAGACTAGAACTGCAACCGATAGCCACCGGCGTCGGTCATCAATAGCCGTGCATTGGCGGGATCGGGCTCGATCTTCTGGCGCAGGCGATAGACGTGGGTTTCCAGGGTGTGCGTCGTCACGCCGGCATTATAGCCCCATACTTCCGTCAGCAACTCCTCGCGCGTGATCGGCTTGCCGCCGGCGCGATAGAGGTACTTCAGGATGTTGGTTTCCTTCTCGGTCAGGCGCGTCTTCTTCTGCCCCTGGTCGACCAGCATCTTCAACGCCGGCTTGAACTCATAGGGCCCGATGCGGAAGGTGGCGTCTTCCGACGTCTCGTGCGAGCGCACCTGGGCGCGGATGCGCGCCAGCAGGACGGCAAAGCGGAACGGCTTGGTGACATAGTCGTTGGCGCCGGCGTCGAGGCCCAGGATCTGGTCGGAGTCGGACGTCTGGCCGGTCAGCATGATCACCGGCGTCGTCAGTCCGCCCTTGCGCAGCAGGCGGCAGGCTTCGCGGCCGTCCATGTCCGGCAGGTCGACGTCGAGCAGGATCAGGTCGGCATTGACGCTCTTGCCCAGGCGCAAGCCTTCGGAGCCATTGGCCGCCTGGATAACCTTGAATTCTTCGTGCAGCTCGAGCTGCTCGGCCAGGGCTTCGCGCAGTTCGTCGTCGTCATCGACTATAAGGAGGGTTTTTTGCTGTACCATGTTCCTGTATCTTCTGGTCTTCTGGTTATGGTTGGACGAAGATGATTTTCACCGCGCACGCAGACGGCACTGTCACCTGGAATCAACATAGTGTGCGTGCGGCCCTCGGAAAAGGGGGGGTGATCACGGAATGTAACAAAAGGGAGGGTGATGGCAAATCACCGCTCGGTGTTTATCCCTTCCGTTACGTATTTTACCGTCCGGACCGGGTTTCCGCGCCCGACACGGCCCTGCCCGTCGTGCCCATGGCGCCCGATGACGGCTGGTGCGACGACGCGCAAAGCCCCGACTACAACCGCCATGTCAAACTCCCGTTCGGCGCCTCGCATGAAAAGCTGTGGCGCGATGATCATGTCTACGACCTTGTCGTGGTATTGGGGCACAATGATGATCCCCCGGTGGCCGGAATGGGATCGGCCATTTTCATGCACTTGGCGCGAGACAATTATGCCGGCACCGAAGGCTGCGTCGCCCTGGCACCGACGGATCTGCTCGAACTGCTGAAGGCCGCCCAACCGGGTGACCGCGTCGAAATCCGTCTTGTCTAGCCACCATGTCCTACGTAAAAGCAACCCTATAGGTATGGGGGAACATGTTGACTTGGTTCGCAAATTTGTTTGGAAAAAGGAAGGCGGCTTTTCAAGTCCGCATACCCGGTGTTGATTCCGCCAAGCTCATTAAAGTGGATGGACCCAGGGGCGCCTTTCATATTCATCACGGGCCGATCGGCAAGGACCGGGATTTCACCAGCTTTTATGGCGATAAGAATATTCAGTTCTTTTTCCGAGCCTATTGGGATTTCCTACCCGCGGAACCAGTCATCAATTCCCGGGAAAAAATCACAATTAGCGGTATAGGCAATATTATTGGCCGAGCTTACGGCCATATTTCTTCGTCCAATGCCAGCCGTGCTGAGAAAAATCTGATCTATTATTTCAAGAATTGGTCGTTTTTACTGGGAACGAAGATAAATTCACCTGACTCAGGCAAAAATACTGAGGTCATTATCGAGGTCGATTTCGAAGCGGAGTTGGCCAAAATAATGGCGGCTCAAGCCTCTCGCAAATTGTGAGACTTTAACGCGCCCCGAAGATGGCGGAGCCGACGCGGATTTCGGTCGAGCCGAAGGCGATCGCCGTTTCGAAATCGTCGCTCATCCCCATGCTGAGATGATGGATGCCGTTGCGTTCGGCGATCTTTTTCAGCAGGGCGAAATAGGGCCCGCGCGGCCCTTCCACCGGCGGAATGCACATCAGGCCGGCGACGCTTAAGCCATAGCTGTCGCGCGCCGCCTTGAGAAAGGCGTCGGCTTCGAGCGGCAGGATGCCGGCCTTTTGCGGCTCCTCGCCGATATTGACCTGGACATAGACGATCGGCGAACGGCCCTGGGCCTGGATTTCATCGGCGACGGCACGGGCGATCTTGTCGCGGTCGAGGCTTTCGATGACGTCAAAGAAGCCCACGGCGTCGGCCGCCTTGTTGCTCTGCAGGGGACCGATGAGGCGCAGGTCCAGGTCGGCATAGTCCCCCCGTACCGGCGCCCAGCGCTCCTGCGCTTCCTGGACGCGGTTCTCGCCGAAGCGGCGCTGGCCGGCCTTGAGCACCGGTTCGATCGCTGCCCAGGGCTGGGTCTTGGACACGGCGGTCAGGATGACGCTGTCCTGGGGCCGGCCGGCGGCCTTCAGGGCCTTGTGCATCCGGCCAATGATCCTAGAATGGCCGTCTGTGGGGGCGGAGGACGTCCGGGCATTCGGCGATGACATACAAGACCCGCTTCCAGTATCTGTTCGACAAGGCGTTCGACATAGCCCAGGCGGCGCGCACGTCAAGCCCGCATGCCACTTCGTTGCCACCGCTGATCTTCGTCACCGATCCCGCGCGCATCCACCATCCCGAGGACATCGCCCCTCACCTGCCCGCCGGCTGCGGGATCATCTATCGGCATTTCGGCGAGCCGCATGCCCGCGACCGGGCGCTGTTGCTGCGGCGGATCAGCCGCGACCACGGCCTGGTCCTGCTGATCGGCGAGGACGAGGCCCTGGCCGACGCGGTCGGCGCCGACGGCGTGCACCTGGCTGAACGCAGCCTGGGTCGTGCCGCCGCAGTGGCCAGGCCGGGCTGGATCGTCACGGCCGCCTGTCATGGCGCTGAGGCCCTGAAGCGGGCGGACGGGCAAAAAGGGTTGAACGCCATCCTGGTCTCGCCGGCCTTCGCCAGTGCCAGCTTGTCGGCACAGGGCGTGGCGCCCTTGGGGGTGCGAGGTATCCAGGCATTGACCGCGGCCACATCCCTGCCGGTCATCGCCCTGGGCGGCATCACCTGCGACACAATCGAGCAACTGCGCGACTGCGGCCTAAGCGGCGTAGCGGCGGTCGATGCCTTCAGGCTCGAAGATTAGAACTTAAAGGTGGTTTCCAGCCGCACACGGGGCTGGTTCTTCGCCGCCTGCTGCTCGGCGGTGGCGGCCGGGTCGGCGCGGAAGGCGTCGTTGGTGCGTTCACCGAAGCCCAATGTACCGGCGACGCGGACCGAAGGGCTGAGTTTATAGAAGGCGCCGGCGTCGATATCGTTCGGGCCGGACGGCTCGGTGGCCGGCTGGTTGACGTCGAACTTCACGCCCCACTTGCCCTTGACGTTAAAGGCGTAGACCTTGGACTGGCTCTTGTTGGCCAGGTCCGGCGTGGAATCGTTGGAGAAGTTCTCGACCGTCGTCGGCGACAGAGGCTGCAAGGCCAGGACATCGGCGACCGAGGTCGTCTTTTGCGGCGTCATGGCGTCGGCATGAGTCATCGTCCCGGCTATCGCCAGCATCGCGCCCATTACCACCAATGACACAACCGTCTTCATTTCTCTCTTGGCCTTCCGGCACGCCCGAAAGGTCGCCTGTCAGTGCAGGCCGCGCCCCCCAAGTGTCACCAGTCACAATCTACACGTCCATTTTGGCATGGATGTGTCAAATTCCGATTAAGGCGAAATGTGAGGCGGGTCAATTTGACGGACCGTAAAATTCGCGCCTTCGGCGCATTGTTCTGGCCGTTGTGTCCAATTCGTCACGACTCGATAAGGAAAACGTAAATCGTCCAAGGCGTTGCATTAACTTTTTGTTTAGGTTTTAGTGTGCGCGCAAGCGGGCGTCCTGTGGCCCTGCGACCAGGTAGGAATAGCGACCTTGCCGGAAGCCACGCTTTCGGAGATATGTAAAACCCTCGACAGGCTGGCGTAATAAAGACCTATCCGGCAACCGACATTTATACTTCAAGCAAAAACCGCAACATAAATTTGCCGGAGTGTTGGTGTTGCTGTCGAAAAAACAGGCTCTTGTCATACCCCCATCGGGGCATGTTATAGAGGGCCCCATCAGAAAGCGGAGCGAGTATTCCATGACCATTTTGCGGACCACCGCCCTCGTGGCCATTGCAGGCTTTTGCCTAAGCCTGGGGGCTTGCGCACACGATGCGGGCAATATGGCGTCGAACACCACCCTGCCGCACTCCGACGAGAGCAAGGGTTTCCTTGGCCTGGGCGGACATAGCAAGGCGACTTCGTACAATGCCCAGACCGGCATCGGCGTTAACGCCTATCTGTGGCGCGCCTCGCTCGACACCATTTCCTTCATGCCGCTGGCCTCGGCCGATCCCTGGGGTGGCGTGATCATCTCCGACTGGTATGCCAACCCGCAAAAGCCGGATGAGCGCTTCAAGACCACGGTCTACATCCTGGATTCACGCCTGCGCGCCGACGCGCTCAACGTTTCGGTCTACAAGCAGAACCTGGTCAACGGCCAATGGGTCGACGCCGACGTGTCCGAGCAGACCCAGGTCGACATCGAAAACGCCATTCTGACGCGCGCTCGCGAACTGCACCTGTCGGACGTCAAGAAGTAAGCCATCCGTCCAGGCGACAAATCAAAAGCCGCTCTGCTTGGCCAGAGCGGCTTTTTCATTGGCGTCAAAGCCCCACGGGCCCTATAAGGCCCCTTCTCCCATCGCACGTATTTCAGACCGCCCATGTCCGCACGCTATAATCCCAAAGAGACCGAACCCCGTCAGCGCCAGCGCTGGGACGACGCCCAGGCCTTCCTGACGCGCAACGATCCGTCAAAGCCGAAATATTACGTGCTTGAGATGTTTCCCTATCCGTCCGGGCGCATCCACATGGGCCATGTGCGTAACTATGCGATGGGTGACCTGGTGGCGCGCTTCAAGCGGGCGCGCGGTTTCAACGTGCTACACCCGATGGGCTGGGACGCCTTCGGCATGCCGGCCGAAAACGCCGCCATGGAACGCAAGGTTCACCCCAAGGGCTGGACCTATGACAATATCGCCAATATGCGCGCCGAACTGAAGCGCCTGGGCCTGGCCATCGATTGGACGCGCGAGTTCGCGACTTGCGAGCCGGCCTATTATGGCAAGCAGCAGAAGTGGTTCCTCGACCTGCTGAAGCACGACCTGGTCTATCGCCGCGAAAGCCAGGTCAACTGGGATCCGGTCGACATGACCGTGCTGGCCAACGAGCAGGTCATCGACGGCCGCGGCTGGCGCTCGGGCGCCTTGGTCGAAAAGAAGAAGTTGACCCAATGGTTCATGCGCATCACGCGCTTTGCCGACGACTTGCTGACCGGGCTTGAAACCCTGGAACGCTGGCCGGAAAAGGTGCGCCTGATGCAGGCCAACTGGATCGGCAAGTCGCTGGGCCTGAAGATGACCTTCCCGTTCGCCGGTGAAAGTCCTTTGGGCGAAGGCGTCGAGGTCTACACGACACGTCCGGACACCCTGTTCGGCGCCAGTTTTCTGGCCATTGCCGCCGACCATCCCCTGGCGCAAGCCTGCGCGGCGTCGAATCCTGACCTGGCCGCGTTCGTCAAGTCGCTGAACAAGGGCGGCGTCTCGCAAGCCGATATCGATACCGCCGAAAAGCTTGGCTTCGATACCGGCCTTAAGGTCGCGCATCCGTTCAAGCCGGGCGAAACCCTGCCCGTCTGGGTCGCCAACTTCGTGCTGATGGACTACGGCACGGGTGCCATCTTCGGCTGTCCGGGCCACGACCAGCGCGACTGGGATTTCGCCACCAAGTACAAGCTGCCGATCCATCCCGTGGTCTTGCCCCAAGGCGCCGACGCCGCAAGCTTCGCCTTGACCAAGGAGCCCTATGTCGGGCCGGGCCATATCTTCAATTCGCAATTCCTCGACGGCCTCGACGTCGAAGCCGCCAAGGCCGCGGCGATCGCCAGGATCGAGACCATGGGCCTGGGCGAAGGCGCGACCGTGTTCCGCCTGCGCGACTGGGGCGTGTCGCGCCAGCGCTATTGGGGCTGCCCGATCCCGGTGATCCATTGCGAGGCCTGTGGCGTCGTGCCGGTGCCGGACGACCAGTTGCCGGTCACCTTGCCCGAGGACGTCACCTTCGACGTCCCCGGCAATCCGCTTGAGCGTCACCCGACGTGGAAGCACGTCAAGTGCCCGCACTGCGGCGGCGAAGCCCGACGCGAGACCGACACGCTCGACACCTTCGTAGACTCGTCGTGGTATTTCGCGCGCTTCACCGATCCCCAGGCCGCCGAGCCGATCAACAAGCCGGCGGCCGATTACTGGATGCCGGTCGACCAGTATATCGGCGGCATCGAGCACGCCGTGCTGCACCTGTTATATGCACGCTTCGTCACCCGCGCCCTGCGGCATTGCGGCTACCTCTCCGTCGAAGAGCCTTTTGCCGGCCTGTTCACCCAAGGCATGCTGACGCACGAGACTTACAAGACCGCGGACGGCGCCTGGGTCGAGCCGGCCGACGTCGACATCACGACCGAGGGCAGCGCGCGCAGCGCCAAGCGGATGTCTACCGGGGAAACCCTGGTCATCGGCGACACGGAAAAGATGTCCAAGTCGAAGAAGAACACGGTCGCCCCCGAAGACATTTTCAATACCTACGGCGTCGATTCCGCGCGCCTGTTCGTCCTGTCCGACTCGCCGCCGGAGCGTGACGTGCAGTGGTCGACGTCCGGTGTCGAAGGCTCATGGCGTTTTACGCACCGCGTCTGGGACCTGTTCGATGGCCTGCCGGACGACCCAGTCGCCTGTAGCGACGAAGCTGCCGCCAGTGAGCTGCTGAAGGCCGCGCACAAGACCGTCAAGGCGGTCACCGAGGGCTTCGAAGGCTTCCGCTTCAACTCGGCCATCGCCAAGCTGTACGAGTTCGTCACCGTCATCCGCACCTCGGATATCGCGAAGACCGGTTCCGTGGCACGACGCCAGGCCCTGACCTTCCTGGCGGGCCTGATCGCACCGGTCGTGCCGCACCTGGCCGAAGAAGGTTGGGCGCGCCTGGGCCATGAAGGCCTGATCTACGATGCGGCCTGGCCGCACTTCGACCCGGCCCTGGCTCAGGACGACGACTACGTCCTGCCGGTTCAGGTCAACGGCAAGCGTCGTGGCGAAATCCGGGTACCCAATGGCGCGTCGGAGGCGCAGATTCGTGAGACCGCCCTTGCGGACGAGGACGTAAAACGGCATCTTGCCGGCACCGAGATCCGCAAGATCATCATCGTGCCCAACCGGATCCTCAACTTCGTCGTCGGATAAGTCATGCGCAAACAGGCCTTCACGATCGCCGCCGCCTTGTTGGCCGCAAGCGCCTTGTCCGGTTGCGGTTTCACGCCGGAGTACGCCAAGCCCAAGGTCATAGCCGGCCTGTCCAGCGTCGACCTTGAAACGCCGCAGACGCGCACCGGCTATTTCCTGGAGCAGGACCTGCGCCAGACCATGGACGACGACCCTTCCAAGCCCAAGGCCTATATCCTGCACATCGACATGACCGAAGGCCACTATTCCATCGGTTACCGCGTCGACGACACGTCAACGCGCTCCGAAATCACCAGCAACGTCAACTATACGCTGATCGACAAGGAAACCGGCAAGGTATTGTCCAAGGACCACTTTACCGAGACCGTGACCTATGCCTCGACCTCGTCGCCCTTCACCGGCATCGTGTCGCAGCAAGCCGGTCAGGAGCGTCTGGCGGACGCCGTGTCGTCACGCATCCAGGGCGCGCTGGCGGTCTATTTCCACGAGCACTAAGCCTTGAAATTATCCAAACGGCCCGAGATCGACGCCTTTTTCAAAAAGCCGACGCCTGGGGTGACCGGTGTATTGATCTACGGCAAGGATCGCAGCCAGGTGCTGGAACGTTCAGCCGACCTGGCCAAGCGCATCGTTCCGGACATCAATGACCCGTTCAATGTCGCCCTGCTGACCGACAGCGACCTGGAGGCCGATGGCGGCTTGCTTGAGGGCGAGCTGCAGGCGCTGTCGATGATGGACGGCCGGCGCCTGGTGCGGCTGAAGTTCTTCTCGGAAAAAGCCTCGCTGGACAAGGCCGTGGCCGCCAGCGTCAAGGCCCATGCCGCCGGCGAGTTCAATCGCGACGCCTTTCTGATCATCGAGGCGGGCGGGCTGGGCGCAGACTCAGCCTTGCGGCGCCAGGCGGACGGCGACAAGGCCTTTGCCTCGATTGCCTGCTATGAGGACGATGCCGGCGATATCGTGCGCATGGCGCGTGAGGCCTTGGCGGCGGATGGCGTGGCGTTGACGACCGGCGCCATGGATATGTTCGTGCAGCGACTGCCGCGGGAGCGCGGCATCGCCCATCGCGAAATCGAGCGCTTGATCCTGTTCATCGGTCCGGGGTCCAACAAGACGTTGAGCGAGGTGGAGCTAGCGGATTTTCTCGGTGTCGAGCCCGAGGCATCGCTCTTCAAGGCGGCGTCGGATGCGTTCGGGGGACGGATGCGGGCCGCCCAGGCGGGACTCAGGCGGGCCTTTGCCGAGGGCAAGGGCGGCCCGGACGCCATGCGCGCGCTAAGCGACCACTATAACAAGGTCAAGCTGCTCAAGACCTTGATGCAAAAGGGCATGGGCAGCAAGGAAGCGGCGCGCGCTGCCGGTATCTTCTGGAAGGAAGAGGACGATATGCTGCGCCAGGCGCGCGCGTGGGATTATCATACGCTGGATCCGCTGGCCAAGGACCTGATCGAGGCTGACAAGCAGTGCAAGTCGACCGGCATGCCGGACCAGCTGATTTCGGAGCGGCTGTACCTGGCGATTGCCGGGAGGGCCGCTCGGGTAGGGCTGTAAGGCCAGGGGTCCAAGGACCCCTGGACCCCGAAACGGGACAGAGATTACCTGTTTAATATCAAAAACCTGGGACCAAAAGTCCCAGGTTTTTGATATTATTCAAATAAGCGCTGTCGCGTTCCGGGGTCGAGGGGCCCGTGGCCCCTCGCCTTCAAGCCCTACCCGGCCCTACCCCTTCGTCAACCGCCGCCGCAAATCTTCAAGCTGCTCCAGCGTCTTGTAGCTCAACCGCAACTCGCCCTGGCCGCCCGCATCCATCAACTTGACCTTCAGGCCCAGCGCTTCCTGCAGATCCTGCTCGAACGACAGGCTGTCGGCATTGACGATCTTGCGCGCGGCCGGCGAGGCCGCCTGGCCTTCCTTGCGCGCCAAGGCCTCGGTCTGCCGCACCGACAACCCGTTGGCGATGACCTCCGCCGCCAGGGCGACCGGATCGTTCGCCGTCACCAGCGCCCGCGCGTGACCCGCCGACAACCGCCCATGCAGCACATGATCCTGCACCACCTCCGGCAAACCCAGCAACCGCAACATATTGGCGATATGCGGCCGCGACTTGCCGACCACCTGCGCCAGCGCGTCCTGCGTGCGCCCGAACCGGTCCATCAGCACCTTGTAGCCGCGCGCCTCTTCGATCGGATTGAGATCCGCACGCTGCACGTTCTCGATAATGCCGACCTCGAGCACTTCGAGATCGTCCATCTCGCGCACAATCACCGGCACCGCGTGCAGGCCGGCCTTTTGCGCCGCTCGCCACCGCCGCTCGCCGGCAATGATCTGGAAATGGCCCGGCTGGTTCGGCGCCGCCCGCACCAGCAGCGGCAGCAGCACGCCCTTCTCGCGGATCGAAGCCGCCAGATCGTCGATATCGCCCTCGGTAAACACCCGGCGCGGCTGATCCGGATTGCGCACCAGCAAGTCTATAGGCTTCTCCACAACGCCAGCGCCCGCGGCAGACGTCTCCACTTCCGCGGCCGGGGTCGATGGCACCGACGGCTCACCCAGCAGGGCCGACAATCCGCGGCCCAATCCTCTTTGCTTATCCGACATTCAAAATTTCCTAGGCCGCGTCGCGCGTCTTGCGCGCCCGCTCACGCGCCACCAGCTCACGCGCCAGCTTGATGTAGGCCTGGCTACCCGAGCACTTCAAATCGTAGATCAGAGCCGGCTTGCCGAACGACGGCGCCTCCGACACCCGAACATTGCGCGGGATGACCGTGTCATAGACCAGGTGCTTGAAGTGCGAGCGCACGTCATTCTCGACCTGGCCCGACAGCGCATTACGCTTGTCGAACATGGTCAGCACGATACCCTGCATCGTCAGGCGCGGATTGAGGCTGCCGCGCACCAGGTCGATCGTGCGCATCAACTGGCTCAACCCCTCAAGCGCGAAGAACTCGCACTGCAGCGGCACCACCACCGCGTCCGACGCGCTCATGGCGTTGACCGTCAGCAAGTTAAGCGACGGCGGGCAATCGATCAGGATGTAATCATAGGCGTTTTCGTCGAGCCCCTCGAGGGCGTCACGCAGCCGGTACGAGCGCCGTTCCGCCTGTCCCAGCTCGATTTCCACACCCGACAGATCGGGGTCCGACGGCAGCAAAGACAGTCCGGGTACGGACGTTTTTAATGCTGCGTCCTTGATCGGCTTGCGGTCGACGATGACGTCGTACAGCGAATTCTCGCGTTGCGCTTTGGGGATACCGAGACCGGTGGAGGCATTGCCTTGCGGGTCGAGGTCGATCAACAACACCTTGTTGCCGATCGCTGCCAGGGCCGTTCCGAGATTGATCGCGGTCGTCGTCTTGCCTACGCCACCCTTCTGGTTGGCGATGCTGAACACACGCGCCATCTTGGGTTCGGGAGGGAGGTTATCGGGCACGCTTCAGGCTCCGGATATGAACGACTCGCCCGCGCGCATCGCTCAGGGAGGGAAAAAGGTCTACCTCAAATCGCCAGGTCTTACCAGCCTGTATGACCTCGTTTTCAACACTTTCCCCCTTGAGAAACCAAGGATCCGCGCCCTTTTGGACAAAGCCTTCGGCAAAGCCCAATAACTTGTCGAGCGGTGCACAGGCTCGTGCCGTGACGACATCGACCTTGAGGCTCAACGTCTCGGCGCGCGCATTATGAACCGTCGCCGGCAGGTCGAAAGCGGCCACCGCCTCGTCCAAAAAGCGGCATCGCTTGGTCAGGGAATCGACCAGATGGACGTGCGGCGCAGCACCATCTGAGTGCTTCAGCAGGATCGCCAGGACAACCCCGGGAAAGCCGGCGCCGGCGCCCAGATCGGCCCAGGTCCGCGCGTCTGGGCGATGATTGAGCAATTGGGCGCTGTCCAGGACGTGGCGTGACCAATAGTGCGGGATCGTCGCCGGCCCGACCAGGTTCATCACCTCGTTGCGCTCAGCGACCATGCGGCCAAAAGCTTCCAGGTCGGCAATAGCCTCGTGTTTCACGTGAAACAGCAGCTGCCCCGCCATCTCGGCCGGGGTCATGAACGTTTCGCTCATCAGGCGGTCCGCTTGCCGGCATTGCGAATGTAGAACAGCAGGGTGGTTAGCGCGCCCTGAGTCATGCCCTCGATCCGGCCGGCCTGCCCCAGGGTCTGCGGCCGGATACGTCCGAGCTTTTCACGGGCCTCGTTCGACAGGCCCGGCACGGTCGCGTAGTCGAGATCGACCGGCAAGACCAGACCCTCATCCTTGCGGAAGGACTCGATCTCCGCCTTCTGCCGCGACATGTAGCCGGCATAGAGCGCATCGATCTCGACCTGCTCGTAGAGTGCTTGCGGCCAGGTGGCAATTTCCGGCCACAAGGCCTCCAGCTTGTCTCGCGTGCAGCTGTCATAGGCCATCAGCTGCGTGACATTACGGCGCTGACCGTCACCATTGACCAGAATACCTTGGGCCAAAGCGTCTTTTGGCGCGGCGATGAGTGCCTCAGCACGGGCCCGAATGACGGCCAAGGCATCGCGCTTCGCCGACCACTGTGCCCGGCGTTCGGCGCCGATGACACTCACGGCAATGCCCTTGTCGGTGAGACGTTGATCGGCATTGTCCGCCCGTAAGGACAAGCGGAACTCCGCACGGCTGGTGAACATGCGATAGGGTTCGGTCACCCCGCGCGTCACCAGGTCATCGATCATCACGCCGATATAGGCCTCGTCGCGGCCCAGCACGGTGGGCGTGTAACCGCCGGCCTTGGCCGCGGCATTGATCCCGGCCATCAGTCCCTGGGCGCCGGCCTCTTCATAGCCCGTCGTGCCATTGATCTGGCCGGCCAGGAACAGGCCCGGCAGGCGCTTAAGCTCAAGCGTCGCATCCAGCTCGCGTGGATCGACATAATCGTACTCAATGGCGTAACCGAAGCGCTTGATGACAACGTCTTCCAATCCCACGATGGTGCGCAGGAACGCCTCCTGCGTCGCCTCCGATACCGAGGTCGATACGCCATTGGGATAGACCGTGTCGTCGTCATAGCCTTCCGGCTCGAGAAAGATCTGATGCGAGGTCTTGTCGGCGAACTTGACGACCTTATCCTCGATCGACGGGCAATAGCGCGGCCCGCGGCCGCTGAGGTGGCCACCATAGACGGCGGATTCACTCAGCCGCTCGGCGATGATCGCGTGCGTGCGGTCATTGGTATAGGTGATGCCGCAGGCGATCTGCGGCCGATCGATGCGGTTGGTCAGGTAGGAAAACGGCTCGATCGGGTTATCGCCCAGTTGCTGTTCCAAGCGATTCCAATGAATCGAGCTGCCGGCGAGGCGTGCCGGGGTTCCGGTTTTCAACCGGCCCATATCCAGACCGAGATCATAGAGGCGCTGGCCCAGGCCGTTCGCCGGCCCCTCGCCCCACCGGCCCGCCGGCGTACGCTTTTCACCGATGTGGATAAGACCGCGCAGGAACGTCCCCGTTGTCAACACAACGGCGCGCCCGCGATAGACATAGCCTGCGGCATCGATCGCGCCCGCGACGAGACCCTCGTGGACGATCAAATCCTCGACCGCTGCCTCGATGATGGTCAGGTTCGGCGTTTGCGCCAGCTCGCCCTGCATGGCTTCGCGATAAAGCTTGCGGTCGATCTGTGCGCGTGGCCCACGCACCGCCGGGCCCTTGGAACGGTTCAGCACCTTATATTGAATGCCGCCGATATCGGCCATGCGGGCCATCAAGCCGTCCAGCGCATCGATCTCACGGACCAAATGGCCCTTGCCCAAGCCACCAATCGCCGGGTTGCACGACATCTCACCAAGCGTCGATGCCTTATGCGTCAACAACAGGGTTTGTGCGCCCATGCGCGCCGCGGCCGCCGCAGCTTCACAGCCGGCGTGTCCACCACCAACAACAATGACATCCCAAAGGATGTTCGAGGCATTCAAGTTTTCGGTCATGGGGGCACTATAGCAGACTATGGCCGGCGTTTCACGTGAAACATCACTTGCCGATGCAGAAGGTCGAAAAGACAACGTCAAGAACGCCCTCGACGTCATAACGCCCAAATAGCGCTTCAAAGCTATTCAGGGCCATGCGGACGTTCTCCGCGGTCAACTCCGGCACGCGCAATTGTGACGCCAGGGCTTGATCCAGTTGGTCGCGCGCCATCACCAGTCGCTCGCGATGCCGTTCGCGCGTCGCCGCAGGAAAGGTTTGCCCGGAGAGCGCTTCGGTCACACGTTGCTCTATCGCCGAGACCAAGTCAGGCAAGCCCTCGCCGGTCACCGTGCTGATGATGTGGGCCGATGTTTCACGTGAAACACCGCCCACCAAGTCCGCCTTGCTGAAGACAACAAGATCGCCGGGCCGCATATCCGTAGGCAGATCCGGATGCGCGCCATCGACGAGCCAAAGCCGCAGGTCGGCCTCGTCCGCCTTGGCGCGCGCCCGGCGTATCCCTTCCCTCTCGACGACTTCCTCGGTTTCCCGCAGGCCTGCCGTGTCATAGAGCAAAACAGAATAGGGTCCGATACGCAGCTGGGCTTCGATAATGTCACGCGTTGTGCCCGCAACCGGCGTAACGATAGCCGCCTCTGCTTTTAAAAGCGCGTTAAACAGGCTCGACTTGCCGGCATTGGGCTCGCCAAGAATCACGATGCGATAGCCATCGCGGATTTGCCGGCCCCGCTCCGCGTCGACCACGGCCGCATTCAAGCTGTCACGTAGAGCTTCGATGCGCGCCAGGATCGCTTGGCTCAAATCGTCAGGCAGGTGTTCGTCCGGGAAATCGATATAGACCTCGAGCCGCGCCATCAGGTCGACGAGGTCGGTGCGCCAGATTTCGTAGCGCCGGCGCAGGCCGCCATCCAACTGCGTCAAGGCTTGTCGGCGTTGCGCTTCGGTTTCGGCGTCGACCAGGTCGGCGATGCCCTCGGCCTGGGTCAGGTCGATCTTGCCGTTCTCCACGGCGCGTCGGCTGAACTCGCCGGGTTCCGCCAGTTTCAGGCCAAGTTCGACAAACAGGCTGTAAAGCCGGTCGAGAATTGCGCGAGAGCCGTGAACATGCAGTTCAACGCAGTCTTCACCCGTGAAGCTACGCGGCGCCGGAAAATACAGGACGATCGCCTGGTCTATGACCTCACCTTGATAATTCAAGGCGGTATAGGTCGCGTGTCGTGGCTTGAGAGGTTGTACCGTGAGTTGCTCGGTGGCCCAGAGCGCCTTGTCGCCGGAAAGGCGGATCACCGAAACCCCGGCGCGGCCCTGGGCGCTGGCCAGGGCGAAGATCGAGTGTTTCACGTGAAACACCCGCTACTTCTTGGGAGACGTCACCGCGTCAAAACCGCTCATGCTGGCCTTGGCGGCGTTTTGCATCAGCTTGAAGAACTGGTCCTGGGCGGTGACACCAAAGCTCGACCACGACTTCATCAGCTCATCCGGCTGCATGGACTGGATGTTCTGCGCCATACGCGACTTCATCTGCTCGACGAGAAAGTCATTCAGCGGTTCGACATCAGGCAGGCCCATAAAGGCCCGCGCTTCCGCCGGCGTGCATTCGACATCGACCGTGACTTTCATGATGGCGCCTTACGTGTTCATCGATTGGAAGAATTCAGCATTGTTCTTCGTTTGGCGCAACTTATCGATGAGGAATTCGATCGCGTCCTGCGGACCCATGGGGTTGAGGATACGGCGCAGGACATAAGTCTTCTGCAGGTTCGACTTGTCGGTGAGCAGCTCTTCCTTACGCGTACCGGACTTGAGAACGTCCATAGCGGGGAAGACGCGCTTATCGGCGACCTTGCGGTCCAGCACGATTTCCGAGTTACCGGTGCCCTTGAATTCTTCGAAGATGACTTCGTCCATCCGCGAGCCGGTGTCGACCAGCGCCGTGGCGATGATGGTCAGCGAGCCACCCTCTTCGATGTTACGAGCGGCGCCGAAAAAGCGCTTGGGGCGTTGCAGGGCATTGGCGTCAACACCGCCGGTCAGCACCTTGCCCGATGACGGAACAACGGTGTTGTAGGCGCGGCCGAGGCGGGTGATCGAGTCGAGCAGGATGACAACATCGCGCTTGTGCTCAACCAGGCGCTTGGCCTTCTCGATCACCATTTCAGCGACTTGCACGTGACGCGTCGCAGGTTCGTCGAAGGTCGACGAGATGACTTCGCCGCGCACGGTGCGCTGCATGTCGGTCACTTCTTCAGGACGTTCGTCGATCAGCAGGACGATCAGGTAGCAATCCGGGTGGTTGGCGGCGACCGACTTGGCAATGTTCTGCAGCATCACCGTCTTGCCGACGCGCGGCGGGGCGACGATCAGGCAGCGCTGGCCCTTGCCCAGCGGCGCCACGATATCGATGATACGGCCCGAGCGATCGCGCAACGTCGGATCGTCGATCTCCATCCACAGACGCTGATCCGGATAGAGCGGCGTCAGGTTGTCGAAGTGGACCTTGTGCTTGATATTTTCGGGGTCTTCGAAATTGATCGTCTGCGTCTTGAGCAGGGCGAAATAGCGTTCGCCTTCGCGCGGCGAGCGGATCGGCCCTTCGACCGTGTCGCCGGTGCGCAGGCCATGGCGGCGGATTTGCTGCGGCGAGACATAGATGTCATCGGGACCGGGCAAGTAGTTGGCTTCGGGCGAGCGCAGGAAGCCGAAGCCGTCCTGCAGCACTTCGATCACGCCGGAGCCGGTGATTTCGACGCCTTCCTCGGCCAGGGCCTTGAGGACGGCGAACATCATGTCCTGTTTGCGCATGTTCGAAGCGTTCTCAACCGCCAGCGATTCCGCAAAGGTCAGCAGGTCGGTCGGCGATTTGTCCTTCAGCGTCTGAAGCGACATTTTTTCGCCCTTCATCGAGCCCTCTTCAGACGCGTCTTCTGGGGCTTCGGACTCGGGGGCATCCGTGTCTTCGGCTTCCAGATCGGCATCGTTGTCTTCGATCAGGGTTTCGGACTCGGTTTCGTCAGTCATGGTAGAATCTCTGGAATAGGCGAATGCGCGCCGGAATACGACGTCACATACAGCGGGGCCTTCGCGCGAAGCGTGAGGCGGATAGATTGTCTAATGAGAAGGCTGTCCCAACGAACGTGGCGCCTTGAAAGGTGTTTCACGCGGAGGGAACAACGCTCCGCACCCGTAAATCAGGGCCGGAAGGTACACGATCGTTTCGACGCGTCAACCTTTTTTACAAGCGACCTAATGGTTGCAGTACTTCAGGGTGACCGACAAAACGATGACGAAAGCCAGGAGGAACGGCACTTCGTTGATCATGCGCCAAAAACGCTCGGTGCCGACCGGCTCGCCGCGGTGCAGCTTTTTCAACCGCGCCGCTAGGAAATGGTGATAGCCGGTCAGCAGCACAACCCCGACCAGCTTGACGTTGAACCAGGGCTCCGAAAAGAACTTCCAGCCCTCGAACGCCACGACGTGATAGGCGGCCAGGCTCAAGCCCAGAATCCAGGCGGCGATCATCGCCGGGGTCATGATCATGCGCAGCAGGTTGCGCTCCATGACCTCGAACACCGCGGTCACCTTGGGCTCATCACGGTTCTTGATATGGTAGACGATCAGGCGCGGCAGGTAGAGCAGGCCGGCCATCCAGGCGATGATCGATAGAATGTGCAGCCCCAGCAGCAGATTGAACCAGGTCATCACGCGCTCCGTTTCGGACAAAAGGTATGGCAGTCGGCACAGGCCTCATCGCCGATGGTCGTAGCCTTTGACGCCAGCGCCTTGGTCACTTCCTGCGCCAGGGCCTGGATATAACCGGCGGCGACACCCAAGGCCGGGATACGGACGTAATCGGCAATGCCCGCCTCTTTCGCCAGATGGCTATATTCGATATCGAGCTCGACCAGGGTCTCGACGTGCTCGGAGACAAAGGCGATCGGCACGACCACGACCGACTTGCCCTCCGCGCCGGCGCGACGAATCTCGTCGTCGGTCGATGGCTTCAGCCACTGCAGGCGGCCGACACGGCTCTGGTAGCAGATGACGTGATCACGCTCGCCGAGGTCCGCCATGATGCGGGCGACGGTAGCTTCGACCTGGGCCTGGTAGGGATCGCCCGCGTCGACGATCTTTTGCGGCAGGCCGTGGGCCGAGAACAGCAGGCGATAGTCCCGCGGATTGGGCAAGGCGGCCAGCCGCTCACGGATCAGGCTGACATGGGCGGCGATGAAATCGTCATTATTGGCATAGCAGCAAACGCGCTTGACGACGGCCGGTCCGCGATAGGCGCGCGCGAACGCTTCGAATGCCGTCAGGGTCGTGGTGGAGGAGAACTGCGGATAGAGCGGCAACAGGACAATCTCATCCGGGGCGAAGGCGGCGATCTCGGCAGCGACGGCGCCGATGAACGGATGCCAATAGCGCATGCCGATGAAGACCCGAGCCTCGACATCGCTTTGTTGATCAAGGACCGTTTGCAGCGCATCGGCCTGGGCTCGGGTCTCCGCCAGGATCGGTGAGCCGCCGCCCATGTAGCGATAATTGGCCTGGGCCAGGGGTGTACGCGTGTGGGCGATCACCGCGGCCAGGCCATGACGCACGCCGAACGGCAAGGTGATGATCCGCCGATCGGCAAACAGGTTGTAGAGAAAGCCTTTGACGTCGGCCTGAGTCTCTGGCCCGCCCAGGTTCATCAGCAGCACAGCGACTTTTGTCATTGGCCGCGTATCCGCTTGAGCGCCTGTTCCACATGGGCGATGGGCGTGTCGGGAAAGATGCCGTGACCCAGGTTGAAGATCAGGGGCCCCTGCCCCCAGGCGTCCAGGATTCGGTCGACCGCCTGGTCCAGGGCCGGGCCGCCGGAGCGAAGCACCACGGGATCGAGTGCGCCCTGGATCGGTTTGATCTTTTGCAGCTCAGCGCCAAGCGCCAGAGGCGTGGCCGTGCCCAAGGCGAGGGCGTCGATCGGTACCTGGTCGAGATAGGTCCGGCAGCGGGCTTCGGCACCCCTTGGAAAGCCAATGATCGGCAGGGTCACGCCCAGGTCGCGGACGCGCTGGATCAGTTTGATATGCGGGTCGATGATCAGGGTCTGGAAATAGGGATCCGGAAAGCCTTCGGCCCAGGATTCGAAGATCTTCAGCACCTGGGCGCCGGATTGCGCCTGCATCAACAGATATTGGGCGGAGGCCTCGATGACGACCTCCATCACCGCCTGGATATGATCAGGGTCATCATAAACGAAGGCGCGGATCAGACTGCGGTCATGAGCCTTTTTGCCGTTCAGCATATAGGTCATCACGGTCCACGGTCCGCCGCAGAAACCGATCAGGGTGGTTGACGGAGCGAGTTGCGCCTTGACGCGTTGCAGGGTCTCGCCGACGTTCTTCAACGCGTCTCCCGCCAAGCCTGCTTTCTCTTTCATAAGCGCAAGCGACGGCAGTTCACCCAGGATGGGGCCTTCACCGGCGGCGAAGGTCAGGTCCTGACCCAAGGCGAGGGGGATCATCAGGATATCGGAGAACAGGATCGCGGCGTCGAAGCCGAAACGGCGGATGGGTTGCAAGGTCGCTTCGGCAGCTTTTTCGGGTGTGAGGCAAAAGTCGACAAACCCGGAGGTCGATGCGCGTAGTTCCCGGTATTCCGGCAGGTAGCGCCCGGCCTGACGCATGAACCATACCGGGGGCGGACTGACGGTCATACCGCTGAGGACCGAGAGTACCGATGTCAAAGCCTGGGTCATGAGTCAATCCGGGTGGGAGAAGTCTCAGACCTCTTACCCTTCCTCTTAGAAAAGGAAAGGTGGTTTGAGGTAGTTTAAGGCGGGGACAGTGGGGAAAATTGTCGCAGCCGATCGGCTTTTCCCGGCTTTTTCACAATCCGGCGCGGCTGGGATGGCGTTCATTCACAGCGCTGTGGAAAGGGGGGAAAAGCCAACAAGGTAAATAAAACGTTAAAGATTTATAAGCGCCGGATGGGGATGTCGCCGGGATGGTTAAAAAACTGTTAACGCATGCACATGGAACCGTCACACGTTTATACATTTTTAACAATTGGCACGGATTTGGGAAAACTGGGCCGGTTATCAACCCTTATCCCAAGGCGGGAGCCTTCGCCGGACAGGCGAGCGGGATAAGTCACGATTCATCCGAATTGGCTCCCCAGTTCCGTACACAGATAAATTCGCCGCGGCGGGGCAAGAAGAGAGGACCTGGGGCCAGAGGCCCCAGACCCCGACACAAATCAGGGCGGGGCAGCCTTGGTACATAAACAAAGAGCTCCCATAGCGGAGCTCTTTGTTTATGTATAAATGTAGCCTCATCCTAAATATGTGACGGGGTCTGGGGCCCATGGCCCCAGGTCTTTTCCTTCTTCCCACGGACGGCCAATGTCATCTGACGCCCTGATCAAAGCCGCGCACGCCAAAATCGGCACCTATTTCCATGTGCATCTGGTCGCCGACTCCACCGGCGAGACCTTGAACGCCCTGGCCAAGGCGGCGGTGGCGCGCTTTGAAGGCGTCTTGCCGATCGAGCATCTGTACGTGCTGATCCGTTCCGAAAAGCAGCTCGAGCGCGCGCTGGACGAGATCGAGGCCTTTTCGGGTATCGTCCTGCACACCATGATCGATCCCGAGCTGCGCACCATGCTGGAATCCAGGTGCCGCGAGCTCGACATCCCGGCGATCGGCGTGCTCGATCCGATGGTTGTGGCCTTTTCGCGCTATCTGGGCGCCGCGGTCTCAAAAAAGGTCGGCGCCCAGCACAATCTGGACAACGAATATTTCGAGCGCATCGAGGCGCTGAACTACGCCATTGCGCATGACGACGGCAATGCGGCGGACAAGTTGCGCCAGGCCGACGTGGTGCTGGTGGGGGTCAGCCGCACGTCTAAGACGCCGACCTGTATCTACCTGGCCCATCGTGGCATCAAGGCGGCCAATATTCCCCTGGTGCCGGGGCGCGACTTGCCGGTCGATCTGGATGAGATGAACCTGCCGGTGGTCGGCCTGATCGCCAGCCCGGAACGCTTGATCTCAATCCGCAAGAACCGGTTGCTGACACTGAATGACGATCGGCCGTCGAGCTATGTCGACCAGGAGGCGGTGCGTGAGGAAATTATCGCTGCGCGGCGGTTGTTCGAGCGCAAGGGCTGGCCGGTGATCGACGTCACCCGGCGCTCGGTTGAGGAAACCGCGGCGACGATCATCAGCTTTTTGAATGAGAAGCGGACGGGACGGCTGGGTGGGATTTAGGTAAGACGAGGGGCCACGGGCCCCTCGACCCCGATACTCGGCAGTGATTACTTGTTTAATATCAAAAAGACAGGGCTCTAAGGGCCCTGTCTTTTTGATATTAAAACGATTAAACACCGTCAGGTTACGGGGTCCAGGGGTCTGCGACCCCTGGCCTTCCTCTTGAAAATACCCCATGCCCCTCATTCTCGCCTCCGCCTCCGCCTCCCGCGCCGCCCTCCTCACCGGCGCCGGCCTCGAATTTGCCCGCATCCCCGCCGATCTCGACGAGGACGCCATCAAGGACGACGGCTTGGCCCGCGGCATGAGCCCCAAGGCCATCGCCATCAAACTGGCCGAAGCCAAGGCCCTGCACGTCTCGACCCGCCACCCCGGCATGGTCATCGGCGGCGACCAGGTCCTGCAGCTCGAGCGCGACCTGATCAGCAAATCCCATTCCCTCGAAGAAGCCCGCGACCTGCTGACCCGGATGAGCGGAAAGGTCCACTATCTGCACGCCGGCATGGCCCTGGCCGAGAACGGCCAGCTCTTGTGGTCCAACGCTGAAAGCGCCGAAATGTCGGTGCGCCGCCTGACGCCCCAGTTCATCGACGCCTATCTTGAAAAGACGGGCGACAAGATCCTGAGCTCCGTCGGCTGCTATCAATTGGAATCCGAAGGTGTCCATCTGTTCGACGCCATTCGCGGCGACTACTTTACCGTTCTGGGCCTGCCGCTGCTGCCCCTGCTCGCCCAACTGCGTCATTATCACATGAGCCTGGCATGACAGACACCCTTCCCACAGGCGCGGCCAAGGTCGCCGGCGTCGTCGGCCAGCCCGTCCATCACAGCTTAAGCCCTTTCCTGCACACCGCCTGGCTGCGCGATCTCGGCCTGAACGGCGTCTACGCCCCGTTCGCGCCCAAGGACGAACACGCCTTCGATCGCCTGGTCCTGTCCTGCCGCAGCAACGGCCTCAAGGGCCTCAACGTCACTGCGCCTTTCAAGGAACAGGCCCTGGCCCTGGCGGACACCGTCGCCGATAGCGCCAAACGCTGCGGCTCCGCCAATCTCCTGACCTTCGATGACGACGGCTACGTCCACGCCCAAAGCACCGACGGTCACGGCCTGGTCCGTGCCTTCCAGCTTCAGGCGCCGAAATGCGACCTGTCGGCCGGACCGGTGGTGGTCATGGGCGCCGGCGGGGCCTCGCGCGCCGCAGTCGCCGCCATGCTCGACGCCGGCTGTACCGACGTGCGCATCGTCAACCGGACACTTGCCCGCGCCGAGGAACTCGTCTTCGCGTTTCAGACCTGCGTGACCGCCTACGACCTGTCCAATGTCGATCGCGCCTTTGCCGGTGCCGTGGCCGTCATCAATGCCGCGTCCGGTGGTCCTCTGCCCCTGTTCGACGCCCTGACGGCCGATGCCACGATCATGGACATGACCTATCGTCCGCTGCGTACCAACTGGCTGCACGCCGCGGCCGAAAAAGGCTGCGCTACGGTCGACGGATTGAACATGCTGATCGAGCAGGCGCGGCCCAGCTTCGAAGCCTTTTACGGCGTCGTGCCCAACCCGGCCTTCGATATCCGGGCCCTGGCGCTTGGTTTCCTGGGGGAAACGGTTTGATTACGCTCGGCCTCACCGGGTCGATCGGCATGGGCAAGTCGACCATCGCCAACATGTTCAAGGACCTCGGCGTGCCCGTCTGGGATGCCGATGAAGCCGTGCACAAGCTTTATGCTGCATCGCAGCTGGTGAAGGACGCCCTGGTTCAGGCTTTCGGCGATATCCTGACAAACGGCGGTGTCGATCGCGCCAAACTCTCGCAAGCCCTGAAAACGGCGCCCAACGGTTTCGACCGGCTGAACGTCATCGTCCATCCGGCAACAGTCGAGGATCGCCAGGCGTTCATGCGCGCCCACCAGGCGGACAGGCTGGTCGTCGCCGACATACCCCTGCTCTACGAAACCGGCGCCGACGCCCATCTTGACTATGTCCTGGTGGTCAGCGCCCCAGCCGAGGTCCAGCACGATCGCGTGATGGCCCGTCCCGGCATGACCGAGGACAAGTTCGCGGCCATCCTGGCGCGCCAGGTGAGCGATGCCGAAAAACGTGCCCGCGCCGATTTCGTCATCGACACGGCGCAGAGTCTTGACGCTTGCCGGGCGGAAGTCCGCAAGCTGGTCGACCGCTTTGCGGCTTGATCGGCCCCCCCAATCAAACCATATTTGGGGTTAGTCGCGTCCCACACGAAATTTAGCAGATCATGGCCACCGAAATCGTTCTCGATACCGAAACCACCGGCATTGACCACCGCAAGGGTCACCGGCTGATCGAAGTCGGCTGCATCGAGATCGAGGACCTGCTGCCGACCGGCCGGACCTTTCACCGCTTTATCGATCCGGAGCGGGAAATCGAGCCCGACGCCATTCGTGTTCACGGCATCACCAATGAGATGGTGCGCGGCAAGCCCAAGTTCCCGGCGATTTGCGAAGAGCTGCTGGAATTCATCGGTGACAACAAGATCATCGCCCACAATGCGCAGTTCGACCGCGGCTTCATCAATATGGAGCTGGAGCGGCATAACCGGCCGGCGACGCTGGCCGAGCAATGGATCGACACGCTCGAAATCGCTCGCCATCGCTTTCCGGGCATGCCGGCGTCGTTGGATGCCTTGTGCCGGCGGTTCAATATTTCGCTGGCCGAACGTGACTTGCACGGCGCCCTGATCGACGCCCGCCTGCTGGCCAGCGTCTATCTCGAACTCTTGGGCGGCAAGGAACGCGCGCTCGATCTTGGCATGTCGAATACCGGTATTCGGGTAGTGGAAACGGCGCAGGCCATCGTCTACGGCACCCGTCCGCGCCCCCTCGCCTCCCGCATCACCGCGGCCGAAGCCTCGGCGCACGAAGCATTCGTCGCCAAGTACCTGAAAGACAAAAGCCTCTGGAAACAGTAGGCCGTTGGCTTACGCAGTCAAGTTCCGGGGTCCAGGGGGTGAGAAGCGCCGTTTTGCTGAAGGCAAAACGGATAAAATCGATACTGAATGTATCGATTTTCGCGACGAACGCCCGGAGCTTGCGAAGGGCGGCCCCTGGTCTTGTAAATAAAAATATAGCGGCTCCCATCTTCGATGGGGCCGCTATATTTTTATTCGTAAGACGAAGGGGCCACGGGCCCCTTCACCCCGGAATTTAAGCTTGGCCGGCGGCGGGCTGTTGGCCGAGGATATTACCCTTTTGCTGCATGTACAGCGTGCCGAAGTCGATCGGATCCAGGAAGAACGGCGGCACGAAGCCGCCATCGGCGGTCGCGTCGGCGATGATGCGGCGGGCGAATGGGAACAGGTAGCGCGGGCATTCGACCAGCAGGGTCGGCTCCATCATTTCCTGCGGAATATTGCTCAGTTGGAACAGGCCGCCATAAACCAGCTCGATGGCGAACATCGGACCGTCCGGCGTCGAGGCCTTGACCGTCAGCTTCAGGTCGACTTCGAACAGGCCGTCGGGGCGGCCCTTGGCGCCCATTTCGACGCCCAGGTCGACTTCCGGCCGCGATTCCATGCGCAGGCTGTTGGGCGCACGCGGGTTTTCAAAGGAAAAATCGCGCGTGAACTGCGCCAGAACCTGCATGTTCGGCGCCGATTGCAGGTCGGGCTGGGCGGTAAGTTCAGGGGTTTCGGCCATGCGTAGGCACTCCAAAGTCTTGCGCCCGCCGCGTGTCTTGACGCGGCCGGCAATGAATTTGGCCGCGTAGCTAACAGATAAGAAAATTTTAGGCAATCAAACGAAGAGTTCCGTTTGACGAAACTTGCTCTATATAGGGACCAGGCATAAGGTAAATGCCAAAGGTACTCGCTTGGGCTCACCGCGCCCGCAGCCGGAAGAGAGAGATCGCCGTGAATATGATCGCGCTCGTCATTTTCGCCGTCATTGCCGTCGTTATCCTGTTCCAGCTGTATAACGTCCTTGGCCGCCGTGTAGGGTTTCGTCCGGAAGAAAAGCCGGCGACGCCAAAGCCTGAGGGATTCGAACTGGTGGCCAAGCCGGAAAAGGCGGTCGAAGCGCCGCGCATCCCCAACCTGGACCAGCTCAAGTCGCGTGATGCCAACTTCAACGAAGTCAATTTCGTCGAAAAGGCACGCGAAACCTACGAGCAGGTCGTATTGGCCTATCACAAAGGCGACATCGACGGCATCAAGGACCGGTTGACCCCCGATGTCTATCGCGCCTTCTCCGGCGCCCTCTCCGATCGTCCGGCCGCCCACGACACGCTGAGCTTTGTCGATACGCCCAAGGCCGATATCGACGTCATCGATTTCCGCGAGGACGCGGCCCAGATTCGCGTACGCTTCCTGTCGGAACTGGCCTATGAGGCCAAGCCCGATGCCGCGACCCAGGACACGGTCGTGATCGAAGCGCCCGGCGAAGAGCTCGCCACCGCGGTGCCGGCAACCAAGGAGCCGGAAAAGCCGCAAAAGGTTTACAAGCGCACCGCCGAATATTGGACCTTCCAGAAGGCCATGCGTAACCAGGGTAATCCCTGGGTTTTGGCCAAGGTTGAAGCGGCCAAGGCCTGATGCGGCGCCTAAGCGGCCGGATTTGGCGCGGTGCGCTGCCGCTGGCCACGCTGTGGCTATTGGCGGCATGCGCTGAGACGCCCCCTATTCCCGTCTTGCCCGAGGTGCCGCCCAGCGCGCCACCATCCGAAAAGCCGGTCCCGCCGACGTCTCCAATCGGGCCGGAAACCCCCTATGTGCCCGGTCCCAATCCGGTGCCGCAAGCCGTACGTCTGTCGACCCTGGCCGGCTGGGACCAGACCGACCCCTTTGTCGCCCTGGAAGCCTTGCGCTCGACCTGCGCCTACAAAAAGGGCCGGCAGTATGCCGATATCTGCCAGGTCATGGCCGCCCAGGATTTCGAGTCGCCCGAACAGATCAAGGATTTCCTCAACAGCCACCTGCAGATCGAGCCGATTGCCGGCACGGGCACCCTCACCGGCTATTATGTGCCGGACTACGAATCTGTTTCGGCGCCGACGGATGAATTCTCCCAGCCCGTGCGCCTGCGCCCGGCCGACCTCGTCTACGTCCCGGGCAGCGAGATGACCCCGCCACAAGCCGGTGCCAAGGTCGCCGCCCGGCGCTCGGGCCACGCCTATGTCCCCTACTATAACCGTGCGGAGATCGAGCGCCGGCCGGTGGCCGCCGATTATTACATGCGGCCGTCCGACTACTTCTTCATGCAGATCCAGGGCTCGGGCTTTCTCGATACGCCGGACGGCAAGCGTGTCTACGCTGCCTATGCCGCGGACAACGGCCTGCCGTTTGTCGGCATTGCCCGCACCCTGATCGACAAAGGTTTGATGGCGCCCGACCAGACGTCCGGCGATGCCATCCATGCCTGGCTCGATGCCCACAAGGGCGCCGAGGCCCAGGCGATCATGGATTCCGACAAACGCTATATCTTCTTCGCCATCAATCCGGACCAGACCGATCCCATGGGCGCCGCCGGCCTGCCGCTGCCCCCGGGCTCGGCTGTGGCGATCGATCCGGCCTATCACGAGCTGGGCGACCTGTTGTGGATCGACGCCTCGGTCGGCGGCAATGCGCTGGACGGCGCCTTTCCGGTCTATCGGCGGCTAGTCTCCGCACAAGACACGGGCGGAGCGATCAAGGGCAATATTCGCGCCGATCTCTATGTCGGCCACGGCGACCGCGCCGGCAGCGAAGCCGGCAAGATCAAGCATGTGCTGACGATGTGGAAGATCGTACCCTACGTCGCGCCCACGCAGCCGGCGCAATAGGCGAAGCCATCATCTGTGTCATCTGTGGCCCCCGTTAACGAAGGTCGGCCCAGACGAGACGAGTCGCTATCAGATCCCAAACACCAGCTTGATCGCGGCCAGGCACAGGACGGCCAGGACACCCGACGACGCCATGAACAGGCCGAAACGGATAATGACGATGTTTACCGTCGCCTGGATGATTGAATGGGTAATGCGCAGCGCGACATACAGCCAAGCCAGGTACTCGACGTCGAAATTCGACTGGCCGCTGAGATAGATCCCCAAGGCCAGGGCGTAGAACAGCGTCGGCTGCTCCATCAGGTTGTTGTAATTGTCCGCCGGCCACTGCACCTGGGCGCTCAGCGATCGCGTCGCTTCGCCGTCGGCCGGCGTCGGCCGCGCCAGGGCGAATTGGAACAACATCGGCAGCCGTCGGACATAGAGCCAGACCAGCATGACGATCGACCAGGCGATAAGGACGAGAACGGGCTGCAACATGGCTAGTACGCTAGCAGACAAGGGTGAAAACGCGGTGAATCAAAGGTTTTCAGCTGGTTAAGCGCGTATGCCGTCACACAACTGTGATGCGAAAAATTCCCCATAAATGTTATGTTTTTGTGAAGTCGCGCCTCTCTCGCGGTTTCCGGAGCGCAATCCGATAAAGTGGGCACCCCTTTTAGGATAAATTGCGCGACCAGATTAAGAAAACCCGGTCGGACGTGGTGTCCCCAACACGCGCCCGGTCAATTGCCCGATACGGTGGCTCTTTCCCCATGAGGGCCGCCGCCTGTGGCCGGACGCGTATTTCGCGTTCGGCCATATATTTTTGGGCCATTATAGATTTTTGCGCCACATGGCTCCTTCCGCGACAATTTTGCAGGATCTTCGGCGCCATTTTTTGGGCGCCGCTCGAGGCATCCGGCTAAGTCCCGTTTCGCGCAAAACCTTTGCGCGGCTTGCAAAACCCTCTCACAGGTCGGCCTTTCGACGCGCGCCGGCTTTTGCTACATACGGCCCTCAGGATAGCGGATTCGCTCCTCCCGAATTCCGCCCCATAAAGACAGACAAGCCCACCCCGGAGTCCTTGCACTCCGGCACGAGGCGTCAAAAAAGGCAGGATTCTCCATGGACGAACTCATCTCCCGCGCCGCGCCGGCCCAGGCCGCTTCTCCCCTGCACGACGCCCTGACCCGGGCCTTTGTCAAAAGCCAGAAAGCCGCGTCGCGTGAGGCGCTGGACGCGCCGGAACAGGTGTACCTCGGTCAGATCCTCGATGATTTCGACGCGGACGAACTGACCGGCCTTGATGTGGCCGACATCAATGCCGCCATCGCCGGGTTCTGGGCCTATGCCGACCAGCGTCCCGCGGCCAAGACCTTGCGCCGGATCGAACCCCTGCTCACCGCCGCCGGCCAGCCGACGGGCTATGATGTCGTCGAGATCGTCCAGACGGACTCGCCCTTCATCGTCGAAACCGTGATGGGTGAACTGATCGACCAGGGCGCCTCGATCCGCTCGATGTTCCACCCGGTGGTCAATCTCGATCGCGACGCCTCGGGCAAGCGCGTCAAGGCGGTCGGCGATCACTCGCTCACGGAATCGATGATGCTGGTCTTCATCGATCGCCTGCCCGCCGAGCGCCACGAGACCCTGCTCAAGGGCCTGGACGATAGCCTCACCGACTTGCACCTGGCCGTGCACGACTTCCCGCGCATGCAAAGCCTGCTGGCGCAGGAGATCGAGACCCTGGAACGGCTGGGCGCGGCCGGCGCGTTGCGCATCGATGCCGGTATCCTGGCCGAGGACCTGGCCTTCCTGCGCTGGGTCGACGCCAACCATTTCGTCTTCCTGGGCGCACGCGGCTATGCCTATCCGCGCGCCGAAGATGGAAGCTATGCGCGCGAAGAGCCGTTGAATCAGCTTCAGGAAGGGTTCGGCGTCTTGCGCGACGCGACGCGCGCGGTGTTGCGCCGCTCGTCCGAGCCGGCCGTGCTTAGCCAGCAGCTGTTGACCCAGCTGGAAAATTCCGAACCGGTGACGGTGGCCAAGGCCAATATCAAGTCGCGCGTCCACCGCCGCATTTACATGGACTACATCGGCGTCAAGCGCTACGGCGCCGACGGCAAGCCGTCCGGCGAGATCCGCTTTGTCGGCCTGTTCACCTCGGAAGCCTATGACCGCCCGGCTTTCGAAGTGCCGCTGATCCGGCGCAAGGCCGAGCGCGTGCTCAAGGCCGCCGAGACGCTTGGCCTGTCGACCAGCGGCTATAATGAAAAGCGGCTGAAAAACATCCTCGAAACCTACCCGCGCGACGAACTGTTCCAGATGACGGAACAGGACCTGTTGCGCATTGCCCGCGGCATCCTGCACCTGGCCGACCGGCCGCGCGTCAAGCTGTTCACGCGCGACGACCCGTTCGACCGCTTCATCTCGGTCCTGCTGTACATTCCTCGCGAAATCTACCAGTCGCAGATGCAAAAGGCGGCCGGCCAGATCCTGGCGGCAGCCTATGGCGGCCGGGTCAGCGCGCTTTATCCGCATATCAGCGAGTCCCTGCTCTCTTGCATTCATTACATTATCGGCGTGACGCCCGGCGATCACCTGCATCCCGACCTCAACCAGGTCGAGGCCGATATTGAAAGCATGACGCGGTCCTGGCCGCAGAAAGTCAGCGCCCTGGTCCAGGACGCCGACTTTGCCGCACGTCAGGGCCTGCCGGCGTCGGGCATCGACTGGTTGGGCTGGGCCCGCGCCTTCCCCGCCGGGTACCAGGAACGCTACGATGTGGCCGAAGCCGTGACCGACACGGTGCAGCTGTCGCATCTCAATGCGGACAATACGGTCGCCGTGCGCGCCTATCAGCGTCCGGACGATCCCGCCTCGATCTTCTGTTTCAAGCTCTATACCCGCGCCGACCGCGCGATACCCCTGTCCGACGTCCTGCCCGTACTTGACAATATGGGCCTGAAGACGCTGGAAGAATATGGCTACAAGGTCGTGGCGCAAGGGGACTGCTTCTGGGTCCACGAATTCCTGCTACAGCTGCCCTCTTCGCATATCAGCGAATTCGCCGAATTCCACTACGAGTTCGAAGAAACCGTGCTGGCCCTGTGGCATGGCCGAACCGAAAACGACGGCTTCAACGCCCTGGCTCTGACCGGCCAGTCGTGGCGTGAGGTCGCCCTGCTGCGCGCGCTCTGCCGCTATCGCGTCCAATCGGGTCTCGACCCCAGCCCTGAAGTGCAACAGGCGGCCCTTCGCGAAAATCCCGAGGCCGTCGAGGCTCTGATCGCGCTCTTCAACGCCAAGTTCGCCGTCCAATCGGGCGATGTCGAAAGCCGGTCGGGCCCGGTCGAAGCCGCCGCCGCCCAGGTCGAGAAACTGTTGCAAAAGGTCGCCAGCCTCGACCACGACCGCGTCCTGCGCCGGCTCTATGCCGTGATCGGCGCCATGCAGCGCACCAACTATTTCCAGACCGCTGATGGCCAGGCGAAAGCCTATATCAGCTTCAAGGTTGCCAGCCGTGAGCTGACCGACCTGCCCGAGCCCAAGCCCTATCGCGAAATCTTCGTCTGGGCGCCGCACGTCGAGGGCGTGCACCTGCGCTTCGGGCCGGTGGCGCGGGGCGGCCTGCGCTGGTCGGACCGCAAGGACGATTTCCGTACCGAGGTCCTGGGCCTGGTCAAGGCGCAGCAAGTCAAGAACGCTGTCATCGTGCCCGTGGGATCCAAAGGCGGCTTTTATCCCAAATCCTTGCCGCGCGGGGGTTCAGTCGATGCCGTGCGCACCGAGGCGGTGAGGGCGTACAAGACCTTCCTGTCGGGCCTGCTCGACCTGACCGACAATCTCGACAGCCGCGGCAAGATCGTGCCGCCGCAAGGCGTGGTCTGCTGGGACGCGCCCGACCCCTACCTGGTCGTCGCCGCCGACAAGGGCACGGCGACCTTCTCCGACATCGCCAATAGCGTCTCGGCCGATTACGGCTTCTGGCTCGGCGACGCCTTTGCCTCCGGCGGCAGCGTCGGCTACGACCACAAGGTGATGGGCATCACGGCGCGCGGCGCCTGGGAAGCGGTCAAGCGCCACTTCCGCGAGATCGACAAGGACATCCAGCAGGAGCCGTTCACGGTTGCCGGCGTCGGCGACATGTCCGGCGACGTCTTCGGCAACGGCATGATCCTGTCGGCCCAGACCAAGCTCATCGCCGCTTTCGACCACCGCGACATCTTCCTCGACCCGCATCCCGATACGGCGGCGTCGTTCACCGAACGCCAGCGCATGTTCGCCCTGCCGCGGTCGTCATGGCAGGACTATAATAAAGAGCTGATCTCCAAGGGCGGCGGCGTCTTTTCGCGCAGCCAGAAATCGATCCCTTTGTCGCCCGAGGTCAAGGCGATGCTTGAGCTCGATGTCGACCAGGTGTCGCCCTTCGACCTGATGCAGGCGATCCTTAAGGCGCCGGTCGAGCTGCTCTATTTCGGCGGTATCGGCACCTACATCAAGGCGCCGCAACAAAGCCATCTCGACGTCGGCGACAAGGCCAATGACGCCGTGCGTGTCGATGCGACCGAGGTACGTGCCCAGGTGATCGGCGAGGGGGCCAATCTCGGCATCACCCAGGCCGGCCGCATCGCCATGGCGGAACGCGGCATCCGTCTGAACACCGACGCCATCGACAATTCCGCCGGTGTCGACTGCTCCGACCACGAGGTCAATATCAAGATCCTGCTGTCGGCCCTGTCGGCCGCCGGCAAGCTCAAGCCCGAGGCGCGCGACGCGCTTCTGGTCTCGATGACCGACGACGTCGCCGCCCACGTCCTGACCCACAATTATGACCAGACGCTCGCCTTGTCGCTGCAGGAAGCGACGGCCGGTATCGACAACGGCGAAGCCCAGGCCTTCATGAGCGGCTTGGAAAAACGTGGCCGGCTCGATCGCAAGGTCGAGGGCCTGCCGACCAATGCCGTGCTTGAAGCGCGCAAGGTGCAGGGCAGGGGACTTTACCGCCCCGAACTGGCGGTAACGACGGCCTATGGCAAGATCGTCCTGTTCGACGATATCGTCGCCTCGACCGCGCCAGATGATGCCGGTTTCGAAGACCTTCTGGTGGCCTACTTCCCGGCGGCCCTGGCCGATTTCCGCGCCGAAATCCGTAAGCACCGGCTGCATCGCGAAATCATCTCGACCGTCCTGGCCAATGATATCGTCAATATGGTCGGGCCCAGCTTCGCCTCGCGCCTGGCCAAGAGCGCGGGCGTCGATACATCGGGTGTCGTCCTTGCCTTCCAGGCAACGCGCGCCCTGTTCGGTTTGAAGGGGCTGTGGGACGATATTTCGATGCTCGACAACCAGGTCCCGGCTTCGGCGCAACTGGCGCTGTACCAGGAGCTGGCCCGGTTCGCCCGGCACCAGACCTATTGGCAGGCGAGGCGTTTCGCCAGTGGCTCCGCCGATCTCAAGACGCGGCTGATCCCCTATCAGGACGGCGTCGAGACCCTGGTTTCGCTGGGCGAACAGACGCTCAGCGAGCCGGGCCGCGATCGGCTGAACGCGCGCGTCGAACGCTTGACCCAAGCGGGCGCGCCGCAATCCCTGGCGCGCAAGATCGCGACCCTGCCGGCCTTCCACCACGCACCGGACATTGTCGACCTGGCGGCCGGGCCGAGGAAGCCGCTCGACAAGACGGCGGAGCTTTATTTCCTGACCGGCGAACGGTTTGGTTTCGACAATCTGCGCGTCGCGGCGACGACCCTGTCTTCGGCCGATCCGTGGGACCGCATGGCGACGCGGCGCCTGATGGAGGATGTGCTGGTCGAGCAGAAGTCGGTGGTCAAGGCGATGATGGCGCGCATGACGGTCGAGGAAACGCCGCTCAACATCGCCGAGAGCTGGGAACGCGACAATGCGGCCCTGATCGCCCCGCTGCAGGCGATGATGGCCGATATGGCGGAGTCCTCGGGTCGGGAAGGCGGCGGCTGGAGTTTCGCCAAGCTGACCATCGTCAACGCCGCCCTGCGCGAATGGGCGGGTAAGCTGTAAGAGTGTAACACGCAAAGGTCTTGCCATTTCCAAGGCTTGGGCCCATTTAGGCCTAAGGAGTACCAGCATGTTCATCCAGACCGAAGCCACGCCCAATCCGGACGTCATCAAGTTCATCCCTGGCCGCGAGGTTTTGGCGCAGGGTACGAAACAGTTTGCTGGTCCGGACGAGGCCAAGGCGTCGCCCCTGGCCGAGGCGTTGTTCGCGCTGCCCGGCGTGTCGGCCCTGTTCTTCGGCAGCGACTTCCTGACCGTACGCCGCGATCCCGAGTCGAGCCTGATCTGGGCCGAGCTCAAGCCGCCGATCCTGGCGGCGATCATGGACTTCTACAGCTCGGGTCAACCGGTGCTGCGTGAAATCGAAGCGAAGTCCGAGATCGTCTATGAGGGCGAGCTGGGCCAGATCGTCGCCGAGATCAAGGACCTGCTCGACACGCGCGTCCGCCCGGCGGTGGCTCAGGACGGTGGCGATATCGAGTTCGACAGCTTCGATTTGGACTCCGGCACCTTGTACCTGCATATGCGCGGCGCCTGTTCGGGCTGTCCGTCGTCTTCGGCGACGCTCCGTCAGGGTGTCGAAAGCTTGATGAAGCACTATGTGCCCGAAGTGAAGTCGATCGAAGCCGTCCTTTGAATCTAAGTTTAGTCATAGATACCTCGCTGAACGCCTGCACCGCGGCGCTGTTCGACGGCGATCGTCCGTTGTCTGAGCGCGTCGAAGCTATGGCGCGTGGGCACCAGGAGCGGTTGGGCGGCATGGTCGCCGACCTGTTCGAAACCGCCGGTGTCGCGCCGCGTGCGGTCGGCCAGTTCGGTGTAACGTTGGGGCCAGGCTCGTTCACCGGGTTGCGGGTCGGTTTGTCGTTCGCCAAGGGTCTGGCGACCGGTCTCGGCGTCAAGGCGCATGGCGTCGGCACCCTGGAAGCCTTGGGGTATCATCCTGAGCTTTTGGGCAAGCGTCGGATGAGCGTCATCGACGGCGGGCGCGGGCAGATTTACGCGCAAGTGTTCGAAGGCGCGGGCGAGGGCGGCCCGATCGCCCTGTCGGCGGACAGCGATTTTGCGTCCTTTCACGACATCGACGTGCTGACCGGACCAGGTGCGGCCTTGCTGGTAAACCTTTTGCCTCAGGCCAGCGTATTCACTCAGGACTGGCCGGCGCCGGCGGCAATCCAGGCGCGGGCGCAATCGCCCGGCCATGAGGATTTGACGCCGATCTATATGCGTGACGCCGACGCCAAGGTCTCGACGCGCGGCGTTATTGGAGCTCTTTCTGCATGACGGTGATCCGCCAACTGCAACATCCCGGTGAACAATTGGCGCAGATTCACGCGCGCTGCTTCGATGCGCCGTGGAGCGAGGGCGTGTTCGCCGATCTGCTGATCAAGCCGCACCACCGCACCTATGTTTATGAGCGCGACGGCGAGATCAAGAGCTTCGTCGTCATGGCGGTGGTGGAGGGTGAGGGCGAAATCCTGACCCTGGCGACCGACCCGGATTTCCAGAACCAAGGCCTGGCGCGCGGTTTGATGGAGCAGGTTATTCGCAGCCTGAAGGACGAGGGCGCCGAAAGCCTGTTTCTCGAGGTCGCGGTCGACAATGTGCACGCGTTGAAACTGTACATGGCGTGCGGCTTTGCCAAGGCCGGGCGGCGCAAGGCCTATTACAGCCGCGTCGAGGGTCCGCCGGTGGATGCCTACACACTAAGGCTTGCCTTGGGTGCCGCAACGCCTTAAATTATAAGTGTTCCCTGCGAACCCCTCGCAATCGCAACACTGAGGCCGACCATGCCGGAAACCCTGACCCTCGACCGCATCGAGAAGCGCTGCATGGAAAAGGGCATGCGCATGACCGATCAACGCCGCGTGGTGGCGCGGGTGTTGTCGCAGGCCGTGGATCACCCGGATGTCGAAGAACTGTATCATCGCGCTGCGGCGGTCGATCCGCACATTTCGTTGGCCACGGTTTATCGCACGGTGCGTTTGTTTGAAGAGGCCGGCGTGGTCGAGCGCCACGATTTCGGTGATGGCCGCTCGCGCTACGAACAGGCGGGCGACGATCATCACGATCACCTGATCAATATCAAGACGGGCGAAGTGGTCGAGTTCTTCGACGAGGAAATCGAGAAGATGAAGGAGGCCCTGGCGCAGAAGCTGGGCTACAAGCTGGTCGGGCATAAGCTGGAGCTGTATGCGGTGCCGTTGGATGAGAAGTAGAAGGCCAAGGGTCGCAGGCCCTTGGATCCCGGAACTGGACGGCGCTTACCTTGGATCAATAACTAAAAACCGGGACCCTAAAGTCCCGGTTTTTAGTTATTGTTCAAAATTAATCACTGTCGAGGTCCGGGGTCCAGGGGTCCGCGACCCCTGGCCTTGATCTTTCCCGTCCAAAACCCCATAACGCCCCCATGAACGCTCCCGTCCGCGCCAGCAAAAAACTCCATATCAAGACCTACGGCTGTCAGATGAATGTCTATGACAGCGAACGCATGACCGATCTCCTGCGTCCCCTGGGCTATGAGGTCTCCGACCAGGCTGCCGACGCCGACCTGGTGTTGCTCAACACCTGCCATATCCGCGAGAAAGCCGCCGAAAAGGTCTATTCCGAGATCGGCCGCCTCAAGGAAATGCGCGAAGACAAGCTGGCCCGCGGCGAAGGCCGCATGACCATCGCCATCGCCGGCTGCGTCGCCCAGGCCGAAGGCCAGGAAATCATGCACCGCGCCCCGGCCGTCGACCTGGTCATCGGCCCGCAAGCCTATCACCAACTGCCCGAACTGATCGCCCGCACCACCCGCGCCAAGGGCGAACGCCTGGCCGCCGACTTCGCCCCGGAAGCCAAGTTCGATGCGCTGCCGAACGATCGCGAAGTCTCCGGCCCGACCGCGTTTCTCACCGTCCAGGAAGGCTGCGACAAGTTCTGCACCTTCTGCGTCGTGCCCTATACGCGCGGCGCCGAATGGTCCCGCCCGCTCACCCAGATTCTCGATGAAGCCCGTGGCCTGGCCGACAAGGGCGTGCGCGAACTCACCCTGCTGGGCCAGAACGTCAACGCCTATAATGGTGACGACAAGGGTTCGCCGTCGACCCTGGCCCGGCTGATGTACGCCCTGGCCGAGATCAAGGGCATCGACCGCATTCGCTACACCACCTCGCACCCCAACGACATGGGCGAGGACCTGATTGCCGCCCACCGCGACTTGGCCCAAGTCATGCCCTACCTGCACCTGCCGGTGCAGTCGGGGTCGGACCGCATCCTGCGCGCCATGAACCGCAAGCACACGCGCCAAGCCTATTTCGATCTGGTCGCCCGCATCCGCGAGGCGCGCCCGGATCTGGCCCTGTCCGGCGACTTCATCGTCGGCTTCCCCGGGGAAACCGACAAGGACTTCGAGGACACGCTCGAGCTGGTGCGCCAGGTCGGCTACGCCTCGGCCTTTTGGTTCAAATATTCGCCGCGCCCCGGCACCCCAGCCGCGTCCATGCCGAAACAGGTCGAAGACGCCGTCATGGACGAGCGCCTGAACGCCCTGCAAACCCTGCTGCTGGAGCAACAACAGACGTTCAAGGCCGGCCTGGTCGGCCAGACGCTCGATGTCCTGTTCGAAAAGCCCGGCCGCTATGGCCAGCAGGCGATCGGCCGCTCGCCTTACCTGCAATCGGTCTTCGTCGAGGACGCTGCCCATCTGCTGGGCCAGATCGTGCCGGTACGCATCGACGCGGTCGGCGCCAATTCGCTGCAAGGGTCCCTGATCTTGAAAGGGGCCGGGGCCTGATGCCTGCCGCCAAAGACGACTTCATTCCCTTGTCCGAGGCCTGCGTGCTGGCCATCGTCGGTCCGTCCGAACGTTATCTCGCCATGATCGAGGGCGCCTACAAGGTGCTGATCGAGATGCCGGGCGGCGGCCTGGTCGTGTCCGGCGAACCGCGCGCGCGACAAAAGGCGAGGGCGGTCATCGAGGACCTGGCCGGCCTTTACGACCAAGGCGTCAAGTTCGGCGAAGCCGACGTCCGCCGTGCCATCGAACAACCCCTGGCCAGCGGGACGTCCACCGGTACCTCGGCGGACACGCGCTCGGCGATCGTCATGGGCCGCCGCGGCGCCGTCGCCGCCAAGACGGCGGGCCAAGCCGCCTATATCAAGGAACTGGCCGACAAGGACCTGGTCTTTGCATTGGGACCGGCGGGTTCGGGCAAGACGTTTCTGGCCGTTGCCTACGGTGTGTCCCTGTTGCTCAAGGGCCAGGTCGACAAGCTGGTCATCACCCGCCCGGCGGTCGAGGCCGGCGAACGGCTGGGCTTCCTGCCCGGCGATCTCAACGAGAAGATCGATCCCTACCTGACGCCGATCTGGGGTGCGCTGGAAGACATTATCGGCGCTGACGCGCTGAAGCGCCGCCGCGAACGCAATGAGATCGAGGTCGCGCCGCTCGCCTACATGCGCGGCCGCACGCTCAACCACGCCTGCGTCATTATCGATGAGGCGCAGAACACCACGCGCATGCAGATGAAGATGATTCTGACACGCCTGGGCGAGGGCTCGAAGATGGTGGTCACCGGCGACCCGTCGCAGGTCGACCTGCCCAACCGCAACGACTCGGGCCTGACCCACGCGGTCGGTCTGCTCGGCAAGGTCAAGGGTGTGGGCGTCGCCGAACTGACGGCCGAAGACATCGTCCGCCACGAACTGGTGGCGCGCATCGTCCGCGCCTACGATAATGAACACAAGAACGCTTTCGGGGGCGAATGATGGGTCCTGTTGAGCATCTTGTTGATGTTGAGGTCGAAGCCGAGGACTGGCTCGACGTGCTGCCCGACGCGGTTGAAGTGGTGACGACGGGCGTCACGGCGGCCTTGAACGCCGCCAAGGTCAAGGCCCAGGCGGATGTCGTCGTGCTGTTGTGCGACGCCGCCGAGATGAAGGCGCTGAACAAGGAATACCGGCAAAAGAACGCGCCGACCAACGTCCTGTCGTTTCCCGCGCCGCGCTCGATGCAGATCAAGGGCGTGCTGGAACATCTGGGCGATATCGCGCTGGGCCTCGAAACCTGCGTGCGCGAAGCGAAAGAACAGGGCAAGAGCCTTAAAAATCATGTGATGCACCTGAGCGTGCATGGCACTTTGCATTTATTAGGCTATGATCACATGGCCGACGACGAAGCCGAAGCGATGGAATCCCTGGAACGCGACATCCTGAAGACGCTGGGCGTGGACGATCCCTACGCCGTGCCGAACGACAAAGACCCGCCAAAAGACGAACATGGCTGAACCTGAAAAACCCGGCCTGCTCGCCTTGTTTGGCTTTGCCAAGAAGCCTGAGCGCGGTGACGGCCAAACGCATCACCACCACAGCCACCAGACGGCCGAGGAACGCTCGACCGCGTCGGAACTGGTCGATCATGCGCGCGCCTTTCAATCCTTGAGCGTTGCCGACGTGATGACGCCGCGCGTCGACGTCGTCGCCATCGAACTGTCCAGCACCCTGGCCGAAGTCGTCCAGGCCTGCATCGATAGCGAGCATTCGCGCCTGCCGATCTATCGTGAAACCCTCGACGATCCCGTCGGCGTCGTCCACATCAAGGACGTGCTCAAGCTTTTGGCGCCGGAGGCCGGCCGCGCCGGACCGAACTGGGCCGAACCGGTGCTGCACCGCCTGCGCCGCGACCTGATCTATGTGCCGCTGTCAATGACCACGGCGGATCTGCTGTTGCGCATGCAGGCGCAACGCATCCACATGGCCCTGGTCATCGATGAATTCGGCGGTACCGACGGCGTCGTGACGCTGGAAGACCTGATCGAAGCCGTCGTCGGCAATATCGACGACGAATACGACGACGATTCCACCGATGATATCCGCACCCTGCCCAATGGCCAGATCGAGGCCGACGGCCGCGTCGAGCTGGCGACCCTGGAAGAGCGTTTGGGTCTGAAATTGACGCCGGAAGATTCCGAGGAAGAGGTCGATACCTTGGGGGGGCTGGTCTCCGTCCTGGCCGGCCGCGTGCCGCAACGTGGCGAGGTCGTGCCCTTCAAGGAAGCCGGCTTCGATATCGAAGTCGTTGACGCCGACGCCCGTCGCATCAAGAAGCTGCGGCTGCATAGGCGCAGCAGCGAACCGGCCGTCGAAGACTATAGCGACGCGGATAACTGACGACAGATGACGGGGGCGGCGCGCTATCTGACGGGTCATCCGCGCCTCACCCAGGCGATGGACCGCCTGCGCGCGTTGCGGGCCCGGCCACGCCTCATGGCGGCCCTGTCGGGTCTCCTGATCGGCTTCGCGCAGCCGCCTTTCGGTTTCGTGCCCGGGCTTCTGGGTTATGCCCTGCTGCTGTGGGTGCTGGAAGCCGATCTGGTGCCCATGCCGGATTTGATGGCACGTCTTTTTAAAAACAGGGCGCGACAAAATAAGAAGCCGAAGCGCCAACCTGATCCTGTCAAATCGCGCTATGCCCAGGCCTTTTTCATCGGCTGGCTTGCGGCCTTTACCTATTACCTGGTTAGCTGCTTCTGGGTAGCAGAAGCCTTCCTGGTCGACGCCGCCACCTATGGCTGGATGGCGCCTTTCGCGGTGACCTTGCTGCCCATGGGCCTGGGCCTGTTCTGGGGCCTTTTCGGTGTTCTCTATGTCTGGCTGAAGCCCGAGGGACCGCGGCGGCTCCTGTTCTTCGCCGCGCTGTTTTCGGTCTTTGAAATGGTCCGCGGCATGGCCTTGTCAGGCTTTCCCTGGGACTTGTCGGGAGAGACATGGAAGGCGGGCAGCGCCTTGTCGCAAACCGCCGCGATCACCGGCGTCTACGGTCTGGGCTTCCTGACGGTCGCCATGTTTGCCTCACCCGCGGTGGTGCGGATCGATCGGGGTTGGAAAGGCGCCTGGCCGGTGCTGGCCGCCGTCGCCCTGTTCGTGGTTTGCTTTGCCGGCGGCGAAACCCGCCTTTTGACCACCCGCATGACCGATACCCAGACCCTGGTCCGCATCGTCCAGCCGGCGGTCGGGCAGAAGGCCAAGTGGACGCATAGCGCCTTCGGCACGCTGTTCGGCGCCTATGTCTCGATGACGCGGGCGCCGTCGCCGGGCGGCGGTCGCACGCCCGACATCGTTGTCTGGCCCGAAGGGGCGCTACCCTACACGATCGAGGATATTTTTTCGAGCGACGCCTGGACCGCGCCGGTTATGGATGAACTGCTCAGCAACAACCAGACATTGATCATGGGCACGTCGCGACAAGACGGCGAAGATCATGGCCAGGCGATATGGCGCAACTCGATGATGATCATGCATCGGTTGAATGGCCGAACACAGGTTGACGGTTTTTATGACAAGTTCAAGCTTGTTCCGTTCGGTGAATTCACGCCACCTGTTCTCGATATGCTTGGCTTCAAGGCTCTGACCCACCTCGACGACGGTTTTACAGCAGGGCCGCGGACGCAGCCAATAAGCATTGCCGGGCTGCCGCGCTTTCTGCCGCTGATTTGCTACGAAGGTATTTTCCCAAGCCTGGACACAACGGTTTATCGAACCGCCAACGATCCGCGCCGGCCGTATTTTATTACCAACATCTCCAACGATGCTTGGTTCGGCGCGACCTCGGGTCCGCTGCAACATTTGAACATGGCCAGTTATCGCTCGATCGAGGAGGGGCTGCCGATGATCAGGTCGACTCCGACCGGCGTATCGGCTATGATCGATCCACTAGGACGGGTAAAACAGGGATCGAGGATAGGTCTTGGCGAGCGCGGGTTTCGCGATGTACTTGTACCCGCACGGATTGCGCCAACCTTTTATTCAAGCAACCGATGGTTGTTTATGTGCCTGATAGCCCTGATACTTATAGGGTCTTGCGTGCGAGTTAAAAAAAACTTAGGGAGATAGACCCTCCGGGCTAGTCGCTCGCGCAGGGTCTGTCTGCGTACCAAGTGACATAAAAGCAAGAGGCGAAGTTGGACGAAATTTCAAAGACAGACCGTGGCCCGAACCCGGTTGATTTACATGTCGGCGCCCGGGTCAGGATGCGCCGTAAATTCTTGGGAATGAGCCAGGAGGGCCTGGCGGATACCATCGACCTGACATTCCAGCAGGTTCAGAAATACGAACGCGGCTCCAATCGGATCAGTGCGTCGAAGCTGTATGAAATCTCGCGCGCCCTGAAGGCGCCGGTCTCCTATTTCTTCGACGGCTATGGCGAGGGCGAGGGCATCGAAGGCTTTTCGGAATCGGAATCGGAGCAGTTCGTGCACGGTTTCCTGATGACCACCGAGGGCATCGAACTGGCCGAAGCCTTTCCGCGCATCAAGAACGCCAAGCATCGCCGCCGCATCCTCGAATTGGTGCGCGCCCTGGCGGAAGACGACGACGCGGTCGACGCCGCGCACTGACGACGGCATCGATCGGTATCAAAAAGCCCCGCCGATCCGCGGGGCTTTTTCTGTTGTGCCATTCTAGAAAGGGCTTTGGCTCGAACGGGCTTTTGGCTCGAAAGGGCTTTGGCTTGACTTTTGGAGCCTGCGCTCTAAACCGCGCCGCATGTCCGATACACCTCCCGAAACCCCGACGACCAGCCCGACTTGGGGGCCCATGCGATCGTTCGGCCGCATCAAGTCGCGTACTCTGAAGCCGCGCCAGGCCAATCTGTTCGACACCTTGCTGCCCGGCATCGCCGCAGATGAGGCGAGGGTAGCCACTCTGTTGGCCTCGGGCCGCGAACTCTGGCTGGAAATCGGTTTCGGTGGTGGCGAACACCTGGCGGAGCAGGCGCAGCGTCACCCCGACGTCGACATCATCGGCTGCGAACCGTTCCTCAACGGTGTCGGCTCGTTGCTGCGATACGTCGAGGAACGGGAGCTGAAGACCGTCTCGGTGCTCAGCGGCGACGCCCGGCCCTTGCTCGATCGCCTGCCCGATGCCTGCCTCAGCCGTATCTTCCTGATGTTTCCCGACCCGTGGCCCAAGGCGCGCCACCATAAGCGCCGTTTCATCCAGCCGGAAACCGTGGCGGCTTTCGCCCGTGTACTGAAACCCGGCGGACGGTGGCGGTTCGCCACCGACTGGGCCGACTATGCCGACTGGGGTCTGCGCCACGTCCAGGAAAGCCCCGACTTCATTTGGCCGGCGCAAAGCCCGGCCGACTGGACCCAGCCGCCGGCCGACCATGTGACGACCCGATACGAGACCAAGGGCCTTGGCGACTGTAAACCCGTTTTCCTCGATTTTACCCGAGCCTCATAAAAGCTTCATCACGTATCTGTGATCAAGGGGCTAGCCAAAGCGGCAAAATTAAGGCACTATTAACGCTGTTTCGGTTTCGGGGGGGGCGTAAATGGAGCGTTTGCATAAGGTATCGGCCGCGGTCGTCTTCGCGTTTCTATGCCTGCATTTCGGCAACCATTTCATCGGCCTGGAAGGCCGCGACGCCCATGCGCAGTTCATGGACGCGGCGCGCCTCATCTATCGCCATCCGATCATCGAACTGGTCATATTGCTGGCCTTCCTGATCCAGATCATCACCGGCATCGGCCTGGCGCGCGTCATCTGGCGCGACAAGAAGGACTTCATCCATCAGCTCCAGGCCGCGTCGGGCATGGTGATGGTGCTGTTCCTGCTGATCCATCTGGGTGCCATTGCCTATGGCCGGCTGGTGCTCAATCTCGACACCAACTTCTATTTCGCCGCGGCAGGCCTGATGACGCCCGGCTGGATGTATGCCTTTTACGGCTATTACGGCGCCGGCATCTTCGCCCTGTTCGTGCACATGGGCTGCATCGCCTACGATATCTTCAAGAAGACCAACAAGCCGGTCGGTTATGTCATGCTCGTCGCAACGACGGGGCTTGGCGCCTATGTCACCTGGGTGTTGCTGATGATGTATTCCGGCCACCTCTATCCCGTCACCCTGCCGGACGACTATGCCAAGATGTTTACCGCCTCGCCGTTGAGCCAGACGGCGGTACCGGGGTCCGAAGCCCCGACCTCTGACAAATCCCCGGATAAATAAGCCCCTTGGCAATGGGGATGTGAGCGTCTATATAGAGCTCACATCGTCCGATTGCCTCAAGGCTTTCGAGCGGCGGCCCGCAAGGCCGGCCGCTTTTTTTATTGCCAAATTTCAGAGGCCTCCCCGAGGCCTCGCGTCCCAGAGCTTACCGTGCGCGCCAAGACTGCCGAAGACCGCAAGCTGATCGAGCAATTCGATCCCATCGCCGAGGCGCTGGGACTGGATATCGTGCGCGTGCGCCTGATGGGCTCCAACCGGCCCGGCGGTGCACGGCGCCTGCAGATCATGGCTGAACGCAAGTCGGACGGCGACATCAATGTCAACCAGTGCGCCCGTCTGTCGCGCGCCGTATCGACCTATCTTGAAGAAGCCGATCCGATCGACGGCGAATACATGCTGGAAGTCTCTTCGCCGGGCATCGACCGGCCGTTGACCCGGCTGAAGGATTTCGTGACGTTCGAGGGTTACGAGGCGCGCCTGGAACTCGATCGCCTGGCCGAGGGTCGCAAGCGCTTTCGCGGCACGCTGGCCGGCATCGAAGATGAGCTTATCGCCATCGACCTGGAAGGCGAAGAAGACACCGCCATGATCCCCTTTGCCTGGGTGATCGAAGCCAAGTTGGTACTGACCGACGAGTTGCTGAAAAAGGGTGCCGACGCCCGCGCGGCGCTGGCGGCAAATGAAGACGAGAATTTTGATGACGACGGTCTGGATGACGTCGTCGCCAACGATGAAGAAGAAGAGGAAGACTGATGAGCTTCACCGGGATCAGCGCCAACCGCCAGGAACTGCTGCAAATCGCAGACGCCGTGGCGCGCGAAAAGTCGATCGACAAGAGCGTGGTCATTGCCTCTATCGAGGAAGCGATCCAGAAGGCGGCGCGTTCGCGTTACGGCGCCGACCATGACATCCGCGTCCATATCGATCCCAAGTCGGGTGAAATGACCATCACCCGCGTGGTGACGGTGATCGACGACGAGTTCCTGGAAAACGAATACGCCCAGCGCAGCCTGACCGATGCCTTGAGCACCGACAAGGAAGCCTTTGTCGGCAAGGAATATACCGAAGTCCTGCCGCCGTTCGAACTGGGCCGCGTCCAGACCCAGATGGCCCGCCAGGTGGTGACGCACAAGGTGCGTGAAGCCGAGCGCGAGCGTCAGTACGACGAGTTCAAGGACCGCGTCGGTGAAATCGTCAATGGCACGGTGCGCCGCGTCGAATATGGCAATGTCATCGTCGACCTGGGCCGTGGCGAAGGCATCATGCGCCGCGACCAGTCGATCCCGCGCGAAGCCTTCCAGGTCAATGACCGCATCCGCGCCTATATCTACGACGTGCGCCGCGAGACCAAGGGTCCGCAGATCATGCTGTCGCGCGCCCACGGCGGCTTCATGGCCAAGCTGTTCGCCCAGGAAGTGCCGGAAATCTACGACGGCGTCATCGAAATCAAGTCGGTCGCCCGCGATCCGGGTTCGCGCGCCAAGATGGCGGTGCTCTCCAACGACAACTCGATCGACCCGGTCGGCGCCTGCGTCGGTATGCGCGGTTCGCGCGTCCAGGCGGTGGTTGCCGAACTGCAGGGCGAAAAGATCGATATCATCCAGTGGTCGCCGGACGAAGCGACGTTCATCGTCAACGCCCTGGCCCCGGCTGAAGTCAGCAAGGTGGTGCTGGACGAAGAAGAAGACCGCGTCGAAGTCGTGGTGCCGGACGAACAGCTGTCGCTGGCCATCGGCCGCCGTGGCCAGAACGTTCGCCTGGCTTCGCAACTGACCGGCTGGCAGGTCGACATCATCACCGAAGCCCAGGACAGCGAGCGCCGTCAACGCGAGTTCGCCGAGCGCACCCAACTGTTCCAGGAAGCGCTCGATGTCGACGAAGTCATCGCCCAGCTGCTGGTCACCGAAGGCTTCTCAACGGTCGAAGACCTGGCCTATGTCGACGAGAATGAAATCTCGGCGATCGAAGGCTTCGACGAAGACACCGCTTCGGAACTGCAGGCGCGTGCCCGCGACTTCCTGGAGCGCGAAGCCGCCGAACAGAACGCCAAGCGCGTCGAACTGGGTGTCGAAGACGCCATGCTCGACATTCCGGGCCTGACCCTGCCGATGGCGGTCGCCCTGGGCGAAGCCGGCGTCAAGACGGTCGAAGACCTGGCCGACCTGGCGACCGACGAACTGCGCGGCGGTTTCGAGCAAAAGGGCGGCGAACGCACGCGCGTGCCGGGCGCCCTGGAAAGCTTCAGCCTGCAAGTCGGCGACGCCGAAAACCTGATCCTCAATGCCCGTATCCAGTTGGGCTGGATCGAAGCGCCGGTTGTCGAGGAAGAAGAAGCGGAAGCCGAATACGCGGAAGCAGATGCAGAGGAGGGCGAAGATGTCGCCACCCTCGAGCAATGAGCCGCCGTCGCTTCTAATCCCTACGGACGAGCCCGCCGCGGATGACGCGGCGGACATCGCCGTCCTGTATGAGGATGGCGCCGGAAAACTTCGTCGCGATATCGCGTCGGGCCAGCCCCAGGACACGTCCGGGCTGATCCGCTTTGTCGTGTCGCCGGACGGCGAAGTGGTGCCCGATGTGCTGCACAAGCTGCCCGGCCGCGGCCTTTGGGTGGCGTGTGACCGGGCAAGCCTTGATCTGGCGGTCAAGCGACATATATTCAGCAAGGCGGCGAAACGTCAGGTGACGGTTTCGCCCGCCCTTTCCGATCAGGTCCATGGTCTCCTGCGTCGTCGTTGCCTCGACCTTCTGGGTCTGGCGCGGCGTGAAGGCGCCATGATCAACGGCTTCGAGAAGACGTTGGCTGCGATCAAGTCCGGCAAGTGCGGCTGGCTGATCGAAGCGTCGGATGGTGCCGAGGATGGCCGCCGCAAGCTCATGGCCGCGCTCCGTGCGCAACCCTTTGCGGCAAAAGTATGCGGATGTTTCGGCAACGCGGAATTAAGTTTGGCTTTGGGCCAGGAAAATGCCATACACGCAGCGCTCGTCGACGGGCGGCGCGTGCAGCGTTGGTCTTTCGAGATGAAGCGGCTGTCGGGGTTCGAACCCCTTGTCCCCGCGCACTGGGGACCGGCGGCGGAACCGACGTGATGCGCACTTTCTTTTAGCCACGTCGTCCGGCTTTCGGGCGGCGCGGAAACCGTTATTCGCATGGGCGGTAGGGCGAATGACAAGCGTTTGAATTTTAGGACCTTTGCACCGGTAAGGGTCCGTAGCAGGATAGTTAAGCAAGCGGCATGAGCGACGCCAAAGACGATAAGACCAATGACCAGCAACGCGGTGCCGGCGACTCCCGGGCTCCGTTGACGCTGAAGCCGCGTACGGGCGGCAATGTGGCTTCGGGCACGGTGAAGCAGAGTTTCAGCCATGGCCGGTCCAAGACCGTTGTGGTGGAAACCAAGCGCCGTATCGGCACGCCCCCGCCCGGTGCGCCGGGCGGCAATCGTCCGGCCGACGCCGCACCACGGCCCAACCCTGCGCCGTTCGCCGGCCAACCGCGTCCGGCCGGCGCGCCTCAGGCGCCACGGCCGCAAAATCCGTCCTCGGGCGGGTCTGGTGGCTTGCGTCAGGAAGAACTCGACCGGCGTGCCCGCGTCGTCGAAGCGGCTCTGCAAGAACAGGAACGCCGCGACGCCGACCAGCGCGCCGCGGCTTCGCGTGCGGCCGCCCAGGCCGCCGCGGCCCAACCCGCCCCGGCCCCGGTCGAAGCGCGTGCCCCGGAACCCGCCGCCCCTCAAGCGCCGGCGGCCCAGCCACCGGCCGAGGCGCGTGCGCCTGAGCCGGCCGCCGAAGCCCCGCGCCCGGCGCCTCAGCAACCGGCCTTCCGCAATGAACGCGCGCCGCGCTACGACCAGCGGACCGACCGTCCTCAAGGGGATCGTCCCCAGGGTGATCGTCCGCCGTTCAACCGCGATCGTCCGCAAGGCGACCGCCCCCAGGGTGATCGTCCGCCGTTCAACCGCGACCGTCCGCAAGGCGACCGCCCCCAGGGTGATCGTCCGCCGTTCAACCGCGA
>FTKM01005357.1_pt1 | contig 241522 bp, 196 predicted proteins | sample 1658051 | NCBI WGS metagenome assembly FTKM01 (sample SAMEA3914794, study PRJEB12502) | metagenome | biome: forest; material: soil | place: Canada | collected 2011-07-05 | depth 0.1 m | reverse complement strand
CCCCGCCTGCCCCCCCCGCCCCACCGGCACCGCCGGCGCCCGTTACCCCCGTCGCCGCGGTTGCGCCGGTGTCACCCGTGAAGCCGGTCAAGGTCCTGGTCAAAATCGCCAGGCCGTGCAAGGCGATGAAGGCCAGGATTGATGTCAAAATCCTTGCCAACGGCACCCGGATCGTCACGCAAAACGACAAGGTTATCACCGTCGATCTCAGGGGACCTGCGGTCGCCGGAGGTACGCGCGTCGATATTAATGCCGCCACGCACACGGTGACCGAGTAGTTTTTGGGATAAGGCCTTCGTATCCTTATAAATTTCTTACGTAAGCTTTTGGGATTTGCCACTTACCCCTTACCCGCCCTCCATTAGGGTAAAGGTCAAGAGGAAGCTGTAAACCCCGTTTCCGTAAGGATGAGCATCATGGCCACCGCCCTGTTCGAACCGCAAACCGCCTCGTTCGGCGAGCTCGTTCTGCGCGCGCGTCCGCGCCCCTTGATCGATTTTTCCGGCTGGTCGCCGGCGGCCGAAGATGAGGCCGGGCGCGTCGCGCGCAACCACCTGTTCATCGCGATCGGCTTTGTCGCGGCCTTCATGACCTTCCTGAGCGGTTTGTATGTCGTCGACGCCGCAGCCTTTCCCCAAGGCTATGCCAAGTCGCCGATCACCGCCTCGGCGCCGGTCGACTACGATTGACCCTTCGAGTTTTAAGGAATTACGACCGTTTCCCCCTGACGGTCGTTCCGCCCCGTGGTCTCAAACCACGGGGCTTTTTCACGAAAAAGTGCCTGAAAACACCCCTTCCGTAACCGTGACAGTTATGGTTTAACGCCACCCTTAACTTTATTCGGAGGTCTCCATGCCCAAGGTTCTCGTGCTCTATCATTCGGCCTACGGCCATATCGAAACCATGGCCAACGCGGTCGCGGACGGGGCGCGCGAAGCCGGTGCCGAAGTCGATATCAAACGCGTGCCGGAAACCGTGCCGGAAGCGGTGGCCAAGGCCTCGCACTTCAAGCTCGACCAGGCGGCCCCGGTCGCCACTATTGAAGACCTGGCCAATTACGACGCAATTATCGTCGGCGCCGGCACGCGCTTCGGCCGCATGAACTCGCAGATGGCGTCCTTCCTCGACCAGGCCGGCGGCTTGTGGGCAAAGGGCGCATTGAACGGCAAGGTCGGCGCCGCCTTCACCTCGACGGCGACGCAGCACGGCGGCCAGGAGGCGACCCTGTTCTCCATCATCACCAACCTGCTGCATTTCGGCATGGTGATCGTCGGCCTGGACTACGGCTATGCCGGCCAGATGGTCATCAATGAAGTCCACGGTGGCTCGCCCTATGGCGCCACGACGATTGCCGCCGGCGACGGCTCGCGCCAGCCTTCGGAAAACGACCTGGCCGGCGCTCGCTACCAGGGCAAGCGCGTGGCTGAAACGGCCGCGAAAATTCACGGGTAAGACTAACCGGATAGTGAATTGATGGAGCCGGAGGTACAACACCTCCGGCTTTTTCATGCTTGGAGATCCCCATGACCCGCGCCACCGCCCATATCGGCACCGTCGACTTCGCCACGACGATCGAGGTCGCCGGCCGCACGATCATCGCCGACGAACCGGCCGACAACGGCGGCAAGGATGCCGGCCTGGCGCCCTACGACCTGCTGACCGCGTCGCTGTCGGCCTGCACCGCCATTACGTTGCGCATGTATGCCGAGCGCAAGGGCTGGCCTTTGACCGGCGCCGATGTCGAGGTGCACTTCTATCGCGAGGGCGACCACGAGAAGATCGCCCGCACCATCACCCTGCACGGCGAACTGACCGGCGAGCAGATCACGCGGCTGGGTGACATTTCCGAACGCACGCCGGTGACCAAGACGCTGAAAAACGGCTTGGAGATCAGCACCGTCGTCAAGTAGCGAAAGCGACTTACGTTGACAGTTTCGTGAAAGTCGTCGCATCTTGTTCGTAACCAAAGTTACGAAGGGGACCAAGATGGGGCTGTTCGGCCGTACCAAGCCGTTAAACGATCACGAAGCGACAGCGGAAAGCGCGCTCCCCAAGACACTGAGCTGGCCGCACCTGATCGCTATGGGTATCGGCGCCATCATCGGCATGGGGATTTTCACCCTGACCGGCATCGGCGCCGCGCTGGCCGGACCCGGCGTCATCCTGTCCTTCGCCCTGGCCGGCATCGTCTGCGCCCTGGCGGCACTCGCCTATGCCGAGGTCGCGACACTGATCCCGGCTGCCGGCAGCGCCTATACCTACACCTATTCGGTGCTGGGCGAAGGCCTGGCCTGGGTCGTCGGCTGGTCGCTGATCCTGGAATATGGCCTGGGCTCGTCGGCGGTCGCCGCCGGTTGGTCGGCGCATATGAACGGTCTGCTCGACGCCTGGGGTGTTCACATCCCGGCCATTCTGCTGCACGGACCCTGGGAGCCCAAGGTTTATGACGCTGCTGGCCATCTTATCGCCGGCCCAGGCATCATCGATATCCTGGCGGTCGGCATCGTGCTGGCCGTCACCGGGCTATTGCTGATCGGCGCCCGCGAAAGCGCCCTGGTCAATATCTTTCTGGTGATCATCAAGATGGTGGCGCTGGGCACTTTCATTTTCATCTCGGTGCCGGCGATCAAGACCGGCAACTACCACCCGTTCATGCCGTACGGCTTCTGGTCGCACGCCGACGCTTCAGGCACCAAGATCGGTGTCATGGCGGCGGCGGCGATCATGTTCTTTGCTTTTTACGGCTTCGACGCCGTGTCGACCTCGGCCGAGGAGGCCAAGAATCCCGGCCGCGACCTGACCATCGGCATCGTCGGTTCGATGGTCATCTGCACGATTTTCTACATGGTGGTCGGCGCCTGCGTCGTCGGCGTCCTGCCCTATACCGAGGTGGCGAAAAGCCACGGCGAGCCCCTGCCCTATATCCTGCGCCTGATGAACCACGGCTTCATCGCCGACCTGGTCGGCATCGCCGCCGTCCTGGCCTTGCCGTCGGTGCTCCTGGTCTTCATGTTCGGCCAGAGCCGCATCCTGTTCGTTATGGCGCGCGATGGCCTGATCCCCAAAAGCCTGAGCAAGCTCGACCGCCGCGGCCTGCCGACGCGCATGACCCTGATGACCGGCATCTTCGTGGCGATTTTCGCCGGCCTCGTGCCGTTGCAGCAGATCGCGGAAATGGCCAATACCGGCACGCTGGTTGCCTTTATCGCCGTCTCACTGGCGATGATGATCCTGCGCGTCACCCGGCCCGACCTGAAACGCGCCTTCAAGGTGCCTTTGTTCTGGCTCGTCGGCGTCCTGGCGATCGCCGGTTGTGTCTTTTTGTTCACCAGCCTGAATGTCTCGACCATGGAATTCTTCGCCGTGTGGAGCGCCATCGGCATCGTGGTCTATTTCCTGTACGGCTTTTGGAACTCGCGCCTGCGCAAGGCGGCCCAAGCGGCGGAATAGCGTACGGTTGAAAAAGGTACTAACGTTTGCTATACTGCGTTAGTACATGAGCGCAATCCGACAAAGTGGACACCACTTTGCGGTTAAATTGCGCGACAAAACAAAAAACTAGAGCGCTATGCGATTTGGTCAAACCAAATCGCATAGCGCTCTAGTGCTGATCCAGGAGCCGCGCCATGAAGGAAGCTGTGTTCACCCTCAAGCTCGAGGCCGACCTGCGGGATGCCTTCATGGCCGAAGCCGAGGCCACCCACCGCCCGGCCTCGCAGATCGTGCGCGAATTCATGCGCGAGTTCGTGACGAAGCAACAGGAAGAACGCGACTACGAGGCTTGGGAGCTGGCCGATATCGAGCGTGGCCTGGCCGAGGCCAATGATCCGAACACCATCTGGCACGATCAGGAAGACCTGGTCAAAGGGCGCTGGCGCGAACAACGCGAATCCTTGCTGGCCCGGATCGCTGCGCGTGAGGCCGCCGAGGAAGAAGCCGCCGCGAAAAGCGCTAAATGAGCCGAGTCATCTGGACGGAAGTGGCCGACGCGGCGCGCGATTCTGCGATAGAGTATATAGCACGGACGAATTTGACCGCAGCACTGACGCAATTGGATGAGGTCAAACGCCAAACCGATCGCTTGGTCAAATTTCCTTACTTAGGCAAGCCCAGCAAGGTGAAAGGCGCGCGCGAATTGCTGATCAATCGCACGCCCTTCAAGGTCGTCTACACCCTCTTGAACGGTAATATTCACATCTTCCGTTTCTATCACACGGCCCAGAAGCGGTAGTCACTTCTCCTCGTCCGGATAGGGCCCGACGCCGCCATTGGCGATAAAGGCGTCGATATGCGCCGTCAGCACCGGCAGCGGTACGCTGCCCGTTTCCAGCACGGCGTCATGGAAGGCGCGAATATTGAACTTCGGCCCCAATACCTTTTCGGCCTTGGTTCGCGCATCGCGAATGGCCATCTCGCCGAGATAGTAGGACAGGGCTTGGCCCGGCCAGGAAATATAGCGGTCGACCTCGGTGTCGATCTCGTGCTCGGACAGGGCGGTGTTGTCGCGCAGGTATTGCCTGGCCTGCTCGCGCGTCCAGCCCATCGAATGGATGCCGGTGTCGACGACCAGTCGCGCCGCGCGCCACATCTGGTAGCTGAGATAGCCGAAGCGGTCGTAGGGCGTCTCATACATGCCCATTTCCTGGCCGAGATATTCGCAATACAGCGCCCAGCCCTCGCCATAGGCGCTGATATAACCGTCTCGGCGGAATTCCGGCAGGGCCATGTTCTCGGAGGCCAGCGAGATTTGCAAGGCATGGCCCGGCGCCGATTCATGCAGCGTCAGCGCCGTCAGTTGGAACAGCGGCCGCGACGGCAGGTCGTAGGTATTGACCAGGTAGCCATCCGGGCCGCCGCGGCCCGACGTATAGTACGGCGCGATATCGGCCGGCACCGGCACGATGCCGAAGCGTGCCCGCGGCAGCCGGCCGAACCAATGGGCCGCCTTGCCATCGAACGTCTTGGCGATCCAGGCGGCGCGATCGAGCAATTCCTGCGGCGTCTTGGCGTAGAATTGCGGGTCGGTGCGCAGAAACTTCAGAAAAGCCGGAAAATCACCGTCGAACTTCGCCTCATGCATCACTTCCAGCATTTGCGAATGAATCAGCGCCACCTGCTCCAGACCGATCTGGTGGATTTGCGCCGGCGTCAGGTCGAGCGTGGTGAATTCGCGGATCTTCGACTGGTAATAGGCGGCGCCGTCCGGATAGGCCGAGGCGCCCAGCGCCGTCTGAGCATGGGGGATATAGTCGCTGTCGAGATAGGCCAGAAGCGTCCGGTAGGCCGGCACGACCTGGGTTGCGATCACCTGCGCCGCCTGGGCGCGCAGGGACGCCTGGACGTCGGCCGGGATCGTCGCCGGCATGGTTATGAACGGCTTGTAGAAGGCGGCATCCTGCGGCGTCTTCAGATTGGCGACGGCGGCAACCGAGGTATCACGGCCCTCAATCGTGACCTTCGGCGGCGTGAAGCCCCGCGCCTCTCCCGCCTTCATGTTGTCGATCTGCTGGGCGAAGTAGCGCGGGATCTCCGACAACTGGCTGATATAGTTGCGATAGTCCTGTTCGGTGCGGAAATTACCGTCCGCCGGATAGGTCAGGTCGGACCAGAAGGCGCTGTCGGAATTGAACGGCTTTTCATAGTCTCGGAAGGTCTGCGCCGCGACAAAGGCGTCGATCTCGGATTTGTAGACCGCGTAGGTTTCGCGACCGGCCGGCGACAGCTTCGTCTGGTCCATGGCCGCCAATTGCGTCTCGATCCCCTGCCAGTATTTGAGCTGGGACTGCTGCGCCGCGGGGCTGACGTCAGGCAGGTGGGCGGCGACCTGGGTGTCGTCGCCGGTCAGGGACTGCCGCCACTGCCATTCGGCGGTATAGATCGCGGTCAATTGCTTGTCAGCGGTTTGCACCGCCGGGGCCTGTGCACAAACCGGTGTGGCGGTCAGCATCGCAAGGAGGGCTAGCGCAAGGGTCCGCATCTATGCCGCCCGTGCCAGCATATAGTCGATCATGGCGTAATGATCCTCGAAGAACTGGTCGCGAAGGGTGGGCAGGTCGCCCAGCGGCAGCCAGGTCGCGTGTTCAGCGTCATCGGCGCCCTCCACGACCGGCAGGGCACCGGCCGGCAGGACAAAGTGATGAGTGTGGGTGATGACACGGCCACGTGACGCCCGCTCGGGATCGGCGAAGACCTCGACCCGCTTCAGGCAGGCCTTGATTTGGGCGTCAACCAGGGTCAGGCCCGTTTCTTCGCGCAGCTCACGCAGGGCGCCATCGACCAGGTCCTCGGCGGGATCGAGATAGCCGCCCGGCAGGGCCCACTGCCCCTTGCCCGGAATACCGCCGCGGCGAACCAGCAGGATATGCGGCACGTCATGCACGTCGGCCTGGACGGCCAGCACGTCGGTGGCGACGAAGACGACTGGATAGGGCGTCCCCTCCCAGGATGCCTTGTAATCCTCGACATAGCGATGCTCGGCGGCCATGGCGGTGAAGACGTCCGTTCCGCGAAAGGTTTGCAGCTGGTCGAACACCGCCGGCGGCACCCGGGCGCCAAGTTCGGCGAACGCCGCCGCGTCACCGTAAAGTGCGTCCAAAAGCCGCGCTCGATCGGGCCCCGGCGGTGGGGTGATGCGCGTCCAATCGGCCGGCAAGGCATCAAGCGAAGCCAGCCGCACATCCGCGAAGCGCGACACCACGCAAACCTTGCCGATCTCTGCGTCACCCAAGGCGTCGAGCCGGCCCGTCACCTCGGCGGCAAAACCCGCCGGATCGTAGGGGTGATCACCGACCCGGCCGAAGACGAAACTATCCGCCAATTCGCCCAAGCCTGAGCGCAGCATCGCCTCGCGCTCGTCGGCCGTCCACGGCAGGCGCGATTCGCGCGCCTTGTCGGCCGACGAGACCAGGACCAGCACGCGCCGCGCCACCTCGCCGATATGCGATAGCCGCTCGACATGACCATTGTCGCAGGGGGCGAAGCGGCCGATAACCACGGCATGGTCGTAGGTTTGGGTCATCGGCCTCTCCAGGGATTTTGCTATTCAGTTCTGCTAGCCCGGTATGCCCTTGGCAAGCGCAAAAACCGCTTCCCTATTCCGCGCCGTCAACTAATGTTCGTCATATAAAAACAATACAGGCAGGCGATGATCCGCACCCACAGCTTGACGTTTCTCGACCTGGCCGTGGTCTGTCTCTACATCGGTGGCCTGATCGCCGTCGGCGTTCTCGACCGGCGCCGGGCCAAACGGGCGCGTGATCATTTTTTGGCCGCCTCGTCGGCGTCGTGGCCCAAGATCGGCTTCGCCCTCTACGCGTCGACCATATCGGCGACCTCGCTGGTCGGCCTGACCGGCAGCGCCTATGCGCACGGCATCAGTGTCTTCGCCTACGAATGGATGGCCGCCTTCGTGCTGCCGGTGTTCTGCGCCTTCGTCCTGCCGACCTATGTCAAGTCGCAGATCTTCACGGTGCCCGAATTCCTCGAGCTGCGCTACGGCCGCTTCGTACGCACCTATGTCTCGGGGCTTTCGGTGGCGCTCGGCACCTTCCTCGACGCCTCGGGCGGACTGTTCGCCGGATCGGTTCTGTTCCAGATGCTGTTTCCCGGCTGGCCCCTGTGGGAGGTGTCGACCGGGCTTGCCCTGCTGGCCGGGGCCTTCCTGCTGGCCGGCGGCCTGCGCGCCGTCATCCTGATCGAGTCGATCCAGGGCCTGATCCTGGTCGCCTCGTGCGCCGCCATCGCCTTTTTCAGTTTTCGCGCGGCAGGCGGATGGCACCACGTCATGACCCATGTCGATCCGTCGAAATTGCGCCTGATCATGGGCGCCGATGACAAGTCGCTGCCGTGGACCGGGCTGGTTACCGGCGTGCCCCTGGTCGGCTTTTACTTCTGGTGCACCAACCAGAACATGGTGCAGCGCGTGCTGGCGGCGCGGTCGCTGGACCACGGCCGGTGGGGCAGCCTGCTGGGCGGCGCCATGAAGCTGACCAATCTCTTCCTGGTCATCCTGCCCGGGGCGGCCGCGCTTTTGCTGTTTCCCGGCCTGAAGCAGCCGGACCAGGTCTTTGCCCACATCGTCTTCGGCCTGCTGCCCCCGGGCCTGACCGGCCTGATTTTGGCGGCGTGTTTGATTTCCATCCTGTCGGGCCTGTCGGCGATCTACAACTCGACCTCGACCCTGTTGACCATGGACTTCGTCCGCCGCTTCCGGCCCGACATGGATGACCAGGCGCTGATCCTGACCGGCCGCGTGCTCATCGTCGTGCTGATGGTCATCTCCATCCTCTGGGTGCCGCAGATCGTCCGCTTCCAGGATACGTTGTGGCAGTACCTCCAGTCGGTGTTGTGCTATTTCGTGCCGCCGATCGCCGCCGTCTTCCTGACCGGCCTGTTTGTCCGTCGCGTCAATAATGCCGGCGCCGGCTGGGGGCTTACGGTCGGCACGGCGGCGAGTTTCGGGCTGTTCTTCGGCGTCGAGGTCTTCCACGCCATTCCCCTGCACTTCCTGGTCGCGGCCATGGTTATCTTCGTCATCAGCCTCGCCGCCATCGCCTGCGGCACGCTGTCGTCGCCTGCGCCGGACGTCGCCCGCATCGCACCGCTGATGTTTTCAAAAGCCGTGTGGCACGCCGAAACCCTTCATCTGAAAGCCGCCAAGCCTTGGCAGAACTATCGTTATCTGTCGTTGGGCCTGATGGTTCTGACCGTGGCCATCGTGGTATGGTTTTGGTAGTGACAAGGTTGTCGGACGCCTGACCCCGTGTTAGCCTTGAGAAAAGCGGGGCTCCATGACACCAAGACGGTCCATACTCATTGTCGGCGGCGGTACGGCCGGTTGGATGACGGCGGCTTACCTGGCCAAGGTCTTCGGCCACCCGGAAAAGGGTGGCGTGCCCATCACCCTGATCGAGAGCCAGGATATCGGCACGGTCGGCGTCGGCGAAGGCTCGTTCGCCACCATCCGCACCACCCTGTCCACGCTGGGCATCGAGGAAGCGAAGTTCCTGCGCGAATCGACCGCGACCTTCAAGCAGGGCATCCGTTTCGTCGACTGGGAAAAGACGCCGGTCACCGATGCCGCGGGCCAGGTGCACCACGACCACTATTTCCACCCGTTCGACCCGCCGATGTTCCCCGAAGGCGCCGGCCTCCTGCCCTACTGGCTTTTGCAGGATCCTAAAAAGCGCGTGCCGTTCGCCGAGGCCGTGACCTTCCAAAAACGCGTCGCCGAGGCCATGCGCGCCCCCAAGCGCATCCACGAAGGCGGCTATTACGGGCCGACCAACTACGCCTACCATTTCGACGCCGGCAATCTCGGCAAGCTTTTGGCCAGCCACGCCAAGTCGCTGGGCGTGCGCCATCTCGAAGGCCGCATCAGCGAGGTCAAGGTAGCGGAGGACGGTTCGATTGCCGGCGTGACGTCGATCGAACACGGGGAACTGACGGCCGACTTCTACATCGATTGCACGGGCTTTCGCGCCGAACTGATCGGCAAGGCGTTGAAAAGCCCCTATACCTCCGTCGCCCACCAGTTGCTGACCGACCGCGCCCTGGCGGTCCAGGTGCCCTATGACGCGCCGGACACGCCGATCGAAAGCTATACGGTGTCGACGGCGCACGAGGCCGGATGGACCTGGGACATCGGGCTGAACAATCGCCGCGGCATCGGCTACGTCTATTCGTCGAACCATTCCAGCGAAGACCGCGCCGAGGAAATCCTGCGCAACTACCTGGGTCCTAAACACAAGGACGTCGAGCCGCGCCTGATCAAGTTCGACACCGGCTACCGCGAAAAGCAATGGATCAAGAACTGCGTCGCGGTCGGCCTGTCGGGCGGCTTCTTCGAGCCGCTTGAGGCGACCGGCATCATGATGATCGAGGTCGCCATCGCCCTGATCGTCGACCTGTTCGCCAATACCGGACCGCTGGACGCCTCGGCCCGGGTGTTCAATGAACGCATCACCCAGCGCAACGAAAAGATCGTCAACTTCCTGAAGCTGCATTACTGCGTCACGCGCCGCCAGGAGCCGTTCTGGCGTGACAATGCCGATCCGAGCACCATCCCGGACGAGCTCAACGAACTTCTTCAAATGTGGAAATATCGACCGCCCTCGCGCTTCGACTTCCTTGACGACATCGACACCTTTTCCTTCTTCAACTACCAGTACATCCTGTACGGCATGAATTTCGAGACCGATTACGAAGCCGCACGCGGCAGCTTTACCGCCGCCGATGCGGCCGAAAGGGCCTTTGCCCAGATTCGCGCCTTCGCCGAGCGTGCCGCCCAGGACCTGCCCAGCCATCGCAGCCTGATCCACCAGGTCTACAGCCTGGGCTTCACCGACAAACAGGCGGTCAGCCGGACCGGCGCGCCGGTCGGCGGCCGTCCCTTCGCCTGAGACCATGGACCGCAAACCCACCATCGTCGATGTCGCCGAACGGGCGGGCGTGTCGATCAAGACCGTGTCGCGCGTCATCAACAATGAACGCCACGTCAGCGCCGATACGCGCGTCAGGGTTCGCAAGGCCGTCACCGAGCTGGGCTTCGAAGCCAATGAATCGGCGCGCGGCATGCGTAGCCAAACCCAGGAAAAGTCGTGGGTGATCGGCCAGCTCTATGGCGACCCCGGCGGCCTCTATACCAGCGACATCCAGGTGGGACTGCTGGGCCGCTGCCGCTATTTCGGCTATCACCTGGTCATCGAGGAACTGGATTATCGCAGCCCGGACTTTGAGCGGCGCACGCGCGCCCTGCTGCGCCGGTTGCGCCTCGACGGCGCGGTCCTGACGGCGCCGCTGACCGACAACGACGTCCTGCAGATGGTCCTGGAAGAGGCGGGCGTGCCCTTTGTGCGCATCACGCCGCTGGGCGACAACCGCTACATCCCGTCGGTGCGCATCGACGAGCAGCGCGCCGCCTATCAGCTCAGCCAGCATCTGATCGCGCTGGGGCACCGCCGGATCGGCTTTATCAAGGGCCTGCCCAACCACGCCGGCACGCACTTGCGGTATGCCGGCTTCGAACAGGCGATGAGCGAGGCCGGCCTCGTCGTCGATCCCAGCCTGGTTGAGACCGGCGACTTCCGCTATTTCACGGCAATCCCCTGCGCCAACCGCCTGTTGTCGCGCGCCGAACCGCCGACAGCGGTGTTTGCCTCCAACGACGAAATGGCCGCCGCCGTCATCAAGGTGGCCCACGAACGCGATTTCAAGCTGCCCGACGATCTGTCCGTCGTCGGCTTCGACGATATCCAGACGGCTGAGATGGTTTGGCCTGCCCTGACCACGGTGCGCCAACCGGTGATGAACATGGGCGCGGCGGCGGGCGACCTTTTGTTCAACCGGCTGTCGGCCACCGGCGGCCAATGGCCGCATCCGGTGCCGCACCTGGTTCTGCAGCACGATATCGTGCTGCGCGGTTCGACCGCACCCTGTCGAACTGCTGGCTAAGCGCAATCCGATAAAGTGTAACGCGCTTTTGGCTTCGCCGCCCTTGGGGTCGGTTAAATTGCGCGACAAAACAAACAGCTAGAGTGCCGATTCGGTAAAACCGAATCGGCACTCTAGCCAAACGCCATGTCCTGTGATTTTCTCCAGCAAACCGCATGGGGGGATTTCATGCCATTCAGTTTCGGTAATGCGTTCAATCGCTTCTTCAGTTTGCTGGGCACCAATTTCGTCCCTTTTGCGATCATCGGCCTGATTTGCACCATCCTGCCGGCCATGGCCCTGGCCTATGGCGAGTTCACCTATCTCGGCATCAACCAAGGCGATCCGACATGGATGCAGAAGCTGCCTGGCTTCGCACCCAGTATCTGGGCGTTCGCCGGCATTGGCTCGCTATTATACATGCTGTTCAAGCTGGTCTCGCTGTCGGCGGTGACCGAGGTCGCCATCCTGCGCTCGGTCGGCAAGCCGGTGAACTACGGCGCATTGATCGGCAACGGCCTGAAGAACGCCATCCCCCTGTTCGTCGTCGAAATTCTCGTCCTGTTGCTGGTCGGCCTGGGCTCCATCCTGCTGGTCGTGCCGGGGATCATCTGGTGGCTATGTGTGAGCGTCGCCATACCGGCCTATGTCGGCCAGACCAGCCTCGGCATCTTCGGCGCCATCGGCAAGTCGTTCGAGCTGACGCGCAACCATCGCTGGTCGCTGTTTCTGCTGTTCATCGTCATGTTCCTGATCGGCGGGGTGGCAAGCGGCATGATGGCAACGCCAGCGATCGGCCTGCCGGGTGGCATGACCGGGCTGTCCGCGCTGCTGACGCGGGGCTTTGTCGTCGGCATCTTCGCCCTGCTGCGCCAGGTCCTGTTCGCGTCGATCTATGTCAGCCTGCGAGAAAGCAAAGAAAAAACAACGCCAGATACCGCCGCTTCGGTGTTCTAGGTCGACGGGATCATTTCCACCTGTTTGTCCTGCCCGGGACACCCATTCGTTTTACAGCGCCATGCGCTTCATTTGACCGAACTTTTTGTGTGTACACGCCATGAGCGATAGGAATGGATTGCCAGGGAACGTCGTTTTCGCGAATGTCGCGTCCTGGATTTTCGCCGGCCTGATCCTGGCCCTGGTCTGGTTTGGTTGCTTTGTCGTCTTCGGCGCGTTTTACGGCGGGCTGTTCGGCTGGATCGCTGGTTTGGCCGTGGCGTTCGCGGGCCGTTTTCTGATCCTGCTCTGCCTGGAAGTGGCCGAGGCCTTTCCCCAGTCATCGTGGAGCGGCCTGTCCAAGGTTCTGGATCAAGTACCCGAAAAACAGTGGAAATGGTGGCTGATGGGCACAATGCTGGGTCCCACCGCGATCATCGTCGCGGTGTTGGCGATCTCGGATTTCCTGACGAAACGATAGGGGGGCGTGGGTCGCCGTGGATGACCTCGTCCGTCAAGACCTGGCGGAGACGGGAAAATCACGTGCGTGCGCCCGTTCCGCGCGATGCTTGACGACGGCCAGGACGTTAGTCTCGATATCGCCCAACAGGATCTCTCCCCAGATCGCCGCATAGGCGTTGACGTGGGTACGCGCGATGTAGCGCGTTCGCAGCGTGAGCAAGGTCTTGTCCGGGCCCAACGGCTGCAAACTGTAGTCTCCCGTGTCGATTTTCAGAAACGGACCGTCCGGCGAAATATGCTTGTCGCTATAGGTCTGCAACGAGTCGTTGGGAAACGAGAAGGACCAGGCCAGACGTTGCCCAGGCTGCCACTGGGTGATGATTTCGTCGAAACTGATATGATCGCCCCAATACGCCGTCCGCACCGCGCCAACGCCGGAGCCATGCATGACGGTGGCGCGCGGCCGGGGCAATCCGACGATATCCTGTGAAAAGGTCCACAGGCCTTCCGCCTTGTCGATATGCGCGTTGGACACCGCATACGGCCAGATTTCCGCGGGGCTCGCCTGCACAACGACGCTGCGCGTCAGGGTAATTTCCTCGGGCGCGACGTGCATCTGGCTCTCGGCCCCGCCCAATACCAGGGGCAAACCCAAGAGCGTCGAACGGAAGACGTTCGGATTGATTTTGCGCTTTCGTTGCGATCGCAGGACAAACGCCCCGATCCATCCGCCGGCCAGCCAGATCGGGGACAGCATCAGGAGACAGACCACACCTTCGCGCAAGACGATCACCGAACCCAGGTCGACCAAGCCGACCAGAACCGCCGGAACCGCCCAATAGAAACCGGCCCCCCGGGTCCGGCGCGGATCGCCGATATAGCAAATCAGAGCCGACAAAAAGGCCGGCAGAACGGCCAGGAACCACACGCTCACCAAGGCCACCGCATTGACCCTGGAGGCGCTGATCAAAAGATAGGCGCTGAACGCCAGGGCCAGGGCCACGGCAAAGCCGGCGAGCAACCGACGCCAGAGCTTGCTCGACCGCAGGGCGGGCGTCAGGCCTTCCGGCGCGTCATTCATATCTGGTTTCCAATTCCATCCGGCGCCGACCGAAGCCTACCCCTCGCTCTTGTCCTTGCGGCGCCGGCCCAGCAACATTCGCCCCTCCAGATAGGCCCGCAAGGCGCCGTAATAGGCGCGCAGGAAGGCCTCGTCCGGCGGCACGTCGGAGGGGTTCTTCGGCGCCTGCCACTTGATGCGCGCCTTGATCTTGTCAGCCACCGCCTTCATCACCGAGGCCTTGCGGTCGCGCAGCACCTGTTCCAGCACGCCCAGCTCCATCTCGCCATAGGCCAGCTGTTCCTGGGTAAAGGTCAGGCCGAGATTGCGGTCACCGTCGAGATCGGCCAGGTCGTAGCTCAGCTGCGCCTTGGGCATATGCACGACGCGCGTACCGGCCAGGAAATCGCCCAGCCGCGCGTGCTGGCGGTTGAATAGCGGCAACAGTAACAAGGCCAGCGCCCACAGGAAGGCCAGCAGGCCGATGATACCGCCCGACACCCCCGCGGTAAACAAAAGGCCGAGCGGCATGAACAGCTCGATCTCACGCATGGCGTTGCGGGTGAAAACAGCCGCCGGCGTCAGCCGGCCGCCATCATGGGCGATTACACGCAACCGCATCAGCCGCTTGCCGGGCGTCGCCGCGCGCCGGCCCATTTCGAAAATCATGAAATAGCCCGAGCGCAGGAAAAAGGTGAAGAACAGCCAGCTGATCCACAGGATCTCCAGCGCCACGCGATTATGCTTGTCGGTGAACAGATCGTGGATCGGCAGGAGGAAAAAGGTGAGCAGCAGCAGGATCGGCGCCACCGCCATGATGATCAGGTCGATCACGATGGCGCCCACTCGTTCACCGAACGAGGCATTGATGAAAGGCAGCACAATGCCTTCGGGTGTCAGGATCTCGCTGGCCGTGCGGCCATACTCGCCGTAGGGCGCGTCAGCCATCAGGTCGCGCCCCTTCTTCCCGGATGCCGTCGCCGCCTTAGCCATGGGTTCGTACCCTATTTGCCTCTGTCTTGGCACGGCGGCCGACAAACAGGAAGAACAGGAGCCACAGCGTCAGCATCACCCCACCGATGGCGAAGCGGAACACGGGTTCGGTGATGGACTGCCGCCCGATGCCTTCCAGGCAACCGGCCACCGTCAGCATCAAGGCGACGCCGATCATCACCGTGCCGGTCAGCTTGCCGGCCTCCGCCAAGGCCGCCCGCCGCGACAGGTCACCGGGGAACATCAGCCGTCGCCCGATGTGAAACCCGCAGGCGCTGGCGATGATGAAGGCGGTCATTTCGGTCGTGCCGTGGATCGACAGCCAGGCCCCGAATTCGACGCCCAGACCCTTGGACGCAAACAGCCACAGCATGGCCCCCATCTGCAGGCCCTCGTACAGCATCAGGCCGAAGGTCGGTATGCCGAAGAAGATACCGAAGGCGAACGACATGATGGCGACGCGCGTATTGTGCGTCATCAGGAAGACGGCAAAGGGCGACAGCATGGCGTCCTTTTCGCTGTGCCCCAGGGTCTTGCGCAGGACCTCGGCCGAGGCCGACGGCGTGCGGCCTTCGCTCATGCCGCCGACGAAATTGGCGTACCAGCTCGAATCGTGGGCGCAGATGATCCAGCCCGCGAAAATGCCGACGACGAAGATGGCGACCGACAGGGCGATCTCGGCCCACAACTTGCGCACGCCGCGCGGCCAATCCTTGGCGAAGAAGTCCGACAGGATGTCCTTCACCCGCGTCTGCGGACCATAGACGGTGACGTAGGCGCGCGCGCACAGGGCCTGGAGATAGGTGACCATGTTGCGGTCGAGCGAGATCGACTGGGCCATGGACAGCGACGACATGGCCGAGCGGTAGAGCAGTGGCAGGTTGAGGATTTCCTCGACGGAAAAGCCGTTCAGGCCCTGGCGGTCGGCGCGGTCCAGCGACGCGTTGAGCGCCTTCCAGTCGGCCTGGCGCGCCTCGCGGAACTTCTGGCTCTTCAAGCGAAGGGGCGGCGGATTTTGCGGCGTCTCGGCCATAATCTTATCCTCCTACAGCCGGTCGGCGCGTTTCAGCGCCAGGTATCGCATCACCATGGCAGTCGCCAGGGCCTCGGTCGGCGCTTCCAGCACCTCTATCCCCTGCCGCCGAAGCTGGGCCAGCACGCGCTCGCGCTGCATCGACAGGCGATTGGCGAAGACGGCGCGGGTCACGTCCTCGGGCTGGGCCGGCTTGACCGCCAGCAGGTCCTCGACCACCTCGTCACGGAAGGCGACGAACAAAACCAGGTGTTTCTTGGCCAGGCGGTTCAGCGCTTCCAACATCAGGTCGGCGCTGATCTCGTCGATGAAATCGGTGAACAGGATGATCAGCGAGCGCCGCGCCACCTTCGAATTGAGGTCGGCCAGGGCCAGGGTGTGGTTCGATTCCTCGGTGGAGTCCTCCAGCGCCGACAGCTGCCGCTTCAGCACGTCGAAGGCCTGGGTGCCGGAGATCATCGGCGCGACATGATAGGGCTGCGAGTCGAAGGCGAAGGTGCGGATATTGTCGCCGATTTTCAGCGCGCAATAACCCAGCAACAGGCCGGCGTGGATGGCGCGGTCCAGCCGCTTCAGGCCGGCCAGCGGCTCGCCCATCAGCCGGCCGGTATCGTAGGCCAGGACGATGTGGTGATTGCGCTCGGCCTGGTACTCGCGCGAGAACAGCTTCATGTGCCGCGCCGAAGACCGCCAGTCGATGCGGCGGTGATCCTGCGAGGCGTCGTATTCGCGCAGGGCGTGGTACTCGGAGCCGTTGTACAGCTGGTTCTGCACGCGCACGCCATAGATATTGTCGAGCGAGAACAGGTTCGACGCATCGGCTTCGACGCCTTCGATGTCGGGCGTCACCAGCACCTCGGCGTCGAGCTTCAGCCGGGTCTGCACGTAGACCAGGCCGAGAAAGCCCTGCCAGCGCACGAACAGGGCCTCCAGGCGGCCCGGACCGCGCGCCAGGCTTTTCAAGGTCAGGGCGCCGCTGAAAGACCGGTCATCACGGCGCACGAGGCGCGGATAGTCGCAATCCTTGAGGACCGCATTGGTCGCCGTCCGCAATTCCACGGCGGCCGGCTGGCGCCAGCGCGTGAAGCGCAGCGAAAACGGCACGGCGCGTGGCCGGCCGACACCGATGGTTCGCGGCAGCTTCAAATCCAGCACCAGGCTGTCGCCCGCCGGGGCGAACACCGCGTCGATCAGGCCGGCCACCATCACCGCGACCATGAGCACCGGCACCCAGGGCCACAGCCCAGGCGCAAGCAGACCCACCCCGATAGCGGCGAAGACGCCCAGGATCAGCAGGACCAGCAATCTCGGTGTGGGATAGACCGGCATGCCTTTAGCGGGGAATCTCGATCTTTTCGAGCAAGGTCGTCAGCACCGCGTCGACCGTCTGGCCCTCGATCTCGGCCGACGGCGACAGCAGCACACGGTGGCGCATGCACGACAGGTAAAGCCCCTTGATGTCGTCCGGCAGGACGTAGTCGCGGCCGTCGAGCACGGCGTGGGCCCGGGCGGCGCGGGCCAGCAGGGCGCCGGCGCGCGGCGACGCGCCGACCGACAGCTGCGGCGCCTCGCGGGTGGCGCGGACCAGGGCCACGATATAGTCGAGATTGGCCGGGTTCAACCGCACGCCGGCCACCGTCTTGATGGCTTCGTCGAGCGACGCGGCATTGAGCACGGCGACGACGCCGGCGGTGGCCGGATCGGCCGCGGCGGCGGCATTGCCCGAAGTGTCGACGATGCGGCGCTCTTCCTCAAGCGACGGATAGCCCAGGATGTGCTTGAACAGGAAGCGGTCGAGCTGGGCTTCCGGCAAGGGATAGGTGCCCTGCTGCTCGATCGGGTTCTGCGTGGCGATGACCGTAAAGTGGGCACCCAGTTCATGGCGCACACCGTCCAGCGTCACCGAGCGTTCCTGCATGGCTTCGAGCAGTGCCGCCTGGGTCTTGGGCGGGGTGCGGTTGATTTCGTCGGCCAGCAGGAGGTCGCAGAAGATCGGCCCCTTGGTCAGGCTGAAGGTCGAGCTCTGGAAATTGAACAGGTTCGAGCCCAGGATGTCGCCCGGCAGCATGTCGGGCGTGAACTGGATCCGGCCGAAGCGCAGCGACAAGGACTGGCAAAAGGTCTTGGCCAGCAGGGTCTTGGCCGTACCCGGCGGGCCTTCGAGCAGGATGTGGCCGCCGGAAAACAGCGCCGTCAGCATCAGGCTGACCGTGTCGTCCTGGCCGATGATCACCTTGGCGATCTCGCCGCGCAGTGTCTTGGCGAGCGTTTGGATGTCAGCGATTTGCAAGGTGGTTCTCCGTCTTGCTTAAGTCGGTTTGGCTGATTTCGATCTTCCAGGCGTGCAGGCGCAACGCCACGTCGATGAGTTGGTGGACCGTCACGACCCGCGTCGCCTGGGCGCGCAGGTCGCTATAGGTATGGGTCGCCTTGTAGATCTGGCTGATGCGGTCGGCCAGGTCGTCGGCGCTTTCCCGAGCGTCGATCTGGCGATAGCCGCGGATTTTCAGCACCTGGTCGCGCATGAGTTGGGCATAGGCCGGGCCGAGCTTGGTCTCCTTCAGCGTCACCGCCATCAGGCGCGCCGCATTGTCGGCCAGGATACGCACGCCACGGCCGAGCGCCGGACGCAACTCTTCGAGCCTGGGCGGACCGAAACGGGCAAACGCCGCCCACATCAGGCCGAGCGCGGCAATCAGCAGGCTGAGCGGCACGGCAATATAGGGCGGCCGCGACAGGGCGTGCAGCAGGTCGTGGTCGAAACCCAGCGCATTGAAGGTCAGGTTGAACACATAGACCGGCTTTGCCGCCTTAGCGGCTTGGGGCGTCAAGGCCTTGACCAGTTCAAGGGCGGTCAGGGTGCGCGCCGGATCGGACAGGACCTGGTTGTCGAGCAGGTCGGGATCGGACAGCAGATAGACGGGTGCTGTGGTCTGGGGCCGATTTCCCGTCACGACAACGCGCGACAGCAGGACTTCGCCGTTCGGCCCGGTCAGCACCGGCACCAGGTTCGGCCCGGTCACCGACTGAAGCTGCGCGATGCGACCGGTGTGCAGGCCGGTCGTCACGACGCCTTGGCCCGCGGCCGGCGACAGGACCAGATCGGCGGGCGCTTTTGCGCGGGTGACGACGTAGGGCACGCGATCGAGCACAGTGGTCGGCGCGTCGGCGCTATCGTCGTCACCGTCGCTCGTCTTGGCCTTCACCTTGGGCGGCGCCGGCGGCACGGGTATGGCTTTCCAGGTGACCGGAGCCAGCACGGCCAGGATATTGGACACGTCACCGGCGGCGATCACGTCGGCGCCCTGCCCCCACCGCGCCTGCGGGCCGGTGGCGGCGGTGACGGTCCATTTCGGCGCCACGACCAGCACGGCGCGGCCCAGCGGATGGTGCAGCACGTGGTCGACGCGGCGGGTGTCGGGGACCGCGTAGCCATCGTCATCGCCGGCGCCGCCACTCAGAATACGGCGCAGGCGGCGCCGGGCCTCGGCGTCATCGCTGCTGGACGCCGAGGCATCGCCGGAAGCGGACGCGCCGTCGTCGGAAGCCGAATCGCTGGCCGACCCTTGGCTTCGCGCCTTGACGCCGTGATCGACGTCGCCGGAGAATACGCCGCCATCATCATCGAGGGTGATGATCTCGAGGTCGCCGCGGTCGACGTCCTTGCTGCCATCCTCGAAACGGTTGAGCTTGACGACAGCCCCCTGCGCTTCGAGCAGGCGGCGCAGGCCGGCGAAGCCCTGCGCGCCGATCGAGGTCACCGTGCCCGACGCCGGGCTCTTCGGCTCGGCATTGACGTCGAACAAGGCCACCGTCGCCATGGCCAGGATGCTGAGGCACAGGAAGGCGGCGATTTGCGGCAGCCACGAGCGGGCGCGCTGGCCGAAATCGGGCTTTGCGCCCACCGTTACGGGTTTCGAGGCGGCCATCAGGCGAGCCCTTCGGCGTGGACGAAGTCCATATAGGCGGCCCGGCAGGCGTCGAAGCCGGCCTTGCCGACCAGGAGACCGGCGAAATAGCTCTTTTCCACCCACAGCACGATGGCGCGAAATGCCGGGCGCGCCGCATCAGGCAACAGGGGATGGCTCAGGATATCGCGTGCCGAATAGTGCGGCCGCACCAGGTCCGGGCGGAAACCGTTGATGTCGGCGACCGAGCGGACCAGCAGCAGGTGCACCGCCTCATCGTATTCGCCGCGTTCGGCCAGGGCGTCGATCTCCGACAGCAGGGCGGCGACCGCGGCGCGCGACGGTCGCCAGGGTTCGTCGGCGACCAGGTGGTGACGCTGGAACAAACGCTCGAATCGCGTGGTGATGAATAGCCGGACAACCGGAGATAGCAGCAGGATGATAACGGCGGCGCCCAGGGCGTAGAGCAGCCAGGGCACGGCGGGCGCGATTGGCGCGAACACCTGGCCGACCGCGTGGAAAAAGCCGGCGATGGCGTCGCCGATCTTGCGCCACATTTCCAGTGACTTCTTGTCGGGTTCGGGCGCGCTGGCGAAAGCGGTCTGCAGATCGTGACGGGCATTGACTTGAGCGATCAGGCGACGAGCGGCTTCAAGGCTCGAGGTTGACGGCGCGGGCACGTTCGCGGTCGGCGCGACGGACGTGGCCGCACCTGACGCTTGCGCTATGGATTGCGCCTGCGATAGCGGCACTGATCACTCCCCCATGTGGACAAGCTCGCCTGCCCCCTGCCACTTAAGGGAGAAACGCGCCTTAGGTCAAGCGCGCCGATGGGGCGTATAGGGATTGGGGTCGGGATGCAGCCGCGGCAAGCTCACGCCATACGGACGCGGCCATTGATCCGGATGCGCCGCGGCGATCGGCGGATGCGGTTGTTCGGCCAAGCGCGCGGCGTCGCGCGGACGCAGATCCATCGGCGGATAGGCGGTTTTCGTTTTGTCCGACGGCATGTATGCGCTCTCCCCGTTACTCGATTCAGGGAGAGTGCACCACGAATCGCGGCTTTTGCCAGCCCGCTCCGTGAAAATTGTCTGTGGATTCTTGTCTAAACCGTACGCCCCAGCCAGGCCTGGTACCAGTCCGGCCATTGCCCCGACGGCGCGCCGGCCTGGCCCATGCCGAAGCCGTGCCCGCCGCTGGGCAGGGCGTGACGCTCGACCGGTACGCCGGCGGCCTGGCAGGCCTTTTCCATGATCCTGGTGTTTTCCGGATTGGCGATCGGATCGTCATCGGCCTGGACCAGGAAAACCGGCGGACAGCCGCCGCGGACATGGGTTTCCACCGACCATTGCGCGGTCGCTTCGGGACTGGGATGCTCGCCGACCAGGGAGCGCCGCGTCACCGTATTGTCGTAGGGCGGCTGCAGCGTAATCACCGGATAGGCCAGGGTGGCGAAATCCGGCCGCGCCGAGACCTGGTCCGCGTCGTCCACCGGCGTATAGGACGCAAACGCCGAGCGCACCGCGGCCATGCCCATGAGATGACCGCCGGCGGAGAAGCCCAGGACGCCGATCTTCTTCGGATCGATCCGGTACGCCCCCGCCCTCGCCCGGATCAGGCGGATGGCGCGCTGGGCGTCCTGCAACGGCGCCAGGGGACCGTCGGTCCAGCCTTCCGGCGGCAGGCGATAGGTCAGGACGAAGGCGGCAATGCCGCGTGCATTCAACCAGCGCGCCGCCGGATAGGCTTCGTTGTCGAGTTCGATACGCTTGTAGCCCCCGCCTCCGGCGATCAGCACGGCCATGCCATTCGGCTGGGCCGGCAGGAAGACCTCCAGGGCGGGTGTCGCCACGTGGCTGGCGGCGCCCTTGGCGCTGATCTGGGTGACGCCCGACGGTCCGCCGCCACCGGGCGGCGTACCGGGCCAGAGGTTGATTGTCGCCGCCGATCCCGCAAAGGCGCGCACCGTTGACATCAGGGGTAATGCCGACAGGGCGGCCAGAAGGTTGCGGCGATGGATCATGCGTATGTCTCCTTAGAACGACTTGCCGACATTGACGTACCAATAGCGGCCGTACGGATTATACAGGGCGGCATTGTAGCCGTCGGATTCGATCGGCGGCAGCCGGTTGAACAGGTCGCGAACCCCGACCTTGAGGCGCAGGCCCTTCAGCAGCCCGTCCTGTCCGGTATATTGCACGTCGAGGTTCACCTGGGTGTAGGACTTGACCGTCCACGGAATGCCGGTCACCGAGAGGAAGTTGGTGTCCTTGGTCTCGCCGGTGAACTGCACCGACGAGCCGATCTGCCAGGCCTTGTCCGTCCAGGTCAGCGAGGTCATCGACTTCCATTTCGGATTGCCGAGCACCTGCAGCTGGTTGCCCGGATCGGTCAAGGGCGTCGCGGCATTGATCTGGCCCGCGGCGCGCGCCGTGAACAGGGATTGCACTTCCGGCGACGGCGGCTGGAAGAACTTGTCGTTGAAGGTGGCGTCGAGATTGGCGTCAAAGGTGCCGAGGGTGTCGGTGCGCTTGTGCCAGGCAAGGCCGAAGTCCGTCCCCGCGATGATCTGCGGCTGGAGATTTTCGAACTTGTCGTTGATCTGGGTAATGGCCCCGACCGGCGCGATGCCCGTTCCGGCGAATTGGGCGATGTCCGCCGCCGTCGGCGCGGCGCGGATGACGTTCGGATCGCCCGTGCCGCCACTGACGCGGCTGAGATAGTCCTCGATCGCCAGGTTGGTGGGCCCGACGACGCCGACGATGCCGACCTGCTTCAACTGCCACCGGTCGATGGTCAGGGTATAGCGCCCCCAGGTGTCGGGAATGAAGGTCGGCTGGAACACCGCGCCGACATCGTAGCTTTCGCTGGTTTCCGGCTTCAGCTCGGGATTGCCGCTTTCGAAATAGGTGACGCCGACACTGTCGTTACAGGCGGTGAAGTTGGCGATCTTGCCGCTCTTCAGATCGGCCGCGCAGCGCACATAGTCGGTGACCGTCTGGGCGCGGGCATAGGTGAAGGGATTGGTGGTTTCGAGGTTCGGCGCCTTGAAGCCCTGCTCCCACGAGGCGCGCAGGCGCACCCCGTCGACCACGTCCCAGGCCAGGGCAGCCTTGGGCTTGGCGACGTCGCCGAAGTCGGAATAGTGCTCGTAGCGACCGGCCAGCTGCAGGTCGACCGACTTGACCAACGGGATGTTCATGTCCGGCGAAATGATCGGTACGGCGAGTTCGGCATAGGTCGAGAAGACCGTGCGGTGTCCCGAGGTCGACGGCGTAATATTGACGCCGACGGCGCTCGACAGCGACACCAGGCCCGTGACCGGGTCGGTAAAGGGCTCCGCGCCATTGACCAGCGGCGACCGGATATCGGCGTGGGTTTCGCGCCGGGCTTCCACACCCATGGCGATGCCGACCTCACCGGCCGGCAGGGCGAACAGGTCCGACCGCGTCACCTTGAAGTCGCCGTTAAGCAGGGTGGTGATCGACTCGCGTTTGACGCGGACCTTGATGGCGTTGAGCGCCGCCTGGTCCGACGGGGTACAGTCACCGCCACCGGCGCCGTTCAGGCACGAACCGTTGAACGGATCATAGGCGTCGGGCGTCGACAGGGCCAGGTTGGCCGCCAGCTTTTCGGCGCTGACGCCATCGGAGGTGTCGGTGACCTTGGCATCGCCGTAGAGGAGCGCCGTGTCCCAATCCCAGCCGTACTTCTTCCCCTTCAGGCCGACCAGGAAGCGATCCTGGAAGCTTGAGACGTCGACGTGGTCGGGGCCCAAATCGTCAAAGCGATAGGTGGCCATGGTCACCGGCAGGCCGGCGGCCGGCACATTGGTCAGGCCGGGCAGACGGTTGGGATTGACGGTGCCATCGGCGAATTTCACCGGTCCGAACGGGTTCCAGTAGTTCGAGGCCGGGATGCCGAAGGCGACCAGGGTCGTCGGCTGGGTCGTCAGGCCGTGGGACTCGGACGAATAATACTGGTCCGACGTATAGAGGGTGATGTCGTCGGTCAGGTCGTAGTGGGCGTTGAACGAGAAGTTCGCCCGGGTGACGGCCGGGGCGACCGTCAGTGCATTATTGGCCACGGCATTATATTTCAGGACGTTGGCCGTCGTCGTATAGGGCACCGCACCCGAACCGATGCACAGGCCATTGCCGATCTGCGAGAGACAGCCGCTCAGCGTATTGGGCTGGATATGGAAGGCGCCGGCCGACGAGGTGATCGAGGTCGTGCCCTGCTTGATGGCGCCGGTGGCGCCGATGGCCACAAGGGCCGGCCAGCTGCCTTGGTTGCCGCGGCCGTCCGGCACGGTCGAGGTGTTGTAGCCGGCGTCATTTGCGAAGTAAGACCGCAGGTCCTGGTTGGCGGTGAACGGCTCGTCGCTGGGGTTTTGCGCCGTGCGCTGGCCCAGGTCGATCATCAGCGAGACATTGCCGCGGTTATGGTCGAAGTTCTGGCCCATGAAGATGTTTTCATCATATTCATGGCGGCTGGTCCCTTCGGCGTTGCCTGCCTGGGTGTCGACCTGGAAGCCCTGGAAATTCGTCTTGGTGACGACGTTGACCACGCCGGCCACGGCGTCCGAGCCATAGATGGCGCCGGCGCCGTCGCGCAGCACTTCGAGCCGGTCCATGCCGACCAGGGGCAAGGCCTGGGCATTATAGGTGATCAGCGGCACATTGCCCTTGGACTGCGACGTCGGATAGCTGACGATGCGGCGGCCGTCGACCAGCACCAAGGTATCGCCGATGCCGGCGCCGCGCAGGTCGATCGAGGCGACATCGCCGCGCGCGGAGTTGTTGGTCTGCTGGCCGTTGTTGGAATTGAACGAAACATTGCCCATTTCCGGAATGGTGCGCAGCAGGTCGTCGCCGGTGACCGCGCCGGTGGCGGCGATCTGGTTGGCGGAGAAAACAGTGACCGGCAAGGCGGCCGTCGTCTTGGCGCCCTTGATACGGCTGCCGACGACGACGACGGTCTGGGTGTCGTCAGCCTTGGCGGCCGGCTTTGCGGCGGGCTTGACCGGTGCCTGGGTCGTGGCTTGAGGCGCCGCCTGGGTCGGGCCGGTCGAGACCGTGGCCTCTTGAGCTTGCACCGCACCCGCCGACAGCAGGCCTAGGAAAGCCACTCCGTACATCAAATGCTTACTGGTCATGTTTCTGTTCCCTTCTTCGTTTTTTGGCTTCTTTTGCTTTTTAATCTTTACGCATGTGTTTCAGGCAAAACGGGCGCCTGGACAGGAAGCTCGGCGGCCTTGCCGGTGAGCTTTCCGGCCAGGGCTTGACGCAGCCGCTCGCGGTCGAGGCCGTTTTCCCAGCGGCTGACGACGATGGTGGCGACCGCATTGCCGATGAAGTTGGTCAAGGCCCGACATTGCGACATGAAGCGGTCGACGCCCAGGATGATGGCCATGCCGGCGATCGGCACGGTGGGCACGACCGACAAGGTGGCGGCGAGCGTAATAAAGCCGGCGCCGGTGACCCCGGCCGCCCCCTTCGACGACAGCATGGCCACGCCCAGCAGCAGCAGCTCGTCCTGGATCGTCAGGTGGGTATTGGTTGCCTGGGCGATGAACAGGGCGGCCAGCGCCATGTAGATATTGGTGCCGTCGAGATTGAAGCTGTAGCCCGTCGGCACGACCAGGCCGACGATCGGCCGGGCGCAGCCGGCGTCCTCGAGCTTTTCCATCAGCCCCGGCAGGGCCGATTCCGACGACGAGGTACCCAGCACCAGGAAGATTTCGGTCTTGATATAGGCCAGCAGGCGCAAGAGGTTGAAGCCGTGCAGCGCCGCAACCAGGCCCAGGACGACAAAGATGAACACCGCCGAGGTCAGGTAAAAAGCGCCGACCAGGGAGGCGAGGTTGACAATAGCGCCGATGCCGAACTTGCCGATCGTGAAGGCCATGGCGCCGAAGGCGCCGATCGGGGCCAGGCTCATCAGGATGTCGACGACACGAAACACCGCGTGCGACAGGCCTTCGAGAAAGGCCAGGGCCGGCCTTGCCCGCTCGCCGGCCAGCGAGAAACCGATGCCGAAGAGGATCGAGACGAACAGGACCTGAAGAATGTTGCCGTCGACGAAGACGCCGGCCAGCGACGACGGGATGATCTCGGAAAGGAAGCCGACGATCGTCGTGTCATGGGCCTTGGCGACATAGTCCTTGATCGCCGCCGTATCGAGCGTCGCGACATTGACGTTCATGCCGGCGCCAGGGTGCAGCAGGTGCGCCGCGCCAAGGCCGATGATCAGGGCCAGGGTCGAGAAGAACAGGAAATAGGCGAAGGCCTTCAACGCCACCGAACCCAAGCTTTTCAGCCCGCTCATCCCGGCGATGCCGGTGACCAGGGTGAGAAAGATGACCGGGGCGATGATCAGGCGGATCAGCTTGACGAACAGGTCGCCCAGCGGCTTGAGCTGCACGGCGAGGTCGGGTTGGTAATGCCCCAGGGCGACGCCGGCGATGATTGCCAGGATGACCCATAGATAGAGCCAGCCACCCTTTTTACGGGGCTTTTCACGCGTGTCGGCAGGCACGGCATAGGCCATGACGTCTGTCCCTTCTAACTCTAAGCATTTCCTTGCGCGCTTTTCACTTCGCGCTTAAGCTTGACAATACAGGGCGCTGATATATCGGCAAATATTTCTTTGCCAATATACTTAAGTGTATGAAAAATAACATTAATAAAGGAAATTTGGCAGAGATGAGCGTTAAATTTGTCACCTTTTCCGCACACACATGGCCGTTGTTTGTTTCGGATTTCACACAATGACGGCACCGAGGCGGACCCAATGGCCACGATTGGTCATCGCCGCCATGGCCGGCGTGGCGGCGCTCAGCCTCGTGGTCATCCATGCGTTCAGCCTTGAGCGCACCCAGGCCGACCTGGTTCGCGACGCCCGCATCACGGCGCAGCTGCAATTGTCGGCCCTGCAAAGCGAACTCGACAAGCAGGGCTCGGCGCCGATCATCCTGGCCGACGACAGCGACGTCATCGACGCCTTGGCCGGCCCGACATCCGCACGCGCGCTTGAAATTTCCAAAAAATTGGAAAAGCTTCAGGCTGAAACCAAGAGCGCGGTCATCTATCTGCTCGACGACAAGGGTGTGGCCATCTCGGCGTCGAACTACGCGCTCGACACCTCGTTTGTCGGCTCCGACTACAGTTTTCGCGACTATTTCCGCCAGGCGTTGAAGACGGGCCAGGCCGAGCAGTTCGCGCTGGGCACCGTGTCGCGCCGGCCCGGTCTGTATCTCGCCCATCGCGTCGAGGAGAACGGTCATGTCTATGGCGTGGTTGTGGTCAAGGTCGAGTTCGACGCAATGGAGGCGGCGTGGGCGCGCACCCGCCAGGTAACCTTCGTCACCGATGCCGGCGGTAATGTGCTTTTGACCTCCAATCCCGGCTCGCGCTTCCATCAGAGCCCGCAACCGGGCCCGGCGCAGGTCGAGACTGCCCTGCCCGCTTTGGACGACGGCTGGCGCCTGCATCTGCTGACGCCCCGGCGTGACGCCGATCGGGACGCGGCCGCCATCACGGTCATGGCCGGCATGGCCGAACTGCTGGTCATCATCCTGATCGCCTGGCTATGGCGGCGCCGCGCCATCAGCCGCGAGCGCGCCGCCGCCGAGATTGCCTATCGCGAAAACCTGGAACGCGATGTCGCCACGCGCACGGCCGAATTGCGCAACGAGATCCATGAGCGCCAGCAAGCTGAGAAACGCCTCAACGTCCTGCAGGCCGACCTTGTCCAGGCCAACAAGCTGGCGCAGCTGGGCCAAATCACCGCCGGCGTGGCGCACGAAATCAACCAGCCCCTGGCGACCATCCGCGTCCTGGCCGAGAACAGCCTGGCGGTCGGCGCGACCAAGGGTGAAGGCTTCAGGTCTGGCCTCGTCAGCGACAATCTCGGCAATATCGTGCGCATGTCCGAACGCATCGGTCATATTACCGGCGAACTGCGTGCCTTCTCGCGCAAGACCAGCTTCGATCCCGAGCCGGTGTCGCTGAAGGACACGCTGGATTCGTCGATCCTGCTCAACCGCTCGCGGCTGCGCGACAACAAGGTCAAGCTGGTGCGCGACCCGATCGACGGCAAGCTCAGCGTCATGGGCGGGCGCATCCGCCTCGAACAGGTCCTGGTCAACCTGTTGCAGAACGCTTTCGAGGCCCTTGAGGAGACCAGCGATCCCGAAGTCCGGCTACGCCTGCGCCAGGATGCCGACTGGGTGTGGCTCAGCGTCGCCGACAACGGACCGGGGTTAAAGCCCGAAGTGCTGGCGCAACTGTTCACGCCGTTCGTCACCACCAAGGAAAAGGGCCTGGGCTTGGGCCTGGTCATCGCCCACGACATTCTACGCGATTTCGGCGGCGAGCTGCTGGCCGACAGTTCAGACAAGGGCGCGGTCTTCACGCTGAAGCTGCGCAAGGTAAAACTATGAGTTTCGATACCCCTGAACCGGCCGCCCGGCCGCGCGTCATCTTCATCGACGACGATGCCGACCTGCTGGCCGCCCAGGCCCAGGGCCTGGATATAGCGGGCTTTGCCGTGCGCGCTTTTTCCAATGGGCCCGACGCGCTGAAGCACATCACCGCCGATTTCGACGGCGTGGTCATGTCCGACGTACGCATGCCGCAGATGGACGGGCTGAGCGTCTTTCGCCATATCCAGGCGATCGACCCCGACATCCCGGTCATCCTGTTGACCGGGCACGGCGACGTGCCGATGGCCGTTCAGGCTTTGAAGGACGGCGCCTGGGACTTTCTTGCCAAACCCTTCCCGATGGACGACCTGATCGCCTCGCTGCGCCGCGCCTCGTCGAAACGCCAGCTGGTGCTGGAAAACCGGGCCTTGCGGCAACTTCACGCCGAGGCGTCCGAGGTAAAGACCGCCCTGCTCGGCAACAGCCCGATCATGGTCCACCTGCGCCAGACCCTGGCCCAGGTCGCCGAGGCCGAGGTCGACATCCTGGTCACCGGCGACACGGGATCCGGCAAGGAAACGGTGGCGCGGGCGCTGCACCGGTCGAGCCAACGCAAGAACCGGCCGTTTGTGCATATCAACTGCGCCTCCCTGCCCGAAGAGACGTTTCACGTCGAACTGTTCGGCATCGAACCCGGCGCCAAGTTCGGCGCCTATGGCGGGGTCGGCCGGCGCACCTATGGCCGTCTGGAAAAGGCCAATCGCGGCACGCTCTTGCTGGACGATGTCGACGGCCTGTCGCTGCCGCAACAGGCCAAGTTATTGGGCGTGGTCGAGGCGCGCGAACTGTGGCCGATCGGGGCCGAAGAGCCGCGCGTATTGGATGTGCGCATTGTCGCCACCACCAAGATCGACCTCAACGAGGCGGTGCGCCGCGGGGCGTTTCGCGCCGATCTCTTCTACCGCCTGTCGGGCGTGACCCTGCGCGTGCCGCCGGTCAGCGAGCGGCGCGGCGATATCGGCCTGTTGTTCCAGCACTTCCTGGTCGGAGCGTGCGCGCGGCTGAAGCGGCCGATCCCCAAGCTGACGACCCAGGTCTCAGCCTGGCTGCAAAGCCACGACTGGCCGGGCAATGTGCGCGAGCTGGAGCACTTTGCCGAACGCTTCGCGCTGGGACTGGAAGAAGCCCGGCTGCCGGGCGCCGAGACGGCGGTGGGCCTGGCCGAACGCGTCGGCCAGTACGAGGCCGACATCATCCGCGAGACCCTGTCGCTATGCCACGGCGACGTGCAGACGGCGATGCGCGAATTGCAACTGGCGCGCAAGACCTTCTACGACAAGCTGGCGCGCCACAATATCAAGATCGCCGATTTCCGGAAGTAACTGTCTCGTCCATCGCAAAGATCAGCGCCGCCCCGGCCCCATAGATCTCCTGGCCGACCTGGCCGGCGGGTTGGCCGTCGCCGTAGAGATCCTCCAAAGGCAGGGACAGGCTGCGATCGATGCGGCCGTTCTTGATGTCCTGCGCCAGTGCCTCCTGCGGCAGGGTATCCGGGTAGAAGTACCAGGCGACGTCGCGCGTGCGGCGGCGGAACTCGCCGATCAGCAACCGCGTCGGCTCGGGCAGGTCGTCTCCCCCCAGGGCCAGGTATTCGCCCATGGCGTCATAGGCTTCGTAGACTTCGAAGGCCGCCATATAGGGGCCGTCGTGCAGGCAGGTCAGGCCGAAGAAGTTGGCATAGTCGCCTGCGTGGCACAGGTGCGAATCCCACAGCTCGACATTGTGCAGCAGGTTGGCGACGAAGACATGGCTGCGCATCAAAAAGCCGTCGTCACCGCTCAGTCGCCATAGTCGCGCTGCCGCCACGGCGCCCCAGGCGGTCAGGTTGGTCTGGTAGGTGGTGTTGAAGCGCATGCCCTCCATGGCGCGAAAGGCTGCCCGCGCCTCGTCGACATAGCGCTCGTCACCCGTCAGGTCGAAGGCCTGCAGCATCAGATAGGCATAGAGGCCGCCGACATCGGTCTGGCCGCGGCCCTGCGGGCTGCGCGCCTGAGTGGTCACCGAGAAGTCGCGCATGTCGAAGAGGATCGGCCACAGATATTTGAAATGCCGGGCCACCGTGATGGCGAAATCGAGGGACGACAGCAAAAGCCCCCTCGCCTCTTCGTCACCAATTGTCGCCAGCCGTGCCAGGTTCATCAACGGATGATAGAGATACCAGCTGTCGACGGAATAGATGTCCTTGTCGCCGGTGGCGGCGTCGAGATAGCGGCGGAAGGTTTTCAGCTGCGGATCGAAGAAGCGATGGATACCGGCCTGCAGGCGATCGCCCAAGGCCCCGCCCTCGCCGGTAGCGAGCTGGTAGCGGCGCACGGCGCTCAGCACCGCCATCTGCACCATGCTGTCGGGCGTCTCGGCGCCGAGATAGGGCCGCAGATAGCCGTAGCCGTAATGATCCTGCCACACCTCGGCCAGGCGGCCGAGATCGTCGAGCGTCGAGCGCGCCCGGCCGGCCCAGTCGTGGTCGTGGGGCTCGGGCTTGTCGAGATGGGGATAGAGCTGGGCCAGCATATGGATGAACTGGCGCGCCGCGTCGGCCTCGTCCGTACCGCAGGCGTCGCGAAAGGCCAGCAAGGCGTCGGAAATGGCGACGGTCTCGCCTTTGGGCAAGGGTTGATGCGGCGGGACGGTGCTCATCGGCGAGGTCGGCGGCTGATAGCCCAGCTCCGGCCATTCGCCGCCGACGACGCCGTCGGGACGAGTGCCGGTCGCCTGGAAGAAGCGGTTGAGCGCGCTCAGGTTCTGCACATAGAGCGTGCTGCCGAAGCCCGGCGCGTCCATGCAGAAGTAACACAAGGCGGTGTTGAACCCACGCTGCGCCGCTTCGACCCAGCCCTGGGTCTGCGTCGGATCGTCATGGGTGTCGAGCACGTAGAGGTCGCGCGGCCAGAAGGCCAGCAACAGGTCCGCTCGCGGCGTGACATGGGTGGTGACGCGCAGCGTCTCGCCCAGGACGGCGACCTCGACGCGCCAGTCACCGGCGGCGTTCGACAGAGCGAGGATGATGCCGGACGGACGGCGCTCGACGACCTGGTAGGTATAATCGCCGGCCCACGGCACCGTACGCACGGCGACAGCGCCGCGGTCCGGCCGACGGACGACGACCCATAGGGTGTCGCGTCCGGGCCGAACCTCGGCCGTGCGTTTGCGCAGGTTAAAGCTGGCCAGCGGCTTGACGGTCCGGCGAAACTCCGCCTGGACCTGCAGCGTTTCCGGAGTGAAGCCGGGCACGTCGGATTTAAGTGTGTCGGCCATCGGTCACTCCGGAAGTTACGGTATCCGATTGATTCCGTTTTCCCGGTAAGATTCATATGGGCCGGCACGTCGGTTCGGTAAGAAAACCCTCAAAAGGCTGGAGGTCAATCAAGCCGCCACATGCAAATGCGGATTGGTGGTATAGCATCCCGTTGCCTCGCCCTGGTCAAGGATATGACCGGCGATGGCCACCGTCGCCTCTTCGCCGGAAAAGCCGGGCTTGAGGTCGAGCGCGGCGACGTCAAGGGCATAGACGGTAAAGTGGTAGGTATGCACGCGCTCGTCATTGAACGGCGGGCATGGGCCATCATAGCCGTTTGCGTTCTTGCTTTTCTCGGCCATGCTGTTGCGGCCGGCGATGCCGGCCAGGTCATTTTCGCCCAATCCCGTCACGTCAGCCGGGATATGGACCAGCAGCCAGTGATAAAAAGCCTTGCGCTCGGCATCGCTCGGGATGGTGAGGCCGACCTTGTTGGCGGGCGAAAAATCAGCGGGCACGTCGCGATCGACGGCGATCAGGGCGAAGGATTTGGTCTCGCGCGGCGCACCGCTCCATGAAATGGCCGGACTGTGGTTGCCGCCCGGCTTGACGCCGCCCCAACTGTCTGGCCTGCAGCTGCAAAAATAGGGGTCGATGGCATGGCCATCGGCAATACCGTCCAATTTGACCTTGAGTGCCATGAGGCGCCCTCCTTTTCGTTGGTGCGGGCCGTTGGTCGATCCTCGAACGGGGCCCCGCTTCCCGGCGCGCCGGAAGGTCGCGCCGCGGCCGTAAGGATTCAATTGCGATACTTTGGGAGCGTCGCCCGCCCGTCGCCCTGTTTCGGCGTTTGGCGCATTCGTCACGCGACGAAACCGCTTCGCCCCGTCTTTCGCCGTTCCGGTCGCATTACCCCCCTCCCCCCAAGCCGCCCGGCTATGGTGTCGATGCACCCCAACACCGGGGACATATCCAGGAGGTTCACATGTCATCGTTCAAGTTTCGCATCATCTGCGCCGCGGCGGCGCTGACGGCCGCCCTCGTTGCCCCCGCCCTGCCGTCGGCCGTCCACGCGGGCGACCGTTCGGGCGCCTCGGACGACAGCTCCGCGTCTGTCCGCAGCGACGTCAAATTTCCCCATGTCGATTTCAGCGATCCGGCGCAGGTCGACGCCGTCTATCGTCGCCTGAAGAGCGAAGCCCGCTATGTCTGCGAGGAAGCGGCGACCTATGCCCAGAACGAGGCCCCGAGCGCCCAGCGCGCCTGCGAGGCGGACGCTATGGCCAATGCGGTGCACGATATCAACCGCCCGCAACTGTCCCGCCTCGATGACAGGCAAAACGGCAGGGCCCCGATCGAACTCAGCCAAAACTCTCCGCAGCGCTGAGGTCGCCACCGTCCCGGATCGCGCGGCGACCATCCCATCGCCGTGGCGGCGTACCGGGTCCAAGCGGCAAATCCCCAGGCTAGGCGGCCTGGGGATTTTTTGATGCTTGCAGATCTCGCACGCGGAACATGCGCCTACATCTGGCGGAAGAGGTGCCGATGGCCCTCGCTGACATCCAACCGCTCCAGGCGGCTCTTCAACTTGACCTGGACGCCTCCGGCCAGGTTGCGCGTCACACCGGCGATGGCGTCGACATTGACGATGGTCGAGCGATGAATCTGCCAGAACCGACCGGGGTCGAGTTGTTCCGACAGTTCCTTCAGCGAGCGGCGGATCAGGGATTCACCCTCGGCGGTCACAACCCGCGTATATTTGGTGTCGGCCTGGAAATAGCAGATTTCCTCGACCGTGATCAGTTGCACGCCGCTGCCCTTGGAGACATTGATCCAGCGCAGATAGTCGCGGGACGGCACCGGCAACGCGTTGGCCACCGTTTCCTGGACGACCGCCTGCCGGCTATCCAGGCTCTGACGGATGCGGCGCAAGGCCAGCATCAGCCGCGCCGGCTCGTAGGGCTTCAGCAGATAGTCGGCGACGCCGCGCTCGAAGGCCGCCATGGCATAGACGTCATAGGCGGTGACGAAGACCATGTGGCACCGCCCCTCGATCTGCCGGGCCACGTCCAGTCCGGTCAAGCCCGGCATCTGGATATCGAGGAACAGGATGTCCGGCCGGTGGCGGTCGAACAGGCTCAGCGCCTCGATGCCGTTCGACGCCATGGCGACAATGTCGAGTTCGGGCCACAAGACGTTCAGATGCCCGCGCAATTCCTCGCGCAACACCTCCTCGTCCTCGGCGATAATGGCGCGCGGATGGGCCACGGCTCAGCTTTTCTTCATCTCGATAATCAGGCATTGCACCTCGGCGCCCGACAGGTTTTCGGTCTCGTGCGTCACCGGCCCGCTCCAGAAGACGTCGCCCTGCTTCTGGGACACAATTAGGTCGTGGCCGTTTTCGATGAGGTGGACCTTGGCGGGCGTCAGCAGCACGGTCAGGTGCGCCGGGTGCGAGTGGATGCCGTCGCCGCACACGCCCATGCCGGGGCGGCTGTTGTATTGCAGGACACGGACCTCGGCATTGTCGAGCACGACCTTGTAATTGCCCGGCTGGGCGCGGGTCGCGTCCTGGGCCTCGGCAGGGACGGCGACAAGACTTGTCGACAGGCTGGCCGCCAGCGTCGCGGCCAAGGCCCCAGGAACAGCCCCAAGCAGGCTGCGGCGGGTATCGTCAATCGACTCGGGGTGCATGAAAGCCTCCATTTGAAGAAAAACTTTAGGCTGAAGAAAAACTAGTGCTGGCTGGCGGGCGCCCAGCGCTGGCGGCGGATCGCGAACAGGTGAACGTCCAGCCAGGTCGCATTGGCCTCGTCACGGCGGGTGAGATCATGATCGCCGCATAGCAAGACGGCCTTGCGGACATAGGCTTCGGTATCGGCACAAAAGGCCTCACCGCCTGCCCGTCCGCCAAAACTCAGCCGGTCGTCCTGGAGCACCACTTCGGCGTCACCCAGGCTCAAGAGACGATCGACAGCCGGCAGCAGGATCGAACCGGGAAAACGGACATCCGGCAAGGGCAGATCGAAGGCCACGCTGAGACGGCCGGACTGGCCGAGATGCCTGCGGACCTGGGCATAGCTTTCCACCAGGGCCAGTTCCTTGCCCAGGGTAGAGACAACGGATCGGTTGCTGACCCCCGCTGCCCGCAAAAAGGCCACCAATTCGGTCATCAACAGGCTGGCGGCGACCGGATCGGTCTCGTAAAGGTGTTGCAGCTGCGTCGTCGCCTCAAGCAGGAAGGACGGCTGCAACCCGGCGTTCAGGGCGGCCGCGCGGGCCTGGTCGGCCTCGGCGTCGGCATGGTCGGCGGCGACCTGCATCCGTCCCAGCAGGCTGCGCCGCCGTTCGGCGCGGGCGCTGAAGGTCATGGCGATGACGAACAGGCCGCCATAGAAAAACAAGGGCCAGAAATCGTAGAGGAAGTCCGTCAGCAAGGACCGCGGCTTGGCGAACAGGGCCTGCATGCCGGCCGCCGCGCCGACCTGGTAGGCGAGAAGGATCACACCTGTATGGGCGCTGGCCTCGACCGCGCAGAAAGCCACCAGGGCCAGCGCCAGTTGCAGCGCGCCGAGCCTGGGCTCCAACCAGGCGCAGCCAAAAGCCATGGCCGTGGCCGAGACGACATAATGGCCGCCGACCAGGATGACGAACGAGCCGACCTGACCGAGGGTCATGCCTTCCAACGGCGCGTCGAAGGATTCCATGGCGGTCATCGCCACGCCCGACAGGCCGCCAAGCGCCAGCAGGCGCAAGATGGACGTCATTTTCATGCCGCCTCCGTCAGCGGGACGTGCAAGGACGCGACCACGCCGCGGGGCGTATTGCCGGCGATGCGGCACGCCGCCGTGGGCCCGTAGAGCGCCACCAGACGGGCGCGGACATTGGCCAGGCCGGTGCCGCTACCGCTTTCACCGCTGAAGCCGACGCCGGTGTCGGCGACCTCGACCACGAGCCCTCCCCCGTCGGCACTGGCGCGAATAATAATGGTCCCGCCCTCGGGCGCAGGCGAAATGCCGTGCTTGATGGCGTTTTCCACCAGGGTCGCCAAGGTCAGAGGCGGAAAAGCCATGTCACGCAGGCCATCGGCAATCTCGACACGCACGACCAGACGGCCGGACATGCGCTCGCTGAACACGCCCAGATAGGCCTCCGCCAGGTCGACCTCGCGCCCCAGGGTCGACAGGTCGTTCTCCGCGCTGGCCAGGGTCGTGCGCATGAAGGTCAGCAGATGCGACAACAGCCGGCCGCCGCCACGGTCTTTCGAATCCGGCGAGTCCGGGGCCGATTGGTAGAGTTGGCGAATGGTGGCCAGGGTATTGAACAGGAAGTGCGGCTCGATCTGCCGGCGCAGCGCGGTCAGCCGGGCCGCCGCCGCGGTCTTTCCCGCCTGCGCCTGGCGGCGCTCGGCCTGGCGCAGGCCGGCCGCCGCGGCCACGTCCCGTAGCCAGAAGAAATAGGCGATCGAGGCGACGCCGGCGGTCACCACCCAGCGCAAGGCGCGCGCCATCATGGCCACGATGCCCGAAGCCCCGGCCTGCGGATCGACGACCATCAACAGCCCCTCGCCGGCCAGCGCGCCGGCCACCATGGCGCAGGCCACCGCGGTCGCCTGAAGCCGCAGCGACAGGCGCAGGCGCAAGACACCGTAGAGCGCGACGGCCAGGACGCCCGCGGTGATCAACTGGTCACGCGCCAGGGCCAGCCAGCCGACCAGAACATCGGCTATGCTCCAGTTCTGCCACACGAAAGGCTGGACCAGGAATTCCGTCGATTTCAGAAGGGCGATGGCCGCGGCCCAAGCGCCGATCGTCACGGCCGAGGGCTCTGTCAGTCGCGGCGGCGATGCGGAGACGGCAATGGCGCGCGGCGGCTTCATGAGATTTACTCCTACCCCCACAGGAAACCATCGAAGAGGCAGGCTTACAACACCGAATAACGGCGTTCGATCCGTAAAATCCGGCGTTCGTCGCATTTCCATCTCCAGGGTCGGAAAACGCGAGGGTTTGCGGCGGCCGGCGAAAACCGCTTGACTTTATCCACAGATTGGAACAAATAGGGAACATAAAGGGCGAAGGGGTCCGCAATGCCTATGAATCAGACGAGCACCATCATGGTTGACAAGGTTTGGCCCCAGTCCTTTATGCAGCGGCCTTTTACACCCCCGCCGTTTAGTCCCAAGCCGCAGGTTCGCGACCTGCCGCGCGACGGTCATATCGACGTCACTTGCCAAAGCTGCCGGCGGCAATGGCGCAACAGTGTCCGCCACATGGTCGAGCACGAGCGCCTGGGGGCGCAGTTCGTCGACCTGCTGGAATGGCAAAGCCGCTGCGCCTGTGGCGGCACGGTCTGTTTCGCCGTCGACGATAGCGCCGATGTCCGCCATGCCGCCTGAAACACTTCCGTATATATAGAATTATTATACCGCCCCGAGCGGGCAATTTTGGTCAAACCTCTCTCGACAAATCCTTAACCATTGGTTAATCCAATGCGGGCGCCGTCCATAAGGCGCGACAGGGCCAATAACAGGGAAAGACAACCGGATGACACGCTCGATTCGCCGCAAAACCGCTTGGCTGCTGGGCACCGCGCTTCTGGCCACCCTGCCCTTTTCGGGCCACGCCGCGCCCCCTCCTCCGGCTTGCGCCAGCGAAAAATGCGCCTTCCTCGACAAGTCCCTGTCGCCCGAGGCCCGCGCCGCCGACCTGGTGTCACGGATGACGCTTGAGGAAAAGGCTGGCCAGATGCAGGACAATGCGCCGGCGATCGATCGTCTGGGCTTGCCAAAATACGGCTGGTGGAACGAGGTGCTGCATGGCGTCGCCCGCGCCGGCTACATGACCGTCTATCCGCAAGCCATAGGCCTGGCCGCGACCTGGGACCCTGCCCTGATGCACGACGTCGGCGACGCCATCGCCGACGAGGGCCGCGCCAACCACAATATCCAGTTCAAGGCCAATGGCGGCACCGACCGCTATTACGGTGTCAACTACTGGTCGCCGAACATCAACATCTTCCGCGATCCGCGCTGGGGCCGCGGCCAGGAAACCTATGGCGAGGATCCCTACCTGACCGGCCATATGGCCATTGGCTTCATTACCGGCATTCAGGGTAATGACCCCCTCGTTTTCAAGGGTGTCGCCACCCCCAAGCACTTTGCCGTCCATTCCGGCCCCGAACTGACCCGCCACTCGGTCAATATCGACCCCTCGCCTTTCGATCTGGAAGACACCTACCTCCCCGCCTTCCGCAATGCCTTGGCCGATGCCCACGCCTATTCGATGATGTGCGCCTATAATGCCGTCGACGGCGCGGCGATGTGCGAAAACAAGTTGCTCTCCGAGCGTGTGCGCGGCGATTGGGGCTTCAAGGGCTTCATTGTATCCGACTGCGATGCGGTGGGTGACGAGGTCACCGGCCACAAGGACCAGCCGGACAATGCCCACGCGTCCGCCGTCTCGATCAAGGCCGGCACCGACCTGGACTGCGGCGCGGCCTACGCGGCCATTCCGGATGCCGTGAAACAAGGCCTGATTTCCGAAAAAGAGGTGGATACCTCGCTGATCCGCTTGATGGCCGGGCGCATCCGCATGGGCCTGGTCGACGGCAGTCCTTATGACGCTATCCCGGCCTCGGACCTCAATGCCCCGGCCCATCGCGCCCTGGCCTTGAAGGCGGCCGAGGAAGCCATCGTCCTGCTGGCCAATCCCAAGGGCACCCTGCCCTTGCAAGGCGCGCCCAAGATCGCCGTTATCGGCCCCAATGCCCAGTTGCTGCAGAGCATCGAGGGCAACTATACGGGCGTGCCCAAGGATCCGTCCTTCCCGCTCGATGCCCTGAAGAAAACCTTCGGCGCCGACCACATCACCTATGCGCCGGGCGCGCCCTTGATGGATGGCATGCGCATGCCGGTGCCGGCCGTCTTCCTGCATCCGGCAGCCGGTAGCGCCGAGCTTGGCCTCAAGGGCGAATATTTCGACAATACCCACTTCGACGGCGCCCCCATGGCCACGCGCGTCGATCCGGTCGTCAATTTCGATTGGTACCACACCGCGCCCGATGGCTTGAAGCCGATGGGCTTTTCGGTGCGCTGGAGCGGCGTCATCGTTCCCCCGAAAGCGGGTAGCTACCAGCTAGGCTTCCGCATGGTCGCCCCCCGCCCCGGCCAGCCGGCGCCCGACGTCAAGGTCTGGGTCGACGACAAGCTGATCGTCACGCCGGAACTGGCCCTCTCGGGCGCCGCGACGCCGAAGTGCAATTCCGGCATGTGCGCCCAGCCCGGTCACCCGATCGAGATCGCCTTCGCCGACACCAACCCGCATACCGTGCGCATCGATTATGTGCGCGCCACCGAGGACCGCGCCTCCTCGCTCGACTGGGTCGCTCCGGAAGGCGCCCTGATCGACGGCGCTGTCGACGCTGCCAAAAAGAGTGACGTCGTGGTCGCTTTCGTCGGCCTCTCGCCGGATCTCGAAGGCGAGGAAATGGCCGTCGACTATCCGGGTTTCTCGGGCGGCGACCGTACGTCCCTGGCCTTGCCCGCCGCGCAGCAAAAGATGCTGGAAGCCGTCAAGGCGACCGGTAAGCCGCTGGTCGTCGTCTATATGACCGGCGGCGAGATTTCCGACCCGTGGATCGAAGAAAACGCCGACGCGGTCGTCCAGGCCTGGTACCCAGGCGTCCAAGGCGGCCAGGCCATCGCCGACGTGCTTTCCGGCAAGACCAACCCGTCGGGCCGCCTGCCCTATACCATCTATCGCGATGTCGCTGACCTGCCGCCCTTCGAAAGCTACGACATGAAGGGCCGCACCTATCGCTACTATACCGGTCCCGTCCTGCATCCGTTCGGCCAGGGCTTGAGCTATACCCATTTCGACTATGCGGCCCCTGCCCTTTCGGCCAAAATGGTGAAGGCAGGCCGGCCGGTGACCATGACCGTCACCGTGCACAATAGCGGACCGCGCGACGGCGACGAGGTCGTCGAGCTCTACGCACAAAAGCCGAAGATGGAGCTTACGGCACGCTGGGCCCTGGCCGGCTTCAGCCGCGTCCACCTCAAGGCCGGTGAAAGCCGCAAGGTGACGATCACTGTCGATGCCCGCGGCCTGTCGCAAGTCAACGCGCAAGGCGCACGCAAGGTCGTGCCCGGCGCCTATACCCTCTATGCCGGCGGCGGCCAGCCCGGCACGACCGAAACCGTCAAGGCCGGTTTCACGGTGACCGGTACCGCGGCCCTTCCGAAATAGGCAAGCAGCCCACAATAAACCCTCTCCCCGTCAAACGGGGAGAGGACGGCCAGCAAGCCCGCAGGGCGCAGATGACTGGGTGAGGGGCCAATGCGGCGGCCGTTCTAGCCCTCAGGCTAGCCGCCCGCCTCGTCGCGTTCACTTCGTTCCGCTCTCGTCCTCTCCCCGTTGGACGGGGAGAGGATTTCGAAACGAGCTACCAATGATACCTATCGGCTAGCCGCCACCCACCTTTCCAACAGCTATCCGTTAGCTTCAGCTACCAAACGCTAACGGCTAGCCATTGGAAAGCCGTCGCCTGCCTATCGGCCAACCGCCGGAAAGCTTTCCATTGCCATACCGATAGCCATTGAATGGCTTGTCGTTAACCGGCCGTTAGCCATGCGGCGGCTAGAGTAGGGCAAGCCAAAAGCCGCCCTGCCGATAGCTACCTGCTATCCATCGGCGACAAATCGGCGCAATCTCTTACAAGCCTTGAAAGGACACGCGGCCCATGCCCGTCATTTCCTTCATTTCGCCCAAGGGCGGCGTCGGCAAGACGACCGCGGCGACCATCCTGGCCACGCAACTGGCGCGCAAGGCCAAGGTCATCGTCATCGACGCCGACCCCAATCGCCCGGTCGCCGCCTGGGCCCAGCTCCAGGGCTGCCCGGCCAATATCCGCGTCATCTCCGACGCCAACCAGGAAAACATCCTCGACAAAATCGAGCAGGCGGCCTCCGAAGCGCCCTTCGTCGTCGTCGATTGCGAAGGCACGGCCTCCCTGACGGTGGCCTATGCCATCGGTGCTTCGGACCTGGTCGTGGTGCCGACCCAAGGCTCGCAGCTCGACGCCAAGCAGGCGGCCAAGGCGTTGTCGCTGATCAAGAACACCGAGCGCCAGAGCCGCCGGCCGATCCCGCACGCCGTCCTGTTGACCCGCACCAATCCGATCATCAAGCCGCGGACGCTTTCGTCGATCCATGAGCAATTGCGCTCGCACGGCGTCAGCCTGTTCGACACGCAACTGCACGAGCGCGAGGCCTTCAAGGCTTTGTTCAGCTTCGGCGGCACGCTGGAAGGGCTTGATCCCAAGCAGGTGGCCAATATCGACAAGGCGATCGGCAATGCGCGCGATTTCGCCACCGAAGCCGTCAATCTGATCAAGACCGCCGGGAAAGGGCAGGGGGCTGAAGAGTCCGCTGCGCAGGTGGCGTGATGACGGATGGAACCAATGCCCGCGCCTCGATCTTCGACGGCGACGATGATTTCGACCTGTCGGAATTCACCCCGCGCCCCAGGACGGCCAAGCCGCGCGCCGACAAGGACGCGCTGCGCGAGGTCGCCGAGAAGAAGGGCTTCGTCAGCCGCGAGCCGTCCCCGCGGGACGCCGCGCCCAAACCGGCACCCAAGGCGGAAAAGGTCGTGATCCCGCCGCCGGCCCCGGAACCGATGCCGCAGCGCCGCTATCGCACCGGCCGCAACCGGCAACTGAATCTCAAGGTCACCGACGACGTCATGCGCCGCTTCTACGCCCTGGCCGACAGCCAGGACCTGATCCTGGGCGAGGCCTTCGAGCAGGCGGTGACGGCGCTGGAGATCCTGGTCAAGCGCAACGAAGCGCCGCCGCGGCCTAAGCGTCTAAGGTGGGAGTAAGACAAGGGGTGCAAGCCCCCCTTGACCCCGAAACCGACGCACGAACGGCGGTGCTACAGTTTCGGGGTGCAGGGGTCCCCTCCGGCCCTTCGCATGGCTCCGGGCGTTCGGCCCGGAAATCGACACACCGTGTCGATTTCATCCGTTTTGCCTTGGCAAAACGGCGAGCCTCACCCCCTGCGATAGAATCACTTTAAGAGATCGTTAATGAGACGTCACGCCGACAGCCAGTTCGACCTGTTTATCCCGCTGATCCACGATCTGTCGCTGAAGGACCAGCGCGAGATCATGGAGCGGCCGTTCTTCTCATTGGCCAAGCGCAAGCGCCTCAAGCCGATCGAATATACCTCGCCCGACGGCGACACCTGGGTGAAGGTCTCCGGCAACGCCGAATTCGGCATCGCCACCATCTGGGACGCCGACGTGATGATCTGGGCGGCGTCGCAGCTGAACCGGATGAAGGAGCAGGGGATCAATGACCTGCCCCGGACGCTCAGGACGACCTCCTACGACCTGCTGAGGGCCATCAAGCGCGATACCGGGGGGAAGTCCTACCAGGAGCTCCAGGCGGCCCTGCAGCGCCTGGAATCGACCACCATCCAAACCTCGATCCGCGCCCCCAAGCGCAAGGACAAGGCGCAGTTCGGCTGGATCGACGCCTTTCACCTCGAAGTCGACCCGGTCACCGAAGCCCCAAGGGGCTTGTCGATCACGCTGAGCGACTGGGTTTACCAGGGCATCGTCACCGACAAGTCGCTGCTGACCATGCACCAGGACTATTTCCTGCTGACCGGCGGCATGGAGCGGGCGCTGTATCGCGCCGCGCGCAAGCATGCCGGCGAGCAGGAGCGGGGCTGGACGTGCCGCATCTCGATCCTGCACGAAAAGACGGGTTCGGACAGTCCGCTCAAGCAATTCACCTATCTTCTCAAGCGCATCGTCGTGAAGAATGCGCTGCCGGAATACGACATGACGATGACCAAGGTGTCGGACGGCTCGCCGGCCGTGCACTTCATTCGTCGCGACATGGCCGAGCGAGTCAACATCCGCGAAGAGCTGAAACGCCTGGAACGGTTGACCGCGGAAGAGCGTCGCGCCATGGAAGTCGATGGCCTTTTAAGTTAACGGTTTGCACGCCCGCTATCGGGGTATCTGTGACCGAAGACCATCCCTGAGTCGGGGGATCGGTGACCGAACTATCGGGGGATCAGTGACCGGAAGCCTCTGATTCGCGCCCAGCCCTACGGATGCGGCTGACATCCGGCCTGGATTTGCCAAAACCCTCCCCGAAAAAGCTATCGGGCGCATCGACGGGGGATCAGTGACCGGATCGTCGGGGGATTGGTGACCCGACAAAGCCGAAAAGGCGCCGACAAGCGCTTGAAAATCCTCCCAAACTCGATCGAAGGCCGGCTGTTCCTCCGCCGTTCTGTGGATAAGCCGGTCCGCAGACGATCGAACCAACGGGGGAAGAGTGACTTGTCCCACGGGGGATCGATGACGACGCTCACGGGGTATCAATGACAAATCCACGGGGGAACAAAGACGGGGGGAGGAGTCAACTCACTGATCCGTATCGATTAATCTGGTTAATTTCAGAGCTTAACCTATTTAACTTGAGTCACTAACTAAGAGTCTTTAACCGCACCGGGCGGTCGAAACAGCGGTGCGGCGAACGCCTTGGCCGGCCCAAAGGAAGGGCCGCCAAGGCGCCGCTCCCACGGCCAGAGGCAACCTCGCGCCAAACCCCTTCACCAGACAGAAATCACGATCTGATTTTCGCCGGTCACTGGCAATTGGTTGGCGCGCCCCTAGCCTTGGCCTATAGATGGCTCTCAAAAACCGGCAGGGGGCCGGAAAGGGGAGATTGCCTCGTGGTCACCAATGTAACGCTCGACAAGGACGCCCACCGCGACCTCAGGGTCGACACCCGGCCGTCGGAAGCCTATGGCGACAATATCGGCATGATTGGCGTTGTTCCGCGCGAATTCCACCGTCTGGCCGGTCACTATCCGATCTTCCTGCGTCGTACGCCGACGGGGGACGCCTTTGAGTGCGGCGTGATGCTGGGCTTCGGCCTGACCGAGAACCTGTTCCTGACCGCCGACGGTTGGGACGCACTCTACGTGCCCCTGAATATCCAGCGCCAGCCGTTCGCCGTCTTTTCACGGCCGGAAGACGGCAACCTGGTGGTCACCGTCGACATGGACAGCCCGCGCCTGAGCCGCGAGGCGGGAGAGGCCCTGTTTCTCAGCGACGGTGCGCCCACGGAGCACATGAAGCGGATCACCGGCACGCTCAACGAGATGGTCCAGGGCGCGCGCATGGGCTTTGAATATACCGCCAAGCTCGAACAGCTGGGCCTGATCGAGAAGGTGCGCGTCGACCTTCAATTCGCCGACAACAGCGAGGTCAAGCTGGACGGCCTCTATTCGATCAGCCGCGAAAAGCTGCAAGGCTTGACGGGGGAACAGCTCGGCGAGCTGCGCGACCTCGGCTATCTCGAATGGATCTATGTCCAGCTGGCCTCGCTGGTTCACATGAATGGACTGCTGGTTCGCAGAAACCAGCGCAATGCGGCAGCCACACCGGTGCCACAGGCGCCGCCGGTCAAGAAACGCAGCCGGCGCGCGGCAAGCGCCTGACCCCTACTTACGGCTTCCAACCATGCTCTGAAAGACGCCGTCGCGGCGGACCAGGGCGTGGAACAGGGCCGCAGCCAGGTGGAGCAGGATCACACCGATAAAGGCGAAGGCCAGGACGCCGTGCAGCCAGCGCAGCTCGCCATAGAGACGGATATCGTGCGGCAGGATGGGGGGCAATTGCATGCCTTTCCACAGCACGATCGGATAGCCGCCGGCCGACTGCATGGCCCAGCCGATCAAGGGCATGGCCAGCATCAGCCCATACAAGACCCAATGCGAGCCTTCGGCGCCCCATTTCTGAAGCCTGGGCAGGTCTTCAGGCAGGGGCGGAGGCCGATGGGTGAACCTCACGATCAGCCGCAGGACCGCCAGCACAAGGATGGCGATGCCGATCGGGCGATGCCAGGCCAGCAGAAGCGGGTAGGGCCCCCCGGCGGTCGACACCATGAAGAGGCCGATGAACAGCATGACAAGCATCAGCCCGGCCATGGACCAGTGCAAAAGGCGCGCCGGAAGGGCGAAGATTGCGGGCGGGCGGCTCATTGGGCGGGCTCCTTGCCGGCATGCAGGGTGATCGCGTCGGGGCGCGGTCCTTCGAGCGCGCGCCGGCGGAAGGAGGCGGAATAGGTCGCCGAGCGCGCCGCCAGCAGCGGATCGTCCGATCCGGCCACGCCCTTGGGCAGGATCAGCGGATCGTAGTTATAGTCGCGGCAATGGCCGGTGTCTTCGGGGGTGGCGTTCTCCAGCACAAGGGTGCCGACGTCGACGCTTTGATGCGGCCCGACCCACTGGACGGTGGCATTGTCGGTGCGGTCACCGGGATTGGCCAGGATCACCCGCATGTGCCATTTCAGCGGGCCTTGCTTGATCCGCGCGAGCAGGTCGTCGAACAGGAAATCCGGCGGTTGCTTGTCGAGCGTCGACTTGTCGATAGCGGTAAACCCAGTCTCCGGCTCGAACTGCCAGCGCACGTTCCTGGACGCGCCATGGGCATCGATGAAGTGGAAGGCATTGAGGCTGTAATAGGTGCCGTTGGCGAAGCTCGACGGCAAAGGCGCGGTCTTCATATAGTCCATGAAGGCCTGGGTCTCCGGATGGGTGGCGAGAAACGCTTTCATCTTCGTGGGATCGGGTTTCTTCGTCACGGGGTCGGGCTTGCTCGCGATCTGCAAGGCGACGAAATCGGCAGGCGTCGATACGACGAAGATGGGCGTATGGTCCATCGCCATGCGCCAGTCTTCGCCATCGGGCAGGGCAAAGCGCAGGGCCAGCGCATGGAAGACGTTGCGCCCGTCAGACGCCAGGGGATTGCCGCCGGCGGTGGAAAATCGGCCGATGACGGGGACGGCGCCCCTGGGGAAGAGGGCGGCCTTGGACAGGGCCGTGCCCGCGCCGTTTGCCTCGAAGGTGCCGGTGACGCAAACGCCCTTGGCGTGGGCTCGGCGAAAGCCCGGCTCGACCTTGCCGGTATTGTACTGCAAGGCGTCGGCAATACCCCCGCCGCTCAGCCGTCGCGGGCCGACAAAGCCCCCGGCCCAGGCCAGGGCAAGGGCCAGGACGCCGACTGTCGCGCCGATGGCGACGAAGGCCCAGACCTGGTTCCCGGAGCGGTTAGGGGGCGGAAAGTTGTCTGCCATGGTCGTCTCGCGTTTCGATTATGAGTGCTGTCGGACGTCGGCCGCACTCTGACCAGTTCGCCACCGCCGACCGATTTGTTTCACGCGGCGAAAAATATTTACGCTTGGGTCAGGCTTGGATGCGCCAGGGCTGCACGGCCCGCCCCTACTTTCCCGACGACTTGAACTGGCTCAAGGCATTGAGGTCGAGCCCGGGTTTGGCGGGCTTTTTTGGGGCAGGCGAATGCTTGGCCGCGAGCTTTGGCTTCGCTTTTGCCGGCTTTACCTTGATGTGGGTCTTGGACTGCGCCTTGGTTTGTGCCCTGGCCGGCTTGGCGTCGACCGGCTTTTTGTGCGCCGGCACCGGTTTCGCCGTGGAGGCCGGCTGGACGTGGCGAGGGACGTGGATCACCGGCCTGATCGGACGCGGATGCCTGACGACCGGCGAAACCGCCGGCTTGGCGATGGGGGTGTCGGCTTCGGAGGCCGCAGGGGCTGCCGCGGGCGCCGGCGGTGCCATGGCCGCGGCGGGTTGCGCTACGCCCGATGCGGCAATAGGGGCTGGAGCCGCAGGGGAGGGGGCTTTGTGGCTGTGCGATGACAGGGCCAAAGCACCGAACACCAGAAGGTGCAATCCGGCGGCAATCACGATTGCCAGCACGAAAACACGGCGGCCGCCCCCGGATGAGCGGGGTGGGGCAACGGTGCGGTTTAGACTCAGATCATCCATGGCCGGGTCGAGTTAACGTGTTCGGGTTTATAGGCCCAGCCGGCGTTAAATTGCAATTGGAAGCACGCGTCCGCCGCAATTGCGCCGCAAGTATTACATTTTCAGGGGCGCGGTCGATTCCCGTTCGACGATCTCGTGCGGCATCAGGTGGCGTTGCTGGCTCTCCGAAGGCAGCACCGGCCCATGCGCGCCGTTGAGCAGGCTGAGCGAGCGCCGCGCCATTTCGAGATAAGGCTGGCGTACCGTCGTCAGGGCCGGCCACACGGCGGCGGCGATCGGCGCGTCGTCAAAGCCGACCACGGACAGGTCTTCGGGAATGCGCAGGCCCATCTTGTGGGCTACCGAACAGGTCGCCGCCGCCATTTCGTCATTGCAGGCGAAGATCGCGGTCGGGCGGTCGGGCAATGACAGCAACTGCTCAGCCGCTTCGATACCGCTCTTGAAGCTGAACTGGCCTTCGGCGACATAGTCCTTCGGCGGGCGCGCCAGGCCATGGGCTTCGAACGATTCATAATAGCCCTGGCGCCGCAGCAGGGCGGCGGCATGATCCGAATTTCCGGAAATATGGGCGATGCGCGTGTGGCCTAGTCCCAGCAGGTAGTCGACGACGTCGCGTGCCGCCTTGCGGTCGTCCATGGCGACGGAAGGATAATGGCTGTCGGAGGTGATCGGCGAGATCAGGACGCAATGAATGTTGCGCGCTTTCAGTACCGCCTTCATCGGACCGTGGTCGCACAAGGGCGGCAGAAGCAGCATGCCCTTCAGCTTGGCGTGTTCGATGAAGGTTTCCAGGCGTGCCGGAAAGGTCTGGTGGCTATGCTGGAACATCTCGACGGCAATATAGTTGCCGGTCTCCATGCAGGCCGTCAGCATGGCGTGGTGGATGCGGCTTTGATAGCCGCTGGCCGGATCCTCGAGCAACAGTCCCACGGAGGTCTTGCCGTCGCCCAGGCGCAGGGAGCGAGCCTGGGTATTGGGGCGATAGCTCAGGCTGGTCATCGCCTCCAGCACGCGGTCACGCGTGTTGGCCTTGACGGCGCGGTCCTCGTTGAGCACCCGCGACACGGTCTTGGCGGAGACCCCCGCCAGTTCGGCTACGTCGTAAATCGTCGGCATGATTGGCTTAGGTCGCGCCGGTATCGGGTCGGCGGCAGGATGAGGGAAGGATGTATGACATCGATGACAAAAGACTTGACGGGCGGCGCGCCAGCCGTCAAAAAATTTAGCGCTATCATGTCGAAATTGTGGTACAAAATCAATAGGCGTGACGAGTCGCGGCTTTTGACTATAAATAAAATCAGTGCCTTACAAATTGTCCGAAAATGACGTGACGTTTGTCCACGTCGGACATAAAACAGAGGGCGCAAACCGGACCCCGAGGTTCGGCATGGGGAAGGCTTCGACTGGAGAGGCACGCGCATCGCGGGCTTTTGGGCGTTTCCCTTATCGAAAATGGCGCGGCGTTCGCCGTGCCCCACTTTACGCTTAAGGACCGACTATGTCGCTGAAGACCCGCCTGATCCTGTCCGCCGCCCTTGTCGCGCTGAGCTTGCCTGTAGCGGTTGTGGCCCAGAATGCCGCGCCGGCGGCCCCATCGACGGCCATGCCGTGGATGAACGCAAGCCTTGATCCCGACGCGCGCGCCGACCTTCTGATCAAGGCGATGACCGCCAAGGAAAAGCAGCAACTGGTCTTCGGCTATTTCTCGACGACGGCGCCGTGGATGCATTTCACGCGGCCGGACGGCGGCATGGCCGACGCGGCCGGCTATATCGACGGCATTGCCCGTCTCGGCATTCCTGCCCAGTCGCAGACCGATGCCGGGGTCGGCGTCGCCACCCAGCGCTCGGCCACGCCGCGCCTGCGCACCTCGCTGCCGTCGGGTCTCGCCACAACGGCGACCTGGGACCCGAGCCTTGCCTTTGCCGGTGGCGCGATGATCGGCAACGAAGCGCGGATGTCGGGTTTCAACGTGCAACTGGCCGGCGGCGTCGACCTGATGCGTGAGCCGCGCAACGGCCGCAACTTCGAATATGGCGGTGAAGACCCGTTGCTGGCCGGCAGCATCGACGGCCAGGAAATCCGTGGCATCCAGTCGAACCACGTCATCTCGACGCTGAAGCACTATGCCTTCAACGATCAGGAGACCGACCGCTTCCTGGTCGACGTGAAGATCGGCGACCAGGCGGCGCGGCAGTCGGACCTGCTGGCCTTCCAGATCGCCAACGAGGTCGGCCAACCGGGCTCGGTCATGTGTTCCTACAATCGTGTCAACGGCCAATATGCCTGCGAAAACGACTGGCTGCTCAACCAGGTCCTGAAGACCGACTGGCACTTCAAGGGCTATGTCATGTCGGACTGGGGCGCCACCCATTCGACCATTCCCGCGGCCAATGCCGGCCTCGACCAGGAATCGGGTTATCCGTTCGACGTTTCGCCCTATTTCAAGGATGCCTTGACCGATGCTGTCAACGACGGTTGGATCAAGCCCGAACGCCTGGACGACATGACGCACCGCATCCTGCGCTCGATGTTCGCCGTGGGCCTGTTCGACAACCCGCTGAACGGCGACCAGTCGGACAAGATCGATTATGCGGCGCATGCCGCAGCGACCCAGGCGGACGAGGAGGGGGCCATCGTCCTGCTCAAGAACAGCGAACGCCTGCTGCCGCTGGCCAAGACGGCGCGGTCGATCGTGGTCATCGGCAGCCATGCCGACGCCGGCGTGCTGTCGGGTGGCGGTTCGTCCCAGGTCTATCCGCATGGCGGTCCGACCAATGGGTTGCCCATCGCCAATGACGGTCCCGACGGCTTCCCCGGGCCGATGGTCTATGACCCGTCCTCGCCCCTGGCCGGCTTGAAAAAGCGCAGCCAGGCGACCTTCACCTATCTTGACGGCAAGGATCCCGTCGCCGCGGCCAAGGCGGCGGCCCATGCCGATGTGGTCATCGTCTTCGCCACCCAATGGACGGGGGAAAGCATCGACGCGCCGGATCTCAACCTGCCCAACCACCAGGACGCCCTGATCGGCGCCGTGGCCCATGCCAACCGCAAGACTATCGTGGTATTGGAGACCGGCGGTCCGGTGCTGATGCCGTGGCTCGATCATGTCGGCGCGGTCGTCGAAGCCTGGTATCCGGGAACCTCCGGCGGCGAGGCCATCGCCCGCGTGCTGACCGGCGAAGTCGATCCGTCGGGCCACTTGCCGGCGACCTTCCCGGCGGGCATCGACCAGTTGCCGCGCGCCGTGGTCGACGGCGACACCGCCAAGACCGGTCACCCGCACACCGATTACGACATCGAAGGCGCCACCGTCGGCTACAAGTGGTACGACAAGAAGGGCTTCAAGCCGCTGTTCCCGTTCGGCTATGGCTTGAGCTATACCGGCTTCGGCTGGTCGGGCCTGGCCGCGCAACCGGCCGGCAAGGGCATCAGCGTCAAGGTCAGCGTCAAGAACACCGGCGCGGTCACGGGTCGTGCGGTCACTGAGATTTACGTCGCAGCCCCCGCCGGCGCCGGCTGGGAAGCGCCCAAGCGTCTGGCCGCCTTCGACAAGACGGGGCTTGCCGCCGGCGAGAGCAAAGACCTGACGCTCAGCGTCGATCCGCGTCTGCTGGCGACATGGGACAGCACGGCGCATGGCTGGAAAATCGCTGCCGGCGACTACAAGCTGATGACCGGCACCTCGGCGACCGATCTCGGCACGCCGGTCACTGTGCATCTCGACGCGATGACTTTGGACGCTGGCGGGAAGTAGCGAGCGAAGATTTTTAGCGACGAAAAGCACGAAAAGTCGAAAAACACGAAAATCAGAACGAGAGCACCTGCCAGTGTGAACCTCGATTGGAATTCGCTTCGCGAAAAAGGTCGTTCGCACCTATTTTCGTGTTTTTCGACTTTTCGTGTTTTTCGTCGCAAATTCTTTTCGAGCAGCGGACCCAGCTAACCGCGATTCTAAAACCGCTGGCTTAGCAGCAATCCCCGCTGGCGCAGGGTCTCGTCGATGGCTTTCAACCCATCTTGCAGGGCAGGGGCGTTGGCGGCGAGCCACGCGCCGTCGCGACCGTCGACCGCCAGTCGAAAGGTCTCGGCCTGGCCGACCAGTTGTGCGTCATGCGCGCCCAGGGCGTGCAGGGTCTGTGCTTCCTCGCGGTAGCGCTGGGTCATGCGGTCGTTCTCCGGCACCGGCATGGCGGTGATGCGACCTTTCAATCCATCGACCTGGCGCACCAGCCGCTCGATCGCCTGGGCGGCCGCGACCGCGTCGGCATCCGGATAGGGCTTGTCGCGCGTCGGCGCCGGCAGGTGGTCGCGGCGATAGTCGCTTTCGGCAAGCGCAAGCGTTGCATTGGCCTGACCCAGCAGCTCGGCCGCCTTCTTGCGGATAAGCTGGTCATCCGCGCGCAACTGGTTTTCCAGACGGTAGAAGTTGTAGCCCCAACCGTTGAATAGGGTGATGGCGACCTTTTGCAGGTCGCCCTGGTCGTAAAACCCACCCGGGGACGGCGCGTCAGTCATGCTTGCCCGTCGCTGCCGTATCGCCGCTCAGGGGATAGAGGCCCTGGGGCTGCAGGCCGATATTGTAGGGCACGCCGGCGGCGGCGTTCGGCGCCGACACCAGGCCACGGTCGGCCATGCGCAGCGCCAGGTAGTAGCGGATGGCTTCGAGCGGCGTCAGGCCCAGCGCCTGTAGCGAGATCAGTTCGCGCATGCGCTCGTCCTTCGGCAGGATCAATACCTTCAGGTCGTTGAGCGTGATGCCGTAGGTGCGCAGGAAGTCGCCGAGATGGGCCTTCACCAGTTCGCGAATCTCCTGGATGTGGGCGTTGATTTCTTCCATCTTGGTGACCTGGACGATCTGGTTGATCGACTGCTCGATGGCCGGGCCGGCATATTCGGCGACCTCGGCCGTATCAATGAGTGAGCCGTTGAAGGGCAGGTGGGTGATCAGGTCGAGCGCGGCTTCCTTGGTATCGACATGGATATAGTAGTCGACCTGGTAGGCCATCTCGGCCATTTCCGACGAGGTGGCGACGCCGGAATTGCGGATCAAAAGCTTCGAGCGATTGATATAGATGACTTCATAGACCCACGGCGAGGCGCCGCCGAAAAAGCCCTGGGCGATGCTGCCGAGGATCGGCTTGTCGGGCGTGGTCACGGCGTACTGGCCGGTCTCGTAGACATCGAGCACGGCGCCGCGCGACTTCAGCACGCAAAAGTGATTGCTTTCCACGGTCAGCAACGACCCTGAGACGATGCTTTCGTCGGCGATCTTGACCGCCAGGCTCTTGGTGCCCAGCATATCGGTGCCGTCGCGCTGCAGCGACGTGATGACCTGGCGTGTGATGGCCATGATTAACCCCCTGAAACATCAGACTAATTAGCCGGCCTTGGGCGGCGGCGCGGCGAGACTAGGCCGGGTGGGGGTATTTGTCGAGACGGCAAAAAGCAGTGATTTTTGATGGGGATGCGCCGTATCACGGGCGCAAAGTCCGGGGCAGGAGATTGCTATGCATACACCGCTCATCGCCGGCGCCGGTCCGGTCGGATTGGCCGCGGCCCTGTTCCTGGCGCGCCACAATATCCGTACCCGGCTGATCGAACAGTCGACGGAACGCGCCGTGGCGTCGCGTGCCCTGGCCGTCAATCCCAGGACCCTGCGCCTGCTCGAGGCGACCAGCGTCACGGCCAGGATGCTCGAGCGCGGGCTGAAGATCACGCAGGCGCAGCTGTCGCGCAACGACCAGGTCATTGCCCGCATTTCACTGGACGAACTGGGCGGGACCTATCCCTTCATGCTGGCCCTGTCGCAGGCGACATCGGAAGGCTTGCTGGCTGAGGCGCTAGCCGAGCAGGGGGGCGAGATCGAACGCGGCGTCGAACTGGTCGCCTGCGCCGACCACGATGTCACCGATGTTGTCCTGGCGAGACAGGGTGAAACCGAGATCATCCGCCCCGAATGGGTGTTGGGGGCGGACGGCGCGCACAGCAAGGTCCGCGAAAGCCTGCATATCGGTTTCAACGGTCATACCTTGGCCGAGCCCTGGTCGCTGATGGATGTGCCGCTGGACGGCGATATCGATCCGCACGCGGCGCATATCCGCTTGTTCGACGACGGCGGCTTCCTGTTCCTGATACGGACGGTCGCCGATGCGCGGGTGGAAAAGCCGCCCTATCTGTGGCGGTTGATCGGCAATGTCCCCGACCTGTTCGACCGCCTGTCGGACGCGCGTCCCGCCGGGCCGGCCGTGTGGTCGTCGAGCTTTCATATCTCCCATCGCATCGCCGATGTGATGTGCCGCGGCCATGCCTACCTGGCCGGCGATGCCGCCCATATCCATTCGCCGATCGGGGCGCGCGGCATGAACCTCGGCATCGAGGATGCCTGGGTGTTCGCCGAGCTGGCGGCGCGCGGTCGTCTCAGCCAGTACGGCGCCCTGCGCCGCCACGTCGACCACGATGTCGTCAAGCGCATCGAGGCGCTCACCACCATGGTGATCGGGGCGCAGCCCTGGGTGCGAGGCGTGCGCGACCTCATCCTGCCGGCCATGCTGAACCTGCCTTTGCGCGGGCAGATGCTGCGCACCTTGACGGGCCTTGACCACAAATTGGCCGCTTGAGCCGAAAAAAATTTATCGCACCACAACTTTTCAGCCGTAGACGGCGTATCCTTCTTGAACGCCGGGGCCACACCCCCGGTTCAATCAAGCTGGAGGCTGACATGAAGGCGATTCTCAATCTTGCAAAGTCCATCGGCGGCGCGCGCATGGCGGGCCTGGCCACGGCGGCCCTTTTGCTGGGCGCGGCCGCCCCGGCTCTGGCCGGCCTGCCGGTCGGCGCCCAGGCGCCTGACTTCAAGACCCAGGCCGCCCTGGCCGGCGACACCTCGACCTTCGACCTGAAGGAAGCCCTGAAGAAGGGTCCCGTCGTGCTTTACTTCTTCCCGGCCGCCTTCACCTCGGGCTGCACCCAGGAAGCCCACGAATTCGCCGAAGCGTCTGACGACTTCGCCAAGCTGCACGCCACCATCGTCGGCGTGACGGCGGGCAATGTCGATCGCGTCGCCGAATTCTCCAAGGTCGAATGCCGCAACAAGTTCCGCGTCGCCGCCGATCCGGGCGCCAAGATCGCCGCCGAATACCAGTCGCAGATGCAGGGCAATCCGCTGATCTCGGATCGCACCTCCTACGTCATCGCGCCGGACGGCAAGATCCTGCTCAGCTACACCGACAAGGACCCGCACGCCCATATCGAACAGACCCTGGCGGCGACCAAGGCCTACGTGGCATCGCACTAGAGCGCTGTGCGATTTGGTAAAACCAAATCGGCGCTCTAGTTTTTTGCTTTGTCGCGCAATTTAACCGAAAAGGGGGAACCACTTTTCGGATTGCGCTTGAGGTACCTTTAAACCCATGTTTGTCGCGCTTGTGTCCGCCCTTCTGGGCGGGTTGATCCTCAATATCATGCCGTGTGTGTTCCCGGTCATATCGCTCAAGGCGCTGGGCCTGGTTCACCATAATGGGGATCCGGCCCGCCTGCGTCGTGAGGGGCTGGGCTTTTTCGCCGGCGTGATGGCGACCATGCTGGCCCTGGCCGGCCTGCTGATCGCCGTTCGCGCCGGCGGCGCGGCGGTCGGCTGGGGCTTCCAGCTGCAGTCGCCCCTGGTCGTCGCCGTACTGGCGCTGATCATGCTGGCTTCGGCATTGAACCTGGCCGGCCTGTTCGAGGTCGGCGCCTCCCTGCAAAACGCCACCGGCGGCATCATGCCCAAGGACGGCTTTTGGGGGGCGGCCGCCACCGGCGCCCTGGCCATCGTCGTGGCGACGCCGTGCACGGCGCCGCTGATGGCTGGCGCGCTGGGCTATGCCCTGGTCCAGCCGCCGGTGCAGAGTCTTGTTATCTTTGCGGCTCTGGCGATCGGCTTTGCCGCACCCTTCACCCTGGTCTCCCTGTTTCCGGCCCTGGCGCGCAAGCTGCCGCGGCCTGGCGCCTGGATGGCCGTGGTCAAGAAGGTCCTGGCCTTCCCGATGTTCGGGGCGGCCGCCTGGCTGGTCTGGGTGCTGGAGCAGCAGTCGGGGTCCAAGGGCCTGGGCCTGATCCTGATCTGCGCCGTCGTGCTGAGCTTCGCCGCCTGGCTTTATGGTGTCGCCCAACGCCGGCAACTGGCAGGGCAGGGGGGACTGGTGCCCATGGCGGCGGTCGCCGTCATCGCGGTCGGCATCGCCGTGGCGCTCGGTACCTCCTATTCACTGACCTCGGCCGCCGCCAAGACACCGGATGCGCCGGCCGCGGCGTTGGCGGTGGCGACCGCGCCCGTTGCCTGGTCGCCGAAGACGGTGGCGACGCTTCGCGCCGCCGGCCAACCGATAATGGTGGATTTCAGCGCCTCCTGGTGCATAACCTGCCAGGTCAACGAAAAAGTGGCGCTGTCGACCGATGCGGTCAAGACGGCGCTGCGGACGACCGGAACGACCTTCATGATCGCCGACTCGACCAACTATAACGCCCAGATCAATGAGGCCATGGCCGGGTTCGGCGCCAGCGGCTTGCCCCTCTATGTGGTCTATCCCGCCGATGGCCGCCCGCCGGTCGTCCTGCCCCAGGTGCTGACCAAGGATATCGTGGTCGACGCGTTGACCAAGGCGGCGCACAAGGGGGTGGCATCCTGATCGCACGCCGTGACGAAGAGGTGGATGAGGGCCTCCTTCCTGAGGCCGACGAATGGCCGGCCCTGATGCGCCGGGCGCAGGCCGGGGATGGGGACGCCTATGCCTTGGTGTTGCGGGCCCTGCTGCCGATGCTGCGCGTCCGCGTGCGGCGCCGGATCTACGACGAGACCCTGGTCGACGACGTCATCCAGGATACCTTGCTGACGGTTCACCGTCTGCGCCACACCTACGATCCTGGCCTGCCGATGATGCCGTGGATCAACGCCATCGTCGCGGCGCGATCGATCGACACCTTGCGCAAGCGCGGTCGCGCGCAAGGCCGCGAAGTGTCCGATGACGACGCCCTGGCCCAGGCGATCGATATCCGCTCGGCCAAGGCGGCGGACAAGCTGGGCGTCGACCAGGAGGTCAACCGCTTGCTCGCCTTCTTGCCGGCCCGGCAACGCGCCGTGGTGGAGGCGGTCAAGCTTCGCGAGATGAGCCTCGATGAGGCCGCCAGCCTGAACCATACCTCCGTCTCCGCCATCAAGGCCCTGCTGCATCGCGCCTTTGAAACGCTCCGCAAACACAAGAACCCTCATATCCAAGACCATGACCATGGCTAATCACGAAACGCTCATTCAACGGCTGGCCAACGACGTCCCCGCCGTTTCGCGCCCCTTGCCCGTCGCCCTGCGTGCCGGGGTATGGGCGGCGCTCACCGTCGCCCTGGGCTTCGCCGCGACGCGCTTGATGCCGACGGCGACGCTCGACTGGTCGGCGCCCGGCGCCTACCTGTTCCTGGCCAATGCCGGCGTATCGCTGTTCATCGGATTTCTCGCCCTGGCCTCGGCGTTCAACATGAGCATCCCAGGGCGGAAAACGCAGGGCATGGTCTGGATCTTGGCGCTCGTCGCGCTTTGGCTGTCGATCAATGTCGGCAGCATCCTGGCGTCGGCGGATCCCTTGGGCAAGCTGGGCGAGGGACGGTATTGCTTCCGCTTCGTCGCCCTGGCCGGCGCGCCGATGGTCGGCGTGGCGCTCTTTGCCCTGAAGCGCACCGGTGCCTTGCGGCCGATGCGGACCTTGAGTGTCGCAGGCAGCGCCGTAGGTTTTTTGGCCTTCGGCTTGCTGGCCTTTTGTCACCCGCCCGAAATGAGCCTGGTCGATTTTGGCATGCACCTTTTGGGCGGTCTTGTCCTGGCCGGTTTGACGATGGTGGCCGGCCGGCGGTTGATTGCCGCCTGAGGTCTTACAACGGCGCGATGTGGGTGCGGATCCATGAGGCAAAGGCCTCGGGCGACAATTCGCCATTGGCGACGACATTGAAGCCCAGGTAACAGGTCGTGTCATCGGCGACCAGGCGGTAGCCGTTCAGCGACAGGAACAGCTCGACCGCCAGCAGGGCCGTTGGCGTATTGGCGTCGAAAAACAAAGCGTCGTGGGCTAGGCCGTAGCCATAAATGGCCGCCAGGCTCGCCAGGTCGGTCGACGAGCTTTCGCTCAGCACCTCGGCGCGAGCATAGAGCATTCTCAGCATGCTGAGCTCCCGCGTGCCGGTGCGCCCGCCATAGCGGGTGACGACCTCGCTCTGGATCGCCTGGATGACGCCTTCACTCAATAGCGTATAGGCCATTACGACTTGCTCAGCTCGTTGATGACGTTGCGGCGCTTCTTCATCAGGGTGCGCGCCTGCTCCATCTGCTCGGCGAAGGCCGGATCGTAGGATGTGATGCGGAGCCCTTCGGGCGTGTCGACCAGGAAAATGCTGTCGCCCTTGTCGAGTTGTAATTTACCCAGCAGGTCGCGCGGTAAGATGACGCCGAGCGAATTGCCGATCTTGGTGACCTTCAGTTCCATAATGCCTCCGCCGTATTACGTAAGTAATGACGTTCAAATGCTTGCGGAGTCAAGGATACACGAAATGTTTAACCGTGGTCTTACGGCTGGCCAAACGGCGAAAGGCGCTTTTCCAACAGGTCGAGCGCGGCCGTGTCGCCCGGCGCGCGCAGGGAAGGGGCGGTGTCGAAGCGCATTTCCTGGCCGGAGGCCTTGAAGCTGGGCCAGCCTGGCCGGCCTGTCCTGGCGAAGGCAAGCCAGTCATTGTGGATCGCGGCTTGGACGGCGCGGTCGCTTGGGTCGCTGGGATCGATCGGCCAGCGCTCGAAGACATAGGGGACTTCGGAGCCGTGCCAGGCGCCGTCGCGGCGCTTTTGCAGGGGCGTCAGGACGTAGCTGAAGCGGTAGAGATAGGCGTTGGGGTCATGACGGGCGATGAAGCGCGCCGGGCCGGTGAAATAGCCGTCGCGGAACAATAGCCGCGAAAAGGCCGTGTCGTCACGGGCGGCTTCGCCATAGGCGGCGCGCAGCGTTGCGAGGTCTGCCGGGCTCAGACGGTTCCAGAATTTGGTGGGGTCCTGCGTGCCATTGCCAAGCAACGAACCTTCTTCGCTATTGGTGCCGATGATCAGAGGCACGTTTGCCGCTTGGCCGGCGGCGAAGGCGGCCAGCGGGGTCTGCGGTAGAAGGTCATGGTCGACGACCGGATCGCCGAGGTCGCCGTTTTGCTTGACGAGGTCGGCGGCCGGTGTGGCGCGCAAATCGGCGAGGCTCTTGCCGGGGAATGTCATGGCGACCGTCTTCTGCAGGTCCGTGATATCCGCTGCCGGACCCCAACCGCCGCCGCCGGATTCGACGATGGCGTGGGCGAACAGGCCGCGCGCGGCGGGGGCAGTCAGAAGCGCGATGATGTCCTCGCCGCCGGCTGATTGGCCAAACACGGTGACATTGTCGGGATCCCCGCCGAAGGCGGTGATATTGGCCCTGACCCACTTCAGCGCGGCGACCTGGTCCCACAGGCCGAAATTGGCCGCGCTCTTGCCGTCCTCGGTCAGGCCCGGATAGGCGAAGAAGCCGAGCAGGCCGAGACGGTAATTGACCGAGACCACAATGACGCCGTCGCGGGCAAAATTCTGGCCGTCGGTGAAAAAGTCGGCAGGTGAACCGTTTTGGTTGCCGCCACCATGGATCCACACCATCACGGGCGCTTTTGTCGCGCCGACTGGCGTCCATATGTTCAGCTTCAGGCAATCTTCGCTGAGCGTAAGGGCGGGGCTTCCCGGCATGATGTGGGCCGGCGGTGTCGGCTGCAGGCACGAGGGGCCGAAGTCGGCCGCGTCGAGGTCGCCGGTCCATGCCGCCGCCGGTCGCGGCTTTTGCCAACGCAATGGCCCGACCGGGGGCGCGGCGTACGGGATGCCCTTGAAGCTGACGAAGCCGCTGCCTTGCACGCCCGATATGGCGCCGGCCGGGGCGACGATGCGAATACGATCGGCCGCGCAGGCCGGCATGGCGAAGAGAGATGCGGCAAACAGCAGGGGGGCCAGGAGAAGGGTGGGGACACGCATGGACATCTCCGGTATTGCCGATGCCTACATGCTAAGCTATGCGTATTAAATGTCAAACTCCGATTCGGTGCTGTCGCAAGAGCAGGTCGCCCATATCGTCACCGGCGTCCTGCGATTGGGTCGTCGCCTGCGTGCGCAACGCCCGGCCGACAGTGTGCCCCTGTCGGCCCTGTCCCTGATGGCGACCCTGAACGAACACGGGCCGATGCCGGCGGCGCGCCTGGCCGAGTTGCAGCGTCTGCAGCCGCAGTCATTGACACGGCTGATCCAGGACCTGGACGAGAAGGGGCTGATTGCGCGCGGGCCGGGGCCCGACCGGCGCACCCTGATGCTCAGCCTGACCGAAAAAGGGGGTGAGGCTTTTCGCTACGACATCGCCGCGCGGTATCGCTGGCTGCGCGATGAAATGGCCCGGATGCTCGACACCGACGACCAGGTACTGCTGGCCATGGCGGCTTCGGTGATGCTGAAGCTGACCCGAGGTGAACAGGCGGAAGACGAAGCGGAAAACGAGCGCTGATCTCCAAACCGCAGCGCGGTTTGGCAGCGGCGCCAGGAAACGTTTCTTGCCCGCCGCGCCTCGTGGCGCGAGCCTGCGCGGCGCCTGAGCGCCTATCGAAGACTGCCGTCGTTGCCGATCGCCTGGTAGAGGTCGGACAGGTTGGTGGCGCGCAGGGCCTGCAGGCTGATCAGCGACTGCTGGGCCGAGAACAGGGTGCGTTCGGCGGTGAGCAGGGTCAGGTAGCTGTCGGTGCCGTTCTGGTAACGCGCCTGCGACAGCTTGAACGCCGTCCCTGCCGCGTCGGTCGCCTGGCTCTGGGCATCGAGCCGTTCGTCTATGCGCGAGCGCACGGCCAGGGCGTCACTGACATCGCGGAAGGCCGACTGAATGGCTTTCTGGTACTGGGCCAGCGCGATATCGCGCGACGCCTTGGCCGAACGCAGGCCGAAGAGATTGGCGCCGCCGGTGAAGATCGGGACCGCCGCCGTGCCGCCATAGGACCAGGTATTGTTGCCGGCCTTGAACAGTTGGCCCAATTCACTGCTGGCCGACCCCGCGGCACCCGTCAGGCTGATCGTCGGGAAGAAGGCGGCACGCGCCGCGCCGATATCGGCATTGGCGGCCTTCAGGTCGTGTTCGGAACTGAGCACATCGGGACGATCGAGCAGGACCTGGGAGGGCAGGCCGATCGGCAAACTGTCGGCGACCTGGCCGGTCTTCAGTCCCGACGGTAGCAGATCGTCGCCGACCGGCGCGCCGACCAGCAGGACCAGCGCGTCCTTGTCCTTGTCGAGCTGGGTCTGCGCCGCCAGGGTCGCTTCGCGCGTGGTCTCGTATTCCGTCTTGAAGGTGGCGAGATCGAGGTCCGACACCGTGCCGATGCGCGCCTGGGCGCTGGCGATATCGAAGGTGTCCTTGGTGGTCTTTTCGGTCTGCTGGGCGACGCGAAGCGCGTCGGCGTCGCCGGCATAGGTCAACCACGCCGACGCCGTCTCGCCGATCAGGGTGATTTCGACGGCGTCGCGATTGGCCTGGGCGGCGAAGAAGCTTTCCCGCGCCGCTTGGCTCAACGAGCGGATCTTGCCAAAGAGGTCGAGCTGCCAGGCCAGGCCGAGGTCGGGGGCATAGCTGGTCGACGTCGCCCGGACCCCTTCGGCGGCCGCGGCATTGTCGCCGATATGGGTGCGGCTGGCCGCGAACGTCCCGTCGAGGCTGGGGAACAGGGGCGCGCGGGCGACACCGTAGTCGGCGCGCGCCTTGGTGATGTCGAGCGCCGCGACGCGCAGGTCGCGATTGTTTGTCAGAGCCAGGCCGATCGTCGCCTGAAGTTGCGGATCGAGGAACAGGGCCTTCCACGACACCTGGGTACTGCTCGCTGCCGCCGGAGCCGTCGCCGCTGTGACCGGCCAGGCGTCGGTGACGGGCAGGTCGGCGCGCTGGTATTTCGGCGCCAGACTGCACGCGGCCAGCACGAGAAGCGACGGTGTCAGAAGGGCGAAAGTTTTGAAGCTTTTCATCATTTCGCGCCCTTCGGTTGCTTGCCGTCTTTGCGCCTGGCTTCCCTGTCCTTTTTCGCTTCAATGTCTTGCGGCAGCTTGTCGAGGCGGAAGATCCGCGACACGATGACGAAGAACAGCGGCACGAAGAAGATGGCCAGGAAGGTGGCGGACAGGACCCCGCCGATCAGGCCGGTGCCGATGGCGTGCTGGGCGCCGGAGCCGGCGCTGTTGGCAATGACGAGCGGCAGGATGCCGAAGGTGAAGGCCAGCGACGTCATGATGATCGGGCGCAGGCGGATGCGCACGGCTTCGAGCGTCGCGTCGACGAGCGTGCGGCCTTCCTCGTGCAGTTGCTTGGCGAACTCGACGATCAGGATGGCGTTCTTGGCCGACAACCCCATGGTCGCCAGCAGGCCGACCTGGAAATAGATGTCGTTGTCCAGGCCGCGCAGCATGGTCGCCAGCAGGGCGCCGAAGATGCCCAGGGGTACGACCAGGATGATGGCGAACGGGATCGCCCAGCTTTCGTACAGGGCCGCCAGCAGCAGGAAGACGACCAGCAGTGACAGGGCGTAGAGCGAGGGCGCCTGGGCGCCGGCTTCTTCTTCCTGCAGGCTGATGCCGGTCCATTCCATGCCGATCTGGCCGGGCAACTGCTTGACCAGCTTTTCCATCTCCTTCATGGCGTCGCCGTTGGACTTGCCCTTGGCGGCATTGCCCATGATTTCCATGGAGCCGATGCCGTTGTAGCGCTGCAGCTGCGGCGGGCCGAAGGTCCAGCGCGACTTGCCGAAGGTCGAGAACGGCACCATGGCGCCGGCATTGTTGCGCAGGAACCAGCGATTGATGTCTTCCGGGCGCGTGCGGAACGGCGCGTCGCCCTCGACATAGACGTTCTTGACGCGGCCGCGGTCGACGAAGTTGTTGACGTAGAAGCCGCCCAGCGCCTCCTGCATCAACGCGTTGATGTCGCCGACGGAGATGCCTTCGGCGCCGGCGGCGGTCGTGTCGATGTCGACGTGCAGCTGTTGCGTGTCGTCCTGGCCGTTATAGCGCACGCCCGTCAGCAGCGGGTCGTGGTTGGCCAGCCCGATCAGCTGCTGTTGCGCCGCCAGGAGGGTGTCGTGGCCGGCGCCGGACGTATCCTTGATTTCCATGTCGAAGCCGGTGGCGTTGCCCAGCTCGCGCACAGCCGGCGGCACGGTCGGGATAACCTGGGCGCTGTGGATCTTCGAGAAGGGGACCTTGGCGCGGTCGACGACGGCGAACACCTTCATGTCGGCGGCCGAGCGCAGCGAGAAGTCCTTCAACCGGCAGATGACCATGCCCTGGTTTTCACCCTGGCCGGCAAAATTGTAGCCGGCGATGGTGAAGATGTACTGGACCGCCTTGTCCTTGGCGAAGACGTCCTGCACCTGTTTTAGCACCGCACTTGTCTGGGTGGTGGTCGAGCCGACGGGCAATTGCACCAGGGTCTGCATCACGCCCTGGTCTTCGTCCGGCATGAAGGAGGTCGGCAGCAGGATCGCCAGGCCGACCACGCAGGCGATGATGCCGGCATAGACCAGCATGAACAGGGTGGGGGTGGCGATGATGGTCTTGACGCTGGTCTGGTAGCGGTGAGCGAAGACCTGGAAGCCGCGGTTGAAGCCGGAGAAGAAACCCTTGACCTTGATCTCGTGCTCTTCGCCTTCCTTCTCGACGGCCGCGCCTTCGCCGGCCTTGGGTTTTTTCAGCAGGGTGGCGCACAGCGGTGGCGTCAGGACCAGGGCGACGACGACCGACAGCACCATGGCCGAAACCAGGGTCACCGAGAACTGGCGATAGATGATGCCCTGGGTGCCGCCGAAGAAGGCCATGGGCAGGAACATCGCCGCCAGCACCGAGGCGACGCCGACCAGGGCGCCGGTGATCTCGTCCATCGACTTGCGGGTCGCTTCGAGGGGATCGAGCCCTTCCTCGTGCATCACGCGCTCGACGTTTTCCACGACGACGATGGCGTCGTCGACCAGCAGGCCGATGGCCAGGACCAGGCCGAACATGGTCAGGGTGTTGATGGTGTAGCCGAAGGCCGCCAGGATGCCGAAGGTGCCCAGCAGCACGACCGGCACGGCGATGGCCGGGATCAAGGTGGCGCGCCAGTTCTGCAGGAAGACGAACATGACGACGAAGACCAGGGCGATGGCTTCGATCAGCGTCTTGATCACGTCCTCGATCGACAGCTTGACGAACTGGGTGGCGTCGTTGGGGATGGCGTATTTGACGCCCGGCGGGAAGGTCGGCGCCATCTGGGCGAGCAGGGCCTTAACCTCGTCGGCGGTCTTCAGCGCGTTGGCGCCGTTGGCCAGCGTGATCTGGATGCCGGCGGCCTGGTGGCCGTTCATCCGCGCCACGCTGCCATAGCTGAGCGGCCCCAGTTCGACGCGGGCGACGTCGCTCAGGAACACCGGCGTGCCGCCGGGATTGCTCTTGACGATGATCTTCTTGAATTGGTCGGGCGTGGTCAGCAGCGACTCGGCGGTGATGGTGGCGTTCAGCGAGATATCGTTATTGACGACGGGGTCGGCGCCGATCGCGCCGGCGGCGACCTGGGTGTTCTGGGCCTCGATGGCCGAGACGACGTCGGCGGGCGTCAAGCTATAGGAGGCCAGCTTGTCGGCGTTGAGCCAGATGCGCATGGCGTAGGACGAGCCGAAGATGCGGGTATCGCCGACGCCGTCGAGGCGCGAGATCGGGTCCTGCATGTGCGAGGCGACCCAGTCGCCGATATCGTCGCCGCTTAGACTGTCGTCGTCGGTGTACAGCGCGATCGACAACAGGGCGGTGCCGGCGGCCTTGGTGATGTGCAGGCCCTGTTGCTGGACCTGTTGCGGCAGGCGCGGCACGGCTTGCTGGGCCTGGTTCTGCACTTGAACCTGGGCGACGTTGGGATCGGTGCCGGCCTCGAAGACCAGGGTGATCGTCGCCTGGCCGGCCGAGCTCGACTGCGAGGTCATGTATTTGAGGTGGTCGAGCCCGGTCATCGACTGCTCGATGACCTGGGTCACACTGTCCTCGAGCGTCTTGGCCGAGGCGCCGGGATAGGTGGCCGTGATCGTCACCTGGGGCAGGGCGATGCGCGGATACTGCTCGATCGGCAGGTTGAGGATCGACAGGATGCCCGCCAGCATGATGACGATGGCGATCACCCATGCGAAGATGGGGCGGACGATAAAGAACCGGGACAGCATGGTTTACTGCTCCGTCGTCGCAAGGCCGGGAGCCGTGCCCTGGGCGAGGGTGATCTGGGTGCCCTTGACCGCTGCCTCCGGTCTCAAGTGCATGGCGCCTTGCACGATGACCTTGTCGCCGACCTTCAGGCCGGACGAGATGTGCCACAGCGAACCCGTCATCTGGCCCAGCTTGACGGGATGGGCGTGGGCCTTTCCGTCATCGCCCAGCAAAAGCACCGACGCCTCGCCCTTCGGGCTGATGCTGACGCCGATCTGCGGCACCATGATCGCCTGGTCGACCTGGCCCTTGACGATCTGGGCGCTGACGAACATGCCGGGCAGCAGCAGGCCGTCGGGATTGGGGAAGATGGCGCGCAAGGTCACCGACCCGGTCGACGGATCGACGGTGACGTCGGAAAATTCCAGGGTGCCCTGCTCAGGGTAAATCGAGCCGTCATCCAGCGTCAGCTTGACGGCCGCGGTCGGCGCCTTGCTGATCGAACCGGCCATCAGTTGCTGCTTCAGCCGGACCAGGTCGCCCGCCGACTGGGTGATGTCGACATAGACCTTCGACAGGTCCTGGATCGAAGCCAGGGCGGTCGTCTGGTCGGCGCTGACCAGGGCGCCGGGCGTGACCGCCGACTTGCCGATGCGGCCGGAAATCGGCGCGATGACGCGGGTGTAGTTGAGATTGATCTGTGCCGTCTCAACCGCGGCCTTTTGCTGGGCCAAGGTGGCCTCGGCCTGCTTTTCGGTGGCCTGGTCCTTGTCGAAGTCGGCCTGGGCGATGGCGCGGATGGTAATCAGCTGCTGGTCGCGGCCGAAATTGGTACGGGCGAGGTCGAGACCCGCCTGGGCCTGCTGCTGGTTGGCGACGGCGCTGTCCAGGGCGGCTTGATAGGGCGCGGGATCGATCTGGTAAAGCGACTGGCCGGCGGTGACGAGACCGCCTTCGGTGAACTGGCGCGCCTTGATGATGCCGCCGACTTGGGGACGGACGTCGGCGTCGAGGAAGGCCATGGTGCGCCCAGCCAGGACCTGGGTCAGGTTCAGGGCCTGCGTTTGCGCCACGATGTAGCCGACCGGGGCGGCCTTGGGGGCAGGGGCGGCTTGTTTCGGCGCACAGTCGGCCAACGACGCTATGGCGGCGAGACAGAGCGATGCCGTCAGGAAGGGTCGTTTCATGATGTGGGCCCCATATAAATGTATCAATGCTGAAACGTGCGTCGACCGCTTTTCCGGCGTAGCCTAGCGGAATTGCAAATAAATTAACAAATTATGTCATTCGGCCCTTTTGGGCGGCGCACTTCAAAGTGGCAATATCGTGTCGCAGGCGCCGTATCTTATCAAGATGCGATGCCGTTTTGGCTGAATAGCCCCTCTCGCGACCAGCCGGCTGCCAGGTGGGATATGTCGGCGCGGGCTTGCCGGCCCAGGCGGCCACGCAGGTCGGCATCGGTGACGGCACGTCGCAGGGCCGATGCGGCGGCCGCGATATCGGGCTCGGCCCACCGCGCCGCGGGTCCATTGTAGCGCGGGCTGGCCGCGACGAGCCGATAGGGCACGCAGATCGAATTGTCCGGGGTCATGAATTGCATATTGCCGGACCAGCCCGTGGCGATCACGGTCAGGCTGCGCGCCATGGCCTCTGCCAGCGGCAGGCCGAAGCCTTCCCCGCGATGAAGCGAGATCAACAGGTCGCACCGCGCGATCAAGGCTTCGGTTTCGGCGGTGCTCAGGGTTTCCGCGCGCAATTCGATGTCGGGGCGCGCGGCGGTCAGGGCTTGAAGGGCCTGGAAGCGGGGATGGCCGGCGGCCTGGGCCAGGCTCTTGACGATCAGCCGCGCGGATCCCTTCGGTTCGGGAAAGGCTTGCAGCCACGCATCGACGGCGCCTTGGGGGTTCTTGCGATCGAAATCGCTGCGCGGGTCGAACAAGGTCAGGGCCAGCACCGGGGCGTCGTCGTGTCGAGGCGTGGGCGGGGCGGCCGCGGGGACCGGCAGGGGATGCACACGCAACTTGGCCAGTTGGTCGGTCCGGCCGAGGCGGCGTAATACCTTGGCGAGGGCCTCCGCGGCAAAGGCGCTGGAAAACCAGACTTCGTCGAACCATCGGGTCATTTGCGCCCATTCAACCGGGGCCTCGTCGCTTTCCCAGTGCCAAAAGCCGATGCGATACATATCGCGCCACTGGGCATGGGCATGGGCATAGAGCGCGATCTGCGCCTCCGGCGGATTGGCGACAATGAGCCATACCGGCGCCGTGGTCGCGAAATCGGCCGGTGCGCGCGTCAGCAATCCCCGATCGAAGGGCCGCAGATCCTCGCGAAGGATGGTATAGTCGCCGCCGGCCATGGCGTCGGCGACCAGGTGGGCGGCGCGGCCGATACCTAAGGCTTCGTTGAAAAAGCCGGTTATGAGGATATGCCTGTCGCCCGGGGGCGTCCGATGATCCACCGGTCGCCAGGCCGCGGAACGCACGGCCATGCGCAACCTGAAGGCCGCCTTGTGTGCGGCGGCAAGCAAGGCGGTTGGCGAGGTCATAAATTCCGGCTCGTATTGCAAGGCGAGATCGGCAATATAGGGCCGATGACCTCAAAAGCAATTTCAAAGGCTTTCGATCTCCTGGCGGGGCGCGTCTTGTCCGGGCGCGACGCCGTGCCCCTTGAGGGAACCTATCGGCTCGACGGCGCCTACCGCGTCGCCGTCGCGGGCGGGGCGGTCGAGATCGAATGCCTCGATACGGCCTCTCTTCTGCGATCGGTGATCTACGCCATGCCCGGCCGCGACATGGTCGTGCGCGTGCCTTGCGGCGACTACCGGTTTTGGCTGCGGCCGCTTGGGCATGGCGAGCTGTCACGACTCACGCTGTCGCCCATGGGGATCATGGACAAGGCACGCTTCCTCGTCGTCAAGGCGTGGGAGGTTCTGAGGCGCGGTGACGCCGTTGCGGTTGGCCTGTCCCTTCTGCGTGGCCGGGTGGGCGCGGATCGCCCGGGATCGATCCAGGCGGCGCGGGTGCCGGGCGTGGGGCAGGAGGTACAGGCTTGGCCGGCCGTGGGGCGCGCCCCTCTGGAGCCTGTGGTGTCGCCACGGGACCTCGCCGTCTCGATCATCATCCCGACCAAGGAACGCGTGGATCTTCTGAAGGCGTGCATCGAGTCGTTGGCCATGGTGGAGGATGTGCCCTACGAGGTCGTTGTCATCGACAACGGGGCCACGGGGGCGGCCATGCTCGCCTATCTCGCCGATCTGTCCCGGCGTGAAAATGTGCAGGTTGCGCGATGGGATATTCCCTTCAACTTTGCCAAGCTCTGCAATGAAGGCGCGCGGCTGGCGCGCCATCCGGTGTTGCTTTTCCTCAATGACGACGTCGAAGCGCAGGATGGCCATTGGCTTTCGGCGATGCGGGATTTCGCCGCGCGGCAGGATGTCGGCATCGTCGGCGCCCGCTTGCTGTATCCGTCCGATCAACTGCAGCATGCCGGTATCGCCACAAACCTGATCCCGGGCCCGGGACATCCGTGGCGGGACGCGCCGCGCACCCTTTGGGAGGCTCATCCCTTGTTGGCGCAGGCCGGTGATGTTGATGCCGTTACCGGCGCATGCCTGATGGTCCGCAAGACCACCTTCGAACGGGTTGGCGGATTCGACGAGGTGAATTTCGCGATTGCCCTGAATGACGTCGATCTGTGCCTGAAGGTAAGGGCGCTGGGGCTGAGAATCGTCTACGCGCCGCAAGCGACGTTATGGCACAAGGAAAGCCAGACGCGGCAAGCGGACCAGGCCCCGCAGGAGATAGAGCGGTATCGCCGGGAACTCGCCGCCTTCTATAGCCGTCACGAAGCCGCCGCCAGGGTGTCGGTCTTCTATCCCCACGATCTTCGCCGCGATACGGATGCCGCGTTGCTACCGTAAGTTTCGGGTGCCATAAGTTTCGGTTGAATGTCATTTTGCTGCTGACGGACCTCGGGTTGATTTGCTATGTGACGGCGAACTGCCGCAGCGCCCTTCCGTGAGCTCATGAATCTCAAACGTTTTGCCATTTCCGGTCCAGCCCTGATCCAGCCGAAGATGATCGGCGATGACCGCGGTTTCTTCATGGAGGCGTACAAGGATGCGTGGTTTCGCGAGAATGTCGAGGATGTGACCTTCGTCCAGGACAACCAGTCGCTGTCGCGGCAGGTGGGCACGATCCGCGGTCTGCATTATCAAAAGGCGCCGGTAGGCCAGGGCAAGCTGGTGCGCTGCCTGAAGGGGACGATCTTCGATGTAGCCGTCGATATCCGTCCGGAGTCAGCGACTTTCGGCCAGTGGATCGGCGAGGTTCTGACGGCTGAAAAGGGAGAGCAGCTCTGGGTGCCGGAGGGCTTCGCGCACGGCTTTTGCACGTTGGAACCGGATACGGAGGTGTTCTACAAGGTCACCAATCCCTATTCGCGCGAGCACGACGCCGGTATCGCTTTCGACGACCCCGAGATCGGAATAGAGTGGCCTTTCGATCTGTCCAAGGCTGTTCTTTCCGAAAAGGACAGGATACAACCCGCGCTTGCCAGTCTTCTCTGAGCGTGATGTCTTCGCTGAGCGCGGTGCGCGACAATAATTTGATACAGGGTTTTTCATGCGAGTTTTAGTGACGGGTGGTGCGGGTTTTATCGGGTCCGCGTTGGTCCGATATTTGGTCGCCGAAGAAGGGCACGAGGTTTTGAACCTCGATAAACTGACCTATGCCGGCAATCTGGAAAGCCTGGCGCCGGTCGAAGGCCGCAACAACTACAGCTTCATCAAGGCCGATATCTGCGATCGTCAGGCCGTAGCGGAGGCGATCGAAAGCTTCCGGCCGGACCACATCATGCATTTGGCGGCCGAAAGCCACGTCGACCGGTCGATCACCGGCGCGGGTGAATTCGTCCAGACCAATGTTATCGGCACCTTCACGATGCTCGAAGCCGCCCGGCATTACTGGAACGGACTGAGCGGCGAGGCCAAGGCGAACTTCCGCTTCCTGCACGTCTCGACCGATGAAGTCTACGGCTCGCTCGGAGAAACGGGCCTGTTCGAAGAGACGACGCCCTACGATCCGTCCTCGCCCTATTCGGCGTCGAAGGCGGCGTCCGATCACCTGGCCAAGGCCTGGCACCGTACCTACGGCCTGCCCGTCGTGGTGTCGAACTGCTCGAACAATTACGGGCCCTATCACTTCCCCGAGAAGCTGATCCCGCTCAATATCTTGAATGCCCTGGAAGGCAAGCCCTTGCCGGTCTACGGCGACGGCTCCAATATCCGCGACTGGCTCTATGTCGACGACCATGCCCGCGCCCTGCATTTGATCTGTTCGCAAGGGCGCCTGGGGGAGACTTATAATGTCGGCGGCCGCAATGAGCGCAAGAACATCGAAGTCGTTCGCCGCATCTGCGCCATCATGGACGAGTTGCGCCCCCAAGGCGCGCCCCACGATCGCCTGATCACCTTCGTCACTGACCGGCCTGGCCACGATCACCGTTATGCCATCGACGCGACCAAGCTTGAGACCGAGTTGGGCTGGAAGGCGCGTGAAAACTTCGACACCGGCATCCGCAAGACGGTCGAATGGTATCTCGGCAACGAAGCTTGGTGGCGGCCGCTGCGCGGTGAAGTTTATACGGGCGAACGCCTTGGTGTATTGAAGGTCTAGTCATGCGCATTCTCGTTACCGGCAAGGACGGCCAGGTCGATACCTCGCTGCAGCAACTGGGCGACGCCACGCCCGGCGTGGAGGTCGTTCGTATCGGCTTGCCCGAGATCGACCTGTCGCGACCCGAAACGCTGGAGGTTCCTGTTCGTGAGGCCAGGCCCGACGTCATCATTTCATCTGCCGCCTACACGGCCGTCGACAAGGCCGAGTCCGAGCGGGGCCTGGCCGAGGCGATCAATGCCGACGGCCCCGGTGAATTGGCGCGGCTGGCGGCGGAGCTGGATATTCCGTTGCTGCATTTGTCGACCGACTATGTCTTCGCCGGAGACAAGGACGGTCCCTATATTGAAACCGACACGCCGGGGCCGGTCAGCGCCTACGGCCTCACCAAATTGTCGGGTGAAATGGCGATCGAAACGACAAACGCCAATCACGTTATCCTGCGGACGGCGTGGGTCTATTCGCCGTTCGGCAACAATTTCGTCAAAACGATGCTGCGTCTCGGCGAGACGCGCGACGAGATGAACGTCGTCGCCGACCAGCACGGTTGCCCGACCTATGCGCCGGAAATCGCGCGCGCGCTTCTGGCGATAGCGCAGCGCGTCGTCGCTGACCGGGATCCGGCCCTGCGCGGCATCTTCCACCTGACGGGCCAGGGAGAAACGACCTGGGCAGGGTTCGCCGAAGCCATTTTTGTCGGCGCCCAGGCGCGCGGCCGCAACCCGGTGAAGGTCAACGAGATTCCGACCTCGGCCTATCCGACACCGGCGAAGCGTCCCGCCAATTCACGTTTGAGCGGTGAAAAATTGTTTGAAATCTACGGCTTGAAACTGGATCCGTGGCAGGTATCGCTCGACGATTGCCTGGATCGTCTTGTTGGCCGGCAAGGGGGGACAATATGAAGGGTATAATTCTGGCCGGGGGCAGCGGTACGCGGTTGCATCCGATGACGATCGCTGTGTCGAAGCAGATGATGCCGGTGTACGACAAGCCGATGATCTATTATCCGCTGACCACGCTGATGATGGCCGGCATTCGCGAAATAATGATCATCTCGACGCCGCATGACCTGCCGATGTTCCGCAATCTGCTGGGAACCGGGGAGCAGTGGGGCATTTCGCTCACCTATGCCGAACAGCCGAGCCCGGACGGCCTTGCCCAGGCCTATATGATCGGTGCCGATTTCGTCGGCAGCGAGCCTTCCTGCTTGATCCTGGGCGACAATATCTATCATGGCCCCAATCTGAGTTCATTCCTGGAGGGCGCCGCCACGATCAAGGATGGGGCGTGTGTCTTCGCCTATCAGGTCTCCGACCCCGAACGCTACGGTGTCGTCGAGTTCGACGACCAGATGAAGGCGCTCTCGGTCGAGGAGAAGCCGCTCAAGCCGCGGTCCAACTGGGCGATCACCGGTCTTTACTTCTACGACCATCAGGTGGTCGAGATCGCCGCCGGCTTGAAGCCGTCCGCGCGGGGTGAATACGAGATTACCGACGTCAACCGGATTTATCTGGAGCGTGGCGAACTGACGGTGCAACCGATTGGCCGCGGCTACGCCTGGCTCGATACCGGCACGCCGGACAGTCTGCTCGACGCCGCGGAATTCGTCCGCGTCCTGGAAAAGCGTCAGGGCTTCAAGATCGCCTGTCCCGAGGAGATCGCCTGGCGCAAGGGCTTCATCAATGATTCCGAGCTTGAGCGCCTGGCCGTCAAGTTGGGCAAGAGCGACTATGGCATATACCTGAAAAAATGCCTGGCCCATGGCTGATGCCTCTGAAAACGTACCGCCGCCAGCAAAAGGTCTGTGGCGACGGATATTGACAGCGGAACTGCCGTCGGTGGCCTGGTTTTTCAAGGACATCGCAAGTGTTGGACTAAAGGCAGCCTATCGGCGCCTGCGGGCTTACCGGACCATTTCCGCATCGGATATTTTCGATGCGGAATTTTATCGCGTGCAAATGCCTCGGGCCGCTTTGAGCGACACGCGGTTGCTGCGTCACTATGTGACCGTCGGCTACCGTGAAGCGCTTGATCCATCGCCTGCCTTCAGCACTACGAAATACCTGGATTTCTATCCCGACGTGAAAGCGCTCGAGGCTGATCCTCTGTCGCATTTCCTGATGTATGGCCGTGGCGAGCATCGTATCACCTTGCCCTCGTCGGCCTATAGCGGTCCCGTGCGCTCTCTGAACGCGACGCAGGCCGAGGAGCACGATCGTCATCGCTGGATGATGCAAGAGCGACCGCAGTCCAATATCTCGGCTTTGGGCCTCTATGATATTCGTCCGGATGACGCTGTGCCCGTCGAAGGCCTGCGCGGTGACGTGTTTCTGGCGCGTTATCGATTGCTGTCCGAGCAGCCGGATTTCGCGGGCGCCGTGGCCGAGCTTGTCGCGCTCGCCGACAAGCCGGCGGGGGCGGCCGATGCCGCGGACACGCCGGACATTTCCGTGATCATTCCGGTTTACGGTCAGCTCGCCTACACGCTGAATTGCCTGCATTCCTTGCTGTCTCATACGGCGAAGGCGTCATTTGAAATCATCGTCGGCGACGACGCTTCGCCGGACGAAAGCGCGCTATGGCTGGGACAGCTGAAAGGCGTCCGTTATATGCGCCACAGCGTCAATTCGGGTTTTATCGCCAATTGCAATCTCACGGCCGCTTCGGCGCGCGGCCGACTTCTGGTCCTGCTCAACAACGACACGCGCGTGGCGGAGGGTTGGCTCGACGCGCTTGCCGCGAGCTTTCAGGCGTTTCCCAAGGCCGGACTTGTCGGCTCCAAGGTCTTCTATCCCGACGGGCGGCTGCAAGAAGCGGGGGGGATCCTGTGGCAAGACGGTTCCGCATGGAATTACGGCCGGGACGACGATCCAAATCGTCCGCGCTATTGCTATGCCCGGCAGGTCGACTACGTTTCGGGATGCGCGATCGCCGTACCCACGGCCATATGGCGCGAGATGAACGGTTTTGACGACCACTTTGCGCCGGCCTATTACGAGGACGTCGATCTCTGTTTTCGCCTGCGCCAGGCGGGTTACGAAACCTGGTTCCAGCCGACGTCGCGCGTCATTCACTACGAGGGCAAGACGTCGGGCACCGATACCGGGCAGGGCGTGAAGGCTTACCAGGTCAGCAATGCCGGCAAGTTCCACGAACGCTGGAAGACGGAATTGGCGTCCCATCGGCCGAACGGCGAGGCGCCCTGGCTGGAACGGGACCGTGGCGTCGACAAGCGGGTGCTGATCGTTGACTCCGCCAATCCGACACCCTGGCGAGATGCCGGTTCGGTGGCGATCGTCAATCTCTTCCGCTACTACAGGGCGTTGGGGTATCAGCCAAGCTTCGCCCCGGAAAACTTCCTGTACGAAGCGCGTGCCGTATCAGAGATGCAGGCCGTCGGGGTGCAATGTTTTTATGCCCCGTACGAGCCTTTCCTGGCCGCGATCCTGCAGAGATATGGTGACCTGTTCGATGTCGTCCACGTCATTCGCGTCGATGTGGCCTACAAGAGCATCGAACTGATCCGCAGCCTGACCCCTCAGGCGGCAGCCATCTACCAAAACTGCGACCTCCACTATTTGCGCATGGAGCGGCAGGCCGCCGTCGAAAATAGCTCGGCCTTGCTGACCGCGGCGGCGGAGATGAAGGTGCGCGAGCTTCAGGTCTCGCGCGACTTCGACCTGACCGTCACGCATTCCCAGGCGGAAAAGAGCCTGCTCGATGACGCCTTACCGGACGAGCATATCGTCGTCATGCCTTTGATCGAAGCCTTGGTAGCCTCGACGGCGACGTTCGACAGCCGCAAGGACTTTATGTTTCTCGGCGGATATGGCCATCCGCCCAATGTCGATGCCGTCCACTGGCTGCTGGGCGAGATTTGGCCGGTCATTGCCGAGCAATGCCCGCAAGCGCGATTGCTGCTGGTCGGCGCCAACCCGCCGCCCGACATTCTGGCGGCCGCAAGCGATCGCATCGTCGTCACCGGACTGGTTGAAGACCTGGCGCCCTGGTTCGATCGGACCCGGGTTTTCCTGGCGGCCCTGCGCTATGGCGCGGGGTCCAAGGGCAAGGTGCTGTCTTCCATGGCGCACGGCGTTCCGGTCGTCGCGACGCGCATCGCGGCCGAAGGATTTCCGTTGGAGAATGGAAAGTCAGTCTTTCTCGCGGATACGTCCGAGGACATCGTGCAGCAAGCCTTGGATCTCTACGGGCTTGATGAAGTCGAATGGCAGGTTCAATCCGATGCGGCACGGGACTATATCCGGCGTCATCACAGCTTCGACGCCAATGTCCGTCAATTGGAGCGTGCCCTGGCCTATACCGCACAGCCGGAAAACCGTAAGCGGTAGCGCCAATCTCTTTGCAATCGTAAGGTAAGAAGCATGTATTCCCGGCAGGTGTTCAGTACCTATACGCGTGACTCCCTGGAAGCGCTCCTGTTGGAGACGGCCGTGTTTCGCGCGTCACCCCTTCGCCCCGTCGTCTCGTTTCACGACGGCCGTCCGTCTTTGGTGAAGGTCCGCTTTCATGCGGGTGCGCGACTGGAATTCATTGTGCCGGAGGCCTTCAATTCGGAAGAGCGCCGCGATTTCTATACGAACCGCTGGTTCGCGTGCTGCGCCATGTTTGTGGCCGCAAAGGAAGCTTATCCCGATCTGCGCGGTGAGTGTCATTTCTGGGTAGATGACATGCCGCACGGCTCAGGATTGGCTTTTTGCGGAAACTCGGTCAGCCATATCCTGGTCCCCGATTCCGTGTTTTTCGAGACGGGCGGCTACGACTATCTGCGCCAGCAAGGCCCGGAGGCGATCCGCCCCTGGAAGGCGCGGGCTTCGACCGTCTTCTGGCGCGGCGCCTCGACCGGATTGCGGGAGATGATGCGCCTCGTGTCCTGGCGGGATATTCCCCGGTTTAAGCTGTGCATGGTCGCGCAACAGCTGGCTCGCCCGGAGACTTACGATATTGGAGTCTCCAACGTCGTGCAGATTTGGGATGCCAATGAGCTGGCGGAGATCGCCGAGTCGGGTCTGCTGCGTGACGAGGTCCCCCAGTCGGCTTTCATGGACTACCGTTACGCCATCGATATCGACGGCAACACCTGCAGCTGGCCAGGCCTCTTCACCAAGCTTCTTATGGCGAATGTCGTTATGAAGCCCGATTCCTATAACGGGTATCGTCAATGGTACTACGACCGGCTTATCCCGTGGCGGAACTTTGTACCGTTGCTGGAGGATCTGGCGAACCTCGCCGAGACGACCGAGTATCTGATGGCCCATCCCGATGAGGCCGAGCGCGTCGCCTATGCCGGGCGAGATCTGGCGGAAACCATGACCTTCGAAGCCGAATTGAAGCGAGCGGCCGGCGCCGTCCAACTGAGTGTCCGTAGCTAGGCCGGCGTTTGGGCAGACTCAAAACGCCGGCCTAGGATTCGGATGCCGGACTGCATTTTAGGGATTGAGGTGGCATCGACCGGATGTCCTCAATCCGGTCGGCATATCGCAGGCCGCAGGCCAGATAACTGAAATGCGTTTGCATATGGGCTTGGGCCCTGCGCCCGGTATCGACACCGAGATGGGGGGCGTCGATGAGGTCCATCATCTGGCGGGCCGCTGCCGACATATCCGGATCGGCCCAGGACTGGCCTTCCCAGTGCGGATAGTCACCTTCGGCGACAGGTATCATCCGGTAGGGCACCGGATAGGCCGTCTGCGTCGTGCAATAGTCCATATTGCCCGAATAGCCCGTGGCAATGACCGGCTTGCCCAGGCACATCGCCTCGGCCAGTCCGAAGCCGTAGCCTTCGGAGCGGTGCAGAGACACCAGGCAATCGATCTGCCAGGCCAGGGCCCGCATTTCGAGGGCCGACAGCGTGCGGTCGATCACTGTGATCTGGTGGCGTATGGGGGCGATAGCCTGGTTGAAACGCGCCAGCATGTCCGGCCTTTGGTCGCCATTATTGGTTTTGACGACCAATCGGATGTCTGCATAGGGCCGCGATCGTACGACCTCTGAGAAGGCTTCGATCACCGCCATCGGGTTCTTGCGCTCGAAATAGGACAGGAAATCGAACGCAAAGAAGAAAAGGTAGGCGCTTTCGCTTAAATCGAAATACCGTCGCGAAAAGAGGCCGCGGCGCCGAATCCCGGCAGCCAGCGGCAAGTGGATGACGGGGATATGGACGCTGCGAGCGATCGATGCCTGGACAAACGCCGATTCGCCCCAGACCTCGTCAAACTGGTCCACGCGCCGCGCCCATTCCTCGGGAAAGGATTCGAGTTCCCACGCCGGATAGATGATGTTGTAGCTGCCGTCCGCCATGGCGGTACGGTCTTGCAACAGGCCCAGGACGCTTTCGATCTCGTCGCCATTGATGCAGTAGATATTGATGCCTGCGCCACAGTCGCGGACGATGGCGTCCGATAGCTCGCCCTGAATATCCGGATCGATGGGACCGCGCGGACCGTGCACGTCGACAATCGCGCAATCGACCCCGACCTCGGTCAATGACCGCCACAGCGAACGGATGTGTTCACCCATGCCTGTCGGGGCAAACGGGTGGCCGACGATACGGACCTGTCGATCCGCGGGACTCTTGACATTGGGCTCAGGCGGCAAAATTTGCTCCTCCAAGCGATACGCTGGCCAGCGCGTTTTTGAGCGCCTGGAGATGCGCATGTCCGAAATGCGCGTCGGGCTCGAGATAGGCGCCTTCGCACCATTCGTTCCAGGCATTGATGAACACCAGCCGCTCCTCGCCGTTGTTTTGTTCGAGTGTCCGGCACAGGGTCCACTCCAGCCAGGCCTGGAACGCGCCGGGGCCGGCTTTTTCAAGAACGAGGCTCCGCTCGCGGTATCTCGGCGTATTGTCCCAGCCGACAAGAACCGAACGTATCCGTTTAAAGCCGGGATCGACGCGCGTCATGTAGTTCAATGCCAGTTCGCGGTAGTCATGCGCCGACCCGGTCCAGTCCGGATTGGTCCGATCGACATTCAGTGGAGGGCTTTGCACCATGTCGTGCGGCGGGAATTCGACCGTGATGTCGCAACCGAACGCGGTCATGTCCTTTGGGCCGGATGACAATTCGAATGACTCGACGCTGGCGATCATGATGTCGCCGATCCCTTCGCTGTGGGCGATTTTGCGCCAGGTTGAAATAATCTGCTGCGGATGCGGAAGATCCGACACGCGATAGATAAGCACCAGGGGCTTGCCGTTGACGGTTATGTAGTTTTTCGACCGCAGATATCGCATGAGATCGCGGGCGATGACCGTGGTGCTTTCTTCCGAGTAGGATTGCGGCATCAGCACGTCCTTGCCGTGCCCGTCCCAACGCTTGGTCCAGTTTTCGTTGGCCCAGCACAGGCAGAACGGAAAGTCGGGACGGCCGCTCTTCAGCATCGCTTCAAGCGGTGTTTCCAGCAACCGCTTTCCGTCGAAATTGTAGTAGTAGTAGCAGAAACCGGACAGGCCGTAACGCCGCGCCAATTCGGCCTGCTGTTCCATAACCTGCGGCAGCCTCAGGTCATAGAAGCCGAGGTCGGCCGGATGGCGGGGCTGGAGATGACCCTGGTAGTTGGGCTCGGCCCGTGACAGGTTGGTCCACTCGGTAAACCCCTTGCCCCACCACAGATCGTTTTCCGGGATCGGGTGATACTGGGGCAGGTAGAAGGCGATGGTCCTGAGCTGATGATCGCAAAGCGCTGCGGACCATCGTGACACGAGGGTCTGCCGGTTTTTGGAGATCCGTTGGCGTTTCGAGCGAGCCTTGTCTCCCTGGGCGTCGGATGTCTTGCTGAGATGGTGAGCCACGACGGCTCGCGGCTCGTAAACCACGCCGTGGCCCTGGGCGCGGATTTTCAGGCTCAGATCGGCATCCTCGCAATAGGCGGGGGCATAGATGGAATCGAAGCCGCCCATCTCCAGGAATAGCTGGCGTGTCAGCAAAATGGCGGCGCCGGAAACATGGTCGACCTTGCGGACATAGTTGAACCGCGGCACCCCTGGGCTATGGCCGTAGCCGATCAGCGCCCCCGTGCCGTCGGCATTGAGCAGGCAGCCGGCTTCCTGCAGCCGCCCGTCGAAGGACAGTATCTTGGGGCCGACGAGGCCGGCCTTGTGTTCGCGATGGGTCGCGATCAACTGCTCAACGCAACCGGGCGCAATCTGGGCGTCATTGTTGAGGAAAAATAAGTAGGTGCCGCGCGCCATCTCCGCGCCGGCATTGCACGCCATGCCGAAACCGACATTATCGTCGAAGCGCTTGTAGGCAATGCGGGGATGATTGGCCAGGTCGCCATAGAGGCTATCCGTCGACCCATTGTCGACGATGATAATTTCGACGGCCAGGTCGTCCGTCGCCGCCTTGCCGATCGAAGCCAGGCACTCCAGCAAGACTTGCTGCTCGTTGACGGTCGGAATGACGATGGAAACATCGACTTGAGTTTCGTCGCCGGAGACGCAAGCCGACAGGTCGAGGGCCTTTAACGCCGCCTGCAGGTCCTGGCCCGTAAAGCTCGTCGTAAAGTCAAGCGCCTGGAGGTCCGGCTCGCGGCTTTCCAGGCTGTGTCGTCCATTTTCCGCGACATAATGATAGTCGAGCCATTCGGCAAAACCGTTGACAACCTTTTGTTTAATGCTGGTCAACACCTGCCGCGGGTCGTTGCTCCAGATGCGTGGTGCCCCGTGGCGCGGAAGTCGGCCTTCATGCATACCCACGGATATGTAGTGCAGGTACGGGCGTAGGTCAGGATTGGCTGCGATGTCCGGATACAGGCTCAGATAATCCGCCGGCACGAAGTCTGGACTGGGGGACAGGCCGTACATCCAACCGGTCGTCATATAATGTTCGGCGGCCGTCAGGCGGGTGAGCGGTTTTTCCGGCACCTGGGACTGGTAGAAGCCCAGGTCAAGCCTGGCCGCAAGCTCCTGTATCGCCGCGGTATCCTTGTCGGCACCGAGGGTTGCCGATGATGAGGCCGTCAAGAATTTGTTCGATGGATGAGACGACCTTCCGGCCAACCGGCCATATATGGCGTAGTGAAGAAGCGGATTCATGCGGGCTTCAACGACGTCGCGATTGGTACGTAGATAGGCGCTGGTCGAGAAAGCCGCGGAGGGGTCAAAACCCATTTTCCAGCCGCTTCCGATATAGTGCCTGGCCCCGTCGTCGCGGCTCAGCGGCCGGTTGATTTGCCGGTTGTAGAAATCGGAGTCGAAGTAGGAAAGAGCGGGCTCGATCTCTTCCAAGGTCGGATAAACCGTATCCGCGTCGAAGAGGAAGGCCGACCCCAGGGCGGCTTTTTCCTCCTGGAGGCCCGACTGGAGGTAGTGAACCAGTGGGTTTTCACCCTCTCGTTCGACGTCGGGATTGGCTTCGAGATAGGCTCGGGTCGAGAAAAGAGGCGATGGATCCCACCCTTTTTGCCAACCCACGGCCAGGTAATGACGTGTCGCGGCCTCCTGGGTAAAGTCGCGCTGGCTCTGATTGCTGTAAAAGCCGGCGTCTACGTGAGACATGGCCAAGGTCACGGTCTGTTCGGAAGGCAACGCGTCCGTCACATCGTAGAGGCGGCCGCTACCCAATATGGCCCGCCCCTCGCTTCGGCCATGGCCGATGTAGTGAAGCAGAGGGTTCGTGTCGACGACGTCGGCGTGCCGAGCCAGATAGGCGCGTGTCGAAAATCGAGGGGAGGGATCAAGCCCCTCCTTCCACCCGACCTTGATATAGTGGTCAAGGGCCTGGCGGTCATCCATACTCTGTCCCGACTGGCTGCTATAGAAGCTGCCGTCTACGAACGTGAGGGCCAGCTTCCTGACTCTCATCCTGCCGACCAATCCGCGGATGGCATTCATGATGGGATGATGTAGCGGGACGCTGTCCGGCATGAATATCTCCGTTACCTTCCAACCGATGGCAATGTCAGGCTGCCCTCAGCTGCGCGACCAGGTCCTGGAATTCCGGTATGTCACCGTGAAGTTGCATCAGGGCCGACCCGGGCCATGTTCCGCGAAGAACTTTTTGGTCGGCATGGCGAAAGGATTCGTATTCCGCGGCGACAAAGGCCTGGAGGTCCAGGGGGCTGGACGGCTTTTCACCATAGGTGGGGGTGCGAAAGACGTAGCTCGTGCTGTAGGGCAGGCCGTGATAGGCGGCAATCTCCGGGTAAACCGGAAAAATGGCCGAGTGAGCCAGGAAATTTATCAAGGTTTCCTGGCTGAGTTTCAGCCCGGAATGCCGAACCAGGCCACGTTCGGCGAGAAAATCGCAGACCTTGTTGACGTAAGCCGACATAAGCAGGCTCGTCGGATGATTATGCGACAAGAAACAGTTGCCCTCACGGACCTTCATTTCCAGCAGGTCGCCGAGCGGAATATCGGTTTCTGCATCCCGCCGGGCCATTTCATCCAGCGAACGCTGAAAACTCTCATAATACTCAAGACGCTTGTAGATGGCGTCGCAATACAGCCGCACCGTGGCCTCGACGGGCAGGTTCATCAGGTAGCCAAGAACGGCGATGCGGCTGTGATACGCATCCAGGGGACCGGGCATCCGCTCGTTTAGACCGCCGACGTAGCAGATGTCGGGGAGTGTGCCGTCGAAATGGATGTTCGCGATCGTAAATACGGGTGTGGGCGCAAAACTGGCTTTGATTGCGTTCGCTGCCAACGGACCGTAGTCTGCCGATAATGGAACCGACAGAATAGCTGCGTAATCGTTCTTTTGTGCGATATGGCGGTCGAACACCGCGGCGCGCTTGGCTGGCTCGACAACATGCACCGGTATGGTGTCGACGACGATGTCCTTGCAGATATTGCCGATGCCATGCATCAGGGGCTGAACCTGGCAATTGCTGACGACCAAAATGCGAACGGCATTGGTTTCGCGCGTTTGTGCCGGAGCGACCGTTTGCTTTTTACGGAAAAAGCTCATGCGCGATCCATCCCTCCAGCTGCCGGCAAGGCCGCCAAATAGCGTGCAATGACCCGTTCATCGATCACGAAGGGCGCACCCCAACTGCCCATCTGGTCCTGCAACGCCATGTCCCAGTCGAAGGATGTGCCAAACGCCGTGCCATATCGCAAACCGAAATGGCTGGCGAGCATCCAAAAATGAGGTGAGACGGTATATTCCGGAAACAGTTCAAGCACGCGCGTCCCGGGGCGGCAATAAACGATATTCGCCATGGCGGCGCCGTGACACCCGACAACCACTTCCGCGTCGGAGAACGCCTGGATCTGGGCCTCGACCGTCATGGTGCCCGGTACGATGACATCGAAGCCGGCGTGCTGCAACCGTGCGGTCAGACTGTCTTCGTTGAGGAGAGGGCGAGCCGAGGTCTCACGGCGCGAGATGAAGATCCGCCGTCCCGCCGCCGGTTTCAGGGACAGACTGTCGCGAAAGGCGCCCAGCATGTTCACGGTGGCGTAAGGTATGGCATCGAAGGAGTAAAAGCTCGGCAAAATGACGTCTTCGACCTGAACCACTTCATCGCCGATCAGGTCGATGAGGTCTGGGGGAATATCGAGGAGGCGCAGATAGGCGGTAACAAACGCGGCTGCACCCTTCGGCATCAGGAGGCGAACACCATCGGCCATGAAATTCTGCCGGTAGTGCCAGAGGATCGAAACCTGGTCTGTGAGAAAATGCGCGTAATTGTTGTGTCCGGCGTTGAACCCCATGAAGTGACGGCCCGTCAAGGTCCGCACCGGCGCCGCGGCGATGATGCGGTCGCCTTCGCGTTTGAACTGGCACCCTGGCAAATGGCCCCGGCTGTAGTGGAGGTACGAGGTATCGACCCAGCCACCGGCAAAAACAGGGACCCCGTCCTTCCCGAGAATGCAGGCATTGCGCGTGTGGAGCAACTTGTAAGCATAGGTTTTTCGGACAAGAGGGCCGAAGCCCGGACCGATATGGAACCAGAACCCAAATTGACGCGGCAGGATATCGCAGGGGTCGGGGACCGAGAAGGAAAAGTCGCGCGGCGTTTCCAGCACGGCCAGGACATCGTAGTCCGCCGGGCGTACGTGATTGTCGATCGCGTGTTCTATGATCTGGGCAGAAATGCCTGTCGGATGGGCGAGACCTGTCACGGCGCCGAGCCTACATAAAGGGCGTCGAGGCTAAAGCTTGGCGTAATGAATACGCGCCCCGAAAAGATACTTTCGCGGGGTAACGGGACGGTAGCGCTCGACGGAAAAATAAGCAGGCTCGCACAATCCGGTTCTGCGGCGATGCTGTCCTTCGCCGAAGGGTTTGCAAGATAGGTGCAGAACAACCCCGACGCGGTCTCCTGGCCGAAAAGTTTTCGCACTTGGCGACTACCCGGCAATTTGATCCGCGGGGGCTTGGCCAGCACACAGGTATCGCGGTTCAAATCGAGGGTATGAAGGTGGTGCCAGGCCTTTTGAGCCGCCGCGGGCATCGAAGCGGCGGTCGGTGCCGGCCGCCGGTTTACCGCCAGCGCATACATATAAAGATAGTAGACGATGGATCGTACAGGCGAGAGTTCCAAGGCCGACTGGGACAGAAGGCTATCGAAATAGGCGGTGACATCGGGACGCATCAAGGTGCGAACGGTCAACTCGGCGCACAGGTCCGGGTCATTATAGACATAGGCTCCCCGTTCGGCGATGCGGGCCGATGTGTCGCGGATGTCGGTCAGAAAATCAACGAGTCGCATGGCGGCGGGGCAGGTCGGCTGGAATGGAAACCTCCGAACGGTTCGTGGCGTGATAAAGAGGCACAATTTTGTCATGCCGGCCTACGGACCCTACCGGTCCGGCCATCCCGCATTTCAGCAACATTAACAGCCGCGCGAAACCATTCGGATCCGAGGCCGTGATGGGGGGAGGTCCGCCTTTCTGCGCGGGGCTGATCAGGATTTGATCTTTTCAATCAGCGGCGAGGGCGAGCGGCCTTCCGCGGCCCCGAACAGGACGAAATGCTGATGCGGATCCATACCGGACTTTGTCACGTCCGCGTATTCCGACCGGTACCAGTTTTCATCCACGATACCCGAGGTCTTTAGCTCTTTCGCCCGGTTGCCGGCGACGAGACGCCACAGGTAAGGCAAGCGCCGGCCACGATAGTGGGTTGCGAGGCGAACCAGTTGCTGGGCGACCTGACGACTGTCTGTCGCCAGTGCGTCGTAGGCCTGGTGCAACTGCCCGCGTTCGTGCAATTCACCGGCAAGCCGGGCCTCCAAAGTGGATACGGCTTGCGCTTTTTGTTCGAGCGCCCGGGAACTGTCCTCCAGGTCGGAGAGGATAAGCTGCACGTGTTTGCGCAGGTTTTCAGCGATATCGCGTGACGTGTCGTGGTCCAGATTCAGGCGGGCCAGTTGGCCGGACAGGGCCTCGATCTCGCTGTGTAGGTCGTCGGTTTCGGCGCTTCGCTGCCGCAAGGCACTGCGGGCAAGGTTGAGCTCCCTCTCGACATTCAAAATCTCCGCCGAGAGGCTTTCGTTTTCACCATTGACCCTGGCGGCTACGCTCTCGAGATCGGAGGCGTGTTCCTGCAACTTGGCGATAAGGAGGGTTTTGCTATCCAGCTCCGTGCGGCTATCGGCAAGACTCTTTGCGTCGGCCTCGTGGCCATCGTTCAACAGAGCAATGTGGCGCTTCAATTCGAATAGCACGGCTTCCTTGTCGGAGAGCTCGCCTTCCAAACGAAGAACGGCCTCAATGTTCGACGCGGCCTCGCCGCTTGCCGACGAAAGGCTGAGTTCAAGTTGATCGACGTGGTTGCGGTTCGACCGCGCGGCGTCGGCGAACAGGTTCATTGTCTTTTCGAGGAAGGCCGTGGTTTCGAGCGGATCGAAGCTAGCGTCGGTCTCAAGCAGCGCGGCGAACGATGAGGCCGCGCCGTTAGCCAGGAATGCCTGCGTGCTGATGAGCGGCGCAACCTCGCGGGCGATGCCGTGTGACAAGCGGTAGATTTCGGTGCACGTGTGTGCGACCTGTTCTTTAAACGCGGCAAAAGCCTCTGCTTCCTGAGCCCCCAGAACCGTCGCATGCCTCAATTCGACGGTTTCGGTAGTGGCTGTGTCCAACTCGGCGCGAAGGCGGTCGGCTTCGCTGCGGGCCTGGTCGGCGGCGCCTCTTTCGGCTTCAGTATGTTCGCGCTGCTGGGTCAAAACACCGGTGAGGCTGTTGATTTCGCTATGTGCGCCGTCGAGTTCCGCTCGCAACTGCGCGTTTTCGGCCTCAAGTTGCGCGCGCGCGGCATCACCCGCCGTGTTCGCGTTGGTCAGCCACTCGAGACGCTCGGATGTTTCGGCGAGTTCGTGTTTCAGCTTCCAACGGCCGGTTTGTGCGAGTTTGCCGCGATAGATGAGCTTGGCAAAGGTTTCTGCCGACGCGCTGAGCTCGGCGCGAATAGTGTCGAGGATCGGGAAATCGGCTTCGTCGCCGGCGGAATGGTTCCATTTCAGCAAGATGCGGAACGTATCGCGCACCCAGGGCGAGTAGGAGGGATTTTCCAGGACCTGCGTGACCGGAACTTGATGATGGCGATGACGTTTGGACACGAAACCATCGATTTCCTCGCTCACGCGAGGGGATGTGCGCGGCCACTTGATATTCAGCGTAGCTTCGGCCTTGGCGATGACGCCCGGCCAATTCGTCAGCAGGTCATCGTAAAGGTAGAAGTATCGGGGAAGGCCGCGTGAGGCATATTCCGCGTCCAGAACATTGCGAAGCCAGGCCAGCAGGTTATATTCCTCGTCGCTTTCATCCCGCGTCGCCAGCGAGGTCGCGACCTCGACAGGACTGCGAAACGGCAACATGACGAGCGGCTGAATATCCATCTCGGCCAGGATGTCGATCCAGAATGGCAAGATCCGGCAATTGCGCGGATCCTTGAAGACCATCAGGCGAGACGAGCCAAACTCATCGTTGAATTTTTCGATGGCACGCTCTTTGAATTCTTCCATCTTGGGGGACTGGTACCAGCCCGGAAGACAAGGGGTCCAATCGTCCCAACTGGAGCCGGCCGACTCGAGAATCTCGTCGTTAAGGGTGACCAGGACCTGGGATTCCCAATGGCCCGTCGGGTTGGTGGGATTGGCGCCGAGCAGATTTTTGGGCAAGTCGCAACCCAGGCAGTTCAATACTCTGGCAAGGGCGCTCGTCCCCGAGCGATGCATTCCGGCTATGACGACGCAGGTTCTTTTAATCTTTTGTTTCATTACCAGGAATCTTGCTTTTTGAACAGCTTGGCTCAGGCCATCGGTGGTTGATTGGTTATCAGTTTTAGGTAGGATTTTGCAAGAGGGCGGCGGGCGGCAAATCGTTTATAACGCGGGTCTCCAAGAGCTTGTGAGGGGGAATCGTGCCGCTGCGGGTGTCGCTGTGCGGTCGATGCGGCGCCTGCGGGTGAAGAGCGATGAGTCAACACGCACGGCGACCGGCTTCGTTCCGATGTCAAGTCCGTCTCGCATCTCTCGACGACGCCCTACGCCAAGAGGCTTGCCCATACGGTTGCAAACGGGCGGACACATAGACTATGATGGGGCCGGTCACAAGCTCGGGGGGCGGGTGGCATAAGACTCAAGACCGCGTCAGACTCACGGGCAGGTGAATGCGTCACCCGCAGACATTCTGGCGCGCTAAAACCACAGTTGAGGAACGATTTGGAAGAGGTTGACGAGAGCTGGTACTTGGAAATGTATCCGGCTGCAAAATTGCTCGGTATCGATGCCAAGTCCCACTATCAGAGATTCGGTAAGCGTCTTGGTTACAAGCCGAATGCGGGCATAACTCAGCCGGCGCCGGCGGTGCTTGTAGACGAGGCGGAGAGTCTTTTTAACAAAGGATTTTATGCCGAGGCCAATCCGGACGTCGTGGCGGCCGGCTTGGACTTGTGGCACCACTACCAACACCATGGCTGGCGCGAAAATCGCCAGCCCAATGAATGGTTCTCTCCCGCCTTTTATCTTCGCAACTACCATGACGTCCGCGTTGCGGGCATCGAGCCGTTTACGCACTATGTGCGGGCGGGACGTAGCGAGGGACGCTATGCGTCCTACTCGGCATTTTACGCCGACCGCGTGACACGATACGTCCATGAAAATCGTCCGATCCTTCTGCCGGCGCAGCCCGAGTTTCATGGCAAGTTCGTAGATGCGACGATTTGCGTCCACGTTCATTGCTATTACGTTGATGTATTTGTCGACGAAATCGTTCAGAGTTTGAAAAAACTCCCCTATCGTCCGACGATCTTCGTTTCGATTTGTTCTCAGGATGCGTTCGCCGTTGTAGAGCGTGCGCTCGTCGAAGCCGGGCTGAAGATTGGGCGCATTGCGCTGGTTGAAAATCGCGGACGCGATTTAGCGCCGATGATCTGCGAGTTCGCGGCTGACATTGAGACTTTCGATCTGTGTCTGCACGTCCATACCAAGAAGTCGAAAGAAAAGCTCGATGTCGGCGCGCGGTGGCTGCGTGATATTCAGCGGACACTGTTCCGCGATGCCAATACGGTTGGCGCCATCGTCGACCTGGTATTGAACGACCCTTCGATCGGTTTGCTGGGACCGCGCCCTTATAAAGAGATCGTGCCGTTCATGACCTGGGGGAGCAATCGGGTTGAAGCCGACCGCCTGTTGAGCCGGGCCGGACTGAAGACCGCTCATCCCCAGGGCGGATTGTTGAACTTCCCCGCCGGCTCCTTCTTCTGGTTCCGGCCGCGTGCCTTGAAGTCGCTGTTTGACCTCAATCTGCAGGTAAGGGATTTCCCTGCGGAGCCGATTGCCGACGACGGGACGATCGCTCACGCCATCGAGCGTATTCTGCCTGATTTCTGCACAAGCGGAGGGTTTCGCCAGGTCTTGATTGGGGCGCTGCCCCCGGAGGCGAATTGGCCGGCGCAGATGAAGTCCGTCGTCTCCATCATCATTCCCGCCTATAATGCGGCGGCGTGGATCGAGGAGGCGGTCCAGTCCGTGGTTGCGCAAACGGCCTATCATTGTCCGACCGAAATCATCATTGTCGACAATAACAGCCGTGACGGGACGTTGGCGATCGCCGAGCGAATGGCGGCGTTGAATCCGCGTATTCGTGTCTTCAGCGAAACCAAGCAAGGCGCGGGCGCCGCGCGCAATCTCGGAATAAATATGGCGCAAGGTCGCTATATCGGGTTCCTGGATGCCGATGACCTGCTGCTGCCGGATGCCTTGTCCGTTCTATACGACGCAATGTGTATGGATGACGATATCGACTTTACGACATCGTCGCTTGTCATGTTTGACCATGACGGTATTTCGAGGGCCATGCCGTTCCCTGATTCCGGCGAGTTTATCGCGCTGGATAAGGACGCGAATGGCGACGGTGTCGAGCTTTGGGCGCGCGTTTTCCCGGACTTCGGTCCCTGTGCCAAGCTTTATAAGAAGACATTTCTCGTCGAGAACGGCATTTTATTCGCGGAAAAAGGCAATTTCGAAGACAATCAGTTTATCGCGAGCGTCTATATGAAGGCCAAAAAGGCGATTATCGTGCAGGCGGTGACTTACCTGTATCGCAGAACCGAGACATTGCACGGCGGCACGCAGTCGAGCATAGTATCTGAAAAAGCGCTGCGCGATCAGTTCAAGGTTGGCGATACGATTGTGGCCTCCCTTCAGTTGCTGACGGGCGATCCTTACGCCCGGGCGTATGCCGGGGCGCTGGCCCGCAAAGTCCAAAGTGAAGTTGATCGCATGGCTCTCGGCGCCCGATCTGCATCTGTGCTTGACGAATATCCGCAATTGAAGCGTCTGATGGCGCTGGAGTTTCGTCACTATGACCTAGCCGCCGGAGTCGAGTAATGCGCGTTGCTGCTTTTACATCCTTGACAACCTCCTACCTGCCCAATGGCCGGATCATCGCCGAATCTTTCAAAAAGCATCATCCGGACATGGATTTTGTGCTTTTATTCAATGACCGGACTCCGGATTTTATCGATTGGTCCGAAGAACCGTTCGATCATGTGCTTTTTTCCGAATGGCTTGATATCGGCCGGCCTTGGCAGCGCTGGTGCTATGACTACTCCGTCATCGAGCACTGTACGGCCACGAAGGGACGTGCCGCCGAGGTGCTGATGGATACCTATGGCTATGACATGGTCATCTATCTCGATCCGGATACGCGCGTTTTCTCGCGCCTTGTCGAATTGGAAAATCTCGTCGCTGCCGGCCAGGACGTTATCCTGACGCCGCACCTGACGGATGCCGAAGAGTCGGATTACGGTATTTGGTCGCATGAAATTGCCGCGCTGAAGCACGGCACGTTCAATCTCGGCTTCTTTACCGTGGCCAACCGGCCCAATGGCCGCAAGTTCCTCAGGTGGTGGGCCGAGCGGCTGATTGACTACAGCCATATCGACTTCATCAAGGGCACGTTCACCGATCAGAAATGGGCCAATCTTGCGCCCTACCTGTTCGAGGGCGTCCATGTTCTTCTCGATCGGGCCTATAATGTCGCGACCTGGAACGTCAGGAACCGGCGGATCGGTCGCAACGGCAAGGGCGAGTGGCAGGTGAACGACAAGCCGCTACGCTTCTATCATTTCTCGGGATTCGGCCATGATTTCAGTTGGGCGAATTCGGAGTTGGCCAATTTTGCCAAAGACGCCCCGGATCTCGTCGCTCTGTGGGATGAGTATAAGGAAGTCTATTATACGAAGAAGTTGAGCCAGCCGGCGCCCAAATGGTATTGGGGCGAGAGCGCAAATGACGCGAGTATCACGCCTGCGCAGCGGTCTGCGGTACGTAATTCGAATATATTGAACCCGTATATTGGTTGATGAGTCCGAGCGTTGGCGAATTGTGGCGGCCTCGGCTAACGAGCTACTGTCGCCGCGATGGAGACGCCGCTCTAGCTCCCTGACGCGCGCTCCACGGGTGGCAAATTCTCGAGCCATCGGCGAACGAAATCGACGTCGATTCTCATGCCTGCGCTATTGTGCAATATGGCATTGCCGCCGTCCTGGTTCGGGCCTTGGCTGACGTCATCTATATAACAGCCGTAGGTGTGGCCGAGCGCGGCGGCGAGCAGGTAGAAGCTGGCCGATCCGCCGGCGGGCGGAAAAAACTCGAGGACCCGGCAACCCTCGTGGGCGAACAGCATGTTGGTCAAGGCTGCGCCGTGCGGACCGATGATGTCCGATGCGCCGGAGAAGATCTCGATTTGTGTTTCGAACGGCAAGTCGTCCGTATCGACGATTTCGAAACCGTGTTCGAGCAGCAGCGGAAGCAATTCATTCTCGTTTAGCACGACCCGACTGTGCCGCCGCGGCACGTATAGTCGCCGTGCCGTTGGCGCCTTGTGCGCGAAGGATTGGCGCAATGCCTTGAGCAGCGCGGTGTCGCCGCCATAGGCGGGGTGGTGGACATAGACCAGGCTATTATTGTCGGCGTAGTAGAGGTCTTCGACCGCGACTAAGCCGTCGTCGGGCGTGAAGCCGGCATAGGTTTGGTCTTTGGAGAGCAGAAAGCGAAGGCTGTCCGTCTGAAACGCGGCCGTTTCGGGGAAAGCCCCGATAACATGGTCGAAGGTCATTTCGGCCGCGACGGCCGCGGCAATACGTGGCAAGCCGTCGACCAGCCAATGGCAGTAGTTGAGTGCTTGCGAGAAATAGTCCCCGATAAACAGCGAGACCCCGGCGATGCGGCGGCCACGCGGCAGGTTGGGAAAAAGTTTCGTCAAGACGGTCTTCAGGAAAGCGGGCAGGGGGCCGTAAGGCGTGTCCAGCACTTCGCCGCTTGCGGAAAACAGAATCGTATTCTCGCCCAGTCGGATAATATGTGCCGGGCCGACATGGCGAAAGCCTAGGGGGCGATTGGGGGGGCTATAATTGTCGCGATAGATGCGCAGGACCTTGGGCCAGCGATTGCAGTGCACATCCTGCGGCGCCGTCGGCGTTCCGGTCCAGCTCCTGGCGACGGGGTGCTCAGACTCGCTGGCGCGCGTTTGAAACATCGCCGCGGGGGCGGCGCCGTAAAGGCGCTCCACGTGCCGATTGATGCTTTGGCAGGACATCACATTAATGTCCTGCGGCCCAAGCCTGGCGTCGATGAACAGGTTTAGACCGCGGATGATCTCGCCAAGAAGGGAGGGGAGGTTGTCGTCACCGGGATTGGCGGAGGCCAGGACCATTTCCATGGCGTACAGCTTGGCCGACCAGCCGATGCCGCTGTCGAGCAAGGCGGGGAGATAGGGCTGACATGCCCTGGGGCCAAGCGCCAGCGCGTCGCTTTGCATCAGGTTGAAGGTGAACCACTGCGTCGCGTTGGCGTCGCGGCGATAGCGAGTCAGGCCCTGCTTGTAAATTTCGCTGGCCTTGGCGGGCTGGCCGGCGTCAAGGCAGGCCTTCCCGGCGTGCAACAGTTCCAGCCATTCAGCCATCGGCGTGAGACTTAATTGGGCTTGAAGGCGCCCACGTCGCCGAAGAATTCCTGGTTGCCGCCATTCAACACCAGTACCTTGTTACACACGCGATTGACCAGAGCCATGCTATGGGTCGCGATGACCATGACGCGTGACCGCTCCAGGATATTTTTCATCTTGGCTTCGGCCTTGTCGAAAAAGGCAGCGTCGCCGGCGCCGATCCATTCGTCCAGCAACAGGATATCGGGATCAAAGTTCGTGGCGACCGAAAAGATGAGGCGCGCGCCCATACCGGCCGAATAGGTTTTGAAAGGCAGATCGATGAAACCGCCGAGGTCCGAAAATTCGATAATCTCCGGCATGCGGGCAAGGATCTGTTTGGTTGCAAAGCCTCGGCGCCGCGCCATATTGATGATGTTCTCGCGGCCGGTGAGGTGGCCGTCCACCCCTAGGCTAATATCAACCATGGACGAGATGCGTCCCTTGACCGATATCCGTCCCTGGGTCGGTTCGTAGACGCCGGCGAGCACCTTCAACAGGGTCGTCTTGCCCGCGCCATTGTGCCCGATGATGCCGAGGCGATCACCTTCTTCAAGCTTGAAATTGATATTGTTGAGGGCATGGACGTGAATGACGTCACGACCGTCCTTCAACAATTTCCCCCCTACCGCCAAATTCATGACGGCGTTACGGAGCGACTGTGCCTTGACCGAATATATGGGATAGTCGAGGCTTATGCCATTCAACTCGATTACTGTAGACATGACAATAAAGCCCTAATCCTAGACCCAAAACGATATGCGGCCACGCAGCCAGTTGAAGAATATAAGCCAGAGGACAGCGCCAAGGATCGTAATTCCGATTGCGATCTCCCAATATTCGCCTGCCATCGGCACGCCGAGGAGCGGAGAACGGATCATCTCGACGAACGGGTAGAGGGGGTTCAGTTCAAGAAGAAGCTTCTTTTTGCCGACGAACTGGTCGGCCTTGAACATGATTGGCGTGCTGAACATGACGATCGTGATCATGTACGGCAGAAGGAAGCGCAGGTCTCGGAACCGCGCGGAGGCCATGCTGACCAAGGCACCCCAGGTTAGCAGGTTGAAATAAACCATAGGCAGGGCAATCAGTATGCTCCAGTGAGGCACAACGAGGCGCTGCACAAGGACGAGCAATATCTCAAACACAACAAGATTGTGTGCAAAAATCATGAAGACTTTTGTAGCAGATTCAAAAGTATAATAAGTAAATGGGTAGGCGTGGTTGCTGATAATGCCGCCGTTGGAAAGGTAAACTTCCGGCGCCTCACCAAGTATACTGCTTATGACCGTGAACGACATGAGGCCGCCCATAACATAGGGCAGTGAATCTTTCAGGGATTGGCCAAAAAGTGCGCTGGACACGACGGAAAAAGCGATGGACATGAAGACCATCGAGCCAACAATCCATAGCGAGCCGAATATCGTGCGCTTATATTTGGCTGAAATCTCGTGATATGCTTGGTAAAACCATACATGGAAGAGTTTTATGCCACCAGAAAGGTCGCGAATAGCTTTCGAGAACATCGTGCCGTTTCATGTTGAGTTAGCCGCCGCTTGTATAGCGTGCGACCACACGGTAAACAAGCACGTTGATCGGGAAAGTTGGCCAAGGCGGCGTTTTTCGCGGCGCCGGCTTGTCGGGCGTTGCGACGCCTGGTGCGGCCCCTTGCGTGGCCCTGGCCTCGCCTTATAGGTGGCACTCACTGTTCTTCAGGTTGTCAGCTCCAGGCGCGGGAGATTTTATAAGGCCGCCGTGCTCACGACCCACGCCGGTCCGCCCGTTTTGTCGATTTTCGGCATATCGAAGCGTCAGGCGCGGTGAAGCTTCTCAATCTGGTTCTGGGCGAGAGCGATCTCGCCGATCTTTCGCCTTGAAGAGGTTGATCGGGCTCCCTGACAAGGCTGGAGTTTGTGGCCTTGTTGCGTGGGGCTACATGTTCCGGCGGAAGACGGCCTTTCAAGCCGCGGAAATCGGCAACATCTGCTCGCGCCGTGCCTGGGGATTGCGCTCTATGCGCGCGCGTCCGCTTGACGGACCATGGCCTGGGGCTCGCGGTCGACGCGATCCTGGCGCGGTGTGTGGGCCTGCCTCGTCGTCAATTTCGCATGGGCCCATTTTTATAATTATGGGGTTACGGTCGACAGCGCTTCTTTAAGGCATCCGAGATCGACCTGAAAATCACCCTGGGCCGCCGCGGTTTCATAGCTGCTGTCACATATGACTTCATGGTAGTTGTGATCGGATATTGCCGCCAAATCCCAATAAAACGGCTCATCCCATCCCGATGGTTTTAGGTATAAAACGTTCGTTTTGCTTTGGCAGAATAAAGTATTTGTCATGGCGGCGCCCATCGTCCCCACAACTGTGTCTGCACTGGAAAAAGTTTCTATCTGTTCCGAAAAGGACATCTGACCTGGTTCAATACACTTGAATCCCTGGGTCTCCAGAAATGCTTTCACTTCATCTTGATTTGTTAGTCTGCGTGTAACGCTGTCCGGGCGCACGACAAAAATGCGCTTTCCGCGATTTTCGCTTTTTGATGGATGGAACTTTCTCAAATAGTCAACATAGTATCGGCTCTTCCTGATCGGATGCCGCGAAATAGGGCTAATGTAGACAAGTCGATTGATTTGACACAAATGATTGTGGGGCACGCCCTCGATCACTATGTTTCTGTCTTTCGGCATATAGGCGCGTATGGATTCTTCCTTCACTTGATCAAGTGAATGGCCGTACTTGGTATAAATAATCTTCACATTGTCGTACGGAAGCGAGTTGATCGCCAAGACCTTTGGGAGACTGTCAATAAGCCAATGTCCATAATTGGAACAGCCCACGGCGCTGAGGTACAAATATACCCAATCCGGATCGGAATACTGGCGATGCGGAAGTGCAAGATCGTTTTGATTTAGCGGCTTTTGAAATACACGTTCACTCGGTCTGAAAGTCTCGTAAAGAGGCAAAAGTCCTGTTTGGCTCTCTACATAAACGCCGCCGGAAAAAACACGTGCGCTTTCTATCAAAAAGGCTTCCGAAATAATCGGGTCGTTGATGTTTCTCTCAGCCCATAGCTCGAAAAGCTTTCGTGCCCGGTCCCGTTCAACGAGATCGGGACCCCATAGATTGGGCTGAGGCCAAGGGTATGATGGCTGATAATTGGATACGCCGATCTTGCTGAATTTGACGCCGCAAGATTCAGCTGAGGCAGTGTGTCGCAGGCCTTCGTCCGTTTCGTAATAGGGTATGCCTGAATAATTTCTTTTGTCAGCAAGGCGGGCAAAACGAATTTCGTCGGGGGAAATATCCATAGCGCGAAAAAAAACCTCTTGCGGGAACGCTTGTCGCGACTCCTATAGGTTAGGGGAAGTTTATTTGCGAGTGAGTCGAGAGTTTTTCGGCAAAAAATAACCGTGTTCATGTTGTCAGGTGATTTAATAAAGCCAAGGCATATATGTATTTCGGGCAAGCCATGGAGACGTATGCTTTACCGGGCAATTGTTGGTCCTGATGGCTGCATGCAATCTGATGTCGGCCTCTTTAACTAAATCTCATATTCCGGGGCACCGTTGAGATAGCCACGGTCGAACAGGTAGCTGACAATCCGCTCGGCCAGGTGTTCCGGTGTCGTGTCGGTCGTATCGACGCGAATGTGGGGGTTTTCCGGGGCTTCGTAGGGCGCATCGATGCCGGTGAAGTTCCTGATCTCGCCGGCGCGGGCGCGGGCATAGAGGCCTTTGACGTCGCGCGCCTCCGCCACGGCCAGGGGCGTGGCGACATGGATTTCGACGAATTCGCCGTCCAGCAGCAGGTCGCGCGCCAATTGCCGCTCCGAACGGTAGGGCGAGATGAAGGATACCAGCGTGATCAGGCCGGCATCGACCATCAGCTTGGCGACCTCGGCGACGCGGCGGATGTTCTCGACACGGTCGGCGGCGGTAAATCCCAGGTCCTTGTTCAGCCCGTGACGGACATTGTCGCCGTCGAGCAGATAGGTGTGGTGACCGAGGCTGAGCAGGCGCTTTTCGACCAGGTTGGCGATGGTCGATTTGCCGGCGCCGCTGAGGCCCGTGAACCACAGGACGGCGGGCTTCTGACCCTTGGCTGCCGCGCGCGAGGCCTTGGAGACGTCGAGCGCCTGCCAATGGACATTGGTCGCCTGGCGCAGGCCCTGTGTGATCATGCCGGCGCCCAGCGTCAGGTTGCTGACGCGGTCGATGACGATGAAGGCGCCGGTCTCGTGATTGTCGCCATAGGGATCGAAAGCGATCGGCTCCTGGGTGGCGATGCTGACGACGGCGACCTCGTTGAGGGTCAGCGAGCGGGCGGCCAGCTCCTGGAAGCTGTTGACGTCGATCTTGTGGTGGATGGCGGTGACGGAAGCGGCAATCGTGCGCGCGCCGGCCTTGATCAGGTAGGAGCGGCCGGGCAGCAGTTCGGTTTCGCTCATCCAGATCAGGTGCGCCTGGAACTGGTCGGCGACCTCCGGCCGGGCCTGCGGATCGGCCAGCACGTCGCCGCGCGAGATGTCGATCTCGTCCTCGAGCGTCAAGGTCACGGCCTGGCCGGCGATAGCCTGGTCCAGGTCGCCGTCAAGGGTGACGATCGCCTTGACCTGTGACGTCTGGCCGGATTTGGCCACGACAACCTGGTCGCCGGGTCGCACCGAGCCCGAGGCGATGGTGCCGGAAAAGCCGCGAAAGTTCAGGTCCGGACGATTGACCCACTGTACGGGCAGGCGGAACGGCTTGCTCGTCAGATCGGTCGTCACGTCGACGGTTTCCAGGTGTTCGACCAGGGTCGGACCGCCGTACCATGGCATGTGCGGGCTCTTTTCCAGCACATTGTCGCCATAGCGCGCCGACAGCGGAATGGCCTGCAGGGTCTCGAAGCCGAAGCCTTGGGCGAAGGCCTGGTACTCGGTGACGATGCGATCGAATACCGCCTGGCTATGGTCCATCAGGTCGATCTTGTTGACAGCCAGGACGACGTGCTTGATGCCGAGCAGCGACACGATGAACGAGTGGCGGCGCGTTTGGGTCAATATGCCCTTGCGCGCGTCGATCAGGATGACGGCGAGGTCGGAATTGGACGCCCCGGTCGCCATGTTGCGCGTATATTGCTCGTGGCCGGGCGTATCGGCGACGATGAATTTGCGCTTGTCGGTCGTGAAGAAGCGATACGCGACGTCGATGGTGATGCCTTGCTCGCGCTCGGCCTGCAACCCGTCGACCAGCAGGGCCAGGTCGATATCGTCACCGACCGTGCCGAACTTTTTCGAATCCTTTTCGATGCCGGCCAGCTGGTCCTCGAAGATCAGCTTGGTGTCGTAGAGCAGGCGGCCGATCAGGGTGGACTTGCCGTCATCGACGCTGCCGCACGTCAAAAAGCGCAGCAGGGATTTCTTTTCGTGGCTGGCCAGGTATTCGACCAGGGCGTGGGTGTCGAGGCGGGTGTTGGTAATTGCGTTCATTCGAGCGCTTTCCGAAAAGTGGTCGCCACTTTTCGGTTAAAAAGCGCGACAAGAAAAAATTTAGCCGACGCCGCAGGCGACGGCTAGAAATAGCCTTCGCGCTTCTTCTTTTCCATCGACCCCTGTTCGTCGTGGTCGATCAATCGGCCGGACCGTTCCGAGGTCCTGGCCGTCAGCATCTCGGCGACGATGTCTTCCAGCGTATCGGCTTCGCTTTCGACCGCCGCGGTCAGCGGATAACAGCCCAGGGTGCGGAAGCGCACCGACTTCATCTGCGGCACCTCGCCGGGTTGCAGCGGCAGGCGGTCGTCGTCGACCATGATCAGCTGCCCGCCGCGTTCGACGACCGGCCGCTTGGCCGCGAAATAGAGCGGCACGATGGGGATGTTCTCCATCAGGATATATTGCCAGATGTCGAGCTCGGTCCAGTTGGAGATCGGGAAGACGCGAATGCTTTCGCCCGGCTTGACGCGGGTATTGTAGAGGTTCCAAAGCTCCGGCCGCTGGGTCTTGGGATCCCAGCCGTGATTACTGGTGCGGAACGAGAAGATGCGCTCCTTGGCGCGCGACTTCTCCTCGTCGCGGCGGGCGCCGCCGAAGGCCGCGTCGAAGCCGCCGGCCGTCAGCGCCTGCTTGAGGGCATCGGTCTTCATAATGTTGGTGTAGACGTTCGAGCCGTGATCGAACGGATTGATATTGTCGCGCACGCCGTCCTGGTTGGTGTGGCGGATCAGGTCCAACCCCAGTTCGCTGACCGTCCGGTCGCGAAAGGCGATCATCTCGCGGAACTTCCAGGTGGTGTCGACGTGCAGGAGCGGAAACGGCGGCTTCGACGGATAGAACGCCTTCATCGCCAGGTGCAGCATCACCGACGAATCCTTGCCGATCGAATAGAGCATCACCGGGTTTTTGAACTCGGCGGCGACCTCGCGCATGATGAAGATCGCTTCGGCTTCGAGCCGTTTCAGATGGGTCAGGGTATCGAAAGCCACGTACAATAGCCTTTGTTGCGTTGCCGTGTATGTAACTATGGGGGTGCGCGCCGGCAAACGACAAAGTCTAAACTCTGGCATAAGGGCTGGTGCATGGCTAAGGATGTCGCATGAAGATACTGGTGACGGGCCGAAACGGCCAGGTGGCGCAATGCCTGGCCCATGTGAACGACGCCCACGACCTCGTTTTCCTGGCGCGGCCGGATATCGATTTGCGTGCGCCGCAGAGCCTCTACGAACCGGTGTTGCGCGTGCAGCCCGACGCGATCCTGTCGTGCGCGGCCCAGGCCAGTGTCGACGCCTGTGAAGCCGATCCGGCTGGGGCTTTCGCGATTAACGGCGAGGCGCCGGGCGTGCTGGCGGCCGCGGCGGCGGAGCTCGATATTCCGCTCATCCACCTGTCGACCGACTATGTCTTCGGCGGCGGTCAGGACCGTCCTTATCGCGAGACGGATGCGCCGGACCCGATCAATGTCTATGGCCGTTCGAAGCTGGCCGGCGAGCAAGCCGTGGCCGGGACACGCCGGCATGCCGTCGTGCGCACGACCTGGATCTATTCGCCCTTTGGCGGGTTCCTCAAGGCCGCCCAGGCGCAGATGGTCGAGACCGGAGAGGTGCGTGTGGTGTCGGACCAGATCGCCTGTCCGACCTCCGGCCTCGACCTGGCGCGCGGGCTTCTGGGCATGGCCGAGCGCATGCAGGCCGATGACACGCGATACCACGGCATTTTTCACGGCGCCGGCGCGACGGTGGCGCGGCGCTCCGAAGTCGTCCGTGCGGCATTTCCAGGGGCGCGGATCGTCGAGGTCGCCAGCGCCGACTTTTTCAGCGGTGCGTCGCGGCCGCTCTATTCCGCGCTCGACAGTTCCAAATTAGAGGAAACGTTCGGCGTCCGGCTGCGGGGCTGGCGCGAGGCCCTGCCGGAACTCAATATTCGCCAATAAAATATTCGAGGATCGAGGCGTGGTCCTCGAAGATCTCGGCGCGGATTTTGGGCAGGCGACCCAGCGGCATCCATTGGGCGTGGCGGGCATCGTCGCCGCCCTTGACCGGCGGCAGGTCGGTACCCGGTAGCGAGAAGCAAAAGCCGGTGGAAATGGCCCGGCCACGGGCGGAGCGCGTCGGAAATTCAAAACTGAAGCGGCCCTGGAGCCAGCCCTGCATCGTCTGATCGTCCGCGGTGAACCCCGTTTCCTCACGGACCTCGCGCAGGGCGGCGTCGATCAGGTATTCGTCCGGTTCGACAAAGCCGCCGGGCAGCGCCCATTGACCCCTGCCCGGCGCCGCGCCGCGCTCGACCAGCAGGACGTGGCCGGAATGCAGGAGCACGGTGTCCACGACGACGAGGATCGGCGGATAGGGCGCGACCGACCAGGCCTTCAGGTATTTTTCGACGAAGACCTGCTCCTCGGCCATGTCGGCGAAAACGGACGTGGCCGAAAAGGCGTCCATCCGGGCGGCGACCGGCGCCGGCACCTGGTCGCGCCACCGTGGGGCGTCGTGCAGGAAGGCGGCGGTCAGGGTAATGTCGGCAGGCAGGGCGTGCGGCGTGAGGATCGTCCAGGGTTTCAAGCGATCGAGGCGCCGGGCGCCGACCTCACGCGGATCGGCCAGTACCCCGATGGTGGCGCCGGTGTGCGATACGGCGGCGGTCACGTCGTCGGCGATGCGGTTATGCCAGAGATCGTCGCGATAAAGGTGATCGAATACGCGCAGGAAGCGGACGCGTTCCACCTCGGCGCCCATCTCGGCGGCGATCGCGTCGCGCGCCATGGCTTCGCGCTCGTCGACCGACCACGGATAGCGATTGGAGCGGGACAGGTCCGCGGCGATGAACACGAGGACTACCGACCGGGCTTGCGCCAGGGCCTGCTTCACCATCGCCATATGGGCGTTGTCGAAAGGCGAGAAGCGGCTGATTACGGCGATATGGTCGAAAGTCATGGGGTCCGTCCGGTTGCGGGGCGGGGCCACCTCAGCCTGTCTTCGCGGCGTTTTGCAAGGGCAAAAGCGTCGAACTTTCGCGGGTGCAGCAACCGGTCAGGCTGGGTAACCGAAGGCCACGAAATGGGGATTGGCGAAATCGCTTCCGTTTTTCCCGTAAGGAAGGGGCTCGCCATCCAGGGTCTCGACGCGGCCTCCCGCCGCGCGCAGTACCGCGTCCCCCGCCGCCGTATCCCATTGCATGGTGCGGCCCATGCGGGGGTAGATGTCGGCATCCCCCTCGGCAACAAGGCAGAACTTCAGGGACGAACCCGCGGCGCGGAATGTGTTGACATGGAAGGCCTTCAAATATTCGGTCGTCTCGTCGCCGCCGTGCGAACGGCTGCCAACCGCGGTCAGGCCCTCAGCCGGCGCCGGCCGTGTCCGAATCGGCCGGGAAGGGCCCATGACGCCGTTCACCACCTCGGCGACATAGGCGCCTTCGCCGCGAGCGCCCCAATAGAGGCGGCCCAATGCCGGCGCGTAGACCGCGCCGCGGATCGGCTCGCCGTTCTCAATCAGGGCAATATTGACCGTAAATTCCCCATTTCTGGAAATGAACTCCTTGGTGCCGTCGAGGGGATCAACCAGAAAGAAGCGGCTTTCCGTTTCGGGGATGCGGCCAGCCGAGGCCTCCTCTTCCGCCACGACGGGAATGCCGGGTGCGATGTGCGCCAGGCCTTCCAGGATGATGCGTTCGGCGGCGCCGTCGGCCTCGGTGACCGGCGATTGGTCGGCCTTGCCGGCGACGGCGAAATCAGTCGCATAGATGCGCAGGATTTCGGCGCCGGCTGCCAGCATGATCGGGTTGAGGTCCATGGCCGTCGTTCCTTTGGTCGTTTGGCCTCTCGCTTAAGGGGTCGCGGATAAGGAGGCAAGCGCTCTTTGCCGCTTACGTATCACGCTTGCCAACAGATGGTTTTCCGCGCAACTATTCACGCGCAAATGGGAGAGGGGCAGTTTTATGCGCAAGGAATTATGGCTTTTGGTGTCCGCCGCGCTAGCGGTGTCGTTGCCGGCGTCGGCGGTCGCGAAGCCACGGCCGCCTGTCGTGGCGGCTGCCGCTATGCCTGACCTTGCCGCCAAGGCCTTGACCGGCGAGATGAGCATCAGCGATCTCCAGGCCGCCATGAAAAAGGGTACGCTCAGCTCGGAAGCGCTGACCCGGGCGGCGCTGGCGCGCATCAAGGCGCTGGATGGCAGGTTGCATGCCGTGATCGCCGTTAACCCCGACGCCTTGTCGCAGGCCAGGGCCGCTGACGCGGCACGCAAGGCGGGCAAGGATCTCGGACCGATGATGGGCATCCCGATCCTGGTCAAGGACAATATCGAGACGCTCGATCCGGTGGCGACGACCGCCGGATCGTTGGCGTTGAAGGACAATATCACCCATCGCGACGCGCCGCTGATTGCCCGGTTGCGCGCCGGCGGCGCCGTGATCCTCGCCAAGACCAACCTGTCCGAATGGGCCAATATCCGTTCGACCCACGCCATGAGCGGATGGTCGGCCATGGGCGGGCTGGTCGCCAATCCCTATGAATTGGACCGCACCGCCTGTGGGTCGTCGAGCGGGACGGGCGCCGGCATCGCCGCCGACTATGCCGTCATCGGCATCGGCAGTGAAACCGACGGCTCGGTGACCTGCCCGTCATCGATGCAGGGCCTGGCTGGGCTGAAGCCGACGGTGGGGCTGGTGTCGCGCACGCATATCGTGCCGATCAGCCATTCGCAGGATACGGCGGGCCCCATGGGCCATTCGGTCGCCGACATCGCGACCATGCTGACCGTCATGGCGGGCTCCGACCCGGCCGACGCGGCGACCGCCGAGGCTGACGCGCACAAGGCCGACTATGCGCACGGGCTGAACAAGGACGCGCTCAAGGGCGTGCGCATCGGCGTGCTGCGCGACGAGGTCGGCAACGAACCGAAGACGGAAGCCGTCTTCGATCGGGCGTTGCAGGCCCTGAAGGACGCCGGCGCGATTCTGGTCGACATCAAGGATTCGAGCCTGGCCAAGGCCTCCGACAACGAGGGCATGGTGTTGAATTACGAGTTGAAAGCCGATCTCAACGCTTACCTCGCGACGACCCCCGCCACGGTCAAAACGCGGACGCTCGCCGACCTGATTGCCTTCGACAACGCCAATGCAGCAAAGGAAATGCCCTTCTTTAAACAGGAACTCTTCGAGGCGGCACAGAAGACGACAGGGTTGACTGACCCGGCCTATGTCGCGGCTTCGGCCAACAAGGGCGCGGCGGCGGCGCGTATCGACGCGCTTTTGCAGGACAACAATGTCACGGTCCTGGTGGCGCCGACCTACGCGCCGGCTTGGCTCAGCGATCCGGTCTATGGCGACATCTATACCGGTCCGTCGGCGACGCAACTGCCGGCCGTGGCCGGCTATCCCCACCTGACGGTGCCGATGGGCATGATCCAGGGCCTGCCGGTGGGGATCAGTTTCATCGGGACGAAATGGAGCGAGGCGTCGCTGTTGAAGGCCGGCTACGCCTTTGAACAGGTGACGCATGCGCGCCGCCAGCCCGGATTGTGACGGCGGCAAAAGAATTGGCGTCAAGCCCGCTATCGACTATGAGGTCGGATCGCGCGATTTTGGCGGCTAATTTTATATCGGATGACGTTCATGATTCTCGATGAGATACTGGCCTTGCAGGGCAAGCATGCCGGTGAAACCGTATTCGTAATCGGCAGTGGTCCCACACTCGGCGAATATAGCATCGAAATGCGTGCCGCTCTGAGCAACAGGGTATGCATAGGGGTGAATAGGACTCAGTATCTTGTCGGCCTTAAGTATTTTATATCATCGTACATCAGTGAGAATATTCTCGCGAAGACTGTCAATAGTAAAACATTTACAATTCACACGCGAGATGGTTCTACAGAATCGTTAATACCCGGCTACGCCGTACTAAAGCGCATATACAGTGAGAACGTCGACGATTTGAAGGATTCGTTTGACGTCGAAAGCCCTTATCTAATCACGCGCAACAATGTCATTTTCCTGGCGACCAATCTGGCCCTGATTATGGGGGCGAAGCGGATAGTATATGTTGGGTGTGAGCAAAGGAACGGTCTCCATTTTTACAACTCAGACGACAATATATTAAATCGCATCGTTCTTGATATGTCGGGGGTGGTGCATCAATACTCAGGGGTATTTGGCAAGGATCATCCCTATGAAACGCCTCTTAACGTAATGAGGGCCTTGACGACGGATCCCGATATTTTGAAGAACAGGCCGTTTTACGTGCAAGACCACGGTCAGTTGCTGGCTCAGTGGGTGGCGTGCTTGTCCGAAAAATTTTCTCGTGAGGTTTATTCTTGCGCATCGGATAGCGTTTTGATTGACGCCGGTGCGAAATACATTTCACTGGAAGATGCGCTGAGTGCGTACTGACCCGCGATAGGCCGCGAGAGGCTGGATCGAAACGACGTCGATCGTCCTTGGAACAGGCGGCGCACGCGCGTTTGTAAGCCTGTACCCAGCGACAGCCTACCCTTGAACGCCGCTTGCGGCTAGGATAGACGCAATGCGAACTGCGCCACGCGCGGCGGCTTATCGAGCCCCGGCGGGCCAGAAGGAACCGGCAAGACATGAAGACGGCGATTATCACGGGGATCGGCGGCCAGGACGGCGCCTATCTGGCGGAGCTTCTGCTCGAAAAGGGATACCGCGTCTACGGGACCTATCGCCGCACCAGTTCGGTCAATTTCTGGCGGATTGAAGAACTGGGGATCGATAAGCACCCCAACCTCCATCTTGTCGAGCATGACCTGACGGACATGTCCTCCTCAATCCGCCTCATGCAACGGACCGGGGTCTCGGAAATCTACAATCTTGCGGCGCAGAGCTTTGTCGGCGTGTCGTTCGACCAGCCGATTACGACCGCGGAGATCACTGGGGTCGGGCCGGTAAATCTGCTCGAGGCGATCAGGATCGTAAACCCCTTGATTCGCTTCTACCAGGCGTCGACCTCCGAGATGTTCGGCATGGTCCAGGCGGTGCCGCAATCGGAAACCACCCCGTTCTACCCCCGCAGCCCCTATGGTGCGGCGAAGCTCTACGCGCACTGGATGACGGTAAATTATCGCGAAAGCTATGGGATTTTCGGCACCAGCGGGATTCTGTTCAATCACGAGTCTCCGCTGCGCGGGCGCGAATTCGTCACGCGGAAAATCACCGATGGCTTCGCCCGGCTCAGGCTTGGGCAACTGGACGTCCTTGAACTGGGCAATCTCAACGCCAAGCGCGATTGGGGATTCGCCCGCGATTATGTCGCAGGCATGTGGATGATGCTGCAGGCCGAGGAACCGGACACCTACGTCCTGGCCACGGGGCGCACCGAGACTGTCCGCAATTTCGTATTGCTGGCGGCGAAGGCGGCCGGTTACGAGCTTGAATTCAAGGAACAGGAAGAAAGCGAGATCGGCATCGACGTCGCGACGGGTAAGACCCTGGTGCGCGTCAACCCGCGCTTTTATCGCCCGGCGGAGGTCGACCTGCTGATCGGGGACGCCGCCAAGGCGCGTCAAAAGCTGGGTTGGCAACCGAAGACGACGCTGGAAGACCTCTGCGCGATGATGGTCGAGGCCGACCTGCGCCGCAATACGACCGGCGTATCGTTTTAGGCGAGATTGGATTGCCAGGGGCGGATCAGCCCAAATGCCGGCCAGATTGAAGCCTTTTCAAGCGGAGATGAGCGGTGTCAAGCCGAGTCCTTATAACGGGTGTGACGGGGTTTGCCGGGCGGTACCTGGCTGCCAACCTAACGGAAGCCGGCCATGAGGTTTTGGGACTGACGGGGCACCCTCCCGGACAGGCTGCGTCCGTTGAAGGCGAGGCGCCCATCGTCGATCTTCGCGACCTGCGCGGTACGCGGGCGGCCATTCTCGAGCTCGCGCCGGATCGGGTCATTCACCTCGCGGCCATCTCATTTGTTGGGCACGAGAATATCGCCGAGATTTACGACACGAACATTGTCGGCACGCGCAACCTCCTGACCGCGCTTGCCGAATTACCGAAGCGCCCGGAAGCCGTCCTGTTGACCAGTTCCGCCAATGTCTATGGCAATGCCGATATTGGCGTCCTGGATGAACAGCAGCCACCCGCGCCGGCCAACGACTACGCCGTCAGCAAGATCGCCATGGAATACATGGCGCGCCAGTTCAGCGATATCCTGCCGATCGCCATCTCCCGTCCTTTCAACTACACGGGCCGCGGCCAGGCCGAAAGCTTTCTGGTTCCCAAGATCGTCAAGCACTTCCGGCAGCGTGTCGACTATATCGAACTGGGCAATATCGACGTTTCACGCGATTTCTCGGACGTTCGCACGGTCGTCCAATATATGAGGCGCCTGATCGAAACGCCCGCGGCCGCGGGCGGCGTCTACAATATCTGCAGTGGCCGGCCGTATAGTTTGCAATATATCCTCGATGCCTGCGCACGTATTAGCGGCCATCACCTTGAGGTTCGCATCAATCCGGCCTTCGTTCGCGCCAATGAAGTGAAGATGCTCACGGGAGACCCTTCGCGCCTGCATCGCACAGTCGGCGTCCAGCCAGATTTTTCGCTTGAAGACACGCTGGCCTGGATGCTCGCGGACTGACCGCCGGCCGCGGGAAACCGTCCGGTCGATCAAGCCGGGTCGGCATGCCCGCCCACAATCAACCTGACGACCTCAGGATTTCTCCCATGGGCCCCTTGCGCATATAAAGACATCTTTATATGCTTATGTGGAACCGTTTAGGAGACCCCATGCGCCCGTCCTATATTTTCACCAGCGAAAGCGTCTCCGAAGGCCACCCGGACAAGGTCGCCGATCGTATCTCCGACGTCGTCGTCGATGCTTTTCTTTCCCGTGATCCCGAAGCCCGCGTGGCCTGCGAGACCCTGGTCACCACCAATCGCATCATCCTGGCGGGGGAATGTCGCGCCGATGACGACCAGATCAGCGATATCATCGATGGCCTGGAAGACAAGGTGCGGGGCGCCGTCAAGGACATCGGCTATGCGCAGAAAGGCTTTCATTGGAAGACCGCCGACTATGCCTGCTATCTGCATGCCCAGTCCGCCGACATCGCCATGGGGGTCGATGCCGGCAGCAACAAGGACGAAGGCGCCGGTGACCAGGGGATCATGTTCGGCTATGCCACCAGCGAGACGGCGGAACTGACGCCGGCACCGCTGCAGTGGTCGCACAATATCCTGCATCGCCTGGCCCAAGCGCGCCATGCCGGTGAACACCGCCTGGAGCCCGACGCCAAGTCGCAGGTCACGGTGCAGTATGAAAACGGCCTGCCGGCGCGCATCCTGAAGATCCTGGTGTCGCACCAGCACCAGGACGGCCTGACGCCGGCGGACGTCCAAGCCATCATCAAGCCCTATGCCCTTGAGGTCCTGCCCGAAGGCATGGTCACCGATGAGACCGAGTGGCTGGTCAATCCGACCGGCAATTTCGTCATCGGCGGTCCGGACGGCGATGCCGGCTTGACCGGGCGCAAGATCATCGTCGACACCTACGGCGGCGCAGCACCCCATGGCGGCGGTGCCTTTTCGGGCAAGGATCCGACCAAGGTCGACCGTTCGGCGGCCTATGCCCTGCGCTATCTCGCCAAGAACGTCGTCGCCGCGGGGCTGGCGAAAAAGTGCACGCTTCAAGTCTCCTACGCCATCGGCGTCGCCCGGCCGCTCAGCTTTTATGTGGACACCCACGGCACCAGCGAGGTCGATGTCGAGAAGCTGGAGCAGGTGTTGCCCGAACTTGTCGGCGGCCTGACGCCGCGCGCCATTCGCATGCACCTGGGACTCAACCGTCCGATCTACGAGCGTACGACCGCCTATGGCCATTTCGGTCGCACGCCCGACGCCGAAGGCGGCTTCTCCTGGGAAAAGACGGACCTGGTTGCCGCGTTGAAATCGGAGTTTGCGTAAATTTCGCTGGTACGACGTGCGCAGCGCCGCCGGTTCCATGACGGCGCTGCCTTGACTTTTAAAGGGCGGGCGCGCCTTGTCGCGCCATTCCCCGCCTATTCCATCGAGTTTGATCGCGCATGACGCCGACCTTTATCAATATTGGCGAACGCACCAACGTCACCGGCTCGGCGAAGTTCAAGAAGCTGATCGTCGAGGGCAATTTCACCGAGGCCCTGGCCGTGGCGCGCCAGCAGGTCGAGGCCGGTGCCCAGGTTATCGACATCAATATGGACGAAGGCCTGCTCGACAGTGTCGTCGCCATGACGACCTTCCTCAACCTTTTGGCCGCCGAACCCGACATCGCCCGCGTGCCGGTGATGATCGATTCGTCGAAATGGGAAGTGATCGAGGCCGGGCTGAAGTGCGTCCAGGGCAAGGCCATCGTCAATTCGATTTCGATGAAGGAAGGTCTCGACATCTTCCGCCATCACGCCCGCGCGTGCCTGAAATATGGCGCTGCTGTCGTGGTCATGGCGTTCGACGAGATAGGCCAGGCCGATACGGCGGCGCGCAAGATCGAAATCTGTACGCGCGCCTACCATATCCTGGTCGACGAGGTCGGCTTTCCGCCGGAAGACATCATCTTCGATCCGAACATCTTCGCGGTGGCCACCGGTATCGACGAGCACAACAACTATGCCGTCGACTTCATCGAAGGCACGCGGGCGATCAAGCAGACCCTGCCTTACGCACGGGTGTCGGGCGGCGTCTCGAACGTCTCGTTCAGCTTCCGCGGCAATGAGCCGGTGCGCCGGGCGATCCACAGCGTCTTTCTCTACTATGCGATCCAGGCCGGCATGGACATGGGCATCGTCAATGCCGGGGATCTCCCGGTCTATGACGATATCGACCCGGAGCTGCGCCAGGCCGTCGAGGATGTCATCCTCAACCGGCCGCAGCGTCACAACATCAGCAACACCGAATACCTGGTGGACATCGCGCCGAAGTACAAAGGCGAAAAAGGTCAGGTCCAGGTCGCCAATCTGGCCTGGCGCGAGGGCTCGGTCACTGACCGCCTGAAGCACGCCCTGGTCCACGGCATCACCGAATTCATCGACGCCGACACCGAAGAGGCGCGCCTTGAGGCCGCTCGTCCCTTGCACGTCATCGAAGGGCCGCTGATGGCCGGGATGAATGTGGTTGGGGACCTGTTCGGCTCGGGCAAGATGTTCCTGCCCCAGGTCGTCAAGTCGGCGCGTGTCATGAAGCAATCGGTGGCCTACCTGATGCCGTATATGGAGGCCGAGAAAGAGGCGCACGTCGCCGCCGGCGGCCAATACCAGGCGGCCGGTAAGATCCTGATGGCGACCGTCAAGGGCGACGTCCATGATATCGGCAAGAACATCGTCGGCGTCGTGCTCCAGTGCAATAATTATGAGGTCATCGACCTGGGCGTCATGGTGCCTGCCGACCGCATCCTTTCCGAGGCCAGGACGCACAAGGTCGACATGATCGGCCTTTCCGGCTTGATCACCCCATCGCTCGACGAGATGGTCTTCGTGGCGCGCGAGATGCAGCGCCAGGGCTTTGATATCCCTCTGCTGATCGGCGGCGCGACGACGTCGAAGACGCACACCGCCGTCAAGATCGAACCGGGCTATTCCAACAACCAGGTCGTCTATGTGCTGGACGCGTCGCGCGCCGTCGGCGTGGTGTCGAACCTGCTGAGCGAGACCGAGCGCAACGGCTTCGTCGCGCAAACCAGGGCCGATTACGTCAAGGTGCGCGACAGCTACGGCAAGGGTAACAGCCAGCCGCGCTCGACCCTGGCCGAGGCGCGCGCCAACCGCTTCACAATCGACTTCGCCGCCGAGCCGCCGGTCAAGCCCGCCTTCCTCGGCCTGAAGACCTTCAGCCCTTACGACCTGGCCGACCTGGCCGACCATATCGACTGGACGCCGTTCTTCGCGACCTGGGAACTGGCCGGCAAATATCCGGCTATCCTTGACGACGAGGTGGTCGGCGAGGCGGCGCGCGGCCTGTTCGCCGACGCCCAGATCATGCTGAAGCAGATTCTCGACGAAAAGTGGTTCACCGCGAGCGGCGTCGTCGGCTTCTGGCCGGCCAATGCCAATGCAGACGACGATATCGAAATCTATGCCGACGAGACGCGGTCCGAGGTCTTGGCCACCTTTCATACCTTGCGCCAGCAGATGAAGAAGACGCGTGAGGGCCAGTCAAATACCGCGCTGAGCGACTTCATCGCGCCAAAGGGCACCCCCGACTGGATTGGCGGCTTTGCCGTCACCGCCGGTCATGGCGAACTGGAGATCGCCCGCGACTTCAAGGCGAAGGGTGACGATTACAATGCCATCCTGGCCACCGCGCTCGCCGACCGCCTGGCCGAAGCCTTCGCCGAAGCCTTGCACAAGCGCGTACGCCGCGAGCTGTGGGCCTATGCGTCCGACGAAGATCTCGACATCGCTGGCCTGATTGCCGAGCAGTACAAGGGCATCCGCCCGGCGCCGGGCTATCCGGCCCAACCCGATCACACCGAGAAATGGGCCCTGTTCGACCTTTTGGACGCGCGCGCCCGGACGGGGATGGAACTGACCGAAAGCCTGGCCATGACGCCGCCGGCCTCGGTGTCGGGCATGTATTTCGCGCACCCCAAGGCGCACTATTTCGGCGTCGGCAAGATCGAGAAGGACCAGGTCGAAGACTATGCCCGCCGCAAGGGCTGGGCCGTTGACGAGGCTGAGCGCTGGTTGTCGCCGATCCTCAACTACGTGCCGTGAAGGTTGTAAACATTACAGATAAGTAATTAATGAACTGGATTTAACAATATAAAGTATAATTAAGTTACATTGCTTTGTTGCTGGGAGTATTTGTGGGTCATCGAGTTGATGCGTACCCATCCCAGCACAGAAGGCAATCGCCATGTACAAGACCCTGATCCTCTCCGCCCTGACCGCCGTCATCGCCGTTGCGGCGCCCACCGTCCATGCCGGTGAACTGGCCGACCGCACGGCCACCCATGTCACCGTTTCGATGACCGACATCGACTTTCAGAACCCGGCCCAGGTCAAGCAAGCCTATAAGCGCGTGGTCGCCGCGGCCCAAAGCGCCTGCGACAGCAACAGCGACGACATGATGACCCAGGCGGCCGACCGCGCCTGCGAGCACCAGGCGGTCAAGGGTGCGCTGAGCGATCTCAACCAACCGGCCTTGTACCGCGCCGCCGATATTGACAATACCAAGGCGCCGCAGCAATACGCTTTCAACGATCGCCGCTGAGATCAGTGTCCCGAATAGCAATAACGCCAAGCTGACACGATCAGCTTGGCGTTATTGCTGTTTACTCTGTATATTTTCGACGAATACTTTATTTCTCGGCGGCGAGCGTGCCGAAAAAGGCGTCCTGGAACGCCTCATCTCGCGCGCGTACATCTGCCCACACAGGGCTCGCGTGGACCAGCCAGTTGGCTTGCTCGAGCGTCAGGCCGTGGCTGGTGACGAAATCCTTGACGGTTTCGGCCTTGGACAAGCCTTGCCGGCGGCACTCCGCGATGCGGTCGTTGAGGTCCATCCTGTACCCTCCCGGGCCGAATTTAGCATTCAACCACGTTCACCGCCAAGCCACCGAGGCTTGTTTCCTTGTACTTGACGCGCATGTCCTCACCGGTCTGGCGCATGGTCTCAATGACCGCGTCCAGGCTGACGATATGCTCGCCATTGCCGTTGAGCGCCAGGTAGGTGGCGTTGATCGCCTTGATGGCACCCATGGTGTTGCGTTCGATGCACGGCACCTGGACCAGGCCGCCGATCGGATCGCAGGTCAGGCCGAGATTGTGCTCCATGCCGATCTCGGCGGCGTTCTCGATCTGGCCCGGCGTGCCGCCGAGTGCCGCGCACAGGCCGGCGGCGGCCATCGAACAGGCGACACCGACCTCGCCCTGGCAGCCCATCTCGGCGGCCGAGATCGAGGCATTGGTCTTGTAGAGGAAGCCGATCGCGGTGGCCGTCATCAGGAGGTTGCGAGTGCCGTCGCGCGTCGCGCCCGGCACGAAGGTCTCATAGTATTTGATCACGGCCGGCAGGACCCCGGCGGCGCCATTGGTCGGCGCGGTGACGACGCGGCCGCCGGCGGCGTTTTCCTCGTTGACGGCCAGGGCGTAGAGGCTGACCCATTCGAAGATCTGCGAGGGATCGACGCGCGGCCCCCGGCGCTGCAAGGTCTCGTGCATCGCCTTGGCGCGCCGGCGCACGTTCAGCCCACCGGGCAGGATGCCGTCCTGGGTCAGGCCGCGGTCGATCGAGGCCATCATGGCGTCGCGCACGGCGTCGATGAATTCGCGCGTCTCGTCGTGCGGGCGGAAGGCGTCTTCGTTGGCCCACACCACCTCGGAAATGCTGAGCCCCTGTTCGCGGCAGCGGCGCAGCAGGTCGCCGCCCGAGGCAAACGGCAGGGGCAGGGTGATATTGCCCGATTTGGCGACCACGCCGTCACCGGTAATGGCGCCGCCGCCGATCGAGAAATAGGTCGCGCGCTCGGGCTCGCCCTCGGCGTAATGGGCCTCGAACTGCATGCCGTTGGAATGCTCGGGCAAGAACTCGCCCATCATGAACACCAGATCGTCGGCCGGCGTGAAGGCCAGGCCGTGGACGCCGCCCAGCGTCAACCAATGATTGGCGAGGATGGCTTCGGCCAGCGACGCGATCTGTTCGGGATCGACCGTTTCCGGCAATTGGCCGGACAGGCCCAGCAGGATGGCGCGGTCGGTGGCGTGGCCCTTGCCGGTCAGGGCCAGAGATCCGTACAGCCGACAGACGACCCGTGTCGGCCGACCTCGGCCTAAAGCACGCGCGGCGAAATCGGCAGCGGCACGCATCGGACCGACCGTGTGCGAACTGGACGGGCCGACCCCGATGGTGAACAGGTCGGTGACGCTCAACGCGATCGGCGAAAGCGTGGTCGGTCGAGGGGTGTTCGGGGTCGAGAGGGCAGGCTGGTTCATAGACGATCTCCGCCGTCAGGATGTTCATATCCTGACGGCGGAATCAAGGTCGTTGCAATTGTGACTTTGGCTTGGCCTATTGCTTGGCCGCGCCCCAAGTCCCGTCGTGCAAGGTAATGGTGGTCTTTTGCGGCAGGTCGTCGGAGGACAGGCCCAGCATCACCTTGTACTGGCCTCCGGTGACGACCCAGCTGGCGGGGCCGGGATTGTAGGTTGCGGTCAGGCGATTATCGACGTGCTGGGTGAACGGCGCCGAGGCGCCAGGCGCCAGATCGACCTTCTGGAAGGCGACGAGACGCTTGGGGGCTTCCCAACCGGCGGCTTTCCAGTCTTGCGGCGCCAGGTAGACCTGAGCGACGCCCTTGCCTTCGACCGTGCCGGTATTGGTGATGATGCCGCTGACGACGAGGTCGCCGCCCTGCATCTCGGCCTTCAGCTTGGACACCTGGAAGGTGGTGTAGCTTAAGCCATGGCCGAAGGCGAACAGGGGCTTGTAGTTCTTGACGTCGTACCACTTGTAGCCGATGGCCGCGCCGTCGATGTCGTAATTGGCCTTGACCATGGCGCTGTCGTCCTTGGCGCCAAAGCCCTGGATCTCGGCGCGGGCCAATTGCGAGTCGGACGCCGGGAAGGTGATCGGCAGGTGGCCCGACGGATTGACCTTGCCGGTCAGGATGCGGGCGATGGCCGGACCGCCGCGCTCACCGGGATAGAAGGCTTCCAGGATGGACGGGACCTTGTCGGCCCACGGCATCAGGACGGCGCCGCCCGATTCGACCACGACGATGGTCTTGGGGTTGGCGGCGGCGACGGCGGCGACCAGGGCGTCCTGGTTGCCGTCGAGCTCGAGACGGGCGTCGAAGCCTTCGCCGTTCCACTTGTTGACGAAGACGACCGCGACGTCGCTGGCCTTGGCCAGGGCGACCGCGGCGGCAATGTCGTCGCCGCTGTTGTAATCGATCTTGGCGTCGGGCAGTTCAGCCTTCAGCGCATCGACCGGCGAGGACGGAAGGAAGCGCACCGGGCCAGGCCACGAATTCGGGCCGTCGGTCACCGGGTTGCCGCCGATCGGCGTCACCGAGGACGAGCCGCCGCCCGACAGCACGCCCTTGTCGGCATGGCTGCCGATAACCGCGACCGAATGGGCGCCGCGCAGGGGCAACAGGTTGCCGGTGTTCTTCAGCAGGACCAGCGAATTTTCAGCCGCCGTCTGTGAGATGTCGCCGTCGCTCTTGAAGTCGATCTTGCTGTCATCGGCCTTGACCGGTTCGTCATAGGAACCCGAGGCGAACATGACGTAAAGGATGCGCTCGACCATGTCGTCGAGCTGGGCCTGGCTGACGGTGCCGGCGGTGATGGCGGCCTTCAGGTCCGGGCCGAAGTGCGAGAGATGGTCGCCGCAGCACGGGAAGCCGGTCAGTTGGTCGAGGCCGGCATTGGCCGCCTTGACGGTGGAGTGCACCGCGCCCCAGTCCGACATGACGAAGCCCTTGAAGGCCCACTGCTGCTTCAGGGTCGACTTCAGCAGATAATCGTTTTCGCAGGCCCAGGCGCCGTTGACGAGATTGTATGAGCACATGACCGACAGGGGGTTGCCCTGCTCGATGGCCATTTCGAAGGCCAGCAGGTCGGACTGGCGCATCGCCTTTTCCGAAATCTGGCTGTCGACCGTGGTGCGCAGGCTTTCCTGGTCGTTGACGGCGAAGTGCTTGATCGTCGAGGCGATATGGTTCGACTGGATGCCGCGGATCAGGCCGCCGGCCATCTGGCCCGCCAGCAACGGATCTTCGCCGACATATTCGAAATTGCGGCCGTTGCGCGGCTCACGGGCCAGGTTGGCGCCGCCGGCCAGCATCATGTTGAAGCCGGAATTACGCGCTTCCCAGCCAATCATCTTGCCGCCGGCCTCGCTGACCGTCGGATCGAAGCTGGCCGCGGTGGCCAGCGACGAGGGCAGGGCGGTGCGCGCCAGGCCTTCGACGCGGACGCCGATCGAGGCGTCGGTCTGGGTCTGATACGGGATATGAAGACGGTCGATGCCGGGCACGTAGCCAGCCGCGCCCTTGATGGCGTGGGCGGCGACGTCGGCCTTGATGGCGGGCGGGACCACGTCGTCAGGCACCTTGTCGAGGCCGCCGCCGTCGGCGAAGCCGGTGACCAGCGTCAGCTTTTCATCAAGCGTCATGACCGAAAGGGCCATCTTGGCGCGCTGTTCCGGCGTATAGGCGTTGTTCATCCAGTTTGCGACAACCGGCGGGGCCGCCGGGGCGGTGGCCGGCGCGGGAGCGGCCGCGGGGGCCGGCGCCGTCTGGGCGAAGGCGGCGGGAGCGGCGAACATCGCCGCTGTGGCAAACAGGGCAGCTTTGGTCAGACGGATGCGGCGCATAGGGGTTCCCTCGAGGATTTTTGCTTGCAGGGAAGTTAGACGGGAAGCGCTTTCAGGGGAAGAGACTTTTTGTCGCTCAAGCGCCGCGAGGCTCCTCGCACGAGCTCGGGCGCGCATATCCTACTTAAGAAGAAATGGCGCGCTTGCCGAACGCAAGAGCGTTCGGAAATCAGTGCCAAAGAGTTGCACCGGTGCGGGCGAGTGTTATTGCCGTCCGCCTACGCCTTCAGCGACAGGAACTCATCGATGCCGCAGATGATATGATACAGCGAGCTCGCCGGCGCCGGCTCGACCTCGAAGGTGCCGTCGGCCTTCATGCGGTCACGGTACAGGCCCAGCGGCAGGTGCCCGGTGTCGAAGTACTTTTTCAGCCCCGCGGCGCCCTGGATCGCCTTGGCGATAGCATTGTGGCGATCGGCCTCGGCGGTCGACCATTCACACAGCTTGACATAGGCCTTGGTGCGCTCGGTCTGCGACCACAGGCGCGCGACGCTGTCCTTGGGCGTGAAGTCGTCCCACAGCTCGGCGAAAGCGACGTCGCGCAGCGGATCGGTGCCGGCGACCTCGCCGATGTCGAGCAGGCGCAGCGCCGCCTGGTGGAACTTGTCGTCGCCGGTCATCCTGGCCCAGCGCATCAGCAGCCACGACCATTCGAACTGGTGGCCCGGCTCGACCACCCGGCCCTCATCGCCGGGCATCGGGTTCCAGTCGCCGTCGAAATACTCGCGCAGGGCGCCCGTGACCGGATTGAGGAATTTATCGAGACACAGGTCGGCGATCATCGCGGCGATGGTGCGCCAGGTGTCGTCCCCGCCCGCTTCGATCCAGGCCAGGCAGGCCTCGAACATATGCATGTGCGGATTGGTCTTCAGCGGCAGGGTGCGCGGATTGGATTCCTCGAAGCCGCGGACCGGATGGGAGTAGTCCTTGACGATAGCGTCACGGATGAAGACGGCTTTTTCTTCCAGCGACTTGTCACTGGGGCGCACCGTATAGGCGCTGGCATAGGCCAGCAGGGCGAAGGCGTGATCGTAGAAGTCGAACCCGGGCTTCACGACCTGGCCGTCCGGCGTCAGGACGGCGTAGAGCAGGCCGGTTTCGGGATTGCGCGCCGGGCCGTCGAGCCAGCGCAGGCCCTGGTCTACGGGGCCGTCGGTCTCTCCGGTATAACCCATGCGTTTGGCCAGGGCGTAGGTGAAGACCTGGCGCGCGGCGACGCGGGTGCGGCGGTTGATGTCGTGGGGCGTCAGGTCGAGATTGAGCTTTTCGTAAAAGCCACCCTTTTGGGTGTCGCCGCCGGTATTCCACCACAGGGGCAGGGCGGAATCGAACAGCCAATTGCGCAGATCCGCCTGCGCCTCGGCCAGATTGCTCTCCAGGTTGTCGGACAGGGTTTCGGCGATGCTTGGGCGTTGATCGGGCATGGGGCGGTTCCGGTAAGGGAGGGTGTGAAGGGTTTGTCTCCTCCACCAGATAAATTTGCAGTGTGGTTCGCACGCCCGATGGCGTGCGGCAAGGCTGAAATTGGCGCAAAGACCAGTTGACTTCACCCCGTGCCTTGGACCACATGGTTCGCTTATAAAATGCGGTATTAGGCCTATCGACTACTGACGGGGTCGTAGCCCACTTGAAATCATCTATTTTCGCTTTCAAACCAGGGTTTCCATGAGCATCAAGATCATTCCCGCCATTATGTCCGGTGGCGCGGGCACGCGCCTTTGGCCCCTGTCGACGGCGACCGCGCCCAAGCAATTCCACGCCCTGGCCACCGAAAAGACGATGATCCAGGAAACCGCCATGCGCCTGTCGGGCGACGCGTTCGCCCCGTCGATCATCATCTGCGGCCGCGGCCATTTCGACATGGCCGACGCCCAGCTCAGCGAGATCGACCTCAAGCCCCAGGCGATCGTGCTGGAGCCGATGGCGCGCAATACCGCCGCCGTTGCCGCCGTCGCCGCCCTGGCCGGCCGCCACAGCGATCCCGACGCCCTGGTCCTGATGGTGCCGGCCGATCATGTCATCACCAAGCCGGACGCCTTCCGCGCCGCCATTCTTTCGGCCGCCGAGACGGCGAAGGAACGCATCGTCACCTTCGGCATTCGCCCGACCCATCCGGAAACCGGCTTCGGCTATATCGAGCATGGCGCGGAGCTCAGCGACGGCATCTACGAGATCAAGCGCTTCCTGGAAAAGCCGAACCTGGAGACCGCCATCGGCTACGTCCGCGGCGGCCACCACGACTGGAACGCCGGCATCTTCCTGTTTTCGCCGAAGGTCATGCTCGAAGAGCTCGACATGTACGCGCCTGAGGTCCTGGCCGCCGCGGCCGACGCCTGGGAAAAGGCCACCCGGGACGGCGCCATTGTCAATCTCGACGCCGACGCCTTCATCCAGGCGCCGTCGATCTCGGTTGACTATGCCGTCATGGAAAACACCAAGCGCTCGGCGGTCGTGCCCTGCGATATCGGCTGGGCCGACGTCGGCGGGTTCGCCGAACTGTGGCGCCTGGGCGCCAAGGACGAAGACGGCAACCATTCCCGCGGCAAGACCATATTGATCGACGCCAAGAACTGTCTGATCCAGAACCATGGCGGCCCCACCGTCGCCGTTATCGGGCTTGAGGACGTCATGGTCATCTCGACACCGTCGGGCGTCCTGGTTTGCCCGATCGACCGCGCCCAGGACGTCAAGAAGGCGGCCGAAGCGGCCAAAACGCTTACCTAGCCAAAAGACTCCGAGCTGGCCCAAAGCCTCTTGGCAAACCCTCCGGAAAGGCGTTAGCTGGTCGCGCAACGTCACGCCGGGGAGGGGTGAGGCCATGCGTCCGTTCGATCCTGCCGGACTTCAGGACCTGATCCACGGCCGTGCGCGGCTGGCGGTTCTGGCTTTTCTGACAACGGTCGGAGAGGTCGATTTCGTGACCCTGCGTGACGAGATCAACATCTCCGACGGCAATCTGTCGCAGCACCTGAAGAAGCTCGACGAGGCCGGCTACGTGGCCTTGACGCGCGGCTATTCCGGCGGCCGCGGTCGCACCGAGGTCGTTTTGACGGCGGTGGGACGTGAAGCCTTTTATGCCTATTTAGACAACCTTAAGTTGCTTCTGGATGCTGTGTCAAAAAAGCGGCCCCTACCTGAGGCTTAGTGTTGCTAAGTTGAAATTTATACAGTAATGTCAACCTGCTGTCTGCCGTTAGCGCTCACAAAAGCCTGGCGGGGCAAGCCGCGCGAAGGCGGCGTCCGGCGAGGGGTCCGGGCGTTTCGGTCCTCCGGCGGTAGCAGCCCGGGTCCTCTCACGGGGGTGGAATGCGGACCCGGGCCCCAGCGGCTTGACGCCGTTTGGGCTACCCTTGACGTCACCGTCTAAAAAAGAGATGCTAACTGGGCGCCGCTTCCGGCGCCCAGAAAACTTTATGTTTTTCCGTGTTTGTCCCGGGACAACAGGGTGCCATGCGCTACGATGCCGAACACAAGGAACGGACCCGCGTCCGTTTGCTGACCGAAGCCGCCATCATGCTGCGCGAAGAGGGGCCGCACGGCTTGTCGGTCGTGACCCTGATGAAGCGTCAGGGCCTGACGCACGGCGGCTTCTACGCTCATTTTGAATCCAAGGACGATTTGATCGCGCGCGCCATCGACGTCATGTTCGACCGCAATTGCGAGCGTTTCCTGCTGCGCACGCGCGGCTTGGACGGCGAGGCAGCGCTGTCGAGCTACATCGCCTATTACCTGTCGCCGGCGCACGTCAACAAGCCGGGCCAGGGCTGCCCCATACCGGCCATCGCCATGGACGTGGCGCGCATGGAGCCCCTGGCGCGCAAGCATTTCGAGCAAGGGGTCGGCCGCTTGGCGACCCTGGTCGCCAAGCCTTTCGAGCGCCTGGGCCGGACGTCCGACGCTGCCCAGACCGAGGCCCTGACCCTGCTCAGCGAGCTGTCGGGCGCGGTCATCATGGCGCGCGGCGTCAAGACGACGGCGATGTCGCGCCAGATTTGCACAGCGGCCTTTGGCGCCGTGATGAGCCGGCTGGGCTTCAATGCCGATGTGCCGGCCGAGGACGCCGAGGCGTTGGGCGAATAAGCCCAGCTCACGCGCAGTTGACGGCCGTATCGCGCGCGATCCCACGACTCTTTTGACGCCGACGCGAAAAAGTGGCTTACTTGTCTTCCAAGATCCGCGGGCAACGCGGGCTTTCGGGGGAAATGGGGCATGAAACGTCACGGTTCTAAAGATTTGGGGACGAAAGAGTCGGGGTCGATGGATCTGGAGGGCTTGGTCCGCGGGGTCGCGATCGACACCCAGCCGCGCCGCGTGCGTTCGAAGAAAATCCATACCCTGGCCGTGTTGATCTCCGAGGATCTTGAGCGTGACGAAAACCCGATCAATCCCTTCTTCTTGCCGCTGATCGGGCAGATTCTCAAATATGCCGGGTCGCAGGGCTACGAGGTGCTGACCTCGCTGCAGCAATCGAGCGACGACTGGGGCACCGACTACGGCTTTTCGCGCAAGGCCGACGGCGTCATCTTCCTCGGCTGCAAGGACTACGACATCTATACGCACAAGTTCGAGTACCTCAACGAGGTCGGCGATCCGTGGGTGGTCTGGGGCGTCGACCGGCCCGACTGCGCCAAGCTGTGCATCGCCTCGGACAATGAGGGCGGCGCCTATACGGCAGTCAACCACCTGATCGGACTGGGCCGCCGGCGCATCGCCTACCTCGGCAAGTCGTCGCCCGACCATCCCGAGTTCAAGGAGCGCTTCGACGGCTATCGCCGGGCGCTGGCCGCCGCCGGCATCGAATTCGACGCCACCCTCGTCGGCGACTGCTTCCTGCGCCGCGAGGAAGCTCAGGCGTCAGTGGCCGCGATGATGGCCCGGGGCGTGGCCTTCGACGCCATCTTCTGCGCCACCGACCTCCTGGCCATGGGCGCCATGCAGCAGGTGATCCGCGCCGGCCTTCACGTGCCGCGCGACGTCTCGATCATCGGTTTCGACGATATCTGGGTGTGCAGTTCGCTGTCGCCGTCCCTGACCACGGTGCACCAGGATACGGCCGCCGCCGCCCGCGCCCTGGTCGACGGGCTGGGGGGGCTGATCGAGGACGAACCCTTCCAGATCACGCGCATCCCGACCCGGCTGATCGTGCGCGAGTCGTGCGGCGGTTAAAAGCCAACCCGGTCCCTGAATAGGTATTCATTGCGCAAAGCCGCGGAATTTCCGCCTTTCGTTCGCGCTTCATTATGTTATGGTCATCATATAATAAAGGCTTCCCTCAAAGGCGGCCGGCGACAAGATGATGAGGAAACGCAATGGGTGTCGGAAGGGTTTGGGCGGGTTTATGCGTTGCCTTCGGGGTTGGGCTGTTCACGTCTTGGGCAACGTTGGCGAAAGCGTCCGATGTGGTCGCCACGGCGGACTCGCCCGACCATGCCTTAAGCGTCAAGGTCATGGTCGATGGCGAGGGCCGGTTGTCCTATGAGGTCGACCGCAAGGGCGCCACGCTGATCGCGCCGTCGCGGCTGGGCTTCCTGCTGGCCAATGCGCGCGAGCTCGACGGCCATTTCAGCCTGGATGGGCAAGAGGCTTCGACCCACGACGACACCTGGGAGCAGCCGTGGGGGGAACGCCGCTTCGTCCGCGATCACTATAACGAGCTGCGCGTCCATGTGATGCAGAAGGCCTTTGACGACCGCAAGATGACCATCGTCTTTCGCCTGTTCGACGACGGATTGGGCTTTCGCTACGAATTCCCCGACCAGCCACAATTGAAAAACGTCAAGATCCTCAGCGAGCTGACCGAGTTCGACGTCGCCGATCCGGCGACCGCCTGGTGGAATATCGGCGGCGGCTGGGACCAGCTCGAATACCTCTATCAGAAGACCCCGCTCGACCAGGTCGCCCAGGCCAATACGCCGATGACGGTGAAGACCGACAAGGGTGTCTATATCGCCTTTCACGAAGCGGCGCTTGTCGACTACGCCTCGATGTGGCTGCGCCGTGAGGACGGCCAACGCCTGCGCGCACAACTGGTGCCGTCCTCGGTCGGCCCGGCGGTCGACCGCGACGCGCCGTTTGCCACGCCGTGGCGGACCATGATCATCACCGATCGGGCGGCGGATCTCTATAATTCCAATATCGAGCTGAACCTCAACGCGCCCAACAAACTGGGCGACGTCTCGTCATGGGTCAAGCCCGCGAAATATATCGGTATCTGGTGGGAGATGCACCTGGGCCTGGCGACCTGGTCGTCGGGACCGACCCACGGCGCCAATACCGCCAATGTCGAAAAGTACATGGATTTCGCGGCGAAGAACGGCTTCCGCGGCGTGCTGGTCGAGGGCTGGAACAAGGGCTGGGATGGCGAATGGAATGGCTCCGGCGCCGACTTCTCGTTCACCGAGCCCTATCCGGATTTCGACATCGCCGCCATCTCGGCCTATGGCTTGAAGAAGGGGGTGCACCTGATCGGCCATGCCGAGACCGGCGGCAATATGGCCCGCTACGAAAGCCAGATGGACGCCTCGTTCCAGCAGGACGTCAAATATGGCATCGACAGCGTCAAGACGGGCTACGTCACCGACGCCGGCACCGACCGCATGCTGGCGCCCGACGGTGGGGTCGTCTACGGCTATTCCGACAGCCAGATCGGCACCCAACACTATCTCAGGGACGTGCTGGCGGCTGCCAAATACCACATCATGCTCGACAGCCATGAGCCGATCAAGGATACCGGCCTGCGCCGCACCTATCCCAACTGGGTGTCGCGAGAAGGGGCGCGCGGCCAGGAATATAATGCCTGGGGCAATCCGCCCAATCCGCCCAACCACATCGCCAACCTGGTCTTTACGCGCATGCTGACCGGGCCCTTCGACTATACGCCGGGCGTGATCAGCCTTGAGGGCCACAACCAGCCGATCAAGGCGACCCAGGCCAAGGAACTGGCGCTGTACGTCCTGATCTATTCGCCGGTGCAGATGGCCGCCGACTTGCCGGAAAATTATGCCAAATATCCGGGCGCCTTCCAGTTCATCAAGGACGTGCCGACCGATTGGGACCAGACGATTTGCCTGAATGGCGAGCCCGGCGACTTCGCCACCATCGTGCGCAAGGACCGCCATTCCGACGACTGGTACCTGGGGGCCACGACCAATGATGACGCCCGCAGCGTCGACGTCAAGCTCGACTTCCTCGATCCGGGCAAGACCTATGTCGCCGAGATCTATCGCGACGGCGAGGGCGCCGGCGACGTCGGTGATGCCCGCTTCAAGATCGCCATCGAAAAGCAGAAGGTGACATCGACTGACAGTCTGACGCTGAAAATGGCGCCCGGCGGTGGCGAGGCGATCCGCTTTGTCGCCGATACGGCCAAACATCATTGAGTGCGCGTAACCTTCCTCCTGACTTGGGGCGCCGGTTTCGACCGGCGCCTTTTTTGGTGCCGGTGAACATGCCTTTTGCACAGCTTGACGGTTCCAGATAAGCTGGGATGCGGGCCTTTGTCCGAGCCATTTTCGAGCTATCCGGACTTTTGCCAATTTGGGGGGAATATGCGCTCGATCCGTAACACGCGCCTCACGGCGCTTTGTCTTGTATGGGCCGTCTTGGCTCCGACAGCCTTGCACGCCCAAAGCGCGGACATTTTGAGTTCGGCCTCGTCGTCGTCGGCGCAGCCGTTCGACGAAAAGGCATATGTGGCGCTGGCGATGAAGACCATGGCTATGCAAGGCCAGGCAAGTCAGGATGCCGGGGCCTTTAATACAGCGGTCCGTGCGCATGATTATGCGAAGGCGTGCGCGCAAGCCAAGTCGATGAAGGCCGACGACCTTTCTTTCAAGGATGCCGTCGACAGAATGCTCGCGATGAAATCCGCCGCCGGTCAGGACACGCATTCAAACGAACAGAGCGAGGATTTGGTCAAGCGCTCCCTGGAAACGGACGATCTATTCATCAAAAACACGTGCGGTCGGAATGGGTGAATTCAATAGCATTCGCAAAATTCGGATGTCGCATGTCGGGTTGCGTTGTCGTCCAAGCGCTCTCCAATCGCAAACGATCCCGCTGGCCATCGGTGCCTCCCGCTGTTAAGCTCCGTTAACGATTAGGTGGGGAGCCGGGGGCGTGACCAGCGAAGTCCTGTTGATGAACCTCGAAGCCGCCGTCCTGGGCTCGGACAGCGCGGTGACGATGTTCGACGCCAATGGCCGGCCGTTCTCGCAGTCCGGCGCTGAAAAGATCTTTATCGTCAACGTCCAAGCGCCCGTCGCCGCCATGGTTTATGGCGTCGGCCTGTTCGCCGGCTATCCGTGGAAGACCGTGCTCGACGACTTTTCCCGCATGTGCGGGCCGCAGCCGCTCACCATGCGGGCCTATGCCGAAAAGCTGGTGCTGTACCTGTCGGCCTTCGGCCAGGGTGGCGAGCTCAAGCTCGAGGACGCGGTCGAAGAGGCCATCTTCGGCCTCTATCTGCGCGCCTTTCTGTTGGACTACCGGCAGTGGCTGCAGATCATCGGTTGGCAGGCCGGCACGCCGGTCAGCGAGCCCCAGGCGGCCCAGGGCCTGACCGTCTTTTCGCGCCAGGTGCTGTACCTGGAACCGGAAACCGAGGATCAGGAACAGCTGTCGCCACGCCCGCGTATCCTGACGGGCGAACGGCTGAAGACCTTCGTCACCGCGCGCTTCGGACCGGCCTTTGCCCGTGAGCTGGGCCGCGTCTTTGCGTCGGCGCCCTTCCCGGAAGGCCAGGTCGAGGCGCTGGCGAAGCTGGCGGTCCAGTCGATCATGGTCGAATGGCTGCCGGCCCATGCCGGCCTGTTCACCACGGGCCTGGTCCTGTCGGGGTTTGGCGCGGGGGCTGCGGTGCCGGCCATGGTGTCGATGCGCTTCTTTGGGCCGTTCGGCGGCATCGTCAAATATGCCGAGGTGCGGCTGAAGGCGCCGCGCGCCGGCATCGATCCGGTCTATCTGGAAACCTTCGCCCAGGCCGACCTGACCCAGGCCTTTCTGCGCGGCGCCATGCCGGCCTACGAGGACAACGCCTTCCGCGTCCAGGCGCATTTGCTGGGCGACGTGGTGGCTGACGTATTGCGTGAGACGGCAATCGTGTCCAAGCCTCTGGCGCAGAAACTGGCCGGGCTGTTGCAGGACGTTCCCTTCCAATACCCGGCCATCGCCGCTCATGTCGCCCGCCGGGTCCGCGAGCAGGAAGTCGCCGACAAGCTGCTGCCGCAGCTCAATGCGGCCACCGCGGACAATCTTCGCGACTTGGCGGCCAAGTTCATGGAAATCCCGGTCATCGAGCACGAACTGTTGCGCGAGGACGGCGTCGGTCGCCCGATCGTCACCTTGACGATGAGGCCCGGCAAGTTCACCTTCCACAAGGACGGAGAGGGGCAATGAGCATGACCGGCGTACCCCCCAAGGCCCATACCGACATCGTCCGCAAGGCGCGTGACCTGATGACCGCGCACCGGATGACGCGCGATATCCTACTGGATCGCTCCGAACCGGCGCCCGTGCTATTGGTCGCGCAAAAGCGCAAGCTGCGCGACTTGTTCCGTAAAAAGCCCGACCCCTTCGCCGTGACGTCGGCGACATTCGACGCGTGGTCGGGCGAGATCGAAGCCTATCATCCGGCGCGCCAGGACCTGTGGCGCGAGGCGCCCGATGCCCGGGGCGGCGATGCGCGCACGCTCGAACTTCCCACCGTGGCCATGGCCGCGGAAAAGTGGGATTCGAACTAGAGGCATAGGCAGAACGCGCAAATTTTATTGCGATGGCAAGGACTTGAGCCCTATGGTCCAGCTCAGATACTGTTCAAGCCGGAGCCCCTGTCATTGGCTAGCCCTACGATCATCGAAGTCGCCAGGCTGGCCGGCGTCTCCACGGCAACCGTTTCCAGATGCCTCAACGACCCGGACAAGGTCGGCAAGAAGACCCTGGCGCGCGTGCGCAAGGTCATCGAAGACATCAATTTCAGCCCGAACACGCTGGCGCAGAACTTTCGGCGCGGCAAGACCAATATCATCCTGGTCGTCGTCCATGAGATCGGCAGCTGGCTGTTTTCCGAGATCCTCGACGGCATCCGTTCGGTCGTCGGCGGACGCTATTCGATCATTCTTATGGAATCGCGCTTCGGCCTGACCGAGAACAACAATTTCGTCGATATGCTGGTGGCGAAGCAGGTCGAAGGCGTCATCCTGTTGTGTTCGCCCCTACCGTTCAGCAAGAAGCTGATCGAGGTCAACAAGGCGCGGCAATTGCCCATCGTCATCGGCCTGGAGCCGCTCGATATCGAGCTCAACAAGCTGCCGAGCGTCCATATCGACAATTACCAGGCGGGCTTCGAAGGCGCGACCTATCTGATCGGCCTGGGCCACAAACGGATCGTCTTTATCTCGGGCCCGAAGGATTCGCTGGTCACCAAGGATCGCGAGGTCGGTTTCTGCGACGCCATGACGCGCGCCGGCTTGCCGCTCGATGCCCGATCGGTCGTCTATTCGGACCTGACCGTCAATGGCGGTGTCAATGCCGCCAATCTGGTTCTCGGTCGAGAGACCTCGCCGACGGCGATCTTCTGCGCCAATGACGACATGGCGCTGGGCGTCCTGAGCGCCGCGCAAAAACGCGCGATCGCTGTGCCCGGACAGATGTCGGTCATGGGTTTCGACGATACCTGCTATGCAGCGATTTCGGCGCCGCCCCTGTCGACCATTGCCCAGCCGGCGCGGGATATCGGCATCCGGACGGCGGCGCGGTTGTTGAACGCCATCGAAGCGCCGGATCACGAAGCCGGCGCCACCGAAATCCTGCCGCACCGGCTGGTGGTGCGCGGTTCGACCGCCGCACCACCTCTATCTTAGACCTAAAGCGTCGACGACACCTTCCAAAGATCGATGCCGCCTTCGGTGGCGTGTTGATCGATCTCGGCCAGCTCGGCGTCGCTGAAGTCCAAATGGTTCAGCGAGCTTAAGCTATCGGCCAGCTGCGCCACCGTGCGGGCGCCGATCAGGGCTGAGGTGACGCGCGGATCGCGCAGCACCCAGGCGATGGCCATCTGCGACAGGGTCTGGCCGCGGCGCTCGGCGATGGCGTTCAATGCTTGGACGCGGCGGATATTGTCTTCCGTCAGCAGGCCCTGGTTGAACGAGCCGGCCTTGGCGGCGCGGGCATCGGCGGGAATGCCGCCCAGATACTTCTTGCTGAGCAGGCCCTGGGCCAGCGGCGAGAAGGCGATGCAGCCGGTGCCGAGATCGCCCAGCAGGTCCAGCAACTCGTCTTCGATCCAGCGGTTGAGCATGGAATAGGACGGCTGGTGGATGAGCAGGGGCACATTGTACGACTGCAGGATTTCCGCCGCCTCGGCCGTCAGTTGCGGCGAATAGGACGAGATGCCGACGTAGAGCGCCTTGCCTTGCTGGTGCAGGGTGGCCAGAGCCCCCATGGTTTCTTCCAGCGGCGTTTCCGGATCGACGCGGTGCGAATAGAAGATGTCGACATAGTCGAGACCCATGCGCTTCAGGCTCTGGTCGCAGCTGGCGATCAGGTATTTGCGCGAGCCGCCGACGTCGCCGTAGGGCCCGGGCCACATGTCCCAACCGGCCTTGGTCGAGATGACCAGTTCGTCGCGATGGCTCTTGAAATCGGTCGCCATGACGCGGCCGAAGTTCTCCTCGGCCGAGCCGTAGGGCGGGCCATAATTGTTGGCCAGGTCGAAATGGGTGACGCCATGGTCGAAGGCATAGCGCAGCATGTCGCGGCCCGTCTCGAAGACGTCGTCGCCGCCGAAGTTCTGCCACAGGCCCAGTGAAATCGCCGGCAGCTTCAAACCCGAGCGGCCGCAACGGCGATAGGGCATGGTTTCGTAGCGCGTGGGTGCTGCGGCATAGGGTACGGGGAAGGCCATGTTTTTATAGTCCTTTTCAAGCGCAATCCGATAAAGTGGACGCCACTTTTCGGAATTATTGCGCGCTAAAACAAAGAATTAGATCGCCAAGCCGATTTAATCGGCCTGGCGATCTAATATGGCAATGGCACCTGCCTGGGCGAATTCCAGATCTTCGACGCCGGAGAGGCCGCTGACCGCGACCGCGCCGACGCAGGTCCCGTCGACCAGGATCGGCACGCCGCCGTCCCAGCCGACATAGCGGGCATCACCGTGGTAATGCATGTCCCCGCCTTCGCTCAGCACGGCGCGGCCGATCTCGCCGCTGAACCCACGCAGGCGCGCGGAGGTATAGGCCTTGTTGGAAGCAATGCCGACGGCGGCCAAGGGGGCGCCGTCCATGCGCCAGGCGGCAATGACCTCGCCATGGGCATCGCTGACGGCAATGGCGGCGACCTTGTTGCGCGCGCGCAGGGCGGCCATGCAGGCGTCGATCGCCAGTCGGGCCTCAGCCTCTCCAAGAGTTTTTACGGTCAGCATGGGTCAGTCGTCTCCCGGCATTTTGTTGTTGTGGAACCGTTATCATGCAGTGCGGCAAAGCGTCAACTTTATGAAAGCTAAAATCTTATTTTTAAACGACAATATGAAATGTAAACGTTGACATTTTTGAGTGGTAATGCCATCCCTGAAGCTGCGCCGGGTCAGGCGCAAAAATCGCCGGTCGGGTCGGCTGCTCCCAAGCTCCAGCGTCACGGCGGCGATCAAGAAAGTAAAAGCCTCACCAGCTCGACACTGAAGATATGGCCGTTCGCGGTCATATCTTCTACTCTGGTGACACAGTGGTAAAATAGACAAAACAGGCGGCGAAAAGCAGCTGTAGCTCTCGGGGAGGCAATTATGTCCGACATATTCCAAGCGCCCAAACGTTTCGGTGTCAAGCCTGCGGCCTGTTGTATCGCGGCCCTGCTGACCGGGTTCGCTGTCGCCGTCACCCCGGCGGTTGCCGCCAAGAGGGCCGCGCCGACAGCCGGTGCCCCGGCCGTCCATCCGGCGTTGTGGCCCAAGTCGAAGTCGCCGATCGGCCTCGATCCCGCCATGGAAGCGCGTATCACCAAGATCATTGCCGGCATGACGGTCGAGGAAAAGGTCGGCCAGGTCATCCAGCCGGAATGGAAGTCGATCAAGCCTGAAGAGGTCGCCGAGTATCATATCGGTTCAATCGAAAATGGCGGCGGCTCGGTGCCGGGCGGCAACAAGCATTCGACCGTCAAGGATTGGGTCGACCTGATCGAGCCCTATTACCAGGCCTCGGTCAGGCCAGGTCAGAAGACCACCATCCCGCTGATCTGGGCCTCGGACGCCGTGCACGGCCACAACAATGTCTACGGCTCGACCCTGTTTCCGCACAATATCGGCCTGGGCGCCGCCCATGATCCGGCGCTGATTGCGCGCATTGGCCGGGCGACCGCCGAGGAGGTGCGCGCCACCGGCATGGACTGGTCGTTCGCGCCGACGATTGCGGTCGCTCGCGACGACCGTTGGGGTCGCACCTATGAAAGCTATTCGGAGGATCCCAAAATCGTGGCCGCCTATGCCGGCGCCATGGTTCAGGGTCTGGAAGGCCAGGGCGCGGAGTTCCTCGACCAGAACCACGTCATCTCCACCGCCAAGCATTTCCTGGGCGATGGCTCGACCGACGGCGGCCGCGACCAGGGCGACTCGCTGGCCAGCGAAGATGACCTGATCCGCCTGCATGCCCAGGGCTATGCCGCGGCGATCGACGCCGGCACCCAGTCGATCATGGCGTCCTACAATTCCTGGCACGGCGTCAAGATGCACGCCAACAAGGCTTTGATGACCGACGTGCTGAAGGGCCAGATGGGCTTTGACGGCTTCATCATGGGCGACTGGCTGGCCCATGCCCAGATCCCGGGCTGTTCCAATAGCGACTGCCCGACCGCCTTCAATGCCGGCCTCGACATCTTCAATGCGCCGACCGACTGGAAGGTGCTCTACGCCAACATGGTGCGCGAAGTGAAAGCCGGCACGATCCCGCAGGCCCGCCTCGACGACGCGGTGCGCCGCATCCTGCGCGTCAAGATGCGCGCCCATGTCTTCGATGGGCCGTCGCCCGCCCATCGTCCCGATACCTTCAAGCCGATCGGCACGCCCGAACACCGTGCCATTGCCCGCCAGGCCGTGGCCGAGTCGCTGGTCCTGCTGAAGAACAATGGCGGCGTTCTGCCCTTGAAGGCCGGGGCGCGCGTGCTGATCGCCGGCGACGGCGCCGACAATATCGCCATGCAGTCGGGCGGCTGGACGCTGAGCTGGCAGGGCGTCGACAATGGCCCGAACGATTTTCCCGGCGCCACCTCGATCTATGAGGGCTTAAAGCAAGAGGTCGAGGCGGCCGGCGGCCAGGCCTTGTTCAGCCCCGACGGTACGACACCGGAAAAGCCCGATGTCGCCATCGTCGTCTTCGGCGAAACCCCCTATGCCGAGTTCATGGGCGACCAGAGCGACGTCGCCCTGCACCACGACAATGTCGAGAGCCTGGAGCTGATCAAAAAGCTGAAGGCCCAGGGTATTCCGGTCGTCTCGGTGATGCTGTCGGGCCGGCCGCTCTACGTCAATCCTCAGATCAATGTGTCCGATGCCTTTGTCGCCGCCTGGCTTCCGGGCTCGGAAGGCGAGGGCATCGCCGACGTGCTGACCGGCAAGACGGACTTCAAAGGCAAGCTCAGCTTCTCGTGGCCGAAGCGGCCGGACCAGACGCCGCTCAATGTCGGCGACGCCAATTACGACCCGCAGTTCGCCTATGGCTATGGGCTGAGCTATGCCCAGCCTACCGAGACGCCGGCCCTGGTCGAAACCGCCAGCACCGTGCGCTATGGCGAACGCAATGTCTATTACAGCAAGGGCACGGCGTGGAACGGCTACAAGGTGTCGATCGCCGACGATGCCGCGCACCACATGGACTATGTCGGCACGAAGACCTCGCTCTATGGCTCAGCCGGCCTGACCGTCGAGCCCCAGGACGACGGCGCCCTGCACGCCTCATGGAACGGCAAGGCCAATGCCTGGATCGAGGTCGGCGCCGATAAGCCCAGCGACATCGCCCGCGAAGCCAACGGCGCGATGATGCTGGCCTTTACCGTCCGCCTGAACGCCAAGCCGGACAAGCCGGTGACCTTGGGCATCGGTTCGGCCGACGTGCCGGCGACCGGGCTGGTCAACGCCTTGCCGGTCGGCAGCTATACGACGGTCACGGTGCCGCTGTCGTGCTTCGCCAAGCAGGACCTCGGTCATACGCCCACGGTCATGCGGCTGCAGACGGCGGGCACGCTCGACGTCTCGATCTCGGACGTCCGCCTGACGGAAGCCAAGCTGGGCGCGACCTGCCCCGCGTCGTAAGACCTTTTACCCTCTCCCCGAGAAACGGGGAGAGGACGTCCAGCAAGCCCGCAGGGCGCAGATGGACGGGTGAGGGGCCAATGCGGCAACCGTTCTAGCCCCTCAGGCTAGCCGCCCGCCCCGTCGCGTTCACTTCGTTCCGCTCTCGTCCTCTCCCCGTTGCTCGGGGAGAGGGCAAAGAAGCGTCATAAGGCCCTATTCGATTTAAATCCGATCAGCCTTCGATGGCGACGTCCGGCCGGTCGTCGCCGGCCGACAGCTCCTCGTGCCAGTGGCCCGTCGCGTCTTCGAAATTGATGCCGACATCATCACCGGGCACGGCCTGTTCGCGGGCGACGCGGCGAACCGCGGCGCAGGCGGCGTCGTGGCTCGGAAAGGTCTCGGAATAGGTGCCGTTGGATTGGTAAGCCCAGCCGCCGTCGTGCTCGACGATCTTGTAAACCAGCTTCATTTTCGTTTGTTCCTTTTGTAAGCGTCGGTGTCAGAGATGCAGCGGATCGGTGATCAGGTCGAGCACCGCTTCGCCGCGGCCGGCGAGGATGCCCTTGGCCGAATAGAGCGCGGTGCCGAAGACCATGTCGGGTTCAATCTTCGCCGGCAAGACCAATTCGAAGCGATCGGTGACGACGTCCAAAAGCGCTGGGCCAGGGGTCGCCAGCCATTCGGCCACCGCGCCTTCGAGATCGTCGGCCGCATCGACGCGCCGGCCCCACAGGCCGATCGCTTCGGCGACCTTGCCGAAGTCCGGATTGGTCAGGTTGGTATAGGCGTCGAGCAGACCCTCGACCTTTTGTTCCAGCTCGACAAAGCCGAGCGAACTGTTGTTGAAGACGACGACCTTGATCGCCAGGCCTTCCTGGATGGTGGTCAGCAGGTCGCCCATCAGCATGGACAGGCCGCCGTCGCCCGACATGGAGATCACCTGCCGGTCGGGAAAGGCCGCCTTGGCGCCCAGCGACTGCGGCATGGCATTGGCCATGGTGCCGTGGCTGAGGCTGATCAAGGTGCGGTTGGCGCCGGTCGTTTCGATATGGCGCAGGCACCAGACCATGGGCGAGCCACCATCGGCGGTGAAGATGGCGTCGCGGTCGGCGTGGCGCGAGATCAGCTCGGTCAGGTACTGCGGGTGGATGGCGCCGCTCTTGCCGACGGCGGCGCGCTTTTCAAGGCCGGCCTGGGCCTTTTCGAAGGCCTTTAAGCCTTCATCCAGGAACTTGCGGTCCTGACGCGCCTTGATCCGGGGCAGCAGGGCCTCGATCGTCGGGCCGATATCGCCGACGGCGCCGATCTCGACCGGATGGCGGCGGCCGAGATGGGCGCCGTCGATATCGATCTGGATGATGCGGGCATGGGTGGGATAGAATTGCTTCCAGGCGAAGTCGCAGCCCAGCAGCAACAGCGTGTCGCAGCTCATCAGGGCGTGATAGGCGGCCGGCGTGCCGAATATGCCGGTCATGCCGACGTCGTATGGGTTTTCATAGCCCAGGAAATCCTTGGCGCGCGAGGTGCGGGCCAGCGGCGCCAGAAGCCGGCCGGCCAGCTCGACCACCTTGTCGCGGCCGTGCTCGCAGCCCGACCCGCCATAGATGGCGACGCGCTTGCCGGCATTGAGGACCTCGGCGATGGCGTCGAGCTCGGCGTCGCTGGGCCGGACGACCGGGGACGTACGATGCACCGGATAGGCCGGTTGCTTGTCGATCTTGGCCTTGGAGACGTCGACCGGCACGATCAGCACGGCGACGCCTTTTTTCGTCAGGGCGGCCTGGGCGGCCATGGCGGTCAGGCGCGCCGCCTGGGCCGGCGTGCGGATCTCTTCGCAAAAGACGGTGCCGGCCTGGTAGACGCGCTTGAAATCGACCTCCTGCGGGAAGTCGAAGCCCTGTTCGTCGCGGACGATCTGGCTGGCGATCAGGACCAGCGGCGCCCGGTTGCGATGGCTTTCGTAGATGCCGTTGATGAAGTGCAGGCTGCCCGGCCCGCACGACCCGGCGCAGAGCGCCAACTGGTCGGACAGCAGGGCGTCGGCGCCGGCCGCCATGGCGCCGGCTTCCTCGTGGCGGACGTGGACCCAGCGCCCGCCTGAGCGCCGCCACGCGTCGGTGAAATAGTTGAGCGTATCGCCCGGCACGCCGTAGCAGCGCTCGGCGCCGGCGGCCTTCAAGGTTTCGACAATAAGGTCCGCTACCGTATACGCCATCTGACCGCCTCTTTTGCTGAGTGGATACGCCCCGGAGGCGAAACCTATCCCACCATTTCGCAGGGAAGGGAAGGCGTTGGCTACATTCAGAAAAACTTTCCACGGGTGAAAAACCGTGCTTTATCGCTACCCAAACAGGTGTTGGGAGACGAGGCGCCATGACTGCACGTAGGATGATCGCAGCCGTTCTGTTCGGCTTGTTGAGCCTGGCGGCGAGCGCCACGGCCACTCCGCTGAAGGTTGAAGGCGGCCGGGTCGAGGGAACTGTCAAGGACGGTATCCGCACTTGGCTGGGCATCCCCTACGCCGCGCCGCCGGTCGGCGATTTGCGCTGGCGCGCGCCCCAGGCGGTCGTGCCGTGGCAAGGTGTGCGTCAGGCGACATCCTTTTCGAAGGCTTGCCGGCAGACGGCGACCTGGATCACCTTCCCCGAAAGCGAGGACTGCCTCTATCTCAATGTCTGGGCGCCGCCGGCGCCCAAAGGCAAGACACTTCCGGTCATGGTGTGGATCCACGGCGGCGGCTATTACGGCGGCACGGCCCAGCAACCGCTCTATGACGGCGTACACATGGCGCGTCACGGCGTGATCGTGGTGACGATCAACTATCGTCTCGGTGTCTTCGGCTTCTTCTCGCATCCGGAACTGGCGGCGGAAGGCAAGGTCGACGGCAACCAGGGCGTCCTCGACCAGGTCGCGGCGCTGCGCTGGGTGAAGGCGAACATTGCCGCGTTTGGCGGGGATCCGCACCGCGTCACCATCTTCGGCGAGTCGGCCGGCTCGGCCTCGGTTTCCGTGCTCGAGACTTCGCCCCTGGCGAAGGGCCTGTTCCAGCGGGCCATCGCCGAGAGCGGCACCACGGCGATCGATCCCGGCGAAGCGGCGCGCCTCGACAAGTCGTCGGCCGAGATGAATGGCGTCGCCCTTGGCCAGGCCTTGAACGCCCCGCATCTGGCCGACCTGCGCAAGCTCGATACCGAAACCGTCATCGCCCAGCCGTGGGGTCCGCACCTGGTCGTCGACAACTATCTCATCCCGACCGATATGACGACGGCCTACAAGGCGGGAACGCCCAGCCGCGTGCCGCTGTTGCTGGGCTGGAACGCCGACGAGGGCAAGGATTTGGCGGGCGAGTCGCTCGCGCACGAAAACCTCACCGTGGCGCGCTATCCCGAGCTGGCGGCGCGCCTGATCGGTCATACGCCGTCCCAGGCCCTGCTCGACGCCTATCCGGTCAAGACCGATGCCGACGTCAAGCCCATGCTGTTCAAGGTGATGAACGATGCCTGGAGCTGGCACATGTTCACGTGGGCCAAGCTGCATGCGACCTCACACAGTGGTCCGGTCTATGCCTACGATTTTGTCCATATTCCCGCCGAGCCCAAGACGCCGTGCGGCTACGGCTGCGGCGCCGGCCATGGCGCCGAGATTCCTTATGTCTACGACCAGCTGGCGCAGGATCCGCGCACCTGGTCGGCCGACGACTACAAGGTGGCCGAGCGCATGGTTACCTACTGGACCAATTTCGCCAAGACCGGCAATCCCAACGGCAAAGGCCTGCCGCAATGGCAGGCCTTCGATGGCAGCGATGCGTCCGTGATCCGGCTGGGCAGCGACGCCGAGGTCAAGTCGGCGCCGCCGTTACCGGATTACAAGCTGATAGGGGGCTAGCTTTAGTTGGCTTTGGCCGGGCCCTGCCAGCCGCCGCCCAGGGCGCGGATCAGGTCGACCCCCGCCACCAGACGTTGCGTGTGGATGGTCAGGGCGGCACTTTGGGCCTGCAGCGCTGTCGTCTGGGCGGTGACCACATCGAGATAGCTGGCCGCGCCCTCGGTGTATTGAATCATCGACAGGCGGTCGGTCTCCGCGGCCGCCTTGGAAGCCTCGTCCTCGTGCTGCTGGGCGATGGCCAGTTGGTTGGACAGGGCCAGCTCGTCCTCGACATTCTGGAAGGCTACCAGCACGGTCTGGCGGTACTGCGCCGCCGCGGCTTCGAACGAAGCCCGGGCGTCCTTGAGGCCGGCAATGCGGGCGCCGCCGTCGAAGATCGGCAGGTTGAACGCGGCGGGGCCGATCGCCCAATAGGGACCGGTTGTGCCGACATATTCCTCGTTACCGCCGGTGAGGCCCAAGGTGACGTCCGGGAAGAAGGCGGCCTTGGCGACGCCGATCTGGGCATTGGCGGCATAGACCAGGCGCTCGGCGGCGGCGATGTCGGGCCGGCGCTGCAGCAGTTGCGACGGGGCGTCGACCGGGATGTGCGGCACGTCGACCTGGGTCGTCACGCTGGCCACACGGAAGGTCGAGGCCGACTCGCCGACCAGGACGGCCAGGGCGTGCTCGAGCAGGGCGCGGCTGGCGCGCGATTGTTGCAGCTGGGCCAGCGTCGTCTCGAGCTGGGCCTTGGCGCGGCCGACGTCGGCCGCGGCCGAAGCTCCGCCCTTGAAGCGGTCATTGGTCAGGTCGAACGCCTTTTGGTAGTCGTCGCTGGTCTGTTGCAACAGGGCGATCTGGGCGTCGGCGCCGCGCAGGTTGAAATAGGTCTCGGCCAGCAGGGTCTGCAGGCTCAGGCGCGTATTGGCGAGATCGGCGGCGCTGGCTTGCGCTTCGGCCTTGCCGGCGGCGACCAGGTTGCGCACGCGGCCCCACAGGTCGACTTCGTAGTCGGCGGCCAGGCCCAGGCTGTTATTATTGAGATGGCCGTTGCGCGGATCGTCCGTCCGGCTGGCGAAGCCCGTGGCGGACAGCGTTGGGAAAAGACCCGCCCGCGCCTGCCCGTAAAGCGCACTGGCCTCGTCATATTGCGCGACGGCGATCGCCAGCTGGGCATTGCTGGTTTCGACGCGTTGCTCCAGGGTGTCGAGCGCGGGATCGTTGAACACCGACCACCACGATCCGCGCGCCGCCGCGTCGGCGGGAGCGGCCGGCGTCCAGGCGCCGGTCTCGTGATAGGCGCCGTTGTTTTGCGGGTCACCCGCCGGCGGTGTGACAGGGACCGTATAGGTCGGCGCGAAGCTGCACGCGCCGAGCAAAACGACCGCACTCGAAGCCAGAAGCAGGCGCGTGCCCGCTACGGCGATTTTACGACTTGGCATGAGCGGCGGCTTCCTGCGGCTTGTGCACCGGACGAACCGTCTGGCCGGACGTGATGGCGTCGGACGGGCTGTCGACGATCCAGTCGCCCGGCGCGATGCCGGAGGCGATTTCCAGTTCGGTCCCGAAATCGCGGGCGATCTGGATCTTGTGAATGGAGACCTTGTTGTCCGGGCCGACCACGGCGACGGCCGTGCCTTCGCTGCGGAACATCAGTGCGCTGGACGGAATACGAATGTCCGTCTGCGCCGTCTGCGGCAGGTTCAGGCTGACCTGGGCGTAGCCGCCGGGCTTCAACAGGTTGTCCTTGTTGTCGACGACCAGCTGGATCAGCATGGCGCCCGACGTCGGGTCAACCGCGTTCGACGTGCGGGCGACGGTCGCGGTAAAGGTCTTGTTGGGCTGTTCCGGCACCGTGAAGGTCGCGGCCTGGCCGTCGGCCAGGAAGCCGACCTCGTTTTCCGGAACACTGACATAGATGCGCAGGCGCGTCGTGTCGGAGACGGTGAACAGGGGCGTCGGGCTGGTCCCGCCGGCCGAAATCAGCGCGCCGATATCGGTGGCGCGGCTGGTCACTGTGCCGTCAAAGGGGGCGACAATCTTGTCGAAGCCGGTCACGGCCTGCAATTGCGCGACGTTGGCGGCAGCCTGGTCGCGGGCGGCCTGCTTGGCGGCCAGGTCGCCGCGCTTGTCATCGGCGTCCTGCTGCGACACGGCGCCTTGGGCCAGGAGCTTTTCCCAGCGGTCGGCGGTCGTCTTCGACAGGGCAAGATTGGCCTGGGCGGTCGCCAGCGCCGCCTTGGCGGCGGCCAGTTGCTGGTCGGTGTCCGGCGCTTCGATGTCGGCGAGGACCTGGCCGGTCTTCACCTGGGCGCCGATGTCGACGTACCATTGCTTCAGATAGCCGTTGGTGCGGGCATAGACCGGCGCCTGGTTCCACGCCTGGACGCGGCCGGGCAGGGCCAATACACCCGCCTGCGACGGCTTGGGCTGGAACACCAGGGCCGTCGGCGTCGAGATCAGCGCGGTCTCGTGTTTGAGGTCGGCGCTTTGCGCCAGGCGAGCGGCGGTGCCGCCCACGACGATGGCGGCGGCGAGGGCGCCACCGACAAGCGCGGCCAGGCTCAGGCTCGTGCGGCTGGCGGTCGGCAACGGATTGTGCGGATGGGCTTGGTTATTCACCGGGAACTCCTTCGGGCAGGGCCGCGACGTGGCGGGCATGCGCCGTATTCTGCGGCGCCTTGGTCTTGGGCGCCTTTTTGTGGTGGGCGATGGCGAACATCACCGGGACGAAGATCAGCGAAGCGCAGGTGGCGAAGCTCAGGCCGCCGATGACGGCGCGGCCGAGCGGGGCGTTTTGTTCGCCACCGTCGCCGAGGCCCAAGGCCATCGGCGCCATGCCGATGATCATGGCCAGGGCCGTCATCAGGACCGGGCGCATGCGGGTCACGCCGGCTTCGAACGCGGCCAGAATGCTGTCCCCCGTATGCAGCAGGCGTTCGCGGGCGAAGCTGATGACCAGGATCGAGTTGGCTGTGGCCACGCCCATGCACATGATGGCGCCGGTCAGGGCCGGAACGCTGAGCGGCGTACCGGTCAGAAACAGGCTCCAGGCGATGCCGGCCAGGGCGGCGGGCAGGGCGGAGATGATGACCCCGGCGTCAACCCAGGACTGGAAGTTGACGACGATCAGCAGGTAGATCAGCACGATCGCGCCCAGCAGGCCGAAGCCCATCCCGGCAAATGCCGTGTTCATGGTCTCGTACTGGCCGCGCAAGGTCACCTTGACGCTTTCCGGACGTTGCTTGTCGAGGCGCTTCAACACCTTTTGGATGTCTTCGGACACCGCGCCGAGGTCGCGGCCTTGCGGGGTCGCATAGACTTCCAGCATGTTCTGGATGTTGTACTGCGACACGACGGCGGCGGAGTCGTCGCGGCCGAGCTTGCCGAGGCCGCCCAGGACCTGAGAGGGCCCGCCGCGGGTCGAGGTGACGGGAATCGACGACAGTTTGTCGAGGCTGTCGAGGTCGTATTCCGGCGTCTGGGTGACGACCGGATATTGCACGCCGTTGGCCGGGTTCAGCCAGAAGACCGGCGCCGTGGTGGTCGAACCGGCAACCGCGCCGGCGACCGAATTGGTGACGTCGCGTTCGTCGATGCCCAGGCCATTGGCGCGGGTACGGTCGACGTCGAAGGTCAGTTCCGGATAGGAGGCCGGCTGCTGGATGCGGGCATCGGCGACGCCGTCGATGGTCTTGACCCCGGCCAGGACCTTTTCGGCGAAGGCGCGGTTATCGGCGTCCTTGTTGCCGGCGACCTGGATATCGATCGGGGCGGGGGCGCCGAAGTTGAGGATTTGCGAGGTCACGTCCGAGGGCAGGAACGAGAAGGTCGCCATTGGGAACTCGCGCGGCAGGATTTCACGCAGCTTGCGGACATAGCCGGCCGTCGGCTTGTGGTCCTTCTTCAGGCCGATCAGCACGTCGCCGTCCTGGGGCCCGATGGTGCCGTCATTGTCGTAGATGGTGTTGATCGATGAAACCGGCAGGCCGATATTGTCGACGATCGTGTCCTTGTCGTCGCCCAGGACTTGTTGCGTCCTGGCCTCGATACGGGCGAACAGGGCAGACGTCTCCTCCAGGCGCGTGCCGGCCGGAGCGCGCACGTGCATGGTGATGGCGCCGGCGTCGACGTCGGGGAAGAAGTTGCGGCCGAGGAACGGCACCAGGATGAGGCTGCCCAAGGCGCAGCACAGGAAGACGACGACGAAGGGGCCGCGCGCCTTCAGCGCGCTACCCAGCACGTGGGAATAGCCGTCGCGGAACTTTTCAAAGCGGTTTTCAAAGCCGCGCTGGAAGCGGACGAACGGGTTCTTCGACTTGCTGGCATGGGTATGGTTGTCGCCGTGGACGTGTTCCTTCAGCCAGTACATGCCCAGAGTCGGCACCAGGGTCCGCGACAGGATGAACGAGGCGATCATGGCGAAGACGACCGACAGGGCCATCGGCACGAACAGGAAGCCCGACACGCCCGGCAGGAAGAACATCGGCACGAAGACGATACAGATACACATGGTCGACACGAAGGCCGGGGTCGCGATCTGAACGGCGCCGTCGAGGATGGCGGTCTTGACGTCCTTGCCGTGCTCGAGGTGCCAGTTGATGTTTTCGATGGTCACGGTGGCGTCGTCGACCAGGATGCCGACGGCGAGCGCCAGGCCCCCCAGTGTCATCGTATTCAACGTCTGGCCGAAGGCGGCCAGGGTCGCGATCGCCGACAGAACGGCCAGCGGGATCGAGATGGCGATGATCAGGGTCGAGCGCCACGAGCCGAGGAACAGCAAGACCATCAGCGAGGTCAGGCCGGCGGCGATGACGCCTTCGTGGACGACGCCTTCGACGGCCGCCTTGACGAAGGTCGACTGGTCGATCAGCGGCGAGATGGTCAGGTTCTTCGGCAGGGTCGGCTTCAACTCCGGCAGCATCTTGCGGACGCCGTCGACGATATCGATCGTCGAGGTGGCGCCGGACTTGAACACCGTCAGAAGCACCGACTTGTTGCCGTTGACGTGCACGACATTGGTCTGGGGCGCCGCGCCGTCATGGACGTGGGCGACATCGCCGACGGTGATCGTCGTACCGTTGACCGTCTTGATCGGCAGGGCATTGAGATCGGCCACGCTGCCCGGCGCGTTGTTGAGCTTCAGGTTATACTGGAACTCGCCGATCTTGACGAAGCCGGCCGGGTTGATCTGAGTCTGCGCGGCGACCGCGGCGGACACGTCGCCGGGCGACAGGCCGGTGGCGGCCAGGGCCTGCGGATCGATGTCCAGCATGATCTGGCGCGTCTTGCCGCCGAAAGGATAAGGGATGGCGGCGCCGGGCACGACAACCAGGCGGGTCCGGATGAAGTTCAGGCCAAGGTCGCTGAGCTGTTGTTCGGACAGGCCGTTGCCGCCAAGCGCCAGCTGCAGGATCGGCACGGTCGACGCCGAATAGTTGAGGATCAGCGGCGGGGTTTCGCCGGGGGGCATCGTCTTCAGAACGGTCTGCGACACGGCGGTGATCTGGGCGTTGGCCAGGCGGATATCGGCGCCGGGCTGGAAGTAGATCTTGATGACGCCGATGCCGGCGTAGGAGGTCGCTTCGATATGTTCGATGTCATTGACCGTCGTGGTCAGGACGCGTGAATAGGGCGTGACGATCCGCCCGGCCATCTCGGAGGGCGACAGGCCGGTATATTGGAAGGCCACGGCGACGACCGGCACCTGGATGCTGGGGAAGATATCGACCGGCATGCGTATCGCCGCCAGGGTCCCTACGATGAATATCAGCGCCGCCATGACGATGAAACTATAGGGACGCGACAGGGCTATGCGAACGAGGGCATTCATCGGCGGTATCCAGACAGGTAGGCACTCGCGCCGGAGCGGCGCGCAAACATGAGCCCGGCCTCATTTAGGTAATACGCACGGCTTATGCAAAACCGTTTGCCGCTTTTAGATAAATTTTTCGCGCCGCAGCACGCTGATCACAGGATTGTGACTGCGGATACCTTCTCGCAGTTGCGAACGGACGATTCAGGGCGCCTGCAGGGCGACCGTTGCCGGATGTTCCAGACCGTCGCATGTCGCCTCAAGCCACGCTTTGAAGGCGTCAAGGCCGCCTGGGTCCTCCGAGGGCGCCGAGGCAGCCAGGACATAATGTATCCGGGCAGGGTCGCGGAAGGTGACGAAGATCCCGTGGCTCCCTTCTGCGTACGGACGGGCGACATCGCCTGTCCGGAAGAACAGGGCCGCGCCTTGCTGGTCATAGGTGGCGATATAGCCCCAACCGCCCGGCGTCACTTGATGAAGCTTGGTCGCCGTATCGGACCGCACAAGACCGGCGCCAAACGGGCCGCCCTTGCCGCGAGCGGTGACGCTGACGAAGGTCAGGGACGAACCGACATCGATTGTGTAATGGGTCATCACGTCACCGCGCTGAACCGTGGCCTCCGCCGAGACCGGGCCATTGGCGCCGGTCGAGGCATCGAGGCTTGAGGGGGCGAGGGGTTCGAACTTGCCGTCGCGAACCTGTCCGAACGCACCGAGGGGTGTGAAGGCCGCCTGGTCGGTATCCTGCAGAACGGTATCGGGCGACGGCTTGGCCACGAAGGCAAGCGTGCCGTCACCGTCCAGCGCCGCGCGGTAGGCGACCTTGTCCGACTCCCAGCCGATGCCGTCGAAGGCGATCAGGTGATCCCCCGACACATGGCCGGCCGGCACCGGGTAGTCATGATGCAGGTGGAAGGTTCCACCCTTGTAAACCTTGTCGGCTGGATCGAGCGTGGCGCCGTCCTGGATATTGAGGATGGTTTGGACGCGCAGGGGCAGGGGGGCAGCCTGCGGCACGACCCGGATCGCCGTCCGTGCATGGGCCTTCAACGGCAGGACGAAACTGAGCGCGGCCGGTTGGCCGCCGCTGACCGGGTTCCATTGCGCCGCATAGACGCGGCCGTCCATGACCACGGACCAGCCGCCGGCCGCGGCGCTATCGTCGGCGCCGAGGATTTGGGCTGTTATCGCGAGGGGGGCAGACTGATCGTAAGACGATGGGTTTTTGACCACGAACACGGCCTTCAGCGGCTTGACCGGCGCCAGGTTAAGGTCGGCCACGGCCGAAGCCGCCATCAGGAAGCCGCCGACGCCATAGAATTGCGTATTGTCGTAGTCGACGGCGTCGGGACGGTCGCTGACCGGCTGGACATAGCCGACGCGGCCATCCGGATGAAGCGCCCGGTTCAGCGCCGCCCAGCCCCGGCGCACCACGGGTCCGTAGCCGGCGCGGTCGAGCAGGCCATGCTTTACGCCCCAAGCCATACCGTAGGTATAAAAAGCGGTACCGCTTTCCTCGGGCAGGGAGGTGGCCGGATCGCCCAGCAGCGACGGCGACCAGAAGCCGTCGGGCTTTTGCAGGGCTTTCAGCTTGACGGCCATGTCCTTGAAGACGGCTTCGATGCGAGGCCGGTCCGGATCGTTGGCCGGGATCAGGTCTAAAATGCGGGCGAGGCCGGCGAACACCCAGCCGTCGCCGCGGCTCCAGAACAGCTTGGCGCCATTGATGTCGCGGCGCTCGAAGAAGCGCGAGTCGCGATAGACGAGGTGTTCCTGCGGATCGTAGAGCTCGGCGAGCGTGGCGAACAGCTCATGCTTGGCATAGGCGGCATATTTGGTGTCGCCGGTGACGCGGCTCATCTCGAGCCAGACCTGCGGCCCCATGAACAGGGCGTCGGCCCAGCACCAGCGATCACGGCAGGTGTGGCCGTCGCCCTCGAAGACCAGGTCGTTCTTCGGCGGGTTGGCCAGAATGGCGTCCATGCGTGTACGCATGGCGGCGATGGCGGGATCGCCGGCGCCATGGCGGTAGTCCCAGAAATAGGCGGCGCCGATAGTCTGGTCGTCGGCGTCATAGGTGCGGCGGCCGAAGGCATAACCATTATCCTTGCCACGCTGTTGCAGGGACTCGCCCCACTCGGGGTTCGCGCTGCGGTCGGCCAGGGCGGTCAGGCCGACGAAGAAGGCGGCCTGTTCCCAGCCGTCGGCGGCCGGCATGGCCTTCATGCTGGGGCTAGGCTTGACGCCGGCGGCCAGGGCCCTGATCTGGTAGTCAGCGGCTTTTTCGGCGCGCGCCAGCACCTCGGCGCGGGCCCAAGGCACCGGGGCGTCGGCCGAAGGTACCGACGGGATGGTTTGGGCATGAGCGGTGGCGCTCGCCATGATCAGCGGGCAGGCGAGCAGGCTAAGCAGGGCCTTGCGCATCGGTTTCCTCTCCGGGCGGTTTCCCCGCCTCGATATAGGGTTAGACCAGGTCGTCGAGCGCGACAGGGTCCATATCGGTATAGTCGATGTTCTCGCCGCCCATCGCCCAGATGAAGGCGTACCGGGCCGTGCCCGCGCCCATGTGCAGCGACCAGGACGGGCAGATCACCGCCTCCTCGTTGCGCACGATGATGTGGCGGGTTTCCTGCGGCGTGCCCATGAAATGGAACAGGCGGTCCTGCGGCGTCATATCGAAGTAGAAATAGATTTCCGAACGCCGCTCGTGGCGGTGCGGCGGCATGGTGTTCCACACGCTGCCCGGCTGGAGCAGGGTCAGGCCCATCAGCAATTGGGCCGAATCGCAGACGCCGGGATGGATGAACTGGTAGATGTGGCGGTCATTGGCGGTGTCGCTGGTGCCGCGCAGCAGCGGTTCGTTGGCCAGGCGCGGCAGCAGGCGTGTTTCGAAGCCGCGGTGCGCCGGCGTGCTGGCCAGGTAGAAGCGCGACGGATCCGTGGAGGTTTGACTCTCGAAGGCGATATCGACCGCCCCCTGGGTGACGTAAAGCGCGTCATGACGGCCGAGGGCGTAGGCGCGGCCGTCGACGGTGATCCGGCCGGGGCCGCCGATATTGATAACGCCGAGCTCACGGCGTTCGAGGAACGGCTTGCCGGCGGCCGAGGGCGGTTGCGATTGCGCCGGTAGATGGACCGCCTCGGTCACCGGCACGACGCCGCCTATGACCATGCGCTCCTGGTGGACATAGGTAAGCTTGGCCTGTCCCGGCCGGAACAGGTCGTCGATCAGGAACAGGTCGCGCAGCCTTTGGTTGGCGGCGCCTGAGACCATGTCGGGATGGGTCGAGTGATAGGTCTTGTCGAACACACCAGACCTCAATGGGGCCAGGCGGTGGCGACAGCGGCGCGGGCGCAGGCATCGGCAACCTCGTGGGGGACGTCGGCGACGGCGAGGCCGCCTATGACCTTGCCGTCCCGGTGCAGCGGAATCGAGCCCGGATGGTCGTTGTAGAGATCCTTGTGCGCCGCCAGCTGCGCGGCGAAGGCGGTGTCCGTCCTGGCGCGCGGCTCCATGTCGGAGCCGGCCAGGTCGAAGGCGGCGGCCGCGGCGGCCTTCATCGGCGCGGCCACCGGCGGCTTGGGGGCCGTATCGGCGCGCAACACCACCTTAACCAGGCCCGCGCTATCGACCACGGCGGCCGATCCATCATAGCCCTTGGCGTGGCAGGCGGCGAGCGCCGCCTGGGCCAGGGTCAGCGACTGTTCCAACGTCGGGCCGGGCGCCACGGTCCATGTCGGGGTTTGGGCCGCGACATCGGGTGCGCCCGCCAGGGCGAATAGCATCAGAGTGAAGACCATGACCGTCCCTCCCGTGGGCACAGGTTTTACCTATTTATCAATGGGACTATCACAGCCCGACGGTCGTTTCAATATATTGAAATGCCGTGTCTATATGTGAGACGATCCGAGCTTAGCCCGTGTAGCCGAAATCGCGGCTGATCGCCAGGGCGGTGTCCTTGACGTATTCCCGAAGCGTCAGGATGCGGGCGTCGTCCATATAGTGCTGGAACGACGAGACGCTGATGGCGGCGATGATCCGACCCGACAGGTCGCGGATCGGCGCGGCGACGCAGCGGATGCGGTCCTCGTTTTCGTCGAGATCGAGGGCATAGCCGCCGGCGGCGTAGGTTTTCATCACCTCGAGCCAGGATATCAGGTCATAGCGATAGCGCGGCTCGTCACGCGCCTCGCGCTGGTAGACTTCCCGCAGGAGGTCTTCGTCGGCGTCGAGCAGCAAGGCCTTGCCCAGCCCGGTCGGTCGCAGGCCTTGACGCTCGCCGATGGTGCAGCGCACCTCGATGCGGCGGGTGCCGGGGATCTTGTCGATATAGTGGACCTCGTGGTGGTCGAGCACGCCGAGATTGACCGTGTCGCCGGTGTCGGCCGACAGCTTGAGCAGATAGGGGTGGGCGATGCGCGTCACCGTGATCTGTTGCGAGGCAGCAAAGCCGAGCTCGAGTAGCTTGGTGCCCAGCGAATAGCCGTCGCGCGGCGACAGGATCAGGTACTTCTGTTCGACCAGGGTGGTGGCCAGCCGGTGCACGGTCGACTTGTTCAGGCCCAGCGATTTCGACATCTTGGCCAGGCTGTTGTCGCCCTTGGCGACGCGGTCGAGCACGTCGAGCCCGCGCAGGAGGGTCAGGGCGCCGGCGACGCCGCGCGCCGGTTCCGTCTCGCTGTCCAGTTCGCCGATGAGGGTTATCTTGTTCATTCCGCGATACTCACACGCACCGTTCCATGGTTACACAGTATAATGACTATTCGTGGCCGGGCAAGCGCGGCCTGACCTCATTCGCATAGGGTTGGCCTGAATTCGGTAAATTGGCTTGGCCAATTATCTCAAGGCTGATACGGCGGCGTGGTCAGGGTGATGCGGGCGGTACTGTAGTCGCCGACGGCACGGGCCTTGGCGCCGAGCGCGGCGTCGTGATAGCCCCAGGAGGCGCGAACGAGCGCGTCGTAGAGATCCTGCTTGCTCATGTCGATCTCCTTCCAATGCCATTGGTCTTCGTGGCCGGCATATTGGGCGATGAAGTCGGTGTTCTTGCGCAAGGACTTGCCGTCCGGGCTTTGATAGGTCCACAGGTCGACGCCGACGCATTCGCCCAGCGTGGCGATGTCGTAGACCGCCTGCATGGTCCAGGTCGAATAGTGAAACGACCGCGTGCGGGCCAGTTCCTGCGGCAGCGAACCGTCGGCGGTGAATTGCGGCATCATGCGCTTTTCGGCAAAGGCCGAGATATCGGCGCGCGCCAGGTCGGTCTTGCCGGAGAACAGGGCATAGTCGGAGAACTGCAGGTCGAACCAGATGGCATGGTTGTTCCTGGCGTCGTGTTCGGTGTGGCCGGCGTCGGAGGTCTGCAGCCAGTCGGTGAGATCGCCGAACCATTGGCGCAGGCCGGCCGTGTCGGCGGCCGACAGGGCGCCTGACGGCTGCAACAGGCCGATGGCGTCGACGACCGGCAGCAGTTCGGCGGTGTCGATAATGCCGAACGAGCGCCCCGGCGTCTTGCCCGGTATGCCCTGGGCGAAGTTGAGATTGGGGTTCATCCGTGTCGCCGGATCGAGGAACCAGGCGCGCAGGATAAGGGCGGCGCGGTCGGCATAGGCCGGCTTGCCGGTGAAGTAATAGGCCAGGCCCAGGGCCTGGACGGCCGACGCCATGTCGCCCAGGCGGACCCGGTCATAGGCGCTGGTGGCGCGCTCGGGGTTTATCTCGCCGTCGCGATTGATATAGGGCAGGCCGTCGGCCTTCGACGGGTCGGGCCAGAAATAGGGGGCGATCGACATATAGTCGTGCTTGTCGCCCGACGGCGGCGTCTTGGCCTTGTCCATCACGCTCCACGGGCCGGACCTCATGGCCTTGTCGGCGTCCTTTATCAGCGCCGCATAGGCCGGCACGTCGCCGGGGGCCTTTGCGATGTGCGCCTTTTCGGCGGCCAAAGCCTCAGGACGCCAGAGAAGCGTCGTGCGCCCGCTGCAATCGGAGGCGTTGGCCGCCGGGGCAAGGCCGAGGAGGAGGGCGGCGGCGATAAGGACGGATGAACGCATAGGGGCGGCTCCAGTGCCGGGGGCAGGATGCGCCGGCAAAGCCGGACGCGAAAGAAAATTAAGGCGCTAAGGAGAAAAAAGGTGAAGCGGCGGAAGTCTGCCGCTCCACCCGTTGGGAGTACCAAGACGGTGGGCTGCAGGCGATAGCGCGTGCACCCCCGTGTTGATCAGTAATCCGCATACAGCTTGAGCATGACGTAGCGGTGCGAATCCCGTGCCGGCGCCGAGACGATCGCGTCGGATCGCGGCGAGGCCGCCGAGACCGTGTTGTAAGGATTGACCGAGCACTGGTTGCAGACGGTCGCCTTGTAGGTCGCATAGTACTGGTTGAAGACGTTGTTGACCGACAGCACCGCCTTCAACAGGCCATGCTGCACACCGCCGGATAGGTTCAGGATACCGAAGGATTTTTGATAGCTGCCGGGGTCCTGGTTGATGCTCATGAATTCTCCGGACTGCCAGCGCCAATTGGCATTGAGCAAGGCGCTATACCCGTCTGCCAGCGGAATGAGATCGGCGACATTGTTGGACATCGTGAACTTCGGCGTCGTCGCCATACGGGCCCCGGACAGGTTTTGCACGCTGGACACGCAGCCCTGGGCGGCGATCTGGTCCGGGAAGCAGGGCGCCGTCGTCCATTGCACGACGCGCGCCAGGTCCCAGGCGCCCTTGGAGGTGATCGACAGATTGGCCGTCGGCTGGGCGGCCAATTCGAATTCCAGGCCGCGGGTCCGCAGCTTCGGAATGCTGGTCAACTCGGACAGATCCGTCGCCGGATCGGTGTAGGCGAACTGGAAGTTCTGTACGCGCTCGTCAAACGCCGTCGCGTTCACGGTCAGCCGGCGTTCGAAGAAGGCGCTCTTGATGCCGATTTCATAGTTTTCGGTTTCTTCGGCCGGGACGGGCTGCTGCGACCAAAGAACGGCGTCGGTCGGCTGCCCCTTGAAGGGGCCGGCCGTTAGCGGCGCCAGGTTGACCGTCCCGGAACTGTAGTCGAAGGCGCGGCCCTTGAAGCCGTTCGACGCATCGGCGAACAGGTTGATGTTCGACGTGACCCTATATTCCAGCGCGACCTTGCCCAGCAGGACGTCCTGGCTCGAACAGCTTTTGCCCGTCAAGGCCGGCAGGCCCGGCGTGGTGGACGGTATGGTCTTGCTGCAGTTGCCGCCAAATTGGAGGTTGTTGGTGAGGTCGTCTTCGACGGCGCGTTGGGTTTCGCTGTGCAGGCGCAGGCCGGCCCGGATCGTCAACTTGCTGGTCAGGTCGTAGCTGTCTTCGGTGTAGAGCGCCGCGGTGTCGGTTGTGCCCTTGGCGTAATAGCTCTGCTGGTTGGTCGTGCTGGAATAGGGTTGGGTGTAGTTGGTCACCGTCGTCGGGGCGAAGGTTGTCTTGTTGTAGGTCGTGACGGACGAGAAACCCGTCGGAATGTACTGACCGAAGTCGGACATGGCGCCGCGTTCGAACAGGGTCGAGATCGTTTCGGAGCTCCAATAGGCCCCGACCACGTAATGGAAGCGGCCGCCGCCCGGCGACACCAACCGGAAGTCCTGCGAGGTCGTGTCGGTGTGGAAGTTGGTGTAGAAGCCGTAATCGCCTTCGCCGATCACTTCGACGGGCAGCTTGTTGACCAGTGTGCCGTTCAGCGTCGACCAGTTGAGGGCGGTCGGCGTCTGGTCGGACGTGTCGGCGAAGCGATAATGGTCATAGGTCGTCGTCGAGGTCAGCATCCCCCACGCGCCCAAATCGTGGGCGATCTTCAGCACGAAGCCGTGGTCGGTCTGCTTGTTGGTGGGATCATAATGGGCCGCGTAGTCGGTGTTCGTGCGGCTGGGCACGACGCCGCCCAGGTCCTCGGCGATCGGCAGGTTGAGGCTTTTGTTGCCGAAGGTCGTGACGCCATAAAACGTCGTGTAGGGCGCGACATTGCCGTTGATCGACTGGGCGCTGACCTTGGGAATAAGGGTCACTTCCCAATCGGCGTTCGGCGTCCAGACGATGTGGGCCCGCGCCGACTGCGACTTGTTGCCGTTATCCCAGCTGTTCAGGAGAAGATTGTGCACCGTGCCGCGGAAATCCTCCTGGGCGACGGCGAGGCTCATTTTCAGCGTGTCCGTGACCGGGCCGGACACCGACGCCTTGAAGGTTTCGTCATGGTCGTCGCTGACCCCCGTTTCCACATGGGCATGGAAGACGTTCGTCGGCGCCTGGGTCGTGATGTAGATGGCGCCGGCGTCGGCCGAGATGCCGAACAGCGTGCTTTGCGGACCGCGCAGCACTTCGATCTGCTGGACGTCCGGCAACTGGCCGAAGGCGGCCGCCGACCGGCCCGCGACCTGGTCGTCGGTGATCACCGCGACGCTCGATTCGGAACCCAGGCCATAGCTCAAGGTGCCGATGCCGCGCATCGTCGGGTTGGCGTTGGCCAGGTTGCTTTGGTTGGTAATCGTCAGGTCGGGCGCCACATTGGCCAGGTCATCGAAATTCGTCACATTGGCCCGGTCAAGGTCGCGGGGGCTTAGTGCCACGATCGACGCCGGCACGTTTGACAGCTTCTCGGGCCGCTTGGTCGAGGTAATGATGACTTCCTGGATACCGGTGTCAGGTTTGGCCGCCGGAGCGGCCGGCGCCTGTGCCTGCGCGCTTGCCGACGAGGCCGTCGCTGCGGCCAAGGCCAGCAGGCTGACCGTGGCGGCGGCGAAGTAGCGTGAGGGCGTGGAAAGTTTCGTCATATGTTTTTCCCTGCTGTTTATAGCGCGATCGGCTCAGTGGCCTGACCGCCGCGCATTTTTGGAGTCATGTCGGCTTAGATGAAATTGTGACGGGGGTCCACATAGTGATATGACAAATTCGGCGCCTTTCCGAAATTGGCCTGACATGTGTGGCGTCGCGGACACGATTTTCAACATATGTGTATCTATATGTGAAACCGTGAGGGTTTTCCGGTCCGTTGGCCTGCGGTAATGCATCGAATTATAGAATGGCTCGACCATTTTCCGGGACGTGGCTTATGGCGACCCAGCTGGTCTTTTCGGCAAAGGCTGCGAAAAATAGGGACGAAAGTCTTGATCTTGCCTGCGAACGCCGGGCCTTTGGGCGATCGGACATGGACGGCCTGCGGACAATTTCAGTTGACGTTCGGGAGTCTCAGAGGTAAGGCCAATTATATACCTACTCTTTGGAATGGCTTTTCATGTCTACGCTTTCCGCTCAACACCTGATGATTCAGACCATGCGCTGGTTCGGCCCCGCCGATCCGGTCAGCCTGTCCGATATTCGCCAGGCGGGTTGTGAGGGCGTGGTCACCGCGCTGCACCATATTGCCAATGGCGAGCTGTGGACGGTCGAGGATATCGAGACGCGCAAGCGCGAGATCGAGGCCCACGGCATGGTGTGGAGTGTCGTCGAAAGCCTGCCCGTCTCCGAAGCGATCAAGACCCAGGCGCCGGGCTTCGAGCGCCACATCGAGAACTATCGGCAGAGCCTGCGCAACCTGGCGCAATGCGGCATCACGGTCGTGACCTACAACTTCATGCCGCTGCTCGACTGGACGCGCACGGATCTTGCCTATGTGCTGCCCGACGGCGCGCGCGCCCTGCGTTTCGAAATGGCGGCGGTCGCGGCCTTCGACCTGTTCATGCTGAAGCGGCCGGGCGCCGAGGCCGACTATTCTCCGGATGTGATCGCCCGCGCGCGCCATCGCTTTGACACCATGGGCGAGGCCGAGCGCAAGACGCTGGAACGCACCATCATCGCCGGCCTGCCGGGCAGCGAGGAAAGCTTCACCGCCGCCGATTTCCTCAAGGCCATCGAAGGGTATGCTCATATCGACGCCAAGGTGCTGAAGGACCATCTGGTCCACTTCCTGTCGGAAGTTTGCCCCACCGCCGACGAGGCCGGCGTCAAGCTGGTCATCCATCCCGACGATCCGCCCTTCCCGATCTTCGGCCTGCCGCGCGTCGTCTCCACCGAGGCGGACCTGGCCTCCCTGTTCGAACGCGTGCCCAATGTCTCCAACGGCCTGTGCTTCTGTGCCGGTTCGTTCAGCATCCGCGCCGACAACGACTTGACCACGATGATCGCGCGCTTCGGCGACCGCATCTGGTTCACCCACCTGCGCAACACGCAGCGCGACGAAGCCGGCAATTTCTACGAGTCGGCGCATCTCGACGGCAGCTACGACATGTATGAGGTCGTCAAGGCGCTGCGCGGCGTCTCGCTGCGCTTCGCCAAGCGCATCGCCATGCGCCCGGACCACGGTCACCAGATGCTGGACGACCTGAAGAAGACGACCAATCCCGGCTATTCGGCAATCGGCCGCCTGCGTGGCCTGGCCGAACTGCGTGGCTTGGAAATGGGCATCGCTCGCTCAGCCTGAGTGCACTTCCAGGCAGCCGTCATAGTCGAAGAAAGCCTTGGCAACCGAGTCCCGGTCCTGGTGCCATGACATGTCGGTCAATCCCGATAGCAGGATATGGGCCGGCGCCGGATCCCCGCGCATGGGGGTGTGGTCGATAATCTCGTAGCTGGCATCGGTGGCGATATATTCCATGTCACCCAATCGCCCCGGGCCACCGTCCGGCGACGGTAGCTGAAAGTCGGCGCGCGTGACGTCCGTGGTCCGGGTAACGTTTTCCTTGTCGTTTGTGCCGCCCTGCCACGGCAGGAAGTAGATCGTGTGACCGGATGGCTCCACGTGCACGGCCATGGCGACGCCGGACGGCCAGTCCCGCGACTTTGCAATCGGTTGAAAAGACAGGGTTACGCCATACTGATGATGCAGGGTGTAGTGTGCATTTTCGACAGGGCACACCGACGCCACGGCCAAGGCCAGAGCGAGCGCAAACATGATGAGCCTCCAGGAATTCCCTCTGAGGTTGCGCCGATCCGGGAGAGAGTCAAGAGGTCGTCAGAAGTTTGTCGACGCCGTGCTTTCGATGCGTCTATCGGGCACATCCAGGCTGCCGAACGTGCGGAAACGGCCGACGCGATCGAGCGCGAAATGGGCCGCGCCCGGAGGCGTTTTCAGGAACGATCCGTCGAAGCCGTCGACATCCTGCAGCCAAAACGCCGGGCGGGCATCGGCAGCGCGCACGGCGATTTCGACGTGGCTCATCTCGATATTCTTCGCCTGGCGAATGAAGAAACCGGTCGCCGGCAAGGCGCCGAACATGCTGGGATCGGGATAGGCATCTTCCTTCGTGGGGACCTGCACCCGGGCGGCCGCCGCATCACCCCCGCCCAGCTGTTCGAGATAAAGATTGCTGATCTTGATATCCTCGACCGGATGGCCGGCAACGCCCGCTATGATCGACGGCAGGAGGCTGGCGCCCGACGAGGTGATATTGTCGATCAGCACGCGCTTGAGCGAACCGACGGGTACCCTGGCCGGGCCGCGCATGCGCCGCCCCAGCCGCAGGAACAGGGGCGCCGTGACAATGCCGCGCATGGCGATATTGGTGACGGTGATGTCTTCGAGGATGGCGCCGTCGACGCTTTCCAACGCCAGGCCCTGGCAGTCTTCGAAAACACAGTTGCTGATGGTGATGGCCTTGAAGCCGCCGTTCGATTCCGTGCCGCATTTGATGCGGCCGGTGCGCCAGGCTTGGCCCTCGGGATAGCGCTTGAAGGTGCCGTCGATGACGGAACCTACGATGTAGCATCCACTGACATAGCAGTCCGAGATGGTGACGTTCTCGGTCGTGCGGGCATAGCCCAGCGCGAACGACGATTTCGGGCAGATGCCGTCGTCAAACGGTGAATTGACGGTGCAGTTCGAGACGCGGACATTCTTGCAGCAGTCGATGTCGAAGCCGTCGCGGTCGGTGTCGACCATCAGGTTTTCGATGACCAGGTTGTCGACCCCGGTGGCCAGCAGGGCGAAATGGCCGCCCTTCAAGACCCTGAAATTGCGCAATTGCACATTGATGCAGTTTTTCAGGGCGATGGTCTTGTTGCCGACACCCGGCAACTCGGCCTTGGGCAGGTCGGTATCGTCGTCGTGGCCGCGGCTCAGGCCCTTGCCCCAGATCAGGCCGTCGCCGACAATGGCGATGTCGTGCAGGCCCTCGCCGTGGATCAGGCTGTTGCGCCAATGATTATGGCCGTAGTCCTGGAATGCCTCGATCTTCGGATCCTGTGTCTCGGCCATATCGTAGCCGTTTTGCGTGCCTTCCAGCGGCACCGAAGCCGCCAGGAGCACAGCACCGCGATCGAGATGCAAGGTGACATTGCTTTTCAGGTGGATCGTGTAGCTGGCATAGGTGCCTTGCGGGAACCATACCGTGCCGCCGCCCTTGGCCGCGGCTGCCGCGATCGCCTTGTCGATGGCCAGGCTGTCAATCGTGACGCCGTCGCCCTTGGCGCCAAAGTCACGAACGTTCAGCCAGCCGTCGGTCGGGGCGGCCATGGCGAGGCGTGGCAGCAGCAGCGAGGCGCCGGCCCCGGCCAGCAAAAAACGACGGTCAAAGCGCATGGTGTCCCTCTAAACTGTCTTCAGCGGATTATAGAGCCGATAGGTCTCGTCGGTGATGCTCATGAAAGGCTTCAGCGTCACGGTGCGGTCGGCTGTATGCACCACCCAGGTGTCCGGCGTCTGCGCCGTGGCGCCAAGCCAGTCCTCGCGCGCCAGGGGCGGGCCGGAATCATTGACGGGGAATAGCACCAGCGGCCCGGTCATCAGCGCCACCATCTCCGGATGGGCGGCGTTCAACGGCTCCAGCCGCAGGCCCATGTCGAAGACGAGCTCGACCGTGTCACCGGGGGTCCACACACGCGTCAGATCGGCGAAACGGCCGGGGGTGATCTCGGTCGGTACCGGTTGGCCGTTGACCGTAACCGCCGTCTTCGGCCCAGCCCAGGCCGGGATGCGCAGGCTGAGCGTAAAGCGCGCCGGCCGGTCGACGGCGATGGCGAGTTTGGTCGTGTCGGCCTTCGGATAGTCCGTCGTCTGGGTCAGGGTCACGGCGTGGCCGCCCAGTGTCGCCTGGACTTTCGAGGGAAGGTAAAGATTGACGTAGATCGCCTTGGCGTCGAACAGGTAGGCGCTGATGCCGTAGTCGGCGGTCAACTGGATGAAGGTGCCGGAGCAGCACGGCCACTTGTCGGGGTGATAGCCCTTTTTCGCGGTCTCATTGTAGTCGGAATAGTAGAAGGTCGTGCCGTCGGGAAGGGTCGGCTTGGCGCCCAATATGGTGTTGTAGAGCACGCGCTCCATGCTGTCGCCGTAATGGCTGTCACCGGTCGTGCGCAGGAGATAGCGGGTAATCTTGAAGTGGCCGTAGGCGCCGCACGGCGTCTCGAAGCTGTTGTGACCATCGCTCAGGCTGGCATAGAGCCGCTCGGTGTCGTTCGTACCGCTGAGCGTCTCCGCCGGCCCCCAGCCGCCGGTGGCGTAGGACTGGGCCTCGATGAAGGCGAAGCCGTTCCTGGCGGCGGTCAGATAACGCTCATCGCCCAGCACCAGGTAGCTTTGCATCGCCGAGCTCAGCCCGTTGACGTGGCTATAGGCGTGCTGTCCCGAGAACGGATTGACGCCTTCGGCCAGCGGGCTGAAATAGGTCTCGTCCTCGATATAGCGCAGGGCCATGGTCCGGTAGCGCTCGCCCATGCCACGCTGGTAGGCCAGGAACAGGTTTTCCGGCATGGTATAGCTTTCGTCCCAGGCCTGGGCCGTGCGCTTGTGCGGCCGCTCGCGCATCTCGATGCGATTGAGCGCGCGCTCGGGCAAGTAGGGCAGGGCGACGTCGGTAAGCTTGTCGAGCGCCGGCTTCGCCTCGGCGACGCCGGCATAATACCAGGCGTCCATCAGGCCGACGACCAGCTTGTCATAGGTGTAGGCCGGCAGGTTGTAGTCATCGAAGAATTTAGGCGAGATCGTCTTGATATATTCGTCGACCAGCAGGGTGACGCGCGCCTTGGTCGCCGGATCCCCGGTGATGGCGTAGTCGCGCGACAGGCCGGAAATATATTGCCCGAACGTATGGCCGGGAACGAAGCCGTGCATGGTGGGATGCTTGCTGCCCGGCTCGACGTCGAAATCGGAGGAACTGTCATACCATCCGCCCATGTCGGCGCCCGGCGCCGGCAGGCCGACGCGCAGGCGGAAGGGCTTCAGCAGCATGTCCGTATCGAGATTGACGTACAGGTCGTGCTGGTAGTCGAACTGGGTGCGCAGCGGCCCGTCCAGCAACTGGACGTCGCCGTGGCGGAACTGCGACAGCTTGGGCGTGATCGCCGGTTTCGGCAAGGCGGTGGCGGCAAAGGCGCCGGCGCCTGTGGCAAGGCCGCAGGTGCAGGCGGTGGATACCCCGAGAAAGCGGCGGCGGTTGAGCTGGGTCATGGCGTTTCCCGATTTTTCGCCGACCTTATCATATATATCATACAATAGAAGCGGTGATTGGCAGCGAGCTGTGGCCTCTTTTACCTATCCAGCTTCGCGCAGGCTGAAGCCGAAACAGGCCCCGCCCAAGGCGTCGGCGCGACCGGCCACCGGGACGAGGGAAAGCCCGCCGCCGTGGCCCTGGACGATCTGGCGCGCCAGGCTCAGACCCACGCCGGTGCCGGTTTCCTTGGTGGTGTAGAAGGGGAGGAAGACCTGGTCTTGCTTGTCCGCCGGGATGCCGCCGCCGGAATCCTCGACGGTAAACCTGATGGCGCCGTGGTCGCGGCCGATACGCAAGCGTACGCGGGGCGCCGGCCGTTCAAGAGCGGCTTGGGCGCCGTTGTTCATCAGGTTGCCGACGCATAGCCACATCTGGTCTTCGTCCATCACCGCCTGCAGGCTGGGGCTGACTTCGAGGTCCAGGGCCACGCCCTTTTCCCCCCACTGCGCGATGAAGGCTTCGCCGGTCGTCTCCACCCATTCGTCGATATCGACCGGGCGCAGCACCGGCGGCGGCAGGCGCGACAGGGCGCGGTAGGCATTGATGAAGTCGCTGAGGTTTTCGGTGCGCGCCACGACGCGCTCCAGCGCCTTGACCGCCAGGACGCGGCTTTCGGCCGTGTCGTCGCCCAACAGGTCGAGCGCGCTCTTGCTCATCGAGGCCACCGGCGTCAGGGCGTTCATCAGTTCGTGGTTCAGCACGCGCAGCAGGTCGCGCAGCGCGCTGGCCTCGGCGGCGCGCACATCGGAGGAGATATCGGTCAGGACGGCCAGGTGCGACAGCCGCTCGTCCTGGGCCATTTCCGCCAGGTGGACGGCGAAGGTCTGGCCTTTCCATTTGATCTGGCCGGCCAAGGCGGCCAGGCTGACGGGTGTCGCGTCATCATCGTTCATCAGTTGCCGTCGGCTGGTCAGGGGCAGGGCATAGGCGACGTCGAACAACGTGCGTGCGGCGCGGTTGACGGCGATCAACTGGCCGCCTTCCGTTTGCAGCAGCAAGGGGGATGGCGTCTGGTCGAGCAGGACCTGCAGGCGGCGGCGGCTGAGTTCGGCGGTAAAGATCGCGCCGGGCTGGGTGGCGCGCTTCAGCAGGTCGCGGCCCAAGCGAAAGGCCGTGGTCGTCAGGCCCAGACTGGCCAGGGCGATCCCCGTGAGCACGCAGACGACCGCGCTGGCATAGAGGCTGTGCGACAAGGCCAGCCACGCGCCGACGCCGGCGACGAAAACGCCGACCTGGGCCGAGAGCGCGATCAGGAGTCGCCTATAGTCCATGCTTTTCCATGCGCCGGTAAAGCGCCGCCCGGGTCAGGCCAAGATCCTTGGCGGCGCTTGAGATATTGAAGCGATGGCGTTCGAGCGCCGCGCGGATCAGCTCGCGCTCGGAGCGTTCGAGGTTGAGATCCTGCGGCGCCGGCGGCGGTGGGGGCACGCGCGGATTGTCCATGGCCGCACGGATCGTAACGAGGAAGCGCTCGTTATTCCATGGCTTGACGACGAAATCCTGGGCGCCTTCGCGCATCGCCTCGATAGCGATGGCCATGCCGGAATGGCCGGTAACGACCACCACAACGAGGTGCGGGGTGAGGGCCATGCGTTCGCGCAGGAAGGCGAGCCCGGCCTCGCCCGAGGTGTCGCCGCGGCGGAAATTCAGGTCGAGCAGCAGGACGTCGACCGGTTGGGCGTCCAGCACCAGGCGCGCGGCTTCCGGCGTCTGGGCCTTGACCAGGTCGAAGCCGTCGCGCGTCAGGACAAGCTCCGCCGCCGCCAGGATGTCGGCGTCGTCGTCGAGGAACAGGGCGGTCGGGCGTGGCGGAAGCATGGTTTCCGGGTCGGTCTCGGACATGTTCGGAATCGGACAGTTTGAGCGGCAAATCTGATCTAATTTCATCGCAAAATCGGCAAAAAGTCAAATGAAATGAATAATTTATGTCTATTGAAAAAGCCGTGTTAGCTTTATATCATGCCCGATAGCACCCCAACCGAACCCCCTGTCCGCCGCATGGACCGCATCGTCGCCAAGCCGTGGTGGAAAAAACGCCCGGCCCAGGTGGGCGCCGGCGTCATTGTGCTGGCGATCGCCGGCGGCATAGTCCTGATCCAATTGCCGCCGCCCGGTACCTTCGACATCAACGCTTCGTCGGTCGATACCGGCACCGTCGTGCGCGGCGCCTTCCAGGACTATGTGCCGTTGCGTGCCGAAGTGGTGCCGCTGGATACGGTCTATCTCACCGCCCAGTCGGCCGGGCGGATCGACCAGGTCATTGCCACCGACGGCGCCGAGGTCAAGCCCGGCCAGGTCCTGGCGCGCCTGTCCAATCCCGACCTGACGCTCGATGTATCGTCGCGCGAGGCCGATATCTCCGGCCGGCTGTCCGATACCAATACCCAGATGATGACCCTGCGCACCCAGCAGGCAACGCGCGAGCAGGAACTGGCCGACACCACCTATGCCTTGCATAAGGCGCAGGAGGACCTGGCCAAGCGCGAGCTCTTGCGCGCCCAGGGCATTCTCAACGATGCCAATGTCCAGCCGTTCGCCGACGAGGTCGAGTACCAGAAGGCGCGGCTGAAGGCGCTGCAGGCCAGCCAGACCCAGGACGGCGCCTTTTTCTCCGCCCAGCAGCGCCAGATCGCGGCCTCGGCCGGCGACCTGCGCCGCAGTCTCGGCGAAGTCCGCCAGGGGCTCGACGGATTGAATGTGACCGCATCGGCGGCCGGCCGGCTGACCGATTTCGAGCTCAAGCCCGGCCAGGCGGTGAAGCAGGGCGATCCGCTGGGCGAGGTCGATTCCGAAGGCACCTACAAGCTGCGCGCCCAGGTCGACGAATTCTACCTGGCGCGCCTGGCGGCCGGGCAAAAGGCCACGGCAAATGTCCATGGCCAGATCGTCAATGTCCACATCACCCGCGTCTTCCCGCAGGTCACCGACAGCCACGTCACCGTCGAGATGCAGTTCGACGGCACTATGCCCACTGATCTGAAGCGTGGCGAGGCGATCGATGCGCGCCTGTCGCTGGGTGACACCCAGACCGCGGTCATGGCCCCGTCCGGCAACTGGCTGACCGATGGCAATGGCGCCACGGTCTTCGTCCTCAACGCGGCAGGCGACCGTGCCGACCGCCGCGCCATCTCGCTTGGCCGGCGCAATCCCGAATATGCCGAAGTCCTCGCTGGCCTGAAGCCCGGTGACCGTATCGTCACCGGCGCCGCCCAGGACGTCACCAAGGCCCAACACCTTCATCTCACCGGAAAACAAGCGTCATGATCGAGCTTCTGAAAATCTCCCGCCTCTACCGCTCCGACGAGATCGAGACGACGGCGCTGCACAATATCTCGCTGACCATCAAGCGCGGCGAATTCGTCGCCATCATGGGGCCGTCGGGCTGCGGCAAGTCGACCCTTCTCAATATCCTGGGCACGATCGACCGGCCGACCGTGGGCGCCTACCTGTTTGAAAGCGAGGACCTGGCGCGGATGAGCGAGTCGAAGCTGGCCCAGCATCGCGCCAAGCACCTGGGCTTCATCTTCCAGAGCTTCAACCTGGTCGACGACCTGACCATCTATGAAAACATCGAACTGGGCCTGCTGTATCGCAAGGACCGCAAGGGGTCGCGCCGCAAGGCGATCGAAGACGCCATGGACCGGGTCGGCATCGCCCACCGGGCCCGCCACTTCCCCAACCAGCTGTCGGGCGGCCAGCAGCAGCGCGCCGCCATCGCCCGCGCCATCGTCGGGGCGCCGGACCTGATCCTGGCCGACGAACCGACCGGCAATCTCGACACCGAAAACGGCGCCCAGGTCATGGATATCCTGAAGGGGCTGAACCGCGCCGGCGCCACCATCATCATGGTCACCCACTCACAAAGCCATGCCGACCAGGCGACGCGCCAGATCGACATCCTGGACGGCCAGCTGGTCTCTTCCGTAGCGCAGGTGATGTGATGCTGGGCTCGACCTTTACCGCCTTCTATCGCTCGTTTACGCGTCATCCGCTCTATGCCCTGCTGAACTTGATCGGCCTGTCCTTCGGCATCGCGGTGTTCATCACGCTGGGTCTGTTCTTTCGTTTCGAGACGACTTACGAACATTGGCTGCCGCATAGCGACCGGCTCTATGCCGTTGAATTGCGCTGGTCGCTGAACGGCATTACCGGAGAGCCCCAGACCCATATATCGGGCGCGGCGATGGAGGACCTGAAGGCGGACTACCAGGTGCACGGGACGCGTATCCTGGACCGTTCAGCGACCGTGCATATGGGGTCGCAAGTCACGGCCGAGTCGGTTCAGCGCGTCGATCCTGAATTCTTTTTTGTCACCGGGCTCGGCCTTGCCGCCGGCGACACCGCAACGGCGCTGGACGCACCGGACAAGGTCGTGCTGACGCGCGCCATGGCCGACAAGTATTTTCCGGGCCAGGCGCCTCAGGCCATCATCGGCAAGGTCATGCGTCTGAGCGATGACGAAGACACGCACGATTACCGGATCAGCGGTGTGATGCAGACGCCGCCGGACAATACCGACCTGCCCCTGAAATTCGTTCGCCAACTGACGCCGGCCTATACGTCGACGAATATGGGCTTTCACAACTATGGCTCGCAACGTCTGATAACGCTGGTCTTGGCCGATCCGGCGGCGGCGGGGCACCTTGAGACCTTGCTGCCGGCCTTCCTCGACCGTCACGCGGCCAAGGACTTCAAGCCCACGCAGCCGAGTACCGTCCTGCATTTCAGCCTCTATCCGCTGCGCAACGTCCACCTGCAGAATTCCAAGACGCGCACCAATGTCTTTACGCTTGGCATCGTCGGTCTGCTGGCCTTCCTGATCGCCGCCATCAACTACGTCAACCTGGCGACGGCCCGCGCCGGCATGCGCGCCCGCGAAGTCGCCGTGCGCAAGACGCTGGGCGCCACCCAGGGCATGTTGCGCGCGCAATTCCTGGGCGAGGCGGCGTTGACCACTGTGGTTGCCACCCTGATCGGGCTCAGCCTGGTCGAGCTCAGCCTGCCGCTGATCAATGCCGCCGGCGGCCTTAACCTGAAACTCGACTATGCCGCCGAGGGCCTGCCGCTGGCCTTGGCCGGCGTGTTCATCCTGCTGGCCGGTCTTCTGGCCGGACTCTATCCGGCCTTCGTTCTGGCCGGGTTCAAACCGGCCCAGGTCCTGGCCTCGTCACGCACGCCGGCCGGCGGTCGCTGGGCCATCCGCACCCGCGAGGCCCTGGTCGTGGTGCAATTCGCCGTCGTCGTCGCCTTCTTCATCATGATCACCGGCTTTTTCGCCCAGCTTCAGCATATGAAGACCGCCGATCTCGGCTTCCGTCGCGAGGGCATCCTGGTGACGAACTCGACCTATGATCCGGCGCTGCACGACGGCCAGCGCGAGGCCATCTGGTCGGCTTTCCGCGCCACGCCGGGCGTGGTGGCGGTGACCGCGGGCTGGACGGGGCCGGGCAATGACGACGAAAGTGATGGCGGCGCGATTGTGCCGGATGGATATAATGGCCCCGTCAAGGCCATCCAGTGGGCCATGACCGGGCCGGGCTATTTCACCACCTACGGCGCGCGCCTGGCTGCCGGCCGCTGGCTCGACCCCGCGCGCGGCGACGACCAGTACGTCCATCGCGATGCGACGGGCCAAAAGTTGCCGGTTGTGCCGAACGAAGTCATCAACGTTATCATCAATCGCAAGGCGTTGACGTTCCTGGGCTATGGCTCGCCCGAGGCGGCGATCGGCAAGACGGCGGTTTTCGATGACACGCGTCACGTACGGATCGTCGGGGTTATCGAGGATATGCGCTTCCATTCGCCGAAGGATCCCTTGCCGCCGACCCTCTACCTGCTGGATCCCCGGCCGGTCGATATTGCCATCACCGGCGTGCGTTATGCTGGCGTGCCGGAAAACGTGATGCGCGACCGCCTGGCCGCCGCCTGGCGCAGTGTGGTGCCGGAGGTGCCGTTCAAGGTCGTCTCGGCAGCGGACAATCTCGACGAATATTACAAGCCCGATCGCAACCGTTCCAACCTGTTCAGCCTGGGCGCCCTGATCGCCGCGTTGATCGGCTGTATCGGGCTCTACGGCATGGCGGCCTTCAATACCTCGCGGCGGTCGCGCGAGATCGGCCTTCGCAAGGTGCTGGGCGCGTCGAGCGGGCAGGTGACGGGGCTGTTGATCGGCCAGTTCCTGCGCCCGGTCGTCCTGGCCAATATCATCGCCTGGCCTCTGGCTTGGCTCGCCTTGCAGCAATGGCTATCGCAGTTCGAAGATCCGATCGCCATCAGCCCACTCTATTTCGTGGCGGCGACGGTGGGGGCGATTCTGATTGCCCTGGTCACCGTCGGCGGCCTGGCCCTGATCAATGCCCGCGCCGAGCCGGGGAAGGCTCTCCGTCACGATTAGGATACAAGCCCAAAGAAAATCTCCAGTCTCACGTGTGTGTGACCGCAGACCTTCAACCTATAAACGCTTTATAAAGAAGTCATACAAAAAGCACTTGCTTTTTACCGCAGCGCAACATAAATTGGCTGTGTTCGGTGTCTTCCTGACGCCGAAGCCCTTCCTGGGCGTTTCCTCCCTGTAAACTTGCCGCGCCGTAGTGCGCGGCTTTTTTTTGCCGGAAGCAGCCAACTCGGACGATATCCGAGTATACCAGAGGACATTTGGACTCATATCTCCGAACGCCCTTGCGTTCGGCAAGGCCGACTGGCCGCCGCCGCTCATGCGGCGAGCCTGCGCGGCGCTTGAGCGCACCCCAAAGTGATAAAATTATCAGCCCGAATCATAAAACGAGTCGCGCCAAGGCCCGCCGATTGAAGCGCGGCGATTCTGATGATACCGGTATCATCTAGCGGCGGACTACGCCGGAATGGACGAACATGTCGCAGGGATGGGCCTTACGATGACTTTCTTTCGCCGGGAGCCGGGCTGAATGCGGGCATCCGATGAACGCGCCTTGTGGCTGTCGCGGCATGTGCTGAAGCACGAGCCGGCGCTGCGCGCCTGGCTGGGCGGCCGCCGTATCGCCGGCCTGGAGATCGACGATATCGTCCAGGAGACCTATGCCCGCCTGATCACGGTCGATCAGGTCGACGGTATCGGCAATATCAAGAACTACATGTTCCAGACCGCCTATTCCGTGTTGGTCAGCCATGTCCGCCGCTCCAAGATCGTGACCTTCGAAACGGTCACCGACCTCGAACAGCTGGGGGCGACACGCGAATCCTCGCCCGAGGACCAGGTCATCGACCGCGATGAGCTCAACCGCCTGGCCCGGGCGGTCGCGGACCTGCCGGGCAAGGTTCGCGATGTCTTCGTCTTGCGCCGGATCAAGGGCCTGTCGCAGCGCGACGTCGCCCGCGAGCTGGGCCTGTCGGAGAGCACGGTCGAAAAGCATATGAGCCGCGGCATTTATTTGCTTATGAATTTGATTTCAAATAGCGGAAACGACAATTCCCGCGCGTCTAGGGCGTGGGGAGCCAAGTTGCTTAAAGATCATGCCCGAAAAGACGCGAAACGAGACGGCCAAAGAGATTGATGCGGCGGCGGCCGAGTGGGCCGCCCGCCTCGATCGCGGCGTCTTGTCACCCGAAGACGAAGCCCGGCTTGACGCCTGGCTTGCCGCCGACGCGCGCCGCGTCGGCGCCTTTGCCAAGGCGCGGGCCGTGGCGCTTTATTCCGAACGCGCCCGGGCCCTGGGCCCGCAATTCGATCCGCGGGCTTTCAAGGCGACCGGGCCGCGCGCCAAGGGAAAGGGCGGGGCCAAGGGCACGGTGTTTTCGCCGGCGCGCCGGTGGATGTTGTGGGGCACGGCGGCGGCCGGAATCGGTGGCGCTGTCCTGGGCGGCTACGGCCTGGCGACGGCCGGCGAGACCTATGTGACGCGCCGGGGCGAGATGAAGGTCGTGCCCTTGGCCGACGGTTCGGTCGTCAACCTGAATACCGATTCGCGTATGCGGGTCCTGTATTCGGCGGCGCGGCGCGCCATCCATCTCGACCGCGGCGAAGCCCTGTTTGATGTCGCCAAGGATGCGTCGCGGCCCTTCGTCGTTTATGCCGGGGACACGCAGGTCAAGGCGGTGGGCACCAGCTTCTCGGTGCTGCGCCTGGCCGACACGCCGGTGCAGATCACCGTCCGCGAGGGTGTCGTCGAGATCGACCGGGGACATCTGGGCACTGCGCAGATAGCGCCGGTGCGGCTCTCGGCCAATATGCGCGCCATGGCGCCGATCGACAGCGGCCTGGCGGCGCCGGCGCCGATCCGCGCGGTCGCGGTGGCGCCGGTCGAGGTCGAGCGCTCGGTCGCCTGGCGCGAAGGCCGCATCGCCTTCGAGGGCGAGACCCTGGCGGAGGCGGTCAAGGATTTCCAGCGCTATAGCGACACGCGCATCGTCATCGACGATCCGTCGATCGCCCGGGAAGAGGTGACGGGCCTGTTCCAGGCCAATGACCCGGTCGGCTTTGCCCAGGCCGTGGCCACCGGCTTCGGCTGGCACGCCGAGGTCGGCGAGAACCAGGTGAGGCTAAGTCGCTAAAAGCTATTTGGCGGTGATGGTGAAGGTCAGGGTTTCGGCATAGGTGTAGCCGACCGACCCCGTCAGGTTCGGCGTGGCAGCGTAGGTGATCTGGACATTCTTCGTCAAATTGGCGGGGGCCACGACATTGGTCACGACCGCCGCGGCTACGCTCAATCCATTATAGGTGACCGTGAAGGGAACCGTCGCCGAGGACACGGAATCCTTGAGCAGGCCGGTAAAGGTGCCGGAATTGGTGCCGACGACACTGACCGAATAACCGGACGGATCATTGCAATTCTCGGTGACCGTGGCCACCAGGAGGTTGGTCGTGGCCTGGGAGACGTCGGCGATATTGCTGGCGCCACTCTGCGGCGTGACCGTGATGCCGCAATTGATCGGCACCTTGCCGGTAATGGTCACCGAGCCGGACGAGGCGGCCATGGCGGTCAGGGGAGACAGGGCGAACAGGGCGCCCAGTCCCAGGACAATCCACAAAACTCCACGCATGGTAATCAACTCATTTTTGGCGACAGCCCCACATCAACCCTGAGTTTAAAATTTCTTGGTAAACAATTAATGAAAACGATTGCATAACAAATCGCAAAGCCGGCTGACGCACGTGCGGCCGGAAAATATTGGCTGGGCCGGGGCGCTACTCCAGTCCGAACAGGCCGAGCGCGCCGCCGTCCTGATGGTAACGCGTGAAGGCGTCGAGCCTGGCCGGATCGAGAATCGGTTGGACGTGGGTGTCGTCGCCGATATTCAGGATGCGCTTGTCCGACGCCGTAAGCGCGGGCCATTGCGGCAGACCGGGGCCGTTCGGATTGCCTGAACGGATGAAGTTGAGCCAATAGGCCTGCACCTGGTCCGACAATGTGTGATCCTCTGCCGTAAACGGCCGATCGGGGGTGTCGAGGGTGCCGAAGACATAGGGCACTTCCGAGGAATGGAAGGCCTTGTACTTGGCGGCTTCAGGCCCCGGCTCGGGGTGGGTCCACAGATAGGCGTAGATGGGCGCGTGGCTTGTCGCCTCGCGATGCGCCGCCCATAGATACATCGACGCCAGGCCGCGATCGCGCGCCAGGTTCTCGCGGGCCAGGCTGGCCGAGGCGTCATCGGTCGCAGGATAGAGGGCGGTAATAGCTGGGGCGTCGCCGCCATAGCGATGCGCAATTGATTGGCGCAGCGCATCGGGCGTCACCGTTAGGGGCGTGCCGAAGGCATAGGCGCTGCTGCCTTCATTGGCGGTCATGCCGGTCAGCACGGGGACGTCGCTGCTATTACTGTCCGCGGCCGTAACCGCGTCGGGGAAGACCGCGCCGTCGACGGTCGGCCCGAAATTCATCCCGCCCGCCGCCTTTGCCGCGGCCAGGAGTTGATCCGGGGTGAGGGCACGCAGTTGGGCCAGGGTCGTCACACCGGCCGCCGCGGCGAACTTGGCGCCGGCCGCTTCTGCGGTGGCGTGGGGCGCGGCGTCCAGCCCCATGCCCGAACCGCTTTCGGCGATGGCGCGGACGAACAGGCCCTTGGCCATCGGCGAGTCGATCAGGAAATGCACCGAGGCCGCGCCCGCCGATTGCCCGGCGATGGTGACATTGTCGGGATCGCCGCCGAACGCCGCGATATTGGCGCGCACCCATTGCAATGCGGCGATCTGGTCCATCAGGCCGTAATTGCCTGAAGCGTGCTCGGCGTTTTCCTTGTCGAGATCGGCGTGGGCGAAGAAGCCGTAGATGCCGACGCGGTAGTTCATATTGACGACGACGATGCCCTTTTTCGCCAGGGCCGCGCCGTTATAGATCGGGACGGCGCCGGACCCCGAGCCGAAGCCGCCGCCATAGATCCACACCAGAACCGGCCGCTTTGTCGCGGACTTGGCTGGCGGCGACCAGATATTGAGATAGAGGCAGTCTTCCGACACTGGATCGGAGGTTTCGTATTCGTGCGACCAGGGGCCAAGGCCCTGGGGGGTGGCGACCTGCTGGCAAGAGGCGGCGAAGCGGTTGGCCGGGCGCACGCCGCTCCAGGCGGAGGCCGGCACGGGCGGCTTCCAGCGCAAGTCACCGACCGGCGGCGCGGCGAAGGGAATGCCCAGCCAGGCGCGGGCGTCGCGATCGACGATGCCGCTGACCTCGCCCTGGGCGACGTGCACAACATTTTGCGCCTGGGCCGAGGTGGCGAGCAAGGCCAGGGCCGTGAGACCGCCGAAAAGGCAGGAAGGTAGGCGTGCCATGCGTTTCGTCCCTTTAAGTTGTCGTTGTGGCGAAGCTATATCGGTCGTCTCTCGGCGTCCAGCTGCGAGCGCTCAGTCCCACATTTTGGCATGCGTGTCAAAAAGTGGCGAGGGTATGGCGGAAATTTTGCGGCCCGTACGTCTAGCCTGCAGAAAGCCCGCCGGAAAAAGCAGACAGGCAAAACAGGCGGGCGCAACAGGAGGGTTTAGAGGATGCACTTCACACGTAAATCCATGCTTTTCGCCGGCGCCGCCGTGGCCGGCCTGGTGCTGGCCACCGCCGCCAGCGCCCAGACGAAGAGTTTCAACCTGCCGGCCGAGCCGGCGGTCAAGGGTATTCCCGACTTCGCCGCCCAGGCGGGTATCCAGATCGTGGCGCCGGCCAGCAGCCTGAAGGGCTTGCAGACCCAGGCCGTCCAGGGCCAGGTCGACCTGCACGCCGCCTTGGCCCGGCTGATCGACGGTACGGGGCTTGAAGTCGCGTCCGATACGCCGACCCTGATCGTCCTGCGCATGAAGGCCCCCGCGGCGCAAAACGACCCCCAGCCCGGCGCCACCCAGGCGGCTGCCCCGGCGCCTGCAGGCGCGCCGGCAGCCGGTGACAGCACCACTGTCGTCGTGACCGGGTCGCGCCTGGCGTCGCGCGGTTTCAAGGCGCCGACGCCGGTGACGGTCATCGATTCGCAGGAAGTGAAGCTGTCGGGCACGCAGAACCTCGACGTCATGCTGACCGACACGCCGCAATTCACCGGCTCGCAGCTGAATAGCCCGACCGCCAACACCGTCCAGCCCGGCTCGCCGATCGGCACGGCGACGCTGAACCTGCGCGACTTCGGTCCGCAGCGCAACCTGGTCCTGGTCAATGGCCGCCGCTTCGCCATCACCGGTCCGGACTTTACGACCGACATCAACACCATCCCGGCCGCGCTGGTAAAGCGCGTCGAAGTGGTCACCGGCGGTTCGTCGGCGGTCTATGGCTCCGACGCCATCACCGGCGTCACCAACTTCATCATGAAGGACGACTTCCAGGGCATGGAATTCGACGGCCAGCGTACCTGGGACGAGCATACCGGGACGCCGACCTACAGCGCCGACCTGACCTTCGGCGGCAATTTCGACAATGGTCGCGGCAATATGGTCGCCTCGCTCGACTACCTCAACCGCGGCGGTTACGACCGCGCCCAGCGCGGCGGCTGGGCCGGTGAATCCCTGGCCGACGGCTGCGTGACCTCGTCGTCATGGAGTTCGACCCAGGCGGGCACGCCGCAGAGCGTGCCGTCGGGTGAAAGCTGTGCCCAGGCCGGCGGGCGGCCGGGCCTGGTCTTCAGCGGCTCATCGACCGTGCCCGACCTGCGCATCGGCAACCTGCCGACCGTCGGTTCGGCGGGTTCCAACCCGGCGCTGAACGCCGCCCTCATCAATGCCGGTCTCGGCAACATGACGACGCTGGGCGCCGTCTTCGACAATACCGGCAAGACGGTCAGCCCCTATGTGGCCAGCGACGCCTATGACCTGGGCCCTCTGTCCGACATCATCACGCCGGAAGTCCGCTGGATGGGCAATGTCTTCGCCCATTACGACGTCAACGAACACGCGACCGCCTACATGGAACTGCATTTCTCCGACAACAAGGCGGATGTGCAGATCGCGCCGACCTCGGCGTCGGGCAACTTCCTGGTCAATACCAACAACCCCTATCTCAGCCCGGCCATGCAGAACGTGCTGGTCCAGCTCGACGACAAGGAAACCGGCACGACCAGCGTCACCGAGGGCAGCCAGACCCTGACGACCAAGCCGGGCGACGGGCTGGCGGTGCTGAACCTGAACCGCCGCTTCAGCGACCTGGGCGGTCGCGTCGCCAGTTCCGACCACGAAGTCTTCCGCACGGCGTTGGGCGTGCGCGGCGACCTTGGCGATCCGGCGCCCGGTATCGTCGATAACCTCAAGTACGACGTCTATTACACCTTCGCCCAGACCAATGAGTCCGATATCCAGGGCGGTTCGATCTCGCTGTCGCGCTTCCAGAACGCCATCCTGTCGCAGAACGGCGCAGCCCCCGTCTGTAATCCGTTCGGCCAGAACATGACGGCGGCCTGCGCGTCGGCCATCAGCATCACGTCCAACTCCAGCATCAGCGCCCAGCAGCAGGTGGTGGCGGCAACCCTGACCGGCGAAAGCTTCAACCTGCCGGCTGGGCCGATCGCCTTCGACACCGGCCTTGAGTGGCGCTACGACCAGGCCTCCTATACGCCGGACGTCTTCCTGTCGTCGGGCGACGTCTCGGGCTGGAATGCCGCCAAGGCCACGAACGGTTCGGAATCGGTCAAGGAAGTCTATGGCGAAGTGCGCGTGCCGATCCTGGCCGACGTCATGTTCGCCAAGCGCCTCAGCCTGAACGGCGCCTTCCGCTATTCGGACTATAACCTGAAGGGCGTCGGCGGGGTGTGGACCTATTCGCTGGGCACCGAATGGGCGATCGACCACGACTGGGCGCTCCGCGCCCAGTACCAGCACGCCATCCGCGCGCCGAACGTCGGCGAACTGTACGGCGGCCAGGGCGTCAGCGGCCCGTCGGCGGTCGACCCTTGCTCGAGCAACCAGCCGGTCTCCCAGCAGACCGCCGCGGTCAAGGCGGTCTGTATCGCCACCGGCGTGCCGGCCAACCTGGTCTTCGACCCGTCGATCCAGTCGTCCGCCTTCCTCGACCAGGTCGTCGGCGGCAATCCCAACCTGTCACCGGAAACTTCGGAAACGACAACGATCGGCGCCGTCTGGACGCCGAGCTATGTCCCGAGCCTGGTCGTCAGCGTCGACTATTACCGCATCAGCCTGTCCAATGCGATCGCCCCGCTGGGCGGCGGGGGCCTGCAGAATGTGTTGAACCTCTGCTACGATACGCTGCAGAACGCCAGCAGCGTCTATTGTCAGGCCGTGCACCGCGACCCGACGACGGGCCAGATCGTCGCCCCGAACTACGTCACCACGACCAATGCCAATATCGGCGGCATGCTGACCTCGGGCTTCGACATCGAAGGCCATTATGGCTTCCATACCGACTGGGGCCTGATGGGGTCCAGCCGCTGGGACCTGTCGGAAGACTGGACCTACGTGCGTGAGTTCACCCTGACGCCGATCCAGGACCTGCCGAGCATCAAGGACTACTGCGTCGGCGCGTTCGGCGGCACCTGCGGCCAACCGATCCCGAAGTGGAAGGGCACCAGCCGCTTGACCTGGCTGACCGGTCCGCTGACCCTGTCGCTGCGCGCCCGCTATATCGGCAAGGTGACGACCGACGCCTACCTGGTGCCGTTGCGCCAGGGTGCGGCGGCGCCGGCGCTCAGCAGCCTGACCAATCCGGTGATCGGCGCCCAGACCTATATCGACTTCACGGCGTCCTACGACCTGACGCCGAAGGTCGTGCTGACGGCCGGCGTACGTAACCTGTTCGACAAGAACCCGCCGATCCTCGGCTCGACCCAGCTGCCCGCCGACAATACCATCCCGGCGACCTACGACGTCGAAGGCCGCGTGATCTTCGTCGGCACCAATGTGAAGTTCTGATTTTCAAGGTCTGGCCGGTTTTTTCCGGACGGAAGGCGGGCTTCGGTGGCCCGCCGCCAGGACCTCGACTCCCGCGGTTCCTGACGACACTTAAAGCCCGGCCGGTTCGACCGGCCGGGCTTCCTTTTCTCACCGAAACGGCGCCTATTAGCGAAAAACCAAACAGGAGAACGCCATGGATATGAACCGCCGTCTTGTCGCCGCCGGTTTGGGCGCCTTTGCTTTTGCGCCAAGCCTCGTCAAGGCCGCGCCCGCCTGTGGGATGCCGGATTGGGCTACGGCCCTGCGGCCCGATCTGGAGCGCATGGCCGCCGATTTGACGGCGCGCCTCAAGCCCTGGTCCGGCCCCGATCGCATCGCCACGCCGGAGCAGTTCGGCCATAAGCCGGGCGATGCGCTTTCCACCCAGGCCATCCAGGCGGCGGTCGATGCGGTGGCGGCGCAGGGGGGCGGCACGGTGCGTTTGGCGCAGGGCGACTATGTGTCGGGCACGATCGACCTGCGCGACCGCACGCGCCTGGAGATCGCCAAGGGCGCGCGGTTGCTGGGCTCGTTCGACCTGAAGGATTGGCCGGACCGGGTGGCCAAACGGCCGACGGTGATGGACAGCAATTCCGGCATGAACCAATCGCTGATCCATGCCGAGGGGGCGACCGATATCTCGATCTGCGGCGAGGGCACGATCGACGGCCGCGGCGACCATTTTCATGGCCCCGAGACGAATGGCCGCACGGACGGCCGGCCGTTCCTGATCCGCATCATCGACTGCAAGCGCGTGCATATACAGGGCATCACCCTGCTGGATTCGCCGTGCTGGATGCAGAACTACCTGAACTGCGAGGATCTGTTGATCGAAGGCATCCACGTCGACAGCCAGGCCAATTTCAATAATGACGGCTGCGATATCGACGGCTGCCGTGGCGTCATCGTGCGCAACGTCTTTATCAATTCAGAGGATGACGGCCTGTGCTTCAAGGGGGCCTCCGAGCGGCCGATGCAAGACGTGCTGGTTGAGAATTGTCGGTTCTATTCGACGTGTAATGCGCTGAAGTTCGGCACCGACAGCCAGGGTGATTTCCGCCGGGTGCTGGTCCGCCACGTCGAGGTCGGTGGCCCGGCGGATGACATGCGGGCGCGCAGCCGCCGCATGGCCCTGTCGGGCGTGGCCTTTGAAAGCGTCGATGGCAACACGGTCGAGGACATCGTGGTCAGCGATGTCCATATCGTTCGCGCCTCGTCGCCGCTGTTCCTGCGGCTGGGCGACCGCGGCCGGGTGCGGCCGGAACAGTCGCGGCCGGCGCCCGGCCATATCCGCCGGATCGTCTATGACCGTCTGACCGGCGCCGGCAACGGCGCGCGCGGATCGCTGTTTTCGGGCCTGCCCGGACATCTGATCGAGGATATCGTGCTGCGCGACGTCAATATTCCGGTCGCGGCGACGACCCTGATTGTGCCCGATGAAGCCTCAATCCCGGAAAAACCCGGTGACTATCCCGATCCGCAGATGTTTGGCGAAGCCGTTCCGGCCTATGGGCTTTGGGCGCGTCATCTTAAGAACCTGACCCTGGTCGATGTCAATTTTCCAATAAATGGGAATGATATGCGCCCGATGTTCAAGACCGGCTTCGATACATCGGGAGTTTGCGGTGCTTGACGCCCTGGTCCTCGCGGCGGCGGTCTACAGCAACCCCGTACTCTACGCCGACTATTCCGACCCGGACGTCATCCGCGCCGGCAAGGCCTATTACCTGGTGGCGTCAAGCTTTCATTTCTCGCCAGGCATTCCGGTGCTGAAGTCGCAAGACCTGGTGCACTGGAAAATCGTCGGCCATGTTTTGCCAAAGCTGACGTTTTCTCCCGATTACGACATGGTGCCACCCTTCACCCTGACCGATGCGGCATCCAAGCCCGTCGGGCCCGGGCTGAAATATGCCGAGGGGGTATGGGCGCCGGCGATCCGCTATCATTCCGGCCGCTTCTATGTCTTCTGGCCCACGCCCAAGGAAGGCATCTTCATGGCTTCGGCCAAGACGCCCGAGGGCCCATGGACGGCGCCGGTGCAAGTCATCGCCGGCCCCGGTTACGAGGATCCGTGCCCCTTCTGGGACGATGACGGCCAGGCCTACCTGGTCCACGGCAAGGTCGGCGCCGGGCCGCTGGTCCTGCACCGCATGAGCGTCGACGGTACGCACGTGCTGGATGAGGGCAAGATCATCGTCAATGATCCGACGAACCTGCCGACGCTGGAAGGCCCAAAGCTCTACAAGCGCAAGGGTGTCTACTACATCTTCGCACCGTTCGGCGGGGTGGGCGAGGGGGCTGAAGTCGTCCTGCGGTCCAAAAACATCTACGGCCCCTATGACTGGAAGATCGTGCTTTCGAAAGGCGATACGGCGGTCCAGGGGCCGCATCAAGGTGGTTATGTCGAGACGCCGTCGGGCCAGGGCTGGTTCCTGCATTTCAACCAGCAAGGCGCCTTCGGCCGGATCGATTATCTCGAGCCGGTGAGCTGGAAGGACGATTGGCCGGTCATGGGCGATGACGGTCATCCCGTAGCGACGCACGCCATGCCCGACACCGGCGTCGTAGGCCACGACCGGCTGCAGGACAGCGACGAATTCTCAAGCCCCGGGCTCGGCCTGCAATGGGAGTGGAACCACAATCCCGACGACGCGCAATGGAGCCTGACCGAACGGCCGGGTTACCTGCGGCTGCATGCCGGCCCGGCCGAGCATCTGGTGACGGCGCGCAACACGCTGACGCAAATCCTGCAGGGCCCGCACGCGGTCTTCACCACGCGCATCGACCTGTCGCATATGGTCGATGGCCAGCGTGCGGGGCTCACCCTGTTCGGCGTCAAGCCGGTGTGGATCGGCGCGGTGCGCGACCATCGCGAGACCCGCGTGACGTTTGCCTCGGCCGGGACCGAGACGCCCGGGCCTGTTGCCGGCAAAACCATCGTCCTGCGCGCCGAGGTCACCGCCGATCAGGTCGTGCGCTTTGCCTGGAGCAACGACGGCAAACATTTCACGCCATTAGGCGATGCGACGCCACTTGCCAAATTCTCGTGGTGGAAGGGTTCGCGGCCGGGACTGTTCACCTATAGCCAGGGCGAGACGGGCGGCTATGTCGACGTCGACTGGTTCCGCGTCCAGCATCTGGAGAGGTAGATGGATCGCCGTCAACTTCTTGCCGGCGCTGCCGCAGCCTTGGCGACACCCGCCTTGGCAACCGGCGTGGATGTGCCCGTATACACGACCCACAATACCGCCTGGCAGACCGCTTATGACAAGGCCATGAAGATCCTGGCCGCCAATGTCCAGGTCATGCCGCGCTACGACCAACCGGTTCTGATCGAGGGCTCGACCTACAAGGGCGTGTGGATGGAGTGCGGGCCGCACGAGGCCCTGGTCTATCGCAAGGTGCGGCCGGACGTTGCGCGGGCCGGGCACATGACCTTTTTCGCCCTGCAACGCCCCGACGGCCAGTTGCCGGCCAATAACAAGCTGACCGAGGCGGGCTACGGTCAGATCCAGATGGTGGTGCCGATCGCGGCCACCGCGTGGGAACTGGCGCGCGCGACCGGCGACCAAGCCCTGCTCGAAGCCGCCTATACGGCCTGCAGCCGCTGGGACGACTGGCTGGTCCGCTATCGCAATACCCGCGGCACCGGCCTGACCGAGGGCTTTTGCACCTACGACACCGGCCACGACAATTCCCCGCGCTGGGCCGGCATCCCGCCGCAGTGCCCGAACAAGGACGCCAAGACCTTTCCGCCGGGCTACGCCCTGCCGCGGCTATGCCCCGACCTGTCGGCGACGACCTATGGCGCGCGTCGCGCCCTGGCTGAAATGGCCACGGCCCTGGGCAAGACGTCCGAAGCCGATCGCTGGACCGAGCAGGCGCAGACGATCCGCAAACTGATCCTCGACAAACTTTACGTCGCCGAGGACGCCGCCTTCTACGATCTCGACGCAGATAATCAGCTTGTCCGCATACGAAGCGATATATTGAGCCGGGTGTGCGGCGAACACGTCGTCGACCAGACGGTGTTCGACGATCTGTGGACGCGCCAGTTGCATAATCCGAAAGCCTTTTGGACGCCCTATCCCCTGCCGTCGATCGCCATGGACGATCCGGCCTTTGTGCGGCCGATCCCGGTTAACTCCTGGGGCGGCGCGTCACAGGCCCTGACGGCGCTGCGCGCCGGGCGCTGGATGGACTATTACGGCCGCTCGGCGGAGTTCGCGCGGATGATAGACGCCTGGAGCCGCGCCCTGGTCGCCGATATGAGCTTTCGCCAGCAGATAGACCCGATGACCGGCCAGTTCACGGCCGAGGGGGCGCCCGACTATTCGCCGGCCGCGCTCGTCATGATGGACTATACGTGGCGGCTGGCCGGCATCACTGACGAGGCCGATACGCTGGCGTGGAATGTACGGCCGGACCACGCCGCCGCGGACAAGGCACGCTTCACGATGAAGACCGATGCCGGGTTAACGGCTGAAATGCATTATGATGGCAAGGGGGGCGACCTGCGCCTGGGAGGCAAACGCGTGGCGCGGGTCGAGGGAACGGCGCGCTTGATGACCGGCCAGGACGGCAAGCTCATCGGTCTTACGGGTATTTGCGAACAATCGCAGGACGTCGTGCTAAGAACAGAGGAGCGAGATTATCATTTCCATCTTGCAGGAAACGAACGGGTCGCGCTCTGAGCGCTTACACCGGTGGCGGATAGATGCCGTGCAGGACGATATCGAAATGGTCCTCGATCGCCGCGGCGCACGAGCAGGACGCCGCGCGCAGGGCGGGCAGGTCGCGGATGATCATGGTGCCACGCCTTGATTCGAGCATGCCTTCGGCGCGCATGGCGCCGATGACCCGGCTGATGAAGGTGCGGCCGACGCCCAACATGTCGGCGAGCTGTTCCTGGGTCAGGGGAAAGGCCGTTTCGCCGGTGCGCGCGTGCCCGCCGAGGATCAGCTTGGCGACGCGTTGGCGGATGGTGTGGGTCGCGTTGCAGGCCGCGGTCTGGAAGACCTGGGCCAGCAGGCAGTCGGAATAACGCGAGAACCAGTGACGCAGCGACAGCGATTCGACCTTGGCCTGCTCCAGGGCCGAGGTCTTGATGCGCAGGAAGGTGCCGGGCGCCCGCACGACTGCGTTGGAATAGGCGGGAATATGGCCATTGGAAACGATGCCGCCCAGCGCGCCTTCGCGGCCGATAAAGCCGACATCGACCGCATGGCCTTCGGCATTGCTCAGGCAAAACGCGGCCAGGGCTGCGCCACACGGAAACCAGGTGTCGACCACGTCTTCGCCGGCGTGGTGCAGGATGCCGCCGACCGGCATCTCGAACGCCAGCACATGTGGGGCTAGGCGCGCACGATCTTCGTCGAGCAGCACGGCCAGAAGGGCGTTCTGGCAGAGTTGTTCAGCGGTTGCGTTGGTCATGGCTGGTCTGAAAATCCTAAAATATCTCGATGAAAAACCGCCGCTTATGTGCATAAATGCACAGACGCCTTGCAGGGGAAATGTTACTCGTGAACGCAGGTGAGGACTTGGGCTGTTGCCTGTGTCTATTCCTCTGGGGTGTAAGGCCTCAATGTGGCGGCGATAATGTCATGTAAAATTGACGTTTTCGGCCCCGCAAGCGTGCATGAAAGGTTACGGTTCCAGCGTGTCAGCCAGTGGCGAAGCCCCGGCGGTTCCCGACGCCTTGCGCGTCCTGATCGTCGACGACAATGCGCCGGGTGCGCAGACGACCGGGTGGATGGTCGAGATGATGGATTTCGACTATCGCCTCGCCCATACGCCGCAGGACGGCATCGCGGCGGCGGTCGACTATCGGCCCGATATCGTGCTGCTCGACATCGGCCTGCCGGGCATGAACGGCTTCGAGCTTTGCACCCGCCTGCGGTCCCTTCCGGAACTGGCGGGCACCGTGTTTATCGCGCAGACCGGATGGGCGCAGGAAGAATACCGCCATCGCGCCGCCGAGGCCGGGTTTCACCATTTCCTGGCCAAGCCGGTGGCCTTCGAGACGCTGGAGACCCTGCTGAAAGGCATAGCCGACCGCATCCGGCCATAGAGCGCGGCGGCCATATGGTATAGAGCCGTGGGTGAAGGAGATTCTCCATGGACAGCGACCTGTTTGCCCGCATTCTCGACGCCCGCCCGGGCATGCCGCCGATGACGCCGCTCGACTACAGCCCGGGCTTGTCCGCCTGGCTGGGCTGCGAAATCTACCTGAAATGCGAGCATCTGCAGACCATTGGCTCGTTCAAGATTCGCGGCTCATCCAACAAGATCCGCCTGTTGACGTCCGAGCAAAAGGCGGCGGGCGTGACGACGGCCTCGACGGGCAATCATGGCAAGGGTGTGGGCTGGGCGGCGCGGCAGGCCGGTGTGGCGGCGACCGTCTATGTCGCCCGCGAGACGACCCAGGCCAAGATCGATGCCATTCAGGCTTTCGGCGCCGAGGTCGTGGTCGTCGACGGTCCGCCGATCGATGCGGAACTGGCCGCCCGGGCCGCGGCCACGGCGCAAGGCAGGACCTATATCTCGCCCTATAATGATCGCGACGTCATGGCGGGCCAGGGCACGATGGGCCTGGAACTGCTGGAGCAATTGCCCGACCTTGACGCGGTCTTTCTGTCGGTGGGCGGCGGCGGCCTGATCGGCGGATTGGGCACGGCGGTCAAGACGCGCCGGCCGCAGGCGAAGATCGTCGGTGTCTGGCCGGAAAACTCGGCGGCCATGCTGCGTTCGCTCGAAGCCGGCGAGATCGTCGAGGCAGATGAGCGTCCTACCCTGTCGACCAGCACGGCCGGCGCCGTCGAAGAGGGCGCGGTAACCTTCGACGTCTGCCGCCAGGTCATCGACACGACGATCGAGGTCAGTGAGACGGAAATCGCCGCCGCCATGGCCGCAATCGCCCGCCACGATCAATGGATGGTCGAGGGCGCGGCGGGCGTGCCCCTGGCCGGCCTGGTCAAGCAGGCCGATGCCTGGCGCGGGCAAAAGGTCGTCATTGTCCTGTGCGGCCGCAATATCGCACTGGAGACGTTTCTGGACGCGGTGTCTTAATCGCCGGTCACGAGGATCGGGTAGGTTTCGATCACACCGTACTTGGCGATCGCTGCCTGGACATCCGGACGCTTCAGGATATTGGCGTCGTGCGCCGCGATCATCTGGTCGAATGCCGTTGGATGGGGCGCCGGCAGATAGGTCTGGTCCCTGCCGAGTTCGCTGCCACGCAGGTCGGGGTCGTCGAGGCGGGCGATCAGCAAGGCCGCGGCGCCGTCTTCATCCCCGGTGCAGACCAGGGCGTCGGACAGCAGGCGCGGGGCGTCGTCCTGATGCGCGCGCAGCGTATCGAGCGACGTTTTCAGCTTTTCCTTGTCGCCCTGGACCGCGTAGGCGCAGGCCCGGACCTGTTCGGCGACCATCTTGCCGTAGATGCTGGCGCCTTCCATTTTGAGGTCGCTGAGTTCCTTCAGCGCGTCCTGAGGGCGGCCAAGCCGGTTGTAGAGATCGGCCAGGTTGATCTTCTGGCTTACCTGGTCGACGCCTTCCTTGAGCGCGACGTCGCGCGCCTTGATCTGCGCCGCCTCAACCTCGTCCCAACGGCCCATCAAGGCCAGGATGCGGGTGCGTGTATCGAGCAGCCACTTGCTCTCCTTGCCGAAATCCGGGGAGTCCGCTCCGGGCTCCAGATCGCCCAGAGCCAGAGCATTGTCGACCACCTGCATCGCCTCAGGTAGACGATTGGCGGCCGCCAGGGTCAGGGCCAGTTCCTGGGCGACGGGCAGCCCGCCGGAGGCCTGGCGCGAACGCAGGTACGCGATGTATCGATCTATCGTTTCCTGGAAATCCGCGAAGTTCGCGTTGTCGGCGACGTATTTGCGATAACGGTTGTCGGCGTGCAGGGAGATGAACGAGGCCGGCGTGATCAGGCCGGGCAGCAGATCACGCGCCTTGGCGTCCTCGCCGGCGTCGGCATAGAGTTTGAACAACGAGCGCCGAACGGTTTCACCGACCACGGGATAACCGCTGGGATCATAGTGGGCTTCGACAAGGGCCTCGAGCAGTTGCCGGCGATGGGCGTCACCGTCCTTGAGCTTGTGCAGGCGGCGCAGGACCTCGCTGATGAACTCCGCCGACAGGGTGTTGGCGCGATCAGGGGCGATGGTCACCGCCTTGGTCAGCGCGTCTCCCAGCAGATCGTCCCTGTTCAGGCGAAGGGCGACAAAGGCCATTTCGACCCAGTAATAGCGGTTGCGACCGTCCGGATTGATCGTGCCGGCTTCATTGAGGTGCTGAAGCGCCGCATCCGGCTCGTGGTCGACGTTTTCACACACGCCAAGCAGGGTCAGGAGCCTGGCCCGGGTCTGCGTCGAGGCGCCGGCGAAGCGCGGATCGTCCATGAGCGCCTTCAGATCGGCTTCGGCCCCCTTGTTGTCGTGATTGTCCCTCTTGGTCGCGGCGGCATCCACCGCGGCCTCGATCGTCCCCGTGGCGACCGGCGTATCGGCGGCACGCACCGTCGCCGGTGCGCCAAGTGTCAGAACGCCGGCGGTCGCCAACCAGACCCATTTGCGCATATCGTGTCCCCCCAAGGATCGCAAAGTCGATATGCGCAAATTAGGTCATGGCGATCAGCTTGTCCACGCCCCGCCGATGGCGCGGATCAGGCCGACACTCGACTGGTATTGCGCCGCGCGCACCCGCAAGGCCTGGCGGCGGATGGCCAGCAGGGAGCGCTGGGCATCGAGCACGTCGAGCTGCGACGAGGAGCCTTCGCGATAGCGCGATTGCGACATCGTATAGGCACGGGTGGCGGCGGCGACCGCTTCGTCCTCGGCGCCCTGCTGCTTGCGCAGGTAGTCGAGGTCGGTAAGCTGGTCCTCGACATCCTGGAAGGCGCCGAGCACGGTCTGGTGGTAGCCGGCAAAGGCCACGTCGAGCCCGCCCTTGGCGTAGTTGATCGAGGCATTGCGCGCCCCGCCGTCGAAGATCGCCTGCGACAGGACGGCCGCCAGGGTAAAGCTGTTGGACGCCGTATCGAACAGATGGCCAAGCTGCGTCGATTCATAGCCGCCCTGGGCCGTCAGGTTCAGTGTCGGGAACCAGGCGGCCTTGGCCACGCCGACGCGCTGGGCGGCGGACTGGATCTGGTCCTGGGCGGCGACGACGTCCGGGCGCCGTTGCAGGACTTGTGACGGGATGCCGGCGGGGATGACCGGCACGGCGGCGGCCCACGGTTCGGCGTTCCACGCCTGGGCCTGGACGTCGAAGCCGGTGGCTTCTTCGCCGATCAGGGTAGCCAGGGCGTGGGCCAGTTCGGCGCGCTGCTGGTCGAGCGCCAGGCCTTCGGCCTCGGTCGTCGCCACTTCGGTCTGCAGGCGGGCGACGTCGAGTTCGGCGACATCGCCTTCGCGGAAGCGGGTCTGGGTGACGCCGAGGCTCTGGCGATAGGTGTCGAGCGTATCGGCGACGATCGCCCGGTCTTCGTCCAGCGTGCGCAGGGCGAAATAGCTTTCGGCGAGGCGCGACTGGATCAGCAGGCGGGTGTCGGCGAACAGGGCGGCGTTCGAGCGGGCGTCATAATCGGCAGCCTTGGCGGCCTTGGCCAGTTGGCCGGACAGGTCGACCTCGTAGCTCAGATTGACGTCGAGCGAATGGTCGGTCAGCGCCTTGCCCGGCGGTTCGAGATAGGTCGAACGCTCGGGATTATAGGCGACGCCGATCTGCGGCCACAGGTTGGCATTGGCCGACTTCAACAGGGCACGAGCCTGTTCGTAATGGGCGGCGGCCAGCTTAAGGTCGCTGTTGCCGGCCATGGCGCGGGCCATCAGGTCATCGAGGACCGGGTCGCTGAAGACCAGCCACCATTGACCGGACGCCGGCAGGGGCGCCGTCGTGCCCGTCGCCTGCGGACCGGCAAAGGCGGCCGGGACGGGGGAGAGGGCGGCGGTCTGCAGCGGGGCGGAGGCGCAGCCGCTCAAAAGAGCAGCTGCGAGAGTGAGAGAAGCGAAGGCGCGCATTAGAGGGCCTCATGAGTAAGAACAGGCGCCGGCGTGTGGGACGGATCGGGATCGTCCTCGCCTTCCAGCGTCGAGGTGTGGGATTTCAGCGGCCGGTTGCCCGACAGGGCGCGCAGCAGCACGTAGAAGAAGGGCGTCATGAACAGGCCGATCAAGGTGGCGCCGATCATGCCGGCGAACACGGCGACCCCCATGGCCTGGCGCATTTCGCCACCGGCGCCGTGCGAGGTGACCAGAGGCACCACGCCCATGATGAAGGCAAACGACGTCATCAGGATGGGGCGCAGGCGCAGGCGTGAGGCCCGGATCGCCGCCTCCTTGGGACTGAGGCCGGTGAGCTCCAGTTCGCGGGCGAACTCGACGATCAGGATGGCGTTCTTCGCCGACAGGCCGACCAGGACGAACAGGCCGATCTGGGTGAAGATGTTGTTGTCGCCGTGGCTGAGGAAGACCCCGACCATGGCCGACAACAGGCCCATCGGCACGATCAGGATGATCGAGATCGGCAGGACGACGCTTTCATACTGGGCGGCCAGCACCAGGAAGACCAGCAGGATGACCAGCGGGAAGATGGTCGAGGACGAGTCGCCCGCCAGGATCTGCTGGTAGTTCAGGTCGGTCCACTCGAAGTCCATGCCTTGCGGCAGGGTCTCGTGGGCGACCTTTTCGATGGCGGCCTGGGCCTGGCCCGACGAATAGCCCGGCGCCGGGGCGCCGTTGATGTCGGCGGTCAGGAAGCCGTTATAGCGGCTGGCCGTGACGGGACCGAAGGACGGATTGACCGTCATCAGGGCCGACAGGGGCACCATCTGGCCGGTATTGGAGCGGACCTTCAGGTTGCCGATGTCTTCCGGACGGGCGCGGTAGGGCGCGTCGGCCTGGACCCGGACGCTGTAGGTGCGGCCGAAGCGGTTGAAGTCGTTGACATATTGCGAACCCAGATAGATCTGCATGGTCTGGAAGATATCGCTGACCGAGACGCCCAACTGGCGGGCGCGGGTGCGGTCGATATTGGCGAAGACCTGCGGGACATTGATCTGGTACGAGGTATAGACGCCGGCCAGTTCCTTGGTCTGGTTGGCCTTGAGGACCAGGGCCTTGACCGCCTTGTCGAGCTGGTCGTAGCCAAGCGAGCCGCGGTCCTCGACCTGAAGCTTGAAGCCGCCTGTCGTGCCCAGGCCCAGCAGGGGCGGGGCCGGGAAGGCGACGACATTGGCGCCTTCGATGGCGGCAAACTTGCCGTCGAGCGCGCCGGCGATGGCGCCCGCACTTTCCGCTGCACTCTTGCGTTCGGCGAACGGCTTCAGCGGCAGGAAGATGACCGCTTGGTTGGAGGCAATTGTAAAGCCGTTGATCGACATGCCGGGGAATTCGATGGCATGGGCGACGCCGGGTTGGGCCAGGGCGATCTTGGCGACTTGGCTGGCCACCGCTTCGGTGCGATCGAGCGTCGCGCCGTCGGGCAGTTGCACCATGCCGACCAGATAGGCCTTGTCCTGCGCCGGGACGAAGCCGCCCGGAACGATCTGGAACATCAGGTAGGCGGTGCCGGCCAGGGCGGCGTAGAGACCCAGCATCAGGGTCTTGCGGCCGACCAGGCCGCCGACGGTCTTGCCGTAGGCGTCCGAACCGCGCTTGAACACGGTGTTGAAGCCCTTGAAGAAGCCGCCCAGCGTAGCATCCATGACCTTGGTCAGGCCGTCCTTGGGTTGATTATGCCCCTTGAGCAGCAGGGCGGCCAGGGCGGGCGACAGGGTCAGCGAGTTGACCGCCGAGATCACCGTCGAGATGGCGATGGTCAGCGAGAACTGGCGGTAGAACTGGCCCGAAAGGCCGGTAATGAAGGCCAGCGGCACGAAGACGGCGATCAGCACCAGGGCGATGGCGATGATGGGGCCTGAGACTTCGCGCATCGCCTGGTAGGTGGCGGCGCGCGGGCTCTTGCCCATCTCGATATTGCGTTCGACGTTCTCGACCACGACGATGGCGTCGTCGACGACGATACCGATAGCCAGGACGAGACCGAACAGGGTCAGCGTATTGATGGTGAAACCGAAGACCTGCATCACCGCGAAGGTGCCGATGATCGATACCGGAACGGACAACAGCGGGATGATCGAGGCGCGCCAGGTCTGCAGGAACAGGATGACGACGATGACGACCAGGGCGATGGCTTCGAGCAGGGTGTGGATGACCGAGTCGATCGATTCCTGGACGTATTCGGTCGTGTCATAGGCGATGCGGTAGTCGACGCCTTCCGGCATGGACTTCTTAAGCTCGGTCATGGTGGCGCGAACGTCGTGGGCCAGCTGCAGCGAATTGGCGCCGGCGGTCTCGAAGATCGGGATACCGACCGCGGACTTGCCGTCGAGCAGCGAGCGCAGGGAATAGTCGGACGCGCCCATTTCGACGCGGGCGACGTCGCCCAGGCGGGTGACGGAGCCGTCGGCGCCGGTCTTGACGATGATGTCGCGGAAATCGTCCTCGGTCTTCAGGCGGCCTTCGGCATTGACCGACATCTGCAGCACGTTGGACGGCAGGCCGGGCGAGGCGCCGACGGAACCGGCGGCGGCCTGGACGTTTTCGGAGCGGATGGCGTTGGCGATGTCCGTCGCCGACAGGCCGCGTTCGGCGACCTTTTGCGGATCGAGCCAGATGCGCATGGCGTAGTCGCCGCCACCGAACATCTGGATGGGGCCGACGCCCTTGACCGCCTGCAGGCGGTCCTTGATGTGGATCAGGGCGTAGTTGCGCAGGTAATTGACGTCATAGCGGCCGTTGGGCGAGACGATGTGCACGACCATGGGCAGGGATGATTGGCTCTTTTCCGTGGTGACGCCCAAGGTGCGGACGTCCTCCGGCAGCCGGGCCTCGGCCTGGCTGACGCGGTTCTGCACCATCTGCTGGGCCAGGTCGGCATTGGTGCCGAGCTTGAAGGTGACGGTCAGGGTCATGGTGCCGTCGGTCGTCGCTTGCGACGACATGTAGAGCATGTTCTCGACGCCGTTGACCGACTCCTCGATGGGCGCGGCGACGGTTTCGGCGATGACGGCGGGTGAGGCGCCGGGATAGACGGCGCGGACGACGACCTGGGGCGGCACGACTTCCGGGTATTCGGAAATCGGCAGGATCTTCAGCGCCAGCAGGCCCATGACCAGGATGATCAGGCTGAGCACGCCGGCGAAGATCGGCCGGTCGATAAAGAATTTGGAGAGGTTCATAGGAGCCCCCTTCAATGGGGTTGAAATTCAGGTGCAAACGGCTCCCGACCCCGGCCAAGGGACCGTGGTTTATTTCGCGCAGATCGCCCCGATTTACCCTCTCCCCGAGCAACGGGGAGAGGACGAGAGCGGAACGAAGTGAACGCGATCGGGTGAGGGGCCAGATCGGTTACCGCATTGGCCCCTCACCCGACCATCTGCGCCCTTCGGGCTTGCTGGTCGTCCTCTCCCCGTTCTCACGGGGAGAGGATTGGAAGGGCGCTGCGACGTGTTAAGCGGCGGGTGCGGTCGCGGGCTTGTCCATGCGCACGAGCTGTTCGGCGACGGTCGAGCCCGGGCCGACGTGCTGGACGCCGTCGACCACGATCTTTTCGCCGGCCTTGAGGCCCGAGGTGACGATGCGTTCGCCGTCGGGGGCCTGGGCGCCCAGCGTCACTTCGCGGTAGCTGACCTTGTGGTCGTGGCCCACGACGTAGACGAAGCGCTTGTCCTGGTCGGTGCCGACCGCCAGTTCGGAGACCAGCAGGGCGGGCTTGGCTTCGGCCGCGCCCATATGGACGCGAACGAATTGACCGGGGATCAGCTGGCCGTCGACGTTGTCGAAGACGGCGCGGGCGCGCAGCGTGCCCGAGGTATTGTCGAACTGGTTGTCGATCAGTTGCAGGTGGCCCTGGATCGGCCCGCTGCTGCTGTCGGTTTCGAGCGTCACCGGCACGCGTTCCAGCTTGCCGTCGCCGCCGGCTGTCTTGAGGTCGGCGAGCGTGCGGTCGATGACCGCCTCATTGGCGTCGAAGGAGGCATAGATCGGGCTGATCGAGACCAGGGTGGTCAGGACCTGCGACGACGGGCCGGCGGCGACCAGGTTGCCGGCGGTCACCTCGATCTTGCCGACGCGGCCGGACACCGGGGCGCGGACTTCGGTGTAGGAGAGATTGAGGCTGGCCGTTTGAAGTTCGGCCTGGGCGGCGTCGACCCCGGCCTGGGCGGCCTTCAGGTCGTTGGTTTTGCTTTCCAGTTCCGATTGGGCGATGGCGTGATCGTCCCACAGACGCTGGGCGCGCGCCTGCTCGGAGGTGGCCAGCGTCAGGCGCGCCGCGGCGGCGGCCACATCGGCCTTGGCATGGGCGACATCGGCTTCGAACGGCGCTGGATCGATGCTGACCAGAAGGTCGCCGGCCTTGACCAGGGCGCCTTCACGGAAGTGGATGGCCTTGATGGCGCCGGCGACGCGTGGGCGGATTTCGACGCGGTCGACGGCTTCGAGGTGGCCCGAGAAGTCGTTCCAGGCGGCAATGTTCTGCTCGGCGACCACAGCGACCGAAACGGGCACCGCCTGGATAGCGGCGGCCTGGGACTTGGCTTGCGAGGTTATGGACAGGGTGGCGACGCCGGCGGTGCTGATCACGGCCAGAACGGCGACGGAAGCCAGAAGCGCCTTGCTATAGCGGCGCGTGACGGTTGAGAGCGTATGAATGTGCGACATGAGGACATGCCTTTTCTGGGGGAGGAAGCTTTTTAGGCGGGAAACAAGTTGAGGGCCCCGGGCTTGATACGCCCCGGATGCGACCTATTTATGTACTGACCCGCAAATTAATAGAGGGTGGCTGCCCTTTTGTAAACATATTTTTGTACCAACTTGCATAAAAATATGTTAGGCCAGCTGAAAGCCTTTTGAAGTCAAGCGCCGACGCGGCCCGCCGAAGGTGAGCTTCGGGGACTGGAACTTGACGTAAAAGGGGGGTACTCTGCGGACAAGATCCATTTAAATGGGCTTACCGCCAGAACGTGTCAGCAGGGGCCGGAACGAGGAGTAGAGTTTTCATGGAGTCCCTGGACGCCAAGCGTGAAGCCGGTTTTGACCCTATCTCCGAGGTAGGGAGCCCCGATGTGTATAGCGGGGAGGTCATGGATGCCGCGACCTGCGCCGCCGTGCGCAAACGCGGCCGGCCGCGCGCCTACGATCCCGAAGTGGTGCTGGAAAAAGCGCTCGAAGTCTTCTGGATGAAGGGTTTTGCCGCCACTTCGCTCGACGACCTGGTCGAGGCGACCGGCGTCAACCGCCCCAGCCTCTATGCCGGTTTCGGCGACAAGGAGGCCCTCTATCTGAAGGCCATGGGGCGCTATCATCGCCAGATCGCCGAACAATTGGACGAGGTCTTGACCTGTCAGGGCTGCACCGGCGGCCTGCGCGGCATAATCCAGCGCTATTTCGACGTCATGATCCGCGCCTATACCGGCGAGGCCGAGCATCCGCTGGGTTGCGCCTTCATGTGCACGGCCCTGACCGATGCGCCGCAGCACGAGTCGATCCTGGAAATGCTGCAAGGCACGATCGAGAATTTCGACCGCCGCTTCGAAAGCTTCTTCGCCACGGCCAAGGCCATGGGCTTCCTGAGCCCAGGCGCCGATCCCAAGCTGTTGACCCAGTTCATCAGCGGCCTGACCAGCAACCTGCTGGTGCGCGCCCGCGCCGGGGCCAGCCGCGCCGAGCTCGAAGTCATTGTCGGCTCGACGACGGCGTTTCTGTTTCCCTAAACCGGCAAGACTTCGATTGAGTCGATACGGTCGGGATAGAAGGCGATGTGATCCTTGATCTCGGCTACCGCTGCGTGCGGCGTGCGATAGGACCAGATGGCGTTGACCGAGCGGTCGCCACCGGCCGGCAGGCTGTAATAGCTGGCCTCGCCCTTGTACGGGCACCAGGTGGTGTGGTCGCTCGACGCCAGGAGCGCGGGATCGACATCGGCCAGCGGGATATATTGCACCGGCGGATAGGAGGCTTCCTGCAGCGTCAGGGCGTGGCGCGTATCGGTGACGGTTTGTCCGCCCAGCTTCACGACGACATGGCCCTGGGTCGGGGTAATGGTGATCGGATGGTCGGGGCCGGGGATTTTGGTTGTGCGTTCGGTCATGTGCGTCTCCTTGAGGGTACTGCATAGGTGGGCGCGAGGCGAGGGGGCAACAAGGGCCTAAGCAACGGTTCGCACCATTCTCTTCTCCCCGTTGTCCCAGATGGGGAGGAGAAGATTGGGTGGTCTTGAGCTTGCGCCTGACCGCTCAAGATGTTTCTGTGCAGGCATGCGCGCCCTCAATCGCCTTTTCCGGATATGGCTGATCCTGCTGGGGCTGATGCTGGTCGCGCATCCCGCGGTGGCTCAAGACGCTTGCCACGGCAAGACCGTCAAGTTCGCCGGGCTGAACTGGGAAAGCGGCGAGTTCCTGACCGCCCTGATGCGCCAGATCGTTGAACGCGGCTATGGTTGCAAGACCGACACCGTCCCCGGCAATACGGTGATCCTGGAACAAGCGCTTGGCAATGACGACATCCAGGTCATCGCCGAGGAATGGGTCAGCCGTAGCGACACTTGGAAAAAGGCCGCCGATGCCGGCAAGGTCAAGGCCATAGGCCATCCCTTCACCGGTGCCAGTGAAGGCTGGTACGTGCCCGACTATATGGTTTCGGGACCGGGGGCGACGACGCCCGAACTGCACGCCGTCTCGCAACTGGGTGAGGCCAAATACCTGAAGCTGTTCGCCGATCCGGAACAGCCGGCCAAGGGGCGCTTTCTCAACTGTCCGTCCGGCTGGACCTGCGAGGGCGTCAATACCGCCAAGCTGCACGCCTATGGCCTGGACGGACGCTATGTCGATTTCCGCCCGGGCACCGGTCCGGCCATGGACGCGGCGATCGCCTCGGCCTATGCGCAGAAGCAGCCGATCCTGTTCTACTACTGGTCGCCCAGCGCCATCGCCGGGAAGCTGAAGCTGAAGCGTCTCGACGAGCCGCCCTATAGCGACGCCTGCTGGACCGACCTGACAAGCAAGACCGGCCGCCATGCCCAGGGCTGTACGGCGCCGCTGGCCGATATTGCCTGGGGCGTGTCGGCGCCATTCAATTCCCAAAATCAAGAGATAAGCGCCGTGCTCGGCAAGGCGACGGTGCCGCTTGACTTGTTGAACGCCAATCTCGTCGCCATCGTCGATGGCCATGCCGCGCCGGACGTCCAGGCCCTGAACTTCCTGAAAACCCGACAGGATTTATGGCATGGCTGGGTGACGCCCGAGGCCGCGCGGCGCATCGAGTTGAGCCTCCAGGGCAATGCTGCAGCGTCGACCGCCAAGGTGAACTTTCCTTTCACCGTGTCGATCCGCGCACCGGTCAATCGCGCCATCGATACGCTCGTCGCCAAGCACGGCGGGGCATTTCGCGCCGTATCTGCCGTGTTGCTCAGCGTGATTGTGGCGCTTGACGCGGTGCTTGCCGTTATTCCCTGGTGGTTGATGATCATCGCCCTGATGGCCCTGGCTTGGTGGGGTACGCGCCGTGTCGTCTTGACGATCGCCGTCGGCGTCCTGATGTTCGTTCTCGGCATGCTGGGCCTTTGGGACTTGATGATCCAGACGCTGAGCTTGGTGCTTATTTCCTGTTTTATGGCAGCTTTGATCGGCCTGCCCTTGGGCGTAGCCGCAGCGCGGCGGAACCGGATCAAGGCCGTGCTGATGCCGGTGCTCGACACCATGCAGACCATGCCGAGTTTCGTCTATCTGATCCCCGCCCTGATGCTGTTCGGGCTCGGCAAGGTGCCGGCTGTGTTGGCGACCTTGATCTACTGTGTCCCACCGGTCATCCGCCTGACGACGCTCGGCCTTGAACAGGTCGATGCCGAAATCCGCGAGGCTGGCCTGGCCTTCGGGCTGGATCCCTGGGCCATGCTGTGGCGGGTCGAGCTGCCCCAGGCCCGGCCGCAGATCATGGCCGGCCTCAACCAGATGATCATGCTGGCCCTGTCTATGGTGGCCATCGCCTCGATGATCGGGGCGCGGGGCCTGGGCGAGCAGGTGCTGAACGGTATCCAGACGCTCGATGTCGGCCAGGGGCTGGAGGCCGGCCTTGGCATCGTCATCCTGGCCTTCGTGCTCGACCGTATCTCGCAGGGCTTCGGCCATGCGACGAGGAGGGGCTGATGGCTGAAATATCGCTCCGCAACATCACCAAGCTGTTCGGCGAAACGCGCGCCCTCAACGACATTTCGCTCGATATCCCGTCAGGCGGGGTCTTCGTTATCATGGGCCTGTCGGGCTCAGGCAAGTCGACCCTGATCCGCCACATCAATCGTCTGATCGAGCCGACCTCGGGCACCGTTAGCTTCGAAGGTCAGGATATCACCGCGCTCGATGCCAAGGCCTTGCGGGAATTCCGTCGTCGTTCGGTCAGCATGGTCTTCCAGGGCTTCGGCCTGATGCCGCACCTGACGATCCTCGACAATGTCGCCTTCGGTCTGGTGGCGCGCGGCGAGGCAAAGGACGAGGCGCACAAGACCGCCCGCGAGTGGATCCATCGCGTCGGCCTCGACGGCCGCGAGCAGGCCTGGCCCGATCAATTGTCCGGCGGCATGAAGCAGCGCGTCGGCCTGGCGCGGGCCTTGGCGGTCGGCACGGACACGCTGCTGATGGACGAGGCCTTCAGCGCGCTCGATCCCTTGATCCGCGCCGATATGCAGGACCTGTTGCTGGACCTGCGCCGTACCTCGAACAATACCGTCGTCTTCGTCACCCATGACCTCGCCGAGGCCGTAAAGATCGGCGATCGCATCGCCATCCTGCGCGACGGCCAGGTGGTGCAGACCGGCACGCCGGCCGACATTCTCGATCATCCGGCCGATGATTATGTCGCCCGCTTCGTCAGCGTCACGGGTCTTCGTAAAACTGTCTAAATTGCCGTGCTAAGCCGAACTAGCCATTCGTTACTGGCCATTTGTCTCGAGGTATCCCATGTCCGCGCCCAGCCGCCGTTCTCTGCTCAAGGCCGCCCCGCTTGCCGCCGCCTTGCATCCGGCCATCGCCCGGGCGCTCGATATCCCGGCAAAGCGCGTCACCGGCACGATCATGGATGTCCAGCACATCGTCATCCTGACCCAGGAAAACCGCGCCTTCGACCACTATTTCGGTACGCTTTCGGGTGTGCGCGGCTTCGGCGATCGCTTTCCGATCCCGCTGCCCGATACGGCGACGCGAAAGAACGCCACCGTCTGGGTCCAGCCCGATGCCCGCCCCGAAGTGACAACGCCGGTCCTGCCGTTTCACGCCGACACCCAGGCCAATTTCAAGCTGATGCGCCTGGAAGGCACGCCGCATACCTTCGCCGACGCCCAGGCGGCGTGGGACGACGGCCGCATGGATGCCTGGCCGCCGGCCAAGCACAACCACGCCATGGCCCATTTCACGCGCGCCGACCTGCCGTTTCAGTTCGCCCTGGCCGAAGCCTTTACGCTATGCGACGCCTATCACTGCGCCTTGCACGCCGGCACCGATCCGAACCGCCTGTTCATCTGGACCGGCACCAACGACCCGGCGGGCACCGGCCACGGCCCGGTGATCTACAATGCCTATGACGAGCTGACCTCGGACGAGCACGGCCACGGCGGCTACGAGTGGATCACCTATCCCGAGCGCCTGCAGGCGGCCGGCATCGACTGGCAGATCTACCAGAACATGGCCAACAACTTCGACGACAACCCGTTGGTCGGCTTCAAGCTCTACCGCAAGGCGGACAAGGCGACGGACGGTCCCCTGGTCGATGTCGCCCGCCGCAGCCTGCGCACCCGCGACCTCGACAAGCTCAAGGAAGATGTGTTGGCCGACAAGCTGCCCCAGGTCTCCTGGGTCGTGGCGCCGGACATCTATTCCGAGCACCCCGGGCCTTCCAGCCCGGCCGAGGGCGCCGACTATACCGCCCGCGTGCTCGATGCGCTGACCGCCAATCCCGAGGTCTGGGCCAAGACCGTGCTGATCATCAATTTCGACGAGAATGACGGCCTGTTCGACCACGTGCCGCCGCCGTCGGTGCCGTCGCGTCGCAAGGACGGCAGCTTTCACGGCGTCTCGCAGATCGACACGACCGGCGAATATTACGACGTCGGCAAGGACGAGCCGCTGCGTTATCGTGCCTATGGCCTGGGGCCGCGCGTGCCGCTCTATGCCGTGTCGCCATGGAGCAAGGGCGGTTTCGTGTCGAGCGAAGTCTTCGACCATACCAGCGTCATTCGCTTCATCGAGACGCGCTTCGGCGTCAAGGAGCCGAATATCACCGCGTGGCGCCGCGCCGTCTGCGGTGACCTGACCTCATGCTTCGATTTCGCCAAGCCGGATGCCACCGCCTTCGTGGCCGGCCTGCCGCCGACCAAAGCGACCTCCGATCGTGCCCTTGCCCTTCCCGGCCGCTCGACGCCCGACCTGCCGGCGCCGACGGCCCCCGTGCAGGATGAAGGCCAGCGTGGCCGCCGGCCGACACCCTATGTGCTGGAAGCGAGCTTAGCGGGCGACACGCTGACCATCGTCAACGACAGCCGCGGCCGCGCGGCGGTGTTCCACGTCTATGATCGCCGCGACCTGGCCGCCGGCCCGGCGCGCTACACGGTCGCCGCCGGATCGTCGGCCGCGGCGCACATCGACGGCGCCGAGCCCGACCTGTTCATCCTGGGCCCCAACGGCTTTCACCGGCATTTTATGGGCAAGGCGCGGGTCACGGCTTCGATGTCGATGGACGGTTTGAAACTGCACAATCCGGGTATGGCACCGGTCACCGTCAAGGTCAGCGACGAAGCCTATGGCCGCGCGCCGCACAGCGTGACCGTGGCGGCCGGCGCCACCGAAGTGCTACCCATTCACCTGGCCGACAGCTATAACTGGTACGACTTAGCGGTCAGCACGGACGGCATGCATACCCGCCTGGCCGGCCATATCGAGGACGGTCGCGCCTCGATGTCCGATCCGGTGGCGCATGGCGCGGCAAGGCTGGAGCAGACGCCGCGGATGGCCTGAGCCGCGCCCGTTTTTAGTCGATCGCGCGTCGCTTGAAATCCTCCATGGCAGTGATATCAAGAGGCATGGGGCTCTGGGATATCATCGCCGGAAGGCGACAAAAGGCCGAGGCCAGACCGACGGTCTACAGGCAATATACGAAGGCGTTCGATCGAGAAATCGACGCCAAAGATCTCGATTCCGTACTGGGTCGGCAGTCTGACGTCGGCGAGGCGGCTCTGGCCGAGGCCTGGGAGCAGTACCAACAAGGTCTTGCCGGTTGGAGAGCACGAACCCAAATCGTAGCACTCAATCATGCCGCCGATATCCAATCCGAACTTTCCTCAGCTTTTTTAAGCGAGTGCTGCGTCAGCTTTCTTCTGGATCAGTCGGGGTCCATGCGCGGCCAAAATATGCTAATGGCCCTCGCCGCCGTGGACTGTGCACAGGATTTTGTTGTCGGCCTGGGCTGCAAGACTGAAATACTCGGCTTCACGACCTCTTCTTGGAAAGGGGGTAAGTCGCGGGAAAAATGGAAGGGGCGGGGCCGTATCGCACTTCCCGGCCGTTTGTGCGACCTTTTGCATATCGTGTACGTATCCACCAACACCGCCGTAAGCGGCACAGGCGCCTGGGCATTGCGTCCCATGCTCAGGCCGGATCTGCCAAAAGAAAATGTCGACGGCGAGGCCGTGGAGTGGGCTGCTGCGCGCTTAAGGCTGTTGGGGTTGAGGCAGAAATTCCTCATCGTCATCTCCGACGGCGCGCCGGTTGACGATTCCACCTTGCAGGAAAACGGGACCCATTATCTGTCCGATCATCTTCGATCCGTGATCGCGACAATAGAGGCTGGCAGGGATATTAGATTGTCGGCCGTTGGCATAGGCCACGACGTAACGCCCTATTACGGTATGGGGCCCATTGTGCAAACACCCAACGATTTGGGCGAGACGCTCATAGGCATGATCAAGGATCAGTTGATTGCAGCGCACAGCGCTGTTTCGATGCCGCGTGCGTAACTTACCACAGCTTTGCGTACGAAAAGTATGGTTCGGGGCAGCTTGCGCCGCCCCGAAAGACCTGACCTACTTCTTTTCGGGCGCGTCGGTGCCCGCGCCACCGCCCAGTGCCGCGTACAGCGTCACCAGGTTGGTGTCACGCAGCAGCTGCACCGAAATCGCCGTCTGTTGCGCGCTGTAGTCGGTGCGTTCGGCATCGAGCTGGTCGATATAGCTGTCGATGCCGCGCTGGTAGCGGGCCAGTTCCAGCCTGAGATTATCGTGGGCCTCGGCGGCCGCCTTGCGGTTGGCGTCGAGGCGATCCTCGATCGTCGCGCGCACGGCCAGCGCGTCGGCGACGTCACGGAAGGCCGACTGGACGGCCTTGTCGTATTGGGCGACGGCGATATCGCGCGAGGTCTTGGCGCTCTTCAGGTTGGCCACATTGTAGCCGCCGGCGAAGATCGGCAGGGACGCGGACGGCGTAAAGCTCCAAGCGCCGGTATGGGCGTCGAACAGGTGGTTGAGGCTCAGGCTTTCATTGCCCGTATCGGCGGTCAGCGCGATGGTCGGGAAGAAGGCGGCGCGCGCCGCGCCGATATCGCCATTGGCCGCCTTGATGGCGTGCTCGGCCGCCAGTACGTCGGGACGATGCGCCAGGACTTGCGACGGCAGGCCCGCGGGCAGGGTGGTCATGATCGAGTCGTCACCCGGCAGGCCTCCGGGCAGGTCGGCGTCGGGAACCGCCGCGCCGACGAGCAGGACCAGGGCGTCCTTGTCCTCGTTCACCTGGGCCTGGTACTGGGCGACGTCGGCCCGGGCCTGCTCGGCCAGGATCTCGTCATTGTGCAGGTCGGTCTGCGAGGCTTCGCCCAGCGCGAAGGTGCGTTGGGTCAGGCCCAGCGTATCCTGGCGTGACTTCAGCGTGCTTTGCGCCAGCTTGAGCAGGTCCTGGTCTGCGCCCAGCGTCAGCCAGGCCGACGCGGTTTCCGAGATCAGCGATACCTGCGCGGCGCGCTTGGTTTCGGCGTCTTGCAGATAGGTCTCGAACGCGGCCTTGGTTTCCGACTGGATCTTGCCGAACAGGTCGATCTGCCAGGACGGAACGGCGAACTGGGCCGAATAGACGCTTTCGTCGAGCGCTGTGCCGAAGCCGGAAATCGGCGCCGGCGTCAGGCTGTGGCTGTCGGCGATGTTGCCGTTCAGCGAGGGAAACAGGCTGGCGCGCTGCATGCGGTAGCCGGCGCGGGCCTTCTGGATATTGAGCACCGCCACGCGCAGGTCGCGGTTGTTGTCGAGCGCGCGGGAAATCACGCGTTGCAGCCGCTCGTCATGGAAGACCGACTGCCACGACAGATGGTCGTCGACCGGCGTCGCCGCGGTGCCGTCCGCCGAGACCGGCCAGGCATCGGTGACGGCCAAGGCCGGCTGCTGGTAGTGCGGCGACATGGTGCAGGCCTGGGTCACCAGGACGGGCAGGGCCACCACGGACAAAAGGAGGAGGGATCGGAAAGAGCGCATGGATTCCTCGTCACATCTGATGCGGCGGAGTGGACTCGGGTTTGGCAGCCTCAGCGGCCTCGTCCTCGCGCACCCGTTGCAGCTTGAGCAAGTGCTTTTCGTCAGCCTTGAACGTCTTTTCGATCAGGACGAAGAACAGCGGGATGAAGAAGATGGCCAGCAAGGTCGCCGACAGGATGCCGCCGATCAGGCCGGTCCCGATGGCGTGCTGGGCGCCGGCGCCCGCGCCGTTGGAGATGGTCAGGGGCAGGATGCCGAAGGTAAAGGCCAGCGACGTCATGATGATCGGGCGCAGGCGGATACGCACGGCTTCCAGCGTGGCGTCGATCAGGCTTCGTCCCTGTTCGTGCAGGGTCTTGGCGAACTCGACGATCAGGATGGCGTTCTTCGAGGACAGGCCGATGATGGTCAATAGGCCGACCTGGAAGTAGATGTCGTTGTTCAGGCCGCGCAGCTTCATGGCCAGCAGGGCGCCAAGTACGCCGAGCGGGATGACCATGATGATCGAGATCGGGATCGACCAGCTTTCGTACACGGCGGCCAACAGCAGGAAGACGACGAAGATCGACAGGGCGTACAGCGCCGGCGCCTGGGCGCCCGACTGTTCTTCCTGCAGCGACAGGCCGGTCCACTCATAACCGATGCCCGGCGGCAGCTGCTTGACCAGCTTTTCCATCTCGGCCATGGCGGCGCCCGAGCTCTTGCCGGGGGCAGCCGAGCCGTTGATTTCGAACGAGGCGTCGCCGTTGTAGCGTTGCAGCTGCGGCGGGCCGAAGGTCCAGTTGGAGGTGGCCACCGACGACAGCGGCACCATCTGGTTGCTGTCGCTGCGGATATACCAGCGGCCGAGGTCCTCGGGCTTCATGCGGAAGGGTGCGTCGCCCTGGACGAAGACCTTCTTCACGCGACCGCGGTCGAGGAAGTCGTTGACATAGAGGCCACCCCAGGCGGTCGACAGCACCGAATTGATGTCGGCGGTGTTGAGGCCCATGGCGCCGGCCTTGGCCTGGTCGATATTGACCTCGAGCTGGGGCGTGTCTTCTTCGCCGTTCGGACGCACGCCCATCAGCAGTGGATCCTTGGCGGCCATGCCGAGCAACTGGTTACGCGCGGCCAGCAACTGGTCGTGGCCCAGGCCGCTCATGTCCTTCAGCTCCATGTCGAAGCCGGAGGAATTGCCCAGCGACGTCACCGCCGGCGGAATGATCGGATAGATGACGGCTTCGGGATCGGCCATGAAGTGGCCGAAGGCGCGGCCGACGACGGCGGGGGCCTTGAGATTGCCCGCGGCGCGCTTGTCGAAGTCGTTCAGGCGCACGAAGGCCATGCCCATGTTCTGGCCCTGGCCCGAGAAGCTGAAGCCCGAGACGGTAAAGACGGCGTTCACCGCCGGGTCGGCCATGAAGTACTTGCGCACGTCGCCCAGCACCTTTTGCGTGTGCTCTTCGGTCGCGCCCGTCGGCAATTGCACCAGGGTGAAGATGATGCCCTGGTCTTCATCCGGCAGGAACGAGCTCGGCAGGACCGTGAACAGCAGGCCGGCGCCGACCAGGATCAGGGCGTAGATCACCATGTAGCGGAAGCCCTGGCCCAGGATCTTGCGAACCGTGCCCTGATAGCCATCGCTGGCCTTGTTGAAGCTCTTGTTGAACCAGCCGGCCAGGCCCTTTTCAGCGTGCGGATGCGCACGGTCGACGGGCTTGAGCAAGGTGGCGCACAGCGCCGGCGTCAGCACCAGGGCGACGACGACGGAGAGCGCCATGGCCGAGACCAGGGTGACCGAGAACTGGCGATAGATGACGCCCTGCGAGCCGCCGAAGAAGGCCATGGGGATGAACACGGCCGACAGGACCAGCGCGATGCCGATAAGGGCGCCGGTGATCTCGCCCATCGACTTGCGGGTCGCGGCGCGCGGGCTCAAACCCTCCTCGGTCATGATGCGTTCGACGTTTTCCACGACAACGATGGCGTCGTCGACCAGCAGGCCGATGGCGAGCACCAGGCCGAACAGGGTCAGGGTGTTGATCGAGTAGCCGAAGGCGGCCAGCACGCCGAAGGTGCCCAGCAGCACGACCGGCACGGCGATCGTCGGGATCAGGGTGGCGCGCCAGTTCTGCAAGAAGATGAACATGACGACGAAGACCAGCACGATGGCTTCGATCAGCGTCTTGACGACTTCTTCGATCGACAGGGTGATGAACGGCGTCGTGTCGTACGGGATGACGTAGTGCATGCCCGGCGGGAAGTCCTTGGCCAGGTCGGCCATTTCCGCCTTCACCGCATTGGCGGTGCTGAGCGCATTGGCGCCAGTCGCCAGCAGCACGGCGATACCCGAGGCGGGGTGGCCGTTATACATGGCGTTGGAAGTATAGCTTTCCGCGCCCAGTTCGACGCGGGCGATGTCGCCCAGCGACACCTTGGCGCCGGTCGTGCTGTTCTTCAGGATGATGGCGCGGAACTGGTCGGCCGTGGTCAGGCGGGACTGCGCCGTGATGGTGGCATTCAGCGTCGTACCCTTGACCGCCGGCAGGCCGCCGATCTGGCCGGCCGAAACCTGGGTATTCTGCGCCTGGATCGCCGCGACGACGTCATTGGGCGTCAGGCTGACCGCGGCCAGCTTTTCAGGGTCGAGCCAGATGCGCATGGCATATTGGCCGCCGAACAGCTGGATATTGCCGACACCGTTGACGCGCGACACCGGGTCTTCGATGTGCGAGGCGACGTAGTCCGAAATGTCCGAGCCCGTTGTCTTGCCGTCGTCGGAATAGATACCGGCGACCATCAAAAAGCTGCTGGAGGCCTTGGAGACGGTCAGGCCCGACTGCTGCACGATCTGCGGCAGCAGCGCGGTCACGGTCTGCAGCTTGTTCTGCACCTGGACCTGGGCGATATCCGGATTGGTGCCGGCCTTGAAGGTCACGGTGATCGTGGCGATGCCGGCACTGTCACTGGTCGAGCTCATATACATGAGGCCGTCGAGGCCCTTCATGTTCTGCTCGATGATCTGGGTGACGCTGTCCTCGATCGTCTTGGCGGACGCGCCCGGATAGGTGGCGGAGATGCTCACCTGGGGCAGGGCGATATCGGGATATTGCGCGACCGGCAGGCTGAAGATCGACAGCACGCCGGCCATCATGATGACGATGGCCACCACCCAGGCGAAGATAGGCCGGTCGATAAAGAAGCGAGACAGCATGGGACCGGTCCTTATTGCGCCGCAGCGCTGGATTCGCCAGATTCGGAAGCATTGACGACGGTGGCCTTGACCGGCGCGCCGGGCGCGATCTTCTGCAGGCCCGAGACGATGACCTTGTCACCGGCCTTCAGGCCAGACAGGACCAGCCACTTCTCGCCGATCGACTGGCCGAGTGTAATCGGCACGGACGTCGCCTTGCCGTCATCGGTGGCCACATAGACGCTGGCATTGCCCTTGGGGTCGCGCTGCACCGCCGCCTGCGGCACCAGGATGCCGTTGGTGGCCATGGCGGTCGCCAGTTCGGCGCGGACATACATGCCCGGCAGCAGCGTGCCGTCCGGATTCGGGAAGATGGCGCGCAGGTCGACCGTGCCCGTGCCTTCGTCGACGGTGACGTCGGAGAATTGCAACTTGCCCTTGACCGGATAGGTCGCGCCGTTTTCCAGGATCAAGGTGACGTCGGCCGTGTCGGCGGCGCCGACCTGGCCCGACTGGATCGCCTGCTTCATGGCCAGCAAATCGGCGACCGAGCGGTTGATGTCGACATAGATCTTGTCGGTTTCCTGGATCGTGGCCAGGGCGCTGGTCTGGCCGGCGGTGACCAGGGCGCCGGGCGTGAAGCTCGACTTGCCGATGCGGCCGGAGATCGGCGCGGTGATCGTGGTGTAGCCGAGATTGATCTTGGCCGTGTCGACACTGGCCTGGGCCGACTGCACCGTCGCCTGGGCCTGCTGCAGCGTCGCCTGGGCGTCGTCGTTGTTCTGCTTCGAAATGGCGTTGATCGTCACCAGTTCCTTGTAGCGGTCGGCCTTGAGCTTGGCGGTCGTCAGCGCCGCCTGGGCATTGGCCAGCGTGCCCTGGGCCTGGGAAAGCGCGGCCTGGTAGGGCGCCGGGTCGATCTGGTAGAGCGCCTGGCCGGCGGTGACCATGCCGCCTTCGGTGAACAGGCGCGACTTGATGATGCCGTTGATCTGCGGGCGCACGTCCGACACCAGGTAGGAGGTGGTCCGGCCGTTCAGCTCCGTCGTCAGGCTGGTTGCTTCGACATGCATGATCTCGACGCCGACCGGCGAGGGCCCTTGCGGACCATAGGCCTGCGGCTTGCCGCCGCACGACGCCAGCACGATGGCGGAAGCGCCCATGACCAGAAGGGGAAGAAACTTCGAAGCAGATGGCTTCAGGGATGCCCCAACGACGAATGACATGATGACCGGCCTTTGCTCAGGACGTGAGTGTGCGATTTGGTGTGCGATTTTCGGGTGCCTCGGGCGAGGCCGCAGGGAGAGGGTAGGCGAAAGGATTGACAAATGTGTGAATTCACGAGAATGAACGTTCATTCTCAAAAATATGGCAGTATTGTGCTGCAGCGCACCTGTCAAGGACGTTAGCCAACATGGATAAAACTTAATGCCTAACGGATGGTGTTCGTGGAGCCGCTGAAAAAGACCCGGGTTAATCGCGAGGTGCGCGAGGCCGAGATCGTCGAGGCGGCGATTCGTTGCGTGCTGCGTTCGGGGTTCCACGCGTCCAGCATGGACTCCATCGCCCGCGAGGCGGGCATCAGTGTCGGCATGATCTATCGCTATTTCAGCAGCAAGGAAGCGATTATCGAGGCTATCGTCACCCGCGATCTCGAGGAACTGCGACTGAAGATCGCCGATTCCGACGCGGCCAGCGTCGACAAGCTGAGCCGTAGCCCGGACAATCTGTGTGGCTTTGTCGAGCGCCAGCACCGTCGCGACCGTAGCGGATTGCGGCTGGAGATTTACGCCGAAGCGGCCCGCAACCCCAAGGTCGAGGCCGTGGTGCGCCGCGCCGCCGAGGTCGAGCGCAGCCTGATCATGCAGCTTCTGACGCGGTACCTGCCGGCCGGTGCGCCGGTCGAGGAACTGGGCGGGCGCGCCGATGTGATGCGCATCGTCGCCGATGGCCTCCTGGTCAATGGCCTCTATGCCGACACCGGCAGCATAGAGGCTATGATTCCCCACCTTTTCTACACGATGACCGGCATATTCGGCCCCCATCCGGAGGGGCAGTAGTCTTACCGGGGTTGCCGCGAATCGATGACGCGGAATTCGCCGCTGACGTGCATCAGGCTCATCAGATAGACCATGCCGTCGAAGTAGCGTTGCTCGCCCGACGGCACCGGCATGTCCCAGAGTTCGTGCAGGAAGGCATCGGCATTGGCGCCGGGGGTGGCGGCCAGGCCGCCGACCGTTGCCGCGGCCACCATACCGACCGAATGCCGCGTCGATAGAGGTTGGCCGTCCAGCGTATAGCGGTCCGGGAAGGTGTGGATGCCCTGGGCGACCAGAAAGCCCTGGAGGCGGTCGCTGAGCGCGGTTTCGCGATTGTCCTTGCCCCACCAGCTATAATCGACCGACCAGTTGCTGATCGTGCGCCAGCTGTCATAGCCGAACGACCCGGGCTTGCCGTCCCACGTAGGCAGCGGCGTGCCGTCGAAATTTGAGCGATCGGGCATAAGCCCGGTCTTGGCGTCGGTGACCTGGCTGAAAAGGTCGCGGCTGACCTTGGCCGCCTTTGCCCAGAAGGCGCGGTCCTCGCGCGGCCCCCAGCGGGCATAGAGCTCATAAAAGGCCGGCAGGTGGTAGGAGGCGTCGGTGCCCGGCACGCCCGTTTCCGGCACGAAGCGGATCATGGCGTGATCCTCGTCGACCATGGGGCCGACGATGACCGGACGTGGCGCCCGGTCGGGACGATAGGCCGGCCATGGCTTGCCGGCGGCCGCGGCCTGGGCTGCGGCGGCGCGGTTATTGGGGCTGGGCCACGGCGTGGTGGGCTGCACGAAGGGCGGGTCATTGGGGTGGATGCGGAAGGGCGGTGTGCCGCTGATGACCGGGTGATGGCGCATGCCCGATAAGATGCGATCGGCCTCGGCCTGGTAGTTGTAGATGCCGTGGCCATTGCCCCAGCGCCGTGCCGCGAACAGCAGGGCCATGGCGTAATATTCCTCGCCGTCGGGCGCGGCGCTGGTCGAGCGCGGCGTGCCGTCGGTGCTCATCGACCAGGCGAAATAGCCGTGCGACGGATTATTCGGATCGTCCATGTACATATAGGTCTTCGACCAGTTCCAGAGCGCGTCGAATTCGCGCTTCTTGCCCAGTTGCACGGCGATCATCATGCCGTAGCTCATGCCCTCCGTGCGGGCGTCGTTATTGGCCCAGTCGGTGATGTAGGCCAAGGTGCCGTTGGCATTGGCGCCGGTCTCGAAATAAACCCGCTGCTCCTGGCCGTCGCCGTGGAACAGTTGCTGGAAGACCGCCTCGATCTTCTGCCGGGTTTCATCAGGCGTGTGGCCCAGGCGCTCGGCGAACAGGTTGCGGTAGTGGTGCGTCTTGTAGGCGCCCACACCATCGCTCGCCATCCCGTCACTTGAACCTGACGCCGGTGCGACCTCGACCGCGTGCGCTGCCGCGGGCAGGGCGGCCAGCAAAATGATAGCGCTAACATTTGCAATGAGAGTCCGGCGCATGGTCCTGTCTTCCCTGTGTTGTGTTGATTATTGGACAGTCTTTCCCCGGTGCGGGGAGGCATGTCAAGAGCGGGGATTTGGTTCACCAAATCCGCGCGCTTGTTTTTTGCTTTCTCGCGCAATCTAACCCAAAATGGCTGACACTTTATCGGATTGCGCTTGGCGCCGATCAGGTGCCGCTGGCGCTGGCCAGCCAGGTCGCGCTCAGCACCTCGGCGTGATCGTTGAGTTGCGTGCAGATGGCGTCGAGGTCGTCCGACTTGGCTGAATGCGGGCTGAGCAGGGCGTCAAGTTCGATCGTGCCGTCGCTTTTGGTCAACAGGTCGATCTTGCGGTGCGGATAGTTCGCCGCCTGCAATACGCTGCTCAAGACATCGCGCACGACGTTGCTGTCTTCCGGCTTGCAGATGACATGGAAGGTGTAGCAGGCCTCGCTGGCAGTCCCCAGCGGCCGGCGGTCGAGATAGTTGACGAGGGGACGCAAAAGCGTGTTCCCGGCCAGGACGAACACGGTCAGGATGATGGCTTCCAGCACCAGGCCGCAGCCGAGGAAGGCACCGACGCCGGCGGAGGCCCAAAGGGTCGCTGCCGTGTTCAGGCCCTTGACGTGCTCGCCTTCCTTCATGATCACGCCGGCGCCGAGAAAGCCGATGCCGGAGACGATGTTGGGCAGGACGCGCAGCTCGCCGTCGAGCTTGGCCAGGCGCATGCCGAGATGAATGAAGGCCGTGGCGCCGACGACGACCAGCACCATGGTTCGCAGGCCGGCGCTACGTTGGCGCACCTGGCGTTCGAGGCCGATGGCGCCGCCCAGCAGGAAGGCCAGGGCGAACAGGCCCATGGTTTCGCCGGAATTGCTGAGATCGGCAGCCAGGGCTGCGGGAAGGTCGTTCAAGATCATCCCGCCAGACAAGCGGAAAACGGTTAAATTTGTCTGGATGGACGGCTCACTTGTGCATGCGCGACCAGGTTTCCGCTGACACACTGGTCTGGATGGGGCCCAGGTGCAGCACCTTGGTCAGCACCAGGTGGTCGGCATCCTTCACGCACAGTTCGATATCGTGATAGACCCTGCCGCTGTCGGGATCGTAGACCTTGCCTTCCTGCCATGGGCATCGGGCATCCGGTGCGGCGGGCTTGAAGTCGGTCAATATGGTCAGGCCCAGCACGGGCTGGCGGCGCAGGCGCGGGTCGGGATTGTAATTATCCAGTCCATTGCCTTCCTGCGGCGGCGGAAGCTGGGTTATGGTGCCGCACAGATGTGTCGAATCGGTTGCGCACGGCGCCAACTGGATGACGGCCTTGCGATCCTGGGTCAGCCAGGCGCCGAGGGTGGCCTCCGGTGTGTGCGCCGCCAGCAAAAATCCTAGATAAAGCCACATGATCCGTTGTCACCAAGGGTTCCGAATGATACCGAAAAAGACTTGCACCCGAAATAGCCCGCCGGGCATACTCTTTTCGGGACAAGTCACTATATAACCAACGGGCCGCTCCGGGCGGCCTGTCTTATTGTGTTTACTCCAATGCAGGCTTGTCAATATGACGTCCGAACCTTCCATTAAAGACGTGGTCATCGATATGGTGGCCAAAGAGATCAAGACGACGCCTGAGGCCGTGCGGAACGCCACGACCCTTGAGGAGCTCAAGGTCGACTCGCTTGAAATCATTGAAATCGTCATGGCGCTCGAGGATCATTTCAAGATTCTCATCCCCGATCGCGAGCTGAAGGCCTGCAAGTCGGTGGATGAACTGTTCGGCCTGGTTGAACGCGTCATCAAGGAAAAAGCGGCCGCAGACACGGCAGGTGAAGCGGGTACGGCGGGCGGCGCGGCCTGATGAGTGGCGCCGACGTGGTCATCACCGGGGTTGGCCTGCGCATCCCCGGCGCTTCCGATATTGACAGTCTCGTCGCCCTCTATCGCTCGGGGATCGCGGCGACACGCCCGCTTACGGGCAAGATGGCGGCGTGGGCCGGTGGCGTGGTCGTCGACGAGGCGATCGACAATACCGACCTGAAGCAGATGGACCGCGTGGCGGTCCTGGCCCTGGCGGCGGCGCGCGATGCGGTCGCGTCGGCCGGGCTGGAAAAGGCCGACCTGGCCGATGCCGGCGTCTATGTCGGCTGCGGCGGCGGCGGGCTGATGACCCAGGAAGAGGCGTCGATCAATTTGCTGGAACGGGACGAGGCCAAGGGCCCGACCCTGATCAAGACCATGGTCAATGCGGCCGCCGCGCAGGTCTCGATGGCGCTCGGCTGTCATGGGCCCAGCTTCACCTATGCCATGGCCTGTTCTTCATCGGCCCACTCGGTCGGCGAGGCCTTCCTGGCGATCCGTTCAGGCCGTTGCGACCGCGTGCTGGCGGGCGGCACGGAAGCGCCGGTAAGCTATGGCGTTCTCCGCGCCTGGCAGGCGCTGCGCTTGCTGGCGCCCGGCCCCGACGCCACATGCCGGCCCTTTTGCTATGAGCGCAACGGTGTGCTGCTCGGCGAAGGCAGCGTGTTCTTCGTCATGGAACGCCGCGAGGCCGCCGAGGCGCGCGGCGCTAGCATTTTTGCCACAGTGCGCGGCTATGGTGCACGTTCGGACGCGACGCACATCACCGCGCCGAATGCCGACGGCCAGTCGGCGACCATCGCCGAGGCGCTGCGCAATTCCGGCCTCCAGGCGGAGGATGTCGGCCATGTCTCGGCCCACGGGACGGCGACCCTGGCGGGCGACGTCTCCGAAACCAACGCTCTGAAAACCGTCTTCGGCGACCATGCCAAATCCCTTGCCGTGTCGGGCACGAAAAGCTTCCATGGCCATCTGCTGGGCGGGGCCGGCGGGGTCAGCCTGCTGGCCAGTATCCTGGCCCTGTCGCGCGGTTTTATCGCGCCGACGGTGAATTTCGGCACGCCGGAAGCGGAGCTGGATCTTGACTACGTGGTTAACCAGGCCCGGGAAAATATCAAGGTTCGCGCATCCCTGTGCAATGCTTTCGGGTTCGGCGGCAGTAACGCCAGCTTGATCCTGACACCTTGAATTCGCCCGGTTTGCGTGCCATCGTCAGTCTCGCGTCAGTTTCCGTTCCTATTTCGGGAACTGTGGTCGGGGAATAGTAAACACCATGCGTATATATTGTGATTTTGATGGCACGATCACCAAAGCAGACACGACGGATGAGGTCCTAAGTCGCCTGGCGGGCGATGGCTGGCTGCGTCTTGAGGAAGAATGGGTCGCCGGTCGTATATCGGCGGCGGAATGCATGCGGGGGCAGATCGCCCTTATCCAGCATGACGATATCGCCCTGGACGCGGTCCTGGATACGATGTCCATTCGCGAAGGCTTTGGTGAGCTGGTGCATTGGTGCCGGGACAATCGTATCCCGTTCACCATCGTCAGCGACGGTGTCGACCGGTTTATCCGGCGTATCCTGGCTCGGCACGAGCTGGGTCATATTCCGGTGTTCAGCAATCGCCTGGTTTCCGACCAAGCCGGTTACCGTCTGGAACAGCCGTTCGCGCGCAAGGGCTGCGCGGCGGGGTCCGGTGTCTGCAAGTGCGAGATCGTCGATGTCGCGCCGCCGGCCGATCCGATGGTCTTCATCGGCGACGGTCGTTCGGATTTCTGCGTCAGCGCCCGGGCCGAAATCCTGTTCGCCCGTGACCGCCTGGTGCAGTACGCAGAGCAGCGCGGCATAGCTTATGTCGCGTTTGAAACATTTTTTGATGTTCTTCTTGAACTGAAAGCCCATATGGCAGGGCGGCGCACAGCCTAACCCTCACTGGATACGCTTATGTATGATTTGACCGACGCCCAGGCCGGCGAGCCGACCGAAGCGGAACTGCGTGCGCTGGAAGCGCGTTATTGTTCGTACGGCGATACCGTGCACTACATGGATGACCCCCGGTTCTTCACCGGCTGTGAAGGGTCTTTCATGTTCGACGCCGCGGGCATGCCCTATCTCGACTTGCAGATGTGGTATTCGGCCGTCAATTTCGGCTATCGCAATCCGCGACTCAATGCCGCAGCCCACCGCCAGCTCGACACCCTGCCGCAGGTCGCCTCGCAATACCTGCACCGCGAAAAGGTCGAACTGGCCGCGCTGATCGCCCAGGACATGGAAAAGAAGTTCGCAGAGCAGGGCCGCGTGCACTTCAACGTCGGCGGCGCCCAGGCGGTCGAAGACTCGCTGAAGATCGTACGTAATGCCAGCAATGGCAAAAGCCTGATGTTCGCCTTCGAGGGCGGCTATCACGGCCGTACGCTCGGCGCCTCGGCCATTACCTCGTCCTACCGTTATCGCCGCCGCTTCGGCCATTTCGGCGACCGCGCGCAATTCATCGAATTCCCGTACCACTTCCGCGGCCCCAAGGGCATGACCAAGGAGGAGTACGGCAGCTACTGCGTGCAAAAGTTCAAGCGCCTGTTCGAGACCGAGTACAACGGCGTGCTCGACGTCAAGACCGGCCAGTGTGAATACGCGGCGTTTTACGTCGAGCCGATCCAGGGTACCGGCGGCTACGTCGTGCCCCCGATGAACTTCTTCAAGGAATTGAAGGAAGTCCTCGACCAGCACGGCATCCTGCTGGTGGTCGATGAAATCCAGATGGGCGTCTACCGCACCGGCAAGCTGTGGGCGATCGAGCACTTCGGCGTCACGCCCGACGTCCTGGTTTTCGGCAAGGCGATCACCAATGGCCTGAACCCGCTGTCGGGCATCTGGGCCAAGGAAGCCCTGATCAATCCGGGCATCTTCCCGCCGGGCTCGACCCACTCGACCTTCAACGCCAATCCGATGGGCACGGCGGTCGCGCTTGAGACCCTGCGCATGGTGTCGGAAGACGATTACGGCGCCAAGGTCATGAAGAAGGGCGCTTACTTCCTCGAGGCCCTGAAGGACCTGCAAAAGCGCTGGCCGCAGATCGGCGATGTCGACGGCCTGGGCCTGGCCCTGCGCGCCGAGATCTGCCAAGCGGACGGCTTCACGCCGGACAAGGCCCTGCTCGACGAGATGGAGGGCATGGGCCTGCGCGGCGGCATCCCGATCGGCGACGAAAAGTACGGCCTGATCCTCGATGTCGGCGGCTACCACAAGAACGTCATCACGTTTGCGCCGTCGCTGGAAATCAGCGAAGCGGAAATAGATCTGGCGATCAAGCTGCTCGACGCGCTGTTGCGCGGCTGCGTGAAGAGCTAAAATTTTGGTTGTGCGCGGGGGGCAGCGGAAACGCTTCCCAGGTGCGCCGGCAACAAGGAAGACCGGGGAAACGGGGGATGACTTGTCCCCACATTGAAGCCCCCGGCGACCCGGCCTTCCTTGATGGCTTCAATGGGGGGCGCCCTATTTTGACGATTCGGCGTTTTTCGCTGAAAGTGGAAACGCTGTGAACACCTTTGTCCTGATCCTGCTATGCGTGGTTGCCGAGATCACGCTCGATCTTTGTTACAAGGTCGCGGCGACGCGCGCCGCCAAGATCGACGATCGTTTCGTCACGGTCCTTCGCCAGCCGTTCACCTGGGCCGGCATGGCACTGTGGCTGGTCCAGACCCTGTTGTGGGTGCGCGTCCTGCAAACTACACCTCTGACTGTTGCATTTCCGCTGATGAGTCTGGTTTATATCGGGATTCCTCTTGCCAGCCGGGTCGTGCTCAAGGAAAAGATGACGTGGCGCCATGTTTTGGCCGCGGGCTTGATCGCCGGCGGCGTGGCGCTGTGCGCAGCCGGGGGCGCAGACCTATGAGCGAAGCCGAATCCTTGACCGAAGTCGAATCCTCACCAGACGTTCTCGACATTACCCTGCGCGCGGGCAACCGCGAGGCGGTGATCCTGGTCCACGGCCTGACCGGCGCGCCCGATGAGATGCGCTTCATCGCCAAGAAGCTGCACATGGAAGGCTACGATGTCTTCGCGCCGCTGCTGGCCGGCCATGGTTACAACTACGCCACCATCATGCCGACCGGCTGGAAGGATTGGCTGGGCACCCTGACCAACACCTACGATACGATTCGGGGTGACTATGACCGTATCCACATCGCCGGCATCTGCGTCGGCGGCATGTTGGGCCTCTTGATGGGCCAGACCCGCGACATCGCCTCCTGCACCATCTACGCGCCGGTCTTCGAGTTCAACGGCTGGTCCATGCCGAAGTCCTACATCTGGCTCAGGTGGTTCTGGTGGCTGATCTATGCCGTGCCGGGCGGCGGGCGGATCGTCGTCAAGGAAGTCCATCCCTTTGGCCTGAAGGACGAGCGTCTGCGTGCCCTGGTCGCCGATTCGCAGAACAACCTGATCAAGGGCGCGCTGGACGGCATGCCGCTGAAGTCCATTGCCGACATGTACCGCCTGGGGCAAAGGCTGCTGAAGGTGGCGCCGTCGCTCAAGGTGCCGACCTTGCTGATCCATTCCGACGAGGATGAATGCGGCGCGCTCGACAATGCCGAGCTCCTGCAGAGCAAGATGGGTGAGTGGGCCGAGCTGAAGGTCCTGCACGACAGCTATCACATGGTCCATGTCGACCGCGAGCGCTCCAAGGTCGTGGCCATGACGCTGGCCCATATCGCTGCCCATGGGGGACCGGCCGCGGAGCAAAAGGCGCATGGATAAGGCGCGGCCGCCCGCGCCCAATCTATCCGCCACCTGGCGCGATCCCGCCGTCCTGACCCTGGTGGGGCTGATCGCCGCCCATACGCTCTGCACCGTCGCCTATCACCTGGCGGCCAAGTTTCTCGGCGTCTCGCTCGAGCACGCCTCGGGCAATCAAAGCCTGTTCCAGGTCGTGCTCGACCCACGCTTCTGGGGCCTGGTCGTCATCGAGCTTGGCAGTTTCGGCCTGTGGATGCTGATCCTGGCGCGGCTGGACCTGAGCCGGGCCTTTCTGCTGACGGCGATAAGCTATTGCCTGATCATGGCGTTGGGCGCGGGCCTGTTCCACGAGCATATCGGTTGGACCGGTGCACTGGGCTCGGTGATGATCCTCGGCGGCATCGTGCTTGTCGCCGGCGCAGGCGGCGAGCCGGGGCCTGGCCATGATCGTTGAGGTTATAGATACACCCGCGGTCTATAGCGATGCCGCGCTACCGGCCGCGACCGCCGACGCGGGCCGCGCCAGCTTTTGGATGCTGCCCGACGATACCAGCGCCGACCTCGGCGGGGTGGTCCGCGCGCGACCGCAACACCTGGGCTCGGGCATTCCCTATGTCGATGCCTTTCCGGTGATCGAGATCCATGTCGGCGACCGGCTGCAGATCAGCCTCGACGACGGCATCAAGTACCAGGCGTGGAAGTCGGGCCCGTTCAGCCTGGGCCCCGTCCTGGAATACCGCGAAGCCTTTCGCGACAAGCTTGCGGCCGGCGCGCACCGGATACCCGATGCCGTCGAAGGCGGCGGCTACGTCCAGTGGAAAACCCCGGTCGGCGATCTGGAAACGCGCCTGCGCCGGGCGATCGGCAGCTATTCCGGCTGGTCGACCAGCACGGCCTTCGACACCGGTGGCTATGTCACCCCGCGCCTGGGCATCGGGCTGGAGCTGCGCGGCGAATGGATCGATCCGCGCTATACGCGCAGCTTCCTCAATATCCATCCGCAATATGACCCGCTGTTCGCCTTTCCGCATTTCGGGCCGCAGGACTATTCCACACTCGGCGCTCAACTGACCGCGGGCTATCGCCTGACGTCGCGCCTGACGGTCTTCACCCAGGGGAGTTTCGATCGCGTCCTGGGTCAGGCCTGGGCCCCGCCCGTCCTGCATACGCGCAATATCGCCATTATCAGCCTCGGCCTGACCTGGCACCTCGGGAAGGTCGTGCCTTTCGGCAAGTTGCCGGACGGGCCGTAAATCCCGAAACCGCCTATAGGCCAAGGGTTTGCGCACTGCACTATCAGCTTCACATCAGCTTGTCGCCCTAAGGCTTGCCGCATGTAGAGTTGAGAGTGGAACGGTTTTATGCCCAGGACGCGGCGCGAGATTTTCAAAAGCTGGAGCCCGGCCCGGCAGTGGCTTTGCCTCGGCGGAGGCGCTGCAGGCGTGGCCGTGCTGATTGCCGTCACTGCCTTCCATCATAGCCCGGCAGCCCAGGCCGCCGAACAGGCCGCCCCGTCGGGCGTCGTCGTCCTGACCAGCGCCCAGCGCGCCAACCTGACCGTGGCGACGGCCGATACCCACGACTTCCGCGACATCTCCGTCGCCGATGGCAAGATCACTACGGACAATTCCCGCACGGTCTCGGTCTTTTCGCCCTTCTCCGGGCGGATCGTCCAGGTGATGGTCCAGCCGGGTGACCGGGTCGCGGCCGGCCAGGCCCTGTTCTCCATCGACGCCAACGAATATGCCCAGGGTCATTCCGACCTCGTCGCCGCCCAGACCGGCCTCGACGCCGCCGTCGCCCAGGAAAAGCTGGCGCGCGACGCCGAAACCCGGGCGCAAGGCGTCTACGCAACCGCCGGCGGCGCGTTGAAAGACTACCAGCAGGCACAGCATGACCTCATTGCCGCCCAAAGCGGCACCGCGGCGGCCCATGCCGCGCTCGACGCCGAACGCGCCAAGCTGAAGATCCTCGGCCTGTCGGACGGCGATGTCGATGCGCTAGCGGCCTCGAATACCTCCGCGGTCGTCGTCCGTGCGCCCATATCGGGCATCGTCGCCAGCCAGACCCTGGCGGCCGGCCAACTATTGGCCGCGGGCAGCGGCGCGGCCTTGGCCATTACCGATACGACCCACGTCTGGCTCGACGCCGAGCTGTCGGAAGAGGACACCGGCAAGGTCAAGGTCGGCGACCAGGTCAGCGTCCACGTCTCGGCCTATCCCAACCGCCCCTATAGCGCGACCGTCGTCTCTGTCGCGCCCGAGCTGAACGCCGATACCCATCGCCTGCCGGTGCGCGCGGCTATCACCAACAGCGACGGCGCCTTGAAGCCGGAAATGTTCGCCAGCTTCGACATCTATGGCGCGACGGTGGCCCAGGCCTTGGGCGTACCGGTCGAGGCGGTCGTCCGTGACGGCGACATGGCTCATGTCTGGGTGCTGGACCGCGGCGGCCGCGCCCATTACCGCGCCGTGCAACTGGGCCTGGTCGGCGCCGGCTACGCGGAAATTACCAGCGGCCTGGCGCGCGGCGAACAGGTCGTCGTCTCCGGCTCGCTCTTTGTCGACAAGGCCGGCGCGGCCTGATCCGCGCAGTTCTAGTAACCGGAATTCGTGATGCGGCAGCTTGTCAGTTTCGCCATCCATAAGCGTGGGCTTGTCGCCTTGTTCCTGGTCGCCATGCTGGCGGTCGGCGGCTACGCGTTTTCGCAGCTGAACATCGAGGCCTATCCCGATCCGGTGCCGCCGATGGTCGAGGTGGTGACTCAATCGGCGGGCCTGTCGGCGGAAGAGATCGAACGCAACATCACGATCCCCATCGAGATCCAGATGGCGGGCATCCCGCACATCACCAGCGTGCGCACCATCTCCCTGTTCGGCCTGTCGGACGTCAAGATCCAGTTCACCTATGACTTTACGCACGACGAGGCGCAGCAGCGCGTCATCAACGGCTTAAGCCAGCTTGGGCCGCTGAACGGCGGGGCGCAGCCGTCGGTTTCGCCGACCAGCCCGATCGGCGAGATCGTGCGCTATCGCGTCATGGGCCCCCCGGGCTATAGCCTGACCGACCTGAAGACCCTTCAGGATTGGGTCCTGCAGCGCCGCTTCAAGGCGGTGCCGGGCGTCATCGATGTCACCGGCTGGGGCGGCAAGACGAAGAGCTATGAGGTCGCGCTGGATCGCGACCGCATGACCAGCTACGGCGTGTCGGTGCCGCAGGTGATCACCGCCATCGGCAATGCCGACATCAATGTCGGCGGCCAGACCCTGAACTTCGGGCCGCAGGCGGCCATCGTCCGCGGCGTCGGCCTGATCCAGTCGCCCGACGACATCATGAACATCGTCGTCGCCTCGCCCAAGGGCATCCCGGTCAAGGTCTCGGACATCGCCCGGGTCCAGGTGTCGAACCTGCCGCGGCAGGGCGTCGCCGGCCAGGACAATGACGACGATATCGTCCAGGGCATCGTGTTGATGAACCGCGGCGAGAAGAGCTCGCCGACCATCCGCCGCGTCGAGGACGAGATCCAGCACATCAACCACGGCAATATCCTGCCGCCGGGCGTGCATATCGAGCGCATTTACGATCGCTCCGACCTGATCAAGATCACCACCACGACCGTGCTGCACAGCCTCATCGAAGGCATCGTGCTGATCTTCGTCATCCAGTGGCTGTTCCTCGGCAATCTGCGCAGCGCCCTGATCGTCGCCGCCACCATTCCGTTCGCCCTATGCTTCGCCGTGCTGATCATCGTGCTCAAGGGCGACAGCGCCAACCTCCTGTCGGTGGGGGCGATCGATTTCGGCTTGGTGGTCGACGCAACCGTGATCCTGGTCGAGAACATCTACCGCCACCTGTCGGAGATTTCGCATCGAAACCGGGCCGGCCAAATCAGCGAGGACATCCGCGCCTCGACCCTGCTGGAAGCGGCCAGCGAGGTCGCCAAGCCGATCGTCTTCTCGGCGGTGATCATCATCACCAGCTTCCTGCCCCTGTTCACCCTGACGGGCGTCGAGGGTCATATCTTCGGGCCGATGGCCTCGACCTATGCCTACGCCATCATCGGCGGCCTGATTGCGACGTTCACGGTGACGCCGGCCCTGTCAGCCCTGATCCTGACCAAGCCGCTTGAGGAAAAGGACACCTGGCTGGTCGCCCGCCTGCGCGCCCTGTTCCGGCCGGTCTGGCTGTTTGCGCAAAAGGCCCGCATCCTGGTGCTGGGCGGTGCCGCGGTCCTGGTCGCCGCCGCCTTTGCCCTGACTCCGCTGCTCGGCATGGAGTTCCTGCCGCACCTGGAAGAAGGCAATCTGTGGATCCGCGCCACCATGCCGTCGGCCGTGTCGCTGGAAGCCTCCAGCGACTACGTCAACCAGATGCGCAAGATTATCAAGAGCTATCCGCAGGTGCAGACCGTGGTGTCGCAGCACGGCCGTCCCGACGACGGCACCGATGCCACCGGCTATTTCAACGCCGAGTTCTTCGCGCCCCTGAAGCCGTTCGACGACCACTCGGTGTGGAAGGGTGACAGCGCGACCAAGGACCAGCTGGTCGCGCAGATGAACAAGCAGCTGCAGGACCGCTTCCCGGGCGTCGAGTTCAACTTCTCGCAATATATCCAGGACAATGTCGAGGAGGCGGCGTCCGGCGTGAAGGGCGAGAACTCGATCAAGCTCTATGGTTCGGACCTCGCCACCTTGCAGGCCACCGCCATGAAGATCGAAGCCGCCATGGCCAAGGTGCCGGGGATCACCGATCTCGGCGTTTTCGACTCGATGGGCCAACCGACGCTGAACATCACGGTCGACCGCAACCGTGCCGCCCGCTACGGGCTGAACAGCGGCGATATCAACAGCGTCATCCAGGCCGCCGTCGGCGGCGCCCAGGCGGGGTCCTATTACGAGCCGGGCACCGACCGGAACTACCCGATCATGGTCCGCCTGGCCGACAAGGACCGCCAGGACATCACCGCACTCGGCCGTATCCCGGTCACCGGCACGTCGCCGACCGGCGCCACCATCTCCGTGCCCTTGTCCGACGTTGCCGATATTAAGCTGGTGTCGGGCGCTTCGTTCATCTACCGCGAAGGCGGCGAACGCTATATCCCGATCAAGTTCTCGGTACGCGGCCGTGACCTGGCCAGCGCGGTCAAGGCGGCTCAGCAGGTCGTCGATCACGATGTCGCCCTGCCGACCGGCTACCACGTCGAATGGGCCGGCGAACTGGGCGATCTCAACGAAGCGCTTGGCCGCCTGGCGGTCATCGTGCCGATCTCCATCGGCCTGATCCTGATCCTGCTATTCCTCAACTTCTCGTCGGTGATCGACATGCTGCTGGCGGCGGCCGCCATGCCGCTGGCCATGGTCGGCGGGGTGCTGGCCCTATTGCTCACCCACACGCCGTTTTCGATCTCCGCGGCCATCGGCTTCGTCGCCCTGCTCGGCATTTCGGTGATGGACGGCATCCTGATCGTCTCAACATTCAACCAGGCGATCGACGAGGGCCTGACGCGCGCCCGTGCGCTGAAGCAGACCTATACGCACTGCCTGCGCCCCGTGGTCATGACCTGCTTTGTCGCCTTCGTCGGCCTGTTGCCGGCGTCGATTTCCAACGGCGTCGGCTCCCAGGTGCAAAAGCCCCTGGCCCTGGTCGTGGTCGGCGGCGCGTTCCTGGCGCCCTTCCTCATCCTGACGGTGCTGCCGACCCTGGTCGAGATGTTCTCGCGCCATGTCAGCCGGTTCAAATATCCGACCAGCGCCGAACAGGCGCCCGCTTCGGAGACATCCCCACCCGAGGTCAATGCCGCATGAAAACCGCGCCCGTCCTCTCGACCCTGAGCCTCGTCCTGCTGCTGGGCGCCTGCGCCGGCAATCCGCCGCCCTTGCCGCAGGTCGCCGCACAAACCTACGCGCCGGAAGGCGACCGTCAGGCCCTGCCGGAAGCCTCTGGCGTGGCCCAGCGCTTCAAGGCGGCGTCCACGGACCCGTGGTGGACGGCGTTCGGCTCAGCGCAGATCAATGCCCTGGTCGCCAAGGCTCTGGCCGCCAATCCCGACTTGAAAGCCCAGGACGCGACGCTGACCGCCGCGCAACAATCCTACAAGGCGCAGGCCTCGAACCTCTGGCCGCAAGCCTCGGTCGGTTACACCTTCCAGCGCGCGTTAAGCCCCAACAGCCTGTCCAATCCACTGGGCGGTTATAATCCGCCCAGCCTCTATTCCCTGCATACCGCGCAGGTCGATGTCAGCTACACCGCCGACATCTGGGGCGCGGGTCGCGAAGGGCTGAAGGCCGCCAAATACCAGACCCAGGGCGTTGCTTTCCAGACCGACGCGGCACGGCGTGCCCTGATCGCCAATGTGGTCAGCGCGGCGGTCCAGGCCGCGGCCCTGGCCGACCAGGTCAAGGTCGCCGCCCGCGCCGCCGATGACAGCGAAAAGCTGCTGGCCTATGCCCAAAAGCAGAAGGCGCTCGGCAATATGGGCGACACCGACGTCGCCAATTTCGTCAACCTGTTGGCCACCGATCGTCAGACCGAGATCGGCCTGCGCCACGCCCTGTTCGTGCAGCTACGCCTGATCGGCACCCTGACGGGCCAGGAATCGGCCGCGCCTGTCGACGTGCCGGCCTCTCTGGCCGACATTACCCTGCCGGCTGATCTGCCGATGGTCCTGCCGGTCGAGATCGTCAACCGGCGCCCGGACATCCGCTATGCCGCGACGCAGTTCGATGCGGCCGCAGCCCAGGTCCACGCGGCCCAGGCGGCGCGCCTGCCGGTGATTTCGCTCGACGGCTCCGCCGGCGGCGCCTCGACCCAGTTGTCCACCCTGTTCAGCCATGGCAACAGCTTCTGGAGCCTGGGCATCGGTATTGCCGAGCCCCTGACCGGGGCGGTTGGGCTCTATCACTCGCAAAAAGCGGCCGAGGCGCAGTTGCAGGCCGCCCAGGCGCAGTATCAAAGCACGGTACAGTCGGCACTCGGCGGCATCGCCGATACGCTGGATGCGCTTTACGCCGATGCCCGTGCCGCTGATGCCGCCGACAAGCAGGCGCAGGCGACGGCCGGCCTGCTCGAAGACCAGACACGCCAGACCCAGCTTGGCCAGTCGGGCGATGTCGATGTCCTGGCGGCCGATCGCGCCGCCGCCCAGGCGCTGGCCTCGCAGTCCCTGGCGCGGTCGCAGCGCTATGCCGATACGGTCGCCCTGTTCCTGGCCATGGGATCATAGATTCGGCCGCCTCCAGGCCAGGATCGCCGCTCTTAAAGCGCAAATCCGCCACAAAGGTGCGAATTTTCAATCGACGCGTCGCGCGTGGGCGAACGCCGTTTTTCCAGCTAATTCATGGCCGTGGCGGGTTCCGGTGATCCAAGGCGCCCCCGGGTTCGTTTAACCATTGGGGAGGCTGCATTGAAAACTTATGCCTTCATGGCGGCAATGTGGCAAATCGCCGGGAGAAACAAATGGTTGCCGCCCTACTCGAAATGCCTGTCCGGCCGCGTATTTCGGCATCCGACGATGAGCCGGACCTGGACGATCTGCTCCGGTCCATAGCCGTCGGTGAGCGGCAGGCGCTGAAAGATCTTTACGATATTATTTCCCCGCGATTATTTGCCATCCTCGTGCGCATGGTGCGCCGGCGTGACATCGCCGAAGAACTGTTGCATGATACCTTTGTCACGATCTGGCGGAAGGCCCATCAGTTCGATTCCCGGCGGGGCAATGCCCGCGCCTGGCTGTTTTCCATGACGCGGCGCAAGGCGATCGACCGGCTGCGCGTCGTCGACCGGGAACGGCTTGGGTTGGATGACGACGTGGCGTCGCTTGACACGGGCGATGAAACATGGGCCTCCCGTCTGGATAGCGAAACCCATATTACGCTGAGCCGCGCGATCGATGCCCTGAGGCCGGATGTCAGGCGCGCGGTAAGGCTGTGTTATTATCACGGGCTGACCCATGAGGAACTGGCTGACGAGCTGAAGGTTCCCCTGGGGACGGCCAAAAGCTGGATCAAGCGCGGCTTGGCGCAAATGAAGTTATGTATGACCCCGATCTGAAAGCGTTCGAAGATGTACTTGCCGCGCGATATGCCCTGGGCGTCGCGTCCGCGGCGGAAATTGCCATAGCCGAACGCCGTATCGCCGATGACGACGGTTTTGCCGATCGCGTCGCCTGGTATGATGCCCTGTTCTCCGAGCTCGAAGACGACGATCGTCAACTGCAGCCGCCGCCGGCGCTGTGGGATCGCATCTCCGCGACCATAGACGGGATCGAAAACGCGCCCGATAACCGGACGGTGCGACCCGATGGCTTGACGTGGGAAGCCTTTGCCCCCGGCATCGATCGCAAGGTCCTGCACACCGATGTGGCCGCCGGCGCCCAGATCGTGCTGTATCGTGTCGCCCCAGGCACGTCCTTCGCGGCCCACGGCCATCTGATCGCCGAGGAATGCCTGGTGCTGGAAGGCGAGATCGAGGTCGGCGGCGTGATCGCCCGAACCGGCGATGTGCATATCGCTTTTGCCGACACGCGCCACGGCGTCCTGACCAGCCGCACCGGCGCGCTGCTGTATGTTCGCGCCGACCTGCAGATGCAGGCCTAAATCCAGCTTGCCATCAAGGTGATATTCAGCCCGACGATCACGGCGGATATGCTCCACGCGGCGATCTTCAGCCATAGCGGATTGACGAACTCGCCCATCTTGCGGCGGTCGCCGGTCATGCGCACCAGGGGGATGACGGCGAACGGCAGCTGCAGGCTCAGCACAACCTGGCTGATCATCAACAGCTTGGTCGTGCCCGCGGCACCGTAAAGGGCTGCCACGATAACCGCCGGCACGATGGCCAGCGAACGGGTCACCAGGCGCCTCAGCCAGCCCGGTATGCGCAGGTCGACGAAGCCTTCCATGACGATCTGCCCGGCCAGGGTCGCGGTCAGGGTCGAGTTCTGCCCCGATGCCAGAAGCGCGACGGCGAACAACAGGCTGGCCGCGCCGGCGCCCATCAAGGGGGTCAGGAAGCGGTAGGCCTGGGCGATGTCGGCGATGTCGCTGTGGCCCGAACGGAAGAATACCGCCGCCGCCAGGATCAGGATCGCCGCGTTGATGAACAGGGCCAGGCCCAGGGCGATGGTGCTGTCCAGCGTCGAGAACGTGATGGCTTCGCGTTTGCCGGCCGGCGTGCGCTCGAAGCGGCGCGTCTGAACGATCGAGGAATGCAGGTAAAGATTATGCGGCATGACCGTCGCCCCGATAATGCCGATGGCGATGAACAGCATGGCGGGGTGGGAGACGATGTCCGGAGACGGCAGCAATCCGGCAGCTATGGCATGCACATCGGGCCGGGCCAGGACCAGCTCGACGAGGAAGCACAGGGCGACCACGGCGATCAGGGCGACGACGAAGGCTTCCAGCTTGCGGATGCCGCGGCGCTCCAGCGCCAGGATCAGCAGGACGTCCAGCGCGGTAATGCAGACGCCGGCGACCAGGGGCAGCCCAAACAAAAGCTGAATGGCGATTGCCGTACCGATCACTTCGGCCAGGTCGCAGGCGACGATGGCAATTTCGCAGGTCAGCCACAGGAAGGTGCGCGTAACCCGGCCATATTCGGCGCGGCAGGCCTGGGCCAGGTCGAGGCCAGTAACGATGCCGAGCTTGGCAGCCAAGGCCTGCAGTACCATGGCCATCAGATTGGAGAGGAGGATGACGCTCAGCAGCTTGTAGCCGAACGCCGATCCGCCGGCGATATCGGTCGCCCAGTTGCCGGGATCCATATAGCCGACGGCCACCATGAAGCCGGGACCGGCGAACGCCAGCAGCTTGCGCAGGAACCCGCCGGACAGCCCCGGCACCGCGACGCCGCGCGGCGCTTCCGGCGCATAGGCCGGCAGGGCCGTGGGATCGGCGAAAGCGGCGGACTCGGGTGGCGGGCTCATGTGGAGGCCTGTCGTTGGAAAAGAGGAGGGATGCCGGAGGGAAAAGCCGGCATCCCGCCGGGTTAGCTCGCAGCACTCAGATTGATCGTGCCGTTGGTGCCGTTGGGGAAGAAACCGCCCTTGGCGACGGCGGCACTGTTTAGATAAGCGATGTTGAGCACTTGGCCAGTGGAACGGCTGAACGCGATGGCGTTCATATCGGCCGGCACGATATTGGAGATCGACGCATTGGCGCCCAGGATGCCCTGGTCGTCGTCGGAAGGCCCGTCCAGGCTGTCGCGGGCGTTGGAGATGGCCCCGGCGCTGGTCGCCAGGCTGGGGGTCGCTATGCCCTTGGAATACAGGACGGTGCGGATCAAACCGGCGTGGTAGGCCTCCGCCGCCATGATGCCGGCGGCGGCTTCAAGGTAGGTCTTGTTGGTGATCAAGGGCGCGGCGCCCTTGTAGGCGGTCACGCCGACGTCTTCGAAGATGAAGGCGCCCAACAGGAAGGTCTCGTCATTGGTATAGGGATTGAAGGCGACACCGGGACCGACCAGGCCGGCGGCGCGGGCGGCGACCGAGAAGGCGCCGTTCGGGTCGGTGCCGCCGACGTCGATGGCCGGCATGGCGACGGCCGAGGCGCCGAGCGCGGTGCGCAGGAAGTTGACGTGGGCCAGTTCGTCACCGGCGATTTCGCGGGCATAGGCGGCGACGACCGGATCGCTGAAATTGACCTGTTGGCCGCCGGTCACCGTGCCCTGTGTGCCGAGACCGGTCAGCATGCTGTTGGACAGGCCGGTACCGAAGACGGCGTAGGAATAGAACTGAGCTTCCAGATATTCCAGATTCAGGGCGAAGTTCAGGATGTCGGGGTCGCTGATGGCGGTTGCCGAGGACGAACTGCTGCCGCCGGGGCCGCCGGTGCTGATATTTGTGTTGCCGCCGCCGCTGTCGCCGCCGCAGGCGGTCAGCAGGGACGCGCCGGCCGCGGTCGCGGCCAGGCCGCCACCCAGCTTGAACAGGGAGCGGCGGCTTTCGCGACGTTGCGCGCGCGCCTCGAGCATCTCGATCATCTTGTGGTCGGTAGTCATGGTTCGCCTCCTCTAGGCAAGGGCTGTGCGCGGATCAGTTCGCGGCGCTGGTGTTGATGGTGCCGTTGACGCCGGCCGGAAAGAACCCGCCCTTGTTGATCGACAGATGGTTGAGATAGACGATGTTCAGCACCTGGCCGGTCGAGCGGCTGAAGGCGATGCCGTTGCTGTCGAGCGGGACGATATTGGAGGTCGTGGCGGTGCCGCTGATCCCCTGGTCGTCGCTTGTCGGGCCGTCCAGGCTGTCCCGGGCGGCGGAAATGGCGTCCGCCGAGGTGCGCAGCGAAGGCGTCTGCAAGCCCTTGGCGTAGAGCACCGTGCGCACCAGGCCCGCGTGGTAGGCTTCGACGGCCAGGATGCCGGCGGCGGCCTGGAGATAGGTCGCATTGGTGATCAGGGGGGCGGCGCCCTTGTAGGCGGTCACGCCGACGTCTTCGAAGATGAAGGCGCCCAGGAGGAAGTTCTCGTCGTTGGCGTAGGGATCGAAAGCGACCCCGGCGCCGACCAGGCCGGCGGCGCGCGCCGCACTGGAAAAGGCGCCGTTCGGATCGGTGCCGCCGACATCGATCGACGGCATGGCGACGGCGGAGCTGCCCAGCGCCTGGCGTAGAAAGTTGACGTGAGCGACCTCGTCGGCGGCGATTTCCTTGGCATAGGCGGCGACGACGGGATCGGTGAAGTTGACCTGGTGCCCGCCGACGACCGTACCTTGCGTTCCGGTGCCGGTCAGCATGCTATTGGGCAGGCCTGAACCCGTCGCGGCATAGGAATAGAACTGGGCTTCCAGGTATTCCAGGTTCAAGGCAAAGTTCAGAATGTCGGGATCGCCGATCGTAGCGGCCTCGGCCGAACGCGGCGCCAAGGCCAGGGCCGCGCCGCCCGCAGCCACGGCGGCCCCGCCGGCGAACAGTTTGAAAAAATCTCTCCGGTCTTCACGGCGCCGTACGCGGGCGTCGAAAACGTCGATGATCCGGTCCGGATCGGTCATGGTTGGCTCGGACATAGTCGGCACTCCCGCTGAAAAAAAAGCCCCTTCGACAATGCTACGGGGAGGGGATGCCCGGCGGACGCACGGGGCGCGAAATTATTTTCAGAGGGCAAAAATGTTTTGAATTTATTCGAAATTTTCAAAACGCAAGTGGGAGGACTTTAACAGCTTCGCTAAAAAGAACGGACCCTGCATCCGAACGCGGGGTCTTGGCCGTAGTCATGACAACGACCCGTGTAACCGGAGCCCCGACCATGGACAGCCTGACCTCAAGCCTTCGCAAAATTTCCGGCACCAAGGGCGGCCCGCGCCACTATCATCGGCGCAAACGGCCCTTTTCCCCGCTGGCCCAGGCCGGCCACGATTTTGTCGTGCGTACGGTGACTTGGTTTATCGCCAAGTAGCCGCGCCACCGATCGATCTTTCCCATCTCAAAGGAAACGCAAAATGGGCGCTTTCAGCATCTGGCATATTTTGATTATCGGCGCCCTGGTCCTGGTCGTCTTCGGGGGCGGCGCGAAGATTTCCGGCCTGCTCGGCGATGCGGGGCGCGGCATGAAGGCGTTCAAGGACGGCCTGAAGGACGAGCCTGCGCCTGAAGGCACGCCGCCTGAAAACTGACCTGTCGCGAACCACTCGTCGTAAAAAACGCGCCGTATTCACGGCGCGTTTTTCAATGGGATGAGGCGGAGCTCCTAGAGCGGGTTCCGTTTTGATGGAATCAAAACGGAACCCGCTCTAGGCCTTTGTTTTGTCGCACATTTTAACCGAAAAGTGGTGTCCACTTTATCGGAATGCGCTCTAGTGCCAGCCGCCAAACCGGTAGTTGACGGTCAGCAGCACGGTATTGAGCTGGAACTTGTCGTCGCTGCGGCGCATGCTGGTGCCGCTCGCATTGGCCAGGACGAACGGGTTCGATCCCGATGTCTGCTGGGTGGGGCCGACAAGGATCGCGCCGCCACGATCGGCGATCGACGTGTAAAGATATTCCAGGCCGACCGACCAGTTGGCGCCGTATTTCTTTTCGATGCCGAAGCCGCCCTGGAAGCCGTTCTTGCCGTGCGACGGCGCCGCGGTGAAGCTGTTCAGCGTATTGCTGGTCACGAAGCCATGGTCGATGCTGGCCGTCGCGGCGCCGGCCGTGCCGTAGATCAGCCAGTGGTTCATGCTGTAGCCAAGGCGGGCGCGAATGGCGCCGATCCCGCTGACCCGGCGGGTAAAGCTGTAGATATTGGGTTCGGACGAAAAGCCGGTGACGCTGTCGTGGAAGACGGCGCTGTTATAGTCGCCGACCACGCCGTAGACCCAGTTGCCGGTCTGCCAGTCATAGCCGACGCGGCCGTCCAGCCCGAACCGGTTCTGTTGCTTCGAGCAGCCGGACGCGGCCGTGGTCCCCCTGGGCAGGCCCTTGCAGAAGCCGGGTGCGAAAATGTCCGTGCCCATGAAATTATGCACCGTGTCGCCATAGCCGCCGTCGCGGTTGGTGTCGAACTGAAGGCTTCTGTCATGCTCGACAGGCATGCCCGAGGTCAGCGCCGCGCCGACATAGGGGCCGCTCCAGTCCTGGGCGAAGGCCGGGGCGCCCAGCGCCACCGCGCCAGTGACGATGAGTGATGTCATCAGAAAAATCTTTTTCATGGCGAGACCTCCTATTGGACAGGTTGGTGAATACGGCGCTGCTTTGCCGGAGCTACGCGGCAGGAAGGCCGTTTGGATGCCGTGCCACGAAAAATATTTTCGATGTGGGCCGCGAGCGACCGTAAATTCCGCATGCCTTGCGCCGGCCCGAATTTGCTCTACCCTGACGGCTTCTTGAATCGGCGGAGCAAGGAACCGGGGATGGGGCGACCGATAAGTGGACTGTGTGCCGGCGTGGCGGCGCTGTCCTTGATGGCGGCGGCGTTACCGGCCTTCGCCGACGATCCTCCCGCCAGCCCTTTCACTTATGACGCCGTGTTGACCACGGACTTCGATGACCTGGCCTCAGGCGGTCTGAAGCCTGGCGTCAGCGTCCTGAAAAATATCGACCTGACCGCGGGCTGGAAGGGACCGGACGGCTGGGAACTGCACGGCTATGTGCTGGGCGATTTCGGCGGCGGCTTTTCGGCCAATCGCACCGGTGACGCCCAGGGTGTCGACAATATCGACGCGATCCCGGCGTGGCGTCTGTTCGAAGCCTATGTCAAACGCACCTATGACGACGGTCATTTCGTCAGCAGCTTCGGCATGATGAATATCAACGACGTCTTCGACGTGCAGAAAAACGCCAAGATATTCCTCAACTCGTCACACGGCATCGGCCCGGAATTTTCCCAGACCGGCCCCTCGACCTTCCCGATCAGCGCGCTCGGCACCATGACGAGCTGGATCATCGATCCGCAAAACACCTTCAAGGTCGGCGTGTTCGACGGGGTCGCCGGCGATCCGATGCACAAGACCGTCTTCGTCGCGGTGAAATTGTCGGCCCAGGACGGCGCCAACTATATCGGCGAGTACAAGCGCACCTGGGACGGCGGCACGTTCAAGCTCGATCATTGGGGTTATACCGGCGCCTATCCGCGGCTCGATGGCCAGGGCATGTCCCGCGACAACACCGGCACCTACGCCCAACTGGCGAACACCCTGACCCGCGAGGCGCAAGATCCGACGCAGGGCCTGAAGGGTTGGATCCGGCTGGGTGAGGCCAATGGCGCGCTCGAGCCGATCGATTTCTACCGTGGCGCCGGCCTCTACTATATCGGGCCGATCGACCGCCATGATGCCGATCAACTGGGCTTCGCCGTCGCCCAGATCCATTACGGCTCGCCTTACCGTGCCGTCACGCCCGGCGTCGGTCCGTACGAGACCGACTATGAACTGACCTACCAGGCGGCGGTGACCAAGGCGATCACACTGCAGCCGGACATCCAGTTCGTCCACCATCCGTCCGGGCGTTCCGATATCAAGGACGATCGCATCTTCATGTTGCGCACGGCGGTCGACTTGATGGCCTTCAAGTAGGGCTTTCTGACATGAAGCTGATGATTGTATCTGGTTATGATATAACGAATTGAATTTATTTGTGTTTTTGAGAATTAGTTGCACTGTTCGTGCTTGACTCCCTTTTGCACTGCACCTAACTCGCGGCGGACTTCGATCCGCCCTGGGGTCATCAAGCAAGTGCAAACACTCTTTCGCTAAAAACGAGACGTGGAGTCGGGCTATGCGCGATTTGAAATTCGGAGCCTCCCTGGCCGTTATGATCATCGCCGCGCCGGCCGGCGCATGGGCGGACGATGTGCCCGCGGCCGCCACGGGAACCGACGATGTCGGTGCGGTCGCCTGGCATTGGCAATCGACCGTGACCGACCAGGCAACCAACCGTTTCACCTCGCCCTATGCCGGCGCCAACAGCCTGGTGCCTCAACCGAACGGCAAGGAAACCTTCGACCTGACCGGCTATCTCGGTGTTCGCCCATGGGCGGGCGGCGAGCTGTGGGTCAATCCCGAGATAGACCAGGGCTTTGGCCTGTCGAATACCGAAGGTCTTGCCGGCTTTTCGTCGGGCGAGGCCTACAAGGTCGGCGACAAGAACCCCTACTTCCGCCTGCAGCGCATCTTCCTGCGCCAGACCTTCAACCTGGGCGGCGCCCAGACCGATGTCGATCCCGACGAGAACGTCTTCGGCGGCAAACAATCGGCCGATCGCATCGTCGTGACCATCGGCAAGTTCGGCGTCACCGATATCTTCGACGGCTCGGTGTCGGCGCACGATCCACGCCACGACTTCCTCAACTGGTCGGTCATCGACACCGGCTCGTTCGACTACGCGGCCGATGCCTGGGGTTATACCTACGGTGCGGCGACGGAAATCTACAAAGGCCCCTATGCCCTGCGCCTGGGCCTGTTCGATATGTCGAACATCCCAAACTCGGCGACACTGGACGTCTTCCACGAGGTCCAGGCCGTTGTCGAGCTGGAGGATCGTTTCAAGCTGGGCGGCCGTGACGGCGCCGTGCGTTTGACCAGCTTCGTGTCGCGCGCCCGCATGGCCTCGTTCAACGAGACGCTGGAGACGACCCCGGCTGGCCAGGTGCCGAGCACGGCCGACGACCGTCACTATCGCTCGCGTCCCGGCGTGGCGGTGAGCGGCGACCAGGCCCTGACCGATACATTGAGCGCCTTTTTCCGCGCCGGCGGATCGGACGGCCATTTCGAGACCTACGAGTTCACCGATATCGATGCCACGACCTCCGGTGGCTTGTCGCAAGGCGGCAAGGCCTGGCATCGTGACGATGACACGCTGGGCGTGGCTGTCGTCGACAACGATATCTCCAAGTCGCACGCCGCCTATTTGGCGGCCGGCGGCCTGGGCCCGCTGATCGGCGACGGTGAGCTACCGCACAAGAAGCGCGAGCACATCATCGAGACCTATTACAGCTTCGCCGTGAACAAGCATGTCTACACGACGGCCGACTATCAGTACGTCAAGAACCCGGCCTACAATGCCGATCGCGGCCCGGTGTCGATCTTCGGCATCCGCGTACATGTTCAAGGTTAAGGTCTGGCAAGTTAAAGTCTGGCAGGGCCAAGTCAGCTTTTCCAGCCGCCACCCAGGCTAAGGAAGACCTGGACCTGATCGGCGGCCAGCTTGGCATCGAGTTGCGCCAGGGCCTGGTCACCGGCGATGACCGCGCGGCGGGCGTCGAGCACCGGTTGGATATTGATCTTGCCGGCCTGTTGCAGGCGCTGGGTCTGGGCCAGGGTTTTGATCGCCTGGTCGTGGGCGCGTGCCAAGTCGGCGCGTTGGTCGAGGTCGCGGGCATAGGCGTTCAGCGCCGTCTCGGTCTCGCGCAGGGCTGACAGCACCGCGCCGTCGAAGCGCGCCTGCGCCTCGTCGATGCCGGCGACGGCCGCGGCGACATTGGCGCGCGCCCGGTCATTGGGCCAGCTCCAGCTGATCAGCGGTCCAGCCGAATAGCCATTGGTGTCGTACTGCAAGAAGCGGCTGGTCAGGCCGGTCGAAATCAGATCGAGGCCGAGATGAACCTGCGGGTAGAGGGCGGCGCGGGCGATGCCCTTGCGCATCAGGGCGCCCTTCAGCTCGGCTTCGCGGGCACGAACGTCGGGGCGCCGTGCCAGCAGGGCCGCGCCATCGCCGACCGGGATCGGCTGTTTCAGCACGGGGATGGCATCACAGGTTGCGGCGGCCGCCGGCAAATCGGCCGGCGCGCGGCCGGTCAGCATGGCCAGGCGATAAAGCGCCGCCGAATGGGCGGCTTGCAAGCCGGGCAGGGCCGATCGCGTCTGGGCTTCGGCGCCGGTCGAGCGCGTCAGGTCGATGGTCCCGGCCTTGCCGGCGGCGGCCAGGCGGCGGGCCATGTCGGTGCTTTCGCCCTGCAGGGCCAGGGCCTGCTTGACGATGGCGATCTGGTGGTTGGTGGCGCAGGCGTCGAGCCAGGCGCGCGTCGTGTCGGCGACGACGCTGATGCGCACGCCGTCATAGGCGGCTTGGCTGGCGGCGATATCGGCGCGCGCGGCTTGCATGGCACTTTTCACCTGTCCGGCCAGGTCGACCTGGTAGGAGACGCCGCCTGACAGGGCATAGAGATAGTCCGACGGGACGTGCTCGCCGATCAGCAGATACTCCTCGGCCGAGGGCTCGCCATATTCGAGGGCGGCGGACGTCGAGACATCGACGCCCTTTTCCGACTTGGCGACATCGAGTTCGCTCTTGGTGCGCTCGATGCGCGCGGCCGCCGCGCGCAGGTCGGTATTGGCGGTGAGCGCATCGGCGACCAGTTGGTTAAGCTCTGGATCGTCGTAGAGTTTCCACCAGTCGCCCGGCACGGCATTGGCGGCGAACGCCTTGTTCCGGGCTTCGAGAAAGGCGCCGGTGGCGTCGGGATTGTTGATCGCGGCCGTGTCAGCGCGATGATAGACCGGGGCCGAGGCGCAGGCGCTCAACAGCAGGGCCGAGACCGTGGCGAGGAGGACGCGTCTCACTTGACCGCTCCCTTCGCTAAGACCTCGACGGTGGCCGTGCGACCGGCGACCAGCTGGACATTGGCGGGAATGCGGTCGAGCGTCACGCGCACCGGAATGCGCTGGGCCAGGCGGACCCAGGAGAAGGTCGGGTTGGGATTGGCCAGCAGGTCGCCGGAGGTCGCTGTATCACGCTCGCCGATGCCCGAGGCAATGCTGTCGACATGGCCGTCGATGGTCGCATCGTCGCCCATCAGCTTGACGTGGACCGCATCGCCGACATGGATGTGCTTGAGCTTGGTTTCCTCGAAATAGCCGACGACGTAGAGGGCCTTGCGGTCGAGCACAGCGAACAGGGGCCGTCCGGCCGTGGCATAGTTGCCCGGCTGCAGGTCGAAATTGGTGACGATACCGTCGATCGGCGCGCGCACCGAGGTGCGTTCAAGATTGAGCTGCGCCGTCTGCAGCGCGACTTTCGATTGGGCCAGCGCCGCCTCGAGCTGGGCGACCTTGGACTGGCTCTGCTGCGTCGTCTCAGTGGCGACCAGGTCGCCGAGGCCGGCATTGCGGGCGGCCTCCGCCTTGGCTTCGTTAAGCGCCGGCAGCTGGGCGACGATGGCCGCCTGGGCCTGGTCGACCGCCAGCTTGTAGCGGGGGGCATCGACGGTGAACAACAAATCGCCGGCCTTGACCGGCTGGTTGTCGTGCACGGCGACCGTGGTGATCAGGCCGCCGACATCGGGCGCGATCTCGACGATGTCGGTGCGCACGCGGCCGTCGCGCGTCCACGGCGCTTCCTCGTAATGGTGCCAAAGCTGTACGCTCACCCAGGCGGCGAGGGCGACGACGATAACGGTCGGGATCAGGCGGATCAGCAGGGTACGGTCGAAGGCGGGCATGTCAATAACGGTTGAGAAACAGGGCGAAAGCGCCCCAGAGAATGATGGTGAGGGCAACGTCGAACAGACCGCGATGCCAAACCCAGCGATAGGCGCCGAGGCGTTGCAGGATCATTTCGACGAGGCGGGCGGCGATGAAGGCCAGGACGGCGGCGGCCAGCAAGGGATGGATGTAGACGCCGAAGATATCGAGTTCGCGGCTCATGCGGTGCCCTCCAGAACGGGGGCGGCGGCCTCGGGGAAGAGGTTGCGCCGCAGACCGGTCAGGGCGATCAACGCCGGCAGGGGCTTGGTGTGGGCCAATGCCCGGTCGATGCTCTCGATCAGCTTCGGCGCGGCTACCTTGTGCGTCTGGTGTTCGAGATCGGCGAAATGGCCGGCGACGTCACCCAGGACGCGGTCGACGCAGGCCTGCGCGGCGTCATCAAGGTCATGGGTCTCTTTCAGGACGATGACATTGATGCCGATGCGCAGGTCGCGCAGCGCGTCCGAGGTCGCCAACCGTTCGCGCGTCGAGGCATCGGCCAGGCGCGGCGCCAGGAGCTGGATGCGGTCGAGCATCAGGCCGGTCCATTCGCCGACGGTGACTGTGGCACGGGCGCCGGCCATGGCCGCCAGTTCGCGCCAGCAGGCGCGCAGGACGCGCAGCGCCGCCGTCTGCGGGCCGATGACGCGGAACAAGCGCGTGGTCACAATGGCGGCGGCGACGCCGGCCAGCTGGGCGAAATTGCTGCCGGCGAAGGTGGCGAAGTCGGCCGTGAAGGTATTGGTCAGGGCCAGGCCCGTCGAAAAGCCCATGACCAGCGGCAGGACGCGGCCGGTCCACTTGGGCTGGGCCAGCAGGTAGCCGAGGATCAGCAGGGTCGGCGCCAGGGCCAGGGTCAGCATGACGAAGCCGTGCACGGCGGGCAGGATGGCGAACTGGTAGAGCGCAATCAGCGGCAAGGACACGGCGGTCCACGTCAAAAAGTTGCGCTGCTGTACGGTAGGATCGTCGACGGTGGCGAAGAAACAGCACATGACCGCGGCGATCATCGGTACGATGGCGCCTTCCGGCCAGGCGGTGACGATCCAGAACAGGCAAGAGCCGACAATGGTGACGAAGGTGGCGGCGACCGACAGGGCCGCCATGCCGAGGTCGATGTGCAGCGGCCGGGTCAGGCGGGTATTGACCAGGGCCTGGGCCTGAGGGCTCAGATCAACCGAATGACGCAGACTGAAGCTGAGCTCGTGCGACAGCGATAAAAGCTCGGTCAGTTCGACCAGGCGTGCCAGCAGGTTGTGCGTCAGCAGGTTCGACCAGCCGGACTGCGGCGTGGCCTTGGTCACCGCGGCGATATCGGCGCGCAGGGCGACGGGGTCCGGGCGCTCGGGATCGACCACCCAGGCGCGTGTCGCGGCCAGCAGGCGGTCAAGGTCTGGCGTCAGGTGACCGGCGGCCTTGACGCTTTGCACGCGGTCGTCGATGGCCGAGATCAGCGGGATCAGCAGCATCAGGCGATCCTGCAGCGCGGCCAGGGCGGCGCGCGTCGGGCGCACGGTTTCGGTATCGTAAGGCACGTGGGTGGACAACAGGTGCAGTTCGGTGACATCCGCGGCCAACGTCCGGCGCACAGGGTTGTCGGGCGGGGTCGGTTCGCCGGACAAGGCGCGCAGGGTCCAGGCCTGGGCGTCGCGCGAAATGCTTTCCAGCTTGGCGGTCAGCACGGTTGAGACGTTGCGCGGGAAGATCAGGGTATGGGTCAGCGTGGCGCAGGCAACGCCGACGCCGATTTCCTGGGCGCGCAGGATGGCGACATTGAACACGCCTTCAGGGTGGTCGACCGACGGAAAGCCGATGATGGCGGCGGTATAGCCGGCCAGCATAAAGAGATAGCTGCGGGGCGTACGGTCCAGCAGGGATAGGAACTGGCAGCCGCAGACCCACGCCGCCATGGCCAGGGTCAACAGGACCGGCGCATTGGCGAGCGGCGGCACGATCAGCACGGTAGCGATCGCGCCGATCACCGTGCCGCCGAAGCGGAAGACGGCCTTGGAGCGCACCGTGCCGGCCAGGGGTTGGCTGACAATATAGACGGTGGCCATGGCCCAGAACGGCCGCTCGAAGCCCAGCGCGATCGAGACGTAAAGCGCCAGCAGCGCCGCCACGAAGCTGTTCAGGGAAAAGAGGGCGTCGCGAAACCGGGCCATGTCAGCTGTCCGCCGCGTCGAGTGCCCGTTGCAGGCGGTTCAGCACCTTGGCGGCGACCTCGATCTCGTCGTCCGGGATGTCGCTGAGAATCGCCGAGCGAACGTCGTTGGCGACGATTTCGGCGCGGGCGGCCAGGTCGCGGCCGCTGGGTGTCAGGTGCAGGGTCTTGGCGCGCTTGTCGGCGATGTCGGGACGGCGCTCGACCAAGCCCGAACGCTCAAGCTGGTTGAGCAAAGGGACCAGCGACGGCGCTTCGACGCCCAGCGCATCGACCAGGGCGCCCTGGCGCACGCCGTCTTCCAGCCGGCCGAGCAGCATGACCGGCAAGGCCAGGGTGTGCGAGACGCCGAGGCTGAGAAAGGCCTTGTCGACGTGGCGACGATAGGCTCGGCCCAGCGGGGCGAGGAGGGCGGTGACGGTTTGGGCTGAGGATAGGGCGCGCATGACATGGAGACTATATTAGTTAGGTATCTAACTAATTAACGTGATCCTCATTGTCAATGCTGCGCTGCAAAATTTAACGCTGTGTGAATGCGCGCCCAAGCCAATCAAGGCGATTATCGAAGCAAGGGCCGTGGAATTGGCGGTCTCAACCAGGTTCGCCGCCGCTTTGTTCCGATCAGCCGCAGGCGTCCATCTGTACAGTCAGGTCAAAAGTAAATCTGGAAGATTTTATTGAGATGGCTACGGATGCATATGGATACATTTTTGCTCACTAATATTGATGAGACTTTTTTCAAAATGCTCTCGATTTATCAGTATGTAGTGATTTTTGTAGAATGAGACTCCCCTATCATCAATGTAATATTTTTCAGCGGGTGATATAATGACTTCCGCCTTTACATTGCTAACATTATTTTTCAATATAATTTCGGCATCATTCATAATTTTATAGAATATATCTTTTTTCATATAAAAGAGACAGCCATAGTGGTCTAGCTCATCCTTTGATATAGGAGCGTAGGACTCAGACCAGAATCCTTTATATAAAACTTCAAAATTTTCGGGATTGTTCCATGGTTTAACCTTTGCATATGCTGCAAATGGCGTAAAAAGACAAATCACAGCGGCGGCGGCAATTTTAGTCTTCATCTGATGAAACCTTCTGCCTGATATCCTTGGGTCGAGCCAGGGTTTTCAACGCCAAATTGTTGTTTGGCACGCGTCGGTTATAAACTGGTGACGCGACAGGTCAAACCCCCGCCCTGGCATGGCTTTGGAGGCACCTCCTCCTGCGGGCCGCCAGGTGACGGAGGCATGCGCCGCCTAAGGTCGGCGGTGGCTGGATTTCAGCCCTGCACCGGGCGTTTACGCTCACGGCGGATCATAGATGCCACGCCAATCAAGGCGATCAGGCCAAGCGTCAGGTCGACCGCCAAAACCTCGGGCCGGTTGGAAGGCGCGATCGGTCGCAACGCGTGGACCGCCACTAAAGCGATTAGCGCTCCCGCCAGGGCGACACGGCCGGTCATCGAGACCTGGCGAAGCGAAGGCCGCAGGATGCCGCCCCCGCTCAGGCCGGCAAGAATAAGCCAGAAGGCCGGGATATAGGCTGTGGGCCAAACAAGCGTAACGGCGGCGGCTGCGGCCATGGCGACCGGCGCGCCCCAGACAAAGCCGGTCCACAATCGATGCAGGCGCGGATGCGGCCGGCCCTTTTGTTCCGCTTTGAGCAGCCAGATATCCATGCCCGTTGCGCAGATCAGGCAGAGGCCGAGACCCAGTAATGTATAGGCGATGCGCACCCAGACACCGCCGAACGAGCCGAAATGCAGGCGGTAAAGGCTGGCATAGGCCTGCTTGCCGGCCGGGCCGTCGATCAGGTGCTGGCGCGCGACAAGTCGGCCCTGGCCATCGAAATCGAATTGTTCGCCATAGACCAAGCGGTTGGGCATATCGGCCCAGACGGTCAGCGATTCCTTTGGTGTATTGAGATTGTTCAGGCTGACATAGTTGGGCTCGGCGCCGGGATAGGCGCGCTTCAATATCGAAAAGGCGGTGATCATCGCCGCTTCGCTCATCCGGCCGGCCGTGCTGACTGGCGGTGGGCTGCCCAGCACCGGCGCACCGACCGTCGCCGTATCGCCCTTGGCAAAGCCAAGGGCCGCCACCAGGACGACGATCTGGATCAGGCCGATCAGGGCGCCGGTCAGGGCGATGACGATGTGAAACGGTGCGCCCCAGACGCCGATGCGGTTATGCAGGTCTGAGCGGTTGGCCCGGGCATCGGCCTTGAAGCGCCACAGAAAGGCGTCCTTGAGCAGGCGCGGGTGGGCCAGCAAGCCACCGACAACAAGGGCCATGATGGCGACGCCACCCAGGCCGACCACGACCACGCCGATCGTCGAGGGCAGGTGCAGTTGATAATGCAGGGCCGTCAGGGCATCGGTGGCGGGGGTTTCCGTCGGGCCGACGTATCGGCCTGTGCTGTCATAGCCGCGATGGCCGCCGCCGGCGCTGATCGTCAGGCGCGGGGCGTCGTGGGTCGGTGTCGAGGCTGAAATCGACGGCGCATCCTTCGTCTGATAGGCGCGCGCATCGGTCAGGGCACGAGCCACACCACGCGGCGTGAAAACAGCGTCGGGCACGCCGGCGGCTTCCCAGCGTTGCAGGTCGAGATAGAAGACGGTCACTGTCCCCGAAAGGCATATCAGGTACAAAAGCCCCGCCATCGCCAGACCGAGGATCTTGTGCCCTGTCAGGTTACGCTGGACGAAGGCCGCCGGCATCTTCGGCCACGGGGAAGACTTGGTGCTCATGCGTACATTCCGAGGGGCAAAAAGGCCAGGACCGCGGCCGTGCTGGCGACGGCGCTAATGACCGCCAGGGTGCGCCAGGGCCGGGGGCTGGCCAATTGCACAACCCAGGCAATGGCTGTCCCGGCGACGGCAATCACCGCCATCATCATCAGCCGATCAGCGGCGTCTCCCGGCACACGGGCGTACCAGAGCGCGCCTGTCATCAAACCGGCAGCCGGCGCGGCGATGACCGAGCCCAAGAGACGCGCCATGACGCGGTTCCAATAGCCGCGGCCCAGCACCAACCCGTCATTGTCCGATTGCGCCCTTGTCCGCGACGGCCGTGATGCCGGCGCCAGGGTCGCCGCGTGGCCGGCGACAACAGCCAGGGCCAGGACCATGGCCAGGACGACCGCGTCGGACATCGCCACATCACCATGTCCGGAGATGAGCCAACCGGTCAAGCCAAGCCCAACCAGCCCCCAACCGGTGACCAGCCAGACGCGGCCGCGTCGCCGCGGCTCGCGCCAGCGCAGGTACAGGCCCGCCAGCCCCGAACACAGTCCGAGGCTGGCGACCAGGCGGATGGCCACGACGGCCATCAGTAGCGGTAGCTCAGGCTGACCATGGCGCTGCGCGGGGCGGCGTAGAAGGCCTGGTTCCACATCAGGCTCGACCAGTATTTCTGGTTGAACAGGTTGTCGACGTTGAGCGTGGCGGTGACGTGGTCGGCCAGGCGGAAGCTGGCCATGACGCCGGCGACCGCATAAGCCTTTTGTTCGATGGTCGTCGACTGGTCGATCGTCGAGATGTCGCTTTGCCAGCGCACCGAGGCGCCGACCTTCAGATCGCGCCATTGCGGGATCAGGTAGGTGGTCTCAAGCTTCAGCGTCTGGCGCGGTTCGTAGAGATTGATCTCGGCCCCTGTCGGATCCTTGATCGTCAGGCGGGTCCAGCCGCCATCCAGCGTCCAGTTGCGCGTGATGCGGCCGGCGAGCTCCAGCTCATAGCCTTTCACGACGGTGTCGATCCCGGTGTAATAGCTGTCGAATGAGTTGGGATAGTAGCCGGCGAACGTCGCCAGGTCGTCCTGCTCGGACTTGAACACCGAGGCCGTTGCATACAGCCGGTTGTCGAACCATTCCGACTTCAGGCCGGCCTCGTAGCTCTTGCCCTTGGCCGCCGGCAATTCCTTGTGGTTGACGTCGGTTTCGATCTGCGGGTTGAACAGGTCGGAATAGCTGGCATAGGCCGAGACGTTTTTCGTCAGGTCGTAGACCAGGCCGATATAGGGGCTGACGGCGTGATCGGAGCGATCCTGGCTGACGCTGTACGAAAAGCCCGTCTCCTTGAGTTCGATGGCGTTGAAGCCGATGACACCCTTCAACTGGTCGGTGATGTTGAGGTGGACGGCGCCGTAGATCCGGCTCGACGTCGTCAGGGTGTCCTCTTGCAGGACGGCGGCCGGGAAGGCGGGTTCCGCTGGATAGACATAGTGTGACGGCAGGAAGGACGGATAGTCGAAGGTGTCGGCGGCCGATTCCCACTGCAGCGTCGTGGCCGTGGCCGTATTGACGCCGATCACCGCCTGGTGCTCGCGGCCGAACAGGGTGAAGGGGCCGGTAGCCATGGCGTCGATCATCGACTGGCTGGCGGAGGCCGGATAGAGGCCGCTATAAGCCGTCAGGCCCAACCCCGTCGTCTTGTCGGGATTGCCGAAAGCGTAGAGCAGGACCGACTGGTAGTCGTAATCACGGTGCGTCGCCGTGACCTTGCTCGTCCAACCATTGTCGAAAGCATAGCTCAACTCGCCGAACGCCGTCTTGTCGTAGGTGTTCCAGTAGGTCCAGGGCGCGGCCGTCGTCGCCGACACCTTGTAGGTGGTGATCGGCGAGCCGTCGCTATAGGTCAAGGGCAGGGCGCCCCAGGTGACGCCGCGCGCCAGGTTGTCCTGCTCCGAATAGCCACCGGTCAACTTGAGCTTGGGCGTGATGTCCCAGGAGACGATGCCGTAATAGACATTACGTTTGATATGGTTGTCGTCGAGCCAGGTATCCTTGTCCTCGGTGGCGTAGACCAGCCGACCCTCGACCGTGCCCGAGGCGTTCAAGGGACCTGAGACATCGGCCTCGAGGCGCTTGTCGTCCCAGCTGCCATAGGCGGCGGTGACGTCGGCCTGGAAGTCCTTGGTCGGGCGCTTGCGGATGTAGTTGATGGTGGCCGACGGATTGCCGGTGCCGGTCATCATGCCGGTGGCGCCGCGGATGGCCTCGATGCGGTCATAGATGGCGGTGTCGATATCACCGTACTGGATGCCCCAGATCAGTGGCTGGCCGACGCCGTCGACCTGGAAGTTGGTGATGTCGAAGCCGCGCGAATTATAATAGGTGCGATCGGTCTCGACCTGTTCGACATTGATGCCGGGCAGGGTCTTCAGCAGGCTATTGGCGGTGTTCAGCCTGAAATCCTGCATGTCCTGCGCCGTCACCACGGTGACCGACTGCGGCGTTTCGCGCAGCGACAGGTCAAGCCCAGTGGCGCCGGCCGAGCCCTTGATCACCCGCTTGCCGATGACGGTGACCTCGGTCTGTCCATCTGAAGACGTCTGATCCGGGGACGAAGCCTTCGGCTGGGTTTGGGCATCCTGGGCATGAACCAAGCCCGGAAAAGCCAAAAGGGTCGACGCCAACAAGGCGGCGCGGAAGGTGAGGGTCTTGATCATCGTGAGCACTTTTTGAGAATGATTATCAGTTACGTGCTCGCTAACGGGCGTTACGTGACAAGTCAATCAAAATTGCGACGCATTCTCAATGTGGGAGCGAGATGCCGCATCCGCATTGCGATTTAACCGTCCACCGGTCTTTCGTGCGGCTCCAATCGGAGGTGCCCCATGGCCGACTATACGCTCTACTACTGGCCCGTGCCGTTTCGCGGCCAGTTCATCCGCGCCATTCTCGCCCATGCCGGCAAAACCTGGGAAGAGGGCGACGTCGGGACCCTCATGGCCCAATCGCCAGCCGAGCAGCCGATCCCCTTCATGGGCCCACCGGTGCTGATCAACGGCGACAACGGCTTTGCGCTGTCGGAAATGCCTGCCATTGCCCTCTATCTCGGCGAGACCCTTGACCTCTTGCCGGCGAAACCCGAAGGGCGCGCCTTGGCGATCAAGGTGGTCAACGACGCCAACGATGTTATCGATGAGGTCACCATCGACGGCGGTCGCCAGATGTGGACACCCGACACGTGGAAGGCTTTCGAGCCGAGATTACGGCATTGGATGGATATTTTCGAAGTCCTCGGTGTCCGCCACGAGCTGGCGCCCGATCAAGGCTTCATGCTGGGTACGTCCGAAGCCAGTGTCGCCGATATCGCCACCGCGACCCTTTGGGGCGTCATGGCCGACCGCTTCCCGCCGATCGGCGATATCCTGCGATCCCAGGCGCCCAATGTCGCGGGCCTGACGCGCCGGATGATGGCGACAAAGCCGCTAAAGGACCTGCTGACGTGGTCCAATGACCGCTTCGGCGGCGCCTATTGCGGCGGCCAGATCGAAGCGTCGCTTCGTAAGGTCATGGACGGATCGAAGGTCAGGGCGTAAACCCCGGGCTTTCCGTTCACCACAGGATTGTCTCATGCCCACGACCCCCGCTACCGAGCCTATGGTTTCGGAGATCGCGGCCCTGGGCGAACAGACGCGGCAGGCCCTGCAACGATATGAAGCGGTCTTTCCGACTCTGGGCGAAGCGATGAGCGGCGAGATCGCCAGCCACGATGACCTGGCGGATGCCGCCCTGGCGGTGATGGCGATGGCCGACGCGGCCGCCGATGCCTTCAAGGCGCATTTTCCAAATCCGCCGGTCCTGGCCTGTCGGGCCGGCTGCGACGCCTGCTGCCATCTGCATGTCATGGTGCCGCCGGGCGTCGCAGAGGCCATGGCGAGGCATCTTGTCACGCACCGGCCGCCGTTCGAGCTTGCCGCCTTGAAAGCGGAATTGCAAAAAGCCACGGATGCCGCCCAAGATGTGCCGGACCCATCGAAATTGCACTATCGCTGCCCGCTGCTCGGCATTGACGGCCTGTGCACGGTTTATGAGGTTCGGCCGCTGACCTGCCGCGCCTTTACCTCCAAATCGGCGGCGGCCTGCCGGTCCCTGGTCTTCGATCCGCAGAGCCCGGTGTCCAGTATTCCTCAGAGCCCGTCGCACTTCGCCGTCTATGTCGAAGCCACCAAAGCCCTTGAGACTGCAGCGCGAATGCGGGATTTGCCGTCTCGTCAACGCAGCCTGGCTCCGGCGCTGCTCGAAGCCCTGGCCGGCATAGCTCCCTGATTTTATGGGACTATAACCTCATCGCGCGCTTAGCCGTTTGGAGGGACTTCTATGTGAGTGCCACCTTTGAGCGTACTGCGTTTAGAAGGAAACGCAGTACGCTCAAAGGCTTTACTTGGTCGCGCAATTTATCCGAAAAAGTGCTGCACACTTTATCGGATTGCGCTTTGGGATGATAAAGATGGTCGAAACCGCCGCGTCGGACCCGGATGCCGTCAAGCAACCCGAAAAGCCCAAACTGCTCCAGGTCATGGGGCCGGGGCTGATCACCGGCGCCTCCGATGACGATCCTTCCGGCATCGCCACCTATTCCCAGGTCGGCGCGCAGTTCGGCTATGGCCTGGCTTGGACCCTGCCGTTCAGCTATCCGTTGATGGTCGCTATCCAGGAAATCAGTGCGCGCATCGGCCGCGTCACCGGCGTCGGCATTGCCGGTAACCTGCGTCGCCACTATCCGAACAGCGTGGCCTCGGTCATCGTCCTGGTCCTGCTGGTCGCCAATGTCATCAATCTCGGCGCGGATCTCGGCGCCATGGGGGCCGGCCTGAAGCTGCTGATCCCCGGTCCGCAACTGCTCTATGTCGTGTTGTTCGGCCTGTTGTCGGCGGGGCTCGAGATCTTCACGCGCTATTCGCGCTACGTCTCGGTGCTGAAGTGGCTGTGCCTGTCTTTGTTCAGCTACGTCATCTGCGCGTTCGTCGTCAAAATCCCCTGGCTGGAGGTGGCGCACCAGGTGATCGCCCCGCCGATCGCCCTGACCAATGACTACCTGATGGCCATTGTCGCCGTGCTCGGCACGACCATCAGCCCCTACCTTTTCTTCTGGCAGGCCGAGCAGGAGGTCGAGGACGAACGCGAGGACCGCCGCGCCAAGCCCTTGTTGCGCGCGCCCTGGCAGGCCACGCGCGAATTCGCCCGTATCCGGCTGGACACCATCATCGGCATGCTGATTTCCAACGCCATCGCCTTCTTCATCCTGGTGACGGCGGCCGCGACCCTGCACACGCACGGCATCACCAATATCAACACCGCCGCCGACGCGGCCGAAGCCCTGCGTTCGGTCGCCGGGCCCTTCACTTTTGCCGTCTTTGCCGCCGGCATGATCGGCACTGGTCTGCTGGCCCTGCCAGTCCTGTCGGGCAGCGCGGCCTTTGCGGTCGGCGAACTGTTCCGCTGGCCGGTCGGCCTGGCCAAGCGGCCGCATCGCGCCAAGGCCTTTTACGGTGTTATCGCCGCGGCGACCCTGATCGGCGTCGCGCTGAACTTCAGCCCGATCGATCCGGTCAAGGCGCTGTATTGGAGTGCCGTGCTCAACGGCCTGGCCGCCGTGCCGGTGATGATCATCATGATGCACCTGACGCACCGCAAGACCATTATGGGCACTTTCACCCTGCCGCTTGTGCTCTCGGTGCTCGGCTGGATTTCAACCGCCGTCATGGGCCTGGCGGCCATCGCCCTGGTCGTCAGCTGGTTCTGGAAATAAGCCGTTCCCAGTTGCCGTGCGCAATGGCCTCGCGCGCGGCCGGTGTCAGGTCGGCGGCCTCAAGAAAGCGGCGCGCCCCGCCGTCACCGGCGAACTGGAACGGATAGTCGGCCGAGAACATGACGCGGTCGACACCGACCGTGTCGATGGTCTGGCGCAGGTAGCGCTGGCTGAAAATGCCGCTGGGCGTATAGGAAACGTTTTGCCGGAAAACCTCACCCAACGGTCGCTCGAGCTTGAGCCCGGCCTTGGCCAGGATTTCAATGCGTTCGAGGTAGAACAGCACGACCTCGCCCCAGTGGCCGACGACGATCTGCAGGTCGGGAAAGCGGTCGAAGGTCCCGGCCATGGCCAGGCGCAGCAACTGTATGCCGGTCTCGTAGTGCCAGCCGAGCCCGGCCGTGGCGAACAGGGCATCGAGCTTGTCGTTGAAGCCGCAATAGTAGGCGTCGCGCACCGCCTTGCGCGGCACTTGCGGATGAATATAGAGCGGCACGCGGAGCGCCGCGGCGGCTTCGTAGATCGGCAAAAAGACCGGATCGTCCATATTCAGCGCCCCGGTACGGCCGCACAGCATGGCGCCCTTCAGGCCGAGCTGATCGACCGAGCGCTGCAGCTCCTTCGCCGCCGCGTCGGGGTCGGGCGTGGCCAGGGTGGCAAAGCCCTGGAATCGGTCGGGCCGGCCGGCAACCGCGGCGGCGATGATATCGTTGGTGTCGCGTGCCAGTGGGCCGGCCGTATCGGAATCGAGGTTTTGCACGCCTGGCGCCGTCAAGGACAGGACCTGGATATCGACGCCAGTCTCGTCCATGTCGTTGATGCGTTGCTCAGACCAATCCGACAGCCGGGACTCGATTTCATCGGGCGGGGTCTCGGCGGGACTATCCTGGCGCTGCTCGGGCGAGAGCCGGTTCCAGGCGGCGCGGACGTCCTTCGTTACGATATGCTCTTCGAGCGCGATAAGGGTCATGATCTGGCTCCGGACGCCCCGGCGCTGAAAAAGGCTTTCCGCGATAAGGAAGCAATGCGCCCAAGCTAGTCGCTCGGCTGATCGACCCGGCGGCGCAGTGCAATGACCGCCACGATGGCGGCGGCAAAGCCCGAGGCGGCGCCGACGCATAGCGCGGCGCGCGGACCGTAGTGGTTGGCCACCCAGCCGACGATCGGCGCACCCAGCGGTGTGCCGCCCAGCGCCACGCCGACCCGCAGCGCCATCATCCGGCCGCGCATCACCGGGTCGGTCGAAAGCTGGATCAGGCTGTTGCTACCATTGGTGACGGTCAGGGCAGCGACGCCCGTCACGACGAGGGCGGCGGCGAAGAGAAGCGGCGAGGGGGCGATTGCCGCCAGCGTGCAACCGACGCCGAACAGCAAGGACCCGCCCATCAGCGAACTGAACTTCGGTTTGGCGCGCTTGGCGTTGATCAGCGAACCGCCCAGCGTGCCGACCGCCATGGCCGCCGACAACAGGCCGTAGCCGGCCGCATTGCTGTGAAAGACCCCGACAGCCATGGTCGAGATGAAGATCGGAAAGTTGAGCCCGAACGTGCCGATCAGGAACAGGATCAGCAATATGGCCTTGATGTCGGGGCGCTTGTTGGCATAGCGCAGGCCCTCGATAAAGCCGCCACGCGAGCGCGCGGCGCGCGGATTGGGCCGCAGGTCCTCACGCCGCAGGAAACACAACGAAGCCAGCACGGCGAAGAAGGACACCCCGTTGAACACAAAGGCCCAGCCCGAGCCGATGGCGGCGATCGCCAGGCCGGCCGCCGCCGGGCCGATCATGCGTGCGGCGTTGAACGAGGTCGAATTGAGCGCCACGGCATTGGGCAGGTCCTCATTGCCGACCAGTTCGCTGACGAAGGTCTGGCGCACCGGCGCATCGAAGGCCGCCGCACAGCCCAGCACGAAGGCGAAGACGCAGACGTGCCAGAGCTGGGCCTGCCCGGTGACGGTCAGAATGCCCAGGGCCAGGGCCAGGACGCCCATGGTGGCTTGCGTCACCATCAGCAGGCGGCGCTGGTTCAGCCGGTCGGCGGCCATGCCGGTCCACGGCAGCAGCAGGAATTGCGGGCCGTATTGCAGGGCCATGACCAGGCCGACGGCCGAGGCATCATGATGGGTCAGGACCGTCAGGACCAGCCAGTCCTGGGCCGTCCTCTGCACCCAGGTGCCGATGTTGGAGACCAGGGCCCCGACCGCCCAGACGCGGTAGTTGAACAGGCGCAGCGAGCGAAACATGCCGCCCGCTGCTTGAGCTCCGGGTGTGGCGGGTGCGTCGGGCATCTCAGCGGCCCAGCAGGGCGATGATCTCGTCCGTCGTGCCGGTTTCGCCCAGGCGCGGGAAGACCTTGGCCAGGCTGTAGTCGTGCGCCTCGGCGCGTGTATCGGTCATGGCGTCGACGGCCAGGGTGACGTTGAAGCCGGCCTCATAGGCCTGGCGCGCCGTGGCCTCGACGCCGGAGCCGGTGGCGACGCCGGTGACGACGACCTGGGTCACGCCGCGGGCGCGCAAGGTCTCCTCGAGGTTGGTCTTCACGAAGGCGCCCCAAGTGTGTTTGGTGACCCGGATATCGTCGGGCTGGACGTCGAGCTCAGGGATCAGGTCGGTCCAGCCGTCGGGGAAGCTTGACACACGCGGCGGGGTTTCGGTGCGGCCGGGCGCCGTGCCGGCGACATTGACCAGCACGACAGTCTGACCGGCGGCGCGAAAGGCGTCCAGCAGCTTGCGCGTCTGTTGGATCACACCCTCCATCGGATGGATCAGGGGATAACCCATAAGGCCCTTCTGCAGGTCGATGACGATAAGCGCGGATTTCGGATCGAGTTGCGTTACGGGCATGGTGTTTCCAGTCTCAGCTTTCGGAAATGCGGCGCAGGATATCGGCGGCGGCGGCCAGTTTGGCCACGTCCTCGGCGCTTAAGCGCTCAAGCTGGCGGGCCAGCCAGTCCTGGCGGGCGGCGCGGCCCTGGGTCAGCTTGTCAATGCACAGCGGTGTAAGGGAAATCAGGGTCTGGCGGCCATCGTCCGGATCGGGGGCACCGGCGACCAGGCCGGCGTCTTCGAGTACGGCGACCGTCTTGCCCATCGACTGCGGCCGCATGCCTTCGGCGCGCGCCAGGTTGGAGACGGTAAGAGGCCCGTCGCGCTCCAGGCGGACGATGGCGGCGATCTCCGATGGCGTCAGATCGCCGACGTGGCCCTGGTCGCGCAGGCGGCGTTTCAACCGTCCCAACAGGCCGCGCCATTCCGTCGCCAAGGCATTGATATCGGTGTCGTGCGTCATACCGCCTTCATAGCAGATATGAAGCTAAACTGTAAAGATAAGATAAGAAGTTTAGCTTCAAATTCCGATGAAAAGACGGCGGGCCCGAACCCTCGAACCCGCCTTTTCAAGCTCTACTTCAACTGGACGACCACCATGCTCCACGGCGGCAGGGTGATGGTGGGCGTTGTCGTGGTCGTGCCCAGGGACGCGGTCACCGGACCCGTCCAGACATTGCTTTGCGAGTCGTCGTACTGCGCCTTGCCGTAGGTGAGGCTGGTCGCGGTGAACGACGTCGCCTTGGCATTGGCCATCTGCACGCCGACCGTCACGGCTTTGGTCTGGTCGAGGTTGAACAGCATAAGCGCATAGCCCGACCCTTGCGTCGCCGCGTAGGCGCGCACATTGGGCAGGCTCGCCGGCACGGTGGCCGGCAGCATCTGGTTGCCGGCGACGGCGAATTGTGACGCCAGGACCATGGCCTGGCCGCTGGGCATCACCGTCCCCAACGGAATGGTCTCGATGCCGGCGCAGCCATACGGGTTGGGCCAGGTGTCGGCCAACTGGCCGTAGGAGCCGAAATTCTGCCAGCCATAGAGGCTCGACGAATTGTTATAGGCCGTCGAACAGCCCGCGCCGATCGACTGCCACCAGGTCGACATGGGCAGGCCGTCATTGAGCACCTCGCCGATCGCCATGCCGGCATAAAGGCCGTTGACGATCGACATCGATTGCTTGCCGGGATTGGAGCTGACTGAATTGTATTCGCCGAGATAGATCGGCGTATTGGGCTTGCCCGCGGCCTTCAGCTCAGCCTTCACCGAATTAATCAGTGTCGTCAGGTTGCTCACCCCCTGGTTCAACAGGAAGCTGTCGCTTTCATTGCCCGGATTCTGCGCGTAATAGTGCAACTCGACGTAGTCGTAATTGGCATTGGCCAGGACGGTCTTGTCCCAGGTGCCGGAGGGATCCAATGTGGAGGCGCCCAAGACCACCACGCCGACCTGCGCGGTTGGGTCCTGGGCCTTGACCAGCGCGTAATAACCGTTGGCTCCCGCGACGGCATTGGCATAGGTCGTCGGATCGTTCTTGGCGGCGTGCAGGTCGTATTCCCAACCGCCATAGACTTCGTTGCCGACGGTCCAGTGCAGCCCGGTCACGCCGAGCGTCTTGGCATGGGCGACCCAGGCGGCGGCTTCGCTCGGATCGCCGCCGCCGGTACAGGCCGCGTTGGAGCCGTAGTTGAGGGTGACGGCCAGGTCGTAGCCACCCGGCTTGACGACGGTCGAGATGAAATTGTCGAAACTGGTGTTAGGCGCGACGTACATGCCGTTGCAGCCCGTATTGGTCTGCCAGTGATATTCGTCGGAGTCGGAACCGCCCGGCCAACGCAGCAGCTTGGCGCCCAGCGACTTGACCGCCGCCGTGGTGCCGGTCGTTGTGAAGTCGTACCAGATCGTCATGTTGGTGCCGATGACGTCTGCGCCGATCGAAGCCCCGCTGCCGGCCGTGTCGACGCTGATATCGGCCAGGCTGGAAGACGACGAAGACGAGGAGGATGAACTTGACGCGCTCGAGCTCGATGAGGACGACCCCGAAGTCACGGTGGAACCACCACCCCCTCCGCCGCCACACGCCGCCAGGGCAATCCCGATCACCCCAGCCAGTGACGCAAGCTTCATCGATCGACGGACGAACCGGCGCATGTCATCTCTCCCAATAAATTCTTTCTTTTGTTTTATTTAATGTGACAGATGAATGACATTATTGCAATCGACATGCTTGCCCGGCGATTGGGGCCCAGAGCACTTTCTGAAAAGCGTGACGCACTTTTCGGATTAAAAAGTGCATAAAAACAAAAAACTAGAGCGTCGATTTGATGGCATCAGATCGACGCTCTATACGGTTTCCCAGGCCCCCGTCTTTTCCGAGCGGAACAGGGCGTCGATGATCCGCATATTGGCGCGCGCGTCATCAAGGCCGTAGGGCAGGGGAATTTCACCGAGAACGGCGCGCGAGAAATCCTCGCTCATCCGCGTATATTGGTCGGAGATGTCCATGGCGAACAGCTCGGCCGACGATCCGTCGAGCTCGGATCCGTCATTGATGGCAAAGACGTTGGGGACGTCGGGCTGGGCGTTATAGGGAACGGGCATGATAAGGCGCGCCTCGGCGCCCCAGATGACCAGTTGCTGGGCCCGCGCCAATTGTGTCGAGACCGAGAAGGTCAATTGTCGTCCATCGCCGAAGTCGAGCAGGCCGCCGGTGACGACATCGGTGCCGAAATCCGCGTGGCGCGTGATGAGGGCGATGACGCGCCGGGGCTCGGCCTCGAAGAAAAAGCGGCCGGCGACGATCGGGTAACAGCCGATGTCCATCAAGCCGCCGCCACCCCACTCGACCTTGTTGCGAATGTTTTCCGGATCCTGGTTGTTGTAGCTGAAGAACGACTGGATCATTTGCGCGTCGCCACCCAGCGCGCCCTCGCGAATCTGGTCACGCGCCGCATTCCATTGCAGCGAATGACGCACCATGAAGGCTTCCATGATGTGCACCTTGCCCTCGACCTCTTTCAACTGGTCGATTTCGGCGGCCGTCAGGCTCATCGGCTTTTCGCACAGCACGTGCTTGCCGGCGCGTGCCGCCTGCAAGGTCAGTGGAACGTGCAGATGGTTGGGCAGGGGGTTGTAAATGGCGTCGATATCGGGGTCGGCCAACAGGGCCTCATAGCTGCCATAGGCCTTGTCGATGCCGATCGACTGGGCCACGCCCTGGGCGGTCGCCAGATCGCGCGAGGCGATGGCCGCGACCTCGACATACGGGCTCTTGCGCATGCCGGGAATGACCTTGGTGACGCCGATGCGCGCCGTCGAAAGTATGCCCCATCTTACCTTTTTCATGCGTGTGCCTCCGCTGGCCTGAATCCCTGCGACCGGAGTGAGGCCGCGCTCCGCGACATACATGAGATAGTTGAGGCGAGCGACAGCTAATGTCGCCAGGGCCAAAGCCCGTGAACCGCCATTGCCGCCGCGTTGTCAGATCAAGTGTGCAACCGGCTAGAAACTCAACACGACACGACTTTCCAACCGAGCATCCCCGGAACGCGTGTAGCCGGCGTTCCGCAGCGCCCAGGCGCCGTCGAATGTGGCGGTCAGGTGGGTGGTCAGCTGATAGTCCGCGCCAAGTCCCGTCGAGATCGCGGTATCATCGGTCTTGTGGCTATGATCCTTGCCATAGCCGGCATCGAGGAAGATATAGGCGGACAACTGGTCGACGACCCGGCCCGTTCGCCCGAGCAGGGCAAAACCGGGGGCGCGCAACTCGTTACGGCTGATCACACCGGCGTCGAAGGCCCCGTCGTCCAGGGTGTATCCCCGAACCAGGCTGTTATTGCCAAGGCCGATCTGCTCGGTCAGCGGCAGGGCTACGGCTGAATACTGGCCGATGAGGGTATTGGAGAGGCTGAACCCATCCACGCCGAACACGGGTGGCAAAAGGGTGTATCGGTTGAGATCAAAGGAGAGGTAGGCGTAGCGGGTCTCGTCGAACCGGCCCTGGGAGAACCGGGAAAAGGCGGCGGCGGTGTTCTGGTCATTGACCGAACCCGGGCTGATATGGGCGGTGATATCACCAGCGGTCCGGCCCCACGCGTCGGTTTCTTGCTGGGCGTAGCCAAGCGTGGCCTGGAACACGTCGAAGGCCGCCGTCGTCTCGGTCGCGCCATCGAACAGGGTGGCGCTGGTCTGGCGCTTGACCTCGACCCCGATCACGCCTTCGCCGGGTAGCCCGCTCGAGAGGTTGGAGAGGGCGCTCCGATAGGCCAGGGTGCCTTCATAGGTCGTCTGGCGCACCAGGAAGGCCTGGGCGGGTGTATTGGACTGGACATAGCTGACCGAAGCCTCGATATCCTGACGCGCCAGGGTCGGAATGATCAGTCGGCCGGCATGGCTGACATAGGTCGGATCCGAAGCGCTGTCGAACAGGCGGCCGCCATCGAACAGGGCATCGCCGGAGCCGGTGAACTGGTAGGAGATCAAGGCATCGCGGCTGCCGGGCAAGAGCGCTTGAAAGCCCGCGAAATAGCGGTCCATCCCGGTCAGGGGACTGCCGGAGTCGCTGTAGCCGACATAGGCCGACCAGGGCTTCGACGCCGTCGTCTGCAAGGCGAGGTCCGTACCGCCCGGCAGGGTCGCCGGGGTGAACACGGCTTCGGTCTTCCTGAAAGGAAAACGGTTCAGCCAGTCGAGATCCTGGGCAAGCAGGTTGGTATCGATCGGCTGGCCGGGCGTTGCACGCACCTGGCTTTCGATATAGATCGCGTCATGCGCGTTTGCGCCCGGCGCCGTCTTCTGGGCCAGTCGAAACTCAACGACCCGAATCTGGAGCACGCCCGAGGTAATTTCCTGAGGCGGTGTCGCCAGGTTGACGAAGGGAAAGCCGGCGCGCCGGTATTGATTGGCGATCTCGGCTTCGATCTGCGCGATCAGCTTGCGCGAAATCGGCTTGCCCAGGAATCCGGCCAGGTGGCCGGCATCGCCTTTCAACTGGGCTGCGCCACCGAGGTCCACGCCGGCCGTCGTCGGATTGGCGAGCACCGGGTCATTCGCGCCCAATATCACCACCCCCTTCAGCACCGCCCCGATCGGCGTGGCGTCCTGGTCGGCGGGGATCAGGTTGGCGCCGGCGATCAGCGGGGGCGCCGGCTGGGGCGCCGGCGGCAGGTTGCGCTCGATCGCCTGGGCGAAGGCGCCGGTGGGCGCGGCGATCAGGCCGGCGGCCAGCACAATGGCGAGCGAGCCGCAGAGGGTCGTCTTGCTTTGGATCTTCATGGGTCTGGCGCTCACTTCGAGGCCACGAAGCGAATGCCGGGGCCGACTTGCAGGTTGGTTGGGTAGGGGATGTCAGGGCAGCCCAGTGACGACGCCGCGCAAACTGGCGCTATCGGTTCGGGCGCTTGGGCGAGGGAGGCCAGGCGCAGGAACTCGATTTGTGAGGTTACACCTGGAACCCATCCGGTCAGGGTGGTGAAGCCGCTCATCTCCGGCACGACCCCCGCGACCGTCGTCGAGATTGGCGTCGGTCCGCCGGTCGCGGTGGGCGCGGACACCGTCCATACCCCGGAAGAGGTGGAGGCAACCGTGTAGTCAGGGTTCGTCAATAGGCCGAGGACCGTCAGGCCGTAAACGCCCGCGGGTGTGCCGGCCGTGATGCCGAAGCTGTTGCTGAGGCCATCGAGGGCAGCGAGCGTGTCGCCGTTTTGCAGGCCCGCGGCGGAAAGGCCCGGATTGGCTGCGCTTGCACCGCTCGTCGACGTGCCACCCAGCGCGGTGATCGTAACCGATGCCGGGTTCACGGTGAGCGCGCCCGCCACGTAATGGATGCTATAGTTGTTGTCGACGGCGCCCGATGCGGTGATAGCGTAGGTTCCGGCATTGGCGCCGGAACCGGCGGTACCGTTATAGGCGGTGGCCGTGGTCGAAAGCGTCGGGTCGGTCGTCAGGCTAGCCGATGTGTCGCCATTGGCCAGTCCGGAATAGCCGGCCGTCAGGGCAGGCAGGCTGGAACCGCCATAGGTCATCGACGC